>Ga0181533_1000001_pt1 | contig 408498 bp, 355 predicted proteins | sample PEATcosm2014_Bin_45_FD_119772 | JGI IMG/M metagenome (GOLD analysis project Ga0181533, IMG submission 119772) | Peatland microbial communities from MTU Mesocosm Facility, Houghton, MI, USA - PEATcosm2014_Bin11_60_metaG | ecosystem: Environmental > Terrestrial > Soil > Wetlands > Peat | place... | reverse complement strand
TTTGACCACACCTTTTATGACTGTCCATTGACGGGTAGGCAGCGGCCCTAGTTGTTCAGGTGTTTTCTTCTCTAGAAGCTGGTAACAAGATAACAACGAATCCTTGAAATTGGCGATTGCGTCTGCTTCGGTTTCACCAGATGCGCTTATATTAGCCTCCGTAAAGGTAGCTGTAAATTCCTCGCCATCTCCTTCGATTGTCACAGGAATTTGTTGTGTGATCTGATAGGGTGCAGGAGATAGAGTTGACAGTGGGACAACAAACGTACGTGTTTTGCAAAGTTGTCGAATCTCATCCTTGAGCTCTTCCATTTCCCTAGTAAGCTCACGAATATTGTTCTCTAACGAGAGAACTGTCAAACTCCATTGACGTTGATGCTCAGTAATCGCAAATTGCGTTAGCTCTAAGAATATGGATGGGTTGTTTATATTTATCGACATGGGGCCATAGCTATTCATGACCATACCGCTTCCGAATTGGCTGATAGGTATCGACCAATTTTCATAGTTCTGTATAGCTGGTACACACTGATCCCAAGACATTGGATTTGTCTCAGTGCGCTGGTTTATAACCGTCATAGGGGCATCACTCATGGTCTTCTCCTTTCTCGGCGCGAGCATTAATGGCGATGACAATATCGGTAAAAAACTTATTTGACCTGGAAGCAAATACATCGAAGCGTCCGTCGAGAATGCTCTCTATTTCCTGTGCTGGGTAATCGCAGTGATAAAGTCCATAAACGACTCTTTCGCCGAAAACAGATGACTGAATAGAAGTGGTGATTGTAAATCCTTCCTCTGAGCTTGCTGATGTGAAATTAGTGTTAACGTTCTTGCCGACATGAAGGCCAAGATTGAGTTTTGCAACACTCGCAGCTAATATGGCTTTCGCATCGCGGTTAGTATCAACGTGCCGTTGTGACATCAGGCCAAAAGCCGTCAAAGTTGGGTTGTTTGCTTTGGCAAACACAAGAGATGCTATTCTGAGCATTCGTGTCCAAGAGCCATCATCCGTCGATTGGATCATCCATAGATTCGGCTGACAAAAGACGGTGAGATTCGGCGATCCAAATTGCAGTCGAGAAGCAATCGGTGTCGTGCCGCTGGTTCCTCCTTTTAGCGATGCATCCAATTCATCGTTATCAATTGCACCGATCAAACGGTACCACTGGGGGTGGTGGATCGATGGATTCATCAATCCAGCCACTTGCACTGAATATGCATTACGAGGGATGGCTGGGTCTGGCATGAGTGCTGCAACTCCTTGTAGAAACGATTGTCGGCCATAGGATAAAGGCTGTCAACGGCAGGCTTGCCGGCCATATGACCGGCAAGCCTGAATTAGGAAGGTCTTGATGCCTTTTCTTTTTCGGCTTTTATTCGTCCGGGTGGGGTGTGTTGCGGCTACAGCCCACAATGAAGCGGTTCTTGCTCCTTTGGGGGCCGAATGAAAAGAATAGGCGCTCTCAGTCTTCCGCTCCCTTCCATGCGGGCTCCACCGCAAACCGTGCAGCCGGCCCCGGCCCGCGCCGCTTCTTTACAGGCTCCTGAATTGGCTTCTTGCGCTCCGCAAGCCCAAACAGCACCCTGGCGCTGGCCAGGTCTCCCTCCAGCGCCTTGTTTGTCAGCAGCTCGGCCAGCTTCTCCGAAATCCGTCCCAGACGCCTGTCCGCCGCCTGATGCAATTGCTCTGCGCCGTCTTTGCGAGCCGTATTCCTGTCCGCCCGTTCCCGTCTCCTGCTCTTGGTTGTCCTGCCTGTTTTCCTGCTCGCATTGTCACTTCTCAACTCCTGCTGTGCTACGGCCATCTTTCCGCCATTCCCGGCCAACGCTCCACGGACCTTCGTGCCCGCAGAAAAGCAACATGCGGCAATCCCGCTCCGGAATTGCCCCGAAAATGCATCGCTGAAATCGTCTCTTATGACCTCTAAGAACCCGCCGCCCTTCGTCTCCCCTGCGCACGCGCGCCGCGGAGATGGCCTGATTAAGATCAGAAAGGCTCTCTCCTGCCTTCCGCTCCTCTCTCAGTTCGATTGGTATGCCCTCAGCATACCGGAAAGCCGCTTAATTATCTGCAAAAGTCTCTAGCCCTTGTCCCTGACCCCTGATCTCTGATCTCTGACCCCTGTCGTTTCTCCCAGCAAGCTCGTCCAAAAGCCGCTCCTCCACCAAATCCTCCAGTTTCTTTCCGCCCTTCGGCACAATCCCGTACACCACCTTGCAGCCCATCGCCTCCGCCATACGCGACATCGACCTCAGGCTGATCGTGTTTCTCGGCTCCCTTGCCTCCAGGTCGAAAATCACAGAACGGCTCACACCCATCTTCTTCGCTACCTCCGCCACCGGCATATTCAGCGTTTGGCGCACCGCTCGCAGCAGCCCATTGGTCTGATTCTTCTCCCGCCCCGCCTGGCGGTAAGACCGCATCTCCAAATCCAGCCTCTTCCGCGCATATATCCGTTCCCTCTCCCGCATACTCTGCTCTCCTTGATCACTGATCATTGATTTCTGTTCTCTGTTCTCTGTTCTCTGTTCTCTGTTCCCTGTTCCCTGTTCTCTGATCTCTGTTCTCTGTTATAACCGTAGCCAAAACGGCCATAATTATATGCAAGAAACGCGCAAATAGTGCGCAATAAATGACCAAAAACAATCTTGTATTTGCTTTTTTTGGATGTTTTGGTCGACCCCGGTACGGACTTATCCGGAAAATATCTATGCCCTCACACAGGCTTTCTTTGAAAACAACAGGTACTTTTTCATTCCGTCGACTTTTACTCCGACATAATTCCTTCTTTTCGTCGGCCTGTAACCCGATTGATGATGCACAGCCAATGGGTGCCCCACCCTCGTCGCGTCTTTGTTTTTGCGGCTAGGGTGGGAAACCACGAACCAACCTACACTGCGCGAAATCTTCTACACTTAATGGGAAGATGATTCCACCCTGAGGTTTCGTTCCTTGAATAAAATCCCGCTTCCCGCTCTGTTCGTTGCCGCGTCTTTGCTGCTTGCATTTGCTTCTGTCCTGCCGGCGCAGTCTCTGGCCGCCCCACCCGCGCAGGCTGCTTCCGTCGAGGCCAACCGCAAGGCTCTTAACGACCTCTTCGAGGAGTACTGGCAGGCGGTCATGGAGCGCTCGCCGGAGTATGCCTCCATGCTGGGCGACAAGCGCTACAACGACCGCATCGACGACTACTCCGTGAAGGCGGAGAACGCCTGGACGGAACGTGAAGAGAGATTCCTGATGCGGCTGGCGGCGATTGACCCGGCCGGGCTCACCGGCCAGGAGAAGATCAGCCGCGAGCTGCTGCTGCGCCAGTTTGTCGACGACGAAGAGGCGGTTCAGTTCAAGGAGTGGGAGATGCCGCTGAACCAGTTGGGCGGCATCTATACGGAATATCCCAACCTGGCGGCGCAGTTGAGCTTTACTACGGTGAAGGACTACGACGACTGGATCGCGCGGCTGCACGCTGTTCCCAAGGCCTTCGACCAGGTGACGACGAATATGTCCATCGGCATGGACGACCATCGCGTGCCGCCCCGCTATCTGCTGGAGAAGGCGCTGGAGCAGGTGAAATTGCTGGCCAGTCAAAAGCCCGAGGACTCGCCGCTGGCCGCGCCGTTGAAGAAGTTTCCTGCCGAAGTGAAACCCGCAGAGCAGGAGCGCATCAAGGCCGAGATGCTGGACGCGATCGGCAAAGAAGTCCTGCCCGCCTACCTGCGCTTTGCGCGCTTTCTTGAGGTAAGCTACATTCCCGCGGGGCGCGCGGAGCCCGGCGTGTGGGCGTTGCGCGACGGAGCAAAGTACTACGCCTACCGGATTCGCCGCGAGACGACTACAGATTTGACCGCGGAGCAGATTCACCAGATCGGCCTGGACGAGGTGAAGCGCGACGAGGCGGAGATGCTCCTGATCGCGCAGAAGTTGGGCTTCGCCGATTTGAAGAGCTTCCGGGCGAGTTTCAAGAACAATCCCAAACTACATCCAGCCTCTGCCGATGCGCTTATAGACGCCTATCGCGGTTACAAGACGCAGATGCAGGCCAGGCTGCCGCAGCTCTTTGGACGGCTGCCCAAAGCGCCGCTGGAAGTGGCCTATGTACCCGATTACCTGCAGAAGACGATGTACCCCGCCTACTACGAGCCGGGCACGCCGGACGGCAGCCGGCCGGGCCGTTTGCGCGTCAATCCCTGGAACGCCACGGACCGAAATCTCTACTCGGTGGAGGCCATCGCTTACCACGAGGGAGTTCCCGGCCACCACTTGCAGATCTCCATCGCGCAGGAGCTGGACGGCCTGCCCACCTTCCGCAAGCACGAGGGCTATACGGCCTTCGAAGAGGGCTGGGCGCTCTACTCCGAGCGGCTGGGCAAGGAGGTGGGTTTCTACCAGGACCCCTACTCGGATTACGGCCGCCTGGAAGCCGATATCTGGCGCGCCATCCGTCTTGTCGTCGATACCGGCGTGCATTCCCAGCACTGGACCCGCCAGCAGATGGTGGATTACTTTCACGATCACTCGGCCATGGACGAGACCACCATTCAGACCGAGGTGGACCGCTACATCGGCTGGCCGGGACAAGCGCTGGCCTACAAGATCGGCCAGATGAAGATCCTGGAACTGCGTGATCGTGCAAAGAAGGCCCTGGGCGACAAATTCGATCTGCGCGCCTTCCACGACCAGGTGCTGGACTCTGGCGCCTTGCCGCTCGATGTACTGAGCGACCGCATCGACGCATGGATTGCCGGGCAAAAATAGGCCGCGAGAATTGCGCCTCCGGCGTGATAGCCTGTAATGTCCCCTTTTCAGCAGCTTTCCGGCTCACTTTTGCTGCGATTATGGGCTACTGCACTCATAGGAGAATTGAAATGAAACGCTTTCTGACATTCGTCTTTGTCCTTGGTTTTTCCTGCTACGTTTACGCGCAGGCTGTAGATACAACCGTTTGCGAGATTCTGGGCAATCCACAGTCGTTTAATGGCAAGATCGTGCGCATCAAAGGCACGGTGGCAGCTTCTTTTGATCAGTTCGTCATCAAGGGCGCCGGCTGCGGCATCAACGTCAACAGGAACATCTGGCTTTCCTATCCGGAAGGCACCAAGGCCAAGGCGGGGCCTGCAGTTATGGTGCAGGTTCAACCGGCGCGCAACTTCGCCGGCGACGTTCCCGTGGTGCAGCGGACTCCGGTTACGCTGGACAAGAATAGCAAGGATTTCAAGCTCTTCGATTCGCAGCTGGCCACGCCCTACCAGAAGGGCGGAATGTGCCTGGGCTGCAATAAGTACCTGGTGAGCGCCACGCTGGTTGGACGGCTGGATGCTGTTGATAAGGCCGGGGTGCAGCGCGACAAAGCGGGCAAGATCATCGGCTTCGGCGGTTTTGGACATATGAACGCCTATGCCGCACGCCTGGTGCTGCAGTCGGTCTCCGATGTCACTTCAAAGGAGATCGATTACTCGGCGACGCTGGCCATCACCAAGGACGACAATGCGCCTAGTGCGTCATCGGGTATGCGTGATGCGCCCGGTCTGAGAACCACGGATTATTTTGCAGTCGCGCGCAAGCTTGCCGCGTCCTATCCCCCCGGCGCCGCTATCGGGGTACAGCTAAAACGGGCTATCGATGCCTTCGGTAAAGAAGGTGAACACAATATTGGAGTGGTAATCGTGCACGGAGCCGGCAACGAAGCCGCGGCAAAGCTCGAAGGCAAGGGGACGGTCGATTCCCCTGACGGCCTGCTCTTTAATTGCACCTTCAACACCAACCGCCTGGAAGGCGATGCCGAGGGCAGAGCCATTGTTTTTGCCGGAGAAAATATCGCCAACTTGCGCAACCCATTGCCGGAAGGGGTGGGAGTGGGGATTTACGACCTGGAGAGTCGCGCCTGGGCGACAACGATTATTGACACTCTCGCCAGCAAGCAGAAGACGCTGACGCTGCCGGGCGGTTACCTGATTTGGAACACGGCATGGCCGCAGGACGAAATCAACAAGAAAGTGGGAGATGCGATTGAGCACTTCCTCCTGAACGAAGAGCTTTTCCACGAGTAAATGCGAACGGGGATGGGTTGAGTCTCCCGGGCCTCAAAAACGAGGCCAGGTAAGCCGGCGCCCAGGATATGTGAGTTCACAGGTCTCAAATTCGGGACCTGTGGCAACCGCGGCATCGTCGCGCGGCGTGTGCGAACATACATGAAAGTTGCATCTCTCACATCCAGAGAAGGGAAATCTGGGAAAGGAATAAAGATGGCGGAGATCGCTGTTGAGGCCACCGAAGTACCCGCGCAGTTGCCCAAGGTGCGCGTGGCCGTTCTGGGCGCGGGCAAGATGGGCGGCATCCTGTTGCAGGCCTTCCTGAAGCAGAACCTGTTCGCGTGCGGCCAGATTCGCGCCACCGTGAGCCACGCTGACCGAGCCGTTGCGCTTAGCACACAGTGGGGTGTTGATGTATCGACCAACAACCTGGAGGCGGTGCGGAATTCTGATCTGATCCTGTTGGGCGTCAAGCCATTCCAGGTGCAGGATCTGATGGCGGAGATTCGCCCCGCGCTTTCGCCAGTCAAGACGCTCATCTCCTTTGCCGCTTCGGTCAAGACGCGTTCCATCGAGGACGCTGCCGGAGTGGAGCTCGGCGTGATTCGCGCCATGCCCAACACGCCTTCGACGCTGGGCGCGGGCGCGGCCGCTTTGTGCCGCGGGCGCTTTGTCACTGACAAACAGATGGAGCTGGCCGAGCGAATCTTCCAGACCGTAGGCCGCACCGTGGTGGTGGAAGAGAAACACATGGACGCCGTGACCGGCCTCTCCGGCTCCGGACCTGCGTACGTCTACATCATCATCGAAGCTCTGGCCGAGGCCGGCGTGAAGGTCGGGCTGCCCCGTGACATAGCCACGGAACTGGCAGCGCAAACCACCTTCGGCGCAGCCAAGATGGTTCTGGAAACCGGATACCATCCGGCCCTGCTGAAGGACGCCGTAACCACTCCCGCCGGATGCACCATCGACGGCATTCTGGAACTGGAAGAGGGCGGCCTGCGCGTCACGTTGATCAAAGCCGTGATGCGAGCCACGGAGCGCGCCAAGCAACTGGCGGCGGGGTGAGATTTCATCCTTGTGGAGTAGCAATGAATGTTCTCGAAGTGTCGAGAAGAATCAAGCGTTCGGGAAAGTATCTTGTTCTTGCATCCGTGTTGTTACTCGGCACATCGTTACTGCTAATCTGCCTGTTCGTAGTCTTGACCATTTTGCCTACATCCATTTTGCTACAAAAAGACAAGTTTCTTGAATTGGTGCTGAATTGTCTTTGGATTGCTTTGCCGGGAGTAACTCTCTGGCTGGTCGGCTGGGTTATGGAATGCTTTGCTAAGTACTGTCCTTGAGAACACTCATTTGAAAATGCAACGCGCGAGCTTGCCCATCCAACGCCCAACCTGGCTTCCTTCCTATCTGCCGGAACTCGACGGCCTGCGCGGCCTGGCGATTCTGTGGGTGGTGCTCTACCACTGCGATCCGCTGCTCACGGGTACGTGGATGCACTACGTTGCGGAGTGGGGATGGGCGGGAGTGATTGTGTTTTTTGTCCTCTCCGGCTTTCTGATTACTGCAAACCTGCTGGGCACGCGGGACAAGCCGCATTACTTCCACAACTTCCATGCCCGCCGCGCGTTGCGCATTTGGCCGGTGTATGCGCTGACGCTGGCGGTGGTCTACCTGAATGCGCCGTGGTTTATTGGCCCCTCGGTCTGGGATGCAATCAAAACCGCTCCGTGGCTGGCGTACATCTTCTTTGTACAAAATCTTTTTCATGTGACGCTGCCCCCGGCTCTCGGCCCCTCGTGGGCGCTGGCCATCGAGGAGCAGTACTACTTTTTCTGGGCGCCGCTGGTGCGCTGGTTGCGCCGACCGTGGATGCTGGCGGGCGTCCTCGCTTGTGCGCTGGTCTGTTCGCCGCTGGTGCGCCATTTGAACCCCGTGTGGCTGTGGACGCTGCCTACCCACACGCTTATAAAGCTGGACGGCATCGCTCTGGGCAGCCTGATGGCGCTGGGACTTTACACGCTCCATCTCAGTCGCCGTGTTTGTCTCTGGATCGGCCTTGGCGCATTTGTTCTGGGAATCGCGGCTGCTGCCACGGTGGCTGGCGGAACCTCGCTTCTCGATACTGCGCTGGCGGTGGGCTTTGCCGGAGCCATTCTGGCATTGATGACCTCGTCAACCGGGGTCCCCGACGACAGGTCTTCGTCGCAAGGGTTGTCGACCGGCGCGCGCAATCCCATCAACGTTATGCTGAGCCGAGGACCGCTGGCTTTTTATGGCCGCATCAGTTACGGACTTTACATGATCCACATTGTGGCCTTCATATTCATCGGCTGGTTCGACCTGCGGATGGCGAACCACGGCATGGCCGGAAACCTGGCGGTGGTGGCCGCACGCCTGGCTGTCTCCACCGCGCTGGCCGCTGCAATGTGGTACGGATTTGAGTCTCAGATTCTCAAGCTGAAGCGGTATTTCTAGCGAACGCGCGTCGTTACCCCTAAAGGACATTCGCCTCAGCTAGTTTCACATTATGGGTTGTCGTCTCATTATATGTGACATTAATCACCCTGTATAACTCCCGGCTGCTGCTAGGCTTAACCTGTCACGCAAACTTCCCCTTGCGAGGTGCACTATGAGCGAAGTCACGAGCAAAGGCCCCCTGAGCCCGGAGTTGCTGGCCAAAATGAACGCCTACTGGCGCGCCGCCAACTATCTCTCCGTCGGCCAGATCTATCTGAAAGATAACCCTTTGCTGAAGCGCCCGCTGACGCTGGACGACGTGAAGCCGCGCCTGCTGGGCCACTGGGGCACCACGCCCGGGCTCAACTTTCTCTACGTGCACTGGAACCGCCTGATCGCCGAGCGCGATCTGAATATGATGTACATCATCGGGCCGGGGCACGGCGGGCCGGGCCTGGTGGCCAACACTTATCTGGAAGGCTCCTACACCGAGATTTATCCCCACATCGAGCAGAACGCCGACGGCATCAAGCGGCTCTTCCGGCAGTTTAGTTGGCCCTACGGGATTCCCAGCCATGTGGCCCCGGAGACGCCGGGGTCGATTCACGAAGGCGGCGAGCTGGGCTACTCGCTGGTGCACGCATACGGCGCGGCCTTCGACAATCCGAACCTGATTGTGGCCTGTGTCGTCGGTGACGGCGAGGCCGAGACCGGACCGCTGGCGACAAGCTGGCACTCCAACAAGTTTCTCAACCCGGCCACCGACGGCGCGGTGCTGCCCATCCTGCATTTGAACGGCTACAAGATTGCCAACCCGACGGTGCTGGCGCGAATTCCGCACGCCGAGCTGGAGAGCCTGATGCGTGGCTACGGCTATGAGCCCTTCACGCTGGAGGGCGATGACCCGCTCGTCATGCACCAGCTGGCCGCGGCGGTCTTCGACAAAATCTTCGATCGCATTGCGGAAATTCAGAAGAAGGCGCGCGAGGCGGCGGGCAAGGACAAAACACTCGAACGCCCGGCGTGGCCGATGCTGATCATGCGCACGCCCAAGGGATGGACCGGGCCGAAGTTTGTAGACGGTAAGCCGGTGGAGGGCACCTGGCGCGCGCACCAGGTTCCGCTTGACCAGATCTTCGAGAAGCCTGAACATCTGCGCCAACTCGATGAGTGGATGCGCAGCTATAAGCCCGAGGAGCTCTTTGACGATAAGGGCGCCTTCCGTGCGGAGCTGGCTGAGATTGCGCCCAAAGGCCGTCGCCGCATGGGCATGAACGCCCACGCCAATGGCGGCCTTCTTCTGGAGCCGTTGAAGATTCCCAACTTCCGCGATTTTGCTGTGAAGATTGAGGGCCGCGGACAGAAAGACGTGGAATCCACGCGCGTGCTTGGACAATTTCTTCACGCCATCATGGAAGCCAACAAGGCGCAGAAAAACTTCCGCGTCTTCGGCCCCGATGAGACGGCCAGTAACCGCCTCCAGGACGTGATTACCGGAACCGGCAAGGAGTGGATGGCCGCAACGCTGCCGGTGGATGAAAACCTCTCGCAGACCGGCCACGTGATGGAAATTCTCAGCGAGCATTGCTGCCAGGGTTGGCTCGAAGGGTATCTCTTAACCGGCCGGCACGGCCTCTTCAACTGTTACGAAGCCTTCATCCACATCGTCGATTCGATGGCCAACCAGCACGCCAAATGGCTGAAGGTGACGCGAGAGATTCCCTGGCGCAAACCCATCGCCTCGCTGAATTACCTGCTCTCTTCTCTCGTGTGGCGGCAGGATCACAACGGCTTCTCGCACCAGGACCCCGGCTTCATCGACCATCTGGTGAACAAGAAGGCCACGGTTGTGCGCGTCTATCTTCCGCCGGACGCGAACACGCTGCTTTCCGTAGCCGACCACTGCCTGCACACCAAGAACTACATCAACCTGATCGTAGCCGGCAAGCAGCCTGCTCCGCAGTGGCTCACTATCGACGAAGCGGTCACTCACTGCACTGTCGGGATGGGCGTGTGGAATTGGGCATCGAACGACGCGGGCTCGCCGGATGTGGTGATGGCCTGCTGCGGTGACGTGCCCACGCTGGAGGCGCTGGCCGCCGTTACACTGCTGCGCACGCTGGCGCCTGACCTGAAAATCCGCGTCGTCAACGTGGTGGACCTGATGGCTCTCCAGCCGCAATCCGAACATCCGCATGGGCTGCCCGACGAGGACTACGACCAGATCTTCCCGCCCGCGACGCCGGTGGTCTTCACCTTCCACGGCTATCCGACGCTGATTCACCGGCTCACCTACCGGCGGCACAACCACAACAACCTTCACGTGCGCGGCTACAAGGAAGAGGGCACCACAACCACGCCCTTCGATATGTGCGTGCTTAACAATATCGACCGCTTCCAGTTGTCGCTGGACGCGGTCAGGCGTGTTCCGCGGCTGGCCAAGCAAGTGGACGCGGCCGAACAGTGGTACTCCGAGGCCATCCAGCGGCATAAGCTGTATGTGGCCGAGAACGGCGATGATCTGCCGGAAATCAAGAATTGGCACTGGCCGAAAGACTAGCTCCGCTTACTCCGCGAACACGCGCGAAGCGCAGCTAACTTGCTAACACATGCGAAGCACTGCTAACCTGATGACTCGTTCAGCCCAAGCCATATAGGATTTGATTTATGTCTTCATTACCCATCCTGGTTTTGAACAGCGGTTCTTCTTCCATCAAGTTTTCCGTCTATGAGGCCGGCAACGGCCAGCGCTCCCGGCTTTTCGAGGGCGCGGTGGACGGCATCGGCACCGATCTGGGCAAATTCTGGATCCAGGATGCAGCGGGCAAGAAGCTGGTGGATCAGACCCCGGCTCTGCCTAACCTCGCCGTGGCCTTCAAGATGGTGGCCGACGCGCTTAACTCCGATGAGTTCCCTTCCCCGGCGGCCATTGGTCATCGCACTGTCTGCGGCGGGCCCACGGTCAGGGAGAACCAGCTCATCACGCACAAGCTCATCGACGAGATAGAAAGCTACGCGGCACTGGCGCCGCTGCACACGCCGATTGCCGTCTACATCATGCGCGAGGCGCTAAGGCTTTTTCCCGGCATCCCCAACTTTGCCGTGCTAGACACCTACTTTCACCGCACCCTTCCCGAGGTGGCTACGCACATGCCTATCCCGGCCGAATACGTGGCCATGGGCGTGCGGCGCTACGGCTATCACGGAATCTCGTATGAGTCGATCGTCTATCAATTGCAGCCCAGGGTGCCGAAAAAACTCATCGTTGCTCACCTGGGCAATGGCTCGTCGATCTCCGCCATTCGCGACGGTGTGTGCCTGGACACTTCAATGGCCCTTACCCCCACCAGCGGAATCATCAGCGGCTCGCGCACCGGCGACATCGATCCCGGCATCATGATTTTTATCCTCAAGCAGATCGCCAAATCAACGCCGAACACACTGGAGGCTGCCGACAAGCTCGAGACCGTCGTCAGCAAGAAGTCGGGTCTGCTGGGCGTGAGCGAACTATCGAATGATATGCGCGAGCTGCGCGTGGCCATCAAAGCCGGCAACGCCAAAGCAAAACTCGCTGTGGCCAAGTTCACCTGGACCATCGCCCGCTGGATCGGCAGTTATGTGGCAGAGTTGAACGGGCTGGACATGCTCGTCTTCACAGGCGGCATTGGCGTAAACGATAGCGACGTGCGCGCTGAAATCTGCGACAACCTCGATACTCTGGGCATTGTCCTGGATCCCATGCGTAATAACGCCCGCGGCGTAGCCGTCATCTCCAGTGAATTCTCGCCCGTCACGGTTCGCGTCATCCCGCCCGCCGAGGATTTGATCATTGTGAATCACGTGGTGAGGCTGATGGCAGAGTAGCGATAGATGTGACATCCACTCGCTTGTTCTACACTGGTACGTTCCATCTGGAGCCGTCTTTATGCATGCTTCTACCGATTCCCAACGCATGCCTTCACCCGCCCTGCGCCGCTTTGCCTGGGGCGTATTGGTTTACTTCATTGCTGTCATTCTGTGGGGCACATTGGTGCGCGCCACCGGCTCGGGAGCCGGCTGTGGCAACCACTGGCCGCTATGCAACGGCACTATGATTCAGCACTCGGCCAGCGTCAATACGCTCATCGAGTTCACCCACCGCATCACCAGCGGCCTATCCTTTTTTGCGGTCGTGGGATTGCTCGCGTGGACCTTTGCCGGAACTGTGCGTGGCCACCTGGCGCGCGCGGCGGCTGTGGCCTCTGTCGCCTTCACGGTGATTGAGGCGCTGCTGGGCGCGCTGCTAGTCAAGCTTGGATACACGGCGCAGAGCCAGTCGCCGCTGCGTCCTGCCTTTTTGGCGCTGCACCTAGCCAATACGCTACTGCTGGTGGCTGCTCTCACCCTGACCGCTCACCTGCTCAGTCGGAAACGCGGCTTTCTGCGCGGCAGCATCCATTTGAGTGCACCCTTCGCGGCAGTCGCTGGCATCTTGGTGGTGATGATGGTGGGCGTGACCGGCTCGCTGGCCGCCCTGGGCGACACGCTTTTCCCGGCAAGCTCGCTGGGCCTGGCGCTGGCCCAGGATTTTTCTCCGGCGAGCGGCTGGCTGGTGCGCTGGCGCTGGGTGCATCCGGGCATTGCCTTTGCGGCCAGCTTCTTCCTCATCTGGCTCCTGGTGCGCGCCGCGCAGCGCAAACGACAGAAAGAGGGGTACTGGGACAATCGCGGCCTCTCCGCGCTGGTGCTCCTGCTGCTGGCCGCGGTCTACACGCTGGGATTGCTGGACGTGCTGTTACTGGCTCCGGTATGGGTGCAGGTGGTGCATCTGCTGGCTGCCGATACGCTATGGGCCGCGCTGGTGGTGTTGACGGCGCGACTGACGCTGGAGCCGGCAGAGACCCTGTAGCGTGATTTGGAGGGGAATGGATTTGCAGCCGTTGTGCCGAGCTGTGGCGAGCTGGACCTCTCCAGTGTTCTGAAAACCAGTCATCTAAAGCTCACCATTTTGCAAAAACTAGTTACGTATAACTCACCATTTTGCAAGCCTTAACAGCCCTGCGCACACTCCTGCTCCCAGACACGCACCATCAGGTCGCCGTTCGTGTGGCGGAAGGCAACGGCCAGAATCTGATCCCAAAATTGTGCATTGGCATGGATCACGCATTGTTCGTCAAGTTGGGCCCGCATCCGCCGCACTCCCATTCGTGCAACCGCTGGCAATCCTGAAATGCTTCTTACCTTATCGGGCATTTCTCAGAATTCGTTAAGGTTTGGCCACGTATTCGACTCCACTGTCATTGGAAAACGCATTACAGGGCCGGAAGATGCTTCTGCCTCGCAGAATCTGTAGATTCCACATACATTTAGTCGTGTCCGCGCACAACTCTGCAGAAAAAAGGGATCGGAAGCGAGATTTTCAGGGAAATATCAGGAGGGGGTTTACGCGGTAAGCCGTTCGAGCTCGTCGGGTTTGGTGATGGTCAGGCTTGAGCCTTTGATGGTAATCCAATGGTCGCGGCGGAACTGGTTGAGCAGCCGGGTGACGGTCTCGCGCGAGGTGCCGGCCATGTTGGCGATCTCCTCGTGGGTGAGGGCCATGGTGAAGCGGATTTCGTTCTTGCCGTTGCCCGAGGAACGGCCCCAGTCCAGCAGGAGGCGCGCCAGCCGCCCCGCCGCCGAGCCGGAGAGCGCCAGCCGCTTGGCATCGTGGAAAACCGTCAGGTATTCGCCGGAGAGCGATTGCGCGGCGTGCATGCTGGCGATGCCGTGGCGGGAGAGAAAGTCGATAAACTCCTGCTTGCGCACGGTCTTCACCTGGCAGGGCTCGATGGCCTCGGCCGTAACCTCATGAGGGACATTGGCCAGCACCGCGCTCAGGCCCATCACGTCGCCGGGACCGGCTATCTTGAGGATCATGGTCTTGCCGTCGCGGGAAGTAGAAGAGATTTTTACCTGTCCATAGCAGATAACAAAGACGTTACGCGCCTGGTCGCCCTCGGAAAATAGCTTTGCGCCGCGGGCATGGCTCATCATGATGCCGATGCCGTCGTAATCGGTGAGCGCCTCGGGTGTGAGATTGCAGAACATTCGCAAATGGCGATGTTCACAGTTAACGCAATCTTCCGGAGGGTGGTGGGGATGAAAGGATGCCATGGCTCCGCTGCTGTGCAGTATGAAGTATAGCTTATTTGGGCGGGTTGCAGGAGCGGGAAAACAGGGATTTTCCTTCCATCTCCGGCCATGGGGAGACCCGGCAAGAAGGCAGGACAAGGCTAAATTGTCACCCTGCAACCTGTCAGGCTGCAGGCCTCACCCTTTTGGCTTTCCCCACGCGGCTGAAACAGCAGGTGTTATAGGCGCGGGAAACCTCGCGGGCTAGTTCCTCCAGCAACCGCATCCGCAGGAGTGGATAACTCTGAAACGCCTGATTGAGCGTGTCCATCGGCAGCATCAGGACTGATCCAGCGGTCTGCGCGGCTAGTGTGTAGGTGTGATGCTTGTCGCCCAGGGCGGCAGCCAACTCTACCAGATCCCCAGCGTGAGCCGGTCCAAGCGTCAGCCGTGTCTCCAGCCGCTCAGCCCGGCGCAAAAACTGTCCTGTAACAACAAGATAGAGTCCCCGGCAATTCTCGGACTGGCGGAAGACGGCCTCCCCAGCCTCAAAACTGAGGCACTTGGCCGAGTGGTTCAACAAAAGCACGATGTCCGGAGGACACTCCAGCAGCTCGGCCACGGGATGCGCCCGGACAGCTTCCATGCGCCTGTATTTTGCCTCACGCAGCATGGCGAGATCTCGCTCTGTCTTCGTTCGTGCTCCAGCCCCGCGATGAGTCGAGGATGCAGCCTGCCTGCCAGCCGCTTGCGAGCGGGTGCGATTGGCAGTGTGAGTTTGCGGCAAGCCGAATTTCATAGAAGGCACATCGCTCCAAATGCAACAAATCCAAAAACGGAAGATTGAGATTGGGCAGCCTGGATTCCCCTCGCTGCCTGTTCATTTACGTGAAAATCGCGGCCGCTCCTCCAGTTGCGGCCCTGTCTATTGAACCGCTGCGCATGCACAAGCCATTGGTTTGTTTCCTGCTGGCTCCAACTCCGGCGGAACGCATAGAACCGGCACACGGGAGCGGGCAAGTAAGGCAAAGGCTGTGCCATGCGGCCCCGGTGTATCGCTCAAGCGCTTGACGCCAACCACCAAAATGGAGGGATGGTTTTGCGTGATTCCCTCGACGATGGCGTCCACTGGATTGCCATCTTTGACAATGCATTGCACCGGAAACCTTCCGCTGGCCTTGACGCCAAACTCCTCCAGCGTGGCTCCGCAAGGATTGAGAAAAGCCGAGGCCTCGGCCGCAGTGCGCGCATGAAGCGCCAGCAGGGGGCGTTGAAAGGTCTCCGCCAGCGAGCAGGCCGTGGCCGCCGCGGAAGTCGCAGCCTCATTGCGCTCCATGGCCAGCAATACCGGCCCGCCCGGAGTGGGACGAAACGCGCCCGCATTCCAATCCGCCGCCACCGCCAGAACCGGGCACGGCGACAACCGCACCAGTTGCTCGGCGATGGCGCCCACAATCACCGGTCCAGCGCCCTCCATGCCCTTGGTGCCGATCACGATCAGTCCAGCCTCGTATTGCCGGGCCACGTCCAGAAGCATCTTCGCGACTTCGCCCTGACGAACTTCCGAGTGGCTATGGATGCCTTCGCTGAGCAGGTCGCCAGACAATTTGTCCAGCACCGCGCGTGCCTCTTCGGTCATCCCGGTCAGAACCTGGCCGGGAACCGCATCCACATCGGCATATTCCATGGGATCGATGCCGTGGGCCAGCACAATCCGCGCGCCATAGGCTGTTGCAAGCTTGCGTGCATATTCCAGCGCAGCCTCTGACTGGCCGCTCAGGTCAGTGGCGACGACAATTGTCTTCAAGCCGCTTGTAAAGCTCATGAATGCCTCCGGGGATCTGCTCGCTTTCTGCCTATTGGACTCCAAGTCTGCGCCTCTCGCAACGACACAGACAGTGACCTCATTCACCCCACATTGTGACTGTGGTCACAAGTGATGTCTACACAAGCGCTTAATCAGCACTTCACGGGGGCACGGTACGCAGTTACGTTTTATCCAACATTTGTACACCGGCATGCAGATGCGATAGGCTTTTTGCATTATGAAAAACACCAAGAAATACGCCACGCAGCCGTCTGTCTTGATGAGAATTGCATTATTTCTCTCCATCCTGCTCACTTGTGGGCTAATCGCCGCGGCACAGGCACCCGCGCCGGACTCGCCGCAAATTGAGGCCAAGGCCCACGCTTTACTGGCCAAACTCACTCTGGAGCAGAAGATCGAGCTGCTGGGCGGCATCGACCACATGTTCACTCATGCCGTACCCGCGATTGACCTGCCGCGCCTCAAGATGTCTGATGCTTCCGTGGGTGTGCGCACCTGGGGACCGACTACCGCCTACGCCGGCGGAGCCGCGCTGGCCGCCAGTTGGGACCGTGAGCTGGCGCGCAGGATCGGCGAGAGCCTGGGCCGCGATGCCCGCGCCCGCAGTGTCCACTTCCTGCTCGGCCCCGGCGTCAACATCGCCCGTTCGCCGCTGAACGGCCGCAACTTCGAGTACCTTTCCGAAGACCCGTTCCTGAACGCGGCCCTGGTGGTTCCTTACATCGAGGGCGTCCAGTCCCAAGGTGTCATTGCCACGGTTAAGCACTATGCGCTAAACAACCAGGAGTACAACCGGCACAACACGAGCGTGGAGGTGGATGAGCGGACCATGCGCGAAATCTACCTGCCGTCCTTTGAAGCTGCCGTCACACTGGCTCACGTGGACGCGGTGATGAATTCCTATAATTTGGTAAACGGCGCACATGCCACACAGAGCGAGTTCCTGAACCTGAAGGTGCTCAATGGCGATTGGGGATTTCAGGGGATTCTGATGTCGGACTGGGACGCCACCTACGACGGCGTGGCGGCAGCCAATAACGGCCTGGATCTGGAGATGCCCAACGCGCGCTTTATGACTGCCAAAGTTCTGCTGGAAGCGGTCAAAGCCGGCACGGTGAAGGAATCGACCATTGACGACAAGGTGCTGCGGCTGCTGAGGACCGTGCTGCGCTATGGTTTCATGGATCGTCCGCAGTTCGATCCGGCTGATTCGACCTACTCTGTGGCTGATCGCGCCGTTGCCCTGGACGGCGCGCGAGAGAGCCTGACTTTACTGAAGAACGAAGGCCATCTGTTGCCGCTGGATGCGAACAAGATCAAGATCATCGCCGTGATCGGCCCCGACGCTTATCCGGCGGTGACTGGCGGCGGCGGCTCCTCCGAGGCTCAAGCCTTTGAGCCGGTCAGCATCCTAACCGGCATCGCCAACCTGGCCGGCCCCAATGTCAGCGTACTTTACAGCCGCGGACTGCCCGAACTTGGAGAGCTCTTTTGGCGGACTCGGTGGGAGGGGTCCGTCCAGGTGGATGATTATCCCAGCAAGGACTTCACCGGAACGCCGAAGAGCAGCACCGAGCGGGGCATCGCCGGTTGGCGCGATACCGGCTGGGAGCCAGAGGCCCCAACGCCGCATTCCATCCGTTACACCGCCCACTATAAGGCGGAAAAGGGAGGCAAGTACCTGGTTCTGGCTGCCGCGTCGGGCTGGGGCGGGAATGGATTCAAAGTGCTGGTGAACGGCAAAGAAGTACTCCACCAGGAACGCGCCGAAGGCCAGAATCCGCAGTCGGCCACCGTTGAACTGGCTGCCGGTGAAACCGCCACCTTAGTCGCCGAGCTTCAGCCTCGCAGCGCAACGCCACGCTTTGGCCTGGGCGTTGCTTATCTGCCTGAGCTGATCTCCACCGAGACCCGTGAGATGGCCGCCAAGGCCGACGTGGCTGTGGTGGCTGTCGGCTTCTCGCCCGCCACTGAAAGCGAGGGCCATGACCGCACCTTCGCGCTGCCCTGGGGACAGGACGTGCTGATCGAGGCCATCGCCGCAGCTAACCCGCGCACCATCGTTACGCTTACCGCGGGCGGGGGAGTTGACACGCGGCGCTGGCTGGACAAGGTTCCCGCGCTGCTGCACACGTGGTATCCCGGCCAGGAGGGCGGCACGGCAGTCGGAGAGGTTCTCTTCGGCAGACACAATCCCGAGGGCAAGCTGCCGGTCAGCTTCGACCGCAGCTGGGAGGAGAACCCCTCCGCGCCCTACTATTATCCAATCAAGGGCGCGGATACTGCACTGCACGTGGTCGAAGAGGGCCGCCCGCCGGTAGACTACGTCATCCCTCACGTGAAGTACGAGGACGGCCTGATGGTGGGTTACCGCTACTGGACCACCACCGGCAAGCACCCGCTCTTCCCCTTCGGCTTTGGGTTGAGCTACACTACCTTCAGCTTCACCAACCTGCAAGTTCCGGCGAGGGCTTCCGCAGGCTCGACGGTGACGGTCAGCTTCGACGTAACCAACACGGGCAGCGTTGCCGGCGCGGAGGTGGCCCAACTTTACGTCTCCGACCCATCCTCGACAGTCAAGCGCCCGGAGCGCGAGCTGAAGGGCTTTGAGAAGGTGCGGCTGGCTCCTGGCGAGACAAAGCATGTGACTCTGAATTTAGATGCCCGCGCATTCAGTTACTGGGATTCGACGGCCCATAAGTGGACCATCGATTCCGGTAAATTTGTCATTCGTATTGGCGACTCCAGCGAGAACACTCCGCTGAGTGCGGAGCTCACACTGAACTAACAAACTTCGAGACACCAGCAAAGAGGCCTCGCATTTTGCGAGGCCTTTTTGCGTATCGACGGGCTGTTAATTCATGCTACTGCGAGGGATTGGACAATCGCCCCATGAAGAGAATGGCGCCAGTCGAATTGTGAATGATCATGAAGAGGAAAGGCCGGTCGGCTCGGAAGACCTCATTTACATCCCGTTGTCTGGCCATTTCTACCATGCCTACGGAAGTTGCCGCCGCCGCTTCGCTGCCTTCTTCGTTCACCTCGATCCGGGCCTTGTGGAGGACCTTGCTTATATAGAGTTTGCGCTGGCTGGTCATGGCGGAAAAATCCGCCTGCTGCCTGCTGAACGCATCGGGCATGCCCATCTCCGAGAGCATGCCTCCGAGTCCGTAGCCAGCCTCCATTTTGAAGCGCGGCAGAATCACATCCACCTTCTGCGAGAACATATCAACGCAGAGCTGCTTGATCTCATCGAGCGAAAGGCTCTCACCCATCTTGTCGATATCGCCGTCGGGCAGGATGGCGATCATTGACAGGTCGTTGTCCGCATAGGGCAGCTCGATGGCCGCCACCCCGTTCTCTCTTACGAAGCGGAAGCGCCCGGTCTGCTGCATCATAGGCGTTTGCACTTTGACGGTTTTGCTGACGTTGAAAGGCTCGACTTTGGTTGCCTCTGGTTCGAACTGCGATGCCCAGTTTCCCTTGAAGTAGATGGCGTTAGTCAGCACCAGCGGAGTATCCGCGCTGATCGCCCCATGCGGAATCAGGTTGCGGATCATCTTTGCCGTGTGGTCTTCAACCCACGTGTTGATCTCCACGCGGGCCGCATCCGGATTGCCGGCAAAATCCACGAGCTTCAATGCGCCGCCGTAATATTTGCCGGTAGCGTTTAGGAAGGGCGCTTCGAAGGTGTATCCTTTCTGCCCCCATAGCGCATTCGCTACATTCAGCTTGTAGTGCTTGCCGGGCCCTGCTTTTGTCTCGGCCAGCAGCGCGGAAAAACCCTCCTGCCGCTGCATCTGGGTCATATCAAGATGCAGGACGTTGGCCATCTGTTTGCGCGTGTTGCCGCTGCTGCCCTCAAAGGTCATTGCCAAAGCCGTGGAGATGCTGAAGGGCGAGACGAAGATATTCTTACCCGTATCCTGCGCATTGATCTTCCGGTAGAGATCGATTGCAAACTGATTATTAGAATCGACCACCGCGTGCAGATCATTCTTGTTCGCCGCACCACTCTGGGCGCCTAATCCGGACATGCCTACAAACAATAACAGCACGGTGAGCGTTGCTGCCAACGACCTGGAGTTGCTCAATGAAGCCATTTGTTTTCTCCTAAACACACGTCTTCGATGATGAAGAGCGGCCCGCAGCCGCTGTGCCCGCTGAATCGTTTACGTCCCTGCTGGCATGAACTTAGCCTATTGCGGTTTTCTGGCGGCGGCGTCCTTCTCTGCCTGAATGACGGCAAGGTGGGCGCGCGCTTCGCTGGCCTCCTCTTCCGACGGCTTGAGATCAAGGTAGTACTTGAGTTGCTGCATAGCATCGTCGTATTGACCGCTCTTCTCCAGCGCACCTGAAAGACTTAAGTAGGCGTTGCCCCACCAGGGAGCGATCACCAGGACATGTCGCAACAATCCAATGGATTGCGCCAGAGCCTGGGGCGAGCTGTCCTGCTTGATCTGCGTTGTGGCAAGAACATATAACCGTTGCGCTTCCTCGGGAATGGGGGGCTGTTGGGGGAGTGTTGTGACAAGTCCGATGATTTTTCTGCGCATGTATTCGTTGCGAGGATTTTGATTAAAAAGACTCAGATAGGTGCCAAATGCCGTCTGGCGATCATTGGACAGCGCCTCTTCGAGTTTCTTCCTCTGTTGAGTTGCTTGTTCCAGCAGATTGGCCACCGCGGGCGGATTCAAGCGATTGGGACAGTTAAGGGGAGTCATAGCGTCCTTGTTTGCCGCATCAAGATCTGCGCCCATGTCCAGCAATAACTTCACCAGATTGACTTTCTCAGTTCCATCGCTATCGGTTTCAGTTTCGAAGCAAGCTGCCGCAATCAGCGGCGTTTCACCATCGCTGGTTCTGGCCTCAAGGTTGGCTCCCTTTTCCAGCAGCTGTTGCGCAATGTATGTGTGGTGAAGAAAGGCGGCCCATAGCAGGGCCGTCCCGCCATCGTTGCTTTTGGCCTCTATGTTGGCGCCTTTCTCCAGCAACAATCCGGTTACAGCGGTTTTGCCGGATGCGGCGGCTTCAATCAGTGCCGTCTGCCCAAGACTGTTTCTGGCCTCGATGTTTGCGCCCTTCGCCAGCAGGAGCCGAACAACTTCTGTGTACCCATTACTTGCTGCCCGGGTCAGCGCCGTTTCGTAGCCGGAAGAGCCTCCGGGCTCAATCTTGGCACCCTTGGAAAGCAGCGATTGCACAATATCCGCATGGCCGTTTTTGGCAGCCAGAACCAACGCCGTCCCGTTCGCGTTGTTTCCAGTGGCCTCGATGTCCGCGCCTTTATCGAGCAGCAGTTGCACCACGTCGGTCTTTCCCTCTTCGGCAGCCGCAGCCAGCGCCGTTTCTCCCATAGCGCCTTCGGCGTTGATATTAGCTCCATTTTTTAACAACTGCCTGACTGCCTCGGTCTGACCTGCGGTAGCAGCGACAATCAGCACGGTGTTGTTGTTATCATCCCTGGCCTCAATCTTGGCGCCCTTCTTTAACAGTAGCTGCAGCACGTCGATATTGCCGTTCCTGGCCGCCACCATCAGCGGCGTCCGCTTGGTCTCATCCGTCGCATACGGCTGTACTACTCCATCGGCGCACCTGGCCTCGATATTGGCGCCTTTTTTAAGAAGCGGTTGAATCGCGTCCAATTGGTCTTCACTTGCCGCGCGGTAGAGTTGCTCATCCAGGCTGCTCTGGCCCACGGCTGAAAATCCGCAGAAAATGATAAGGCCAATTAGAAATATGAATAGCAGAGTTTTCTTCATGGCTTCTCCCACAAAATCAGCAATTATACAGGACATCACAGGGATCATGATTTAGCCTTTCATGATCACGGAATTATGCACCTTCGGCAGGTCAAAAGTGTAACTGAGACGGCGTGCAAGCGCAACTGGCGTAATCGGTTTCCACGCCTTCGGCGATGACTGACTTCCCTTTTCAGGCGGTCTCCCGCTTCATAGATAGAAAACGCGCTTCTTGAGGAGGGCAAAGTATGCGCTAAACGAAGCCATCGCTAGCCCTTTAAGCGGAATCCTTCAAGACGCAGTTTCCCCCTTCAGTTCGTATCCCTCTTTCATCGGAAAAAATCTGCAATATCTTTAAGATGCTTGCAAATATCTGAGAAAACGCCTTTGGAGCCAAACTGGACCGAACGCAATCCGGCGCCATTTCCCAGGGGAGATGGCGCCGGTTTACAGCAGCGGAAGTGAGGTATTACTAGGCCTTGGCCAGCGGGTGTTCGGCATAGTGCAGCAACATAGCCACCGCGCAACTGGTAAGACGTGTTTCGGCCGAATCGGCCCGGCTGGTGAGGATGATAGGCACGCGCGCGCCGAGCACAATGCCGGCCAGTTGCGCCCCGCCCAGGTATTCCAGTTGTTTTGCCAGCATATTGCCGCTCTCCAGATCAGGAACGACCAGGATGTCGGCTTTCCCGGCGACCGGCGATACCAGCTTCTTGATGGCAGCGGCCTTGACGCTGACTGCGGTGTCGAAGGCCAGCGGACCATCGAGAATACCGCCGGTGATTTGGTTGCGATCGGCCATTTTGCAAAGCGCCGCGGCATCCAGCGTTGACTTGATCTTGGTGTTGACCGTCTCCACGGCCGACAGCAGCGCCACCTTTGGCTCAGGAATGCCCAGGGCATGAGCCAGGTCGATGGCGTTCTGCACGATGTGGATCTTATCTACCAGCTCGGGATCGATGTTGATGGCCGCGTCGGTGATCAGAAGGGTGCGCGCATAGGCCGGCGTGTCCATTACAAAGACGTGTGAAATGCGGCGGCCGGTGCGCAACCCGGTGTCGCGGGCCATGACATTTTTCATCAACTCATCGGTGTGCAGACTGCCCTTCATCATGGCCTGGGCATTGCCGCTGCGGCACATGGCCACGCTTAACTCGGCGGCCTTGGCCTCGGTGTCGGCATCAACGATGGAAAAGGGGGAGATATCGAGGCCGATCTTGGCGGCCAGAGCCTTTATTCTGACCTTGTCGCCGATCAGCGTAGGCTTGATGAGCTTTGCGTCCGCCGCTTCAAATGTACCTCTGAGCGCCACGTCCGACAACGGCCAGCAAACCGCCGTGGTGATCGCCGGCAGATTCTTGCAACGCTCGATAAAATTGTGAAAGACGTGGTAATCGGCGGAATGTCCGACCAACGGGTCAACTGCTACCGATTCAGTCAGAGGGGGAAGTTCGCTCACCAGTATTCTCCCTGCCCGCGCAGCGGATGGCTGACAGGCCTTATAGGTATATTGTCGTCTTACTGCTCACTTTTAGCCTGTGCCAAGGGTCACAATTCGGCGCTGCGTACTGCATCGTGAAACAAATATCCCTTTTTGTTAAGCCGGTCGCTTTTCATTACAGATGCTTTACTGAAAACAGCAGCTTTCAAGGAGATAATGGCAATTCCCAGCTGTCTCCAGGTATTTAACCCTAAAGAATCCACATCTATAGGCGGAATAAAATCTGCCAGAACACAGGTACAGACTCTTCCCGTTTCACATTGCATGCGTTGATACGTTAGCCTTATAGACGAAATCCGATCGTCGAGGTTGTGCCAATGCGCCGTTCTTTTGCCGTTTTCACCTTACTATATTTGTGCGCCGGAGCCGGCGCGTTTGCCCAAACCGCCCCGGCAGCCGCGCCCTCCTGCGCTAATCTGCACCTGGTGCCTGCGCCGCGGGAGTGCACCGCTGTTCAGGTGATTCCCATCGGCGGTATCGGATTCTTCGTTACCTCGGAAAAGAATGCCGATGATCAGTTTACCGTCGAGGATCTGATCGAGGAGCGTCTGGGTAAGAGAACTGTGCGCAGTGATGCTCCCTTTATCCGGCTGGAGCGGGCCCAGAGCGATTCAGCCCAGGCGCTGCTGGCCGCGAACCATCTGAGCTTTGATCCGGCGATGCACGACGAAGGCTACATCATTGTGCCTGACGGGCAGGGCGGCCTGGCTGTTATCGCTGAAACCTCCGCCGGCATCTTCTACGGCGCGCAAACGGTGAAGCAGTTGATCCGCGGCAGCGGCAATGACGCGGTGATGCTGGCGCCCACGCTGCGCGACTGGCCGGCAATGGCTTTTCGCGGGCTCTCCGACGACTGGTCGCGCGGCCCGCTGCCCAATATGGATTTTTTGAAGCGCGAGATTCGAACGCTGGCGGCCTACAAGATCAATATCTTCTCGCCCTACTTTGAGCACACCTTCGCCTATGATGTCTCTCCAGTCGCGGCCTTCCCCGGCGGCGTAATGACCCCGGATGAGGCCCGCGAGCTGGTGGCCTATGCCGCCCAGTACCATATCACCGTCATCCCCGAGCAGGAGTCCTTCGGTCACCTGCATCACCTGCTCAAGTTCGAGCAGTTCTCCTCGCTGGGTGAGACGCCACACGGATCGGTGCTTGCTCCCGGCGAAGTTGTCACGCTGCCGCTGATCAGCAGTTGGTTCGGTGAGCTGGCCAAAGTCTTTCCCGCGCCGTACGCGCACATCGGCGCCGACGAAACCTTTGAGCTGGGCCTGGGCAAAACGCGCGAGCAGGTGGAGCAGCAAGGGTTGGACGCGGTCTACATCGACTTCCTCAAGAAGATTCATGCGACATTGGAGCCCAACCACAAACGGCTGCTCTTCTGGGGCGATATCGCGGTTAAATCGCCGGAGCTGGTGGGCACCTTGCCCAAAGACATGATCGCCGTGCCCTGGGAATATCGAGCCAAGCCGGACTTCAAGCCGATCATCGAACCGTTTACCAAGGCGGGCCTGGAAACCTGGGTTGCGCCGGGAGTGAATAACTGGAGCCGCCTCTATCCCAACAACAATGAGGCGCTGGCCAACATTCGCGCTTTTGTGCGCGACGGCCAGGCGCTGGGCGCAACGGGCGTGCTGAACACCGTGTGGAACGACGACGGCGAGGGCATCTTCGACGAGAACTGGTTTGGCGTGCTCTTTGGCGCGGCGGCAGGATGGCAGGCGGGCGAAAGCTCGGAGGAGGCATTTTCATCTTCGTTTGGCCAGGCGTTTCATGGCGATCCCACAGGCAAAATCGACCAGGCGCAGCGCGAGCTGATGGCCGCGCACGCCGCGTTCGAAGAGGCTGACCTGCACGATGCCAGAGATGTTTACTTCTGGGTTGATCCCTTCTCGCCTGAAGGTGAACGCGTGGCTGCCAAGCTGCGGCCCTACCTGAGCGAGTTGCGCCTGCACGCCGAGCACGCCATCACGCTTGTAGCCGAAGCCCGTAACGCGGCTAAGCAGGAGAATCGCGTTCTCGAAAATCCTGAAGCGCTGGACGCGATGGAGCTGGGCGCGCGCCGCATCGATTTTGTGGGCCTCAAATTTCAGGCGGCTGACGAGTCCGTCGCGCTCTACAAGCAGGCACGCGCCATGGCCTCCGACAAAAGCCGCCGGGATGAGGTCGAGGCAAAGCTATTCACCATCGGCGCAAACAACGGGCTGCTGGAAGACATGCGTGACGGCTATACGCTGCTGGGCGGGCTTTACAGGCAGGCCTGGCTGCGCGACAACCGGCCCTATTGGCTGGAGAACAACCAGGCCCACTACGACAGCGCCGCACAACTGTGGATTGGCCGCTGCGACCGATGGAACCTGGTAATGGAGCAGTGGTGGAAAACGCACACGCTGCCACCGCCGGCCGAGGTTGGGCTCTCCGAACAGACAGAAAAGTAGCGAGCCAGCAAGTTAGCAAGTTAGCGAAACGGCTCCAAAGCGATGCTTCGGAGCCGTTTCTGTTAGCGGAGTTTGCGGAGTTAGCGAGATAGCGAGTTGGCAGGTCAGCGGAAAGGCTCCGTAGCGATGCTTCGGGGCTATTTTGGGGCAAAAAAGCGGGTTTTTCCGGCAAAAAACGGGATTTTCCGGCGATTTTCAGAGGCCAAATCTCACGATGCGGGAAAATTTGGGGTAAAAAATTATCCACAGACGTTGATTCCAAGGAGCTTACAAATAATCTGTAAGGTTTTAGGGAGAATTTATACCCCCCGGGGGTATGGGGGGGTAGGGGGTGGGGGGGCTCTAGTTTTCCGTGATCAGTGGACAATGAACAGCGGACAGCCCGAGTACGAGGTTATTGTTCATGCTTTGATTGTGCGCCGAGGGAAGGTAATTATCTGCAAAACGGGCGCAAGATTTGCCATTGGTGTTAAAACAGGTTGCTGTCCCGCCCGGAGGCGCAATGGGCTAGGCTATCTGCATGGACGACGCACGCTCTTCCGCAAGCCCGATGCTCTGCTTCAACCCCGCCGAGTGCCAACCCCGGCAGATGTACAAGCTGTTGACCGGCATGATTGTGCCGCGTCCGGTGGCGCTGGTCTCGACGATGGACAAACAGGGGGTGGCTAACCTGGCGCCCTTCAGCTTTTTCTGCGGCGTCGGCTCAAATCCGCCCACCGTGCTCTTTTGTCCGTCGCTGCGCCCCGGCGCTACGGCTGGAACGGTCGAACCGAAGGACACGCTGCGCAACGTCGAGGAGACGGGCGAGTTTGTCATCAACGTGGTCAGCGATGTTATCTCCGCTGCCACTAACGCCTCCTCTGCCGAGGTTCCGCCGGAGGTGGATGAGTTTGTGCTCTCAGGGTTGACGCCTGTCGCAAGCGTGGTGGTCCGCCCGCCGCGAGTTGCAGAGTCACCCGCGCAGATGGAGTGCAAGCTCCATCAGATCATCTACACCGGCCATGGTCCGGGAAGCGGCGTCATCGTGCTGGGCGAGGTGGTTCGTTTTCACCTGCGCGAAGATCTGGTGGAGGACTTCCGCGTCGATCCGGCTGGCCTGGATGCCGTGGGCCGCATGGCCGGGAACACATGGGTTCGCACGCGCGACCGCTTCGAATTGATCCGTCCAACGTGAGGTGTCAGGGGTTAGGGATTAGGGATTAGGAGATCAGAGATCAGAGAACAGGCAGCAGCACACATTCCAGAAACCGAGAAAATGTTCTAAAATTCCGTGACGTTGGATAGTTTGCAAGGAAGGGGGCGACGTATGCGCGCTTCAGCAAAAAAAAGATTCGGCGGCAGATTGCGGCAGGCGGCGTGTGGCGTAGCGGCAGGAGTTCTGCTCCTGGTCGCAGCGTTGCCGGGTTGCCGCGATTCGATTGCGAGGGGGCAGAAGATGAATCTTACAAGTACCAGTTTTCAAGATGGAAGCCGGATTCCGGCAAAGTATACGTGCAGCGGAGCGAACGTCTCGCCGCAGTTAGCCTGGAGCGCGCCCCCGGCGGCGACGGTGAGCCTTGCGCTGATTGTCACCGACCCGGACGCGCCCCGCGGAACCTGGGTTCACTGGGTGCTATACAACCTGCCCGCTGGAACGCGAGCGCTACCCGAAGGATTGCCGACGCTGGGCCAGCTTCCGGACGGCGCACTCCAGGGCCGCAACGACTTCGGTGAGATTGGCTATGGAGGCCCTTGTCCTCCGCCGGGTTCGCCGCACCACTACATCTTCACGCTCTATGCGCTGGACGCGAAGCTGAATCTGCCGGTGGGTGCGACGCGGGCGCAGGTGGAAGCAGCCATGCAGGGCCACATTCTGGCGAGCGGCAGGCTGGTTGGCTTGTTTCAGCGGTAGGTAGCAAACCAAATCCTCACGCAGCAGTCATCTCCTGTCCCTTGGCTTCGCGGCCCGCGAGCGCCAGGCCAGCCAGCGTCAACGCCACAATGATCACGGTACCCGCCAGCACTGCCGGGTAGTTGCCGGTGCGTTCAGCGATGAGCGCCTGCGCCTTGCCGTTCCACGAGGTGATGAGGCCGCCCAACTGGTAGGCGAGGCCTGGAGCCGTGGCCCGCACCGGAGCCGGCGACAGCTCGGTGAGATAGGCCGGCACCACGCCCCATGCTCCCTGCACCATGAACTGCATGAGCACCGCGCCGATGCCCAGCGTGATGGCCGAGTGGCCGTAGGCGTAAAGGGGAATCACCGGAATCGACAGTAGAGCCGCAACGATAATGGCCCGCTTGCGGCCCCACTTCTCTGAGAATGCTCCAAAGGCAATCCCGCCCGCGATGGAGCCAATACCATAGAGCACTCCGATTAACCCGACTACCTGAGGCGTGAGCCGGGCATAGGTTGTCAGGAAGGTGGGATACACGTCCTGCGTGCCGTGCGAAAAACTCATGAAGGCGGTCATCAGCAGGATGAGAAAGAGAAATGTGGGCAGAAAGGCGGACACGCGTGTCAGTTCTCCAGCCCTGGCGCTGCGGGCGTCCGCAGCAGAGTGCGCCAGCCGCTGCTTCTTCCCTTCCAGCCACACCGGCGACTCCGCCACCCGCGCCTGCACATAGAAGACCAGTAGTGCCGGCAGCGCGCTCAGAATGAATAACCCACGCCAGCCAATGCCTGGAACGTGCAGCCCCAGCAGGGTGAAACCGTTGAAGAAGAGTCCGAAGGCGCCAGCAGCCAGGATGGAGCCCAGCGCATAACCCTCCTGCAAAATTCCCGAGAAGACTCCGCGGCCCTCGATAGGCAGCGTCTCAAAGGCCAGCGCCGCGCCCACGCCCCACTCGCCGCCCATCGCCAGGCCAAAGAGGGCGCGCAGTCCGAGCAACACGGCGAGCGAGGGAGCAAAGCCGCAGGCCAGCTCGATCACCGAGAAGCTTAGGATGTTCACCATCAGCACCGGGCGCCGGCCGTAGCGGTCGGCCAGCATGCCAAAGAGCACGGCGCCCACCGGCCGGAGTGCCTGGGTCAAAAAGACCGCGCCCATTACCTCAGAGGGCTGGGTGTGGAAGTCTGTTGCAATGGCTTTGACGCAGAAGACCAGCAGAAAAAAGTCGAGCGAATCCATTGTCCAGCCTAAAAAAGCGGCCACGAAGGTGTGGCGCTGGAACGGGGTGAGTCGCCGGAAGTCATTCAGAACAGACATCTACGCGAGAATAGCAGGGACCATGAACAAGGGAACAGAGATCCGGAACTCGAACTTCCTTTCCAAGGCTGGTCTTTTGGAACCAGACAAGAATTGTTGCAACAAATCACAATCGATCAGCATCGATATTTTACGAGGAGATTTCGTGCGGAAGATACTCCCCATTTTTTTGCGCATTCGATAAGAGGTCTCCCTCTTCCCCCACAGCGGCCCAACGGCCCGTCACCGAAAGGAAATTACGATGAAGCGTTTGGCATTATTGTCTGGCATTCTGGCTCTGGCAGCTCCCCTGGCCATGGCGCAAACCTCAGCCTGGGCCACCGACCCGGCCCATAGCGAAGTCGATTTCAGCATTCGCCACGGCGGCGTCTCCAACGTGCATGGCCGCATTGGCGGGGTAACAGGCACCCTGGTCTACAACGAGGCTGATGTCACCAAGTCCACCGTGACGGTCACCATCGACGTCGGCACCGTGAACACCGGCGAGCCAAAGCGCGACGCGCACCTGAAAACGGATACGTTCTTTGACGTGGCCAAATTCCCCACGGCAACCTTCACCAGCTCCAGCGTAGCGAAGAACGGCAGCAAGCTAACGGTGAACGGCAACCTGACTCTGCACGGCGTCACCCTGCCAGTGGTGCTCGATGTGGATGGCCCCAGCACTCCGGTCGAGGGCGCGATGGACCATAAGACGCACTCCGGCTTCTCCGCTACCACCACTATCAGCCGCACCGCCTTCGGGATTGGAACCAACTTCCCGGCGCTCGTGGTGGGCGACGAGGTCAAGCTGACCATCGAGATTGAGATTATCAAGCAGTAAACACCACACGGTCGCCATGCGTCGAATGATTTGGGTCGTAGAAACCGGCGATCCGGGGAATTCGACGCGAATTCCATCTTTTTCCTCCGCCTCCGGAAGATGAGGTGAACTGCGATGGCGATGGCTGCGATAATGGCTGCGATGCGTATGAAGACAAGGATCGCGCCGTTGGCAGGCAGCTTCGAGCGAAACCAGAGTAAACGTGCCCTTGCCGAAAGTGTTCGAGGTGGCTTTTTCTTAAGGAAAATGCCACTTGGCGGAATTGCTTACGGGTACAGCTACTCTGGTTTCGCTGTAGCCTGCATTCTGATGATGGGCGCTCCACTCGTTGCCCAGCGGATGGAGCGGCCCATGCTGGCTGTCTCTGGCTACGTCATCGACGCCGAGATCGACACGGCCACGCACCATCTGGCGGCCAAAGTGACAGTTAGCTTTACTGCTCCGGAAAACTCCGAGGCCGTCAGCTTCGGTTTTCACCCGGCGCTCAAGGTGACCAAGATCTCCGACGAGGCCGGCACCGTGCTCACTGGCCAGCGTTCGGCGGACGGCGGCATCCGCATCGCCCCGGCCACGCCATTTGTCCGCGGACAGGCCGTACATTGGACCTTCGAGTACGAGGGCGCCATCACTGGCAACGACGACGGCCCGGTGGAGGGCCTTAAACTGGCCGCCATCCAGGAGCCCATCACCTATCTGCTCTACCCGGCGCGCTGGTTTCCCATGACCGGCTACCTGACCAACCGCTTCTCCGCAGAGATGCACATTCGCGTGCCCCAGGGGATGCGGGTCTTTGCCAGCGGCAGCCAGGGAGCCTCGAATCCGGTCACGCTGGCCAGCGGCAAACCCGGCGATCAGTACAACTTCAACTGGGACAAGCCCGGCTTTCCGGGCACGGTGATTGCCGGGCACTATGTGGAGCCGGTCACGGCCGGACCCGGCAACGTGAAGGTCTATCTGACAATTAGCCACCAGCAGTCCGGCAACGAGCTGGCGCAGACGGCGGCTAAAGAGTACGACTTTTTTACGGAAAGCTTTGGCGTGGCAGAAAGCACCCGCCTGAATGTTGTCGAGCTGCCTGACGACACACTGCCCTCCGTATGGGCGCCGGAGCTGGCGGCGATTCCCGGCTCGCGAGTGGGCGACAAGAGCGGCATACGCCTGCTGGCCAACACCATCGCCCATCAGTGGTGGGGCTCCGAGGTCAGCCCGCGCACCCTGAACGACGCCTGGATCACAAACGGCATGGCCCGCTACGGCGAGCTGATGTATGTCGAGGATCAGAGCGGCAAGAACGCCCTGAAGACGGCGCTGCAGGAGGTGGCCGCGGGTGCATTGGCCTACGACACCATTCCCTTGTCGGGCGCCAGCCGCCTCAGCCCCTTTACGCCCGAGTTTCAGTCGATGACTCTGGAAAAGGGCGCCATGATCTTCCACATGCTGCGCTGGGAGATCGGCGACAAGGCCTTTCTGGCCACGCTCAAGGGCGTGCTCAGCCAGTTCACTGACAGTTCGATGCGCGCGATCGACCTGCAGAAGGTGGCCGAGGCGCAGAGCCAGCAGGAGTTGACCGCTTTCTTTGCGCAGTGGATCGACGGCACCGGCGCGCCGCAGTTCAACAACAAGTACGCCGTTTACCGGCTGGGCAACAACAAGGGTTTTCGCACCATCGGCGAGATTGAGCAGGATCTTGACCTCTTCCGCATGCCGGTAGAGTTGCGCGTTGAAACCGACGGCAGAACCGAGACGAAAAAGATCGATGTGGTAGGCACCACAACGCAATTTGTCGTGGATACCTTCGGCAGGCCGCGCCGTATCAGCATCGACCCGCAAGGCTGGGTGCTTAAAGTCACCCCCGACCTGCAGGTGCGCGTAAGTATTTTCAGGGGGCAGCAACTGGTGGCGCAGGGAGACCTGGCCGGCGCGCTGGCCGAGTACCAGAAGGCGCTGGAGGCTAATTCGCAGAGCTCGCTGGCCAACTACCGCATCGGCGAGGTGCTCTTCGAGCAGCACAACTATCAGGCCAGCGTCAACGCCTATCGGGATGTTTTGCGCGGCGACGGCGAGCCGCGCTGGACCGAGGTCTGGAGCCACATTGCACTGGGCAAAATCTTCGACATCACCGGCCAGCGCGACCGCGCGGTAAACGAGTACCGGCTGGCGGTGCAGACCAACGACAACACCCAGGGCGCGCTTAACGAGGCCCGGCAATGGCTTCAAAAGCCATATAAGCGGCCGGATAGCGAGTAGGGGCCGGTTGATGGTTCGCGCAGTTTTTCGCGCGATGATTTCGCATTTCTACTGGGATGCAAAACGGCCAGCCCGAGGGCTGGCCGTTGCCGTAGAAGAATAAAAATCCGCTACTTGCCTACAACCTTCTGTGCTACCAATTCCTCATCCCCGTCGGTGTGAATAATCTTGTTGTGCAGGCAATAGAGGGCCAGCTCCAGCCGGTCGCTGACGCCCAGCTTGTCGTAGATCTTGCGCAGATAATTCTTGATCACCTGCTCGGTGGTCCCCAGCTCGTAGGCAATCTCCTTGTTGCGCTTGCCCTGTGTGATGCAGGTGATGATGGCCATCTCCTTGGGCGAGAGCTTGGGCTGCACGCGCGGGTTGACCAAGGCCGCGGCCTGGGCGCGATAAGCCTCGATGACCCAGCTGACCGACTGGTTGTCGATCCAGGTCTCGCCGGCCGCGATGCGCCTCACGCACCGGACCAGCAGGTCGGGCGAGATGGAACGGCTGACGATACCGCGCACCCCGCGCCGGTACAGCTCCACGGTCTGGTTTTCGTCCGTGGCCACCGCCTGCACAATCATTTTCACATCCGGGGCCGTGCGCAGCAGGTCAGGAATAAAGGTTGCGTTGCCGGTCAGCAGGCTGCCTTCCAGGAGAACCACATCGGTGGGATAACGTTCGATGGCTGCCCGAAGATTTTCAAGGGAATCAGCCTGGGCTACGACGCGGAGATCATCTTCCAGAGCGAATACTTTGCGAATACCAACGCGGTAGATTGCCTGGGAATCCGCCAGAATCACCCGGATGGTCCCCGGCTGAATCGGAGCTTCGCGGGTTTCGCCTTCAGGAATATCGTCCAGTAAATCCATATAGTTGCTAGCCAAGAAACGTGCTTGTTACCAGGCCCTCCCCAGCTGTCACTGCTCGGCGAACTTGTACTCGTCAATGGTGGCGGCAGCCAGATAGTTACTTTGGTTCTTGGTGCAGCGTACCACACGTCCCTGACAATGAACCAGAACATCGTGAGGGGTGCCTAACACTTCACCGGGCATGCGCAGCGAAAAACGGATCTCTAGCCCTATCTCAATCGGGTTCGAGCTGTCCAGTTCAAAAACCACGCCGCTGGCGGATACATTCCGGGTCACAGCGGCAATCTCTCCATTGCCAGACGACAACATCACGGGCAGCGTCAGAGGAAAACGCACCGCGCAACGCACTTCCTGCCGCTGGAGAGTCTGCTGGGAATCAGCAGACGAGAGTGTTGATGCGGGCTTTGAAGAATCCATAGACGCCATCCCAAACCTAATAATTAGGGTGTATTTACTCTACCTGAGATTCCCTTTAACTCACACGGCACCAAAGTTACCAAAGAAGTAATCGTATGTAACTCTTACCTTGGTTAGTGAGGTAATGCAGCAGAAACGCCCCAAATCTCAAGGCGAGACCCTTCGGCATAGCTCATGGCAGTCTTTCCACCCCGTGGATGACCACATATCCCTTCTCCCCAGCGAGCGATCTTTGCACGCCGGGGAAGCAGTACCCCTGATTTGCTACTTCACCGCCTTCACATCCCAGTCAAAGCTGATCTGCGAGATCAACTCATTCAGCTTGTCCACAGCGGCTTTCTTCTGCTGCTCCAGGTCAGTGGTCTGCTTGTGCGCGGCCTGCAATTGGTCTTCGGCGCGGTTCAATTCATCCACAAAGCGCTTGGCCGCGTCATTGCCTTTGAGCGCGGTCAGGTTCTCGCGGTCGCGCGCCTCGTCGGCAGAAGCGGCATTTTCGGTCTTCTTGGATTCGCTGATGCGGCGATCCAGGTCGGCCAGCGCCGTCTGCGCGTCGATTACCGGCTTTAGCTTGTCCAGCGCATCGGGAGCGCGCTTGACCAGATCCAGCAGATAAACCGACTGGTTGTAGTTCGGATTCAGCCTGACCTCGGTGTTCACCGGGCCGCGCTCGCGCACCTCCAGCGTTGCCGTGGAGTGTGCGGGGACCGGCAGGCGGAAGCGATAGAGGCTGGGCGTGCTCTCGGCGGGCTTCAAATCGCCGTCCAGCTCCCAGCCGTTGACGTGGCGCGGATGCTCGATTAGCACGTCGCGCGTGCCATCCGAGGAGTTAATCGCTGAATAGGTCTTGGAGTCCACATCCATATAGGTCTCGACGATCACGCCCTTGCTGATCTGCACGTGATGGAGCTTGCGCAGACCGCTGCTGTCCGTGACCTTCACGCGCACCGCCTGGTCGGCGGCATAGGAGAGCAGCCGCTTTTCGCCGGGATGAATGGGATCGAGCAGGCCCTCGCCGGCAAACTCGCCGCTTTCAAAAATCGAAAAGCTGCCGGAGTCCAGCGTGAGGTTGGACTTGTTTTCCAGCCAGACGGCGCGCAGCGGCGCGGGCTCCTTCTCGCTCCACAGGGTTACGTGCTCGGCGGGCAGAACCTGCTGCAGGATGGGCACCATGGCCGACTCGTTTTTGTGAATTGTGACCGGTTGCGTCAGCGCGTACTCGAAGAACTCATCGAAGGCGTTGGTGGTGACGTCGCCCTCCTGGAAGGCGTCGCTAGCGCGATTCACACCGGAGCCCAAACTGCCACCGGAGCCGATTCTGGCAACATTAGCAAAGTTTCTGTTTTCTGGCGCGATACTCGATATTTCTTCACTGGTTATGAGTGTTGAAAGCACATTTGAATCTGCTTGCGGCGTCAAAGCATCTGCCACGACATTAACGGTCTCGGTCTCCGTACCGATACTGAGTCTGGCATCTTGTCTTGTCGCGGAGCCTGCTCCAACACGAACACCACTAATTACAAATGATTTAAAACCTATTGCCGAAACGCGCAGACTGTAGAGACCGGGCGGTAGCGAGGCGAAATCGTATAGCCCCGTGCGAACAGTTCGTGTGTTCGAAGTGACACCAGTCGCGATTGAAGTTGCAATCACGCTTGCATTTGGGATTACTGCTCCGGAGGCATCGGTTACAATGCCGGTGATTTCGCCAGGACCTGTGGCCTCCGCCGCCTCATGCGTCTGCGGCGTCAACTGCACCTCGGTGGCGATGGGAATCTCCACTCGCCGCGTATAAATCGGCTGGGAGAGCGGCTGGATGAAGCTCTGCGGCGCTCCGGCCACCAGCGAAAGCTGCACGTTATCCCAGTCCGCGCCCACGGTGTTGTCCACCACCGCCCAGCCCTGCATGGTCGCTGTGCCATTGGGCGTGCGCGGGAAGACGATGCGATAGGTTGACTTCCAGATTGGAACCTCGCTGATGTAGCTCACGCGCAACTGGCGCTGCCCTACCCCAAGCGCATCGAGCGTAAGGTGGCGCAGGCCGTTTGCGTGAGTGGTCGAAAGCAGCTCCAGGTAGCGGTCAAGCTGCCCTTGCAGATTCGCGTCCAGCGGGCGAACGCTCAGCGCCGGGGTCAGCTCGATAACCCGCGCCGCGCCCGACGTTGCAATCAGCGTCAGATAGAACTTGTCGATGGTGGTGTCGCTGTCGCTGTTTCCCACCTTCTCGGTGCGCGTCTCGATGGAGAGCAGCCGCCCGGTGATTGTGCCTCCGGGCCCGCCCGTTACCTCGACCCGCTGGCCTCTGAGCGCCTGAAAAAGCGCCGTTGATGTAGGGTCGTCGGTCATGCCCAGGGAGAGCGTTTTAAGCTGTTCGGCCAAAGGCGTTGTCGAGTTGTAGTTGACCCCGGCAATCCGCCCTCCGCCCTCGTCGAGGACGGTGAGCGATTGCAGGACGTCGTTCAACTGCGGCGAGGTGAAATCGATGGTCACGCGCTGGTTACCGGTGACCGAGCCGGCGTGCTCAAAGTAGCCCACGCCGTTCTTGTAGAGCACCACCTTGTGAACGGGTAGGTCTTTCACCACCTGCGGCGCGGCCGACTGCGCCTTCGGCGGCGCCACCTGCGGTGGGGCTTGTTTAAGCTTGGCGGCAGGCGCGGCCGGAGATTGAGCGGCAAGGGTTACTGTGAAGACGAGCAAACAGAAGACGGCAAAGATACGGCGCATGAAATCCTCCTCGGATCAACCACAGAAATGCTACTCCTTTGGACCAGGGCGGAGGAAAAATGGTTTCCAAGAACCGAAAAAACCGCCGATGTCCACTCCCTTTGAACGGAGCAAGGGAGTAATCTTGCGCGACACGCATCGAATTATTTCAATCGGCGAAAACCTACCTGAATCGGCTGAATAGGGCCGAGTCCCGGCGAAGACGCATAATGGAGGGTTGGGAATCACGGCCATACGGATGGCCGGCAAGGGGAGACAGACTCATGGAGAAAACTCAAATCAAGGTTATTGCGCTGAACGGCAGCGCCCGCAAAGGCGGAAACACGGCCATTCTGCTGCGCTGCGTTCTAAAGGAACTGGAAGACGAAGGGATTCAAACCGAGCTCATTGAACTGAGCGGGGCTAAGATTCACGGCTGCCTGGCCTGCCGGGAATGCTCGAAAAAGAAGGACGGCCGCTGCGCGCAGAAGGACGACATGGGCAATGCCCTGATAGAGAAGATGGCGGAGGCCGACGGCATCCTGCTAGGCTCGCCGACTTACGTGGCCGACATCTCGCCTGAAATCAAAGCCCTGATAGACCGCGCCTGTCTGGTTTCCCGGGCCAACGGCGGCCTCTTTCGGCGCAAGGTGGGCGCTGCCGTGGTGGCCGTGCGCCGCGCCGGAGCAATCCACGCCTTCGACGCCCTGAACCATTTCTTCCTGATCAGCGAAATGATTATCCCCGGCTCGTCGTATTGGAATATCGGCATCGGCCTGGAGAAGGGCGACGTGGAGCGCGACGAAGAGGGCATCCGAACCATGAAAACTCTGGGCCAGAATATGGCATGGCTGCTAAAAAGGATCAACGGCTAGCCAGCTACCCGGCAGAAGAGACTATGTTCCTCCTTGCCAAATGGGACTATGCTGTAGGCGGGAGCTGCCTCTACCACCCCAACGACGAAGACCTGTCGTTGGGGACCCCGGTAACCACCCCAATGACGAAGACCTGTCGTTGGGGACCCCGGTCAGCGGCCGCACCTCCCTTGAAAAAGGAGAATCCATGGAACCGACCAAAACCGATCCTGCAATAGCAGACGATGTGTTGCATCTGGGCGGCAGCAAGCTGACCCCCGAGGAGATTGCCAAGGCCCTGGCCCATCACAAGCGGCACCATAGCGGCGACCAGCCGCAACAGGCCGCGGCCAAGGCGGGCGGGGGCAAAAAGGGCAAACAAGGCAAATAACGCGCCCGGAATCCAGGGCTTTCGCGCCCTTGAGTCGAGGACCTGAGGGCCCAGGTTGCAGCCTGCGAGGCTCCCGGACCATGGCCGCCCCCTGGCTGCACTTCCCTGTTGTAGAAAGGCAATTTGCCTCAACTGCCCGCTATCGGCGATACTTAAGTGTTGTGTCTTGAGTGGCCGGGCGCATCTGTTCGGCTCCCCATTTGGCTTGGCGCGTCCGCGCAGGCCGGGAAGACCCCTGTAGACATCAACTGAACATTGGAAGTCGAAAGGAACCGTATTACCGTGGTAATGATTCGTTTAGCGCGTATTGGCGCTCCCAAGCAGCCCTACTATCGCATCGTGGCCATCGAGAAGGATCGCGCCCGCAATGGCCGATGCATCGAGGTGGTCGGCACCTACAACCCCCGCACCACCCCCGCCACGGTCAATCTGAAGCACGAGCGCATCGCCTACTGGCTCGGCGTGGGCGCGCAGTTGTCGCCCAGGGTTGAAAAGCTGCTCACCCAGAACCCGGTGCCGGCCGCCGAAACAGCAGCGGCCTGATTTTTGCCTCCTGACGGCGTGCGCGGACTCCCCCGAGCCTGCGCGCATTTTATTTGCTGACGGCGATGGGTGTGGGATGTTAATATGCGCGCACCGATCCATGTGGTTCATTTCCGGTCGCCAAATTCTGGCGTCTAATTCCGAACGCACTGGTCAGGGGCAAGAGCATGACCCAAAAAGGTATGGTTGAAGTTGAAGAACTGGTACTAGAGATTGCCCGGGCCCTGGTAGATGAACCGTCAGCCGTTGAAGTGGAGAGTGTAGGCCATGATGAAACCACGGTCCTCAAGCTCCGCGTGGCGCCGCAGGATGTGGGCAAGGTAATCGGCAAACAGGGGCGTACAGCCCGTTCGGTACGCACTATCCTGGGCGCCGTCAGCATGAAAGTGCATCACCGCTATACGCTCGACATACTGGAAGAAGACGAGCCCTGAAAGGTCCGCATTCGATGCATCCGGTCCCCCTTCTGGAGGCAGCGATGACCACGCCCGAAGACTGGGTATGGCTGGCGCGCATTCGCCGCACGCAGGGGCGAAAAGGCGAGGTCTTTGCCGACATTCTCACCGATTTCCCTGATAAGTTCGCCGACCGCAGGCGGCTCTGGCTTATGCCGGATTCTGCCGCAAAATCTGCCCGCCCAAAGGCTTCGGTTCCGGCTCCGCGCGAGGTCGAGCTCATCGCCCACTGGCTGCACAAGGGTGGCATCGTGCTGCACTTTGCCGGGGTGGACTCGATCTCGGCGGCTGAGGCGCTCAAGGGGCTGATCGTGGCCATACCGCGCTCCGAGCGGGCCGCTCTGGTCGAGGACGAGATCTATACCGGCGACCTGATCGGCTGCGCGCTGGTCGATGTTTCCGGGGCAAATCCTGTGACAGTGGGTGAAATCGAGAGCGTGGACCGGACGGCCGGCCCGGTAGCGCTGCTCGCGGTGCGCGGCACAGCAGGAGAGGTTCTCATCCCCTTCGCCAGGAATTACGTACGCAGTATTGACCTTAAAGCGAAGCGCGTTGAAATGGCATTGCCTAAAGGATTAGTCGAACTGAACCTCCCAGGAAAATCCTCCCACAAATAGCGCTGCTTGTTAGTCATTTGCAATCGCGCACAATTCCAGTCTATTCCGTAATCGTTGAGCCCCAGTTGTCCGGCTGCGGCGCTGTGCCGCGAATCTGCTCTATAAACAACGGCACCTCTTTCTCGATTAACTCCGCACGGTCAATATGAATGTAGTGACTGCTGCCTTTGGCGATGATTCTACGGCTGCGCGTGGAGAGTTTCTTGAGGTCTTCCTGCATTCCGAGAAAGGCGTTCGCTGCATCTGCCGATACACCGGCGGGTATCTTGGCGGGATCCTCCGAGATGATCAGAATCGGAAGCGCGCCGTAGGGGCCGGTATGCACGGTCTCTTGGCCGGATCGATTGATGCTGTCCATATAGACAAACATCTGGCTGACATGTGTCTGACAGATATCCTCAGCCTGCAATTTCGCTGCGTGGGCGTCAAAGCCTTTGATGGATTGCGAACACATCCCAAGGAGGCGCGGAATTCCCGTACTCATTGCGGATTTTGTCAGCAACTCAAACGCCCAACGTGGTGGCGCCTTGCTCGCCAGGGCCTTGTTCGCGGGGTTCTCGTCCTGCAAAGGCGTCGAGCTATCCTCAAAAACGATCCCAACAATATCCGCCGGATAGCGGGTAACGTAATCGCGCAAATACATTCCACCGATAGAATGTCCCATCAGCACGATGGGTCCGGTGATTTTGGCCTGAAGCAGAAGTTCGTGCAACTCGGAGGCGATATGGTCGGCGTCGCGCGGAGCCGGCAACGGGTCGCTCCAGCCGAAACCAGCGCGGTCATAAGAGCAGACGCGAGTGGTGCTGGAGAGCACCGGCTGCACCCCTCCCCAGGTCATCGAGTCGTTTCCCAAACCCGCTTCCAGTATGATGGTGGGCGAACCGCTGCCCGTGCAAATGATGTGCATCCTGTGGCCATTGACGGAGAAGAAAGCGCCGGGAGGCGAATTCGTCGCCCAAAAATGGTGAAGAGCGATCGCGTTGTAGGCGCTGCTGCCGGCCAAGACAGCCACCAGTAGAACCACGACTGACAGAACAATGCGCTCGACAATCTTCCGCCACGTGCGATAGCTCTTTTTCGAGAGCGAAAGAATGCGCCGCATGCTCAACCACACAATCAGAACGCCAACCACAAAAATGATTGCCGGCAAAACAACGTAATCGAAATCCATAGATTCCCCAGTCTTTCCGAAACAAGAAAATTTTCTGCCTTGCAGAATAGCACGCATGACCTCTACTGTATCGAGTCCGTTTTTTATGCCCGGATGGAATTTTGGCGAACCATATGTCTCTAAGCAATTTCATCATTCGGGAAAACATGGTCCCGGTTTCTTGCTTGAAAGGCTTTTAGGACATTCATGGTACAAATAGAAACCAGAATCTTCCGAGGGGTCGACGATGAAGTATTCGATCCATAGCGCCTCCTTGTATGCATCATTCTGGAGCGTCCATTGGAAAGGAGGGTAGTCAGTCCCCACCCACCACCATCCAGTCAAAAAGATTCTATTGTTCGCATTTCGGAAATGCCACATATGGCTTCCACAACTGATTCGGATATCGAGATCGTCCTCAGAAGGAAGGTCCCTTGCAATCGTTGGGATTTGAAATCCCAACGAATATTTGCCCTTGACTATAACTGAATTGGCTGACTCAACCTTCACATAAAATCGATGACATTCCAGAGCCTCTTTACCTATCGCAAACCGGACTTCGATCCGACCCGGAGGTGGAGATCCAGGCTGCTTATCAAGCAGTCCGGGGCGTTGCTGGGACAACCCAGTTGCGGTGAAAAACAAATACAGGATACAAAGCTTGAATCCAGGATTCATTGCGCACCTCAAATCCAACCATTACAACTCTTTTGTTTCGATTACCCTGCTTCCCCCCGGATCACCTCCAGCATCTTCTTGTCTTCCTTGCTCAGCGCGGCTTTTTCCAGCAAATCCGGGCGATTGGCCAGCGTCTTGCGCAACTGCTGCTCGCGCCGCCAGCGGCGAATCTCCGCATGATCGCCATTGAGCAGCGTCTCCGGCACGCGCACTCCGCCAAACTCCGCCGGACGGGTGTAATGCGGGTAGTCCAGCAGCCCTCCGGCGCCATGTTGCGAGCGCGGAACGCCATCCTCGGCGGCGGCAATCTCCGCGTCGGCAACGCCAAAGCTCTCAAAGTCGCCTGAAGCCTCGTTGCCCAGTACGCCGGGCAGCAGGCGCATGGTCGCATCCACCACCACTGCGGCGGCCAGCTCGCCCCCGCTCAGCACATAATCGCCAATTGACAGCTCCATGTCGCAGTAAAGCTGGTTGATGCGCTCGTCCACGCCCTCATAGCGGCCGCAAATCAGCACTACGCGCTCTGTAGCGGCCAACTCCCGCGCCATCGCCTGGGTAAAGGAACGGCCTTGCGCAGAGAGCAGAATTACTTGCGGTGGGCCCGTTTGCGCGGCATTCGACGCATGGCGCTTCGTTTTGGGCTCAATCCCCAGCGAGGACAGCGCCTCGGCCAGCGGCTCCGGTTTCAGCACCATCCCCTCTCCGCCGCCAAAGGGACGGTCGTCCACGGTGCGATGACGGTCGTGGGTAAAGTCGCGCAGATCGTACACTCCCACCGTCACCAGCCCCTCGGCCAGTGCCCGGCGCAATATTCCGTTCTCGAAGATGCTCGTGAAAAACTCCGGGAAGATGGTGACGATATCAAAACGCATACTCTTCGATAATACGGCGTTGGCAGCGCCCACATCGCGAGTGCTGGTCAGGAGAGCTCGCGCGATTCCCTCAGAAGCCGTAGTGCTTGAAGGGAATATCCACGTTGAAGTAGAAGGTCTGCTCGGTTCCGTCTTCGACACTTTTCACCTTCATCACGTCGTAGGCGTGGCCGTTCTGATTCACCAGGCTCTGCTGCGAGGGCCGGAAACCGAGGACGCGCAGCACCACATATTCCTCGTGGACGGTGATTACCACCCAGGCCGTCTCCATCGACTTGCCATCGCCTGAATTGCGGATCGAGTTGATCAGCCCGCGAAAAACGGTTCTGTGAAACTCCGCTTTGTCCATCGCGCCCATCTCCCGGTTCGCCACCAGGGCCACGTAGTGCGCATCGATATTCACATAATTGCTCTCGAGCACGGTTTCGGCGTCCTTGAGAGCCGCGGGATAGTTCTTCTTATCCAGTTCCTCGAACATGGCATCCTCGGACTTAGAGGTATCCTTAGCCGCCTTGTACTCGGGCGAGTCCATGTAGCTGAGACGCAGGCGCGTGTAGTCGATATCGGTTTTGCCCGCCTTCAGCGAGGCGAGCAGCGTGGCGTATTCGGAGGGTTGATCCTGAGCGGCAGCGGCAGGGGGCAAAGCAGCCACGGCAAGCAAGCCAAGAACTACGAGTATGTTGCGCATAATGCGGGAATTCTACTCTGCGCGCAGGCCGGTGTCTATCGATCCATGATACGGGCTCACCTCTAGCCGCGCGGCCATCCCTCTATTTTTCTGCCGCGCAACTCGTCAAAATGTGTTCTACTTTTGCCATCTGCTATGGCTGACTTTGAAACGTATTTAACCCGCTGGCAAACGGCCGGCATCCTGGATGAGGTCACCGCCCGCCACATCCGCGCCTGGGAAAGCGAGCAGAAGAAGCCCGACGGCATGCGCTGGCAGGTCATCGCGGTGCTGATTCTAGGAGCCATTCTGCTGGCCTGCGGCGTAGCGCTGTTTGTCTCCGCCCACTGGGACAAGATCGGTCCCGGAGTGCGCTTTGCCGTGGTGCTGGGGATGGTCAGCGTCTTCCACCTTGGAGGAAGCTGGGCGCGCAAGCGCTTCCGCATTCTTTCGACGACCCTGCACGCCGTGGGAACACTCACTACCGGCGCGGCCATTGCTCTCGTCGGCCAGATATTCAACATCCAGGAGCACTGGCCGGCGGCGGTGCTGCTATGGGCATTAGCCGCCCTGGCCGGCTGGATTCTGCTCCACGACCAGGCGCAGCAGACGCTCGCGTTGTTACTGGTGCCGGCCTGGCTGCTCTCGGAGTTTAACTATTACGCCGAAGGCCACATCGGCGACACCGTCTATACGGGCCGATTTTTAATTGTCTGGGCGGTTCTTTATCTCACATTTTTCATTGCTTCAAAGCGCAAGTTTGTTCATGGAATACTCTTTACTGCAGCGGCAATTGAAGGAACTGCTGGCGCCGCCATGCTGTTCGAGGGCTGGCGTTCGTGGGGAAACCAGACCTACCTGCCTCTCGGACTCCGCACCTGGGGCTGGGTTTTCATTGCCGTGATTCCGCTGCTCTTCGCGGTTTTCAAGTTTTTCAAGAGCGTAATTCCCGTGGTTGTGGCGATCTGCTTCTCGATTGCGCTTCCCTGGTGCCAGCGAAGCTGGACTGAGTATTACAACTACGGTGATGTTCACAGCTCCTCCGTGCACAGCGAGCCCAGCCTTGCCGCCTATGCACTGGTTGCAACCTTCACCATCTTCATCATCTGGTGGGGGTTCCGTCATCACTCGAATACGCTAACCGGCCTGGGAGTCGTATGGTTTGCAATTGCCGCGAATGTGTTCTCTTACAGTCACATCTTCGGCGATTTTAGCCGTACCCTGATCTCCCAAATTCTTGAAGCCGCCGCTGCTCTCTTCGTGGTGTGGTGGGGTGTGCGGCTGGCCTCAAAGGTTCTGGTTAACCTGGGCATTATCGGCTTTGCGATTGTAGTGGGATGGTTCTATTACAGTGACATTTTCGACAAGTTCGGCCGCTCGCTGGGCCTGATTGGCCTGGGCATTTTCTTCCTGGCCGGAGGATGGGCGCTGGAAAAATGGCGTCGAAAACTTCTGGCCGGCATGGGCAAAGCGGAGTTATCCGAGGAGGAGGAGCAATGAAATTGGCAAAAATTTCGTTTTCTGGGACCTCCATCGTTTTGCTGCTGATTCAAGTGGCGCTGGTCTCCTCCATCGCGGCCAAGTACCTCTATCAGCGCCGGAACTGCCCGCGCGTGTGGGTGCGAACGGCGGCCTACGATCCGGAGATGCCGATGCGCGGCCGCTACCTGAGTCTTCGCCTGACCGTGAACGGCTGCCAGAGCACCTTGCCCAGTGCCCTGCATGCCGAATTTCCGCGCAATGTAGACGGCACCACAAAGCCGACCGGATTCACCGTCAAGGCGGATTATCCCGTTCAATTCAGCGCCAAGCTTAAGGTGGAGGGCGGCAAGTTACTGGCTATTCGCATTCCAGAGGCCGACCTCAAGTCGAAGGGCGTGGACGTTACAGCCATGCCGGGGGCCTCCTGCGACGCGTTGCGCCTCGACGAGCCGGTGGATTTTTACATCGCCGAGCACGCGGCGGACCCGACCCGGCTTAAGCCCGGCCAGGAACTATGGATTGAAGTGACCGTTCCGCCGCAGGGCCCGCCCCGGCCAATTCAACTGGCTCTGAGGCAGGACGGCGTCCAGACGCCGCTAACATTTCAATAGAACTACCGCTATTTCTGCTTGAACGGCCGGACAGCCGCGGGCTGAACTGCGCCTACCTGGCCGGCCTTGATCTCCGCAACAAAAAAGTTTTCGCCGCGCGCCGGGCTGCCGGAGAGGCGGCGCAGCATGGCCAACTGGCCAACATGGGTGAGCGCATCGGCCACGGGGCCCTGAAAAAGCCGCTCGGCCGGGGCGCGGAGCGGCGCATCAGAAGCCAGAAACGCGTCCAGGGTCTGGAGCGACTCGAAGAATCGTCGCTGCTCCTCGGCCCAGGCGCGCGGCTGGGCGGGGTTCCAGCGCTCCTGCCCAATGGCCATGCTCAGCGCCCAGTCGAAGAGGTCGCCCATGTGAGCCAGAATCTGCACCGGCAGGCGGCCGGCGCCGTCAAATCCGGCAAAGTGGTCTGGTGCGCCTTCCAGGGCGCGTGCGGCCCGGTAGGCAACGGTGGCCAGCGTGTGGCGCAGCATTTCGCGTTTCTCATCCATACACGGAACTATAGCGCAGAAAAGCCCATCATGAGAAAGTCCTTGATTTCCTTCCACTCAACGTGCTAAAGTGGTTTCATTATTTGCTCCCCGTCCGACTGCCGAAAGGCCTCGGGCGGGGTTATTTACTTTTTCTTGAACCAATAATCATTAGATAGCCACATGGGATTACATTCCCTCAACCCAAAATAGGGAGATACATCATGATTGAACCTGCACAAAAGCGCGCCATTGTTTTTGTTGATGGCCAGAATCTCTTTTACTCGGCAAAGGAAGCCTTCGGTTACACCTTCCCAAATTTCGATGTTCACCTCCTCGCTCAAGAAGTGTGTACAACTCATGGCTGGGATTTCATAGAATGCCGCTTTTACACTGGCATTCCCAACCCGGAAGATAGTCCCCGCTGGAATTCATTTTGGGTGAAGAAGACCGCTCAGATGGGCAGGGCCGGAGTTAAGGTTTTCACACGCCCCATGCGATACCGCAATAAGATGGTTCGCATGCCAGACGGGAGTACACACACCTTTCTTACCGGGGAGGAAAAAGGAATCGATGTGCGAATTGCCCTGGACATCCTCACTGGAGCAATGAATGGGTCGTATGACGTCGCCGTGATCTTCAGTCAGGACCAAGATCTATCGGAAGCCGCAACGGAGATTCGCACCATCGCACAGCAGCAGAATCGCTGGATCAAAGTTGCTTGTGCGTTTCCTTGGAGTCCTGCCTCGCACAATAAAAAGGGAATCTATAGCACCGATTGGTTGAAGATTGACCGGGCGATGTACGACAAATGTATCGACCCGAGGGATTATCGCACTTGAATCTCGGTACAACAGGACAATTTTGTAGTAAACTAAAAGTTCTGAGTCCAATAGCAGGAAAAATCCAATGTCCATTCATCCCGTAATGCAGCGCTTGGCAGACAAGCTCAAGCGCACCGACCTCCCTGATTTTGTGCCCGGCGACCAGGTTCGCGTCCAGGTAAAGATCAAGGAAGGCGACAAAGAGCGCTTGCAGGCCTTCGAAGGCCTGGTTATATCCATCAACAAAGGCCCCCAAGGCACCTTTACCGTGCGCAAGATGAGTTTTGGCCAGGGCGTGGAGCGCATCTTCCCGTTCAACTCCAAGGTGGTCGATAAGATCGAAAAAGTTCGCAGCTACAAGGTGCGGCGCGCCAAGCTGTTCTACCTGCGCGATCTGCGCGGCAAGGCTGCCCGCCTGAAGGATGTAGCCCGTATTGCGGCCAAGGCCTGAGCTGTCATCGGCAGGCGGCATCCAATTTTCGTCACCTTAACAACCCCGGTTCCGGCCGGGGTTGTTATTTGTACCAGCAAACAGCTTCTAATTGGCATCTCACGACCCGGGCTGTAAGCTGTAAGCTGTCTGCTGTTAGCTGTAATCTGTATAGGACCGATGAATTCACCCGATTATGCCCGCAAATACACGTTTGAGGAGACGCTCCTGAGCGCCCGCCGCACCATGGTGCTCAGCGAGATTCTCAAGCTGGCAGCGGACAGCTTTCGGGCCAACAAGATCCGCTTTGCCTTGACCTCGCTGGGCATGGTCATCGGCACCGCCTCGGTGATCCTGGTGGTAACCATCGGGCTGACTGGCAAGCAATACGTCCTTCAGGAGATGCAGAAGCTGGAGACCAACTCGGTCGAACTGGAGTACATCGGCGGCGGGGCCGTCGGCTCCGAACATACGGCCTTCAACGATTACCTCACCCGCGACGACGAAAAAGCAGTACTGGCTCAGTTGCCGACCGTTCTCTACTCCTCGCCCATTGTCTCAATGCACGCCCCCATCAGCTTTGGCAGCGGCGTGATCAAGGATACGCTGGTGCTGGGCGTCAGCCCGCAATACCAGCAGATTCGCAACCTGATCATGCCTGTGGGCCGCTTTCTGGACGAGACCGACGACTTCGCCCACATCAAGTGCGCAGTGGTCACCGAAAAGTTCGCCCATGACCGCTTTGGCAGCACGGATTCTGCCGTGGGGCAGAGCTTCGAGATCAGCGGCATCCCCTTTACCATTGTCGGCATCTTCAAGGAGAGCGTATACGACTTTGGCGTATCGGAGATTGAGGAGCAGACCATTCTGATTCCCTATTCGGTGGCCCGATACTTTACCGGAACTGAAAATGTGAACCAGATTTACTTTTCCATGCACAGCATGGACCAGGTGACGGAAGCCGCCAGCGAGATCAAGCGCATCATCCAGGCTCGCCACCGGCCCGGCTCTGTTTATGCAGTGCAGACCCTCAAGGAGGTTCTGGCGACGGCCGCCAAGGTGGCCGACATCCTGACCGCGGTGCTGTTTCTAGTCTCCGCCGTCACCCTGATTGTGGGCGGCGTGGGCATCATGAACATCATGCTGGCCAATGTACGCGCCCGCACCCGCGAAATCGGCATCCGCAAGGCGCTGGGCGCCACCAATCGCGAAATCAAATACCAGTTCCTGGCCGAAGCGGTCATTATCTCGTTGATCGGCGGCATCGCCGGCATTATCGTGGGACTGGCTGTGCCGCTCTCGATCCGCATCTTCGGCTACGATTTGCCTATCTCCGTCTGGTCAGTGGTCATCGCGCTGGCCGCGGCCACCACGGTAGGCGTTTTCTTCGGCACAATGCCTGCCACACGCGCAGCCCAGCTGGACCCGGTTGAGGCGCTACGGGATGAGTAAATCTAAGCTCCAGCCGTCCGGCTCCGGCAGCAACCCGCCTCAACCCCTTCCAGAGGAGCGGCCCACCCAGGGCCCGAGCCTGACGCTTCTTTTTGGTCTGCTGGCCCTGGCGCTGGCCGCGGCCATCGGCTTCGCCTTGCTGATTGTGTTGCCCTTCTATCACCGGCGATAGCGATCGGTGAATGCCGGCCTGGCAACGCGTCTTGAGCCGGAGAACTTAAGATATTCCTGACTGACAATTGAAAGAGCCGCTATGAACCATTCCTTCTCAAAATCCGGCCATAGGCTTGCCGCCATCGCGCTAGCTCTCATTCTTCTCCCAACCCTCCACGCGCAGGAACGCTGGACTGAGGTGCAGGCCAACGCGTGGTATAGCCAGCAGCCCTGGCCTGTAGGCGCAAACTTTCTGCCCTCCACAGCCATCAACCAGCTGGAAATGTGGCAGGCCGAGAGCTTTGACCCCGCCACCATCGACCGCGAACTGGGATGGGCCGAAGGCATTGGCATGAACTCCATGCGGGTCTTCCTGCACAACCTTGTCTGGGAGCAGGATCCCAAGGGCTTCGAGCAGCGCATCGATGCCTTCCTGGCCATCGCCGCCCGCCATCACATCCGGCCGGTCTTTGTTCTCTTCGACTCCTGCTGGGATCCACACCCAAAACTCGGGCCCCAGCATCCGCCCATCCCCGGCGTGCATAACTCCGGCTGGGTGCAGGCGCCGGGCGCGGAGATACTCTCCGACCCCGCGCAGTACCCGCGCATAGAACGCTACGTCAAGGGAGTGGTGGGCACTTTTGCTCGCGATCCGCGCATCCTGGCCTGGGACCTGTGGAACGAGCCGGACAACGGCAACGACAGCTCTTACGCCATGGGCGACCCCCGTAACAAGAATCAGATTGTTCTGGAGCTATTGCCTCAGGTCTTTGCCTGGGCTCGCTCCGTGCATCCTACGCAGCCCCTCACCAGCGGCCTTTGGCAAGGCGATTGGAGCTCGCTGGACGCGATGCCGCCGCTGGCTCGCATACAGGTCGAGCAATCCGACATCATCAGCTTCCACAACTACGGCTGGCCCGAGGACTTTGAGGCTCACGTCAAGCTGCTGGAGCAATTCCACCGCCCGCTGATCTGCACCGAGTACATGGCTCGCGGAGCAGGCAGCACCTTCGATACCATTCTGCCCATCGCCCGCCAGCATCATGTGGGAGCTATCAATTGGGGACTGGTCGCTGGCAAGAGCCAGACCTACCTGCCCTGGGACTCGTGGCAGCGTCCTTACGTCACTGAGCAGCCTATGATCTGGTTCCACGACGTCTTCCATCCCGACGGCAAACCCTATCGGGAGCGCGAAGTGGAGATTATTCGCAATTTGACGACCGGGAAATAGGCCCTTTGAGGTTATCCGTTGTGATGAATCCCATCATGAATCGTGGAACTTAGGTGATTAGCTTTGTGTTGCTGATTGTTCTGCCTTTCTATCACTGTCGGTTGGGATCCTGAGCGGAGCTATTCAATTGGCCGCGACTCTTGGGCGAGCCATTTGGCCGATTGGCGAAACCAGGCTTTCAGGTTGGTAGAAAGATGCTTTGCCCATCCGGGTTCGACTTCACCACGCTCTTTGGCAAAGCGGGCCAGCGCATAACCAAAGACCGTCTCCGGCAGGTAGCCGAGGCGGCTCATCGACCACCCCTCGCGTCGATCATCTTGATATTTGCGAAAGTTACGGGAGGCGTTGGCGGTAAATACTCCCAAGCCGAGATAAACCGTAACCAAGTCAGTCAGCGGTTCCATATCCTCGTCCTCGCGTTGCAGATGGCCGCCGTCCAGCAGTATCACATGGCCCAACTCATGCGCCATCGTGGCCACAACACTCAATGGATCATTCAATAAGGAGTTGCGCACAGCAACAAGTGGGTGTTCCTCATTACTGCCGCCGAAGTGTAGACCCGCTGGATCGTTCCCGCCGCCGCGGATGCTATACGAAGGCAACACTTCAAGCAATTCGCTGCTATCGGGAATGATTGCGAGTTCTACCTTGGTGGGGACTACGCCCATGTAACCGCAGACGCGGCGAAAGAGCGTCTTTAGTGCATGTTCACTGCCATCCCAGGGATCTGGAAAGTACTCGTCTGTGGGCAGAACAACTGTGGTGTTCTGCATCCGGCTCGAACCCAACATCCTGCTCAGGCGGCTAAATCCCTCTTCCACCCATAAACGCTCTTCTTCTGTGACAGGTAACTTGGATCCAATTCCGAACATGACATTCATCTTATTGGCTGGCGCAGAGATTTCGCGGGCGTGCTCCAAAAAAAATGAAATTGAAGACAGAGGCAATCAGCTTTATGGGTTCGTCTCCCGCCCGGCAATCAGCACGGGAATCCCGTCCACAATCGGGTAGGCGCGGCCACAGGCTGCGCAGACCAGTTGAGCCTCTTCAAGGTTGAGAACGCCGTGGCAGGCCGGGCAGGCCAGTTGGCCGACTACGGAGGGGTCGAAGGTGGGAAGAGCTGTTGAATTGGCAGCCATGAGGCTCTACTGGATGGTCTCGGCAGGGGTGTCGTGACTCGCGGAGGAGCCTGCCGCCTGCCCGCTTATTTTGGGGATGTTGGCAAACTCGGCTTCGATGCTCTGAATGGTGCCCCCCTTGGCCGACTCGTAAGCCACGCGAATGCCGTTGTAAATAGCGCGGTCGTTGGAGGAACCATGGCCGATGATACACACGCCGCGCACCCCCAGCAGATGCGCGCCGCCATACTCGCGATAGTCCAGCCGATGGCGGAATTCATTGAAGGCTGTGCGCGAGAGCAGCGCGCCCACCTGGGCAGTGACGGTGCGTTTGAGCGACTCGCGCAACACATCACGCACAAAGCGGCCCACGCCCTCGCTGGTCTTCAGCGCCACGTTGCCCACAAAGCCGTCGCAAACAATCACGTCCGCCTGTCCGCTGAAGATGTCGCGCCCCTCCACGTTGCCCACAAAGCGAATGGGCAGTGCCTTGAGCAGCGGAAAGGCCTCATGGGTCAGGTCGTTGCCCTTGGTCTCTTCTTCGCCGATACTGAGCAGGCCCACGCGCGGCGACTCGATCTTGAGCACGCTGCGCGCATAGATTTCGCCCATCACGGCAAACTGGGCGAGATTGGTCGCCTTGCAATCCACGTTTGCGCCCACGTCCAACAGCACGCAGGGATTGCCCTTGGAGCTGGGCATGGGCGTGGCTAGCGCCGGCCGGTCCACTCCCGGCAGCGCGCCCAGCACCATTTTGGCGGTGGCCATGGCCGCGCCGGTGTTGCCGGCGGTCACAAAGCCCGCCGCTGTTCCCTCGCGCACCAGCTTAAGCCCTACGCGAATGGAGCTGTCCTTTTTGGTGCGCACCGCATGCGCCGCCTTCTCCTCCATGCCGATGCGCTCCGAGGCATGGTGAATCACGATGGGCAGGTCTTCGTTTCCCAGCATTTCATCGAGCAGATCGCGCAACTCCGCCTCCGGCCCAACCAAGTGGACCCGGACAGGCAGAGCCCTGCAGGCGAGTATCGCCCCGCGAATCTCCGCCTCGGGAGCTTTATCAGTGCCTACGGCATCAAGCGCAATATCGATGAGCATGGGCGCAGTATATTACTTGGCTTCTTCCTTTACTACATCCAGCACGGCACGGCCCTTGTACTCGCCGCACTTGGGGCAGGCGCGATGGGGCAGCTTCTTTTCGTGGCAGGCGGGGCACTCGGAAACCCCCACGGCTGTCAAAAAGTCGTGAGAGCGGCGATTCGCGGTGCGGCGCGTCGAGTGGCGCCTTTTCGGATTGGGCATAACAAGAATTCCTTTCGTGACTCGGCCCGTTTTAGGTGGCGTTCGCGGCCGGTTTCAGGCCATGCAACACCCTGGCTGCCTTCCGGCACAGGCTTCGGCACCCTTAATTGATCCAGATGTACTCTGGGGCATTCTTACTTGGACTCGATCCGGCCACGGAGGTCGGCCAGCGCCTCCCAACGGGGGTCGCTTGGACCCACATCGCATTTACAGGGCTGAGTGTTGCGATTTTCACCGCAGCGCGGGCAAAGTCCTTTACAGTCGGGCTTGCACAGTGTTTTGACCGGCAGGGACAAAAGCACCTGCTCCCTCAGTACATCCTCAAGCGCAAGACTGTCTCCTTGATAATAACTGATTTCCGTCTCCGGCGCAGTAATGGAGCGTTCCGGCGCCCCCGCATCCGCTCCTACGGGCCGATAAATGAGGTCAAAGTCGGCGCCCAGCGGAATCTCCACCGGCTCCACGCAGCGCGCGCAGGGAACCTGAAATCTGCCGGCAAAGCGGCCCTTGAGGCGGATGTCGGCCACGATCTCCCGAGGGCCGCGGTGCTCGTGCAGCACCTCAGCGTGGCCGGAGGCAGCCAGGTCTCCCTGTTGCTCGGCCTCCTCACCCAGATCGACCGCACCGGGCGCCAACTCCAGGTCAAAATCTACCGGTTCTCGTTCCAGTTCGCTGACTATGAATTCCATAGTCTGAGCCTACGGCGCAAGCCTCAGACCGTCAATCGCGTAGGGCGGCAAGACGCGGGTACTGCTCTCCCAACGCGGTCTCTGATTTTCCTTCTATACGTAGTACTCAAGTCAGTCCGGATTTTGCCGATGTATTGCACGAGTCTCTTGAGAAAGGGCTACCCGTATGCAATGGCTGCGCAATCTTCCCGTCTCTCGCAAGTTTATTGCTGCTTTTGGCATCGTTTGCGGGCTCTGCATCGTGCTGGGTGCTTACACGTTCATCACATACCGGGACATCGCGGTCAAGAATCTTGACGTGAGCGATAAAGCATTTCCCGCAGTGGTTGCCTTGACAGATTCACGTTTAGCGGCCAATTCGGTGCGGCGCGAAGACCTTGAGCTGCTGCTATGTCTGACAGCCACCTGCTCGGCCAGCCACAATGCCACGCGTCAGAAGGCTTTGAACGGCTATCAGACTGCCCTCAAGCAGTACGAACCTGCCATCAGCTATCCGGGAGAACGCGAACTCTACCAAAAGTTTACGACGGCTTACGCGCAATATTTTGATATTAGCAATCGCGCCAATGCATTACTGGCAACCGGTAAGACAGGCGATGCGCTGGACTTGATCGCGTCAGACACCGCACTCGCAAATTTTAACGCTGGCAAGGCGGCGATCAGCGACGATGTTAGTCTCAATGCAAAGCACGGCACCGAGGAGTCTTCGGACGTAACCCTCTCCAGCAACCGGTCAACCTGGATAGGCACGGGAGCCACACTGCTGATTGTGCTGCTGTGCGCGCTGACCGGCATCCTTCTCACCCGGCTGATTGCTCCGCCGCTGATGGAGGCCACTTCCGCGCTGGAGCAGGTAGCGGAAAAAGACCTGACGGTGCGCGTGAACGAGACGGGTAGAGATGAGATTGGCCGCATGTCGGCTGCCTTGAATACCAGCGTAGACTCGATGCGCGCCGTCCTGCAGTCGGTGGCCCAGGGCGCCGAGACGCTTTCGGCGGCCACCACCGAGATGAGCGCTCGCTCCGTCCAGGCCGCCGGAAATGCCCATACCCAGTCCAACATGACCAACCAGATTGCGGCTGCCACGCAGGAGATGACGGCTACCATCGGCGAGATCAGCCATAACGCAGAAAATGCCGCCAGCGCCAGCCGCGAGTCCGCCCAGACAGCCAACCAGGGCGGGACGGTTATGCAGGCCACGGCCGTGACCATGGAAAAGATTGCCGCGGCCACCAGCACCGTCTCAGCCAAGATGACCTCGCTGGCCCACCGTTCCGAGGAGATTGGCAAGGTGGTCAGCGTCATTCAGGAGATCAGCGAGCAGACCAATCTGCTGGCCCTCAACGCGGCCATCGAAGCAGCCCGCGCCGGGGAACATGGCCGCGGCTTCGCCGTTGTCGCCGGAGAGGTGCGCCGATTGGCCGAGCGCACCAAGGGCGCCACTGAAGAGATATCCGTAACCATCCGCAGCATTCAGGATGAAACCCGCGAAACCCTGCAGGTAATGCAGGACAGCCGAAAGGCCGTGGAAACGGGTATGGAAGAGACCGCCAACGCCCGCAGGAGCCTGGAGGCCATGATTGAGTCCTCTAAGGAAGTGGAGCACCAGATTCACCTGATTGCCTCCGCCGCCACCGAGCAGACCTCTGCTTCTAGCGAGATATCCGAGTCCGTCGGACAGATTTCCCAATTGTCGATAGAGAACGCGCAGAGCGCCGAAGAAGCCGTCGAAGCACTCAAGAACCTGGCATCTCTGGCCGGCGACCTGGACAACATGATCCGCCAGTTCCGCCTGGAGAGCGACACGCAGGAAGGCGCAAAACTCTCCGGCAAGAGTCAACTGGCGGGACAGCCCGTGTTGCGGCGCGCGCACTCGTAGCCTTTACCGATATTCCAAAGGAGCATCTCAATGAAATATGCAATTCGATCGGGTATGTTGATGGCCATGGCCGTATCGGTGGCCTGCATCGTAGTCCTTGCACAGTCCACCGGGGAGGCTGTCTACAAAGCCAGATGCCTGAATTGCCATGGCGCCATCGGCCTCGCCGATTCGGGAATCGGCAAGATCATGAAGGTAAAACCAGTTACCGATCCTTCAATACGGAATATGTCATTACCAGGGATGATCAGGGCTACCGAGAATGGCATGGGCAAGATGCAGGGATACAAGAATGATCTGACCGACGCACAAATCAGGGAGGTGGTTGTCTACTTCCGCACGCTCATCAAATAAGGAAAGACTGCACATATTATTTTTTCCGGGAGCTACAGCGGCATTTTCTGTTAAGTGCCCGTCCGACCCTCGAAGGGGCTTCCCGGCAGGGTCTCATCCCGTCCGCAAGTACGTCTTCGAGAGCCGCTCGTGCCAGCAGAGATTGTCATCGTCAAAAAGCATCCATGCTAAGCCCAGCCCTACGGGGAGCAATGAGAGGAGCAGCGCACCCAGCCGGGCGCACCGCTGCGAACGTGTGGGGTATTGGTCGCCGAGGGTGTACAACGAGAGGCTTGCGCACCTCATGCCTGGCGTGGCCTCGTCCAGAGCGAGAAAGATTGTCTGGTAAAGCAGGCCGGCAAGCAGAATTCCGACGATGGCGCCGAGTTTCGCGATTCCCATAGGCAGCGGATGTCCAATTCTGGCTACGGCGGTCAGGGCTGCTCCCAGGAATGCTCCGGCGACCAGCGCGCTATCGATCAAGGTTGCCATCACCCGAAGGCGTATTGGCGCCAGCCGCAGGACCGGCAGGGAAACCACCACGCTCCGGGGCTCAGGCGCGGATTCCTCCGGAAGCTGAGCCTCCAGCTCGATGCTCGCCCAGGCAGGCGCGGCGACAGCCGCCTCCGTCTCGATAGGATGCGCGCCTGGATCAACATCGAAGATGTTCAACTGCATCCCCAGGCCATCCGTCGCAAGCGGTCCCTCGGCTCGGCGGGGACGTCTTTTTCGGGGAGCCACTATCTCGCGCGGGAACTCGATGATGTTGGCGCGGGCAGTTACAACCGGCTCGGCCGGCTCAGCTTCCCTGCCCTCCGATAACCCTTCGGCCAATGCGGGCCGCTCCCGGTCGTTTTCCTCCGGAATTGCAAGATTTTTTGCCTGCCGATGCTTGCGGGCAGAGGCTGAAGCCGGATCGGGAGGGCTCAATACAAAATCCGGTTCCCGGAGAGCGCGAAAATCCTCACTTTCCCAGGCCTCAAGCGAGGGGGACGGGGCAGTCGGGGTGGGCATAAAAATGGGCTTTTTGGTCTGCTTGGAGGGCTGCGCGGACATTGTGGCTTGTTCGGTATCAAACGCCCCAGGAAATGCCTCTGTAGGGGCTGCCAGCGGCCCTGGCAAGGCTTCTGGAACGGCTTTCCTTGCAACGCGAGCCTCAGGCTGTTTCTGGCTGTAGCTGGGGGCCTGAGCATAGCGTGCGGCCACGCGGGCGGCGATCTGGGCGGCACGGCTGACGGGCTCTTGCCGGCTCTGAACAGACCGGTCAGACTGCTCTGCAGGCAGGCCTCCGTTATTCCGGCACTCGGCCACACGCAGGCTTACTTCCTGCTTCCAGGAAGATGTGGAGTTAGGTTGTTCTGCGGATGTGCTCAAGTCTCCAATTCCTCCTTCTGAGGCCCATCCAGACAAACTCCAGGCGCCCAAAACCGGCAGCGATGGCTCGTGAAATCCGTAAGACTCCAAGACATTGCTTTCAGGGCGGAAGGGAGGTCACGCGAAAAACAGGCTCAGCCCGGCTAACAGGGTCCGGATGGGTCGAGATTCATTTGCCTGATGCCAGAGCTGCGCGGCGCTTGCCTGATGCCAGGGCGGCCGGTTTTGCTATGCTGACCTTGGTCCCGGAATGCGCCTTCGCAACTTTGTATGTATCACGATGCTGGCCCTCTGTCACCTGCTACTTAGGGGACAGGCGTTGACCAATGCCGCACCCCCGGCCGGGCAGGAGGCCGGCAACGCGGTTGCGCCGGCTTCCGATAGCCCCGGACAAAGCGGCACCGGAGTTTCTTCTTCCCTGCCCAACGACCCCGGCCAGGAGATTTTGCCTGTTGCCAAGCCGGAGCCAGAACCGGCAAGCGGCGTTGCGGTCGTATGGGAGGCTCAGCACCAGAGCCGCGTGGGCAACATCTGGACCCTCACCGGCGATGTGGTGGTCCACTACCGCGATTACATCCTGCGCGCCGACAAGGTGGTCTACGACCAATCCACCTCGCAACTGGATGCGGAGGGCCACCTCCAGGTTTCCGGCGGCCCCAACGACGTGCTGATCAATGCCGATTACGGCAATATGCGGCTAAACATGCACACCGCGCGCTATTTCAGCGTGCACGGCTCGCAGGGCGTCCGCACCCTGGGACACAGGGCGATCTATACCACGACTAACCCGTTCATCTTTACCGGCAGGGTAGTGCTTGAAAACGGCGAGGGCCATTACGAGATTATCGACGGCACGATAACCAACTGCCGCCTGCCCCGGCCGGACTGGCAGGTGCTCTCCCAATCCATCAAGGTGCAGGATGGCAAGGCCACCACCACCAATGCCCTTTTCGAGTTTCTTGGCATGCCTCTCTTTTACTTCCCCTACCTGCGTCACCCGGTGGATGATACAGGCCGCGAAAGCGGTTTACTCGTCCCGGTTATCAGCACCGGGTCTTCAGTCAGGGGCTACACCTTTGGCGAGCAGGTTTACTGGGCAATCAACCGCAGCATGGACATAACCGTCGGAACAGAGTATTTCAGCAAGCGCGGCTGGGCTCCCAATGGCGACTTTCGCTACAAAGGCCCCGGACTGGACCACGTGACCGCGCGCTGGAATGCCCTGCTGGACCGCGGCGTTGAGCAGCCTATCAGCTCCGGTTCATCCACCATGGTGCTGGTCAAGCAGGGCGGCGCAGACATCAATATCCTGGGCCGCAAGGATTTAGGTTCCGAGACGCGCCTGGCCGGCAACATCAATTACCTCTCCAGCTACATCTATCGCCTGGTCTTCAACGACAACTTTCTACTGGCGGTCAGCTCCGACGTGCGCAGCAATATCTCACTCACCCACGAATACAAGGGCTTTATTCCCTCTCTGTCTCTGGAGCGCTTGCAAAGCTTTGCCGGAACCGCCAGCGGCAGCAACGTGTCCTTGATCAATGACAACCAGGCGAGGATTCTCCACCTACCCCGCCTGCGCTTCGACGTGCTGGACCGGCCGTTAGGCTCCACAAAGTTTTACTGGGGAGCGGGATCTTCGCTTGATTATCTGGATCGCTCCGAGCCTGCCGCTATCCCCACCGGGACCAGCTTCCACGCGCGCAACGCCGGCCGCTTTGACATTTATCCGCATCTCTTTGTGCCGCTTTCCGCTGGAGGCTGGAACGTGACTGCCGAGGCCGCAGTGCGTGAAACCGCATACACCCTCAGCCAGACCCCCGACCTGGGGGGCGTGAACGGCGGCGTTCCCACTATCAGCCACGATGCACTTAACCGGAGCGATTTTGAAGTTTCGGTGGATGTGCGGCCGCCTGCCGTGGAACGGGATTTCACCCTCACTCGCTGGAACCGCACACTGCGCCACGTCATCGAGCCGGAGCTAACCTACCGGTACGTGGGCGGCATTGGAACGCAGGCGCAGAATGTGCTGCTGATCGACACAGCCGACATCGCCACCAACACCAACGAAGTGGGCTACTCGCTCACTCAGCGCTTCTATCTCCGCCCCACCAACAGTAAGCCCTGCACGGACGAGCAGGTTGCTGCTCCCGGCGGTTGTACGCCGCAGGCGCGGGAGTGGGCCAGTTGGCAGATTGCGCAGAAGTTCTACATCAACGACGACTTCGGCGGAGCGCTGATTCCCAATCGCCGCAACGTCTTCGACGCCACGCTGGACACGACCGGGGTCGCTTTCCTGACCTCTCCACGCAACCTGGCGCCCATCACTTCGCGGGTGCGCTTTGAGGCTATCGATAACCTCCGCGTCCAGTGGGACTTGGACTACGACCCCAAATCCGGACAACTCGATTCCGACAATCTCTATGCCGGCTACAGCTGGGGCCGCACGACCATTGGCGCGGGCCACTCCCTGCTCAACGCGGTCGACGAAAGCGGCATCAAAGCTTCCACCATCAAGAGCCAGTTATTGAAGCCCTTCCTCACCATCGGCAAGCCCAGCGGCAAAGGCTTTAACGTGGCCGCCAACGGTGGCTTCGACTTTACCCTCGACACGCTGCAATACGCCGGAGTGCAGGCCGTCTACAACTGGGACTGCTGCGGCCTCACCTTCGGATACCGGCGCTTCAATCTCGGCACAATCCGCAACGAGACCCAGTGGCTCTACAGCTTTACCCTGGCCAACTTCGGCTCTGTGGGCGACATCCGTCGCACCAACATGGTCTTCCGCGACCCCAGCCTGCCGCCGGCATACTGAAAGCTGCTTCTCTGGTTCATGGATGGGAAGCTACTCTCCCATGGCGTGCAAGCGCCGCCCGCCTGGACGGCTAGTCCCTCACCGCAGGTGGCTGGAGTATCCTTTTCAGAGAGGATTTCATCTTGATACGTATTCACTTTCTTGCCGCCTTGCTTGCTCTGGGCATGGCCGTGGGCTGCAAAGCCCAACCCGCTCCCGCTCCGCAGGGGACACCGGACCAGGCGCTGAACCGCCACATTGAAATCATGGTGCGCACACAGTTCAACGTGCCGCCAGAGGTCTCCGTCGCCATCGGCGCGCGTAAACCGGGACAGATTCCCGGCTACGACGAATTACCCGTCACGCTTTCGCGCGGCACCAGATCGCAGGTGATTGACTTTCAGATCTCCACCGACGGCAAGACCCTGGCCCGCCTGGAGAAGTTTGACCTGTTCAACGACCCGATCTTCTCCATCAATGTCGCCGGCCGACCTATCCGGGGAAATCCCGCGGCCAAAGTCACGGTCATCAGCTTCGACGATCTGGAGTGCCCCTACTGCACGCGCATGCACCTGACGCTTTTCCCGGCTACCATGGAGCATTACAAGGGCACGGTGCGCTTTATCTATCTGGACAACCCGTTGACAGAGATCCATCCCTGGGCCTTGCACGCCGCCATAAACGCCAACTGCCTAGGCGCGCAAAAACCAGAGGAGTATTGGACTTATGTGGATTACATCCACTCCCACGGCCAGGAGGTGACGGGTGAAGATCGCAGCCTGGCCAAGAGTTTCGACGCTCTGAATCGCATCGCCCGTCAGCAGGCTACGCTGGACAAGCTTGACTCCTCCACGCTGGACGCCTGCATGGCCCGCCAGGATGAGACCCCGGTGCGCAACTCGATGAAGTTAGCCGAGTCGCTGAGGATTGAAGGTGCACCCGCCCTTTTTGTGGAAGGTGAGCGTATCAGCGGCGCCGTGCCCCAGGATCAGGTGTGGATGGTGATCGACCGCGCTTTGCGCGCTGCCGGGGTGGAACCGCCGGCTGCCCCTGCTGAAGCGGGCCAGACTGCGCCCTCCCAGCCAAAAGGGGCCGTCATCAAGTAGCGCCTGTGGAATTACATATCGCCACCCCGGCTGGGGGGTTTATCCTTAAAGGCCGGGGAGCATTGCCACCCCGAGGAGATACAGGTTGCAGATGAAAGCCTTTTACCGCTCGCCTTTCCACCTTACAGTCCTCATTCTATGTGGGATAACCCTGATTGCCGCCGTTAGCGGGTGTCACCGCTCGCCTTCTCCAGACGTAATGGCGACCGTTAATGGCAAGGATATTCTGCGCTCGGAACTGGAGAAGATATATCAGAACAATATCCGCGACAATCAGCAACCAGCATCGCCCCAAGAAGCCGATATTCGCCGCCTTGCCATCCTCAATCAGATGATCGAGGACGAGATCCTTTGGCAGCGCGCAGTCAAGCTGAACCTGGCCGCCAGCGACGAAGAAGTGAACGCCAAGCTGACGGAGATGAAGGCCCCCTTCACGCAGGAAGAGATCGACAAGCAGCTCAAGGCGCGCAACCTCACCCTCGACGATCTGAAGCGCGACCTACGCCGTCAGTTGACCAAGACCAAGCTTCTCAACAAGGAGATTGAGTCGAAGATCAATATCACCGACGCAGAGATCAGCAGCTTCTTTTCGGCGCATAAGGCAGAGTTTAATCTTATTGAGCCGCGTTATGGCCTGGCGCGGATCATAGTTACTGACACTCCTGCCATGCAGACCGGCAACCTGCAGAATAACAAGGCCTCGGGAGACGCCGGCGCTAAAAAGAAGATCCAAGACCTGCATACCCACCTCGAAAGCGGCGAGGACTTCGGCAATCTGGCCATGAACTTCTCGGAGGATCCGAGTACCGCCTCCAACGGCGGCGACATGGGCTTCGCATATGAGTCACAACTGCGTACCGAAATGCCGGACGTATACAATGTCATCAGCAAGCTCAAGCCGGGACAAATCACAGATATTCTTCCCCTCTACGGTGGCGCTGGTCCCGGCCGCCGCGTCATCGGGTATGCCATTTACAAACTGATCTCCAGGGAGCCAGCCGGCCAGCGCGAATTGAACGACCCGCATGTGCAGCAGATCATTCGTCAGGGCCTGCGTGCAGCCCACGCGCAATTGCTCAGGAGCGCCTACTTCGAGATGCTCCACAACGAGGCGAAAGTCCACAACTACTTCGCCGACGAGATCCTCAAGCAAGGCGCGCAGTAAGGCGCGCCCCCTGAGCATGCTTCAGAACGCAACCGCTATTCTGGTCCCGGTGTACTGAATTGCCTTGTCCGGAGTCTGGACGGGCTCTGCACCTGCTCCGTGACCGGCCGCCACAATCACGACATTGAATGTGTGACCCGGGTTCATGCCCGGATAGCTTCCCTCGCGGGCGCCGATGGTCAGCGTCCGTGCGGCGTCGTCCCAGTGCAGGGGGATGATGGAGTGCGCGCCCATCTCATAGCGATAGCTGTCTCCCTCGTCCTCATAGAGATTGAAGTCTCCATTGGCTCCGGGGTAGATGCGCAACTCGATGGGGTCGGCAGCCTGCCCTGCGTATTCGATGGTCGGCCCCAGCGGCAGAATGGAACCGGCGCGCAGATTCAACGGAATCCGTTCTATGGGCGCGGCCTGATTTACCTCCACCCCGCCCGCTACCCGCTCTCCGGTCCAGAAGTCATACCAATCGCTCCCCGCAGGCAGGTAAACAGCGCGCTGGGTGGCGTGTTCCCTGATCACCGGGCTTACCAGGATCTCCGGTCCGAAGAGAAACTCGTCGCCGATCTCCCATGTAGCCCGGTCCTCGCGGAAGTCCATCACCAGCGGACGCTGAATGGTCGCATCCTCGCTGGTCACCTTCCAGGCCAGTGAGTAGATGTAAGGCAGAAGCCGGTAGCGCAGACGGTCGAAGGCCAGCAGCGTGGGATAAACGCGGTCGTAGACCCACATCTCGTTTTGCGCCCGGTGTCCGTGGGTGCGAAAGACAGGGCAGAAAACGCCGTACTCGAACCAGCGCGCATAAAGCTCCTGATAGGCTGGATTGCCGTCAAAGTGGTCGTAAGGCGACCAGTAGCCGCCGATGTCCGTCGTCCAGTAGGGGTAGCCGGAGAGAGCAAAGTTCAACCCGGCGGCAATCTGATGGCGCAGTCCCCACCAGCTGCCGTACACATCCCCGGACCACACCGTGGCGCCGACGCGCTGCTGGCCTATAAAGGCCGAACGCGTCAGCAGAAAGACGCGCTTTTCTGGGTTTGTCTGTTTCCAGTTCTCCTGAACGCCTAGCGTGTGTTCCAGAGGAAAGATATTGGTGTACTCCAGGCCGCTGCCGATGTGCAGCTGCTTGTAGCGCAGTACCGCGTCGCCCCCATGCGGCCAGTACTCCTCCGGCTCCGCCGAGTCCAGCCAAAAGGCATCCCACCCCTGGGCGAAGAGTTTGCCGGGAAGCCGGTTCCAGTAGAGGTCGCGCGCCGCGGGATTGGTGGCATCGTAGACGTGCGTGCCGGGAATCTCGAAGCCTTGCCGTTGTATCTCCTGGAAGGTCTTCGAGGAGGGATCCATCATGCCCCAGACCGAGATCATGGCGTGGATATGCTCGTCATGCAGCGTCTTCAGCTCGGCCGGCACATCGGTATAGTTGGCGTTGTACTCCGGGTCGCCCTCGCCACTCTGCTTCCACCAGAACCAGTCCTGCACAATAGCGTCCAGCGGTATGTGCCGTGCCCGGTATTGGCTGGCAATCTCCAGAATCTCGGCTTGCGAATTGTAGCGGTCCCTGGACTGGAACAGGCCGTAGGCCCATTGCGGCAGCAGCGGCGTGTGGCCGGTCATGGTGCGGTACTGGTGAATGAGCTTGTCTATCTCCGGGCCGTAGAGCACGTAGTAGTCCACCTGGTCGGCGGCCATCGACTCGAAAGAAAGATCGAGGGGAAAGCGGTTGTCCATGTAGCTGAAGGAGGCCGTGTTCCAAAGAATTGCGTAGCCTTTGCTCGAGACCAGCAGCGGGATAGCGACATCGGTGTTATTTTGCCCCAGCTCGACAGTCGAACCGCGATAGTTAAACAGCCCGTTCTGGTGTTGGCCAAGCCCGTAGATGGCTTCGGTGCTGTCGGGCGAAAAGCGGTCTTCGATGCGGTACAGGGAGCCGAGCTGGCCTGCGGCGGGCTCATAGGTCCGCGGCAAACTGAAGTTCTCCCGCAAAAAACTCTCGCCCTGGGGGAGGCCAAAGCTCAAGACGCCTCTCTTCAGCGACAAGGTGATAGCCATGCGCGCGGTAGTGAGCGTGGCCTTGTCTCCGGTCTGGTTGAACTGGAAGGTGGCGCCGGGGCAGAATACGGCTGAGTCCAGCATCCAGGGCCGTGCGACTGTCGAAGCTGGCGCATCCAGTGGGCGAGCCGATACGTGGATCAGCGAATCGCCGCAGATTGTCACTTTAAGCACTTCGCGATTGTTGCTGGCCGCCAGTCCGTTGGGTGTTTGCACCGCCTGCATCGCGGTGGGAACAGGAACTTCTCCGCTAAATGTCTGACCGGCCGCTTGACCTGCGTCAGAAACCGTGATGAATAGAAACGCTACCGCAGCCTGGCAAACGGAGAAATAAAGATATTTCCGGATTCGATTCGACTTGAACATGGCATCCCCTTTGCTGTGATCTCAATTTCATGTGTGCTCTGAAATTTGTGCAAAATGAAACGGCCTCCGCTAGTGCCGGAGGCCGTAATTATCATCCGCTTGCAACTGAAGTTTACTTCAATTCGCCGTTGTCGCCCATGGTGATACCGCCAGGACCCTGGTTCTTCTTGGCTTCGTTGGCCTTGCGTTGTCCCATCGCTCTGGAGGACCAATCCTTTGCCGTATCCAAATCGGCCTTGACCGCTTGCGCGTCGCCGTAATCCAGGTTCGCCTTGGCCCTGAAAACCAGGTTCATATATGACATAGCATCGTCGTAGGTGGGCCGTTTATCGAGCGCCTGTTGCAAATAATGCAGAGCCTCCTCCACCAGAGGGGTATTCTGTTCCTTGAGCGTGTCCATGATCTTCTTGGGCGCCTTGGTATTGCCCTCGCCGTCGTCGTTCAACCCTGCCGGCGCCAGCGCGTTGAGAGTGTTCTGGTGCGCCTGCGCCCAGTCGATCGCGCCGATCGTGTAGGCCGCCTCGGGATCATTGGGGTCCTTCTCCAGAATCTTCTTCTGCCACTCCTTTGCCTCATCCAGACGCTTGATGCTGAATTCAATGCCCGCAAGCTGCTTCATGCTGTTGATATCGCCTGGATCCGCGGCCAGAACCTCCTGGAAGATGTCGATGGCCTGCTGCGCGTTCTTCAGGTTGTCCGGCGTAAGTAGCCCAGGCACCACGTTCTGACCCAGCGCGGTAGCCAGGTAGCCTTTCGCCATGGGCAGTTTGGGATCTAGCTGTATGGCCCTCTGGAAGTGGTTGATCGCGTCTTCATAGTGAGCGCTCTTATAGGCGTCCACTCCCTTGTTCAACTCGGATCGGGCGGCAAGCTTGTTGCACCCGCTAAGGGAAATCACCATGCCGGCCAAGGCAACCGCGAGCGCCGTAATACGTACGGGTCCATTCATGTTCGTATCCTTCTCCTTCAGACGAGTGCCTGTCGGTCGCGCGCCTGGAATCTCTGCTGCAACTGGCTGCGGCTGGGAGGCTCCGAAACCAGGATGGAAAAATTGTACTCCACTTTTTCGCTGGAGGAATCGCCTCCGAACGGTGCTGGCAACCTTATAATTTGCCGGAGCCCCCAAATCTCCCCGGCGCCTGGTTGGCAAGCTGAAACTCAATGCGCCCTGGCCGCCTCAGCTGCTATCCAGCCATCCCTGAGGCTGACCGCCATAGCCTGCTGCTGCCTCCCTATTCAGGGAAGTAGCGCCAGAGCTGCTTGTTACTGGCTCTGCTGGATCACCTTGGGCGTCATCAACCCGATGTTATCTACGCTCGCGGCACGCCCGATATCGATAACCTCGGCCACAGAGCGGAAGTCCAGCTTTGCGGCGTACTTTGCCTCCACGTTGACGAACATGATGCGCTCGGCGCGATTGGCGTAGATTGAGTTCAAGCGAGTAAGCAGCTCAGTCTTACCTGCCAGTCCGCCAACACCATTGAGCACACTTGATTCGTTGATCTTATAACACGGCGGCGCTGTAGCCGCCGACGTCGCGCATTCGCCGGATATGGTAGGAAAGATCTGCACCACGATGGTGCGTTCATCGTTTGGTTTCTGCTGCGGGTTCTTGGGCGGCTGAGGTACCAGCGCATTCAACCCCTTGGGTGTTACCGGCACGATGACCATAAAGATGATCAGCAGCACCAGAAGAATATCGATCATTGGGGTAACATTGATGTCGGACGAGTAGCCTCCCCCGCCTCCCATTGTCATTGCCATGGCTTAAAACTCCTCGTTTACTCGAAAATCGTTAAATGGTCAGCGTACGGCAACCGTTAATTGCCACCCGCTGGATTGCCTTCGCGCTTCTGCGTTAGCAACCCTACGCTATCAATGCCCGTGCTGCGCACTGCATCGATGGCGTTTTCCACTGCCAGATACTCCGCGCGGGCATCGGCGCGAACAAAGATCGTCTTGTTTCCGGGATTGGCGACCATCATCTCTTCAACTTTACTGGTAAGAAAGTGAAGCGGATCCGGTTGATTAGTCCTGGGGTCTCTGTACTCCTCATCGTATGGAACGTGATTTTGTCCTAGGAATACCTGACCGTCGCGGTTGATGGCCACTACGATGGCATCTTCCTTGTCGGCGTCCGGCATGGCGACTGGATTGACCACCGACGCCATGTCGATCACCACCTTGTTCTGCAGCATGGGGGTAATGACCATAAAGATGATCAACAGCACCAGCATCACATCCACCATGGGAGTGACGTTGATATTTGAGTTGACCTTTCTACTTTCGTCGCGAATTGCTTGTGCCATTGTTAGGGCTCCGTTGCCTGAGAATTTTTAATCCGGATGGCGTCCGGCATGCCTTGCGAATTGTCCCACTGGCGCGCGCTTCAAATCGGAGGGCAGGAGAGAGTTCTCACTCTCCCGCCCTCCGCAAATTCCCGCTTTCGCCTAAGGGCGCTTCGCTTAGCGCTTGTGGCTCTGCTTAATGAAGTAGTCGATCAATTCGCTGGAGGAGTTATCCATCTCCACGTCGAAAGCTTCGACACGCCCGGTGAAGTAGTTGAAAGCCATAACGGCCGGGATGGCCACAAACAAGCCAGCGGCGGTGGTAACCAGGGCTTCCGAAATGCCGCCAGCAACCGTAGCGATACCCGATGACTTGGCATGCGCGATCTGGTTGAAGGCGTTCAATATGCCGATGACGGTGCCAAGCAGTCCAACGAACGGAGCGGTTGCGCCGATGGTGGCCAGAACAGCCAGGCCCCTCTTCAGCTTGGCGTGGACAATGGCCTCAGCCCTCTCCAGCGCGCGGCCCGAGCTGGCGATGGTTTGATCGGTGGGAGAGCCGCCGGAGGAACGAAACTCCTGCAGGCCGGCCGTCACTACCTCGGCCAGGTGGGACTTCTTGTTGCGATCGGCAATCTTGATCGCTTCCTCGAGCTTACTGTCCTTCAGCGCGCCTGCAACTTTGGGCGCGAATTCGCGCGACTGCTTGCGGGCTGCTGAGAAATACAGGTAGCGGTCGATCATGACGGCCAGCGACCAGATCGACTCGATGAAGAGAATAAAGGCGATGATCTTGGCCAGTATTCCCATGTGTTCCCAGAGACCCTGGGCGGTAAAGCTGACTGTTCCCTCACCTTCATCGAAGATGAAAGCCAGATTGGCGGCCGTATGCGAAGCGAAGTGTGTAAGCTGAGCGAGAATCACTGAATCTTTCCTCCTAAGGAGTTTTCTTGTGTACTGCATTTGCCTTGCGGCAGCTGTGAATGCAACTCCTTACGGATTCGCATTCAGGTAAAAAGAAATGCTCTTTCCCCATGCCGGCGGAAAGCGCCCATTACATTCCTCATCCGCCCAGAGTGAAGATCACGTTTATCTGGGTCTCCACTTCTACCGGCTCGTTATTGAGCAGATAGGGCCTGTAGCGCCACGTTCTGACAGCGTCCATCGCGGCCTGCTGCAGCATTTGAGGACCGCTGACGACGTGCAGACCTTCGATGGTGCCTGTCTTGGAAATGGTCGCCTGCAACACCACCGTGCCGGAAACACGCGCGGCCTTGGCAATGGGCGGGTAGACCGGCTGTGTCTTCTGCAGCAAATTACCCTGCATGACGCCGCTGGAAATTACCAGCTTCTTCACCGGGGCAGCATTTACCTTGGGCCCGCTGTCGGCGAACAGGTTACCCATGACGTTCCCTCCGCTGCCGAAGTCCGATCCGGCCACGCCAAAGGAAGCCAGGGACGGCTCCTTCTCGTTGACCATTCTGATTTCGTGCGGAATCTTAGTGGGTGCCGTGAGCTGATTATTCATCATCTCAGACCGCACCGGGACCTGGTGCACTTCCGGCGGCGGCGGCGGGGGTGGGGGGGGCGGCGGCGGGGCTGTCAGAGCCATCTGCATTACGGCCCTGGGAAGCGCCTCGGGATAGATCAGCGGAAGCAGAACGATCAGAATCATGATTACGACTTCAGCGATAAACAACGGAATCATGTACTTTCCGGTCTTGCTCTTGATCCTGCCTCCGGATTCAAATGTGGAATCTTCAAACATAGCCAGCCTCGAATCGAGTGTTTGCTTACTTCTACTTAGACACCGGGGAAAGCGAAATTGTTCCCAGCATCAAAACCTTATCACAAAAGCGCGGCCTATCTCGAAATGAACAGCGCGTTCCCTGAAAAAAACACTGAAAAAAGGGGGTAAAACTGCCGCCTCGCTTACTTTTTAGGGCTTTTTGCGGCCGGAAGTACCGCCGTCTTGCCCCGCCGGGCGCGCCACTCCTGCCGGGCCGCCAGCATCGGTGCGGCTATGGTAATCGAGGAGTACTTCCCGGTAAAAATACCTACCACGAACCCGCATGACCTACCCCTTAAACGCTCCCTTTGCCTTTGATGAACCACTGGTCCTGCCAAGTACCGATTGATGGAGACCAGCGTAGAATTCTTCTGGACGACGCACTGCATCAACGACTGCCCAAACCCATATAACCAACGCACCTAGGCCGGAAACGATCGCCCCTTCTGCGCCGAAAAACTGCAAAGGAACAAGCAAAAAAATGCCACAGGCAAAGCTGATCCAAAATTTCCTGGCGTCTTTCTCGTACGTGTAGCTCCAAGTCCATAAGCCAAACAAGACCGCGATTACTACTGCGCCGATCTTATTCTTGGTCTGCCATGCCACCAGCATCGGTGCGGCTATGGCAATCGAGGAGTACGTCCCAATAAGAATACCTACCACCAGCGCAAAAGAAAAGCCGTTCAGAACCTGGCCCCCAAAAATGTACAAAGAAAGAACGGTCAGAAAGGTCAGGCCCGAGGTGAGAACGGTCCTGCTTAGTGTCTGGTTGATGCTGCGATTGACCACGTCCGGCAGCGCCTCCCGGCGGCTTAGGCGCAGATTCTCCCGGATGCGGTCAAAGACCACGATGGTGTCGTTCATCGAATAGCCCACCAGCGTTAGGATGGCCGCAATCACCGTCAGACTGATTTCCTTGTTCAGTAGTGCGAAGGCTCCCACGGTAATCAGCGTGTCGTGGAAGCAGGCCACCACAGCCGCCACGCCATAGATAAATTCAAAGCGGAACCAAAGATAGACCAGCATCCCCAGCATGGAGTACATCGTTGCCCAGAAAGCCTTGCTTTCGAGCTGTTTGCCCACCGTGGGACCGACCACCTGTGTGTTGCGCACGTTGCTGGGACCTATACTGCTGTCGTAGTGCTTTTGCAGCGCATCCATAATCTGCTGGCGGCCGGCGTCCAGGGCGCTCTCGTCTTGCTGTTCAGGCAGGCTGATGAGCACCTCATTCGCGTAGGGTTCATTGACGGCCTTGATGGTCTGGATGCTGGCATCCTTGATGCCCGCCACCACCATGGCCTGGCGAATCCGGTTGGTATCCGGGGTCTGATCAAACCGCACTTGCACCTGCGTGCCGCCCTTGAAGTCCACGCCTAATGGCACCGGGCTGCCGATGGTGCGCATGTGCATGCCCATCGAAATGATACCGGCCACGCTGAAGATCAATGAAAAGCCGAGGAAGTACCACTTTAGCCTCAGCCAATCCACATTCACGCCGCGAAATAATTCCACTCGCTTCTCTCCGCTTCCTTAGAGGCTGGAACCTGTGCCGTCTCCAGCGCTCAATGTAATTCCACTAATCCCTGTTCCCTCGTCAAATAGACACCAGTTGACCTGGCTTCAGCTTGTTCAAATGGGCATCGAAAATGACCCGTGAAACAAAGACCGCCGTGAACAGATTGGCCGCCAGGCCGACCGTCAGGGTGGTTGCAAAACCCTTCACCGGACCGGTGCCAAAGATGAACAGGATGGCCGCCGAAACGATGGTGGTCACGTGGGTGTCCACAATGGTGACCCAGGCATGGGCAAAGCCCTGGTCCACGGCTGACGAGGGCGCCTTGCCGGCGCGCACCTCTTCACGGATGCGCTCGAAGATCAGCACGTTGGAGTCCACGCCCATGCCGATGGTCAGAATCACCCCGGCGATGCCCGGCAGCGTCAACGTGGCCCCGGATGCCCCCATGAACCCCAGCAGGATAATCAAGTTCAAAATCAGCGCCAGATCGGCATTGATGCCCGATCCGCGGTAATAAAAGAGCATGAAGGCCATAACCACCAGCAAGCCCACGATGGCCGCCGTAATCCCCTGGCGAATCGAGTCCGCGCCCAGCGATGCGCCTACAAAACGCTTCTCTTTTTGCTCCAGAGAGGCTGGTAGGGCGCCGGTGCGCAGCAGCTTGGAAAGCGCCGCAACTTCATCCGGCGTAAAGGTGCCCTCGATCTCGCCCTGATCGTGAATCCCGTTCTTGATGACGGCCACTTCGCGGATACTGTCGTTCATGACCACCGCCATGTTGCGGCCCACATTCTTGCTGGTGTAGTCGTAGAACCTGTCGCCGGCTTCCGTGGTCAGCTGGAAATGTACCTCTCGCTGGCCGTTGTTGGGATTGATGCTCGGATCGGCGCTGCGGAAGTCGGTGCCGGATACTACCGAGGCGCGTTGCAGCACATACACGCCGGAACCGCCCTGCATCACCCCGGTAAAACTCTTCAGTTCATCGTCCGCTGGAAGGCTGCCGCCCACGCTTTCCGTCGCTTCCTGCTCGTCCTTGTAGGGCCCGCCGACTACCGCGTGAACCTCCAGCCGGTTGGTTCCCTGGATAATTTGCTCGATCTGGCTCTCGTTTTCCACGCCCGGCAGGTCCACCAGAATCTGATTTTCGCCCAGGCCGTACTCCTGAATCTGCGGCTCGCTGATGCCCAGCGCGTCTACCCTGTCGCGGATAGCCTCAATGGCCTGCGAAACGGTCTTCTTCTCCAGCGCAGTCCTGATCGCCGGTTTCATAGTCAAAGTGAAGCTACCCGGCTCGTCGCCCACGGCCACGTCATATGCGTTGCCGTACTTGGACTCCAGCAGCACGCGCGCGTCGTTGGACTTATCTGCCGGCGTGCCCTCCACGCGGATAAGCGAGGCCTTGGCCGGATCGGGCTTGTAGACCTGCGAATAGCTCAGGTTGGCTCCCTTCAGTTCCTGCGTAATGAGCGCCACGGTATTATCCGTCTCGGCATTGACCGCTTCCTTGACCTTGACCTCCAGGATCAGGTGAGCGCCGCCGCGCAGATCCAGGCCAAGATGAATGCGGTCGGTCATCGCCTGCAGGAGAGGCTTTGGCTTAACATTTGGCAAGGGAATCCAGGACACCCCGACGATACCCAGGATACAGAGCACCATGACCGCAATAATCAGTAGAATTTTGTTTTGCAGATTCTTCTTCATCGTCCCGTTTCTCTACTTCAAAAATCCAAAAGCCGCTAGCAGCAAGCGGCTAAGTGGCCGAAGGCCCGTCCTGTGTGGTTACCGAGGCAATGGCGTTCTTGGCCACTTCCAGCTTGATGCCGTCCGGCGCCACGCGAATCACGATCGTATCGTCCTTGATGGATAGGATGACGCCGCGGATACCACCCGCCGTGGTCACCCGGTCGCCGGTCTTGATCGCGGCCAGCATCTGCGTCCACTGCTTCTGCCGCTTCTGCTGCGGCCGGATCATCAGCAGGTACAGCACCGGTATGACCAGCAGAATGGGAAGCATCGTATAGCCGCTTCCGGACGGCTGCTGGAACACCCACAAAGCTAAACTCGTTGCCACGCTCATCCCCAATCCCATTCCTGCCCGCCCTGGACCTATAAAATGCTCCGCTTTCAGGGCACAGGCACACCCAGCCACCTGCCGGGCGCCCGTAAAAAATTTTGTCTCCGGGAATCTTCCAGACTGGTCCGGGCCAATCACTGCTCCATGCCCAGACACGCGGCCAAAGATCGAGATCACCGGTCCGGTTTCCTCTCGCCGTGGTTTGAATCTCTCTCCCGCGACCGAAACCCTGCCTGCGACCCAATTGCCGTCTGCTTCCTGTTCGACACAGCAATCCCAGGAAACCGCATCCCAGGGGCGCGCCGTGTTTTGCGCGTTCTCCCTGCCCGGATTCCAAAGGAGTGCCTTAATAGATAAGATACGCGCCGACGGGGGCCTGTCAAGGCGGGAGACCAGGGTTCAGCGTCCAGAGATCAGGGGTCAGGAGCCCGTTTTCCGTAGTCAGTTTTCAGTTGCCCGAAGTCAGCCGCTTTGATCCTGGCTCGCAAGGGTCGCTTGTACTAGTCCCTAGTCCAAAGTCTCTGTTCCCTGCTCCCTGCTTATAAAGCCTTTACAACTCGTCTACTCCATTCTTACGCCCGCTGAATTCTTCTGGAGTTGAGATGCTTATCGGCTGAGCGTGCCTTCCCATGGCGCGTTTCGCATACCAATAAGCGGGAAAGGACACCTCAGATGGGCAGCATTTATAGCGACTCGCTCTTTTTCATTCTTATGGCGCTTTCGGTGACCTTTATGCTCTGGGTTCTGTGGCATTTCCATAAGGCAGAGCGTGATCGGTAGTTTTTTGCTCGTCAGTAGCCAGTTTTCAATTGCCCGCTTACTGATGATTTAATCCAGGCTAGCAAGGGTCGCTTGTTCTATTCCCTATTCCATGTTCCCTGTTCCCTATTCCCTGTCCCTATTCCCTGTCCCTACTTCGGTGCTGCCGCCGGCATCTCCGCCTCATCGTCTGCATCCTCCACCAGCACCGCCGAGCCGGGAACGATATCGAAGCTCACCGGCTCCTTGCCCGTGGGATGGAAAGTGACGCGAAGCGGCTCGCGCTGCCACTCCGCGGGTCCGCAGGCCGGTTCCGGGTGGTTTACAGAATCGTAGGCCGACAATTTTCTGGCCAATAGCGGCTTGCGCGCTGCCACCTGGGCCACCATGGCGTAGAGGCTCTTGCCGCTGGCCGTCACGCCGCAATAAGCTCCGTAATCGCGGAACCAGACAACCTGGCTCACTCCGGGGTCGTAGTGAGGTAATTTCACGACAACCACGCGACCGGTCTGCCGGTCCACCAGCAGCCACGGGCCACGCTGCCACACCCAGTGATCCTGTCGCACGGTGAGTGCCGGTTTGTCGCTGGGCTTGTCTCCGGACCCCGTCTTGTCACTCGGCAGGGAATCGTTGAGCTTGATAACGCGCCTGACCACGAAGCTGCGGTCGGTCACGTCGTGTGCCTCGCCGGTGGTCCATTCCTTCACAACGCCGTCCACCAGCAGGGCGCGCACCTTGAGTTCGGCTTCGCCCGGAGCCGCGCCTGCCGGGTCGCCGGCCTTGGAGTAAGGCACCTTCCGCGCTGCCCCCAGCACCACCAGGTGCCCCTTATGCTGCGGTGTAGCCGAAAACGCAGGAATCGCGCCCATCAGCGCCACAACAACCATATAGGAAAGCTTCAATCCGTTGCGCATGACGTATCCTCCTGCTAGCTTGCAGACGTTATCCCGATTTCCTTCCCCAAAATAGATATATATGCGAGTAAACCTATTGACATTTCCGATTCTTCCAAGTAATTGTTGCGGCAACATTACCATCAATAGATGAAATCCCTTTTTTACCAAATATAATTGAACTAAATAATTGAACAGAAACATTCTCGTAATCTACGACTGTAGTCATACCACCTCCAGCCATCATAGCTATTTCTCTACCGCCGAAGAGATTTGTCTTGGGGCCTCTCTCACTGACCGGCGCGAGTTCATCGACAATCTGATCAATCATCGTTCGTTGCATGCTTGAATCCAGATGAATCATTTCAGGCGTGTAATGCCGTCTCTCCAATCCAATCTCGCAGACCTGCCCATCCTCCGCATATCTTGGCATCATTAGAATCCCCGGTCGAATTTCGTAGGCTTCAACAGCCTTATATTTCGAGAACCAGTCGCTTTGCGGCTTGGCGGCAAGAAACAGAAGAATGGACGAGCCAGCTAAAACAATCAGACTCATCCAACGGAACCAACTTAAGAACTTCTTATTCGCTTCCATGAATAGCAACTCCTTTTGTTCTAAACGCAGGTACAGGTGAAGATGTGGAAGACCACGAACCCCAACCGGTAGCCTATTCCTACTCCCTATTCCCTGCTTCTTCCACTGCTCGCGCCACGCGGAAGGCCGTGCTCTCGTTTAAATGCCGCGCCAGCACCTGCATCCCCACCGGCAGACCAGCCTTGGTCGTCCCGCAGGGCACGGTCACGCCGCAGATTCCCGCCAGGCTGGCCGTTACCGTATAAATGTCGGCCAGATACATGGCCAGAGGGTCGCCGGTCTTCTCGCCAAGTTTGAACGCCGGCGTGGGCGCGGTGGGCGTGACAATCGCGTCCACCTCAGCGAAGGCGCGCAGAAACTCCTCGGCAAGCAGGCGCCTCACTTGCTGCGCCTTCAGATAATAAGCGTCGTAGTAGCCTGCACTCAGCGCATAAGTCCCTAGCAGAATCCGCCGTTTGACCTCCGCGCCAAAGCCCTCCTCGCGCGAGTGCCGGTACATGTCGGCCAGAGTCGCCGAATCCTTCGATCGGAGTCCGTAGCGCACTCCATCAAAGCGGGCGAGGTTAGCGCTGGCCTCAGCCGTGGCGATCAAATAATACGTCGGAACGGCGTAGCGGGTATTCGGTAACAAGACCGGCTTCACGGCGCATCCCGCCGCCTTCAGCGCGTCAATGCCCTTTTCAATGGCCGCGCGCACTTCCGGGTCGAGTCCCTCGGCAAAGTACTCCGCCGGAACGCCGATGCGCAGGCGTTCCGCGCCTTTATCGCTATCGGCAGCGAAGTCCGGCACGGGAGCAGGAGAGCTGGTGGCATCCTTTGCGTCATGGCCGGCGATTACCGTCAGCATCGTGGCGGCGTCGCGCACGTTGGCGGCAAAGGGGCCCACACGGTCCAGCGAGGAAGCAAAGGCGATCAGCCCGTACCTCGAGACGCGGCCATAAGTCGGCAGCACTCCCACCACCCCGCAAAAGCTGGCTGGCTGGCGAATCGAGCCGCCGGTGTCGGAGCCCAGCGTGGCCACGGCCAGGTTGGCCGCCACAGCCGCCGCCGAGCCACCGCTTGACCCGCCCGGAACCCGCTCCGTGTCCACCGGATTGCGCACCGGCCCGTAAGCCGAGTTCTCGGTCGAGCTGCCCATGGCGAACTCGTCGCAGTTCAGCTTACCCAGCAGCACCGCACCCGCCGCTTCCAGTTTTGCCACCGCCGTGGCGTTGTAGGGAGGCTGATAGCCCTTCAGAATCTTTGACCCCGCCGTGGCCGGAGCGCCCTTCATAATCAGAACGTCCTTGATGCCCACCGGAATCCCCGCTAAAACTCCAAGAGGCTCGCCCTTGGCAGCCGCGTCGTCCACTTTCGCGGCTTGTTTCAACGCGCGCTCTTTGGTCAGGCACAGGTAGGCATTTAGCCGCGGATTTTTCCTCTCAATCCGCTCGTAATAGCTGGCGGCAAGCTCCGTCGCCTTGATTCGGCCTGCGGCAATCCCAGCGCGCAACTCCGCCAGTGTTTTCGGCTTTTCTACATAACTTTCAGCAGCCTTAGATTCGCTGGACAACGGCTTTTTCCTCACTCTTTGGTCTTTTACTGACCGGTTTGCAGATTGTTTCTCGTGTCGATTACCCCAAAATCCTGGGTGCCCCAAGTCCGGATTTTCGGAACTGTGATATTAAACGCTTACCGCTCAATCACCTTGGGAACCTTGAAGAAGACCCCGTCTGTCTCAGGCGCCTGCGGCATCACTGCAGCACGATCCAGCGAGGGGAGGGGCAGATCCACGCGCAGTACTCCCTCGCCTGCCCCTTCCTGCAACTCGCTCACTTGCGCCAGCGGCTCCACGCCCTTCGTATCCAGTTCGTTCAACTGGGCCACATAGTCCAGAATGGCGTTCAAATCGCGCAGCATTGCCGGAGTCTCCTCCGGCTTCAGCTCCAGGTGGGCCAGCTCGGCCACCCGCTCCACGTCTTCCACGGTCACTCTTCTGCGTTTTTCCAATTTCTGTGTCCTTTTTGACATTGTATAAGGTGGCTTTTTCTTAAGGAAAAAGCCCCTTGGCAGTCGTGGTTTCGGAATGGAGCAACTGGAAAAACGCTGCTGCGGTCATTGCATCCCCATGCACAGCCCCCATGCGCGGCTTTCGACACGCGCGTCTCCGGTGAAGGCCCGATGCCTGAGTATAGCGTTTTTTGTTTGCCTTCCTGCCTGTGCGCTCAATCCACAATCAGCGTCAGGGTCACCTGGCGCGGAACGTTGTTCGAGGTCGCGGTGACCACCACAGAATAAGTGCCTGCCGCGGTATTGCCGGGGCCGGAGCCACCGCCCGGTACTTTCCCTCCCGGAATAATGCCCGAGGAGGTGCAACTGGAGACTCCCCAAACGAGAATCACCAGCAGCGCCACCAACAGCAACGCCTTGCGCCGCCACCTCAGTGCGATCGGCGCAAGCAGTAGCCCGCTGGCCAGCGGAAGTGCGTGCCACATGAACGGAGTCGCGGGATTGATCGAGGCCGTGGTCAGCCCGGTGGCAATCTGCACCACCACATTCCCCGTCGTGTTGGCGGGAATCCCCTCGCTTGCGGGATTGAAGGTGCACGCCGCATACGGCGGCAGCGAGGAACAACTGAAGTTGAAGACGCCCTGCGAGCCATTGAGAGGAGTAATCAGCAGTTTGTAATAGGCGGTCTGGCCGTTGGCGACGGTCTGCGAGGCAGAGCCGGAAGGCACAAGGGCAAAGTCAAATCCCACCCCCGACAAGGGCACTGACGCGCCGGTCGGCAACGCGCTGCTCGTCACCATCAAGCTCCCGCTCTGCGCTCCGGCGATGGTGGGCGCGAATTCCACGACCGCCGCGCAACTGGCCCCGGCCGCCAGCGTAGAGCCGCAGGTCGTGCTCACCAGCTTGAAGCCTGCTGTCACCGCAATTGAAAAACTTCCCAGGCTGTTCACGCTGTCGGGATTGGTCAGCGTCACAGTGACAGGGCTGCTGAGCAGGTTTACCCCGATTTGAGGAAAGTCAATCAAGCTGGGCAGCGCCTGAATCGAACCAGGCGTTCCTCCCGTCCCACTCAGCGGAATCACTGTCGAAGCCGTCAGCGAAGGCGATGCGATGGTCAGCGTCCCCGAATACGGCCCGTTGAGCATAGGCGAGAAGATCACCCCCGTCGAGCAGCTTGTCCCGGCAGCCAGTGTGGAACCGCATGTATCCAGCACCAGGCTGAAGGGAGCCGTCGGCGTCAGCGTGAGCGAAGTGGCCGCGGATCCGCCGTTGTTGGTCAGCGTCACCGTCTGGACCGGGCTGGATTGCCCCGGCGTCACAATAGGAAAAACAATCTGCGACGCACTCATGCCGTTCACAAGCCAGCTGAGCCCTGCCGGAGTCTGCCATGTTCCGCTGAGCGAGACCGTGACCGGAGCTACACCCGAGGTCGACGAGCTGACCACCAGAGAGGCCGTGGCCCCGCCCGCTGCCGTGGGAGTAAATGTCACCTGCACCGTGCAACTGCTGCCGTTGGCCAGCGTGGCTCCGCAAGTGGTCGTGCCATAAGAGAAGCTGCCCGCCGAGAGCCCGGTAATCTGGAAGCCCACATTGGCCAGCGGCGCTCCGCCTGTGTTGCTCACGGTCACCGTCTGCGGCGAGATCGTCTGGCCCACCGTCCCCGAAAAGCTCAGGCTGGCCGGGCTCACGACCAGCGCCGGCGGAGCCAATCCCGTTCCGCTCAAGGCCACCGTCTCCGGTTGTGTGCGCGTGGAGTCGGTAATGCTCAGCGTGCCGGTCTGAGTGCCCGTCGCCGTGGGCGCGAATTGCACGCTGATTGCGCAACTGGAGTTTGCCGCCAGACTGGCGGTGCAGTCATTGATCTGCTGGAAGGGCCCGCTCACCGAGATGACAATCGAAGTCAACGTCACGCCGCCGCTGTTGGTCATCGTCACCGTCTGCGCCGCCGATAGCTGCCCCTCAACCGTGCCGGCATAGGTCAGCGTTGTGGGCGAGAGCGTGTCGGTTGCCGGGCCTGATCCGCCGGAGGCCGCTCCCCACAAAGGGTTGATCCAGATGCCGCGTCCATAGGTTGCCGCCACCAGATCCTGCACGCTGGCCGTTATCGGCGGAGCGCTAAGCGCCACCACTGGAGCATCCGGCAGTCCGCTTCCGTATGCCGACCAGCATTCAAAGGGAGAGCTCGAACAACTCGCAATCTGCTGCGTCGCATACACGCCCTCATCGGTGGCGACGTATACCGTGCTCGCGCTCTGCGGGTCCACCACCAGGCTGTTGGCCGGGGCCGCGGGCAGGTTGGCCATCATCGATGTCCACTGCGTCCCGCCGTCCGTCGAGCTATACACCGTCTGCACTTTTTTCCCCAGGCTCGGAATCCCCGCCACCGTCGCGTACACCGTCTGCCCAGTCGTGTCGTGCGGGTCGATGAAGATGCTGGAGATGTCAAACCCGTAGTAGTTCATCGTGTGAGTGTCGTTGCTAACAGGATTCAACGCCGTCACGTCCGTCCACGCAGACCATGCGCCCGTGGCGGAGTTGTAGGTCGCGCTCAACACGTGCCCGGGCAGCGTGCCTCCGCCATTTGCCGAGCCGTACATGCCCACATAAACGATCTCGCCGCCACTTGGCAGCGTGGTCGAGATGGGCAGCGCTGCCGCCGCCATCGTGCGAATCAGCGCGTCGCCGCTGCACGGGCCACTGAATGCAGGGTTGTCGAAGATGAGGCTGATCGCGTCGCTCGAACTCCAGCCCACACCGTTGGCCGGGCCGCGCCACACTCGACAGGTTCCGATCAGCAGCTTCGTGCTGTTCAGCGGGTCCACCAGAAAAGGCGCCGGCGAGGTCATGCTCAACCCGTCCCCGCCCACATCCGCGTCGGTCACAACTGCGTTAGTCCCAAACGTCGTCGGCGTACAGGGCGCAGTCTGCGAGCACAGGTAGATGGCGACCCCCGCCTGGTTATTCACGTACCAGTTATTACTGTTTGTCGGATCGACATCCACCGGCCCGCCCTCGCCGCCCAGAATCTCCGGCCAGTCCGTCGTCGTCCCCGTGGTACTCTTCACGCCGGCGGTTCCGTTGGCCCCCAATCCGGCCATCATCGTGTACGGCGTCGCGCCCGCCTGCGAAATACTCACTACCTCGGCCAGCGAGCCCAGGCTCCCATTCAGATTCTGAAAATGTGTGGCGTCGCTCGCCGAGCACACCGTTCCCGTCTCGTTGATGGCGTCCGTCGAGCGCCATAACCCGCTGTCGTTGCCCACAAAAATCTCCAGCGGATTGCTCGTATTCCAAGCCAGCGCATGCTGGTACTCGCCCACCTCGGCGCTCATGCAGGTGGTCGAATTGGTGGTATTCCGCCACCTGCATCCCTGTGAGTAGGGACAATTTGTCTTCCACAAATCGTTGGCCCCGGCCAGCACGATGGTGGTCTGCCCGGAAGGAACCGCTGCCAGCGCCAGGTTGTAGTCACCGTTCTCAATCGTGACCGGACCCAACAAGGTATTCGTCTCCAGCGCCGACGTCTGCCACTGCTGTGCGAAGGTGATCGTCTGATTGGTGCAGGCACCGGCGTTCGCCGCGCACATGTCCTGCCACAGCCCCTGGTCCTGGTTGTACTCGTCCACCGTCCAGGCAAAGGTGTCGCCGGTCTGCGGATTTACCGCCAGCGCGCCGCGAAAAATGGGGCATGCCGTCGACCCCGTGCCGCCGGTATTAGTCGGGCACAGACCCGCGCTCGTCATCAGGCCAGCGCCCGGCTGATTCGTCATTCGCGTCCAGGTGATGCCGTCCGCGGACTGGTAGTAGCCGTGGTAGCGCACCGCCGCCACAAAAAGTTGCCGCACCGCGTTCCACACCACCGAGGTCGCCGCATTCCCGTCGGGCAGCGCAAAGCTGACGCTCGGCCCCTGCACGTCCGCCGCGCCGTCCGTAATGCGCGCTAGTGACCACGTGGCTCCGCTGTCGGAGGAGTAGTACAGTCCCTCGTAGCTCTGCTCCGGCCAATCCGCATTCACCAGAGTGCCTTCATAGGCCTGCGAGACCGCCATCACCACCCGCTGCTGGTTTGCCGTGCTCCACGCAAAGCCGGCAATTCCCTCCCCTGCAAAGCTGTAAAGCTGGTCCGAAGTAGTGGAGATCAGGCTCCATGTAATTCCGCCGTCGGTGGAGCGCAGGATTCCGGCCCCGTAATAAGAATCCAAAGCGTCGTTCGGGTCGCCGGTCCCGGCCAGGATCACTCCCGTGCCGCCCGGCTGCACGCTCAGCGCTCCAATGCTGATGGAGGTGCCCGCTGTGCCGCCCATTCCTGCTGCCTCGTCGGTCAGCGGAATGAAGCTGATGTTGGCCGTGCTCGCTGTACCGGCATTCTGCGACCGCCAGACGCCTCCGCCGGTGGTCCCCACGTAGAGCGTGTTGCCGGTAGCGTCCGAGGGGTCCAGCGCCAGCGCGGAGACGCGCCCCGTTACCAAGCCATAGTTTTGTGATTGCACTGCTGTGGGACCCAGCGGCAGCCAGGTTGCGGTTCCCTGTCCCGCAGACATTGCCTGAACCTCGGGCTCGGCCGCAGCCGTCCACGCGCTCCGGCGGAAGTGCCCCGCCCCCGCCCATGCCGCCGCCCCGCCTTTCGACGAGCCTCGATTCCAGCCCCTTTGCGCCAGAAACCGCTCCGCCTGAACCACTCGTAGAGGCAGATTAGCCCGCCGTGCCGCCACTCTAACCACGTCATCCTGAGCATAGCGAAGCGGAGTCGAAGGACCTGCATTTTGCTGTTCTGCTGCGCGGCTCTCTTGTCTATTCTCTCTTGTCTCTTGAGTAACGCCGGCAGCCGCCGCCATCGTTGCCAAGGCCAGCGTTATCAGCCATTTGCAGGCCATCCGGCCTTTGCCAGTATCGCCAGCGCCACGCCCGCCCGACGGGTGAAGCCGGACGCAGCCCACCACTCTGCCGCCGGAGGCAGCTTCACCGTAAGGCCGCTCGATAAACCAAATGCTCACACGCGTCCTGACCGCGATTCCGTCTTTCCCCTCTCCGTTTATCGGCATCCTCTGAGGGGGACTTGATCGAAATCCTGTAGCTTACAACGTGCGAAACAAGCAGCTTACGGGATTGAATTTGGTTGGATTATAGACCACTAATGGGACGGCTGGCTGGAAAATGTGGCGCGAAGAGGATTATTTGTCTGCCGTCTCAGAGCAGCGGCTGCTCGTCTTAGCCGCCCATTCGGCAGCCCTAATTCAAGGATGTGTAGTTCACCGGCACTTATAACTGACAATTGAGCGGGTGTCTCAGGTTCTGACTTTCGGGTTTAGGAATTTACGATCTCTTCTGGCGCGCAAGCGCCGTCCGCCCCACCGCAGGTGGTTACCACTGCCCCCACGCACGGCTGATGTAATCCGCCAATGTCATCGAGATCAGGACCAGAAACATGAAGATGCCGGCAAAAATCGTCAGCTTGGTCAGCTTCGAGCTGTACCACACGTGCATGAAGAACAGCACCACCAGCACCGCTTTGGTGGTGGCGATGGCCAACGCGATGACGGGATTCCACAAGCCCAGGTCCACATACGAGGCCCACACCGTGAGCGCCGTGCCCAGCAGCAAGGCGAAGAGAATCACCAGGTAGACCCCGGGACTCACAATATGCCGCGCGTGATCGTTATGTCCGCTCATATTTCATGTCCAATTACTGTTAGCTGTCTTCCGTCAGTGCCTGCTGATCAAATACAACAGCGCGAAGAGATAAATCCACACAATGTCGATGAAGTGCCAGTAAAGCCCGAAGTTCACCACAAATGTTTCGTGGCCAGTGGTGTAAGCCCCGGCGCGCGCGCGCAGAATCATGAATCCCAGAATCCCAATGCCGATGATCATGTGCAGCGCGTGCATGCCCGTCATCAGGAAGTAGAGCGAAAAATAAAGCTCGGTGTGCCGCGCCATATCCGGCTCGAGCGCCTTGTCGTGATACTCCGCATAGACCTCGGGGTCCGATTGCGGATCAAGAAACGATTGCAAACTGTAGTGGAATCCGGGGACATGATGCTTCTCGATCTTCTCCCGGTATTCAACAGTTTTAATGCCCAGAAAACTCAGCCCCAGAATAAAAGTCAGCGCCAGCGAGAGCACCAACCCGCGCCTGCGCCCCGTCTGCGCGCACCACACGCCCATGGCCATTGTGAAGCTGGAGAAAATCAGCACTACCGTATTGGTCGCGCCCCATACCACGTTCAACAGGTGCGAGCCGGAGACGAAGGCCGGGTAGTACCAGTTGCGGTAGATCAGGTAAGCGGTGAACAGCCCGCCGAAGAACATCACCTCGGTCAGCAGAAAGAGCCACATGGCAAAGCCGGCGGCGTCGGCCTGCTGCTCGATGGAGTTGAAGTGATGGCGCAGATAGGCCGGGTGCTCCTCGTGAGCAGCGAGAGCGGTGCCGTGGACATTCTCGGAGCTATCCGGCACTGGCCACCTCCTTTTCCTTCTGCTGTTTCTCCAGCCACTCGTAGTCGTAGGCTTCGTGGTCCATCACCGGCATCTCGACAAAGTTTTCCGTCAGCGGCGGCGACTGAGTCTGCCACTCCAGCCCCGTCGCCTGCCAGGGATTGTCGCCCGCAATCGCGCCGTAGCGCAGCGACCAGATCAGGTAAAGCACCGGCAGCAGGTAACCCACGCCCAGAATCGTTGCGCCTGCCGTCGAAAATACGTTTAGGATTTGGAACTCCGGCGGATACGATGCGTAGCGCCGCGGCATTCCCAGCATTCCCAGGATGAATTGCGGAAAGAATGTGAGGATGAAGCCGATGAAGGTCACCACCGCCGCCAGTTGCGAGATCTTTTCCGGATACATGCGCCCCGTCATCTTCGGCCACCAGAAGTGAATGCCGGCCAGAAACGCCATCAGCATTCCGCCCACCATCACAAAATGAAAATGCGCCACGATGAAGTACGTCTCCGTCAGGTGAATGTCAGTGCCCGAGGAACCGAGGAATACTCCGGTCATGCCGCCGATGGTGAACAATCCCAGAAAGCCGAAGGCATAGAGCATCGGCGTCTCAAAGGTGATGGACCCCTTGTAAAGCGTAAGCGACCAGTTGAATATCTTGATGGCCGAAGGCACGGCGACCAGCATACTCAGCAGGGAGAAGACCAACACGGCGTAATTCGAGATGCCCATGATGAACATGTGATGCGCCCACACAAAGAAGCCGAAGACCGCGATAGCCACCGATGAAAATGCCACCGCCGTGTAGCCGAAGACCCGCTTGCGGCTGAAGTTGGAGATTACTTCCGAGATCACTCCCATCCCCGGCAGAATCATGATGTAAACAGCCGGGTGAGAGTAGAACCAGAAAAGATGCTGGAATAACAGCGGGTCGCCGCCCTTCGTCGGGTCAAAGACGCCGATGCCCAGCGTACGCTCCAGCGCGATCAAAACAATGGCGATAGCTAAAACCGGCGTGCCCAGAACCATCAAAATACTGGCCGCATAGTGCGCCCAGATAAATAGCGGCAGCCGGAACCAGGTCAATCCCGGCGCACGCATCTTGTGAATGGTCACGATGAAGTTCAGCCCGGTCAGAATGGAACTGAAGCCGGCGATGAAAACCGCCAAGCCTGTGCTCAGCACGTTGGTGTTCACATAATGAGTAGAGAGCGGCGTGGTGAAGGTCCAGCCCGTGTCTACGCCTCCGACCGTCATGGTGTAGAGGGCCAGCAATCCGCCCGCTATATATAGATACCAGCTCAGCAGGTTGATTTTGGGCAGCGCCAGGTCCTTGGCCCCGATCATCATCGGAATAAAAAAGTTGCCCAGCGTGGCCGGCACCGACGGCACCAGGAAAAAGAAGATCATGATGATGCCGTGCATGGTGAACACCTTGTTATAGGTGTCGGTGGCCATCAGGTCAGTCTGCGGCGTCAACAGCTCCAGCCGGATCAGCCCCGCCAGCGCTCCTCCGATGAAGAAAAAGAATGTGATCGAGATCAGGTAGAGTATCGCAATCCGCTTGTGGTCGCTGGTCAGCAGCCAGCTCAGTAGGCCGTTCTCCCGGGTGATGTAGTTATCCTTGGGAATCTGGGCTGTCGCCTGATCGGGAAGGCTGACAATGGTGTGCTCACTCATGGCTTCACCTTTCCTTTTGCGGCAGGAGTCTTTCCGCCCGGCGCGCCTTCACTTCCCGGCGGCATCTCCGTGGTGTTCACCGTCTGCTCCACGCGGTAATCGGAGTTGAGGTTCTTGATGAATTCAATCAGCGCGATCACTCCCTCCTCGCTGATCTGCCCTTGGTACGTAGGCATAATCGGCGCGTAACCCTGCGTCACGTGCTGCGATGGATTCAGAATCGCCTCGCGCAGGTAGGCGTCGTCGGCAATCACCGTTCCGCCGGACGCCAGCGGCAGCTTCGCGCCGTAAACGTTGGCCAGTGAAGGCCCGCGCGCATCGGGCCGTGTGTTGTGGCAGGCGGCGCAACTTAAACTCGCAAACAGCCGTTCGCCGTCCTGTGCCAGCGATGCTCCGCTGTCGGATCGGATCAGCCACTTCCGGTAATCCTCCGGCGTCATCACCACTACGTCTCCGGTCATCTGCGAGTGGTTCGTGCCGCAATACTGCGTGCAAAAGAGGTGATAGGTTCCCGGCTTGGTAGCTTCAAACCAGACCGTCGTATAGCGGCCGGGAATCGCCTCGCGCTTCACGCGAAATGCGGGAATCGAAAAGCTGTGAAACACATCCTGCGAAATCAGCGTCAACTGCACAGCGCGGCCCGTGGGCACATGCAACGCATTAATCTCGTGTTGCCCGCCCGGATGCTCCACCTTCCACATCCATTGCTTGCCCACCACGTAAATGTTCATAGCGTTGGCCGGTGGAGTATAAACGCGGAAATAAATCAGCGCGCCCCAAACGAACATCACCAGAAACAGCCCCAGAGGAATAATCGTCCATGTGGCCTCCAGCAGCGTCGAGCCTTCCACCTGCACCGCCACCGGATGGCGCTTCTTGCGATAGAGAATCGAGAAGCTCACCACCAGCAGCACCACGATCGTCAGCCCGATCAGGCTCACCAGCACCATGAAGAACAGCAGCGCATCCATCTGCGGCGCAACCTTCGAGGCCTCCGGCGGAAGCAGCGCGAAGTTCGTCAACCACTTGACGAGAAACTGCCAGATTACTGGGCTGATATGGTCCATTCCGTTATCCGTTCACCTTCTTGACTGTCCCCGGCTTGTCGTCCTTCCGCGCATCCCTGCGAAACATTACCAGCATGAATCCACCCAGCAGCAGCACCGTAATCAACCCGCCCAGTTGCACCACCCGGGCCACGATCAGCGAGTGCTTGTTGGTCTGCGGATCATAGTGGTAGCAGTACGTCAGAATGTTGTCCACCGGCGAGCCGATGCGATTGGCCGAGGCCTCCACCAACCCCAGCCGCAAATCCTTGGGCGAGTACTCCACGCCCATGTAATACTGCGCGAGCTTTCCTTCGGGCGTCACAATCTGAATCGCGCTGGCGTGCGCAAACTGAGTGAGCCTTCCGTCCGGTCCCGGAATCTTCACGTAGCCGAAGCCCACCGCCTTGGTAATCGCGTCGATATTCTCCTGCGTGCCGGTCATGAAGTGCCATCCCGCGGCCGTCTCCGGATGCCCGTAGCGCTTCAGGTATGTGCGCTTCTTGGCCGCCGCCAGATCCGTCGTCTCGGTGGGATCGATGCTGATCACGATCACGCTGAAATCCTTGCCCGGCACAAAGCTCACCATCTGCAATGCGCTCGTCAGCCCATTCAACTCCTCCGAACACAACATGGGGCACTGGTAGTAAACCAGCGCCAGAATCGCCGGCTTCTTTCCGAAGTAACTTGCCAACTGCACCTGCTTACCTTCATCGTCGGTGAAGGTGAGCGAAAGCGGCAATTGCTCATTCAGTCTCTGCGCAATTCCAACTTTGTTCAGAATATCCGGCGGCTTGTCGCTTGCAGGGGCCATCTGCTTCTCGTCGTAGCGCGACACTTGCGCCAGCAGCGACGGTGCAAGCAGAGCCGCGCACAGCGCCACCGCTGCCACCACTCCTCGCCAGCCTCTCCAGTTTGTGCCTCTGCCTTGCATACCGCCTTCTTTCCTTGCAGTCCTTCCGCTAAACTCTGGGTGCCCCAGGTCCGGATTTTCGGACCTGGGATATCACTCAGTTGTTCGTGCCCCATCCATTTCGCGGCTTTTCGAGGAAAAGATGCGAAATGGGTGGGAAACCACAACTCTCATTCCACCCGACGTTCAGCACTCTCTACCTGTGCTGATTCGTCGCCGACTGCTCCAGCTCATACCCCGTTCGTGCGAATCCATTCGTCAGCGGCACGGCGATCACCGGCCTCTTGTCCCCGGTCATCAACGGCGCCTGCTCCACCGGCTTCGCCACCGGTAATCCCCGTTGCGCAATCAGCTCCATGGCTCGCTCAATGGGAATCCTTACCTTGCTGTGCGCCTCATCTGCCCAGCTGTAGTTGTCCAGCAGCAGATCCTCGCGCGCGTGCAGGTTGGCTACATCCTGGCTTCCGTCGTCAGTCTGCAATTTAGGCGTGGGGAAACTCTGCGTCATCTCGCTCAGCTTGCTCTGCATCTCAGGATTCGACGGCATCGTCCCCAGCGGGCGCACATCCACCTGCTTCGCCCATCTGCTCGGCGGCCCGTCCTCAGTTTTCATGCGCGCATTCAGCACCTTGCCCACTCCGTAGGCCAGCACCGCCGTCACCACCGCAAAGATTGTCAGCATCACCAGAAAAACCACCACCCCGGAGACGCGCACATCGCTCGTCTCGTAGCCCTTCGATGCATCAATCTCCTCCGGCTTGTTAGGTTTATGCGTGGACATGTTCAGGCTCCAAAATTTCCTCGAGGTGTGGATCGTTGGTCTGCACCAGCGGCCGCGACTTCAACTGCATGCAGAAATAAGCGACCCAGAAGGCCGTCATCGCCACCGGCACCGCCGCGTATTCCAGAATTCCCCAGCTGAAGTGCAGATTCCGCGCCGCGTCTTTGAAGTTAGGCTCGATCAGCCAGAACAAATCGAAGGCCTTGGCGAAGACCATCCACTGGCAGACCCGCACTAATCGCTTTTTATTACGCTTCAAATCGCGCGAGAGCAGCAACGTGAACGGAATCAGCCAGTGAAAAATGAAATCCAGCGTAATGATTACGCCCCATCCGCCCGTCACGCGGTCCAGGTACCAGGGAATCTCTTCCGGAAGATTCCCCGACCAGATGATAAGGAACTGCGAAAAAGCCAGGTAAATGTTCAGCATCACAAAAGCAAAGGTGAAATTGCCCAGGTCGTGTTGTTCCGTCTGCCGCAGAATCGTCTTGAACGGCTCGCCTTTCGACAGCGAAATCGCAACGATAATCGCCAGCGCCAGCACCTGGTACCCTTGCCCCACCAGAAACAGCAGCCCGTAAACCGACGAGTACCAAGTGGGATCAAGCGACATCACCCAATAAATTGCCGCGGCGCTCATGGTAATCGCGTAAATCACAATTCCTGGTCCGCTGATGTTTTCCAGCCGCTTGATCCACTTCGGCGTCTCTGCCAGCGTCTCCGTATCGCGCTTCAAGCCCAATGCGTTGAGCCGCCACGTGTAGAATCCCCAGATCGCAAAGCACGCCAGGCTGACCCACACAAAAGCGCCTACATTGAGCATCGGCCGCTTGAATTCGATGGCATGCGCCTGAACCTCATTGATCCATCCCGATTTCAACGCCGCGCTCACATCCGTCACCGCGGCCCACAGATAAAGTTTTTTCAGCGAGAGCGCCACCACAACCCAGTAAGCAAAGACCAGCGGCAGCGTGCGGCTCATCGCCTCTAGAGGACGGCGCAACAGCAAGCCCCACTTGCCGCCGGAAACGTACTGCACCATCAGCAGAGCCAGTCCGCCCACCGCAAATCCAAAGGTCAGCGTCAGTCCCAGCAGCCACGCTCTCAGCACGTGGTCCACATCGAAGCCGCGTCCATCCGCAAATCCCAGCGCAACGGCAACCACCGAGAAAGCCAGCCCGGCAACCAGCGCGCGCTTCTGCCAGCCGTTGACAAACTCCGGCGCACCCAGCTCATGGGGTAGTTGCTTGGCGTGCGTGTTGGCGTCGTGCGTCTCGTGAGCCATTCTCTGCGTCCCTATTCCCTAGTGCTTTTCCGGCTTGCTCAATGGAATCTTGATCTCCGGAGGAGCCGGATTGGCCGGAGCCAAAGCCGGGTTGCCCTGCTTCATATCGTTTGGGTTCGCCAGAATCGCAGTCGCGGGTAGTGCCCACGGCTCGGCAAACTCCGGGTGTCCGCTCTCTGCGGCAATCTCCCTCAGGCTTTTCACCTGCACGCCCGCTGGCACATCCCCCGGCTTGGCCGCTTGGCTCAACTGCAGGGCGCGTATGTAAGCCGCCACTGCCCAGCGATCCTCCGGCGTCAGTTGCGCGGAGTAATCCGGCATGGCTCCGTACCCGTTCGTCATCACATAAAAGTAGCGCGAGATGGGCTGCGACAGCCGCACCTGGTCGTGATAGTTGGCCGCCGGCTTGTAGCCCCTCTGCACAATCTCGCCCAACCCGTTGCCCACCCGCGAGTGGCACGGAGAGCAATAGATGTTGAAGCGCTCCTGCCCGCGCTTCAGCACGTCGAGCGTCACCGGAAACGGCATTTCATCCTTTTCTTCGCGATAACCGTTCGCCGCCTGCACCACGCCGGTATAGAAGTAGCTGTCCTCGTGCAACTGCCCCCGCGCTACGGTGTTCGCCGCCTGCGGACGCGCGCCGCGATGATCGGCATAGAAATCCGATCCGCGCTGCGAACGGATCTTCGGCTGGTTGTGCATATCCTGCCGGCATCCGGTAACCAGCAGTAGCGCAGTCACTCCCATGAGGAGTGCTCCGCGCCGTGCAGCGTGGGAGGCTGAGAACTTAGAACTGACAACTGAAAACTGTCTTTTCATCAGTACTCCACCTCCACCACCGAAACCGGCGCAAAGCTCTCCAGGAACTTCCTCGCCTCTGCCAAATCGAACTTCGGGTCCAGCGCCTCCAGGCACAGAAAGAATTTGTCCGTCGTCGCCCCGTCGCGAAAGTTCGGCGCGTTGAACAGCGGATGATAGAGCGCCGGCAATCCATTCAGCGCCAGCATCCCAAAGGCCGCCGCCAATCCCGCAAACAAAATCGTCCACTCGTAGGCGGGCACAATGAACGCCGGCCAGGAGAACAACGGCCGCCCGCCGATATTCAGCGGATAAGCCCACACCGAGATCCACACCTGCAACATGAACATCGCCACCAGTCCCATCAGTCCGCCCACCAGCGTCACCAGCGGAACCTTGTTGCGATGGAAGCCTATGGCCTCGGCTGCCTCCTCAACCGGGTAAGGCGTGTAGCAATCCATGCGCCGCCATCCGTCCTTGCGCGCCTGTTGCGCGGCGCGGATCAGCTCGCCCGGCGTATCGAATTCGGCCAGCAGGCCGTAGATTCCTTCGCGCGCGGCCATTAGTCACCAGCCTCCGCCGCCTTCTTTGGCGCAATCTTGGCCCCCGGCAGCATCATGCGAATCTCGCTCATGGGAATCATGGGCAGGAAACGCACAAACAGCAGGAACAGCGCCATGAACAATCCCAGTGTGCCCACATACGTCATGTAGTCCCAACGCGTTGCGCGATACGTTCCCCACGCCGAGGGCAAAAAGTCGCGGTAGAGGCTGGTCACTACAATCACAAAGCGCTCAAACCACATGCCCGTGTTCACCACAATCGAGATAAAGAACATATACCCCATCGAGACGCGCAGCTTCCTCGACCACAGCGTCGTCAGCGGAATCGCCAGGTTGCATGTGACCAAGACCCAATACGACCAGCCCATCGGCCCGAACATCCGGTTCCACATCATGAAAGCTTCCCAGTGCGAGCCCGAGTACCACGCCATAAAGACTTCCATGGCGTAACCGTAGGCCACAATGAAGCCGGTCGCCAGCATCACCTTGCCCATGTTGTCGATATGCCGCTCGGTGACCAGTCCTTCCAGGTGATAGAACTTGCGCAGTGGAATGGCCAGCGTCAGCACCATGGCAAAGCCGGAATAGATCGCTCCGGCCACAAAATACGGCGGGAAAATCGTCGTGTGCCAGCCCGGCAGCACGGCCACGGCAAAATCAAAACTGATGACCGTATGCACCGAGAGCACCAGCGGCGTGGCCAACCCGGCCAGTAGCAGCGACGCCGTCTCGTAGCGTGCCCAGTGGCGCACCGATCCGCGCCAGCCCAGCGAGCACAACCCATACGCATATTTCGCAAACTTAGATTCAGCGCGGTCGCGCATGGTGCCGAAGTCGGGAACCATGCCGATGTACCAGAAGACCACTGAAATCGTCGCGTAAGTCGAGACCGCAAAGACGTCCCACATCAGCGGCGAGCGGAACTGCGGCCACACCGTCATGGTCAGCGGTATAGGAAAGAGCCAGTAACCCAGCCATGGGCGGCCAAGGTGAATCAGGGGAAACAATCCTGCGCAGACCACGGCAAAAATCGTCATGGCCTCCGCGAACCTGTTAATGGAGTTGCGCCAGCTCTGCTTGAATAAGAGCAGAATCGCCGAGATCAGCGTGCCAGCGTGGCCGATGCCAATCCACCATACAAAATTGATAATCGCAAAGCCCCACGCCACCGGCTGCGTTACACCCCAGATGCCCACGCCAACCAGAAACAGCCATGTCAGCGCCACCATCAGCATTGTCGCCAGCGCGCCGCCCACGCCGAAGAGCGCCAGCCAGCCCAGCGGCGTCGTCGGCGTCAGCACAATGCGCGTGATCTTCTCGGTGACAGACCGGAAGGTCTGCCCCGGCGCAATCACGCGGTACTCACCCGTCGCCGGATCGATCTGCTTATCGTGTTGGGGGTCGTGCTTCACTTCACTCCCTGCCATCGTGCTCCGCTAACTCCGCTATTTCACTTCTTCACTCATTCACTTCTTCTCTACTTCACTTCTTCACTGTCTCGTGCTCCACCGGCCCCGCTTCCAGTTCGGGATTCGGATTCGTCACCGCGGCCACATACATCGTCCGCGGGCGCGTATTCAAATCGGCGAGCACCTGGTAGCTGCGCTCATCGCCTTGCAGCTTCGCCACCTTGCTCTGCTTGTCGTTGATGTTGCCAAACGTAATCGCCTGGGCCGGGCAGGCCTGCTGGCAGGCGGTCTGGATTTCGCCGTCACGAATCGCCCGGTTCTCTTTATCCGCCTCAATCTTCGCCGCCGAAATCCTCTGCACGCAGTAGGTGCACTTCTCCATCACGCCGCGCGAACGCACCGTCACGTCCGGATTGCGCATCAGCTTCAGGCTCTCCGTCTCAAAATCCGAGTACAGCAGGAAGTTGAAGCGCCTCACCTTGTACGGGCAGTTGTTCGAGCAGTAGCGCGTGCCTACGCAGCGGTTGTAGACCATCGCGTTCAGCCCCTCGGGTGTGTGCACCGTCGCTCCTACCGGGCAAACCTGCTCGCAGGGCGCGTTCTCGCAATGCTGGCAGGCCATCGGCTGGAAGTGCGCTCGCGGCGCGGCCAGGTCGCCCTCGAAGTAAGTGTCAATGCGCAGCCACTGCATATTGCGCCCGATGCGCACCTGCTGCTTGCCCACCACCGGGATGTTATTCTCCGCATAACAGCCCACGATGCACGCATTGCATCCCGTGCAACTGTTCATGTCGATGGACATTCCCCAGGCGTTGTCCTTGTACTCCCAGTTGGGAAAGAGCGAGTTACTCTTGTCGGTCGTCGTGTGCGTCTCGCCTTCGTTGGCAAATCCCGGATTGGCCTTGTACTCACCAAGCGTCGCAGTTCGAATAATCCCCCGCTCGCCCAGAGCCTCATCGGCTTCCATCGAGTTGTTGCCGTTGCCCTCGCCGCCTACCGCCTTCGGCCGGTGGTCCTGGAAGTGGCTCTTGGTAATCGCCACGCCCCACTTGCCTTCCAACTTCCGCATCGTCCCCACGGCGTAAAACGGCTTGTCCGATGTGCGAATCAGGTAAGCATTGAATCCCGCGCCGCCTGCGACGCGCCCTGTCTGCCGCCCATAGCCCAGATGTACCGTGACCGAATCATCCGGATGCCCCGGCGCAACAACCACCGGCGCATTCACCTTGCGCCCCTGCACCGTCAGCTCCACAATGTCGGCCTCTTCCAAGCCATACTTCGTCAGCGTCGCTCCAGACATGATCGCCGCATTGTCCCAGCTCAGATTGGTCACCGGCTTGGGCAGCTCCTGCAACCACCCCACATTCGCCCACCGCCCGTCATACACATTCGGGTCGGGCCGGAAGATAATCTCCAGCGAATCTTTTGGCGACGGTGTGGGAAACTTCAAGTCAAAGAAGTAAGGGGAATTGCCAAGTTTAGATAAGTCGTTTGTTGTTCCATCAATCCAGCCTTGATGCAGTGACTTCCGCCAGCCCGACTCAAAATCGCCCTTGATGGTGGATTTCCATGTCTCGCGCACCGCCTCATACGGACTCAATCCCGGCTCGTCCAGTAACGCTTGTAAGAAATGGTGCGCCGTCTTTCCACCGTAAAGCGGATCGATCATCGGCTGAATAATCGAAACCGTCCCATCATAAGCCCGCGCATCAGACCACGACTCCAGAAAATGCGCCGCTGGAATATGCCATTGCGCATTCTGCCCGGTCTCGTCCACGTGCGAACCAAGGTGCGCAGTCATCTTCGCTTTTTCAAAGGCAGCAGCAAAATTCAAATCGGCAGGCGCGTTGTAAATCGGATTGGCGTTCAGAACGACTAGCCAATCAACTTTGCCGGCATTCAGGTCGGCAACTAGCGACTTCAAATCCCCAATCTGGTCGGAAGGAAGAGGATGTGTATAATCGGAGAATTTTGCAACAGAAAATCCCCACCACCCACTAAACATTCGATTGATGACCATCGCCATTTCCGTTACGAATTGATCCTGATAAAGCCCTGGAATGACAACACATGCTTTACCACCATCCAAAATATCCTTGGCTAACATAGTTAAAAATTTCTTCTGTTCTTCAGTCCATACATATGTGAATGGTTCTATGCCGGGAACTTGGGGAACTCCTAATGTTCTCGCAAGTTCCGCTGTAAATGCAGGAATCTCGCTTGCGCGCAGCCCAAGCCGATGCTCAGCTTTCAATCCTGTCGTGGTAGGCGAGCTTTCAATTGCGTAAAGTCTATTTAGTTTGTCAAGCGATTTGCGGCGCTCTGCATACCCCCGCATTAATTTGTGGAAGCCAGGATAGGCCGCTCCAGACAGAAAGTCTGCATCGAGTGAAACAATCACATCAGCTTTGTCAAGATTGTACTGAACACTTGACCATTCTGATACTAAAGTCCCTGCAATCGCCGGGTCATACTGCACCAGCTTCGCCTTCGGAAACTTCGCCTGCACAGCCTTCCACTGCCGCGCCAGCGTCGGCGAGGTAATCGTCTCGCTCAGGAAGTAAATCCCCGTCCCGTCCTTGGTCGAGATCACCTTATTGCGAAGCTCGACCGCAAACTCCGCCCACTCGCGATTCTCGCCGCGAAAGGTCACGTGCTGCGAGCGGTCCGGATCATATAAATCCAGCAGCGTTGCCTGCGTAAACACGTCCGACGAGCCCTGGTTGTAAGGATGCTCCGGGTTGCCGTCGATTTTGATCGGCCTGTACTGGTCGCTCTTGACCAGCAACGGCACCGCGCCCGTCACAAACGGGTGCGCCGTGGCAAAATAGTTCGGCTTGCCCAGAATCAAATCTTCCGGCTGCTTAATATATGGATAAATCGGCTCATCGGGCTGCTTGGTGCATCCGGCCAACCCCGCCAGCGCCACCGACGCGCCCATGAACTTCAGAAATCCGCGCCGCGATACCTCATCGCCCCACCCATGCGGCGACCCGGGAAACTCCCGCTCAACCGCCTCCTGAAACTCCGGCGTCCCCGCCAGCTCATCCACCGACCGCCAGTACCGGGGCCCCCGCAGACTGGTCTTCGTCTGTGGGGTGGAGTATTTTTTGCCGCGAACGTTCTTCGGCTTCTCGCGCACTGCGTCAAGACTCATCGGGGGCGGCCTCTTCGCCGGCTTGATCGTCGTCACCAGATCGTTCTTCTTCTCGCTCATCGGTGGCAGACCTCGCAACTGGCTAGTTCATTGGGCTTGCGAATCTTGTAATGCTCCACAAGGAAGCTTCCCAGCTCGCCCTGGCTGCTGAATTTCTGATAAGCCGCGCTCTGCGACCCCGGCTCCCTATTCGGCTCCTTCGTCACGCACTTCACGCTCTGCGCTGTCGGCTTTCCGTTCTGCTCATCCTCTACCGAGCACCACACCGGCCGGTCCGGCGCCGGCGCTTCCCAGGCCATGTTGTAAATTTCGCTCGTCGGCCGCAGCTTCTTCGCCGGGTTGCGATGGCAATCCAAACACCACTCCATCTGTAGAGTGTTCTCGGCATACATCAGCGGCATCTGGTCCACGCGTCCGTGGCAACTGGCGCAGCCCACGCCCTTATGCACATGAATCTCATGGCTGAAGTAGACGAAATCCGGCAGGTCGTGCACCTTGATCCAGGGCAGCGATTGCCCTGTCGCCCAGCTGTCTCTCACCGGCTGCAGAAGCTGCGCGTTGGTCCAGATCTGCGCATGGCAGTTGATGCATGTCTTGGTCGGCGGAATTCCCGCGTAGCTCGATTTCTCCACCGTGACGTGGCAATACTGGCACTGCACCCCCAGCCCCTGCACGTGGTGCTTATGGCTGAAGGGAACAGGCTGGTCCGGGCGCTGACCCTGCCGCGTCACCCACGGCGAGCGCTGCAACTGGTCCAGCGTCACCCCCAGGGCAATCACAATCAGCCCTGACAATGCCAGGCTGGCGCGTGCCAGGGCATTGGAGCTGCGGTCAAATATTTGCGCCATGCGTTCGTTCCTTGCCTGGTTTTCTTTTTTTGGATGCGCGCGCTATACCAGCGGTCACATTTGTTGTGTGAAAAAGTCTTTCCTTTAAATCGTATCCTGAATGTCATCCGCCTGGGAGGCGGACCATCCCGAAGTGAGAATTGGCCGGCGAAAACAACCTTGCCGCGGAAACGGATGCGGCTACAATTCCCAATATAACCCGTTCCACCCTACCTTGTAATTCTTTGAAAAAAAACCGTTTGCGGCATTAGCCGTGGGGGCGCCGGCCAACCAGTGTCCCGCCGCGCCCGGGCCTGAAACCCTTCGGCTAATACAGCACGATACCATATTAATTCCGGACTGCGCCAGTCCAAAATAACAGCCGCCCTATCTCTTCTCCGCTTTTCGCCTCCTCAGCCCGGCTACACAACTGCGAGATCACATCTACCACCATCCAATCGAAGAGCAGTGCAATAACAGATTTCGGTTTATGGTCTGAAAGCCATATCCGCGCACAGAAAGCCATCTCCGCGCAACAGATGCCGTCTCACGCATTCGTTCGTAGCGCTGTCTCGGCCCACTCCACTGCCTGCGTATGGCAGCGCATTACCTGCTCATGGCTCATGCCGCTGGTGCGCACAATCGCATTGCACTCCGCCCAGTTCCCGTGCTCCTGGCAGACAATCCAATGCAGCAGCATGCTCTCGGGAATATCCCTGCCCATCAGGGCGTCGCGGACTGTCTCGCGCAGGGGCAACAAGCGAACCAGATCCTCCATCAGAATGCGCAGCATCGCCGGAAAGAGGCTGATCATGCCTATAAGGTATTGCTCGCCGGGAGCCAGGCCGCACAGGCGAGCCGCTAACTCGCAAAAGCGCCCTCGCTCAAAGGCCATGCGAAGAATTTCCGCCGTCTGGCCGGTGCTGAAGTCTGTAGCGATGGCCAGCATGGCAATGCGCCGGAAGGCCGCTTCTCCCACCAGCATCAGCGCCGTCTGAATCGAGGTCACCTCCTGGCGCATGGCGCAGACCGGCGAGTTCACCAGCCGCAACAGCCGGTAGGTAAGCGAGGCGTCGCACATCACCAGCTGGCTCATGCGTTGCAGGTCTACTGGTTCGGTTTGCAGATCCTCCAGAATTTCCAGGTGCACAAGACGGTTGCCCGGTATCTTGTGGTTCTCCAGCGGTTCCGGACGACAGAAATAGTACCCCTGAAACAGGTCGAATCCCTCTTTGCACGCCTGTCCGTACTGTTGCTGCGTCTCCACATTCTGCGCCACCAGGCTCGCCTTCGCCTTGGATCCCTCCAGCCAGCGAAGCAGATTTCCGCGCTCCATGGCGTTGGCTTTGAGCAGATCTACCTTGATGTAGTCGGCCAGATCGGCCAGAGGCCTGGATTCCGGCTGCCCGGTGAAGTCGGCCAGCGCCAGCCGGAAGCCCGAAGCCTTCAGTTTGCGGCAGGCGGCCAGCAGGCTCGGCGTGGGTGCCGCGCCCGATGACAGTTCCAGAACCGTCATTTTTGGAGGCAAAACCGCCACCCACTCCTCGGTCAGCGAATCCGCCGTGCAGTTCACAAAGGCCGGTAATCCGCGCGCCAACTCTTCCAGTCCATACATCACCGTGTTGTCCAGCATGGTGCGGGTTGCCAGGTCGCCGACTGCATTCATGGTCGGCCCGCGCCCATTCCAGAACAACAACTCGTATCCGCGCGCGTCGCCGTGCAGGTCCAGAATCGGCTGGCGCGCCACATAGCGCAGCTCTCCTGCCTGCTCCTCGGCCGAGCCGGCCATCGGTGCCGCCCTGGCCTGTGTCGCCATGGATACACACTCCCCTACTGTTTATCGTTGTCTGGGCGAGAAACGTTAGAAAAATTCCGCGCTGGAATGATCCACCGGTTGATTTTGACGCACTCTGGCCGGAATTAGTGCAAACCGTAAACAGCTGCTGGAAGCTGTTTCCTAACCTGGTTTTGAAAGGCCACGACTTTACAGCTTGCAGAATAACTCGAAATTGAGCCCGCTTTGTATCAGGGCACGACTTTAGTCGTGCCGCAAGGATCACAAAAGAAACGCGGGCTTTTAGCCCCTGAGGAAATGTTGAAGCGCAACAAAGCTCTGTTCAAAGGTCCCCTGGAATCTGGCGTTTCATGGAACCCGGCGTCGCGCCATTGCGTATTTAGCTCAGAACGATATCTTCCAGGAGGAAATCATGTATTGCAGCGGATGTGGTCTGGCTTTAGCTCCCGGGCAGGTGGTCTGCCCAAAATGTGGCCGTCCGGCGGGGCCTCCGGTTCCATCCGTGCCCGGACTGCAGTTCCAATTGCAGAACTACGCCGGCAAGGTGAAAGCGCTCGGCGTCGTCTGGCTCGTTTATGCTGCCTTTGCCCTGGTGACCGGAATCATCGGGCTGGCCTTTGCCAACGCCTTTCTTTCCGGCCACTTCGCTCCCTGGATGCACGGTCCTTGGGCGAACGGTCCCATGCCGCCGTTCTGGTTCGCGCCCGCGCTGCTGCGTTTTGCCTGGGTCTTCCTGGTGCTGCGCGCCGGCTTGGCGCTGGCTGCTGGAATTGGCCTCCTGGAGCGCGCGCAGTGGGGGCGTGTCGTAGCCATCGTAGCTGCCATCCTGTGCATGCTCAAGTTCCCCTTCGGAACCGCCATGGGCATCTGAACCCTGATCGTGCTGCTCGGCTACCGAAACTCGACCCTCTACGATCAGCTGCCTTAAGCGTGGCTGATATTAAAGAGGCGGCCACTCATACGGAAACATCTTGCCCGCCGCGACAGGGTCGAGTTTGATGCCGGCCAGTTCCGCGGCATGCGCCAGCACGGGATCGCGTCCCGCGGCCAGATCTGCCACGGTGGGCAGCAATATCTCATCAGGCGTTACGCCAGTCTTTTCCAGGCTCTTGCCGTCGCTCATAATCAGGTTGGCGTCCGTCACGCTGAATCCATAAATGATTCTGGTGTCCGCTCCCTGCGCATCTTTGTATATCTTCGCTTCCATCACAGCCCCCGTTGTCCGGTCGCCAATCACCGTGCCTCAGTGCTCCAGTTGAACCACGCGGGCCAGAAGCTCGGAACAGGAGGCGGACTCCGCATCGACCAGAACGATCAACTTGCCATCAAAGGGCTGCCCGATGCGTTTTGCGATCATGGGTTTAGATTGCTTTCTGCTCACCCTGTCGCTGATCTTGATGTCGTGGTCGAAGAGCGATCCTACAATAAGCTCCAGCGTCGCAATCACGCCGCCGGGGTTGCCGCGCAGATCGAGTATGAGCGCTTTGTGCTTGCGCGCGATGTTGATGTTTCTCCTGACCTCGTCAATATTGAGATTGAAGCGCTGCAACTTCCAGAAGGCCGTATCTTCGTATTGCACCATCCGTGAGCGCGTGGCCTGACTTACACCCTCGCTGCGGCGCAGCATATCCCAGTAGTCCGTACCCGTGGTGTAGTCTCGAAACCGCCTGTTAGCTTTTATCTCGGAATTGACTAACACCCGGCGCTGCTCGCCCTCGGGGGAACGAAGATCCAGTTGTACCGCCGCCCGTGGGGTAAGAATCTTGAATAAGTACTGCACCTCGCGATAATCCTCCCGATTCACATTGAAGCCGCTCAGCAGCACCACCTGGTCGCCTACGTGCAGCTTGGCTGCGGCGTCGGTATCGGGACGAATATGGGTGATGATGCAGGCATCTCCCACCAGCGCGAATCGATAACCGGAGTCGAATCGGTTGGCGCGCGATGGAGGTATGAAGTAAGTATGCGAATCCTTGAGTCCAGCGAGAAAAGCGGCGATCACGGAGAGTCCCTCGTCCATGTTGTGCGCTCTACCGATCATGGCAGTGTATTGCCGATAACGGGCGTCCCAGTCCAGCGCATGCAGCCCTGGATCGTAGTAGTACTTCTTCACATCGTCATAAGCATCGCGCAAGATGCCTCTAACCCGGAATTGATCGTCCTCGCTCAGCGTAGTTGATTGCTGTGCCCGGCACGCCGGAAGTTCAAAAAGAAGACACGTCAGCAAACCGGCAATGGCTGAAGTTTCATACCAGCGCCTCATACGGCAGCACTCGCCTTCTTTTCGATGTGGTGTCTTAACTGGGTCCATCGTACCGGATATTCACTGCGCATACAAACTCGGCGGCTGCTTTCGTCTACAATCTGACTCATGAGCTTTCCTCAATCCCGCATGCGCCGCCTGCGCCGCACCGAACCACTGCGCGCCCTGGTGCGTGAGACCGCCCTCGACCCCGGCGACTTCATCTATCCCCTCTTTCTCTGCCCCGGCAAAGGCGTGCGCCGCCCGGTCGCCTCCATGCCCGGAGTCTTCAACCTCTCCATTGACGAAGCCGTACGCGAGGCCGAGGAAGCCGTGAGTCTTGGCATCGCTGGCCTGCTGCTCTTTGGCCTGCCCGAATCCAAGGACGAGCTGGGCTCCGGCGCATACCACGACAACGGCATCGTCCAGCAGGGCCTGCGCGCACTAAAAGCCTCCGCTGCTGCTAAAAAACTCGTCCTCATCGCCGATGTCTGCCTCTGCGAGTACACCAGCCACGGCCACTGCGGCAAGGTCATCGAAACCACTGACGGCTGGACCGTCGACAACGACCCGTCTCTCGATCTACTCGCCCGCACCGCCGTCAGCCAAGCCCGGGCCGGAGCCGATGTCGTTGCCCCCAGTGACATGATGGACGGCCGCGTCGCCGCCATTCGCCGCGCTCTCGACGCCGCCGGCTTTCAGCAGACGCCCATCCTCAGCTACGCCTCCAAGTTCGCCTCCGCCTTTTACGGCCCCTTCCGCGAGGCCGCCGACTCCGCCCCACAATTCGGCGACCGCAAAACCTATCAGATGGATGGCGCCAACCTGCGCGAAGCCATGTGTGAAATCTCCCTCGACCTCGAAGAAGGCGCGGACATGATCCTCATGAAGCCCGCCATGCCCTACCTCGACGTCATTCGCGCCGCCCGCGAGCTGACCGGCGTGCCCATCGGCGCTTACCAGGTCTCCGGCGAGTACTCCATGCTCCAGGCCGCCTTCCAGAAAGGCTGGCTCGACCGCGACCGCACCATGCTCGAATCGCTCACCAGCATCCGTCGCGCCGGCGCCGACTTCATCGTCACCTACTTCGCCAAAGACGCCGCCAGGCTACTCGCCTGACTCGAAAAGCCGGTGCCCCACCTTCGCGACGTTCTTTGCGGTTAAGGTGGGTTATATAGGTATTATTGTCTTTTATTGTCGACGCTCAACGCTGCTAGTTGCGCTCTCTCCCTGCCGGGCGGTACTCTTACTCAAACTAGTAGTTGACCCAGGAGGTCTCGTATATGGCTTCTCGCCGCACACTCTGCCTTGCCCGCCTTTGCCTTTTCGCCGCCCTTCTCTTCTCGCTCGTCCTGCCCATGGCAGCCCAGACCGCCGAGCAAGGCTCCGCCAAAATGGTCAGCCTCATGCAGGCCAACAGCTACAACTTCGTCACCACCCGCTCGCCCACTGTCTGGGTCATTCACTTCACCGGCGCCCACCTCAACGACATCAAAGTTGTCCTGGCCCTCGACACTACCAACAACCAGATGGTCATCTTTGTCACTGTAGTGGAGAAGCGCCGCATGCCCGTCACCACCGACTTCCTGCACACGCTTCTCAAGTTCAATCATGAGTACGATCGCGTAAAGGTCGGCCTCGACGCCGATGACGACCTCTCCGTCCGCGTCGACGCCCCGCTGCGCCTCGCCGACGCGCAGGAGTTTCACGACATCGTGACTCAGATTAAAAACTCCTCCGACGAGATCTACGGCAAGATCGAGCCACAGCTTCTGCCATAGTGCATTGCGCCGATGGCTGGGCGATCTATGGTACTAAAATGATTTGTGTCAACTGACACGGATCATGGAGGAAAATCATGAGTATTGATAACGGCGCCGCTAAACAAAAATCGTCTGCTCTCTGGCTCTGGCTGGCTGCCGCGGCCGTAGCGATTGTGGTGGTGTTGGCAGTGGGGATCTTACTCATCATCCCGCTTATTTACCCGGAGCAGCTGCCAAAGGATGATATGGCATCGCTCCTCATTGCGCCGCCCCCGCCGCCTCCGCCGCCCCCGCCACGACCATCGATGTCGTCGTCCTCTCCACATCCGTCCGGCGAAATCATCCCCGGGCTTTTCGGCTCTCAACCGCCGGCTCATCCCAAGCCGGCTCAGCCCAAAAGGATTTCCATCTCCGGCGGCGTTATGGCCGGTATGCTTGTGCAGAAGACTCAGCCGGTCTATCCGCCCATCGCCAAAGCCGCGCGCGTTTCCGGCACGGTCGTGCTGCAGGCGACCATCTCCAGGTCCGGCTCAGTCGAAAATCTTCAAGTCATCAGCGGACCGGCCATGTTGCAGCAAGCCGCCATGGATGCCGTCAGACAGTGGCGCTACAAGCCCTACCTGCTCAATGGAGAGCCGATAGAAGTGATAACCACGGTTAACGTGATCTTCACCTTGGGTGGTTAAAACCGGCTACCATATCTCGCTTGAGACATGGGATTCAAAATCTATGGTGCGCCAGAATCGGTAGGCCGTGGATTTATCCCCGGCAATACGATAGCCATTCGAGAACGGGGTTTAACCCCTGAGGTATGCTTTTATTTACGCCGGGTGTCCCCCCTCCTTCCCGTCCGGCAAGGTGTGGCAAAATATAAAGTCCAAGATAATGCCCCAAATAGGGTGATTCAATGAAACACTGCCCGCAGTGCTCGACCGGCTATCCAGACGCTTACACCTCCTGCCCCACCCACGGCATTCGGCTCAACGAGATTCGCGACCTCAAGCCGGGCATGATCATCCACCAGAGCTATCGCATCATTCGCAAGCTCGGCCAAGGAGGCATGGGAGCGGTTTATCTCGCCCAGCACATCCTCATGGACGAGCCCCGCGCCCTCAAATTTCTCTCTCCCGAGCTGAGCCGCGACCAGGCCTTCACCGGCCGCTTCCTCCGCGAAGTGCGCGTGCTGCGCCAGATTCGCAATCGCAACGTCGTCGATTGCGGCGATCTCGAAGCCGCCGAAGACGGCTCGCTCTTCTTCTCCATGGAGTTCGTCGACGGCCCCGACCTGCGCGGCTTGATGAACAACACCACCGGGCCTTTCCGTATAGAGTCGGCCCTCTCCATCACTCGCCAAATCGCCGAAGGCCTCGGCGCGGCCCACGCCAAAGGAATGGTCCACCGCGACATCAAGCCGGAAAACATCCTCATGGCCCGCGACGGCGACAGTTGGCTTCCCAAGATCGCCGACTTCGGCATCGTCGCCACCAAGGAGTCCAGCACCGCCTACACCCGCACCGGCGGAACGCTGCTCACCATGGCCTACGCTGCTCCCGAGCAATGGCGCGGAACCCCTTCTGCTGAACTCGACGGACGCACCGACCTCTACGCCCTCGGCGGCCTCCTCTATGAGATGCTTACCGGCCGCACCGCCTTCCACGCTGAAAACTACGAAGGCTGGTCCGAACAGCATCGCAACACCCCGCCCCAGCCGCCGAGCACTCATCGCCCTGAACTTGCCCGCTGGCACGGCCTCGACGCCCTCGTCCTGCGTCTCCTCGCCAAAGACCGCAACAACCGCCCTGCAAACGTTGCCGAACTGCTCGGTCTGCTGAACTCTGTCGTCTGCCTTCCCCTTCAGCCGGTCCGCGTGCCCACCGTGCGCGACTCCGCTCCGCGCCAGGCTCCCGCCATCGTAACTCCACCAGCCAGCGCTCACGCCGCTCGGCCACCGGCGCCAAAACCCGCTCCTCCGCGCCGCCGCGGTCATCTCGCTCCCATCATTATTGTCGTGCTCCTGATCGCGCTCTGCCTCACCGGGTTCATCACCTTTGTCGCCAGGCACAACAGCTCCACTCCCGAGTCCCGCCGCCTTCATATTCACGTCCCTGAACCTCGCACTCTCTTCGGCAGCACCGCATCCGTCGAGACCGTCGCCTTCTCGCCCGACGGCCGCACCCTGGCCTCGGGAGACGCTGACAACGCCAATCTCTGGAACGTTACCACCGGCCAGCAGATACGCGCCTTCAAGGGCCACACCGCATGGGTATTTTCTGTCGCCTTCAGCCCTGACGGCCGCACCCTGGCAACCGCCGGCGTCGACAACTCCATCAAGCTGTGGAACGTGGCCAGCGGCCGTCTGCTGCGCACTCTGGAGGGCCACACCGAAGCGGTCCAGTACGTCGCCTACAGTCCCGATGGCGCCATGCTTGCCTCGGCCAGCAGCGACCGCACCATCAGGCTCTGGGACGCAGCATCAGGCCGGCTTCTGCGCACCCTGCTGGGCCACTCGGATTACGTCATCTCCGTCGCCTTCTCGCCCGATGGCCGCACCTTGGTCTCGGGAAGCACGGACCACCTCGTCATGCTTTGGGATACTGCCAGCGGAAAAATGTTGCGCGCCCTGCAAGGACACACAGACATTGTCTTATCGGTGAAATATTCTCCCGACGGCCGCACCATCGCCTCGGGAAGCTGGGACCGTACTATCAAGTTGTGGGATGCGGCCAGCGGCCAGCTCCTCGCCACTCTGCAAGGCCACTCGCAAGCGGCGCGCTCCATCGCCTTCTCGCCCGATGGAAGCACCCTGGCCACTGCGGGCGACGACGGCACCATCAAGCTGTGGGACACAGCCACTCGCAAAGAGCTGACGACCCTCGACAGTCACTTCACGGGGAAGGATTGGGCCCACCAGGGCATCCGTTCCATCGCCTTCTCGCCCGATGGCCGCACCCTCGCTTCAGGCCTCGGCGACTACTCCATCAGGCTCTGGGACGTCTCCGGCCTGTATAGCAATTAACTGCGCGTGCACTATCGCGTTTGTCATCCACCCTTGCTTGTCATCCTGAGCGAGCACAGCGAGTCGAAAGCCTGCACTGAGCGCAGTCGAAGGACCTGCATTCGCTTTTAGTGCTTTGTGTCAGGGCATGGCTTCAGCCGTGCCGAACCCCATTCACCCGTTTTTAGAAATCAATCCACGCGACGCGAGCCGCGAATGAAAGGTACAGCCTTCACCCCGTCTCTCGTGCCATAGAAATATTCAAATTGCCGGCTATCCGAGAACAACCTCATTCATTGACCGAATGGCGATTATCGGGATTCATCTAGGCAGTCAATGGATTATCATGTTCCATCGTTGTGCATTTACTTGATTGATTTCTTACGGGTTCTGATTGTGGCGATCAGCTGCCGTGCGTCAACGAGGTCCTTTTTTAGTTCGTTAGGCTTTGGAATAGACTTCGAGGATGGGGTGTGAGCACTTGTTAGGTCGTGGCATTTCTGAAGGAGTCTACCTATTTCGTCGCACTCTTGCTTGGTAATCCCAACGAGGTATTTCACATTCCCTGTTTTCACGTAGGAACGGGACTTCTGAATAACATCACTAAGCAGTTCGAATTCGACAATTCTCTCGATAGCTGAACGCAGACGGGAATAGGCATCGCGCATTGAGGCAACATTGGCCGCATTCGGCTGCGGGTTCCATTGTGTTGCTATTGTTGTTTGATCCTTGTCAAGGACATCCAGACAGGCAATCGGCTTCTTGTTGTCCCACGGGAGGCCGTCTATATGTCCCCCCGGGGCGCCGTTGCTCCATTCGACTGTCAGAATGTGTGGACTTTGCTTTGCTTCATCTGCATAGAAAAGCAGGTCATTGAGAAACATGACCTCGTGAGTGAAAACTATAATCTGACGATTTTTCGCTTCATTCACGAGGCGTTCAGCAATCTGCTGGCGGTGCCAATGGTCAAGAGAGGACACGGGATCGTCAAAAACCAAGGCGGACTGGTGAGCGGCTTGTGATAGCTCTGCAAGAAAGGCCGCCAACGCCACACAGCGGTGCTCGCCTTCACTGGCGATTTCTGCCACTTTGCCGTTAGCAGCTTTCGCTAATCTAAGCCCGAATAGGGTAACGCCCTTCTTGCCCTGAATTGCATCCATAACTACTTCAAGCGTGGTGAGACCCAGTTTATTCGTCTCCTCTTGGAACTGCTGCTTGTACGCGGTGGTCACGAATGTCTTGGACAGTTCACTGCTCTTCGTTGTAATCGCGGTGGTATTGAGATCCTTATAGCACCCCTCAAGCTCTCCTAAAATCTTGTACCGCTCTATTTGCTTCAAAACATCTACTTGAATGCCCGAGAGCCATTCTCTTGCTTCTAATTCCTTGAATTCGCTTTCAAGCGCCTTGCGCGCAATAGGATCACTGACTGCTTCTTCAGTTGCCGCTTTGTCCTCTAATGCCTTAACCGCATCTTGAAGAAGGGATTCCGGCGTAGCAGGAAGATTGGTAATTGTGCTCAATTGTCGCGACTCCAGATTCTGTCTGATCTGATGTAGGCGCTCATCAGACTTGGTAACGAATTCAGCAATTACTGCGATCTGAGCCGCTGTGAGGATCGAAAGGTCTGCTTCGATCTTATCGAGTTCAGGTTTAAGATCTGCACTTTTGAGCTTAAACGTGGTTGTTGTAGAGGAGAGGGTACGTTCCGCATCCGCAGAAATTTCCTGGCTCTTATCCTTGCAAAAGGCATCGAACTTCGCGAAACGGTCTCGCGCGGCAGAATCAAGCTCCCGCTGACACAAGACGCAACGAGCATCAGCGGATGTGGATGGGAACTCTTGGGAAGGGTATGGTCCGGCGGTTGAATATTCCCGTGCAGCTTCCCACAGCTTTCTCCATAGATCTGATCCCGTTCCCTTTAAGAAGGTTGCATCGAACTGGCCGGTGGCAAAAGTCTTAGCAACGTTGGCAGATTCAATGGCATGAGTCAGTTGTTTTTCAACCTCCTGCGCTGCCGTATTTGAAAGTATGGCAGAGGCAGTCCTGATCTGTTGGAGAAATGTGTTTACTCGGGCCTTAGCGGCTCTGGTCTGCTTCGCATTTTGTAAAGGGTCAGACTTCAAAGCATCGCGTAGAATTGCAATTCTCTGTAATTCAGTGGTACTCAGAGTTGCGAGCGTGATTATCACAGAATCCTTTGTCGCTTTGCTGAGATTCTGGATCAAGACTCCGACCTTGGTTGCGGAATCGTATTTCCAATTTGCGCTTGCGCTCGTGATTTGGGAGTTCCATTGATCAATGTCTTTATTCAATCGTGCGGCAAGCACATCGCACGCCTTTGATAGCTTCGGGAGTATGTCCAATCCGAATGGTGTAAACGCGGCTTCGCCGTCGTAGCTCACGTAGTGTTTAGCGCAGTCAGCATCGAAGACAAAGACATTCGCAAGGCGTGGGTCAGCGGGAGTTCCGTTTATCCAAGTGGCCTGAATGCTTGTATTTCCGAATCGAAAGTCTATCGTCGCCGACGCTGGGTCATGAATGGGTTTGGAGGCAAATACGTTAGGCGTGATGGGTTGGCAGGTTCCCCGAGCACGGCAAGCACTTTTGATTACCCGCGCATAACTAGATTTGCCGGCGCCAGTACCCCCGTAGACAATTGTCAATCCATTTCCAGTGCCAAGGGGAAGATCGGAGCCTTCCGGTAGTCGATTCACGCTCCTTAAATTGCTCAATGAGAGCAACGAAACAGAATCAGAAGTCCCGGGTGAAGATGGCAAGTGCGCGAGAGTTAACGGTTGCGGAACCAAAAATGCAGGTTTGATAGCAGGATTCTGGAGTTTGTATCTTGCTATGCGCTCAAGTTCTTCGATATCGGTCGTGTCGAGGTTGCCCTTCTCGAAGATACGCCTAAGAGCATCCCGCTGCCACTCGGGGCGCGAGGCAGACCATTGAAGTATCTCGTGGAGAGGGGACGATTTCTTAGGGTTGAGGCTGACAGTTGCCATAGCGCCTCCGCTTTCAAGTCACCAGCGCCCAGGACAGACACGGCTAAACGGGATAAGTATAAGACATAAAGGGCTGAAGTACTAACTTGAACGCAGAGGGACAGTTGCAATGTACTGGCAAATAGCAGGTCTGGTTAGGATTAATGATGACAAGTCGGCAAGTCGGAAGTTTTTGCCGGGTAACCCAGAGCCTGCCTTGCCGCTCTGCCGAAGCCTGCCCTGAGCGAAACCGGGGTCCCCGGTGAGTGATCTTTACTTGCTGGGGTGGGGAAGTCGAAGGGGCCTCCGCCTGGACGGCCAGTCCCCTGACTTTATCGCAGAAAAGCGAACAAATAGGGAAAAAACCGCTCACTGCCGCTTCCCAAATAACCCAATTTTGCGCATAAAACCTCTACTTCGAAGTAGAGGTTGTTGTTGCGCGTTTACGTGCCTGATCTTCGTTCTCTATTCCCTATTCCCTGTCCCCTGCTTCACAATTTCACTGTTTCACTATTTCACTATTATATTTTCAAAACCTTCCAGATAATCATCTGCTAAACATCGAGCTAAACTCAGCCGCCATCCTGGCCGCTCTCTTTCTCCTCCGCTTTATCTATATTGGAACTAGCTAGGTTTGCTATCATCGGCCTGAAAGCAGAAAGGAGCAGCCATGCGCTGGTATCACTACCTTGCATACTTCTTCGGAGGCGCATTTCTCGCCAACAGCCTGCCGCATCTCGGCAATGGGATTTCGGGCCATGCTTTTCAGAGCCCCTTCGCATCGCCCCCTGGGATCGGCCTGTCCTCCGCGACAGTCAATGTACTATGGGGACTCTTCAACCTCGCCGTTGCCTACTTGCTCGTCTGTCGCGTGGGCAGCTTCAATCTGCGCAACACCCGGCATGTGCTCGTCCTCGGAGCGGGCATCCTGCTCATGTCACTGATGCTGGCCCGCGTATTCGGTCGTTTTCACGGCGGGCTCTGAACCTCATTTTTCTGAAAGCTTGCCCTGATCCAGCGTCGCTGCCGCGCTATACTCGTTGCCAGTACCAACTACGGACCTGCCGATGTATTATTTGCAGACGTTTCTCGAAAACGCGACCGCACTAACCATTCTTCTGGCGTTTTTCGGCTATCTGGCCACTGCCTGGAGCGCCCGCATGTTAGCCCGCCGCAAGGACAAGCTGGAGCTGGTCAACCGCCGCCTCAACGAGTTCTACGGCCCGCTCTATGTCGCCTCGCAGGCAGGCAACATCGCCTACCGTTCGCTGCTCAAAAAGCAGCGCAAGACACAGAGCTTTCCCATCCTCGACAGCGAGATGAAGGAGTGGATGCTGTGGATGACCACCATCTTCATGCCCCTCAACGATGTCCGCGAAAAGATCATCATCGAGAAGGCTTACCTCATCGTCGAGGAGCAGATGCCCCATTGTCTGCTGGACTTTGTCACCCATGTGGTGGGCTACAAGGCGGTGCTGGCCAAGTGGGCCGATGGCGACTACTCTGAGCGCCGCTCCACCATCGGATGGCCGCCGGAGTTCGACGTATACGTAGAACGTTCCTACAAGGCTCTCAAGGCCGAACAGACTCGCCTGCTGCATAGCGCTACCTTGCGGCTTTATCGGCGTTTCGTTCATCGCCGGCCGTATTAGGCGGCAGCCGGATTTCCCAGAGCCAGCTCTGAGGCCACCATAAGATCTCGATTCTGAACCAGGACCTCGAAAATCACAGGAACGAGCGTCCACTGTCCCGGTCTACACTTCGACCATCATCGAGGGGTTCAACGAGGTCACCTTGGCCACCGCCTTGGTCAGCCGCGCCTCCTGAGGCCGGCTCCCCTTGTACTCCGCATGGGTGTAGATATGTTCAATTCCCGCGATGAGATAGGCGCCTGGAAGGAACTCCCCACCGCCATTGATACCGCGGCCAGGCAGAAGAACGATATCGCCCGGCTTGGGCAGTGAATGCAGCGTCTCCAGCGGCACAAGGTTGACGCAGCTCCCATCCCCGGTTACAAACTCCAGGCAATTCTTGCTGTGCAGCTTTCCCTCGCGCGCCGCCTTCGCCTCCTGCCGGCCTTTCCACGACTGATAGTAGGCGGCAATCATCGTTGGCATTCCGACCAGGCACCATACGATGGTTGCCAAGAAAGTTCCCAAAGGCGAAATGTGAATCCAGAACTCCAACATGATTGTTCCTCCTGGTCAGTTTGAATCCTGAGAAATCTCCCGGATTCTCGCGTGTCTGCCGGCATCGCCGGGGCACAGCTTTACTATGTCAGTTCACACCCTGCCTGCGCACCCATAAAAAAGCAAAAGCCCCGGCCGCAGCCGAGGCTTTGTTCTGAATGTTTTTCTCGAGACTTTATAATCCACAACCGCCCAGCAATTGTGTGCTGTTGGCTGTTGGCTGTTAGCTGTCAGCTGCACTAATACCGGTAATTCTCCGCCTTGTACGGCCCTTCCACTGGCACGCCCAGATAATCGGCCTGCTTCTTCGACAGTGTGGTCAGCTTCACGCCGATTTTTTCCAGATGCAACCGCGCCACCTCTTCGTCCAGCTTTTTCGGCAGCACATAGACACCCACCTTGTACGTATCCCTGTTGGCCCACAGGTCCAGTTGCGCCAGCGTCTGATTGGCGAAGCTGTTGCTCATCACGAAGCTCGGATGCCCCGTGGCGCAACCCAGGTTCACCAGCCGTCCCTCGGCCAGCACAAAAATCGCGTGCCCGTCGGGAAAGGTGTACTTGTCCACCTGCGGCTTGATGTTCAGCTTTGTCACGCCCTTCTCCGCATTCAGCCGGTCCATCTGAATCTCGTCGTCGAAGTGCCCGATGTTGCAGACAATCGCCTGGTCCTTCATCCGCTTCATGTGCTCCAGCGTGATGATATCCACGTTGCCGGTGCATGTGACGTAGATGTCGCCGCGCCCCAGCGTATCCTCCAACGTCGTTACCTCGAAGCCCTCCATCGCCGCCTGCAGCGCGTTGATGGGGTCGATCTCCGTCACTATCACCCGCGCGCCCATGCCCCTCAGCGAGTGGCTCGATCCCTTGCCCACGTCGCCATAGCCGCAGATTACCGCTACCTTGCCCGCCACCATCACATCGGTTGCCCGCTTAATGCCGTCAGCCAACGACTCCCGGCAGCCGTATAAATTGTCAAACTTCGATTTCGTCACCGAATCGTTCACGTTGATCGCCGGAACCAGCAGCTTTCCTTGCTCCATCATCTTGTAGAGCCGGTGCACTCCCGTCGTGGTCTCCTCAGAAACGCCGCGCCACTCTTTGGCCATCTTGTGCCAATGCTGCTGGTCTTCGCCATAGACCTTCTTCAACAAATCCTTGATGACCTCTCTTCGTGATTCGACGCCGGCCCATGCACCCACTTGTCGCCCTCTTCCAGCTCATAGCCCTTGTGAATCAGCAGGGTCGCGTCGCCACCGTCGTCCACCACCAGTTGCGGTCCCTTGCCGCCCTTGTGGCTCAGCGCCTGATACGTGCACCACCAGTACTCCTCCAGCGACTCGCCCTTCCACGCGAAGACCGGAACTCCCGCCGCCGCAATGGCCGCCGCCGCATGGTCCTGCGTCGAAAAAATATTGCAGCTCGCCCACCTGACCTCCGCGCCCAGGCTCTTGAGCGTCTCAATCAGCACCGCCGTTTGAATTGTCATGTGCAGTGAGCCGGTGATGCGCACCCCGGCCAGCGGCTTGGCCGCCGCATGCTTGTTGCGAATGGCCATCAACCCCGGCATCTCCTGCTCGGCGATGACGATCTCCTTGCGCCCCCACTCGGCCAGCTTGAGATCGGCGACCTTGTAATCCGTTTTTGTGCTTTCGATTGTTGCAGTTGCCATAAGTCGTGTATGCTCCTATCCCTTTGAGAATATCATTCGCGGGACTCGGAACCTTTTATAGTTGCAGGCCGGTCAGCCGTGGCAGTCAACGTCTTGCGCCCTCGGCCTCCAGCAGCTGCTGCTTTCGCTCGATTCCCCAGCGATAGCCGGTCAGAGAGCCGCTTGCGCCCACCACGCGATGGCACGGAACCACAATCGCCACCCGATTCGTCGCGCAGGCGCGGGCCACTGCGCGGGTCGCATTGGGATCGCCCAACTCGCGCGCCAGTTGGCTGTAGCTTCTGGTCTCGCCGCGTGGAATCCTGCGCAGCGCTTGCCAGACCTTCAACTGAAACGCCGTCCCGCGCAAATCTACAGGAACCTGCGGTGCGGCAGGCTTTTCGGATGAGTTTGGTTGGCCGATAACCACGCGCAGTGCTGCTTCCACCATCGTCTCCAGCGATGGGTCGCGCTTCAGTGTCGCGGCAGGAAACTCCTCACGCAAGCTGGCTTCGGCCTCGGCCTTTGTCCCTGCTAGCGACAGCCAGCAAAGACCGCGCATGGTTGCTCCCACAATCACCCATCCAAAAGGTGAACGTGCGCAGCACCAGCCAACCTGCTCTCCTTGGCCGCCCTTGGCAAAGCGTGCCGGCGTCATGCCCAGTTGCGCTCCGTCATAGCCGCGGCTCGATGAACCGAATCCTGCGCTGTAGATGGCGCTTGTCACCGTCGCTCCCTGCTTGAGTGCCTTGCGTAGCGAGCCCGCGCGCAGGGCTCGTTGATATTGCAGCGGGCTCGCGCCCATCTTCGCTTTGAAGAGCCGCTGCACAGTGAAGGGGCTTGAGTGAACCAGCCGGCCCAGCTCGGCTAGTGGAATGGGACGGTCGTGGTTGGCTTCAATGTACGCGCGAATCTTGTTGAGATCGGGTTTGCTGCTCATGGAAACCATGGTCGCCGATTGGAGGCTTGGCGCGCTACCCGATTCTTGCGCGTAATTCGGATAATATTAAGCTCGGAACCCCCAGGCCTCGCAATTGAAGCCTGGGGGTTCGGTTTTTTAGTGGGAATCAGTAAGCCGACGCAAGCACGCTGTAGCGAATGTGTCTCAGAAGTCCACGCCGCCAAAAGGCCAATACAGAGTGTTGGCGCCAACGCTGCCGCTCTGGTTAATTGCGCCGTGCGTGAAATCCGCCTGGCCCAGAACGGTGGTTGCGTTCATGCCGTTGCTGAAGGGCGGCACGAAGATCATCACCCGGCTGTTATCAATATCGGCCACCTGCATATATCCACTGCTGTCGAACGAGATACCGATCGGATAAAAGAAGCCGCTCTGGCTGGTGTTTAAGGCATTCGTAGTAAATGCCGATGCCCCCGAGGGCTGGCCCAGTTCCAGAGTTGCGGCCATGCCATTGCTGAAGGGCGGCGTGTACTCCAGTATGCGATTGTTGTAGCTGTCCGCGACCCACAGATTCCCGTATCCATCAAAGGCTGGTTGGGCCGGTTTATACAGCGTTGTGGCGGAAATGCCGCCGTTGTTGGCTGCCTGTGATGTGAAAGCCGTCGCCCCCGAGGGCTGGCCCAGCTCCAGGCTCGCGGCCATGTCATTGCTGAAGGGTGGCTTGAACTCCAGAATGCGATTATTGTCGTGATCTGCGACCCACAGATTGCCGCTTGAGTCAAAGTTCATATCCCACTGATCGCAAAGCGTGCTCGCCGTGGGAGCGGCAGGAGTTCCCTGGTTGCAGCTTCCCGCGATGCTCAGGCTGGTCTGCCCGATCACTAGCGTAGCGGACATCCCGGTACTGAAGGGCGGCGTGAACTCCACAATGCGCGAGTAGGTGGCGTCCGAGACCCACAGATTTCCGCTTCCATCGAATGCGACTGCATAAACATTCCCGAGTGTGCTCGCGCCGGCGGCGCAGGTGCTCGTCGTCATATTGGCCTGCCCTATCACCATGATGGCGCTCATGTTGTTGGTGAAGGGCGGCGCAAATACCAAAACGCGGCAAAATCCCCAGTCCGCCACATAGAGATCACCGACGGGGTCGACGGCAAGCGACGTGGGATAGTCGAACGTGTTGGCCGCGACTGACGGAAATCCGTTAGTCGTGAAGTCCGCCTGACCCAGAACCACGCTGGCGGGCTGATCGGTGCTGACGGGGGTAACGTTATCGTAGATGAGAACACGATTGTTGTAGGTGTCCGGCACGGCGTAACTACTGGTTACCGCGGGCGTGGGGGTGGGCGTTGGCGTGGAGTTTAAACTGGAATTGCCGAATATAGAACATGCCGTCAGGCACATCAGCAATGCTGAGGAGAAAAGGCAAAGAACGACTAAACGAATGGGGTTGCGCATAGAAGCTCCTTTTTGATTCCAAATTGTTGAGAAATTTGAATCGCGACCATCTTACTCGCACTCACTCAATTTGCGCAATATGTTTTTTCTGACGTTCTCTTAAGCAGGGTACTTACCGGCCTGCATGGGTAACTCGCGGATAGTCGAATGTAGAAATTGGCCTCATCATCTGCATGAGCCTTGGCAAGGTGAAAAAGCATTTAGAGCATATCTTCCACAAGCTGGGAGTTGAGAGCCGAACCGTGTTGGCAGCTAGAACGCTGGCGGAAGCGGTAGCCTAAATACCGAGGCGCTCCTTCAGCACCGCTTCGGCTCGCAGCAAATCCGCCTCCGTATCCACGCCGATAGTGTCGCCCGGTGCCTCGGCCACGTAGAGGGCAATCCCGTTTTCCAGCAGCCGCAACTGCTCCAGCCGTTCCAGAAGCTCCAGCGGCGAGGGCGGCAGCGCGGCAAACCGCTCCAGCGCGGCCTTGCGATAGGCGTAGATTCCCAGGTGCTTGCGGTAGTCGGTGAATACGGAGCCGTCGGGAACCGGATCGCGCCCGCGGCCAATGTCGCGGTTGAAGGGGATCGTCGCTCGTGAAAAGTAGAGTGCCCGTCCGTCCAGTGCCGTGACTACCTTGACGGCGTTGGGATTGTCGATCTCCTCCGCCGGGCAGCGTACAGCCAGCGTTGCTACTTCCACCTCAGGCCGCGCGAACAGCGCCAGCATCGGCGGAAAGTACTCCGGAGTCAGCATCGGCTCATCGCCCTGGATATTGACATATATATCGGCGTCGATCTGGCGAGCCACTTCCCTCACACGGTCCGACCCGCTGGGGCAATCCGCCGAGGTCATCGCCACGGGAATCTGGCGCTCGCGGCAGACAGCGGCCACTTCCTCCGAGTCGGTGGCTACAACTACAGGGTCCATCAGGCCGCTGGCAGCAGCCGCTCGCCACACCCATTCGACCATGGGCCGGCCGGCAATCACGCGCAGAACCTTGCGGCTGAGCCGCGTGGAACTGAGCCGGGCTGGAATCACCCCTGCAATGCGGAAGGTGCTCATGCAGCCGAGTTTACACGAGCGGAGCGGTGGAGTTCTTCAGAGTACCTGCCTGGCGAATAGCCACAGCCGACCAGGCAACTAGTGGGTTGACCTTCAATCCTGCCATCCGTATCATCGAAGGAAGGAGTTGTGTGCGGATTCCGTATTCGCCAACTCTTGGGCAGGGCCTTCGCGGCCCGCGTCTGTTGTGTCCCTTCCGGCGGGGTAGCTCAGATGGTAAGAGCGACGGATTCATAACCCGTAGGTCGGCAGTTCGATCCTGCCTCCCGCCACCACTCAGATTCATGCAAGCGGCAAGCTAGCATCTCCTGCGGATTGCTGATCCTCAGACTCCTTGTTTTGAAAACTACCTGGGCGCGTCGATGCGAACCAGCAGGACGTCGTGGCTGGCCAGTTCGAGGGGCTGACCGTCGCGAAGCGTGATGGACTTGCCGGTCCATAAATCCTTGCCGGTCTGCGGCCCGTGCAGGCCGAGTTTAGCCAGGCTAAGGTGAAAGGGGTGAGTGGAGTAGCGGTTGTCTCCGGCATTGATGACAGCGATGGCCACCGCGCCGCCGGCCAAAGGCCGTGTCCACACATCAACCTCGCCTTCACTGTAAATGCGGCTTCCCTGCTTGCCCAACATGTCCTGATCGATGGCGATGACGTCGCGATTGGTGAGGATCGCCTTGATCTCCGGCTTCATGTTGGGCAGGTTGTTGCCGGCCAAAAGTGGCGCGGCGAGCATAGCCCACAAAGAAAAGTGAGAGCGGTTCTCTGCCAGAGTGAGCTTGCCGTTGCCCACTTCGAGCATGTCTGGATCGTTCCAGTGGCCGGGGCCTGCGTAACTATCCAGGCCGGCCTGCTGGCTGGCGATGGTGTAGATGCGGTCCCAGTCAGGGGTGATATCGCCTGTCGTCCGCCACAAGTTGCCGCCGACCGACGGAGCCCACTCCCACACCGCATCCCATCCGTATTGGCAGAACGAGAAGACGATAGGCCTTCCCGTAGCTTTGAGAGCCTTGTCCATCTTGTCGTAGGCGGCCGCCATCAGCCGCATCTGCGCGGCCTTGTCGTTGGGAGCCTGCTTCTGCATCACGCTGGGGATGAAGCTGCACAGGTCGTACTTGAGGTAGTCGATGCCCCACTGCGCGTAAAGCTGTGCATCCTGGGCTTCGTGGTCCAGCGAGCCCTCGTATCCGCCGCAGGTCTTTGGGCCGGGGCCAGAGTAGATGCCGATCTTGAGGCCCTTGGAGTGAACGTAATCAGCCAGTGCCTTCATATCGGGAAACTTCGCGTTGGAGTGCAACACGCCGTCTGCGTCGCGCCGGCCCTCCCACGTGTCGTCAATGTTGACGTAGACATATCCGGCGTCTCTCATGCCGGTGGCAACAAGCTGGTCGGCGGCGTTGCGAATGTCTTTGTCAGTGACTTTCTCGGCAAAATAGTTCCAACTGTTCCAGCCCATGGGCGGCGTCTGCGCCACCACCTGATTTGGAGCCTGTGGCGCATTCGCCGGAGCCTTTGCTGGTGCTGATGTTTGCGATGTGGCTGTGAGAGATGCCAGAGCTAGAACGGCGCAAGTGAGCAAAGCAACGATACGCATGGAAGGCCTCTTGAAAATGAATTCAGGACAAATTGTATGCCGCAACCGCGGAAATCAGCAATCTCCGGCTTGCCCGCAGAAATGAGGGAAAATGCCAGAGCCCTCCGGCAAATAGTCGAAGGGCCCTGAAACTAGCCATCAATCCCCGTCTACGCCTTGACCGCGCGTGACGGCTTGTAGCCGGAGAGGCCGAAGTACGCGATGTAGACGTAGCAGACGATCGGCAGTATGAAGGCGTGTTGATAACCAATCGCGACAGCTAACGCGCCAAAGAGCGGCGGAATGACTGCGCCGCCGAAGTTGCCAATGCTGATGACGCCCGAACCCTTGCTGGTCAGCGGTCCCAGTTCGGCGATGCCCAGGGCGAAGATCGTCGGATACATGATGGAGTTGGCGAGGCCGCATAGGATCAGGCTCCAGATGGCAACCTGGCCCGTGGTGAACATAGCGACCAGTAACAGCGCCACGCCGAAGATCCCCAGCCCAACCAGCAGTTTTTGCGCCTTGATCCACTTCATCACGAGAGTACCCGCGAAACGGCCGATCATGATGAAGATCATATAAGCGAAGGCCAGCCACTTGGCGATCTCCTTGTCTTCGATGCCCTGCGTCTTGAAGAACTGGATAGCGTTGGCGGCCAGGGCAATCTCCACGCCCACGTAGAAGAAGATGCCCACCATGGCTAGCACTGTATGCGAATAGCTCCAGATGCCGCGGCCCGTGGATGCGGTGCTATCGGTACCTGGGCGGTACGACTCGCTCCGGGTAATCGCCGGCAGGTACATAAACATGACCGCGAAGCCCAACACAAAAAGCGTAATGGCTATGGCGATATACGGCCCTTGAACAGTGTGAGCAATGGCCTTCGGATCTGTGATGCTGGGGTCGGTGAGAATATAGTGGCCCACCACCAGCGGAGCCATGGCCGAGCCAAGAGAATTAAATGCCTGCGCCAAGGTCAGACGTGCCGGGGCGCTGTGCTCAGGCCCCAGAATCGACACGTAGGGATTGGCTGAGACCTGCAGCACGCAGACGCCCGAGGCCAGTACAAAACTGGCGGTCAGAAAGACCGGAAAGCTCACCATCCCAGCCGCCGGAACGAACAGAAGTGCGCCCACTACCATGATGAACAGTGAGGTCACCATGGATCTCTTGTAGCCAATCTTATCGATCAGCTTTCCGCTGGGTACGGAGAAGACCAGGTAGGCAAGGAACCAGGATGTAGTCACAAAGTTGGACCACATGTGATTCAGATTGAAAATTTCCTCGAGTTTGGGAGCAAGGTTGCTATTCAGGTTGGTAAGGAACCCGAAGATGCCAAAGAGAATGGTGACCGTGATGAACGGGATGGTGTAGTTAGGTGCGCTTGATGCCGCTGGTTTGGTTTGTGTGGCCATGAAAGATTTCCCCCGCTTCCTTCAAAAATTTTGATTTTTTGTTTTCTCCGGCCTTCCGTCGCTCTCCCGGAGTCATCATAAATCTGTAAATGCGTTACGACACCCGGTGAGCCCCATCCGAGGCGTGGCAGATGTGAATCTGGGGCTGAATGCCGGTTTTGGCGGCATAACGGCGTCCCAGTTCCTCGGCAAAGGCCTTGGCCTTGTCCTGTTCCACCAGATTGATGGTACAGCCGCCAAACCCTCCGCCCGTAAGCCGCGCGCCAATCAGCCCCGGCAACTCATTCGCCAGCTCCACCATGGTGTCGGCCTCCGCGCAACTGCCCTCGAAGTCCTTGCTGTAGCTGCGGTGCGCCTCGGCCATCAGCCGGCCCAGTTCCTTCATATCGCCCTTGAGCAGGGCCTTGGCAGCGGCCACCGTGCGCAGATTCTCGCTGATTACGTGGCGTGCGCGCAGCAGGGATTTGGGAGCCATCTCGTGTCCCCACTTGTCTAAATCCTCCAGCGTCGCGTCGCGCAGAAAAGGCACGTGTCCGCGATGGCTATTGATTACCGCGCAAGCGGCCTCGGATTCGGCGCGGCGGGTGGGATAGTCGCCGCCCGCAACCGAGTGCTTGACCATGGTGTTGGCGATGACCAGTGCCACGTTGGCAGGAATCGGCACTAACTTAAAGCTCAAATCACGGCAATCCAGCAGCATGGCATGGTTCTCTTTGCCGTTGATGGAGATGAACTGATCCATGATGCCGCAATTAGCTCCCACAAACTCGTTCTCTGCGCGCTGGCAGAGCCGCGCCAGCGCCGGCCCCGGATAACTGGCATCGATGAGCGAGAGAACGGCCAGCGCCGTAGCCACCTCGATGGCCGCAGAGCTAGACAGCCCGGAACCAAGAGGAACGTCACCCCAAATGCTCAGGCTGAAACTGGGAATCGTATGGCCTTCCCCAGCGAGATTGGAGACCACGCCCATCGGATAGTCGCTCCAGTGCTTGCTGCCCTTGGCAGGCAGCGATGCAGCCTCAACGACCCGTTCCTCGCCATAATTCTCTGAATAGATGGCAATCTTGCCGTCCTTACGCGGCGAGATACCGGCCAAGGTGGCGAAGTTGATGGCCGCGGGCATCACAAAGCCCTCGGCGTAATCTGTGTGCTCGCCGATCAGGTTAACGCGGCCCGGCGCGGCAAAGACAGCTGGCTCGGCCTGGTAGCGGGCGAGATGCTTGGAACGAAATACAGCAGGATCATGCATGGCAGTTCTCTTTCTATAGGGTTTGAATATCAACCGTCATCGGCCAGAAGTCGGATTGTCCGGGAGATAGCTCGCGAGACCATGGCCCGGTTACCGCCAGCGAATCCACGGGAGCGGTAGCCGGCTCCATCGCGACACACATCTGTTTCGGTCCCTTTCTCTCCGGCCAGCCGCCGGAGCATATCCAGAGTCCGAGGTAAGGCGTCGCCACAGGATCAAAGCCGACCTTGATGCGAATGCCCGCCTTGGGCCGCTCCAGCGCGCACCAGTTTTCCTTCGTAGACAACGGCCCTGCGAACAGCTTGTCGCCGATGCCCGACTTGGGCGGTTCAACCACGCTCAGATCGGTCTTTCCTAACATGCCCAGCTTGGTGATAGGCCAGGGAATTTGCTTTCCGGCCTGCCCCAGACGCCCGCCGCTGGAACCCTCCAGGCGCAGTTCGTGAATGGAGTCTGGGAGGACAATCTTGTCTTCTGCTTCAGACGCAAATAAAGGATGTGCCGACCATGCCCATGGAACTGTTGAACCGCCGGTGTTGGTTACCGTGTAGTCGAGGCTCAATCGCCAGCCCTTGCCCTTCTCGGTCAGCAACAGGGTCCGTTCCAGCATCAGCGGCAAGGAGAAACACTCTCCGCGAAGAGTTACCGACCCTCCACGCGCAACCCCTGCTCCATGCTCCCTATGGCCACCTCCGTCTTCTGTCCACGCCACCCGCCACAGGTCACCGTGGTCGGGAACGTTAACCGGGCCATCGGCGGTCTCCACCGTGCAGCCGGCTACTGAAGGCAGGCACTCGTCCCAACCACTGGCGTCGCCCGCATCAAAGGCTGTGGTTTGGGTGCGCGGCGCATAGGCGGCCAGCGGCGTTTGAAGCAGTTCGCGGCCGTTCACAAGAATGGACGCGATCTTGCCGCCGAGGTTGGGAAGGATAGTCACCGAGCAACCTCCCGCCCGAAGGAGAATCTTTTCTCCCACGCCACCAGTCTTTTTTGCCTCTGCCATTTGCTCTAATCTCCTCAATCCTGTCCAGCCAGCCATGGGCGCGGACTTTCTATACGCTGGGTACAGGCCGGTTTCCAGGATTGCGCCAATTGTACAAGAATCGGGGTAGAGGTAGCTTCCGCAGTTCATGAGGGTATGTCTGCGCCAGTCCGTAACACGTCGAATACATCGCCGCATAAGCGCAACAGCTCGCCTGATGACTGAAATATTTAGTGTTAGCTTTTGGATTTGAGAATATTTTGAAAATTCGGATGATATTAATTGTCACTTTAATTGCCATGCACTCCTCAATCCTGCGGAATGTATGGCGGGGACGACGGGGCTCGAACCCGCGACCTCTGCCGTGACAGGGCAGCGCTCTAACCAAACTGAGCTACGTCCCCAGATGAATTTTTCATACCAAACATGAATAAGTGTACCAGAGATGACGGGCCCTGGGAGACCATTGACTAAGCCGGCCACACAGCCCGGTTACCCCGCCCGCTGGGAACGAATCCCATATCCACGGATATGCCCCGCACACACTGCAGCAGATGGTTGGCAATCGCTGGCAGCTTCTGCGCCGTAACGCGAAACGACGGTCCAGAGACGCTCACCGCCGCCACCGGCAGTCGCTGAGCATCCAGCACGGGCACGGCAATGCAGCGCAGGCCTTCCTCGAACTCCTCGTCGTCCACGGCATAGCCACGACGGCGCGTCTTCTCAATCTCCGCGCGCAGGGCCTCAACCGTGGTGATAGTGCGATTTGTGAACCGCTCGAGGCGAATCCGGCTCAGAATATCGGTGATCCGCTCCTCGGGCAGGAACGCCAGCATCGCCTTGCCCACTGCGGTGCAGTGCACCGGGTTGCTGGCGCCGATGCGGGTAATCATGCGCACCGAGCGCGCCGGCTCAATCTTGTCGATGTAAATCACGTGCGCGCCCTCTAATATGCACAGGTGGGCCGTCTCCTCGGTCTCGGCCACCAGACGCTTGAGATGAGGTTGCGCGCGTTCACGCAAATCATATTGCTCGATGGCGCGATTGCCTAAATCAAACAACTTCAACCCCAGGCGGAATTTACCTCCAGGGGTACGTTCCACCATGCGGTGTTTCTCCAGCACCATCAGAAAGCGGTGCGCGGTGCTCTTATGCAACTGCAGTGACGATGCAACCTGCGCCAGACCCATAGGTGTACCGCTCTCTCCCAGCAAATCCAGTACGGCAAATGCCCTGTCTAGAGCCTGAACTTTGTAGGTGCCTTGTGGGGTTACTTCTCGCATGATTTTCCTCGATTGCGCAATCTGATTCCTCTATTAGTCTGCCGGAACTGAGATGGCATGTCAATATATGGGACGTAATTCCCAGGACAGAATTCCCCAGCAACGCTGTGACCGTGTGGGGGTCAACGCCTTCTGCAAACAAACCCTCAATAGTCACTAGCGCCGGCAACTTTCCCGCCGATAACTCAAATTAGCCGTTGTTTGCGTCCCAGAGCCTGCCAGCAGTAATCGCCCTGGAAGACACAACTGGACATCGTCACGCTGCCATGTCAACAGCCATCCAGATTCCCAGCCTCTTATTGAGCGCTGGTGACTCGACCATCGCGGTCATCAGCCCGGACGAGCAACGCCGTCACGAGGCAACATGCGCTTTGGGAGAATGCCATAGCGGTACTATCCGGGAGTTCATTTCCTACCCTCCAAACCTCCAGGACGTATCACGGATGCTGGGAAATAACTTCGATGTCATTCTCATTGATCTGGACAGCGACCCAGAGTATGCCCTCAAACTGGTGGAAAGCATCAGTACCCGTGGTCTGGCAATTGCATTCGTCTATTCAACGCAGGCAGACCCGGACCTGCTGGTCCGCTGCATGCGCGCCGGCGCCCGCGAATATCTCATGATGCCTTTCGATAAGGAAGATGTGGCTGAAGCTTTGGTTAGGGCCTCGGCCCTGCGTTCGGCTGTTCGCCCCCAGAAAAAAACGAACGGCAGGCTGCTCGTATTTCTCAGTGCCAAAGGCGGTTCCGGAGCCACTACGCTGGCCTGCAATTATGCGGTATCGTTGGCCCAGGAGTCCCGGCAAAGAACCCTGTTGATCGACCTCAATCTCCCCCTGGGTGACGCGGCAATCAATCTCGGAATCAGGTCTCAGTACTCGATTGTCAGCGCGTTTCAGAATTCCAGCCGGCTCGATGCGCATTTTCTATCCGGCCTGCTGGCGCAGCACTGCTCCGGATTATTTGTTCTCGCGGCGCCCAGTGAACTGGGTCCTACGTATGTATCCTCTGATGCTATTGACAAGTTGCTGGAGGTGGCCTGCCAGGACTTCGATTATGTTGTGGTTGACGCGGGTTCGAGGCTTGACTTGCAGCGCAAACATATCTTCGATGAATCTGCCACTGTTTACCTGGTCACGCAAGTTGGCATTCCCGAACTGCGCAACTCCCATCGCCTGATTACGCAGCTCTCCGCCGTGGGCAGCCCTAAACTCGAAATAATCATCAACCGCTTCGACCCTTACAACACGGAACTCAATGAGGCACATATTGCGAAGGCTCTCTCCAGGCCGGTGACATGGAAGATTCCGAATAACTATGCCGCTGTGCGCCGGATGCAGAATACGGCGACTCTGCTCATCGAAGAAGACTCTCAAATTTCACGGGCCATACAGCGGATGAGCAGATCTGTTTGTGGAAAGCCGGCCACCCCTGAAAAGAAAAAAAAGTTCAGCCTCTTCGGATAGAAATAGGTCGATTCTTTGTTTCAGCCCTGTTTTTGCCCTTTTGACCCAACGCAAAAACCCGCACTACGCACCATATGCGCTATCATTGCGTCTATAGGAATGTGCGGCCTGTTTCCCCTTTAGGGCCGCCCTGGTGGTGCGTGTGTCTCGATTTTTCCAGCGATTTGTCTTTGTTCTTTCGGCAGCAATCTTTGCTGCCCTCGGCCTGGGCTTTCTCTTTGGCGAGTTTGGCTGGTTTGGCGTTCATGCCGGCGGCCAGCAGGATGGCGCCTATCGCCAGATGGTCGTTTATCGCCAGGTTCTTAATAAGATTCAGACCGAATATGTTACCGAGCCAAACATCAACGACGTGACCACTGGCGCGTTGCACGGCCTGCTGGAGTCTTTGGATGTCGATTCCAGCTACCTGACTCCGACCGAGTACAAAATCTACAAGGAGCGTCCGGTGTCGGGCGTGGCGCAGGTGGGCATTAACGTCTCCAAGCGCTATGGCTACGCCATCGTGGTCAGCGTCCTGCCCGGCTCGCCTGCTGACAAGGAGCATCTTGCGGACGGCGATGTAATCGAGTCCATCGGCGACCAGTCCACACGCGATCTATCGCTGGCTGTCATCCGGTTGATGCTGGAGGGCAAACCGGGGACCACGGTCACACTCTCGGTGGTTCGTCCGCGCAAAACCGACCCTGACAAGATAACGCTGACCCGTTCCATCACCGAGGCGCCAGCACTGGTTGAGCGGCAATATGAAGACGCAACCATCCTTTATCTGAAGCCAGGCGCGCTGACCGCCTCTCGTGTGGACGAGATCGCCGCCAGCCTCAAATCGGCCAAGGGACGCAAGGTGCTCATGGACCTGCGCGACTCCTCCGGCGGCGATGCCCAGCAGGGCTTGCGGCTGGCCAACTTCTTTGTGAAACAGGGCACTTTGGCTGCGCTTGAAGGCCAGAGGTTTCCCCGCCAGACCTTTACTGCCGACCCCTCTCAATTCCTGACTGATTCGCCGCTGGTCGTATTGGTGAATCGCGGTACTGCAGGTCCCGCCGAGTTGACGGCCGCCGCCATTGAGGATTTGAAGCGTGGCGACGTGGTGGGCGAACGGACCTTCGGCCAGGGCTCAGCGCAAAAAACCATCGAGTTGCCCGACGGCGCCGCCCTGCTGTTGACCGTGGCCAAGTACCAGTCGCCCAGCGGCAAAAAGATTCAGGACGAGGCTGTAATACCCAACGTAGTCGTCGGTCAGGTCTCCGAAGATGAGTACGAGGAAGCTCCGCCCGCCAACGGCGACCAACCACTTAACAAGGCGCTTCAACTGCTGAAGGCAAGTAACGGCGCTCAAGCCGCTCAGCCCGTTGCGGAAGCAACGCCTGCGGCCAGCGCAAGCGCAGCCCCACCAGCGGTAGTGAAAAAGCCCGGCTTTTTCCGCCGCATCTTCGGGGCAAAATAGAGACTTTAACCGGCATTTCTCATTTATGGGATCATCTCCCATATACCTTGTCCTTGCACGGTATGGTTCGCGGGTGCCGGTCACTTTTTTGCTTCGACCGCTTCCGTGCTAGCCTTGGGCTGATGCATTTCTTTACGATACTCAGTAGAGATGCCGAAGAGGCCTGAGTCACTTGGCTGTCACTCCTATCGATCCGCCTGAAATGCGTGGCCTTGGCCGGAGCCATCTGCTTCGCTCTGTGCCCGCGCGGCATCGGCGCAAACTGGCCGGCAAGCTCACGCTTGCCACGCTGCTTGTTCTGGCCGTGATTACCGGCGCTCTGGGCGGGCTCATGCTGGTCTACTCCGTAGACATGCCCCAGATTCATGACCTGGAACGCTTTCGCCCCTCCACCACCACGGTGCTCTACGACCAGAAGGGCAGCATCATCGGCTCCTTTGCGCTGGAGCGGCGCGTAGTGGTTAACTATGACGACTTTGCCCCTGTGCTGCGCCAGGCGGTGATCTCCATTGAAGACAAGAGCTTTGAATCGCACTGGGGCATCAACGTCCTTCGCGTCGGCGGTGCGCTGTGGTACGACCTGCGCAGCCATGGGCGCGCTCAGGGCGCATCCACGCTGACCATGCAGTTGGCGCGCAACCTCTTTTTCTCCTCCGAACGCACCGCCAGCCGCAAAGTGCAGGAGGCGTATCTGGCCATCCAGATTGAGCGCACCTTCACTAAGCAGCAGATCTTTACCCTCTATGGCAACCAGATATACCTGGGTCACGGAAGATACGGCTTCGAGGCCGCTTCGCAGTTTTACTTCAGCAAGCACGCCAAAGAGTTGACGCTCCCAGAAGCGGCTTTGCTGGCCGGATTGCCCAAGGGACCGGTCGCCTTTTCGCCGCTGCTCGCTCCGGAAAAAGCGCTGCGCCGGCGCAACCTGGTGCTCACCGAGATGGAGCTTGACAAGGTCATCACCCACGAGCAGGCCGAGCAGGCCCGCAACGCCCCGCTGGGACTGCGCATTGCCCCGCCCGAAACCTCAGTAGCGCCTTGGTTTCAGGAGGAGGTCCGCCGGGAACTGGAAAAACGCTTCGGCAGCGAGCAGGTGCACGAGGCCGGCCTCAAGGTGGAAACCACTCTCGATCTGGACCTGCAGAAAACGGCCAATCGCGCCGTCGCGGATGGCCTGGCTGCCTACGAGCGGCGGCGCGGCTGGATCGGTAAAAACGTGCCTGGCGCTGTCGAAAATGTACTCGCCAGCGGCAGTACCATCGAGGATTACAAGCATCCCGACTGGGCCATGAGCTCCGGGCCCGGCGACTACGTCCATGCCGTGGTCACCCGTGTGCTACCGCTGGAGATTCATGCCCGCGTAGGCAACGCACAGATTTTGCTTTTGCCCGAGGACTGGAGATGGACCGGGAAGCGCTACGCTGACGCTCTGGTCAAGCCCGGTGACATCATCTACGTTCACCTTGCCGAGGCGATGGAGGGCAAAGCGCAACGCGCTTCGCTTGAACAGGACTCCGGAGCACAGGGCTCTCTGTTGGCCATCGATAATACCAGCGGCGATGTGCTGGCTATGGTCGGCGGGCGTGATTACGCGCTCAGCCAATTCAACCGCGCTACCCAGGCCGTACGCCAGACCGGCTCCAGCTTCAAGCCCTACGTTTACACCGCGGCTATCGAGAACGGCGCCAGGCCCGACGACATCATCGTCGACGCCCCGGTCAGCTTTGGCGGCTACACTCCGCACAACTACGAAAACAACTATATGGGCCGCATGACCCTCACCGAAGCCTTTGCCGAGTCGCGCAACATTCCCGCCATCAAGCTGGCTGACAGCGTAGGCATTCAAAAGGTCATCGATGTAGCCCATCGCTTTGGAGTCACCACCAACATTCCCGCCTATCTGCCGGTAGCTCTGGGCGCAGTGGAAATCACGCTGGAAGAACAAGTGGCCAGCTACGCCGTCTTTCCCAACGATGGACTGCGCATGAAGCCGCGGCTCATCAGAAAAGTTTCCAACGCCGAGGGCATCACTCTGTGGGAAGAGCCGCCCGCCGTCAACGAGGTAATCAGCCAGCAGACGGCGCGCACCATGATGACCCTTTTCCAGGCCGTCATCAAGCACGGCACCGGCTCGGCGGCATCGCAGCTCAACCATCCGCTGGGCGGCAAAACCGGCACCACCAGCGAATATACCGACGCCTGGTTCCTGGGCTTCTCGCCCTCCATTACCTGCGGCGTTTGGGTTGGCTTTGACACCAACCAGACCCTGGGAGAACAGGAAACCGGAGCCCGCGCAGCCCTGCCCATCTGGATTACCTGGATGCGCGACGCCATCAGCGACAGGAGTGATGAAAAATTTCTCGGCGATGAAACTGCCAATTCCTCGCTGAAGGCCTCTGCACATCCACTCGCCAAACCTCGAGTCATCGGCTTGCCCGCCAAGCCAGTGAAGGCGAAGGCGCTCGCCACGCTGCATCCGCCAGCAAAGCCGGTATCATCTGGCGCGGCCGCCAGGCCGGAATTCGCTTTGCCGGCAACAACTTCGCCCAGCACGACACGCGCAATCCCAACCTCGACAGGCGCAGCGGCAAGGCCGCCAGCTCAACCTGTCGAAAGACCTGTTGTGCAACCAACCAGCGGCGCCCCCGCAACCAGGTCCGCTCCTGCAATCAAGTCAAGGATTAAACCGGCTCTGATTCCGGAGATTGCTCCTGCCAAGCCAGCAGGCGCCGTTAAACCGGTGATCACCTCGGCAGCTTCTCCAGGCGAGCCAACAGGCAGCCCTTCCTCCTCCAAGCCGCATGTGAAGACAGCCTTGACTCCGACGCCCGCGCCCGCTCCGCCAAAAGTCACCGTCAAACCCGCTCTGAATTCCAGCTCGAATCCGCCCAAACCGAAGAATTAGCGATTCGAGCGACTTGTTTTCGCCAGGTAATCTTCTGCGAGATGTTTTCTATATCGAAATCACGAAAACGGAAATAATCTGCAAAGGTAATTTTTGTGTTTTTGCGGGGAAATTGTCCGGATATTGTTGATTTCAGGAGGGTTCATAATTATCTGCAAAGGCAATTTCTGCATTTTTACAAGGGTAATGTTCGGAAGTTATTGATTCGATGAAGATTATTAATTATCTGCAAAGTTCAAAAATATTTATTTATTTTATAGGGGGGGAGGGGGGTACCTCCTCAGTGGACAGTGAACGGTGGACAGTGGTCAATCACCCCAGCAACGAAGACCTGTCGCTGGGGACCCCGGTCAGAAACTGCGTGCGCCTCTGAAACTTGATCATGGAATGATTGTGCGCCAACGGAGGGTAATTATCTGCAAAAAGGAATAGGGAAGGAGAATTGAATTTCTATCGGCGCTATAATCACAATAAGGATTGAGCAGTTTGCATGAAAGTTCGTGACGTGCTGAAACTGATTGAAGACGATGGCTGGTATCAGGTCGCGCAGAAGGGCAGCCACCGCCAGTTCAAACACCCAGTCAAGCTTGGTCGGGTCAGGTGGCTGGCCACCCATCGCAGGAAATGGACAAGGGAACTTTCAGCAACATTCTCAAACAGGCGGGATTGAAATGAAAGAATACGCAGCAGTCTTTGAGCAAACATCGAATGGATGGAGCGCCTATGCTCCGGATCTGCCCGGACTGGGCGTGGCAGGCGCGACCTTCGCCGAGACGGAGCAGTTGCTGCGCGAAGGCATCGAATTTCACATCGAAGGATTGCGCGAGGACGGACTGCCGATTCCCGAGCCTCACACGCAGGTGATGCGGCTGGCGATTCCGGCGTGAATGGAAGAGCAAGTCAGAGAATTAACGAAACGGCCCCTGATTCGGGGGCTTTTCTTTTGGCCGGAAACTGACCGCGCATCTGGTGCTTGTTCCTGGGGTGAATTATGCCAGCAGGGTAATTATCCACAAGGACCTGCGGCAAGGCGGACGCTTTCGTCTACTGCCCACTCTCACCGATTAAAGATCGAAATGAGAACTATTGACACAAACAGAAAGAGGCATGCCAACCGGCTGTACAGGGCTATATCAGACAGCGCACTATCAGGGAAAAGCTCTCGATGCCTCCGGCCAACCTCATTCGTGTAATGAACCCACCACGAGAACCGCTCATTTTCTGGCAGCTTTGCATTGACTTGTAACTTGACCATCGTCGTGGAAACATTAGCAACGATTCCAACGACACCAAACGCGATCAATAGGTAAATGAACATACTTTCTTATCCCTACCAACGGTTCTATCCATTGACAGTGAATTTTACCCCGCCAGCCGGAAGTATCGCTTCGCCCGCGCCACATCCTTGAGGATCTGCGCCTTCAGCGCTTCCGGCGTCGGCCACTCTTGCTCGCCGCGCAGACGGAGCAGGAACTCTAGTTCAATAGGCGTCTGCTCGTCGAGTTCGACCGGCTCGAAGTTGAGAATGTGCGACTCGACGGCAAAAGACGCCTCGCCAAAGGTGGGCCGGTTGCCCACGTTGGTGACCGCCTGAAAACTGCGTCCGCCCACATTGAGCCGCGTGACGTAAACCCCGAAGGCGGGGAGTTGCCCGTCGTAGGGCGCCAGGTTCACCGTGGGCACCAGCAGACGCGCGCCGATGCCGCGCCCGCGGGCCTGCGTAGAGCGAATCTCAAAGGGGCGACCCAGCATCCAGCGCGCACGGGTCATATCGCCCGCCGCCACGCGCTCGCGGATGGCCGAACTCGAAACCTCAAGCCCGCGTTTATGCACCGGCGCATGGACGTGAACGGTAAAGCCAAACTCCGCGCCAAAGGCCTGGAGTTCGGCCACTCCGGCCTCGGCGCGATGGCCAAAGCGGAAGTTGCCGCCCTCATGCAGGCTGCGAACAGCAAGAGTGTCCACCAGAATCTTACGCACAAACTCCCGCGCAGAGAGCGAGGCAAGCGCCGCATCGAAGGGCAGCACGACGACGGCATCAATGCCGGTGAGGGCCAACAGCCTCAGCCGTTCCTCAATCGGCGTGAGCAGCCGCAGCGCGGACGAGGGACGCAGAAACTGCTCCGGGTGAGGGTCGAAGGTGATGGCCACGGCCTTGGCGCGCAAAGATTGCGCGACCTGTTCACGGGCTTCGCGCACCACCGCCGACAGAATCTCCTGGTGGCCCAGGTGCACGCCGTCGAAGTTGCCGATGGCGGCCACGCTGGGGCCGAAGCCAGCCGGAATCTCCGCGATTGAATGAAAAACAGAAGTCATATTATCGGCCATCAATTCGCTGTCCCCAGGTTTGCCGGCAGGCTGAGGCCATCGTATGCCAGCCGGATGCCGTCGGGCAGCGTGCGGTTGGTCCCTTCATGGCCCAGGTCGTGAGCGATGTGCGTGAGCCAGGTCTGGCGCGCGCCGATGCGCCGCGCCCAACCGACGGCCTGCTCCACAGTTGCATGGCTGGGATGCGGCTTGTGGCGCAGCGCGGAGAGAACCAGGTGGTCCAGCCCTACAAGCAGCGCGAAGCTCGATTCGGGGATGGCGCTCACATCGGTCAGATACGCGGCGCGGCCAAAACGAAAACCGGCAATCTCCATCTCCCCATGCAGCACAGGCACGCGCAGAAACTCGATGCCGTGAACCAGAGTCCGCTCAGCCAGCGGCCGCAGTTCGACCCGCGCGCGTGTGGGATAAGTAGCCCGCGGCGAAAATGTGTATTCGTAGATGCGCTTCAGCGCCTCGGCCGTCTCCGGCGCGGCATAGAGCGGAATCGGCCCGCCGTCGCGGAAGACCGCAAAGCTGAGCGGGCGGAGGTCGTCCATGCCCAGAATGTGGTCGGCGTGGGAGTGGGTGTAAAAGACCGCGTCCACGCGGGTGAGGCCGTTGCGCAAGGCCTGCTCACGGAAGTCCGGGCCGGTGTCGATAACCACCACGCGCTCGCAACTGCTCTCATTTCCCGGCTCGTTCCAGCGCAACAGAATCGAGGGCCTGAGCCTGCGGTCGCGCGGGTCGTCGGAGGTGCACACTGCGCAATCACACCCCAGCGTGGGAACTCCCATCGAGGTTCCTGTGCCGAGAAATGTGAGCAAACCTTCCATGCGTGGCGAGCCAGCTAAGCCTTCTTGAGAGGTGGCGGAGGCTGTATTCCCTGCGCGGTGATCATGTTAGTCAATTCCAGGAAAGCCATCCGCAACTCAAAGAGAACCGTCTGCAGGATTTTATCCTCGGCCTCGGTGAGGTTACCGCGAGTTTTCTCCGCCAGCACTCCCAGCATATCGATGGTGGTCCGCGCGCCCAGGATGTCAACTCTCGGCCGCTGTCCCTCCTGCGTGCCTGCCCCCATCTGGATCATCGCGGAGACGTAAAACTGCTGCACCAGGTGATCAAAGCTCATCTGCGGCGGCGCGCCCGCGGCGGGGTTCTGCGCCCGCAACATATCTTCAAGCCGCTGCGCAGAGGCGTCGTAAGCCTTCTTTTGCTCGCGGCTCTCCTGTGCCGTGGGCGGCGGAGGCATCTCTGCTTCAGCTCCTGCTGCTGCCTCGGAGGTTGCAGCGTGCGCTGGCTCCCGCCGGGACTCGGACTTCGACTCGTTGACGACCAGCCTCGGTCCGCCGCCAGACGGCGGCGATGACGGTGCTCTATCTGCAGGGGTCGCAGGCTGCTGGCCCTCATGCTCTTCTTCCGCCTTGATCTTGCGGCGGTCAATGACTTCAAACTTCGGTTTATCGCTCATGATTTTCCGTTTCCTTCTCTTTTTCTGACTCGCTGGCCCGCTTCCATCACGGGCGGCGCGGCAAGTATCTGGGCGGTACCCGTGGCTGTTCCTGCATTGTAGGTTAAAGGCTGATGATGAATCTCAGCCTCGCCGCGAATCATGCCCAGGGCAAAGATGCGACTGTCTGTCGCCAGCAACAACTCGGCCGCGCTGGTGATCTCGCCGGCAATTGCTCCGCCGTCAAGGGTCAGTTCGCTTCCGGCAGCCGGTAAGGGTCCATGCAATTCCAGTTGCCGTAGGTGCCGGTGAACGCTGCCGCGAGACCGGATGCGTTCCACGATCTCCTGGCCCAGGTAACAGCCCTTGTTAAAATTCAATGCCACCTGCGGTGGGGCCGACTGCTCGCTATTCGCTCGCGCTGCTTTTATCGTCCCTGGAAAAGTCGACGCCTGCGGCACGGCCTCCTGGGGCAGATCGCGCTCGGCAATATCGATGCCATAAGCTGGGATCCCATCGGCGATGCGAAAGGCCTCCAGAGTGGCCACTCCCACAGGGATTGCGCCGGCCTCAACCAGCGCCTGCCACAGCGCGGGAATCTGCTGCGCCTGCACCCATAGCTCGTAATGCGGCGCCAGCACGCCGTAACCGCGAACAACCAGCACGGTAGAGCCATTTCCGTCTGGGCCATTCCAGACTGGGCCGTTCAAGGCAGCGCGTGCGCTGGTCATGGGCTCAGGCGCGGGCAGGCCAAGCCGCGCCAGCACGCCTGCAGCCAACGGACCGGAGAGCCCCAGCGCAGAATCCTCGCTCAACGGCGCCAACTCCACATCGTCCATAATGATGAAGCGCTCCAGGTGGGCCAGCAGCCGGTCATATTGATCGGCGGCAATCGTCAGAGTAAGCGAATCGCCTTCGCGCCAAACGTGGAGGTCTCCCTGGATGCGCCCCTGCGCGTTGAGCACCAGGTTCCAGGCGCCGACATTCTCGCCCAACTCGTTCACAGTGTTGGTGACCATGCCGCTCAGCCAGCGGAAGCGGTCCTCGCCGCGCACTGCCACCCTCCGCAGCCAGCCCAGGTCGTGCATTGCGGCTCCGCTGACCAGCGCTGCTGTTTCCCTCGCTGGCGCGTCCAACTCCCGTGGCGTCAAGCTGCCGCGATAGGCCACAAGCTCCGGCCCCGCGGCCACCTGCGGTGGGGCAAACTGCTCGCTATTCGCTCGCACAGATTTCGTCGCCTCTGGATGAGTCGCCTGCGGTGGGGCAAACTGCGCTAGCATCGTGGCCAGCGGAGTGGGGCTGCCTGCCGGAATGACTTTGGGGATATCGGTTTCCGTCATAGGGGATCTTTTGCCGGTTCAAGCACAGTTTTTTCAGCAGAAATCTCGCGCCAGGCCGCATTCTGATTATAGCCTTGAAAGAAGATAGGGAGTACCGATGAGCAAGCAGCAAAGAATGGTTCGCGGATGGGCTTTGGCGGCGACGTTTTGTCTTGCCGCATTTGTGACACTGGCGCAGCAGCCGCCTGTCGCAGTCGCGCCGCAGACGCAGGTCGTCCCACCGCAGGCTGTGGGTAAGATTACCCCCGAGCAGGAGCGTCAGCTCTTCTCGCTCGTCGATGAACTTATCAAGTTTTCCTCCGACGAAACCGGCCTGCCTATCAAAAGCACCGTCAAGCGCCAGATCACCTCTCGCGCCATCGTTGAAAGTTACCTCAAGCAGAAATTCGAGGAGGACGAGAGCGCCAAACGCTTGCAGCGCAGTGAGATTGTGCTCAAGAAGTTTGGCCTGCTGGACCGCGACTTCGCCCTCAAGCCCTTTCTGCTGGCGCTGCTTAAGGAGCAGATCGAAGCCTACTACGACGCCAAAACCAAGACTGTTTACATGCTCGATTGGGTAGACATCGAAGAACAGAAGCCGGTGCTGGCCCATGAGTTGACTCATGCCCTGCAGGATCAGCACTCCGACCTGGAAAAGTGGAACAACCAAACCCCCGACGATGTCTCGCTCAACTCTTCCGACGACACCGACCACCTGGCTCGGGATGAAATGGACACGGCGCGCGAAGCTGTCGTCGAGGGCCAGGCCACGGCGGTCATGATGGATTACATTCTCAAGCCGATGGGCAAGAGCCTCATCAAAGACCCGGAGGTAATGGATTTCGTCCGTCAGCATATGGCTGCTTCGGAAGATTCACCAGTGCTGGCGCGCGCGCCGCTGCTGCTTTCTGAATCGATGATGTTTCCCTATCGCGATGGCCTCAGCTTCGAGCAGGATGTGTGGATGGATCAGGGCCAGGCGGCGGCCTTTGCCGGCACCATGGATCGCCCGCCTACTTCCAGCTGGGAGATCATCAATCCGCGCGAATACGAAAAGCGGCATGTGCCCGCCGTGCCTCTTCTGCCTAACATTCACCCGCTGCTAGACAAGCTCTACAAGCCTTACGACATCGGCCAGGTCGGCCAGCTCGACGTGCGCATTCTCACCGAACTCTTTGGAGGCGAGCAGGCCGCCGGCAACCTTACCCCGGCCTGGGACGGCGGTCTCTATTGGGCCGGCCAGCGGCTCAGCGCCAAAACGCCGGAAGAACTAGCCAGCACGAACTCCATCGCCCTCTTTTATCTTTCGGTTTGGAAGAACTCCGCCTCTGCACAGGCGTTCGCACGCATCTATGCTGATGAACTGGGCCGCAAATACTCCGGCGTCAAGGAGCTGCTCTCGGCGAACTTTACCACCGGCAGATCAGGCGATGAGGAGCAGGTCTACTCCACCAGCGAAGGCCCGGTGGTCATCACCACCCGCGGCAAACTGGTCTTTGTCGCCGAGAGCTTCCCGCTCGACCTGGCTCGCAAGCTAACCGCTCTTATCCTCGACGTGCAGGGAGCCGGCGATCTCGAAATGGCGAAATCCGTGCAGCGACCCATCCCAGGGCCGGGGTCCCCACGGACAGGTCTTCGTCCGTGGGGTGGAGATCTCGATTCCGGGCTCCGGCAGTCGCTCACCGGAAACCTGGTCCATTTCATTTCCAGTTGCGGCGTGATGAAGGCAGCGGTAGACGCCGCTATGCAGGCATCAAGGTAGAGAGGTCCCCCAATAGACTATGGCGCGTCATCCTTGCGGCATGTTTCTTTAGCAAGGATAGAAAACCGTTAGGCTCAACGCGCCGCCGGGTAAGATCAGACAGCGTCCTTATGGACGAAATATTCGTCAAGGAGTACGGCCACCAGCACAGCCGTGGGAATCGAGACCATGGCTCCGAGAACGCCTCCAAGCGTAGAACCAAGCACCAGGGCAATGAGGATAGCAAGGCCGGGCAGGCCGACCCTGTTCTTCATAATGCGCGGAGTGAGATAGTAGTTTTCAACCAGTAGATAGATCACGTAAAAGATAGCAATGCCAAGCACCCGGCCCCACGAGTCAATAGCCGCCACCAGCAGCGCAAGCGCGATGCAGATCGCAGCGCCCACTACGGGGATGATGTTGAACAACCCCGTCAGCACGCCCAGCGCATATGCATAGCGAACCTGAAGCATAAGATAAACAATCGTACTGGTCACTCCCAGGATGAGCATCAGGCTCCCTTGACCAAGCAGCCATTTGTCCATGCGGATCTCCGCCCGCCGGAGAGTCTTGTCAAGACGTTCGCGGCTTTCTTGCGGGAAAAAGGAAAGAAACCACCGGTAAGCCTGGTCGCCTTCCAATATGAAATAAATGGTAAGGATAAAGCCCAGGATCAAATCGAATAGCTTGCCCGCCCAGTTGCTGAGAGAAAGCAGCAGAAAAGTGGCTGCCTGGCTCATATAATCCTGAAGCCGGGTACTAATATCCGCGGTATTCAGGTGTTGAGCCAGGGGAATAGCTTTGAGTTTTTCTAAAAGTATGGGTAACCGTGTTGGCATCTCCCGGGCTAACCCCTGAAGGTCGCTGATGATCGGAGGCAGAGCGAGGAACCCGAAGGCGGTAATCGCTCCAGCCACAACGAGCAGGAGGATAAAAACGGCTGAGTTCTTGAATGGTTGCCAGCGGCCGACGTGGAGGCGGGAGGTCCAACGCACCAAGGGGCTGAGCACAACGGCAAAAAGCGCGCTGACATAAAGCAGCATGAGCACATCGCGGAGCAGCCAGGCCAGGTAGCAGGCGAGGGCAAGGGCGAAGGCGAAGACGATGTCACGGCGCAGAGTGCGCGGGCTATTGGAGTGCACAGTCATGCTCAAAATTCCTGTAAGCCGGAGTATACGGCACCGGCAATGCGTTCGGCGAATTCGGTGACCATCCTCATGGATAGGCGCGGACGAGGACGTCCGCGCTACTGCCGGTCAACCACCCCAACGAGCAAAGACCGCTCGTTGGGGACCCCGGCCGGGAGGCCAGCGCTACACTCTGTACTACCGATCCCCGCCCAGCATCGACCCCAGGATTCCGCCCACTATCGCACCGCCCGCGGCTGGTCCCGCTTGCCGGCTCTCGACGCGAGGCAGATACTCGGCAATCTGGTGCGCCAGCCGCGAAATCGGCAGCGTCTGCAGCCAGATCGTGCCCGGCCCCTGCAGCACAGCCAGAAAGATGCCATCGCCGCCGAAGATCATGTTCTTGATTCCCGGCACCGTCGTGATTTGAAATCCCACCGAGGCCTGGAATGCGCCCACGTGCCCCGGATGCACCCTCAGCACCTCGCCTGGAGCCAGTTTTTTCTCGATCAGCTCGCCGGATAGCTCCAGCCACGCCGTTCCCTGGCCGCCCACCTTCTGTAGCAGGAACCCGTTGCCGCCAAAGATGCCTGCCCCCAGCGACTGCTGGAAGCCCACCCCAAGCGTCACCTGCGTCGTGGCGCAGAGAAACCCGTGCCTGTGGATCATGTACTCATTGCCGGGCGCGACCTCGACCGGCACAATGTGACCCGGCACCTTGGTGGCAAACGACACCACTCCGGCAGCCCCGTAGGCACGGTACTCCGTCATGAACAGGCTCCCGCCCCCGGCTACGCGCTTCAACGCGCCAAAGATTCCCCCTCCTCCGCCCATCTGCGTGTGGGTGGTCATCTGAATGGAAGCGGTCATCCACGAAAGCTCGCCGCTCTCGCTGAAGACGCTCTCGTTCGGTTCAAGCTGCACATCGAGTACGGGCATGGTGGTGCCCTGAATCCGGGTCTGCATAAAGAAGCCTCCTGTACGCAAACAGTGTACCTGCCCGGAGCTGTGGAGAGTTGAGTTAGAATCAATTTTTCTGTGGTGAGTTGGCAAATCCCGAACTCATAACTTATTCCCTGAACTGTGGTTTACCGTCAAATCTTTTAGGTATTGTTACTGTTCCCTCTTCGCATAAGGCGGCCTTATGCAATACTCTTTCTTTTAAAGCTTATGGCCTCATTGATTCGCAGCTTCCGTAAAGCCCTCTGGCAGGCGCTTCAGCACGACGCGCTCAACTCGGCCAAGGCGGTCGCCTATTCGGGTATGCTGGCCCTGTTTCCGGCGCTGGTTGTGCTTACCGCGCTGCTGGCTCAGGTGCCTGAGGGTACCTCGCTGGTGGGCGAGGTGCGTGGCTCCTTTGAGCAGTTCCTTCCTGAAGATTCCATGTCACTGCTGCGCTCCGCGATGGTGGCCCGCAAGCTCTACTCTGTTCAGTTGATCTTATCCTCCGCGGGCCTGTCTGTCTTTGCCGGCCTGGGGATGATGCTGTCGCTGATGGAGGGTTTTCGACGCGCATATGAACTCCCGTTCGACGATTGGGGCTTCTGGCAACGGCGTCGCAGGGCCCTGCTGCTGGTGCTCATCGTGCTGGTTCCACTCTCACTGGCCACCCTGGTGCTGGTCTTCGGCCGCCAGTTCGAGTTGTGGATGATTGACAACGCCGGCCATGAGTTGAAGCACGTCGTGCTGATCTTCTGGCGCATGGTTCGCTGGGCCATTGCGCTGTTCACCAGTATCAGCGTCCTGGGCGCCCTCTATCACTTCGGCACCCAACGCAAGGAGCACTGGGCCTGGGTGCGCCACGGAGCCGTGGCCGCCACGTTCGTCTGGTTCCCGGCTACGTTGCTCTTCGGCTGGTACGTCACGCGAATTGCCAACTACTCCATGTTCTACGGCCCCTTTGGCGCCGGTATCGCTACGCTGATCTGGCTCTACATCACCTCGTTCAGCGCGCTGCTGGGAGCAGAGTTAAACGGCGTCCTTTTCCGGGAACGAAAGGAACAGGCCTCCGCTTCCGCAAGCTCCAATCTGGATTGCGCCGGCTTGTGACCATTTTCACCGGCCATTTACTGCGTTTCCCGCATAATAGGGAACGGGGATGTAGCCCGGCCCGCGTTCCATGAAGCCGGTCACAACAAATCAGGCCTCTTGGCCCACTAACCTTCCCTGGAGATTCCCATGTCGATCGAACCACACAGCCTGATCGATTCTTCATCCCGGCGCCGCGCTAAGATCGTTGCCACGCTCGGCCCGGCCTCCAACACCGAACCCGTAATCCGGAATCTGGTGCGCGCCGGTGTCGATGTGATCCGCCTGAATTTTTCCCACGGCAGCCAAGAGGGGAAGCTGGCGGTCATCCAGATGATCCGTAAAATCAGCCGCGAGGAAAACAAGCCGCTGTGTATCCTGGGCGATCTGCAGGGCCCCAAAATCCGCACCTCCACGTTGACAGACCACCAGCCAGTGCTGCTCACAGCCGGCCAGCAGTTGACCATAACGCCGCGTGACGTACCGGGCACGGCTGCCCTGGTGGGCACCACCTTCAAAACCCTGGCGGAAAATGTCGAGCAGGGCTCGCGCATTCTGCTCTCCGACGGCCTTATCGAGCTGCGCGTTCAAGAAGTCTCAGGCGGCGATGTCATCTGCGAGATCGTCAATGGCGGCATGCTGGGCGAGCACAAGGGCATTAACCTGCCCGGCATTCCGGTACGCACGCCCTCGCTGACGGAAAAAGATGCCGACGATCTTGAATTTGCGCTCAAGAACGGCGTTGACGCTATCGCCGTCTCTTTTGTACGCACCGCCGAAGACGTTAGCCTGGTGCGCAATCGCGTTACGGCCCTGGGCGGCGAAACCTGGATCATCGCCAAGCTGGAAAAACCTCAGGCCATCGAGCATCTGGACGCTATCTTCGCCGCCGCCGATGCCATCATGGTGGCCCGCGGTGACCTGGGCGTCGAGCTGCCGCCGGAACAGGTGCCCGCCATCCAGAAGCGCATCATCCGCCGCGCCGCAGAGCTCCGCAAGCCCGTCATCACAGCTACGCAGATGCTGGAGTCGATGATTGAAAACCCGCGACCCACCCGCGCCGAGGTCTCCGACGTTGCCAACGCGGTCTACGACGGCACCGACGCCGTCATGCTCAGCGGCGAGTCTGCCGTGGGCAAGTACCCGGTTGAGGCCGTTTCCATGATGGCCCGCATCGTCGTCGATGCCGAGCGCAACATCAAAGAGGCGGAGTTCTCTGATCGCCGCAAGCAGCGCAGATCTCACCTCTCCATCGCCGAAACCATCTGCGAGGCCGCCGCACACGCCGCCGACGACCTGGACCTGCGTGCTATCGCGCTCTTCACTGAATCGGGATCGACCGCGCGCAAGCTCTCCAAGTACCACCCCTCGGCGCCCATCTTCGCCTTCAGCCCGATTGAAATTACTATCAACCGCCTCAACCTTCTGTGGGGCACAACTCCCATTCTCTGCCCCAAGATCAATTCCAACGAGGCGATGGTCGAGTGTGCCGAGCGAATGCTCGAGCAAAGGGGCTACGTCAAACCCCGCGAGGTCATTGCCATCGTCGCCGGAACCCGCACCAAATCCGGCTCCACCAACTTCCTGCGCCTGCACGTAATCGGCGAACACAAGTAGGGCGAGTGCGTCTTTGCCCCTCGCGAAGAGGCGCAAACAAAAGAAGTAGTCAGATAGCTTAAATCAGGAGAATATTCTCCGCTTGAGCTGCTCGGCGAAGTTCTCCATCGAGCGTAGCCAAAGGCAAATTCAATCGCATTGCCAACTCCAGATAGGCCGCGTCATACGAGGTCAGCCGATGCCGCTCGGCAAGGTCGCGAATCACTATCAACCGCTGAAAACCAGGTCCAGCGTCGATAGCGATGTGGAATGAAACGAGAGACGAAAAGTACCATTGAACGGTCTGCTCGGTCACACGGCCCTTCCGTTTCGCCTGAATCACGCAATTCAGAATTTCCAGCGGCCAATGCAACGGAACCGCTACTTCCTCACCGCCGATCAGACGATCCAGCAAGGCCTCTGTGTAGGGAGTCGCTTCATCGGAAAAGCACCACGCCAGACTCACCGAGGCATCAGGAATAAAGACAGCCATCAGACTCTGCGGCCTTCCTTAACTAGATCCTTGATCTTGAGTCCATCCAGGCGATTTCCCTTACGCAGTTCGCGGATTTGGCGTCCTGCCTCGGCGGGCGAGTAAGGACCGGGGCCCAGACGAACGAGGCGAGGCTGAGAAGCTGCCTCTTCGGAGACCACCAAACTTTGCACATAGGCTTCCAGCGCCAGCCCGCGAGCCTGAACCTGGGCAGCAAGATGATCGGGGATGTCGATGGTGACCTGCATATTAGAATCGTAGCACTAATTGCACCTATTCGGTCGCTAAAAATCTGAAGCAACCTGATAAGCGCAAATCGTGGATAGGCATCCACTTACTTCCCCGCCAACTGCCGCAGCACAAACTGCAAAATCCCGCCATGCTCGAAGTACTCGATCTCCTGCGGAGTATCGATGCGGACTTTGACAGTGAACTCTTTCATCGCGCCATCGGCGGACCTAGCCTTCACTATGAGCATGCGGCCTTTTCCCATCCGGTGAGCAAGCAGCGCCGTTAAGCCAGGAAAATCGTAAACTTCCTCGCCCGTCAACCCCAGCGACTCCGCATTCTGCCCCTCGGCAAACTGCAACGGCAGAATGCCCATGCCGACTAAATTTGACCGGTGAATGCGCTCGAAGCTCTCGGCGATGACCGCGCGCACTCCCAGCAGCTTTGGCCCCTTGGCCGCCCAATCGCGCGAGCTTCCTGACCCGTACTCTTTCCCCGCCAGAATCACCAGCGGCACGCCTCGCTTGGCATACTTCACGCTCGCGTCATAGATGGACATCGGCTCGCCTTCGGGCAGCAGGCGCGTCACGCCGCCCTCGGTTCCCGGCGCGAGTTTGTTCCGTAGGCGCACATTGGCAAAGGTGCCGCGCACCATCACTTCGTGATTTCCCCGCCGCGAACCGTAGCTGTTGAACTCCGCTGGCTTCACGCCGTGAGCCGCCAGGTATTTTCCCGCTGGCCCGTTGGCTTTGATGTTGCCTGCCGGAGAAATGTGGTCGGTGGTCACCGAATCGCCCAGCACCGCCAGCACCCGCGCGCTGAGAATGTCAGTTACAGGCGCCGGCGTCTTCGTGATGCCTTCAAAGTACGGCGCCTTGCGAATATAAGTCGAATCCGGCTCCCACTGATAGACCTCGCCAGTGGGGAACTTCAAGCCCTGCCAGTTAGCGTCACCTCGACTCACCGTGGCGTATTCTTTGCGGAAGCTTTCGCTGGACAATCCCTTTTCGATAGCTTCAGCTACCTCCGCCTGCGTCGGCCAAATGTCCTTGAGAAAAACCGGCTTCCCTGCTCCATCCACGCCCAACGCAGTTGTCTCGAAGTTATGCCCGATCCGCCCTGCCAAAGCGTAGGCCACCACCAGCGGCGGGCTCATCAAGTAGTTGGCCCGCACGTCCACATTCACGCGGCCCTCGAAGTTGCGATTACCGCTCAACACGCTGACCGCCACCAGCCCGTGCTCGTCAATACTTTGCTTGACATCGGCAGGCAACGGGCCGGAATTACCAATACAAGTTGTACAGCCGTAGCCCACCACATTGAAGCGCAGCTTTTCCAGATACGGCAGCAAGCCCGCCTTGGCGTAGTAATCCGTCACCACTCGCGAGCCCGGCGCCAGCGATGTCTTCACCCACGGCGGCACAGATAGCCCTTTCTCCACCGCCTTCTTGGCCAGAATCCCCGCCGCCACCATCACCGATGGGTTCGATGTGTTGGTGCAACTGGTAATGGCTGCAATCACCACCGAGCCGTGATCGAGATATGTGTCTGGATCGACGCCAAAGCGGCCCTGCACTGTATTCGGCGCGGCTGTAGTCACCAGCGCCGCGTCCTTCACTGTTCCGCGCATCCACTCAGCCGCAGTCCGCGCCCCCAGCGGCTTGGCTGTAGGCGAAAGCAGGTTTGGGAGTTCTTCCGCGAACAAGGCAGCCACATCCCGCAAAAGTACGCGGTCCTGTGGGCGCTTCGGTCCGGCCACGCAAGGTTCAACGTCCGTCAAGTCAAGCTCCAGAGTCTCGGTGTACTCCGCCTCCGGCGTCTCCGCCGTGTGGAAGATCTCCTGTGCTTTGTAATAGTCCCGAACCAGCGCAATCTGCTCCTCGCTTCGCCCCGTCAATCGCAGATAGCGCAGCGTCTCCTCGTCCACTGGGAAGATACCGCAGGTCGCCCCATACTCGGGGGCCATGTTGCTGATCGTCGCCCGGTCGGCCAGCGGCAGTTCCGCCACGCCCGGCCCGAAGAACTCCACAAACTTGCCCACCACGCCCAGCCTGCGCAACGCCTGGGTCACAGTCAGCACCAGGTCCGTCGCCGTCGCACCTTCGCGCAGTTTGCCGATGAGCCGATAGCCCACCACCTGCGGCACCAGCATCGACACAGCCTGCCCCAGCATCGCCGCCTCGGCCTCGATGCCGCCCACGCCCCAACCCAACACGCCCAGGCCGTTGATCATGGTGGTGTGCGAGTCGGTGCCCACCAGCGTGTCGGGGTAGGCCATGAGTGACCCCAACGACGAAGACCTGTCGTTGGGGACCCCCACGAGTTCGCCATCAATTTCCGCCGTAAAAACCACTCGCGCCAGGTACTCCAGATTCACCTGGTGACAGATGCCCATCCCCGGCGGAACCGCGCTGAAATTCCGGAAGGCCGTTTGTCCCCACTTCAAAAACGCATAGCGCTCGCGATTTCTTTGGAACTCCAACAAGGTATTGGCCGCAAGAGCGCCCATGACGCCGTACTCATCCACCTGCACCGAGTGGTCAATCACCAGCTCGGCCGGCACCAGCGGATTCACTCGCTCGGGGTCGCCGCCCAGCGCATGAATCGCGTCGCGCATCGCGGCCAGATCCACCACCGCGGGCACGCCGGTAAAGTCCTGCATCAGCACTCGCGCCGGCATGTAAGCGATCTCCCGGCTGGGCTCGGCCTTGGCATCCCATTTGGCCAGAAATTCAATGTCGGCGGCCGTCACGTTCACGCCATCCTCGCGGCGCAAAAGATTTTCCAGCAGTATCTTCAAACTGAAGGGCAGCCGGCTCAGGTTGAAGCCGCGCGCTTTGAGGGCCGGCAAACTGAAAATCGTATACGTCCGTTTGCCGGAGGTAAGTTTGGTACAACTGGAATAACTGTTCATCTTGGGAAGCCTTTCTCTCCGTGCATGGCGGAGGCAGCTGCAAAACACAGGGGAGCCCAGCTCTCGCTACTGAGACATGGAAATCAACGAACTAACGAAAATAGATTACTTAGCGGGAGGGGCGCCGTCCACGGTCACGCCGCCCGCGGCGATAGCGTCTCACCCGGGGCATTCTCTTTACCGGAATGGCATTGTTGCAGTTCATCGTATATGGAAATATTTTACCGTAGCTCCAGGCAAAAGGAAATGCCCCGCTTGACACCGCCTCCTAAAAAAGCGAAGGTTGGGTTGTATCCGAATCGCGCGCCTCAGGAGTCCACAAATGTCCCTTCGCATCACCCGGATCATGCTTGCAGCCACACTTTTGATAGGTCTCGCCGCCTTCAGCCAGACGAGTTCTCCTGTCCCAGCCAGCTCACCCTCCGCACAACCCGCACCTGCCATCACCTGGCCCACGGTGGACGGAATCGTCATTCTCCCCAACTTCCGCTTCGGCACCGGCGAAACGCTCCCCCAGCTCAAGCTGCACTACCTCACCCTCGGCACTCCCCATCGCAACGCCGCCGGACACGTCGATAACGCCATTCTTTTGCTGCACGGCACCGGCGGCAACGCCCACTCCCTGCTCAACCCCATCTTCTCCAACGTGCTCTTCGGTCCCGGCGCGCCGCTGGACATTACGAAATACTTCCTCATCCTGCCCGACGACATCGGCCACGGCCAAAGCTCCAAGCCTTCTGACGGCCTGCACGCGCACTTCCCCGCATACGACTACGACGACATGGTGCGCAGCCAACGCTTGATGCTCGACGAGATGAAGATTGACCATCTGCGCCTTATCCTCGGAACTTCCATGGGCTGCATGCAGACCTTCGTCTGGGGAGAAACTTATCCCGGCTTCGCCGATGCGCTGGCGCCCTTTGCCTGCCTGCCCGTCCAGATTGCGGGCCGCAACCGTATGATGCGCTACATGATCATTCAGGCCATCAAGCAGGACCCCGCCTGGATGAATGGCGAGTACAAGACCGAACCCATCCAGGGCCTGCGCACCGCCAACGAATTCGGCTTCATTATGGGTTCCAGCCCGCTGCAGATGCAGAAGAACGCGCCCACGCGCGATGCCGCCGAGCAGTATGTCGACGCTTACCTGAAGCGCGTCATGGCCACAACCGACGCCAACGATTTGATTTTTTATTGGAACGCCAGCCGCAACTACGATCCCTCGCCGAATCTCGAACGCATTACCGTGCCGGTGCTGTGGATCAACTCCGCTGACGACTACATCAACCCGCCCGAGCTGGGCATTGCGGAAAAGATGGTCAAGCGCATGCCCCACGCGCGCTTCATCCTTCTGCCTATCTCCGACGCCACGCGCGGCCACGGAACCCATACAGCCGCCGCTGTGTGGAAGGACTACCTGGCGGAGTTTATGCGCTCGACGGAGCCGACACCTGCGGAGCCTAAGTAATCGCCATGCGCCTCTTTGTTGGAATCCCACTGTCCGCTGCGGTTATCGACGAACTCCGCGCAGCCTCGGCGCGGCTTCGCACTGCCGCGGACGGACTCCGCTGGACCGCGCCCGAATCCTGGCACGTCACCCTGCAATTTCTGGGCAACACCAGCCCTGAACAATTCGCCTGCGTGGTCACTCGCCTGCGTGCGCTGCATTCACCGCCGGTTCCTGTTTGCCTTGAGGAGCTGGGCTGCTTCGGTCGCGCCGGAATTCTTATTGCCGGCGTCAGCCTCACGCCCGAATTGCTCCTGCTTCAGGAACGCGTCGTCGCGGCCACCCAGCCCTGCGGCTTCGTCCCCGAGACTCGCCCCTTCCAGCCTCATATCACGCTGGCGCGCAGCAAAGGCCGTCATAATCTAGGCCAGCTCAAAGCCAAACTCAACCGCCCTTCCAGCTTCACCCGCTTTCAAGCCCGCGAGTTTCTCCTTTATGAAAGCTTTCTCTCGTCCGCCGGCGCACGCTACGAAATTCGCGAGCGTTTTCCTTTCGTTGGAGAATAAGCATTTTATTTGCTTAAATATGTTTCATCTCCAGTCAATTCCCGCCCCCATCTGTTACCCTCAAATGTTGCGTTTTATCACATCAAAATTGTCCGCGCCGCCGCGCCCCGAGGATTATCGCCCTCATGCCTGAACCGCTTCGTAGTTCACCCGCCTCCGATATTAAAACTCATGATTCATTGGGATTCTTCCATCCATCGAAGCGCCCTTACCGCTTCACTATCCTGATGTTCATCAGCTTACTGGTATTGGGGAGCTATTTCGCCTACGACAGCATCGGCGCCCTCGCGCCCACACTCATCGATGCATTGCATCTGGACCGCAGCACCATCGGAAATCTCTACACAGCATACTCCGTGGCCGCCATCATCATCGTGTTCTTCGGGGGCATGCTTTACGATAAGCTGGGCCCCCGCCGGGCCAGCCTGCTGTTTTGCAGCCTCGTCCTCCTGGGCGCCACTATCGTGGCCATCGCACACTCCAAGTGGGAGCTCTTCGCCGGACGGTTGATCTTCGGCGCGGGTTCCGAATCCCTCATCGTGGTGCAGAGCGCCATCATCAGCCGCTGGTTCAAGGGCAAGGAGATGGCTTTGGCATTCGGCATCGCCCTCACCATCAGCCGTGTCGGGACCCTCTTCAGCTTCAATACCGAGGAACTCATCTCTCACTACTTCGGCAGCTACCGCATCGCACTCTGGGCAGCGGCGGGTTTCTGCTTATTCTCCGTGCTGTGCAACCTGGTCTACAACACCATGGACCTCCATGGGGAGAAGGTGCTCAAGCTTCCCAAACCGGACGCCGGCGACAAGATCGTTTTCTCCGATATCGGGAAGTTCAACTCATCCTTCTGGTTCGTAACACTTCTCTGCGTCACCTTCTACAGCGCCATCTTCCCTTTCACGGCCCTCGCCACGGATATGTTCCACGACAAGTGGGGCATTCCCCTCGTAAGCTCGGGCACGGGTGGGTTTCTGGCCCAGATCTTCGACAACTTCATTCACATGTTCTCGACGGCGCCGGGGATCACCAGCATCGTGGTCTTCGCGTCCATGGTCTTCGCACCCTTCGCCGGCAGCCTGGTGGACCGCATCGGCAAGCGGGCCACGCTGATGGTTGTGGGTTCCCTCATGCTGATTCCCGCGCACCTGATCATGGGCATCACCCACTGGAATCCCATTCCCAGCATGGTCGTGCTCGGCGCCGCCTTTGTACTGGTGCCCGCGGCTATGTGGCCTTCGGTTCCCCTCGTGGTGGAGGAGAAACGCGTGGGTACGGCCTTCGGTCTGATGACGGCCATTCAGAATCTGGGCCTTGGGCTCTTCCCCTTCCTGAATGGCAAGCTTCGCGATGTCACCGGTACTTATACCGCGACCCAGATTATGTTCGCGTGTCTAGGCATGGTGGGGCTCGTCTTCGCCGTGCTCTTGCTGCGGTCGGATAAGCGGCATGGCAACATACTGGAGCAAGGAAAAAACCGGAAGGTGGACATGCTCCGAATCGAAGAGGGCTTGGAACAACGTTAGGCAGAAGCCTCTACGAGCCGGACCAATCTTCGGCACCACCCACCCCATAGGAGTCCAGCACATCCCTGAGTGTCACTACGCCTTCCAGCTTGTGAATCTCTGCCCGGTGAATCACCGGCAACACATCGAGATGGTAGGCGCTCATGCGCTCTAATGCCAGATGCAGGGCGTGATCTCTGTGAACATGTTGCACATGCTGCGTGTCCACTATCTCTTTCAGCGGCAGTTCTTTTCTTCCGTCGATCAGGGCGCACTCCAGCGACTCTCTACTCAACATGCCTAGAAAGTAATCTTTCTCCGCCACCGGCCAGATGCGGAAGGTGCTGGAGCGCGTCTCCTCCGCCGCGTCCTCGACGCGCATCTGCGCCGGAAGAATCTCAGGAGAGCGCCGCATCACCTGCGCCACCGTGCGCGTGCTTTTTTGGTGAAGCGTACCTGCGGTAGGCAGATGAATCCCGTCCTGATGCGCCAGTGCCTCGTAGATAGGCTGCCTCTGAAAGCGCCGCGAGATGAAGAGACTGGTCAGGTTGGCGATCATCAGGGGCACAATGACGGCATAATCCCGTGTCATCTCAAAGATCATCAGCACTGAGGTCATGGGCGCGCGCACAATGCCGGCAAACAGTGCTCCCATGCCTACCAGAGCATAGGCTCCCGGCGTGGCCGTGTAGCTGGGCAGTAGAGTGTGCGCCACCGTACCCATGGCTCCTCCCAGCATCGCGCCCAGAAAAAGACTCGGGCCGAAGATGCCGCCCGCGTTGCCGGAGGCGTAGCTCACTGTGACGCCAACCAGCTTCAGCGCCACCAGCAGCAGCATCAGCTTGAGCGCCATCGATCCATTCAGAGCGCTGCCTACGTAGGTGTAGCCCACGCCCAGAACCTGGGGCACAAACCATCCCATCAGGCCCACCGTCACGCCGCCCACCACCGGGTGCCACCACTGCGTCTTTTTGGGCAAGCGAAGAAAAAAGCCGCGCATCCCCAGTAGCAGCTTGGTAAAGGCCACCGACAAAAAACCGCCGGCAATGCCCAGCAGCACATAGATGCCCAGTTCCAGCGGTTGACCCAGGCTATACTCCGGCACCTGAAAGAGCGGGTTATTACCGAGCAGCAGCCGCAACATCGCCCAGGAGGTAGCTGATGCCAGCACCACCGACCCCAGAATCGGCGCGTTCATGTCGCCCATAACTTCTTCCAGGGAAAACACCACCGCCGCCATCGGCGTATTGAATGCCGCTGCAATGGCCGCCGCCGTGCCCACCGGAATCAGGGCCTTTACCTTCTCCGGGCTCAATCCCAGCGCGCGTCCTAGCACCGATCCGATTCCCGCGCCCACTTGAACCGACGGACCCTCGCGGCCCAGCGGAATTCCGCTGGCCAGCGTGGTAGCCGTGCAGAAAAACTTGCCCATAACGGTGCGCAGCGAGATGTATCCATCGCGCGCAAAGAGCGCGGCTTTGGTCTGCGGCACGCCGCTGCCGCGAGCGTTGGGAAAGTAGCGAAAGAGCAGGATACCCATGGTCAGCGAACCGGCCACCGGCACCAGCACGCGCCTCCACGCGGCGCCGTCTACCGGATAAAGCCGCATCCCCAGCCGCTCCGTGAGTACGATAAACGCCACCACGGCCAGCCCGGTAAGCGCTCCAATCACCAGCGACAGAAGCAGAAAGACCTGCTCCTCGCGTTCGTGCAAGCGCGCGCTCCAACGAGCCGCGAGAGCCGCGCGCCAGTTCTTTTCTTGTTGGTTTTCCACGCTGGCCGATGCCATGAAATCAGTTTACGCGAATGGGATTCTGTTTCCTGGAGAGCAATCGCCAAGAAACCATCTCGCCGCCTGCTAACTCCGCTAACCCCACTTCCCTGTCTTCTACCGCGGCGGCTCCATGTTGTAGAGGAACCATGCGCGCAGTTCCAGATACGGCCCGTGAAAATCCCTGGGCAGAGGCGGGTAGTTCGAGCCGGTCAAAGCGCCCCAGGCTGCGCGGTCCAGCGCCACGTCGCCCGAGCGGCCCTCCAGAATCAAGCTGCCGTCCATCAACCGTCCGTTGGGCAACACCTTGAAGCGAATCGCCACCATCCCCGATTTGTAAATCGGCGCATTTACCTCGTCGGGAATAAGCGGATCCCATGTCCTCTCTGTCTCCCAATGCCAGCGCGCCAGCCAGCTGCTGAAGTCCACACCCTGCGTGTCAGACAGAACCTCCAATCCGCCCGTGCCCGCGCCCGGATGCATCGATAGCCTGCCGCCCGGCAGATTGTCCGTGCCCGTGCCGTGGTCACGTGATGCGCCCTTCAGGGCTTCGCGTAACTGGTCGGCGGGATTTTGCGAGCCCATGGCAAAACTGGGCTTGGCCGGCACCGCTGCCGGGCGAGGCGCCTCCAGTTGTGACTGCTCAGCGGGCGGGGTGGGCGGCGTCGGAGCCGCCGCTTCAGCCTTGGGCGCGGGCTCCGGAGCAGGCGGATTCGCCCGCTTCATCGCCTCCATCGTCTCCTTGTCAATCAAGGGATGCTGCGGAAGCGGTTTCACGACAGGCTTGGGCGGCAGCGTGAACGGCGTATCCAGGTACGTGAAATCCCTGTGATCATTGAGCTTATTCTGGTCAGTTATCGGCGGAATCTTGAAAATATATTTGGGAATCCAGGTCACCGCCGAAAGCAATACCAGGTGGAGGAAGATGGCAATCCAGAAACCCTCGCGCAGACGCGCCCAGCGCCGTTCGTCCTCCAGCTCGCTGATCATCACCAGCAGCTCGTGGGTGTCGTAGTCAATCCAGCGCGAAGTGCTAACTACCTGGGGCTCAGCCGGGCGCAACTCCTCGCCCGCAACCGGTACGTCCGAGGCGAGGCTGGTTTGCGCGGGATTTGCTTCCGCGGGCCCGTTAAGCTCGTTCACTTCGCTTGGCGTTTGATCGGTGGGCATTCGTTCTTCAGGAGCCTCCACGGGCGCACGCGCGCCCACAGCTCCATTTCGAGTCCTTTCTTTCTATTCTCTCATCCGGACCAAAGCCCTGCCCATCGCCTATAGCGAAACCAGAGTAGATGCACTCCGAAAGCAACTCCGTCAAGTGGCTTTTTCCTTAAGAAAAAGTCACCTCTAACAAATCGTGGTAATGGCACGCTTACTCTGGTTTCGCTCTGGGCCCGTACAATGGTTCTGATACTAAGACGGATTTGCCGGTGGAAGGGGACCCTGTTTGAAGCAGTTTATTGCTCGATTGATCGCCAAATGGAAGTATGTAGCCCTCTTTCTGGCCAAGTTTGGTGTTTGGGGCGTGGGCGCCGTCGCCATGCTGGACTCCTCCACCATCCCCGTACCCATGGACCTCATCCTGGCTGGTTATATCTGGGCCGACAAGAGCCATTTCTGGCTCTATTGTCTGATGGCCTCAGTAGGTTCCGCGGTGGGTGGACTGCTCCCTTACGGCCTGGGCCGCGCCGGAGGTGAACTCTTCCTGCTCAAGCACGTCAACCGCGAGCGTTATGAGCAGATGCGCGCCCGCTTCGAGCGCCAGGAGTTCCTGGCTATGATGATTCCTTCCATGCTTCCCCCGCCAACGCCATGGAAAATCTTCGTCTTTGCCGCTGGCGTCTTTGAGATGCGCGTCGCCCCCTTCATGCTGTCTGTCTTCGCCGGAAGGCTCCTCCGCTGGCTGATCCTCTCCGCTCTGGTGCTCATCTTCGGCCCCAGCGTCGTCGATGTGGTGCAGCATCACGGACTAGCCCTGCTGGCCATCGTAGGAGGCCTGGCCGTGATTGGTTTTGCCTGGTGGTGGATGCGCAAGAAGCGTGACGGGAAACTGGACGTCGATTTATCCGGAACGAAGAAAATGAAATGAGGATGGAATGGCCGATAAACCCTATTGCCCGCAGCAAGACATCGTAACCCTGATGAAGCAGTTCAACCAGCAGGTCAAAAAATCTCCTCAGCTTCCCGACCCGGAGACGCGCCTGCTTCGCGCACGGCTGGTATTTGAAGAGGCTCTCGAATTCGTCAAAGGATGCGGTTGCACGGTCACCAGGACATTTGCCGGATCGAACGGCAAAGATCAGCCCGCCGTCATTAACGAGATCAGCGTCGTGCTCGATCCCAACGGCACACCCGATTTGGTCGAATACGTTGACGGATGCATCGACCAGTTGGTTGTCACTTACGGTGCGCTCAACGCCGCCGGCGTAAAGGCTCAGCCCGCCTGGGATGAAGTGCAGCGCAGCAACATGAGCAAGGCATGGCCGCACTGCAGCGTTTGCGACGCTGTTTTGGTGCAGGGTAGCAGCCCGGAGCTACTCCATCCGGAAGACGCCAACGCCCATCCCGGAGATTGGAAACCGATTCTAAAGATTCACAAGCGGCCGGACGGCAAGGTCATCAAGTCGCCAACCTATTCACCCGCCGACTTAAAGCGCGTGATTGTTGAGCAGATCCAGCAGGCCGGTTAATGTAGCGCCGGCCTCCTGGCCGGGGTCCCCGGCGAATGATCTTTGTTCGCTGGGGTGGTTGGCCGGCTGTCGTGCGGGCGTCCTCGCCCGCGCCGGGTGCCCCACCCTCGCCGCGTTTTTGTTTTTGCGGGTTCGGGGTCCCCAACGATAGGTCTTCGTCGTTGGGGTGATCTAGGGTGGGTGAATAAATCTCTATTGCACTCGCACTCTCAGAGTGTCACAATGGTTCCGCCACAAATTTCAAAAACCTAACCGCATGAAAACCTGCCCGCAATGCGACTCCGGCTATCCCGACACCCACATCACCTGTCCCACTCATGGCCTGCCTCTTAACGAAATCCGCGACCTCAAGCCGGGCATGATCATCCGCAACACCTATCGCATCGTCCGCAAGCTCGGCCAGGGCGGCATGGGCGCCGTCTATCTCGCCCAGCACACGCTCATGAACGAGCCGCAGGCCCTCAAGTTCCTCTCTTCCGAGCTGAGCCAGGACCAGGCTTTTACCGGCCGCTTTCTGCGCGAGGTTCGCACCCTGCGCCAGATTCGCCACAAGAATGTGGTGGATGCTGGAAACCTGGAGCCTGCCGAGGATGGAACCCTTTTCTTCTCCATGGAATTCGTCGACGGCCCCGACCTGAGGAGATTTCTCCACGACGCGCCCAAGCCATTTCCCGTCCCACTCGCCCTCTCCATCGCCCGCCAAATCGCCGAAGGACTTGGCGCTGCCCACTCCAAAGGAATGGTCCACCGCGACATCAAGCCGGAAAACATTCTCATGGCCCGCGACGCCGGCGCATGGCTTCCCAAGATCGCCGACTTCGGCATCGTCGCCACCAAGGAGTCCAGCACCGCCTACACTCGCACCGGCGGCACTCTGCTCACCATGGCCTACGCCGCCCCCGAGCAGTGGCGCGGAACCCCCGCCGCCGAGCTCGACGGACGCACCGATCTCTACGCCCTCGGCGGCCTCCTCTACGAGATGCTCACCGGGCAGACCGCCTTCCATGCCGAAAACTACGAAGGCTGGTCGCGCCAGCATCAAACCACTCCGCCCCAGCCGCCCAGCACCCTCCGCCCCGACCTGGCCAACTGGCAAGGCCTCGACGCACTCGTCCTCCGCCTCCTCGCCAAAGACCGCAACGACCGCCCCAAAGACGTCGCCGAAGTGCTCGACCTGGTCGACGCCGTGCGGTGCGTTGCACCAGAGGCATACCGGGAAACGGCCTTGGAGGACGCGAGGAAACAGGTAAACGGAAAACTTCACAAGAAAGTACCCCGTTGGCTATGGATACCATCGGTTTCATTGCTCACATTGGCAATAGTTATTGCAGGGCTTGCATATGGTATGCCAACTTCGATGATTGCGAAACGCGCCGACGAACTCGACAAAAAACAACACTATTATCTCGGCGGGATTCTTCGTAATCTTGCCTGTACGCGAGGCAACGGTGAGGCATGCTATAGACTCGGATTTACGTACTTAGTTGGCCGTGAGTTTGGCGTCGCGGAGGATGATTCACGGGCGGCGGAACTCCTCAATAAAGCATGCGATGAGGGATACGCATACGGATGCATGCGTCTTGGTGTTATGTACGAAGAAGGTTATGGTTTTGCGAAGGATATTTCCAGGGCAGCGGCACTCTATTCGCAGGAAGCAGAACTGCTCTCCAAAGCCTGCGAAGCGGGAGATACATCTAACTGCTACGAGGCGGGAAGTAAGTATGACGGTGGGCATCTTATTGCAACGGATTATCCCCGTGCGGCAGCCTTATACATGAAAGCCTGTGATGCGAAGAGCGCCGAAGGTTGCGACAAACTTGCCGAAAAATATACTCGGGGCGAAGGTGTCATACAGGATGATTCTCGTGCGAACACCCTTTATGCCAAATCATGCAATTTGGGCGATTGGTCTGGCTGCTCCGACCTCGCGATCAGATATGAGATTGGCGAAGGAATTGAAAAGAACATTCCGAGAGCACGTGAATTATGGAGCAAGACCTGCTCAATGGGCCACGAATTCGCGTGCGCCATAGCGGCAAAATTGCAATAGAACCATCCCAGATAGAATCGATGCTACTCAGTTGTGACTATCTATTAATTTGGCAACTTCATTCGCGAAATCATACTTATCGGTAATTTGGAGGTCGCGAATAAACTCCCACCGCAACTGGTCCACGTGCCAATCCTGCTGGTTCTTTTTCGCTAGTTCAATTCTTGAATTTGTATACCGGCGAACGACATCCTCGTCGCAGAGAATAGATGTTACCTGTTTCGACTTCAGCATTGCATCATGTTCGGAGGGGTATTCTTGCCAACTCTTGAGTGATCCCTGGAGGCTCATATCCGCAATATGTGATTGCGGATAATTCATGTGCTGAAAGTAGTGTTGTAGTTCATGAGATAAAGAAATGACGAGACTTACTTCTGGTTCGCAAGCACTTCCATGAATATAGATCAACTTTTTGAAGAGGATCTCTCCGGCAGTACCGCGAAGACGCTCTTCAACATAGAAAGGTAAAGGGGGGGTGCCTGTATTTAAGGTCCATTCGACGTTGAATACAAAAAAACCTCGATTTGTTATACCTAATCTCGCGTTTTTCTCCCTCTCGAAGTCCATATCCTCAACGTCTTCTTCATCGATAAAGCAGAGCAGGCTAAGTTGGGAGAGTTGAAGTTGAAAATATTCAAGCACCTTTCTACAAGTCGCTTCACGACTAGCTTTCACTTGAGCGTTGGCAGATTTGACTTGTAGTGGTTCCATTTATGCCTCTCCTGAGATGATATGCCGGGTGTCTCAGCCTTGAAAGAACCATAATGCCTGTGCACCCCATCCTTCTCTTTGCCGGGGTCCCCACGAACTCGGGTTCCCAATGAGCGATCTTTGCTCGCAGGGGTGAAGGGACAGCTCTTCGACCGTGGGGTGGCCGGGCGAAGGCTAGGAAACCGAGACCTTTCGTTCTCCGCGCCGAAGGCGTCTGCCTGGACAGCCTGCCCTGAGCTCAGTCGAAGGGGCCAGTCCTTGCAGATTATTTCCCCACTTTGTCGCACAATGATTCTCAGAAGCTTTCCTTCAAATCGTCTCGGAACGTCCTTTTCGCGCCGCCTTCCATCCGAAAGCGGCCAGAAGACGGAAATACGTCCCGTAACTCCTTATCCTGGACGATTTTGCAGGGAACTCCTTTGTTTTGACGACTTTACAGCGCAACCCTGTCTGTAACCTCAACAAAACAACGACTTTGCATCCAAAGTATGGGTGGGGGTACCCGAGGTGCCAGCTTTGCCGGCCTATCAAGACCAACGGACAGCGCTTTCAATCTTCGGCGGGTTCTATCAAAGGGGATGTCAAGTAAAAATACTTCTTCTGATTCTGATCCGCTTATGTCACGATTTCCTGCGCCCGCGCAGCGCTCATCCGCCGCACCAGCACCGGAAGCCCGAAGGCCAGTCCGGCCACGATGGCCGTCGAGGCCAGATCGTTGCGATAGAACAGCAAACCCGCCGCATAGCACGCGCCCAGCCCGCCCAGCGTTCGCGGATACATCCAGCCGCTGGCCCACACCGCATAATTCGAGACCAGGAAAAACGAGGTCGGCCCCAGCAGCGCGCCCGCCGCCACGCGCACCACGGTCGTCCGCGCCCGCAGCAGAATATACCCCAGCGCCATGGCCATCCCGTACCACGCCCATGTAGCCGCGTAGAGCTGCCAGGTAAAAGTGAAGTGATAAATGTAGACGGTGAGAATATAGTCGGTAGCCATGAGCGCGGCCAGCGGCGCCAGCATCTCCCGCCACGGTCTGCGCGCGCCAAAATATAGCAGTGCGCCGCCCACCGCGGTAAAGTTCCATAGCCCGGCATGGGGCAGCAAACGGCTCAGCACGGCAACCAGCAGAAGAAGATATGCAGGCATGTACACCTCAGGGTTCAGGATTCCGTCGTCGCGCCAGGGGAATAACGTTCCAGAAGGCGGATCGGCGTTCATTTCATTCTGCGGGTCGCGCCCCGCCGGGTCAACCTCGAACCTTGACGCGATGAACAAATTTTTTCATTCGGAGCAATGCCGCTCTACCGCTGCTCCCGCCCGTTCAGCGCCTCGCCTGCCTCGTCGCGCCCGTCCACGATATAAACCCAGCCGCTCAGGGGCTTTCTGCCAGTGCTTCTGCCTGCCCCGATAAACGGATAGTCGAAGCGCAGATCGTAAAACTCGACCGTCGTCCACGTCCGGCTGCGCGGTAACTTCGGAGATTCCATCCCCGGCACAGGAATTGGCTCCTGGCCCACATCGCGCACCACCGCCCACGTGCCCCAGTCCATGTAAACCTGCCCCAGCAGCGTGCGTTTGGCGGCCTCGGTGGCTGCGGTCGCCGGCGGCTTGTAGAGCACATCCCGGCGCGGGTCGCTCTCGATCTCCCCGCTCAGCGTGTTGATCTCGGCGGTCTGAAAATACTCCTCCGTCTCCAGAATCGCGTGCCAGCGAAAAAGATTGACGGGATAAGGCTCCAGCGCCATGCGCTTCACCGGAGCCGAGGTGATTTGCGTGTTGTCCGCCAGAGCCCTTGCCCGCCCCTGCTCCGCCCAACGCCAGCCCCACAGCAAGACCATCCCGGTCAGCGCGAAGATTGCCCATCCGCGCCCGCGAAATTTTTTCTTCTTTATGCCAATCTCTGAGTCGGCAAGGCCCAGAAGCCAGGGCATGATCAATGCCAGGGAAAGCAGCGCCCACAGCACCGGCTCGTAAATAAAAACAAAGCTCCCCGCATACCAGCGCGGATTGAAGGGGAAAAACGGCCTCAGCCCGTAGTTGTTTGTCCAATCCAGCAGCAGGTGGCTCAGCGCCGAGAACAGCGCCGTCAGATAAAGCCAGCCCAAGTGCAACGGCGGGGATAGCGCTGTGGAAGCTTTTTCGTTTTGGCCGGATGGATTTGCCTTGCGATATCGCCACCTTCGTCGCCAACGATCGAAGAGCCAAACCGCTCCCACCGCCGCCGCCGCCACTACCGGCACGGCAATTAACGTATGCGTGATGCCGCGATGGTGCTTCAGCTCCTCGACCGGACCCGCCAGTCCCCACAGCACGTCAATGTCGGCAGCCTCGGCGGCCAGCACGGCAACCAAAGTCGCGTAGGCCGTCTTGCGGTTCAACCCCGCCCGCCCAATGCAGGCTCCGGTCAGAAAATGTGTGACGGGTTCCATAACTGTCTGCCAACCATACTACCCTACCGGTAACCCCCTATAATTCTCCCCATGGGCGAACGAACCAACCCACACTCATCACCGGGCTCAATTTGGGCCCGGCGCGCCGCCGAACTCAGCGCCGAACTGCGCCGCCACGAGCACTTGTATTACGTTTTGGATGCGCCGGAGATCAGCGACGCCGCCTACGATGCGCTGATGAACGAGCTCAAACAGCTCGAGGCCGCGCATCCCGAACTCGTCACCCCCGACTCGCCCACCCAGCGCGTTGGAGGCAAGCCTGCCGAGGGCTTCCGCAAGGTTGCGCACTCCCGCCCCATGCTCTCGCTGGACAATGCCTACTCCGCCGAGGAGCTGGCCGCGTGGGACGCCCGCTGCCGCGAGTTGGCCGGCCCGTTGCCCGTCGAATATGTCGCCGAGTACAAGCTGGACGGCTTGAGCGTGGCGCTTCGTTATAGTCCTGTGGACGGTGGCGCACGGCTGACAACCGGCATCACCCGCGGCGACGGCCAGACCGGCGAGGATGTCACCTCGAATATCCGCACCATTCGCAGTGTTCCGCTCAGCATCTCCGCCGATAAGCTGAAGAAGCTCCGCCTTCCGCAGGAATTCGAAGTTCGCGGTGAAGTGATCATGCCCGAAGCAGCTTTCCTGCGCCTAAACGAGGAGAAGGAGCAGCAGGGTCTCGCGCCCGCCGTCAACCCGCGCAACGCCGCTGCCGGCACCCTGCGCACCCTCGAACCCTCTATCGTCGCCAATCGCCGTTTGGAGTTCTACGCATACTTCCTGCTCGTCCAGATCGAAGGCAGGAGCGAATACTGGCCGCAAGGCCAGCGCGCCACTCTCGATGCGCTCGCTGCCCTCGGCTTCCGCGTCAATCGCAACCACAAACTCGTCGCATCGGTCGAGCAGATGACCCGCTTCATCGATGCCGCTGAAGCCGCGCGCTCCACGCTCGGCTATGAAATCGACGGCGTGGTCCTCAAGGTGGACTCGCACGCCACACAGCAGCGGCTCGGCTACACCGGCCGCGCCCCGCGCTGGGCCATCGCCTACAAGTTCACTGCTCGCTCCGGCATCACACAGGTCAACGCCATCACCGTGCAGGTGGGCCGCACCGGCAAGCTGACCCCGGTCGCAGAGCTGGCTCCGGTCTTTATCGGCGGCACCACAGTCAGCCGCGCCACGCTCCACAACGCCGACTTCATCGAGCGTCTCGGCCTCAAGCTGGGCGACTGGGTGCGCGTCGAGCGCGGCGGCGACGTGATTCCCAAGGTCGTCGAAGTTCTCGAGGACGCCAGCCATCCGCGCGGAAAGAAGTCTTTCGTTTTTCCGTCGAAATGTCCGGAATGCCACTCGCACGTCGTCCGCGCCGAGGGCGAGGTGGATTTCCGCTGCGTCAACGCTGATTGCCCCGCCAAGCTCCGCGAAAGCCTGCTCCACTTTGCCTCCCGCGGCGTCATGAACATCGAGGGCCTGGGCGAGGCGGTGGTGGAAGAGTTGTGTAAGAAGCGGCTCGTGAGAAGCGTCGCAGACATCTACGACCTCGACGAAGGAAAGCTTCGCTTATTGGAAAAGCAGGTCAGACGCAAGAATAAGAAGACTGGTGAATTTAAGACGAAGACTGAGCATTTACTCGGCCCGAAAGCTACAAATAAACTCCTCGAACAAATCGAGCGCTCCAAACACGCGGGCCTAGCAGGTGTACTGATCGGATTGGGGATTCGTTTTGTGGGTGAGCGTACTGCTGAGTCGTTGGCTCAAGAGTTTGGCACCATGGACGCATTGAGCGCTGCAACGGTTGAGGATTTGGAGCGGGTTGAGGAAATTGGTCCTGAAATCTCTCGGTCCATTGTCGAGTTCTTCACAAATGTTGCGAATCGAAATCTAGTAAAAAGGCTGAAAGACGCAGATGTGGAGATGGAGGCAGAGAAGAGAGAGCAGTCCGCAGAACTTGCAGGTTTGACCTTCGTATTGACCGGTACATTGCCAAATATGACGCGCGACGAGGCCAAAGAAAAGATTGAGACCGCCGGTGGCAAAACCACGGAATCAGTGAGTAAAAAGACAAACTATGTAGTGGCAGGCGAGGAGGCCGGCTCGAAGCTCGACAAGGCGCGCAAGCTCGGGGTTCGAGTAATAGATGAATCTGAATTACTCAGTCTTCTTGACTCCGAACCAGCGAAAATTCCGAGCAAAATGAAACCTCAAATTAAAACGAAATCTCCAAGTAAAGCTAAATCTCCAATTAAGACTAGGTCTCTTGATGAAGCCAAATCTTCTAAAGGTAAGTCTCCGAGAAGGTCAAAACCTCGGAACAAAGCAGGGTCTAGGGATAAGGGAAAGGTTCGAAAGGAAAAGAAACCCGTCCAGCAGAACTTACCTTTCTCCTGGTCGTAAGGAGATGCGAGGACATGGATTTCGTGGTCGTTGATGTTGAAACCGCTAACGCTAATTTATCGAGTATTTGCCAAATTGGCATTGCATCTTTTCGCGATGGTGGATTGGCCGAGACATGGGAGTCTTTGATTAACCCAGAGGACTATTTCAGCCCATTCAACGTATCCATACATGGCATCAATGAGTATATGGTTGAGGATGCTCCAACGTGGAGAGGGATATTTCCACAAATTGCCGCCCGATTGCAGAAAAGAATTGTCGTTTCCCATACGCATTTCGATAGATTGGCGCTGGCACGCGCGTGTGATCGCTTTGATATAGCAGAATTCGAATGTAAGTGGCTCGATTCCGCTCGAGTGGTCCGAATAGCTTGGCCACAGTTTTCCAGGTCTGGATACGGACTCTCCAATGTTGCGGAACATTTTGGAATAGAGTATCAAGCTCATGATGCACTTGAAGATGCACGATGCGCTGGATTGGTGCTTCTTCGCGCTATTGCCGAGACTGGTTTGAGCCCCGAACAGTGGCTAAATCGCGTGAGGCAACCAATTAATTCAGACAATCACGGACATGGGTTGAGTACTTGGCAGACATCATGTAAGAGAGATGGAAATCCAGATGGTGATCTTTTTGGTGAGATACTTGTGTTTACGGGATCATTGTCGATTCCACGCCGCGAAGCAGCAGATGCTGCAGCAGCTATAGGGTGCCGTGTTGATGACGGTGTCACAAAGCACACGACGATGCTAGTAGTTGGGGATCAGGATCTTAGGACACTTATTGCCGGCCATGAGAAGAGTTCAAAGCACATTAAAGCCGAGGAGCTTATTGCCAGGGGTCAGTCCATCCGCATCCTTGGCGAAAGCGACTTTATGCGCATTGTTGTGCAGTCCGGCTCTCCCATGGGTAGATAGGAAGCCGGCTCCAAGCTCGACAAGGCGCGCGAACTTATAATCCCTGTCCTGGATGAAGCCGGATTGCTGGCCCTGCTTCAGGCCGCGCCGGCCACGCATTGAAATCCGCTTCATCTCCGCCTGAATGCAGGCTCCCGGAATCCCGAATAAAACACCTTGCGGTGCACACTAATGGAGAGATAGCCAAAAGAATCAGCAACAAGTCAAGCCACACAGTGCCCTCACAATCTCATCTCATTGGCAATGAACATTAGCCGCGGCGGGCAACCAGGCCCGGATGACGCTCGATGGCGCTCAAATCGCGCTCTCGCTCGCGCTCCCGTTCCCACGCCGCGGCGCGCCAGTTGCGCGAGGTATAGCGGGGCAGCTCGTTAACGGCTACTGCGGCCTCATCGACGCGCCCCCTTACCGGCAAAGTTACCAATTCCATCTGCATCCGCAGAGGGGGCCGCGCGGGTGATACCGGCGCGGGTGCGGCAATCAGCCGCGCGGGTGATTCGACTTCCTTGTAGGCCGCGCTCGAGGTCAGGCTGGCGTCAGTCTTTACGGCCTGCTCGATGATCTCGTCCTCCACATCGGTTTTGGCGGCCCGCGATCCGCGCGATGTCAGGCCTTTGACCAGAAAATCATCCACCAGCTTGTGCAGGCAGGTTTGACCGCACAGATGCTTTGAGCCAGGGCGCAGCCGGTTGCGCGAGTTCCACCCGCTCACGCGCAACTCCTCCCCCTGGTCATTGGCCACAAACCAATGGTTTGTCTGCTTCTTCTCCGTCCCGCAGATATCGCACGATATCGCCTGTCGGATCACCCGGCTTCCCCCTGTCGCACCGTTCTTTCGCGGCCTGGACGATTTCCGTCTTTCACCTTGACCCATGCGGCAAAACAACTCAAAAGAACTGCATGCCGCCCAGACGAACCCCATGGAGAACTCTAGGAGCCGCCCACATCTATTTCATCGCTGATCCTGTGCAATCAGTGAGGTAAGAACTGAAAGAAACTGGATTAATGGCAAATGGGAACAGCAAAACGCAAAATTGTCCTGAATCGGAACGCGCCAGTAGATTCCATTGAAAAATGCAGGAAGGAAAAATGAGAAATCGAGTCGATTTCTGCTATTTATATAGTTTCAAAGGGCCCTACAAACGGATGCGGCTTCACCTCCCCTGTGGAGTGAATGTGGTAAAAATCCACTCCCTCAAGGGAACTGAAGCCCCATGTACATTCTTGTTAATCCTGCGCCGCTGCCGCTACGGTTTCTACGGCATTGGCGCGAAATAGCCCTTGCGTGTGCGCACTATGTAGCTCCGGTCAAAGCAGTAAAGATAAATAGGGCGAAATGCGCCATCTTCCTTGAAGTCGGCCGGAGTATAATTCAGCGCGTACTGGCTGCGCAGCGCTTCTTCAATGTCGTGGAAGCTGTTGGTCATATCCTCCACCGAAGGCGGAAAGAAAACCTGCCCGCCGGTTTCCTCGGCCATCTGGGTCAACGCCTGGTCTCCCTTGCCGCGGCTGGGCGTCCAGTTGGTGCTGATGGCGTAGATGATGGTGTCTGCCCGTTGGCACATCTTGATGGCCTCGTCCTGATGGACATGGCTTACGTTGTCGTCGCCGTCGGAGATCAGCACTATTGCCTTGCGCACCGGCTCCGGTCCGCGCTCAGTGAGCAGTTTGTCGCGGCAGGCGACGTACACGGCATCGTACAGCGCCGTGCCGCCCCCGGGACTCAGCCGGTTCACGCCCGTCTCCAGGCCGTCAAGGTTGTTGGTCCAGTCCTGGGTAAATGTGTGTGACTCATTGAACCCCATCACGAAGGCGCGGTCGCTTTTGGCCTTGAGAATATCCAGCAGAAACTCTATGGCCGATTGCTGCTCAAACTGAAAGCGCCTGCGAATCGACGTGCTGATGTCGATGACGATGCCCACCCGCAACGGAAGATGAATCTGCTGGTGGAAGCTGTTCACCTTGGCCGGCGCCTTGCGGTCGTCAAGCAGGGCAAAGTCGCTTTGCTGAAGGTTGGGAATGTAGCGCCCGTGCTTGTCCGTCACTGTAAAGATGAGGTTGACCTCATTGACGGGAATCTTGATGACGGTGGGCGCTACTTCTTGCCCCGCGGGCTGTCCCGCAGGCTGCTGTGCGGCCTGCGCGGGCGCCGGTTGGCCAGCCTGTGGAGTTGCTGGCGTGGCCGCTGGTTGCTGTGCATACAAAGTGGCTGCCGCAAAGGCTGCGGCATACACAAGTCCTGATAGCTTTCTGGTCATAGCTCTTTAATTTTATCAAGAGCGCCCTGTCTTCGCGCCTGGCTGTGCAACTCATTTTCCTGGAAGGGTTTGCCCCTCTTCCAGTCTGTGTAAAAACGCTTCCAGCTCGGCCGGCAGCGGCGCCTCCAGTTCGAGCAGCTTCCCCGTCCGGGGGTGCGCAAATTCCAAATGCGCCGCGTGAAGAAAGTTTCGTCCCAGCCTGAGCCGCTCCGGCTCTGCTTTCCTCCGTGCTGCCCTGGAGGGCGCGGCCTGCGAGGCTGCCTGGTCAATCAACTGCCCCGCTCCTCCATAGATCGTGTCGCCCACCACCGGATGACCGATCGACGCCATGTGCACCCGGATCTGGTGCGTCCTGCCCGTCTCGATGCGCACCCTCACCAGCGTGAACTTGCCGAAGCGATTCACCAGCCGCCGCACCACCTCGTAGTGCGAGACGGCCGCGCGAGCGTCCCCCAGCGGTTTCGCCGTCATGCGCGTGCGCCGCACCGGGTCCCGTCCCACGCTGGCATTGATGGTGCCCTTGGCCCGCTCTACCGTTCCCTGAACCAGCGCAATATAGGTCTTTTTGATCTTGCGGGTCGAGAACATCTCCGCCAATGCCGCATGGGCGCGGTCGTTCTTGGCTACTACGATCAGCCCGCTGGTCTCCTTGTCCAGCCGATGCACGATGCCCGGCCGCAGGTCGCCGCCAGTCGATGAAAGCGCCTTGAAGCGATAGAGCAGCGCGTTGACCAGCGTGCCGCTGCTGCGCGCCTCCTCACTCTGCCCCGACCCGGCATGGACCATCATTCCCGCCGGCTTGTTCACCACCGCCAGGTCTGCATCCTCGTAGATCACATCCAACGGAATCTCTTCAGCTTTGGCCTTGAGCGGCGCCGGATGCGGCTCGCCGGTAATATCAATCCGCTCGCCTCCGCGCAGCTTCAGCGAAGCCTTTTCGCCGCGCTTGCCGTTCACCAGCACATCGCCCTGGTCGATTAGTAATTGGACTCGAGACCGGCTTACGCCCTCCAGCGCGGCAGCAAGAAACTGGTCGAGCCGCTGTCCCTTAGCCTCCGCCGGCACATCGATAGTGCGCACTTCAGTCATGTGCAGCCTCGTCCTTCGCCGATAAGCCCAATAATCCGGGTGCCCCACCTTCGCCGCGTCCTTGTTTTTGCGGCTAAGGTGGGATTCATCAACTCTTGACTGTCGCTTTACGTTCCAGCAGCACCAGCCCGCCCACTACCACCAGCGCCGCCGCCACTGCCTGCGGCCCGTCCAGAGCCCCGCCCAGCAGCGCGCCCCTTCCCTCTGGATCGCGCCAGAACTCTGTGATAAAAACCACCACGCCGGTGCCCATCATCAACAGCCCGGCCACATCGCCCGGCTGTCGCCGATACCGCAACCAGAACAGCAAGAAAAGTGCGAGGGTGAGAAAACCCAGCGCCGCATAAGCCTGCACCGGATGCAGCGCAACGCCCAGCGGAGCTCCGCTCCAGAACGCGGCCATCGGATGGTTATATGTGACGGCCCAGTGCGCCGTAATCCCCCTCCCTGCTTCAACTCCATAGCCCGAGCCGGCCAGCAGCGCGCCCGACTGTTCAAAAGCCAGTCCCAAAGCCACCGGCGCGGCCACCGCATCGGCTGTACTCAACAGCGGCAGCTGCTGCCAGCGTCCATACAAAATGGCGGCCGCCACCGCGGCCAGCGCTTCAAAACCGGCCAGCAGCGGATGATGAATCATGGCCAGCCCCAGTATCCATATCGGGTGCTGGCGCAGGCTGTTCCAGTTGAGCACCACCAGCAGCAGCCGCGAACTCACCAGGGCTGCAAACAGCCCCACCACACATAGATTCCACACCTTCCGCCCGTCGAGCCCCGTGATGCGCGCCGTACGATACGCCAGCATCAGCGCCAGCAAAACTCCCACGGCTGTCAAAGCGCCATAGGCAGGAATCACAATCGATCCGATATGAAAGAGGACTGGATGCACCAGTGTCAGAATACGGCATTCGTGCCAGTGACACAGCTATTGCCGAAATCAGTAGGGTTGCTATGGCCGCATTCGGAAGGAAGGTAGAATCCGGCCCACGGGGCCGTGGGGTTGATCAGCTGGTGAACCCGTCCTAAGACGGTGGAGCTCTCCGCGGTTCATTAGGCATTCCGGACTGGCGGACACTGCACACAGAACCGATTGTCGAGTTAAGCCCCTGCTGTTGAATGTTGGTTCAACCAGCGTGAATCTCCCACCTGCTTTGCAGGCCGGTTTCTAGTGCGAATAGTAGGAGGTTGCAAATAAAAATGCAAGTCTTGCGCGTGATAGTAATGATGTGCTATGGTTTTGCCCGCCGTTTTTGGGAATAGAAGGGCCAAATTGACGAGCCGTACTACTTTTTTTTAATTCGGGCTGCTTGCGGAATGATCAGCAGCCACTGCTGGCATGGGCTTGCGATTAGCCGCCTCTTCCGCCTGCGCAATCAGCTTCTTCAGCTTGCCCTCGATATTCGCATCGCCTATATGCTGGTCCTCCACCACTCCATCGGCATCAATGGTGAAGGTTGCGGGAATAGAGCTAACACCAAACTCCTCGGCCATCGGCCCCACAAAATAGCCGTCGTAATACTGTGGCCAGGTCATCCCGTTCCTCTGGATAAATGCCTTCCACACGTTCTGATTCTTATCAAGGCTCACGCTGAGCACGACAAAAGGACTATTGGCGAACTTTTCAGCCAACTTCCGGATTTGGGGCAGCGCATCGCGGCAGGGGCCGCACCATGTGGCCCAGAAATCAATCAACACCACTTTGCCGGCAAGACTGTCCCTGCTGATCTGCTGCCCATCCAGGGTAGTCAGCGCAAAGGCGGGAGCTATCGGGAACCGCGCAAGCTCAATGCGCTCCAGATACTTTTCCGTGCGCCGGTGAAGGAAAGGATTTTTCTGGTCCTGCTCGAGAAAGGCTCTGAACTCCGCGCGCGCCTCATCATCCCGATGAAGATGCGCCAGTGAGACACCGTAGCCAAAATGTATCAGCGGTGCGTGTATATCCAACGCCAGCGCGGCCTTGTACTCATCACAGCTCGCCATCAGGTACTTGCTGTTCTTGTGGTTGATGCCCTGCATCTGCAATGCCTCACCCAGCATTGAGTGAATCATCGCCTTGTCCGCATCACTCTGGGCCAGGGCCAGCCAATCGTGCGCGATCTGCACAGCGTCGTTGTATGTGCCGTACTTGGCGGACATCGAAAGCGCGCGGCGCAGGCACTCCGTGCAGTGGCCGCCGTCCTCCTTGTTCGCCTGGCGCAACTCGTCGATGGCGATATTCTGGTAGCCCTTCTTCTCCCAATCCAGCGCCGAGTCCCAGGTCTTGCGGGCCTTCGCGTCTGTGGGCTCTCCAGGTTTGGGCGCATCGTCCCGGGGCGCTTCGGCAGCTTGAAGTCCAATGCCAAGCACCAGCAGCAGAAACGGAATGGCCATGAGCCTCCTGCGAAAGAGGCATGAAAAATGGAACATCCCTTTATCCTCCACAGAAGGAAATGAGCGGCCCAGATGAATAAAAGTCAAATGCTAAAATGCGGAAACTATGAGCCCGTCTTGCGCTTTTCCTCTAGCACTTCGTCCAGCATTCCGCGCAGGTTTGCGGCCCGCGTGTGAGCCTGCCGCGCGTCGCCGCCTCCGGCCCGCTCAGCCCGCGAAAGCTCATCGGCAAGGTTCAGCGCCGCCAGCACGGCTACGCGCAGCGAATCCGCCGTGCGCCCCTGTGCGGCCACGGCCCGCATACGCGCGTCAACCATTTCAGCCAGGCGGCGAATATGCTCCGCGTCATCGCCGGAGAGGCGATAGGTCTGGTTGTAAATCTCGACTGTGACATAGTTGGCCGGTTTGCCGGTTTGCTCTTGAGCCACGCTTGTCCTCACAATTCCAGTGCGTCCAGTTGCGCCAGCAGCCGCTCCACGCGCTGCCGCACATGGCCGCGCTCCGTGCGCAGCATCTGAATTTCCGCCTGCAATTGCTCCACCAGCGGCGTATGTTTGCTGATCTGCGTTTCCGCCGCAGTGGCTCGCTCCTCGGCCGCCAAGCGCGCCTGCCGCTCCTGCTTCACCAGGCTCACAGCGCGCAGAATTCGCTCTTCCAGGGCGGAAAACTCGTCTATGCTCAGCGTCAGGGAGCTTGATTCCGAGCGCGGCTCCGCAGCCGCTTCAGCAACATATTCCCTGGGCTGCTCATCCGCCCGCTCTTCCAGTTGCTCTTCTACTACAGCCTCCGATTTCCACATTGAATCCGGCATTGAACCCTCCACGAGAATGCAACTTACCCGTGCAAGTATAACCCCCGGTTGAGACTGATTCCCGCCTAACTTCGCAACCGCGCCCCAACTTTGCCAACAGCCTCCACCACCCGCGCCTGGAACTCCTGCAACTCCTCCTCGCGCAGCGTGCGATCCGGCGCCTGAAAGGTCGTGCCCAGCAGCAATGCGTACTCGCCCGCGCCCAGCTTCGCGTCGCGGAAGACCTCGCGCGCCCGCCACTCCACCAGCTCCGGAATCCGCAACCCCGCCACCGCCTGCTCGATCTTCTCCCACGTGATGCTCTCGTCCAGAACCAGCGAAAAATCCCGGCGCACCGGTTGAAAGCGCGAAATTTCCCTGGCAACCGGTTCCCGCAATGGCAGTTTGTACAGCCGGTCCAGATAAATCTCGCCCACGAGCACCGGCTCCTTCAGCTTGCGCTCGGAGGCCACGCGCGGATGCAGTTGCCCAAACCAACCCGCCGTCACTCCGTCCGCCACCACGCGCGCCGCGCGATAAGGATGCAGCCACTCCGGCGTCAGCCCCGCCTCCGCTTCAAAGCGGTCAAAGTTCACAGCCCGCGTCTGGAACCGCTCCAGCACCTGCTCCACCACGCCCTTAACGTCTTGAAATTCTATGGCCCGCGTCGCGTGCAGCGCGGATTGCTCCGGCAAGCTGCCCACCGCGCCGAAGGCCAGTGCAGGCCGCTCGTCGACCTTCTCCGTACTCCCGCTGAAGACCGTGCCCATCTCGAACAGCCGCACGTCGCTCACGTCGCGATTCAGGTTGCCGGCAATCATCGCCAGCATCCCCGGCACCAGCGACGGCCTCAGCACGCCCGCCTCCTCGCTGAGCGGATTGCCCAGCGGAACCGAAATCCCCGGCTGCGGCTCCGCCAGCGCCGCCTCGGCCGGCGAACAGAAGGTGCTTCCAATCGCCTCGTGGAAGCCCGCCGAAAGCATCGTTCGCCGCACCTGCGCTTCCTTCTCCGCCCACGGCAGCGCGCGCACTCCTGCCCCAAATGCCGGCAGCGTATTGGCAAAGCGGTTGTACCCGTAGACCCGCGCCACCTCTTCAATCAGGTCAATCTCCCGCTCTAAATCCAGTCGCCAACTCGGCAGCGTCACCATCCACACCGGGTTGTCTTTCGCTAACTCCGCTGTTTTTGCTAACTCCGCTCTCTCCGCTAGCCCACACCCCAGCGCCTCCAGCACGCCCTCCACCGTCGCCGCGGTAATTCCCTCCTCATCCTCCGTCGCGCCCAGAATCCGGCCCACCTCGCTCAGCGCCAGCACCACCGGCTTGCGTTTCGCCGTCCGCGCCTCCATCGCCGCCACGCGCGCGTCCACCAGCTCGCCCTCCAGCCAGCCGCCATTCGCCAACAGAATTTTGCTCACCAGCGCCGAAGCCACCGGCGCAGCCTCAAAGTCCGCCCCGCGCTCAAATCTGTGGCTCGCATCCGTGTGCAACCCATGCCGCCTCGCTGTCCGCCGCACCGCCATCGGCTCAAACCACGCCGCCTCCACCAGCACGTTCTTCGTCTCCGGCGTAATCATCGTCTCCCAGCCGCCCATCACCCCGGCCAGCGCCACCGCCTTCTTGTGGTCGGCTACCACCAGGTCCTCGGCGTCCAGCACGCGCTCCACGCCGTCCAGCGTCTTGAGCCGCTCGCCTTTTTTCGCGCGCCGCACCACGATGCCGCCCTCCAGCTTGTCCAGGTCGAAGACGTGCGTCGGCTGCCCCATTGCAATCCACGCAAAGTTCGTCGCATCCACGGCGTTCGAAATCTGCTTCTGCTCCAGCAACCCAAAGTAGGTACTTACGTCCGCGCCTGCGAACCAGTCCCGCGACTCGCCCATCGTCACATCGCGCAGCACTCGCGCCGTGAACCGCCCGCACGCATCTTCCGCCTCAATCCGCACCGGATACGGAGCCGCCTTCTTCGCCTTCGGCAATTCACATGAAAGCTCCGCCAGCTTCAGGCCATAAATCGCCGCCGCCTCCCGCGCTATTCCGTAATGGTTCATCGCATCTACGCGGTTGGTGGTGATGTCCATTTCGTAAAGCGAGCCATTCCCCTCGCCAAGGTCGTAAATCCCCTCAACGGCAATCCCTCGCAGCGTCAGGTCTTCGGCTAGCCGCTTATCATCCACCGGCAATCCCGGCAGGTAACTACGAAGCCATTTTGTAAGAATTTTCATCGGTATAACCCTTCGTCTGCGGAGCTAGCGGAGTTAGCGTTGTTAGCGGAGTTAGCAAGCGGAACGGACCTATCGGATTTCATTTTTCTGTCCTTGCCTCGGCCAGAGACGAAATCAATCCGTTGATCAATCGCGCAACTTCCCATCCCTGTTCCATCAATTCAGTCACAAGCTTTTCGTCGAGATAGCCAAGATCGCCGGCCAACTCAAGCTGGGTTTGCATCTCGTAGAGCGAACCTCGTGCATTTCCCAGAAAATGCCTAAACTGCGAATCTGTCAGCCTGCCATGCCCTTCTGCAATATTGCTTGGCACTGAAACGGCCGCGCGTCTGATTTGTGTGAGCAGCCCATAAGCCTCGTTCTTGGGCAAGCCTTGGCTAAGTGCATACGCTTGCCGTGCCAGGGCCATCGCCTTCTGCCAAACAATCAGCTCTCGGTAGCTTTTAGGCCGCGCCATCGCCTACCCCTAACTCCGCTAGCCCCGCTAACACGCGCGTAGCGCGGCTAACTCCGCTTTTGCCTATCTCTAACTCCGCTAACTCCGCTAACACGCGCGAAGCGCACGCTAACTCGCCCTCATGCAAACTGCCCCAAAAACCGCATATCCCCCGCAAAGAATTGCCCAATTTCCGCAATCCCGTACTTCATCATCGCAATCCGTTCCACGCCCATCCCAAACGCAAATCCGGAAATCTTCTTCGCGTCATAGCCCGGCTGCTTCTCCGCCGCAAACGCAAACACCGCCGGGTCCACCATCCCGCAGCCCAGCAGCTCAATCCACCCCGACTGCTTGCACTTCCTGCACCCCTTCCCTCCGCAAAAAATGCAGCTAATCTGCACATCCGCGCTCGGCTCCGTGAACGGAAAAAACGATGGATATAACCGCGTCTTCACCGCCGACCCAAACAGCGCCTTCATCGCGTGGTCCAGCGTCCCCTTCAAATCGCTGAATGTAATATTCGTGTCCACGCACAACCCCTCCACCTGGTGAAAAATCGGCGAGTGCGTCGCGTCCGCCGCGTCGTTCCTGTGTACCTTGCCGGGAATCACAATCCGCACCGGCGGCGGCTGCTGCTCCATGGTCCTCATCTGCACCGGCGAAGTATGCGTGCGCATCAGCAGCCGGTCTCTCTGCTGCCTGCGCTCCTGCCCCGCCACGACTAACGTATCTTGCGTGTCCCGCGCCGGATGGTCCGGCGGAAAATTCATGCACTCGAAGTTGTAGAAGTCGGTCTCCACCTCCGGCCCCACGCCCACCGAGTAGCCCAGCGCCGCAAACACCCCCACAATCTCGTTCATCGTGCGCGTAATCGGATGCTCCGCCCCCGTCAGCCGCCGCGTTCCCGGCAGCGTGATGTCGATGGCCTCGGCCTTCAGCGCCGCGCCGCCCCAACTCCCGCATTGCCCCGCTCCCAGAGCCGCGTCCAGCAACCCCTCCACCACCGCCTTCAGCGCGTTAAAGCGCACTCCCAGAGCCTTCTTGGCCTCCGCCGGCGCAGCCTTCAGCCACCGCCCGGAAACCTCATTCAGCCGCCCCTGCTTGCGCCCCAGCCACACCAGGCGAAAGGCCTCCACCGCCGCCTCGCTGTCCAGCGCCGCCGCAGCCGCCCTCGCCTGCCGCTCCAGACGGGCAAACGCCCCATCCAGCGCAGCCTCATCAAATGCCGTCAAATTTGGAATCTCTTCATTCATAGGCTTATTCAGCAGGATAAACCACCGCCCGTTCCCTCATCAGGTATTCTCTTTTGCATGAGGCCTTTCCGCCTGGGTGCCCCACCCTCGCTGCGTACTTGTTATTGCGGCTAGGGTGGGAAGGCGCAAATCTCGAAGAGAGGAAAAATAATTATTCACAAATATCAAATCCGTGCTACTCTATCGGTGTTGCCTTGATTGGCAGCTAGGGTTGGTTTGCTAGGCAGACTGTAGGACACCCCTCAGGACGCACTCCGCACCCGAACAATTCAACAAGACGAACTCGCCGGTTCGCAATTAGGAGTCGCAATGACCTCCTCGTATCTTTCACGCAATCTCCCTGTGTCGTTTCCTCACACTTACCGATTCAGGATCACTCCGGACCTCGTCCGTAAGTTCACTATTCCAAAGGATGGGGAAATCACAATACACCACATCTACCTGCCGATTCTAGAATACAAACGCGAGTTTTTTCCAGACAAGGTGAATCCTCGTAGCCACGACGAGCTTTCCGGGCGCGTGCCGCGCCTGATCGCCGACAGCCTCGCTACGCACCCCGAAGAGTTCCACCTTCTGAACAGGGGAGTCCTTATCCTGGCCGACTCCTGCACCTACGATACTCAGTCCCAGTTCTTGGAGATCACAATCAATAACGATGAGACAGGGGGCTTGGCCGACGGGGCAACAACAGACAGAGTACTCTCTCGCATGCTCGATCCCGCAACTCTGAAACAGTTGGATATGGAAGAACAGCAAGTTCTCGATGCGATCACAAGCGGGTATGTCCACGTCGAAGTCGTTTCGGGGGATTACGAGTCAAGAAGAGTGCGTCTTGCAGGTGCAAGAAATACCAGCGTTCAGGTTAAGGAGTTCGCGCTGGAAAACTTGGACCACAAATTCGACTGGCTCAAGGTCGCACTTGACGACTCTGAATTCAAGGACCGGATCAGATATCGCGAAAATGACCCGCAGCCTGTGGACGTGCGTACAGTTCTCGCGTTAATGACCCTTTTCCATCCAAACTGGAGCGAAGGAAGGGAACCAGTGACTGCGTATACGAGCAAAGGGGGGATCCTCTCGTATTTCAGGGATGATGAATGGCTTCCTGGTTACAAGCAGCTCGCACCCGTAGTCGTCCAAATATTGAAACTCTACGATCACATTCACGAGAACTACCAGCCACAGTATGCGAAGTTCAACCGCGAGGCAAAAGACTCGGGAGCGAAATTTGGGGGGCGCAGGGAAATCACATTTAAACAGGGTCGGATTCACACACTTCCCTTAACGGAAAGGGAGGTGGCCTACCTTGTACCAGACGGATGGCTATACCCCACTCTCGCCGCATTCCGGCCACTCCTTGCTTTTAAGGATGGATTAGCGTCGTGGAAGACTGATCCGTTCGCCTATTTCGACGCGTACGGTTTCGAACTCGTTGGGGCTGTCGCTGAAGAGTCTGCATCGCTAGGTAACAACCCGCAATCCGTCGGAAAGAAGCGCAATTTCTGGACCAGTCTCCGTGAAAAAGTTGAATTAAGATTGGTTAGAACAGAGCAGGCTAATCCTACGGCCTGATTGCAATTCACTCAATAAACAGAGGGCAAAAACGCCACTATAGTCGCATGTCCGGCACTTGACTTACTGAAAATGTCTGAGTGTCCCATCCTTCCCGCAGTTATATTGCGGGAAGAGTGGGAAACCTCGAACCTTAATCGGCAAGTCCCTCCATGCCGAAGGCGTCCGCCTGGACGGCCAGTCCTTGCAGATAATTACCCTCTTACGTCGCACAATTATTCCCAGAAGTCTTTCTTCAGATCATCGTCCCGGCACGTCCTCTTCGCGCAGTTTTTCAATCAGAAGCAGCCGGAAGCTGCCGAAACTGCCCATAACTCCTTATCCTGGACGATTTTGCAGGGAACTTCTTTGTTATCACGATTTTACAACGCAACCCTGTCTGTAAGCTCAAGAAAACAAGGAATTTGCATCCAAAATAGGGGTGGGGGTGCCTGATGGTCCAGCTTTGCCGGCCTTTCGAGACAAACGGACAGCGACAGCACCTGAGGGATGCTTTGCATGGATTGAATGGTATGGATGAGATGGCTTCCAGAAACACATGAACGCCGGTACAAATGCAAAACGGCCTCACCTAGAGGAGTGAGGCCATTATGCTGACTTGCTGACTCGCTAATCTGCGCGTAGCGCACGCCAACTTGCTGTCTCGCTATCCCGCTAACAGAAACGGCCCCGCAACGCGGAGCCGTTTCGCTAACCTGCTAATGTGCGCGTAGCGCACGCCAACCTGCTGTCTCGCTCTTACTTGCTTTCCTTCTCCGCCGCCAGAGCAACCCTGGCCTGCTCCACCAGCTCGGTGAAGCCCTTGGGGTCCTTGACGGCGATCTCCGCCAGAATCTTGCGGTCCAGCTCCACTCCTGCCTTCTTCAGCCCGTTGATGAGCTGCGAGTAGCTGAACTTGTTCAGCCTGGCCGCCGCCGCGATGCGTACAATCCACAGCGAGCGGAACTGGCGCTTCTTCTGCTTGCGGCCGGTGTAGGCAAACTTCAGGCCGCGCTCCACGGCCTCCTGGGCCGCTTGGTAAAGCTTGGATTTGGTAAGGAAATAACCGCTGGCTCGATTGAGAATCTTCTTGCGGCGGTCACTCCGCTTGGTGCTGCGTTTTACGCGGGGCATATCGGTTTCTCCATTTTGCGTTCGGTTGTGCGGCTGGAGGCAGGAGGCCTTCGCCCTTCACGGGCAGGCTATAACCTCTTCACTCGCTTTAATCAAGCCTGATTTCTCGCCGTTGCGAACGCCTCTCGCAGCAAGCGGGGGCCAAAATATCAGCCCTTGAGCAGTGTCACAGCCCTCATCCAAAAGGCTGCTCCATGCAATGGTCAGGCGTAAGGAATCATGCGCGCTACCTTCTTGTAGTCGCCATCGGAAACCAGCAGGGTCCGGCCCAGCTTGCGCTTCGTCTTTGGCTCCTTCGAAGTCAGGATGTGCCGCGTCTTCGCCTGGCCCCGCTTGATTTTGCCGGTGCCGGTTTTTCTGAAGCGCTTGGCCGCGCCCGAATGGGTCTTCAACTTGGGCATTCTTTTCTCGTTTCGGAAGGGTGGGTTCACCTGAAAATAATCGCAAAAACAGGGATTTTCCTCCTCTGTTGCGACCTCAACCAGTATATCGTAAATCCGGCGTCAGAAGGGTTTGCTAACCGCTCGCCGAAGCCGCTTTCGCCTTTGCCTTGGGCGCGGAGGCTGGGGCTGGCGGAGCGGCAGGCTTGGGTTTGGTGGCTTCCTGCTTCCTGGCCGGCGCCAGAACCGCGTGCAAAATGGTGCCTTCCATGCGCGGCATGAACTCCACAACACATGCATCGCCCACGTCCTGGATCAGCCGGTTGATGATGTTGTAGCCCAGCTCGCGGTGGGCCATCTGCCGACCCCGGAAGCGCAGGCTGGCCTTTACCTTGTCGCCATCAGTGAAAAATTGCAACACCTTGTTCTTTTTGGTCTGGTAGTCGTGCTCGTCCACGGTCACGGAGAACTTGACTTCTTTGACGGTAATCACCTTTTGCTTCTTCTTGGCGGCCCGTTCGCTCTTTTCCTTCTCGTAGAGGTAGCGGCCGTAATCCTGGATGCGGCAGACCGGGGGAACTGCGTTGGCCGAAACCTCCACCAGGTCGAGACCACGTTCACGGGCTAGCTTCAGCGCCTCAAAAGGCGCCATAATCCCCAGTTGCTCGCCGTTTTCGTCGATTACGCGGATTTCGCGCGCGCGTATCTTCTCGTTGGTGCGTATAAAGGACTTTGCAGAACGTTTGTCGAGTGCGATGGTACTCCTCCAAAAGTCGTTCCGGCCCGCCTCCGGCCTCTGCCGGAAATGCCGCGGGTACATGAACGCAAACTGAGTATAGCATTGGCTCGGCTTATCTGAACAAAGGGTTTAGGAGAGTTTTTAGCAGGCCTCAGCCTCCAGCGTTCCCTCGGCGTTCAGCCCGGTCACCCTCACCCGCACCAGCCGGTTGGCTTCCAAACGACCCTCCAGCTCCACCGGCAAAAAGTTCTCGGTCAGCGCCGCGCTCCGGCCACGCGCCTCCAAATCGCATGGCGAGTGCAGAGTGATGGCTTCCAGTTCTCGTCCCACAAAGCGCCTTTGGTGCATTTTGCTTTTTTCGGCTGCAAGGGCGCGCAGGGCGGCCATCCGCTCGGCGACCGCCTCTGCCGGAACCGGCCGCTCGGCGTGCAGATCCCAGCCGATTGTCGCCGGCCGCGGCGAGAAGGGGAACAGGTGCAGGTAGCCGAAGGGCAGCGCCCGCACCAACGCCATGGTCTCCTCGAACTCGGTGTCGCCTTCACCCGGAAAGCCCACCATCACGTCCGCGCCCAGGGTCAGCTCCGCTCCTCCTGCTTGGACCAGAGCCTTCACCTTCTCGATGTAATGCCATGGTCTATACCGCCGGTGCATCCGCCTCAGCACCGCATCCGAGCCCGACTGCAATGGCAGGTGCGCATGACGCGCCAGTTGTCTGCCGCCAAACTCCGCCATCAGCCCGACCAGCTCCGCATCCCAATCCATCGGCTCAATTGAGCTGAGCCGCAGGCGTTTGAGTGCCGTCCGCGCGAATATCTCCCGCACCAGCACGGCCAGTGTCGGCTTGCCTGCACCTTCAAAGTCTCGGCCCCATCGACCTAAATTGATCCCCGAAAGCACCAGTTCATTCCCGCCAGCGGCCACAAATCCTTCCACTTGGCGGAGAACACTAGCAGCAGACAGACTTTTGGAAGGACCGCGCGTCTGAGGAATGACGCAGAAACTGCAACGGTTCCCGCATCCCTCCTGGATTTTGAGGTTTGGCCGGGTCTGTGCGCCGGGCATGATCTGCGCCTCTTCAAGAAACGAGTGGGCAAACCGGTCGTCCGCCCAGACCACCTGCGCCACCTGCGGTGGGGCAGAAGCGGCTTGCGCCACCTGAATTTTTGTCAGTTTGCCATTTGCGTGCTGCTCCGCGCGCCCCAACAGCCCTAAAATAATCTCCGGCGCCAGCGCCTTGTGGCTGTTGCCCACCACGGCCGCCACACCCTTCAGACCCGCCAACTCCTCCGGCGCGCGTTGCGCATAGCAGCCTGTCACCACAATCCGCGCCGCCGGGTTCAGCCGGTGTGTCCGGCGGATAAAGGCCCGCGCCGCACGGTCAGCCTCCGCTGTCACGCTGCACGTATTCACTACCACCACATCGGCCGCCGCTGAGCTTGCGTTGCACAGTTCCGCTGCGCGCAGCCGGCCGCTTACCGCCTCGCCGTCAGCGCGCGCCGCTCTGCAACCGAAATGCTCCACATGAAAGGTGGACGCCATGATTTCAGTTTAAGTCATCCCCATTCCGGTTCTTCTTAGGGCTGGTTTGCCTGCTCACCGCTCTGGGAATCGCTATTGTTCTCCGACAGCTTGAGAGAAACTGAGCGCGTAGTTTCCACATCGCAAGCTGCGGATTTCTCTCCGTCAAAGCCGGAAACACAGACAAAACGGGGCCAGCTTTGCGCGCCTCGACCAAACCAGCCACGTTTTCAAGCTTTCTCTACGCTTGAGACCTCAGACCCTCAGTTTGCGCCTGATGAGGCTGGCCAACCCCAGCAGACCGCTACTGAACAACAGAAAGCTCGATGGCTCCGGGATAACTGGGCCGTCAATCTCGAATGCGGTTTCGGTGACCGAATCGAAGTTCCAGGGGCCGGTGGGGCTTCCGGTCGAGTCAAATGCCTGATTGGTCGTCGTGCCCGCATAGTTGAAGTACCACCCCAGCAGGGTGTCGGCGTTCGTCTCTGCAGCCACCAGCCAATACGTGCCCGAAGCCAGATTGCAGCCGGCTCCGCTGCAGTCGTAAGTGACCAGCCCGTTGCCGACTCCGTAAGGCTGAATGGCCCCAACCTGGATCAGCGAGTCCAGGATGCTGCCTGGCGAGCCGCCGCTATCGGATTCGATATAGACGCTGGCCGGATTGTTTTCGCCAAGGGCGAAATAGATCGCCAGTTGCGCGTCCGAGACCACAGCCGCCGAATTGAGAGAGAAGGAATTGGCGATCACCTCGTTCGAGTAACTGCTGCCGTCAACTGCGTAGGCATAGGTGCCAAATGAGCCGCCCGGCCCAAGAGTTGTGTACAGCACCGTTGGATCGGCCCAAGCGGGAACCGCCGCAAGGAAGCAAATCAGGCTTAAAAGTGAAACTGCAATAGTTCTTGCTTTCCTCATGATGTTGACCTCCGTCCGGAAAGATTGAGCCCTGAGGCGCTGCTTGTCTGGGGAAACAATATAGCGGGAGCTCCCTCTTGCGCCGCTTGGACGATATTATATCTGTATTTGGACTTAATTACTCTGTTTTATAATAATTTCATCCATACCGATTTGCTTCCAGCGCTCCAGAACGCACAACGGCCACCCTCTCGGGTGGCCGCTGTCGTATTGCTTGAGAAAAGCGCTTTATTACTCGCTCTTTTCATTCTTCTCGCTCTTCCGAAGGTTGATGAGGTCGCCTAGGGTAGTGGTGGAGCTGGAGACGGGAGCCTTGTGGCTCTCCTTCTTGTGACTCTCCACTTGTGAACGGTTAGTGTCATGGCCCGAAGAGGCGCGCAAGCTCAAGCCCACTTTTTTCTCTTCGACGTTGATCTTGATGATTTTGAAGTCGTGTTCCAGGCCGGTTTCAAGCTTAGTGGCTGCGTCTTCGCCTGCCTCGGAGATGTGGCACAAACCCTCCACGCCCTCCGCGATCTCGACAAAGGCGCCGAATTGCGCGGTCCTGAGCACCTTGCCGTGAACCATGTCGCCAACACGATGAGTGGCGAAGAAGCTCTCCCAGACGTCGGGCTGCAATTGCTTGATGCCCAGGCTCAGACGGCGATTCTGCGGCTCAACGCCGAGAACGACAGCCTTCACCTTCTCGCCCTTCTTCACGATTTCAGAGGGATGCTTGACGCGCTTGGTCCAGCTCAGGTTGCTAACGTGCACCAGTCCGTCTATGCCGTCCTCGATCTCGATAAAGGCGCCGAAGTCGGTCAGGTTGCGCACCCGGCCCTCGACCTGGGTTCCTGCCGGATACTTCTCCGTCAGGTTCTCCCAGGGGTTTTCCATCAACTGCTTCATGCCCAGCGAGATGCGTCGATCCGCAGGATTCACGCTGAGCACTACGGTGTCAACCTCGTCGGCCGGCTTGACCAGCTTGGAGGGATGCTTGAGGCGCTTGGACCATGTCATCTCCGAGAGGTGAACCAGGCCCTCGATACCCTGTTCCAGCTCGACAAACGCGCCGTAGTCGGTGACCGAAAGCACGCGCCCATGAACGCGCGCGCCCACCGGGTAGCGCTCGGTGGCGTCCAGCCAGGGGTCGGGCGTCAACTGCTTGAAGCCCAGCGAAACCCGCTGCTTATCCTTGTCGAACTTGAGCACCTTTACCTGAATCTCGTCGCCCACATTAACCAGGTCGCGGGGATGTGTGAGGCGGCCCCAGCTCATGTCGGTGATGTGCAGCAGGCCGTCAATCCCGCCCAGGTCAACGAACGCGCCGTAGTCGGTGAGGTTCTTCACCGTGCCGGTCATCACCGCGCCCTCGCTCAACTTCTCCAGCGTTGCGGAGCGCTTGGCGTTCTGTTCTTCTTCCAGAATTTCCTTGCGGCTGACCACCACGTTGCCGCGCTTCTTATTGAGCTTGATGACCCGGACCTCAATCTGCTGGCCCAAATAGCCATCCAGGTTGCGGACGGGGCGAATCTCCAGCTGCGAACCGGGCAAAAACGCCTTCAGCCCGATGTCCACGGTCACCCCGCCCTTGACGCGGCTTACCACCGTGCCCATAATCGGGGTCTTATCGGCAGCGGCCTTCTCGATCGTGTCCCAGACACGCAACCTCTGCGCCCGCTCGTAATTTGCCAGGTAGCCGCCCTCCGGCTCCTCGCGTTCGATCACTACATCGATCGGATCGCCGGGCTGGAACTTGATGGCTCCGGTGTGGTCCATAACCTGTTCGAGCGGCACAAGACCCTCGGACTTCAGGCCCACATCAATGACCAGGTACTTGTCCGTCTGCTTGATTACCGTGCCGGAGACAACCTTGTCGCCAAAGGCTTCAACAGCAGCGGCTTCCGCAGCCTGCTCGCGTTCAAAGGCCTCCAGGGCGGCAGAAAAGTCATCCATAGACTCGAGGCCATGCTCCGCGTGCGCGGCGGCCTTCGCGGGCTCCGGCGCTGCAGTGGCCGGTTCGGCCTGGGCAGCGGGCCCAGGTGGCGCGGGAACTTCCGCTGCAGCTTCGGCTGCGGGCGCGGCTTCCGCCACGGGTGTTGCCACGGTTGCAGGGTCTACAGGTTCGGATGGGGCATCGGCGTCCAACGCTGAACTTTCAACTGTTTGGGGGATTTCGTGGTTGGACGTTGATTCAGGCGACGGCTGCTCTTGCTCCGCCGCAGGGTCGAGGGTTTGGCCTTCCAATTCAGTGTTCAGGGTTATGCTCTCGGGTTCGGGATTGACGACGTTTGCCATTACTGCCAGCTCCGCGATTCCTAACTCCCGCGACGCAAACGTGCCCGCCGCTGGGGGATGGTCCCTCTAACACGATTGCTATGAGGGTTGCCGTATGCCATCTCTGCACGCAACCACGCGCCTGTGTCCGCAGTGCCTTAACAAGGAACAGTCCTTCCCCCCATCAGGCTGGCGATGGAAATGACTGGTTTCCTTGGGAAACACCCGGCAGGCGGCGGCTGTTGGAGAGCGGCCGCAACTCGCTGCTGGAATCCGCGCAGGAAGCTACGCCCACCAGTGTAGCAACCGCCGTATAACCCCGTCAATAAAACAGATTGGCAGCTGTGACATGGCACCTGCAGGCCGCGCTTAAAATATTAGGTTTGCGGCTGGCAGCGCTCCCGCACAACAAACAACTATACTGATGCAGACGGAACCCAACCCATGGACCTTCTCTGGACTCCCTGGCGCTATGCCTACATCACCACGGCGGACAGCGCAGCCCGCCCCGGCGTTCCTCCAAGCCTGGCAGACTGGCCCGGCGATCACCATTGCGTCTTCTGCAACCTGATTGCGAGCATTGATTACGCAATTGCTCAAGGCATGAGTGTGGAAAAGGCTGAGGCCGCAGGCGGACTGGTTTATAGAGGCGAGCACTGCTTTATCTGCCTGAACGCCTTCCCCTACACATCCGGCCACGTGATGGTAATGCCCTATGCCCATCTGGACCGGTTAGCCGACCTGCCCACCGCAACCGCCCATGAACTGATTGACCTGGCACAGCGAGCCGAGCAGGCGCTGGAAAAGCTCTACCACCCGCAGGGCTTCAATTTTGGATTGAATCTGGGCCGGGCAGCCGGTGCCGGCGTCACTGGACACCTGCATCTGCACGCCCTTCCCCGCTGGTCTGGCGACACCAATTTCATGACCACGATTGCTGAAACCCGCATCCTGCCGGAGGACCTGGAAGCGACATGGAAGCGGCTGCGAGCGGCGTTTGCGGAGCTGGCAAGTTAGCAAATCAGCCACGCTTACTCTGCTCCATACTGGCTCAACTCAATAGTGCCGGATTAATCGTTCGCTGAATGACTTGATTGTTTTACAGGAAGCCGATCTTCGTTGGGTTTTCTGCACTCTCTTGCTGTCCGGAATCTATCTTGTCTGGATAAATCACGGTTCCTTCGGCATCAACAACGATCCCGCGATTCCCGCTTTTGCTTCTTTTGGTAAGCACCGCCCCCAAAACAACAAAAATGTCGAAGGTTACCCCTATACCTATCAAGATCGTCGCCATTCGATATTGGTCCACGCTCATCGCGCCGAATTCGGTCAGGCTACTTATCGATGGATTCGATGGATCGTAATAAACAGTTGCACTGAATCTTAACGGCACATCAGTATATTTCTGAAGTTCCGCTCTGATCGAATCATCGACGCTGAGTTCCGAAATATGCCCTGAGCTGCTGTATGATTCTCCGTCAACGCTGAAGTTATAACTGCAACGATATCCTGTGGAAAAATTGGATAGGTCAACGCTCTTATTTTGGGCGCCTTTCGTACGGAAGGAGCTTCGGTAGCGTGTTACGTTGGCCTCTGTTGTCCTCTCGCGTTGCGCGAGGGTAGCGCACCGCATTGCACCGTAAATGCAGATACCACCGAGGGTGAAGAGAAATAGCGATGCGAGCAATGGATAGTCCATCAAGTCTGGTTTTCTGCTAATGAAGAACATCGGCTCTCCTATTTCTCCACTGATGGGTGTTGGAGGGGAGTATACACACCTTGCGGCATATCGACAAAGCCTTTTTTAGGTGTCATGCGAGTTCTCTTGCTGCTCGGAATTCATCTCGTCCGGATAAATCACTGTTCCTTCGGCATCGACGACGATCCCTCCACTCCTTCCACCTTCCGTGTTTGCGCCGGGGGCAAGCAACGCTCCCAAAATAACAAGGAAGACCAACATGGATCCCACACCGATACCCAGCTTTGCATAGAGAAAGTCAAGCTCGCTCTTCGCGCCATATTCCGTCAGGCTGTTCGTCGACGGATTGGCTGGATCATAATAGACAGTTGCGCTCGTTTTCAGCAGAACGCCGGCAAGATCCAGAATCTCCCCTTTCACCGGATCATCGGCACTCTGTCGTGGACAACTCTCATATCCCCGATAAGTTACTCCCTCGACACTGAAGTTGTAATCGCATTTGGGGCGCTCATAACTCTTGTTTCTGCTGGATTGAAAATGCAAATTCAGGTGCGCAGTCGCTGTTCTCTCGTTAGGAGCCAGCGCGGCATACTGCTTTGCTTCGTAGAAGCACCCGCCGCCAAGGGCAAAGGCAATTACCGCTCCCAGAATCATGGAACCGGCAATGGATTTCCAGCTTGAACTCATTGGCTCTCCAATTTCTCTTCTGATGGGTGTTGAAGAGCAGTGTACGCCCCTGTACTGCACATTTACAAAGCCTCTTTTTGAAGGTTGGAAAGCCGTGAACCTTCACCTGAAGATAATTTCAACCCTGCTTCGCCTCGCCGTCATCCTCTGCTCCCGCCGCCAGCGCGAGGCCGGGCTGCGACCACTCCAGCGACTCCATCTCGCGCACGTCGGGTTGCAATTTCACGATCTCGGCTAAATCGCCATCGGAGTGGGCCAGCTCGCCTAACTGCCTGCCATACGAGAAGACGCCGCCCTTGCCTTCGATGGTGCCGAGAAACTTGTTGTAGTAATCGACGCTGCTGGCGAGCGCATTGCCGAGCTTGGTAACGTGCCCCTGCGCAACCACCAGCTTTTCGTAGATTCTCCGGCCCATCTCGTGGATCGCTTTCGCGTTCTTGGTAATCTCCGTCTGCTGCCAGCCAAATTCGACAGCCCGCAGCAAGGCAATCAGAGTCGTCGGAGTCGCCATCACAACATGGTTCTGCGCGCTGAACTCGATCAGCGACGGGTCAGCTTCCAGCGCCGCGCTGAACAACGCTTCACTGGGCAGGAAGCAAACCACAAAATCGGGAGCCTTCTCGAATTGCTTCCAATAGGCCTTGCCCGACAGTTCTTTCAGGTGCGCCTTTACTCGCGCCGCATGAGCCGCAAAACGAAGCGTCTGCGTCGCAGCATCCGGCGCACCGCTGGCATCCAGAAATGCATCGAGGGGAGTTTTGGCATCGACGACGATCTCGCGGCCATTGGGCAGTTGAATGGTCATGTCCGGGCGCAACATTTTATCGTCTTCGTCGCGCGCCGTCACCTGCTCGGAAAAGGAGCAGTATTGCACCATTCCGGCATATTCCACGCAACGCTTCAGTTGCAGTTCGCCCCAGTTGCCGCGCGTCTTGGGAGCCCGCAACGCCGTGACCAACTGGGCGGTTTCATTTTTCAGAGCAGCCAGGGAAGCGGGAATTGACTTCTGCATATTCTCCACGAGTGTTTCCACTTTGGAGTAGGCACCTGAACGTTGCGTTTCCATAGCGCGAGCCTGCTCGTCGAGGCTCTTGAGCGCGGCTCCAAGCGGGTCCAGCAGATTCTTGATCGCGGCTTCTTTTGCCGCAAGAGCCAGTTCCGCTTCGCGGGATTGCCCGCCAAGTCGCTCCTTTGCAAGGTCTAAAAACGACTCCGTATTGGCGCGAAGAGCATCGGCGGCAACTCCTTTGAAAGCATCAAGTCCAAGCGTGGTATGGACGCTCGAACGGCCTTGCCGGAATCCCAACCACAACCCTAAGAGGAAGACTGCAACGGCAACCAGTGCAAAGACAACGGCGGAGTTACCCACGGTAAAACCCTCTTCGCCTAATGTACGCCTTTTACCTGTGATTTTTCCTGCATTTTTTTGGAGTTTTGTATTCCTTGTTCCCTGCCGGGGTCCCCGGCGAGTGATTTTTACTCGCTGGGGTGGTTATTCCCCATTCCCTGCTTCCCCCAAGCCTTTACACCCCCTCATCCGCCCGGTAGACTTGAATTTCGGGGCCATGCGCAGGATTTCGGGCGACGTGGTTGTGCTCCCCTGCCGTAACCCGGTAGGCTGGGCAGGCGGAGCCTGTGTAGGCAAGCCCCGGAGATTCCCAAGTTCTGTAAAACACGAGGAGAAACGTGCATGGCTGTTGAAGAGAAAGTCAAACAAATCATCGTCGAGCAGTTGCAGGTGGACGAGGCCGAAGTCACCCCCGGCGCCAGCTTCCAGGAAGACCTGGGCGCGGATTCGCTGGACGTCGTCGAGTTGGTGATGCAATTCGAAGAGGCCTTCGACATGGAGATACCCGACGAGGCCGCCGAAAAGATCAAGACCGTCAAAGACGCGATCGAATACATCGAGAAGAATGCGAAAGGCGGCAAGTAGCCAGTGACACGCCGAGTCGTTATCACCGGCCTGGGGCTGGTATGCGGCCTGGGCAACACCGCACCCGAGGTTTGGCAGCAGTTGATGGCCGGCGCCAGCGGCATGGGCCCTATTCAGGCCTTCGATACCACTGGCTTCACCACCACCTTTGCCGCCGAGGTCAAGAACTTTGACCCGCTCAACTTCGTAGACAAGAAGGAAGCGCGCAAGATGGGGCGCTTCATTCATTTTGCCTTTGCCGCCACCCAGGAGGCTATGGCGCAATCGGGCCTTCAGATCACTCCAGAGGTTGCCGACCGGGTTGGCGTCTTTATCGGCTCCGGCATCGGCGGCTTCGAAATCATTGAGCGTGAGCACACCAACCTGCTGGAGGGCGGACCGCGCAAGATCTCGCCTTTCTTCATTCCCGCGGCTATTGTCAATATGGCAGCGGGCGACGTGAGCATTCGTTATGGCGCCAAAGGGCCGATTTCTGCCACGGCCACGGCTTGCGCCACATCGGCCAACGCCATCGGCGACTCAGTGCGCATGATTCTGCACGGCGACGCTGATGTGATGATCGCAGGCGGCGCCGAGGCCGCGGTCACGCCGCTCTCGGTGGGCGGTTTTGCCGCCATGCGCGCTCTCTCGCAGCGCAACGATGAGCCTACCCGCGCCAGCAGGCCTTTTGACAAGGATCGCGACGGTTTCGTCATCGGCGAGGGCTCCGGCATTCTAATTCTCGAGGAGTTGGAGTTTGCCAGAGCGCGCGGAGCCAAAATTCTGGCCGAGGTTATCGGCTACGGCATGAGCTCTGACGCCCATCACATCACCAGCATCGCGCCCGAGGGCCAAGGCGCGCAGCGCAGCATGAGAGCCGCTCTCAAGGACGCCGGCATCCGGCCGGAAGAGGTGGGTTACATTAACGCCCACGCCACCGCGACTCCAGCCGGCGACGGCAATGAATCGCAGGCCATCGAGGCGGTCTTCGGCGAGCACGCGCTGAGCTACAAGCTCAAGGTGAGCGGCACCAAGTCCATGCACGGCCACCTGCTGGGCGGCGCGGGCGGACTGGAAGCCGGCATTTCCGTGCTGGCACTCCTACACCAGATGTTGCCGCCCACCATCAACCTGGAAAACGTCGATCCAGTGTGCCGCCTGGACTATGTGCCCAACAAGACTATCGCCCACAACTTTGATGTCGCGCTGTCGAATTCCTTTGGCTTCGGCGGCATCAACGCCACGCTCATTATGCGCCGCTGGACGGAGTAAGGCATCGGACAGCTTTCAGCTAACATTTTTTACTGCAAACGCAAACAGCGCGAACCCGGATGGGATTCGCGCTGTTTGCTGTTTCCAGCCTTTACTTAATATCAACCCATTGCAGCCGCAATTCCCACACCAACCAATATACCGATCGCCCACCATCCAAAGACGGCAATGTAACCTGAGCTGCGCTTGACCCCTGCTACAGCCGCTACGCCAATCGAGGTCAGTATCAGACACCAGATCACAGACCCATCCATCGAAGTCAAAAACCCGTAAAGTGCGAGGGGTGTTTCATGTTGGGGGAAAAAAGCTCCGATGTTGGTCGGGGCAGGATTGTGGATGTTGAATACTTCCGGCTCCACGCCCGCGAATAAAGTAATTGTTGCCAATATCCACTTAATAGGCCACTGAACAAGGCCGGCGTAGAGAGTGACGGCAAAGAGAGAACCAAATTTAGCCTTGCCGCCAAACCCAAAATTGATTGTGGCAAGCAAGAGTCCGGCCGCAATCAGGTCCATAAGGAGAACGCCCAGTGGAGTAAGTGCCGCGTTGATCGCCTGAGATCTTGGCGCCGTCTGCACCTGCTTGGCTCTCTGCTCGGGAGTCATATATCTCTCCATCATATTCTTGGCGAACTCCGGCATATTCCGCTGTTCGTTCTCAGCAACGACCTTCCACGTAACTTGCGTTGCGATGGAACTGTAAAAAACAGCGAAAGATAAAACCATGATGATAAAAGGCATCCACCAGCTCAAGTTGCCGCGCTTGATGTCCTCAAAGGTCTTCGCGGGCGCTATGAAGGTATTCGCAACACGCTGCCACTGGGACAGGCCGGCTGACTGGGCTCCTGGCTGAACTGCTGTCTCGCTCATAATCCCCCTTGTTCTGCCATATATGGCTCTGGCCGCGATTGTAACCTCTAAAAGGCTGCCCGGTACAATAAAATTTGTCGGATTTTAGAATATGCACCTTGCCCTGCGCCTAGCCGAAGAGTTCGGCGAGTGGTATGCCGTGCTCGGTCAGAGCACAGCCCATAGAAAATTGTTGAGAAAGGTCCGCCGCATCAAGGAGTGCGCGGAGAATCCAGAGTAACTCCAGTGTAAGCGGTTCCGTCACTGTTTCCGAGTGCCTGACAGGGTGCGGACTTGTCTGATAATTGGCGACTTCAGGGCGATTCACTTAGCCCTTGACGCACGACGCCGTGAATGTTCGACTGATTCTGGAACAGGACCGAGTGAGCCTATGGATGTGCCTCAATTTACCCTCGAAGATTACGAAAAAGTCTACGCCGATCGCCATCTATTGCATGGAGTAGTGGCAAAGTGGGCCAAAGCCAAGCCAGAGGCTGTTGCCATGCTCAGCGCGGAGGGCGACCGCGCCGTTAACTGGAGCGATTTCGACCGCATCACCACGGCGATGGCAACAGAATTGCTGCGCCTGGGCTTCGTCAAGGGCGATTTCCTGGTTACCTTGTTGCCGCTCACCGTGGATCACGTTTTGCTGGAATACAGCTGCTTCAAAATCGGCGTGATCGTCGCCCCGCTGGATTTGCGCATGTCCCCTGGCGAGATTATTCGGGCGCTGGAGATCCTGCGTCCGCGCGGTTTTGTCAGCCTCGGCGTGAAGGCGCCGCTCGATCTTCGCCCGCTGTGGAAAGCCATCCAGGCACAGTGCAAATGGATCCAGCATTTCATCGCTGTGGACTCGGAGGAGGCGATTGAAGGCACGCAATCCTATGCTTCGATTGCCGAGGCGGCGGGCCACGCCGCGACTGCTGAAGGCTCCGCTGTCCTGGCTGGAATCACCGTGAACGAGGACGATGGCGCGCTGGTTATCTTTACCACCGGCTCAACCGGTTCGCCCAAGCCGGCCCTGCTCTCTCACCGCAACATCACGGTGCAGAACATGTGCATATGCGGCGTGTTTTTTGGCGGAGACCGTGGCACGCGCACCCTGGTCAATTTGCCCGCATCGCACGTAGGCGGCCAGACAGAGGCGATGATGAGCACCTTTTTCGGAGGAGGCACGGCGGTTCTCGTAGAGATCTTTGACGCCGGCCGCTCGATGCGCGCCATTACCCGCCATCGCGTGGAGATTATGGCCCAGATTCCGGCCATGTACAACCTCGAATGGATGCTGAAGGACTATGACCACTACGACCTCTCCAGCCTGAAAGTAGCCGCCTATGGAGGACATTCCGTCTCGCGGCCCTTCGTGGACAAGCTTGCCGCCATGGCGCCGGTTATCGGCACCGGACTGGGACTCACCGAAGCCGCTGGTTTCTGCACTTATATCCAGGCGAATGCGGCGGACCTGAATTCGTCAAAACAGGAGACAATTCTCGCCGGGCTTGGCGTCGACATGCCGATTTATCCGTGCACGATTCGCCAGGCGATGCGCGAGGACGGCAACGCGGGCGACGAGCTGCCTTCGGGCGAGATTGGCCATCTGTGCTTTCGCGGGCCTCAGACCTTTCTTGGCTACGTCAACGACCCCGCAGCCACTGCCCAGGCGATCTCGCGCGACGGCTTTTTATACACCGGCGATCTTGGCTACAGGGACGCCGCGGGCCTGCATCTGACCGGAAGGGAAAAGTGGGTGATCAAATCTTTCGGGTACCAGATTTTTCCGGGCGATGTGGAACGGCACATCTGCACGCTGGCGGAAAAGGTGGCGAACTGCGTGGTGGTAGGAGTGGCGCATGCTGTAGTTTCTGAAGCAGTGGTCGCTGTGGTGGAGAAGCGGCCCGGAGCGGAAGTGAGCCGACAGGAACTGGACCGGCACGCGCGTTCTCTGGCTTCTTACATGCGGCCGCGGCATTGGATTCTGCTCGAATCCGGACAGATGCCGCTGAACCGCGTGGCCAAGCCGGACTATGTGCGCGCCCAGGAGATGGCTCGCGCGGAAATTGCCAAGTTGCGCGAGCGCGGCGAGTGGGACAGCGGTTTGAGTAAGGCGTAGGACTTTCCAAGGGAAAACCGGGGTTTCCCCGGAATTCCCGCGCCTTGGTTTCGCTATATATTTGCCGTTTATTCGCCATAGTGAATTGGTTATATTATTGAATCAACGTATGTTCCTGGATTTGGTTATTGGTTAATAAAGGCGAATATCGGATAAACTTTTGTTGCATATTATCGCCTGCGGCGGAGCTAACCCATGAGTTTTGAGTTGGTTGCGGAAGCGGCAGAGGCGAAAAGATGCTGTTTTAAGCTGTAAGCGAGACCGTTGTCAAAGATCGGGATCGGTATTGCCTTCTGATGAATTTGATTGTGCGCCGGAGAGAGGTAATTCTATGCAAGAGATTAAGATTATATTGATATATACTTTTGAATCGATCTCTTTGTCTGGCCGAAAGCGAAGAAAGCAGAGAAACAATGACGAGCCGTGCACAAATCACCATCCCTCAGGAGCAGATCGAGGCGTTCTGCATGCGGCATCATATACACCGGCTGAGTCTTTTTGGATCGGTGCTAACGAACGATTTTCGGCCCGATAGCGATGTGGATGTCCTGGTGGAGTTTGCGCCGGGTTTCGCGCCGGGCCTGGCCTTCTTCGGAATGCAGGAAGAACTTTCTGCGATTTTCGGACGCGAGGTGGACCTGAACACGCTGAACTTCCTGAGCCCTCATTTCCGCGAGCAGGTTCGGAGTTCGGCGGAGGAGCGGTATGTCGCGGCATGAGGGGTTAACGCGGCTCCGCCACATGCTCGACTATTCGCGCGAAGCCGCCACGCTGGTTGCCGGAAAAACGCGCCGCGATTTGGATGCCGACCGCAAGCTGAATCTGGCCCTTGTGCGTTTGCTGGAGATAGTAGGCGAAGCCGCCAACAGAGCAACCAGCGAGGAGCGTCTGCTCTGCCCATCGATTCCATGGGGCCAAATCGTTGCACTACGGAACCGGCTCATCCATGGCTACGACGCGGTGGACTTCGATGTGCTATGGGGAATCGTATCTGTAGACCTACCGAACCTGATTGCAACGCTGGAGCTGGTCTTACCGAAGGATGCGTCATGAACGTGGATGAATCGAAGTTTCCCTATGGTTATGTGCCGGAGCACCTGAAGGAAAGGGTGAAAAACTGGCGCAGTTTAACGGTCGGTGAGCGGATCGAGCTGACGCATGAGTTGAGCGTGGCGGCATGGGCGAAGATCGGCGTTGTCCACGATCCGAGCAAGCCGATGGATAAGACGATCCGGAAGTTTCGCCGCAAGGAGAATGGAGAACTGGAAGCCTGTTGACCGATGCTGACGCTCGATAGTGGCTTCCCAGGTCCCAAAATCGGAACCTGGGGCACCCGGCGATTGGGCGGGTTCATAGGTTTCGCTGCGTTCATCGATTAATTTGTGAAGTCCGAGGCACAGTCCAAACCGAGCTAGGCAAGAAACTCTCGAACCGACTCAGCTGTAAGCCGGCCACTTTGTGTAAATAATCTCTGGATTCCGTCACTTGCCAATGTTAACTGAAGAGGTGCTCTAAGCTTTGCCTCGACAATCGCGACCAGCGCCTCAGCCTCGATGAGTACGACTTCGCTGATGTCCGTTTCCATTTTGATAGATGCAATCGTGTCATCAAAATCGTCCACGAAATAACTGGACACTATTATGTAATAGATATTCCGGTATCGCCTACTTAGCTCTCTGCTTTGTGTGGATATATATTCTCGGATCGCCCGGTCGTCTGTACCGAGGCTATATCCATGGGTTCTCACCTTTGAGTCCCAAAGTATAGCATAGTTCTCATCGAGAGCAAGTGCTCTTCCATCTGGCACTCGGCCTTGCCCCTGCCCCATTAACTTTGTATCGTAACCAAGAACCGTGAACGCAGCGTCTACACTCTTTTCAAATGCCCTCGCAACACTTGTTCCTGATCGTGTTGCTGCTTCAGCAAGACCTAGGTCATTAAGAGCTAATGTTGGTAGAACTGCAATTATCGGAGGAACATAACTCTCGGGAAGCCGTTCATAAGTGGTTTTCATCGTGAGCTTCGTTGAACTCTGAGGCTGCTGAGGCTCATCCTTCTGGTCCTGCTTCGCTGCCTGGTATGGATTTCCACCTTTTAGCCAGAAAACGTGCTCCACGTCATATAGGGTGAAGTTACGGTTTGCTTTCTCTCCGAATAGTTTAGCCAGTTCTTCATGAATTCGCATGAAATCGATGTAGTCAGTCGCGAGATCCTCAGATGGCTGCCAAATATTCAGGTCACTCAAAGTCTGAACTGTGTTGGTATAATAAATAGGCCACGCATCTCGGTCCTGAACTTGCCAAAAGTACGACAAAAAGAAAGGGATGCTCCCAACTTTGGGCGCTCCGTATCTCGTGTTGCCGTTCGCAACCCACTGTTCACCCAATCTCCTCACATAGCTTTGGAACGTCTTGATCCTGCTTGACGCGATCTGTTCACTCGTTGGAACTGCTATTGCGGCTTTAAGTTCTTGATCGCACTCTTCTGCGTGATCTGCTACATTCACAACCATATTGAAAAACATCTGTCCCTTGATGCCCTTGAATCCCCAAAGCTCGTTCCGTTTATTTATGCCATCAATCTTCGACTTGAACTCAGATAGGTCCACGGAACCATTTAGATACCCTGCCAACAAGGGCTTGAGCTCCTTCTCAATGAGTTTCACCCTCCGAGCATCGAATTCGGCCTCAACTTGTACAAAAGTCTTCCCAGTTTCACTTGAGGGTGCGGCGAGATATTCACTGAGAGCTTCAACAGCACGGGCGCGTTGCTCATCTTTTAACATAATGACTTCTCCGTATTCCATCATATGCTTCAACCGGCTGCCCCAGGTCTTGCTTGATGCCAAAGGCATCAATAACCTCACTGCAACAGCGCCGGCTCGTCGTGGTTGTTGCCGTTCAACTCCTCGGGCGGGATGATGACGGCGGCGGCGACCTTGTCGTCGGCCTCGAGGTTGAGGAGGCGGACGCCCTGAGTGGCGCGGCCGGCGGCGCGGATGGTCTTGGTGTCGATGCGGATGATTTTGCCGAATTGGCTGATGACCATCAGCTCCGAGGAGTCGTCGACCAACTGAATGCCGCTGACGCGGCCGATGCGCGGGGTGACGGCCACGTTCTTGACGCCCTTGCCGCCGCGGGCTTGCAGGCGGTACTCCTCGACATTGGTGCGCTTGCCGAAGCCGTTTTCAGTGACGGAAAGAATCAGGTACTCGCCCGGTTTGTGCTTCTTGGGCGTGACGGCGACGCCGACGACGTAATCATTTTTGCGCAACTCGATGCCGCGCACGCCGTAGGCCGGGCGGCCCATGGAGCGGACGTCGCTTTCGTCGAAGCGAATGGCCAGGCCCAGATGCGTGGCGAGGAAGATAATCTGGCTGCCGTCGGTGATGCGCGCCTTGACCAGCTCGTCGCCGTCATCGATGCCGATGGCGATGATGCCGCGGGACATGACGTTGGAGAAGTCCTTGAGCGGCGTCTTCTTGACGGTGCCATTGCGCGTGGCGAAGAAGATGAATTTGCCCTCTTCTTCGAGATCACGCACGGGCAGAATGGCGCGAACGTTTTCGCCGGGCTGGAGATCGAGCAGGCTCTGGATAGATTTGCCTTTGCCCGCCGCGCCCACGTCGGGGATCTCGTAGACCTTGAGCCAGTAAACACGGCCGGAGTTGGTGAAGCAGAGCAGGAAGGCGTGGGTTGAATCGACGATCAACTGGGCGACGAAATCCTCCTCGCGGGTTTTCATGCCCATGCGACCGGCGCCGCCGCGGCGTTGCTGGCGATAGGTGGAAATCGGCGTGCGCTTGAGGTAGCCCTGGTGGCTGACGGTGACCGCTACCTGCTCATCGACGATGAGGTCTTCGAGCTGGATCTCTGCCGACTCGTCGACGATCTGCGTGCGGCGCGCGTCGCCGTACTTATCGCGAACCTCTTCAAGCTCCTTGACGATGACCTTGCGCAGCTTCTTCTCGCTGGCCAGGATCGACTCATACTCGGCGATCTCTTCGCGCTTTTGCTTCAATTCGTTGAGGATTTCGTCGATGGAAAGCTGCGTCAGCTTGTAGAGTTGCAGCTCGAGGATGGCGTCGATCTGGCGCAGCGTGAGGCCTTTTTCCTCGTGCGCCAGCCGCTCGCGGCCCAGGCTAATGACGATCGCCTTGCCCTTGCCCCAGGCATAGAGATTCTCGCGCGCCTCAACACGCGAAGCCGAGGCGCGAATGAGCCTGATGACCGTGTCGAGATTGTCGAGGGCAATCTTGTAGCCTTCAAGAATGTGCTCGCGCTCGCGCGCCTTGCGCAGCAGAAAGACGGTGCGGCGCTGGACAACATCGATGCGATGATCGATGAAGCAGCGAATGGCGGCATCGAGTCCGAGCTCCCGCGGTTGCCCGTTGAGCACCGCGAGAAAGATCATGGAGAAGCTCTCCTGCATCTGGGTGTGCTTGTAGAGCTGGTTGAGCACAATCTCCGGCTGCGCTCCACGCTTTAGTTCGATGACAATCCTCATGCCGTCGCGGTCGCTTTCGTCGCGCACGTCAAAGATATCGTCGATGGTCTTGTCGTTGGCCAGCTCGGCAATGCGCTCGATGAGCTTGGACTTGTTCACCTGGTAGGGAATCTCGGTGACGATGATTGCCTGTTTTTCCTTGGTCAGGCTTTCGAGCGCGGTGCGGGCGCGCATGAGGAAGCGGCCGCGGCCGTTCTTATATGCCTGCGCGATGCCGCTCTTGCCATAGAGAAAGCCGCCGGTGGGGAAGTCCGGCCCCTGCACGTGCTTGAGGACTTCGGCGAGGCCTGCACTGGGATTCTTGACCAGCTCGATGGCCGCGTTGACGATTTCGGTGAGGTTGTGCGGCGGAATGTTGGTGGCCATGCCCACGGCGATGCCGCTGGAGCCGTTAATGATGAGATTGGGAATGCGCGTGGGCAGCACCGTGGGCTCGAAGGTGGACTCGTCGTAGTTGGGCGTGAAGTCCACGGTCTCCATCTCGATGTCGGCCAGCATCTCGCCGGCAATGCGCTCCATGCGGCACTCGGTGTAGCGCATGGCTGCCGGCGGATCGCCATCCACGGAGCCGAAGTTGCCTTGTCCGTCGACCAGCGGGTAGCGCAGCGAGAAGGGCTGCGCCATGCGGACAAGAGTGTCGTAGATGGCCGAGTCGCCGTGGGGATGGTAAACGCCCATCGCCTGACCGACAACCTTGGCGCACTTGGTGTATTTCTTGTTGTGCTGCAGGCCCATCTCGTTGAGCGTGTAAAGCACGCGCCGATGCACGGGCTTCAACCCGTCGCGGGCATCCGGCAACGCGCGCCCGATGATGACACTCATCGAGTAATCGAGATAGGAGCGGCGCATCTCCTCTTCGATATTGATGGGAATGAGGCTGGAGCTGCCGGGGGGCGGTGTAGCACCTTCAAGAGGGAGCTGGGGATTTTTATCGTCAGGCATAGAGGTCATTTCAGGCCCGCCGGAAGGCGGCGGAAAGGAACCGGAAAAGCGGGGCCGGCCTGGCGTGGGCTATGCTTTATTTTACCTCTCCAAAGTGGGTTTCAGCAAGGCCCATAATAATAAATAAGTCCTTATTTTGCTTGATTTTATGGCCTCCTTCGCGCGTTTCTCCGGAAGCTTGGCCGCTCACGCAGCGCGGCGCGTCCCGGCCCTGGATTTGGGCGGGGTTTTGGCCATTATTTTGGCCGTCTTCGATCTCATTTTCGTGCCCAATTCAGCAAGAACCACCGGCGGCTGATCCGGGAACCGAACTTCAATCCGCAACTCGCCCCCAACACCTTCCACGTACTTCCGCAGCGTGGAAACATTCATGTCCTTGCGTCTCTCGATGCGCGAGACGCCCTCCTGGCCGATCTTGAGCTTCTTCGATAGGCGAGTCTGGGTCAGTCGGCGCAACCGGCGCAAGTCGCGCAGGCGAAACTCCTCGGCGATCAACTCCGCTGCGCGCTGTTCAATGCGCCGCCGCCGCTCTTCAGGCATGGCTTGCAGAATTTCTTCAAGCGATACTGTCATTTCTTGCTCCGTTTCGCATCAATGCTCTTCAAGTGACGACTGTAACGTGTTTCGGCAATTCGTATAAGCGTCGAGTAAAATCGGTCCTTTGCAATGCCGGTCTTGTTTCCTCCAGTCAGCAGGATGGCTCTTCGCTTTGGGTCAAAGGCAAATGCAATTCGCCAAACCCCACCTTCGGCATCCACGCGGAGTTCCTTCATGTTGGGATAATCGGACCCCTTGAGCGTATCCACGCTTGGCCGTCCAAGCGACGGTCCGAATACCCGTAACTTGCCGAGCAAACTAAGAACCGCATCCTGAACCTCCTCGTGCCAGGCTCCAAACTCCTCGTAGAACTCATCGTGGAAGATGACTTGCCACTCTTGCTTAACCATGATAACCCCTTTGCTTTCTGCCACTTAAAACGGTCCAGAGATTTGCAACCCGGCTTTCGCCGCTTCACCAACTCAAAGGGTTCTGCCGATAGGCTTCCCTTTGAATTATCCCTATATCCCGTGTTGGCTCTGCAAAGGACTCTTGCTTCCAAGAACGAGTACGGTTGGGGTTTTTGAGGAATCCCTTAACCTTAACACCCAGGCTTAAAACTTTCCTTTAGACTGCAATTCCTTCGCCGCCAAAACCGACTGAGCTTTGATGATCACTCCTACGCTAGAGGCTCAACTGGACTCTGGCCGGACTAACAAGAATAATACGATTATGCTTTCAAATGCCTAATGTTGTCAAGTGCATATTTTTCGCTTCAACCCCTATAACAACCGCAGCAGGCTCAGCACGCAGATGACCGCCTGCAACAACACAATCACGCCGGCAGCGCCTAGCGCCAGCCGTCCCCTTGGCCCTTCGTAGGCGTCTGCGAAGACTCCACTGATAAAAGTGAGCAGAAACGGCAGCGCCCAGAGCAACGGGGCGCCGGATGCGCCTGTCATGACGAGAAGGATCAAAATCAGGGCGTATAAGAACGGAAGCGTATTGCCGAAGTAGCGCGACTTGCGGAGCCCCACATACAAAGCCACGGCGGCAGCGGAAGCTACCGTAATCCCAGCATTGGGCAGCACGGAGAAGAACCGCCGCGCCGGGTCTGGCGAAACCCACAGGAGCGCGGCAGCAGAGCGCAAGAAGTAGCTGAAGGCATGCGGCGAGAAACCATAGCAGGCAAAGACGAAGACCAGCGCCCCAACTGTTGCAATGAGCACTACCGGCAACGTCTGGCTCCTGCGCCCCTCGGCTACCCACAACATGGCAGCGAAGCCAAGCAAAACAACAACCAGCAACGCGGTTATGTGCGAGGCTGCAGCCAGCCCGAAGGCCGCTGTCAGCAGCACGATGCGCGGCTGCCATTTCCGCCGCGGCCCCTGCATGGCATGCGCCACGCCGATGCAGGTGTAGACGCCGCCATAGACCCCCAGCGCGGCGAGTACCTCTGCGTTGGGCGTGACGCAGGCACAGAGCACCGCGGGAGAAAAGCAGTAAAGCCCGAGCGCCGTGTAGCCGCCCAGGTTGCCGTAGAGCCGCCGCGTCACCCACCACAGGCCCGCGCCCAGCAGGCACCCGGCGGCAAGAAACGGCAGGCGGAGAAGCAGCAGCGTGTGTGTGAGTTGGTGTCGCAGCTCCCAGGTGCTCAACCAGCCGTCCACTTGCGCCACACGCTCTTCAGGCTTACGGAAGTGGTCCAGCACGCGCTCGGCCAACAGATTCAGCGTCAGCGGCAGCCCGGCGAGCCGGTAGGCAAGAACGCCATCGTGAATGTTGCCGCAACTGGTAAAGTTGCCGGCCAACGACGATGGCCGTTCCCACATCTCGCGCCCGCAATCCGTAAACTGGTAATCAACCTGGGAAAGCGTCTGGTGGGTGGTAAGCCACAATCCCTGGACAAGAAAGACGGTCAGCAGTCCCGCGGCAATGCGCTGCGGCAGGTTGAATTGAAAGCGGCGAATGCGTGCAAAGCGGCGGGTCATCGTGCTCCGGATAACCTATCCAGTCTAAACGGCGTTCCCTGATCGGCGGCTCAATCGCTGTACTCCACCATCCCCTCGACGTTACACTGACACTGCTATGTTGACCCGTCGCCGATTTGTCCTGAACACCGCCGCCTGCGCCGCTCTCGCCCACACCTTCAAATCCCGTTTCGCACTGGCGCAATCCGCGAACGTCTATCGCAATCCCATCCTGGGCGGCGACCATCCTGACGCCAGTCCGATTCGCGTTGGAGACGACTTCTACCTCACCCACTCCAGCTTCGATTACGCTCCCGGGCTGCTCATCTGGCACTCCCGCGACCTGGTCAACTGGCTTCCGGTTGCCGCCGCGCTGCACCGCTATTACGGCACGGTCTGGGCGCCCTATCTCTGCGAGTACCAGGGCCACTTTTACATCTACTTTCCCGCCGACGGCAGCCTGCGCGTGGTTCACGCCGACCAGCCCACAGGCCCATGGAGCGAACCCATCAATCTCGGCATCAATGCCATTGACCCCGCCCACATCGGCGAGAATGGCCGCCGTTTTCTGTACATGGACGGCGGACGCGTGGTAGAGCTTACGCCGGACGGCCTGGCGGTCAAGACTTCTCCGCGCAAAGTCTTCGACGCCTGGCCCATGCCCGCCTCTATTCGCATGGAATGTACCTGCCTGGAGGGTCCCAAGCTGCTGGAGCACAAAGGATGGTTCTATCTCAACGTGGCCGAAGGCGGCACCGCAGGCCCGGGCACCAGCCATGGCGTTGTCTCCGCGCGCAGCCGCCACGCCGACGGCCCGTGGGAGTACTCGCCCTACAACCCAATCGTCCACACGCCCTCGCGCGAAGACCGCTGGCTCTCGCTGGGCCACGGCCGCCTCGTCGATACCCCGGACGACAAGTGGTTCATCACCGTCCACTCCTATGAAAACGGCTACCGCTCGCTGGGCCGCCAGCTTATGCTGCTGCCCATCGAGTGGACCGCCGATGGCTGGTTCCGCGTTCCCGCAGGCGTTACGGCGGATGCGGTTATTCCCATGCCGGTTCCCGGCACGAGCCAGCGGCCATTCGCTGATCCCTCCGATGATTTCACGTCGCCGGAATTAGGTCTTCAGTGGAGCTTCTGGCACGAATTTGATCCCTCCCGCTTCACCACCGGCAACGGTGCCCTCACGCTGACAGCCAAAGGCAGTTCCCTGGCCAACACTTCCGCCCTGACTACACCCGTCGGCGGTCACTCGTACACCGTCGAGATTGATGTTGAAGTTTCGCCCGGCTGCGAGTCTGGCCTGATGCTCTTCTACAATCCCCAGCACGCTGCCGGCATCGTTATCTCCCCTGAAGGGATCGGCGCGCGCAACGCCAATGGCTTCATCCCCAGCCGCCAGCAACAAGGCGCAACCAGAGCCACCCTACGCGCCGTCAATGACCGCCAGGAAGTCGATTTCTATTTCCGCCTCCCTGGACAGAGCTGGAAGCGCACCCCGGAATCGGCCGAAATCTCCGGTCTGCACCACAATGTTCTCGACGGCTTCCTGGATGTGCGCCCAGCGGTTTACGCGTGCGGCCAGGGCCAGGCAACTTTTCGCGGCTTCCGCTACTGGCCGGAGGTCAATGCGCCGGCCCTGTGAACCGGCGAGCCGCCCGGCCTGTTGTATTGTGGTATAGAACTCCCAATGGAGGCTCCACTTTGTGACTGCTCCCGACCTCATTGATCTGATTAAGCGGGTTCACTGGGATCCCTTTCATCTGTGGACCTCGATGCATAATTTTCTCGTACCCCTTGGGGGTTCACTGGCTGAGATTACGCGACGTTGGATCAAACGCCGCAACGCCCGCCTGGCGCAGCACTGGCCCGTTACGGATGGGCGGGTTCAATCCATCGACGTAGGTGCGGGAACCAAGTTCTATGGCAGTCGGCGGCGATTCAACGCAACTTTCCATTACTCCTATTCCGTTCGGGATGGCAGCGAGGTCAGTTATTATTCCGGAGACTTTTCCCGCTACTTTCCAGATAAAGAACGGGCATGGGAGTGGCTTGAGTTGCTAAAGAACAAGCACATCCGTGTCCACTATAAGCCCGGCCATCCCGAAGTCTCCGCCGTCCTTGCCGCCGATCTTGACGCCCACTTTGCTCTTCCGGCGCGAACTCCCGCCGACTTGCTCTTCTCCTCGCCGGGTATTGACTCGCAGTAGCACTTAGGGCCGTGAAGCGCCGGCAACCCGGCCGTAATGTGCAGTGACAGGCTGAAATGAAAGCGGCAGATGTTGTCATCATCCGCCGCTCTCATTCATTGAGTTTGAAGTCGCGCTCCTCGTTTTATGCAATTAAATGGTCAACTCGAGGAGGAATAGCCTCAGTGTTTCGATTTGGCCGGCGACTTGCAATGAAACTTGTAGTTGAAACCTACGCTGACGGTATCAGCCGACAACTGCTCCTTGAAGGGCCACGGCCCCGCGCCGTTGTTAGTCACAACGTTGTAGGTTTGGGATGCAAAACCCTGGTGCAGATATTCAACCTTGGCGAACCAATTCGACTTGAGGTGGTATTCGACTCCGCCCCCGGCCACGTAGCCATAAAAAACGCTGTTATGGGTGATGGAAGAGATATCTGTGACTTCGGAACTAAAGACTCTGTCGCCCTGGAAAAGAGATAATCCACCTTTCCCGTAGAGCAACGCAGGACCGAAGGCTTTGCCAAACCGGCCAGCGACGTTCTCGTACATCCCAGCTTTCATACCCGCCTGGGTGTTGCTGGCAGTCCCCGGATCGAGTGTGGAACCATTCAGATTCATCCAGCCAAAAGCGCCTTCAATGCCATAGACAAGCGATCTATTCTGGTGGTCCCATCCAACCTGGCCGCCACCCAGGATGGTGGTGTTGCCGGCGTGAAAGACCTGTCCGGCCGTGCCCGCGGCAGCAAATGAAGAGCCGTTGTATCCCACATCGGTGATGCTCAGGTGAGGCCAGACACCGCCAACGTGTCCGCCAACATAGAAACCATTCCAGTCCCACGCCACTGTGGGCGCTGGCTTTTGAGAGGACGACGCTTGAGAGTTAGCAGCAGGGGCAATGGCAACAATCATGAGCAGTGCTGCGCTTGCGAGTAGCAGACGTTTCATGGAAAACCTTTCTTATTTGAATTGAGATGGTTATTGCTATGTGTAAATAGTACTTCTATTCTCGCCGAGGTTTCAATAGCAACTCTGGCATTGCCTCCAAACGCAACAAAGCCGCCCCGAAGAGCGGCTTTGCCGGCAAGAAATGCCTAGTTAGTTGAAGATCGCTCCCACGGATATATTCGATTCGTCGCTGCAAGTGTAGGTGCCGGTGTAGCTGCTGAGGGTACACCCTCCTCCAACCTGGACCATGCACCAATTTGGCCCTGTCTCGGAGTAGAAAGGAGGGGCCGCAATGGGAGTGCACGTAGCCCCGCTCAGAGTGCAAGGAACACAGCTCGATGACCATCCGCCGAACTTAACAGCTGGTACGGGGTTGATGGCTGGTATAGAGGTAGCCGTCAAGATCACCGGTGTGCCGTTAGGATAAGTCGCCTCGCAGACAGACCCCTCTAGCGTTGCCTGTTCTACCGAACCTCCGCAGTGGATTACATCTGGTGTACCGGTGGCGGAAGAAGCGGTAATCAGCCAGCCGGTGGTGTTCACGCCTGCGTTGAAGACGGTCAGCGTGGTCAAGAGCGAGTCCGCAATCGTAAACGTATTGCACGTGCCGGGGCTGAGCATGTCGCTGAAGTCATAGGTAGTAGTGGTAACGCCATTGACTGTAGTAGTGATCGTGGCGTAAGTAGGCGCTGCGTAAGGGCAATTGAAAGTCACAAGCGAGCTGTATACGAGAGTGCTGTCCGGGTTAGACGCAACGGCATAAATGTTTGTATTTCCCGACGCATAGGCAGTGGAAAGTCCACCGGTGGCCCCTGCGGTACCGGCGGAGTTGACCGGGAAGTCATAGGGAGCGGTTGAGATCCAGGTGACTGGGACGAAGGTGCACTGGGCGTATGGGAGGTTAGTCACAGGGAGATTAGCGGCAGTATCAGCAGCGACAGCCGCAGCATTAGCGGCGGCATAGGTGGCAGTACAACCGGGGTTTGGGAAACCTGCGTGGAAGAATCCATTGGTGATGTCCAGCAAAGTTGGGGCGGACGAGAAGGTTCCGTACGCCAAATACTGTGCAGTACCGTCCAGATTCAGGTCTGTAATCGAACTTGGCAAGGCAACGATCGAAAGCAGAGGCTCCGCCGCGGGAGTAGATGTTACATCGATGGACGCTTGAGCCGTCACAACACTGGAGGGAGTCGAGCCGGAGGCGGGGTTCGTCCACTCGGCCGTAATGTTGGTTGAGCCCACACTCACTCCCTTGACCAGCCCGTCAGGATCGTTCGTGCAAATCTGGGCGGGAGGAGGAGTAGCGTTGACGATGCAGGTTTGTGTTGGCGCAAGAGCCGAGCTGACCGTGGCAATCGCGGGATTGCTGGAACTCCACGCAAGCTGCGGCGACGACGTCACATCCTCTTGAAGACCGGTGACTGTAGAAGTACCTAGCGCAACAAGGTAGCCGGGTTGACCTGTCGCGGAGAGCGTTAGCGAGCCCGGAATGATGGTTAGCGCGTTCATCTGTTGCGCACTTCCTGCCACAACCGTGAATGGCACGGTCGTGTACACCAATGTACCGTCCGTGTTTGTCGCCATGGCCGTGATAGCGGTTGTGCCCTGGCCCACCGCCGTAACCAGTCCGGGAGCCGATGGGCATAGAACTGGAACTGAAGGGGTCGCTACCGCGTTGCAAACTATGGCTATCGATGTATTGCTGGAACTCCATGTGACGGAACTCGTCAGATTCTGCGTGACCGGAGCCGCCGAGAAGGTTCCAATCGCGGTGAGTTGTGTGTTTTGAGTCGGGAATTGCACCGATGGCGTGCCAGGAACAATGGCCAGCGAGAGCAAAGGCTCGGCCGCCGGCCCTGTAACTGTCAAGGTCGCCTGGGCCGTCACCAAAGTGGCCGGGGAGCCGACATTCGTGTAGGTGGCCGTGATGGTGCTCGCGCCTGGGCCAACCCCGACCGTTATCACTGAAGTGACGGTTGACGGACAGATAGATGGGTTAGGGGTACTAACCGGGGGCGGGTAACAGAAAGTGGCCACCGCCGGATTACTGGAGACCCAGGAGACCTGAGAGGTTACATTTGTCTGAAGGCCGACTCCATTGGTGCCGATCACGACGAAGTTGACAGTTGGATTCGGCTGTCCAATTTGGGGCATGTTAATCGACTGCGAGCCGGGAATAATGGACAAGCCTGTAATCGAACTCGCGGCCGGCCCGGTCACCGTAAAGACCGCAGCTGCTGTCGTCCCGCTATGGTCAGTATTATTGGTGGCGACGGCTGTGATAGCCGTTGTGCCTTGACCCGTCGCAATGACAAGCCCTGGAACAGTGGGTGTTGGACAACTCGCTGGGTTAGTGATACCAGAGGCAACCGAGTTGCACACCACGGCGACTGACGGATTGCTTGAATACCAGCTAACGGTATAGTCGGAAGACATCGGGGGGTTCGCCATATTCTGCTGGCCCGGATTCGAGTAGGTCGTCGAGAAGTCTCCGATAGCCAGGAACTGGGTCGTCTGAGGCGCCCCGGCAACTGATTGCGAACTGGGAAGGATGGAGAGCGAAATCAGTTTTTCAGGCGTGGACGGAATGGCGACGGTCAAAGCCGCGCTTGCCGATACTACAGAGCCGTCCGGAGGATTACTACCGATGCCGGGATTGGGAACCACAACGGTGACGGCCGCAACGCCGTTGGCGACTGCCGTGAACTGCCCCGGTATGCCGGGCGTGGGAGAGGCTATCGCGTTGCTGCTACTGCTCCAGACGACATTGGCCGCACTGGTGAGGTTCACCGTAGTGCCAGTTCCCGTAGTGCCGATGGCGATGAACTGAACGGTTTGACCCGCCGTTGTAATCGTCTGCGATGCCGGAACGATGGCCACCGAGACATAAGGCTCCGTCACGCTGGGAGTCGTCACCGTGTAGGCCGCGCTAGCCGTCACCACGGTATGGTCGGGATTAGTGGCCACGGCAACGATGGCAGTAGCGCCGACGCCTCTCGGCGTAGCAACGCCGGTAGCCGCATCGATGGTGGCCACCACCGGGTTGCTGGAACTCCAGGTTGCCGCGGGAATTATCGCCGATCCGATCGTAGCCGACTGGTTGGTCAGATTTACGGTTGTACCTGATGAGGTGGTTCCGATGGCTATGAAGTTGACATTGGCTCCCGAACCGGTTGTCAGAGAAGTCTGCGAGGAAGGAACAATGGCCAGCGAGACCAGAGGTTCTATCGAGGAGGTGATATTCACGGTCAGTGTTGCCGTTCCCGTCACCACCGTACCGTCGGGATTTGTGGCCATCGCCGTAATCGCAGTTACGCCGTTCACATGTGCCGTAACAACTCCAGTGGCTGCATTGATCGAGGCCACCGAGGGTACGCTTGAACTCCAGATTGCAGGCTGGATGGTTGCCGTGCCGATTGTTGCCGTCGTATTGGTCAGGTTCACCGTTGTGCCGGTTGTTGTGGTGCCGATAGCGATAAACCCAGCGGTCTGATTGGCTGACGTCAGCGTCTGTGAGCCCGGAACGATGGCCAGCGAGGCCAGAGGCTCCGGTGAACCGGGAATGCTCACGGTCAGGGTCGCGACTCCTGTCACCACTGTTCCGTCAGGATTCTTGGCAATTGCTGTGATCGCCGTCGTGCCATTCGCAACGGCTGTGGCGATTCCGGTAGCTGTACCGATCGTGGCCACCGAATGAACGCTTGAGCTCCACGTAGCAGTCTGGATAGTTGCCGTGCCGATTGTGGCTGTCTGGTTGGTCAGATTCACCGTTGTGCCGGAAGACGTGGTGCCGATGACTATCATATTGGCGGTTTGGCCGGCCGCCGTAAGCATCTGCGAGCCCGGAACGATGGCCAGCGAGACCAGTGGCTCTACCGAGGAGGTGATGTTCACGGTCAGTGTTGCCGTTCCCGTCACCACCGTGCCATCCGGATTTGAGGCGACGGCCGTAATCGCCGTTGTGCCGCTGTTCACGGACGTGGCCACTCCGGTAGCTGAGTTGATAGTAGCTACCGAGAGAACACTTGACTTCCAGGATGCCGCCTGGATGGTTGCCGTGCCGATTGTGGCTGTCTGGTTAGTCAGGTTCACCGTCGCGCCGGTGGACGTGGTGCCGATGGCGATAAATCCGGCGGTCTGGCCGGCTGCCGTGAGCGTCTGCGAAGCCGGAACAATGGCCAGTGAGACCAGTGGTTCAGGCGAACCAGACGGGGCCACTGTCAGGGTTGCGGTTCCGGCCGCGCCGGAGCCGTCGGGGTTGGTGAAGGTGGCCGTAATGGTGGTTGTGCCTGATCCGGCGGTGGTGGCCAGCCCGGTTGCCGCGTTGATCGAGGCAATCGATGGGACGCTGGAAGTCCAATTAATTCCTGCCGCATTCGTCAGCGGCACGGATGCGCCGTTGATTGTCAGACCGATCGCCACAAACTGAACGGGGACACCCACTGTAGCAACAGTCTGCGAAGCCGGTATGACGAGGACCGAGGAGACATCGGTGTCTACGCAAGCCGCGCATGCGGTTACGGTGAAGGTAGCGGAATTGCTGACAATAATTCCGTTGAATCCCTGCGCGCTGGCGGTGATATTCGTAAATCCTGTCCACTCCTCGCCGGTAGCCGGATTGAAGCCTGTGGCCGTGGCTAATCCTGAACTGTTGATCGTTGCCACCTGGGTAAGGCTGGAAGACCAAGTAACCTGGTCGGTGATATCCATGGTTGTCTGATGGCCTGCGTGGCCGTAGTATCCGATAGCCGTGAATTGGCCATGCCCCTGCTGAGTACCCGGCGGCATCAACGTCACCGTAACCGTGCTGGGTGAAATCGTAATGGAGTCCAGCCCAGAAGTGGCGTTGCAACTGGTAAAGGTCAGTGTAAGGCCGACAAGCAATAACGCTCCGATGCAGAAGCGATTGAACATTTTGGTCTCCTGGCGTACCCAAACACCTCCGGCTACGCCATCCATTGGCGAAACCAGAGATTATCTTCCACATTCGACTATAGGCTCTTAAATAACTATGCGCCTATTCCAGAAAAAAGTCCCTATAAATACGGAATCAAAACAGTTAATAAGCATTTCAAGGGCTTTTCACGCGCTTCTCCCTAGCCGCAATGTGGGTGCTGTTCAGCCAGCTGAACAGCAAGCTTAACAGCCAACAGCTCTTTGCCCGGCGCACCCTGCACCGGCTACACTTCTCCTCAGGATGGCCATCGCCCGCGACAACACTCCCGAACGGCTGGTCAGCGCCACGCGCGCCGACGAAGAGCAGGGTTTTGAACTCAAACTGCGTCCTCGCTGGCTGGGCGAGTTTATCGGGCAATCGAAGGCAAAAGAACAACTTACCATCGCCCTGGAAGCCGCCAAATCCCGCGGCGAGGCGCTGGATCACGTGCTGCTCTCCGGCCCTCCGGGGCTGGGCAAGACTACCCTGGCCACCATCATCGCCAATGAATTGGATGTGGGCTTCCAACAGACCTCCGGCCCGGCCCTGCAAATCCAGGGCGACCTGACCGCCATTCTCACCAACCTGCGCGAGCGCCAGGTGCTCTTTCTCGATGAAATTCACCGCATGCAGCCGCTGCTGGAAGAAAAACTCTACACCGCCCTCGAGGACTACAAACTGGACATCATCATCGGCCAGGGTCCGGCAGCGCGCACCCACGTGATGGAGATCCGCCCCTTCACATTCATCGGCGCCACCACGCGGCCCGGCCTGCTCAGCTCACCGCTTCGCTCGCGCTTCGGCATTCTGCTGCGCCTGGAATTTTATACCGAGGAAGAGTTGTGCGTCATTGTCAAGCGCTCCGCCGAGGTGTTGCAGATTCCCATCGATCAGGATGGCGCAGGGGAGATTGCTCTGCGTTCCCGCGGGACTCCGAGGATTGCGAATCGCCTGCTGCGCCGCGTGCGCGACTACGCCCAGGTGCGCGGCTCAGGCGTGATTGATCACCCCACCGCCAGGGCCGCACTCACCATGCTGGAAGTGGATGCCCACGGCTTTGATGAGATCGACCGCCGCCTGCTGCTCACCATCATGCAGAAATATGATGGCGGCCCGGTAGGTTTGGGCACGTTGGCGGCAACGCTGGCAGAAGAGGAAGACGCGCTGGAAGAGGTCTACGAGCCGTTTCTTATCCAGATCGGATTTCTCGACCGCACTCCACGCGGCCGCGTCGCCACGCATCTGGCCTATGAGCACTTCGGCCTGACGATGCCGGGAAGACAGACGCCGCTGTTTTAGGAGAGAGCGGGGTTAGCCGAGTTAGCTTCGGCCCCATCTTTCGCGTGACTTTACTTGCGCACGAAGGACGGAAAAACAGTAATCCACAAACGGACACTTCATAAGAGAGGAACTTATGGCACTCACTGAATCAACCATGCTGGAACTGGGCACCACCGCCCCCGACTTTGCGCTTACTAACGTCGTTACCGGCAAGACAGTCCGACGCGATGACTTTCGCGGACAGAAGGCGCTGCTCGTGATGTTTATCTGCGCCCACTGCCCCTATGTGAAGCACATTGAAAAGGGGCTGGCTTCACTGGGCAAGGACTACGCCGGCAAGCCCATCGGCATCGTCGCCATCAGCAGCAACGATGTGACCACACACCCCGCCGACAGTCCCTCCGGGCTGAAACAGCAGGCTCTAACTCTCGGCTTCAACTTTCCCTATCTGTACGACGAGACGCAGGCCGTGGCGCGCGCCTATAAGGCCGCATGCACTCCGGATTTCTTTCTCTTCGACGGCAATCTCCACCTGGTTTATCGCGGCCAGTTTGACTCGAGCCGCCCCGGCAACGGCATCCCTGTCACCGGTAATGACCTCCGCGCCGCCATCGACTTAGTGCTGGCCGGCAAACCGGTGCCTGCGGACCAGCGCCCGTCTATCGGCTGCAACATCAAGTGGAAGGCGTGAGGAAGCGGAGTTAGCAACCCTAACGCCGCTCACAGCGCCGGCGAATCATCTCTCAGCAGCGCCTGCCGCACAATCTTGATCGGCGGAAAGCCCTGACGCAGAAAGTCGTTGTGAAACTTCTCCAGTGAAAACGCCGCGCCCTGCTTCTTCTTCACGTCTTCGCGCAGTTTCATGATCTCCAGCTTGCCCAGCGTGTAGTAAAGATAAGTCGGGTCTGCGGCGCCCCGTTTGGTCTCCACCGTAGCCGCCTCCTTCGATTGATAGCCTTCCTTTTGAAAGAACGCGACCGCCTCATCAAAACTCATTTTGCCGGTATGCATCTCAATGCCTACAATGAAGCGCGCATTCCTCAGCAGCGCGTCCTGCAACTGGCCAAGGCGGAGAAATTTCGATTCGCGTTCGTCCTTTGCTCCAACGCCGGGCTGGCCGTATCCCTCGTCCAGCATCATCTGCTCGCAGTAGTGCGCCCAGCCCTCGACGTCGGTGCTTGCGCCCAGCAACTTGCGCACCCGGCTTGGAGCCTGAGGCAGCCACAGGAACTGAATGTAATGGCCCGGATAGGCCTCGTGAATCGCCGTTGAAATTATCGTGCCCGCGTTAAAGGAGTGCATGTAGCCTTCAACCTGCGCGGGCGTCATCGACGGATCAGGCAGCGTCACATTGAAATACGCCTCGGTCGCGCGCGTCTCGAACGGCCCCGGCGTGTCCATCGAGGCAGCGGTCGTGGCGCGCATGAAGGGCGGCGTCTCTTCCACGATGGGCCGCACATCCGAGGGAATGGTCACGATGTGATGCGAACTGATAAAACTCACCAATCCATCAAAGGTCGCGCGGAAGCTGTTGAGCAGTTGATCGGGCGCGGGATGAATTGCTCCTAGCTGCTCCAGCACCGCGCGCGGCTCCTTGTCCGGCTCCAGCTCTTTGGCGATCTGATTGAAGTGCGCCTGGTTCCTGCGCAGATCCGCCCAGCCGATTTCAAGCAGCTTATCCAGCGGCAGATCGACCATCTCGTCGTACTGAAGCTTCTTTGCGAATGTCACCGCACCAATGCGAAAATCGCCATTCGACTTAGCCAGCAAATCCGTCTTCAGCCAGGCAAGATAACTTTTCAGCGCCGCAATCACCGCCGCGTTCGTCTCGGCAAACTCCGCCTTCAGAGCCGGGTCTTGGGCATCGGAAAAGGCCAGCGGAACATCGTGCTCAAAAAAACTTACAATGTCCGGCAACTGCTCGATGGCGATTTCAGTGAAGACGCGCGGCGGATTCTTCAGGTTCACGCGGGCCGCGGCCAACACTGCCGGCATCTGCTTTTCCCGCGCAATTAATGACCGCAGCCGCTCGTCCTGCGAGGCAAACTTGCGCTCCATCAGAGTAAAGGCTCCATTCGCGCAGATACCCGAATACTCATCCGCATTCTTCTCCCACGGGCTTATCGTTTCAAGCGTCAGCAACTCAGAGCGAATGTTCGATTCAACCATCTCCAGGTCCGCTGCAACCGGATCAAATAAGCCTATTAGATGGCTGTTGATCGTCAATTCTTTCCCTGCAATTTCTGTATATGATCGGCATAAACTGTCATTAAAACCCGGCCCGCAGCAATGCGTATCCGGTGGGGCAGATGAACAGCCAAATCTGGTAATGCTTTTCTTCAACCTCTCGACCTGATCCTCGGAAAGAAGAGGATCCTTGAGAAGGATAGCGAGAACGCGAAACTCCCCATCTCGAGGGATAGCAACCTTGAATTGGGCGCAGTTCGATCCCGGATCTCCAGAACAAGGTTTATTCTCCTCCAGATCTTTTTTCAGCGCGCGAATACCTTCGAGTTTCTCAAGATATTGTTTCAGCGCGGCAATCTCGGCATCAATGTTCTTACGCGAATAATCCTCCAGTTGGGCATCGTACTGGTGATAGCCAACCTGCGTCCCCTGCGTCGGATTGAAGTGAAAGTATACCTGGTCAAAGTACTCGTCCGAAACCTTCTCGAACTGTTGCTTCCAGTTTTCCTTAGCGGCATGGGCATTGATCGCGGAAGCCATACAAACTCCAATCGTAATCAGCACTGCGGTTTTCTTCATATTTCCTCTCACCCTCTAACTTAGTTTCCTAAACATTCGCCGCTGCCGGAGCCAGTTCAGCGAGCAGTTCGTGAATTTCCAGCAGAACTTCGTCGGATCGCGCAGCCACCAGAGGATACTTCAGCAGGCCTTGCGGCGTGAACTGCGCGCCCCGTTTCGCATTGCGCTCCACAAGCTGCATCAGGCGCTGCGGGTCGATGGACGCATCCTCCCTGAAGCGGATGTGCAGTTCGGCGCGCCTGCGATCCACCTGCGCAATGCCAATTGACTCACATTCCAGCCTGATCAGCGCCGCCTCCAACAGATACACCGTCGCGTCCGGCAGCGCGCCATAGCGGTCTTCCATCTCGGCGCGCACCTCGGCAACCGCCGCTTCGCTCGCCGCGCCAGCGATTTTTTTATAGAGCCGCAGCCGCTGGTTCTCCTCCGGCACATAGCTTTCGTCGATGCGCAGCGCAATTCCCAGATTTAGTTGCGTAGCCGGCCTCTCCTCGCTGCTCTCGCCCTTCATCGCCTTTACCGTGGCCTCAAGCATCGAGGTGTATAACTCGAATCCCACAGCCTCGATGTGTCCGCTCTGCTCGCCGCCCAGCATGTTGCCCGCGCCGCGCAGCTCCAGGTCCAGCGCCGCAATCTTGAAGCCCGCGCCCAGGTCGCTGAACTCCTTCAGCGCCGCCAGCCGCCGTCGCGCAATCTCCGTCAACTCATTCTCCGGAGGAATCATGAGGTAGGCATAAGCCCGCCGGTTCGAGCGGCCCACGCGGCCGCGCAACTGATATAACTCGCTCAAGCCGTGCTTGTCAGCGCGATTAATCAGCATGGTATTCGCCAGCGGAATATCCAGCCCGTTCTCGATGATGGTGGTCGCCACCAGCACGTCGTACTCGTGGCGCATGAAGGCCAGCATTACGCGCTCCAGCTCCGTCTCGCTCATCTGTCCATGGCCCACGGCGACGCGCGCCGCCGGGACTAACTCTTGTATGCGCGCGGCAATTTCGTAAATCGATTCCACGCGGTTATGTACAAAATAAACCTGACCGCCGCGCTCCAGCTCCATCTCGATAGCCGAGCGAATAATCTTCTCGTCGTATCTGGCTACAACCGTTTGGATCGCCATGCGATCCTTGGGCGGCGTCTCGATTACGCTCATGTCGCGTAAGCCCATCAGAGACATATGCAGCGTGCGCGGTATCGGCGTAGCGCTCATGGCCAGCACGTCGATCTCCTTGCGCAGCTGCTTCAACCGTTCCTTGTGGCGCACGCCAAAGCGCTGCTCCTCATCCACGACCAGCAGGCCAAGATCCTGAAACTTGATGTCCTTCGACAACAGCCGGTGCGTGCCGATCAGGATGTCCACCTTGCCCGTCGCGACTCGCTCGACAATATCTTTTTGTTCTTTCTTCGTTCTGAAGCGCGAGATCATCTCCACGTTGATGGGAAACTGCGCAAATCGCGTCTTGAAGGTCTCGAAGTGCTGAAAGCTCAGAACCGTGGTCGGAGTCAGCACCGCCACCTGCTTGCCGTCCTGCACCGCCTTGAAAGCCGCCCGCATGGCCACTTCGGTTTTGCCGTAGCCCACGTCGCCGCATAGCAGCCGGTCCATCGGCGTGGTCGATTCCATGTCGTACTTGATAGCCCGAATCGCAGATATCTGGTCGTCAGTCTCGCTATAGTCGAACGAGTCCTCAAATTCCTTTTGAAACTCGTTGTCTTTGGAGAATGCGGTTCCCTGCGCAGTGGCTCGCTGGGCGTATAACTTCAACAACTCTTCGGCCATATCCTGCATGGCCTTGCGCACCCGCGCCTTGGTCTTGCTCCACTGTTGCGAGCCCAGTCTGTTCAACGCCGGCGCCGGGCCCGCGTCCGTCGAGCGATACTTCTGAATCAGGTCGAGCCGGGTTAACGGCACATACAACTTGGCTTGCTCAGCAAACTCCAGAACCATGAATTCAATCGACAGCCCGTCCTGCACAATTTCCTTGAGCCCCTGATATTGCGCGATGCCGTGCTCCACGTGCACCACGTAATCGCCGATTCCAAGGTCGCGGAAGTCCGAGACAAACGCCGCCGTCTTCGAACGCCTCGGCTCCGGCCGCGCCGCAACGTCCGCTTCGTCGGATAGATCATTGGCACCGAACAAAATCAGATTCGAGTCGAGGAAGCTCACTCCCGAAGCCACCGGCGTACGCACGATCACCGGGACGCGCAGATCACCGGCCAGGTAACTCGACTCGTCCAGCATCGTCTCACCGGGATGAGGGTTGCGGCTGCCGAGGCGATAAGGAATCTGGTATTCGCGCAGCACCGTGGCCAGCCGTTCCACGTCGCCGTGGTGCGGAGCGGCCAGCACAATCCGCGTCTCGCTGGCCATCAGACTTCGCAAATGCTCGGTCAGCGCCGGTATCGACCCGTGAAACCGCAGCGTCGGCCGCGTGTTCAGCTCGATCTCGCCCAGCGTCGTGTCCGTATCCAACACATCCACCACGCCCAGTTGATCAAGATCCAGTCCCATGTGCGATGCGAGTTGCGCCGTCAACACCTCGGGGCGCAGATAGATGTCCTCGGGCCGGATCAGCGAGCCGATTCCGGATCTTTCATGCCGTTGCTCGACCTTGTTCCACCAACGATCGATCTGGTTGCGCACCATCGCCGGCTCTTCAATAAACAATGCGCACCTGGGCAACAGGGTGAGCAGCGATTTCTCCGCACCGGCCACAGCGGAGAAAAACTCCCAGCCTGGAAAGACGCTCACCCCGCCGGCAGAGGCCAGTTCGGCAGCCATCTCCTCGTCTTCCACGACTACACGCTGACGGCTCAGCCGTCCATGCACCGCGGCCAAGAGGCGCTCGGTTACCGGCGTCTCGGTCAGCGGCAGCAGCAGTGCTTCGTCCAGCGCCGACTGCGAACGCTGCGTCTCCGGATCAAATTTACGTATGGTCTCAATCTCGTCGCCGAAGAACTCGATGCGCACCGGGCGGTCGGCTTCTGGTGAATACACGTCGAGAATTCCGCCTCGCCGCGTGAACTGCCCCGGCATCTCCACCAGATCCATCTGCGTGTAACCCACCGAGGCCAGGTGCGCGGTTAGCGCCTCCACATCCACCTCTTCGCCGCGCTTTAACATCACTGCAAGGCCAGCGTAGTATTCGCGGTCAAAGAGCTTCAGCGCCGCCGACTCCACCGGTGCAATCAGAATTGAGACCGCGCCGGTGGCCAGCTTCCACAACGCGGACGCCCGCTGCTCCTGCACATCGGGATGAGGAGATAGATTTTCAAAGGGAAGCACATCGTGAGCCGGCAGCCGCACCACGAGCGCTGGGTCCACCGCGCCGGTCAGCTCGCATCCCGCGCGAACCAGCGGCTCCAGCGCCTCGGCAGCCTTGTTGTCGGCCACCACCACAACCACCGGCTGACGTGCGGCTCGCGCCATCAGCGGCAGATAGATCGCCCGCGCGGTAGACGTCAATCCGGACACACGTCTCCGCCCCGCACCCAGGCTCAGATGCCTGCGTACGCGCTCAAATCCCGAAGCGTGCTCCAGCTCCGCGAAGATTTCGCGGACGAACGGGAGGATCATGTGATGCTAGTTTAGCAGCGAGGGTCACCCACGAAATGTTTGACACTTAGAACCGATGCGACTACTCATTATGCGCCAACGTACCGGCGAATATCCTTCAGTAGCACCAACAGATGGAGCGGGTCCGCCGGTGAAGCGGCAAAATCGAATTGTTCATAATAGCGCCGCGCCTGCTCGTCTTTTGCATGGACGGCAAGCGCCCGAATGCCGGCGATATCAGCTGCCTGCATGGTTCTGAGCACGGCATCCCGAAGCAGCGCGCGTCCCACGCCTTTTTTCTGCCAGTTTTTGTCGACAGCCAGGCGAGCCAGCAGCATGATCGGCACCGGATGCCGGGCGAGTCCCTTGCGCAAGCGATCCGGCACGTCGTTGTACTCGATCTGACCGACGGCAAGGCTGTAATAGCCGATCACAACTTCGCCAACCAGGCCGACATAAGTCTGCGCCGCGCTCGCGCCCTGATTCTGCAACTCGTGCTTTCGCAGCCAGCTATTCAAATCCTCTTGTCCGCAATCGAAGGAGTCGATGGGATGATCGCGCCGGAGCTTCTCAATCAAACGAGTTTGGGGCGGGCGAGTCTCGGTCCTGCGAGTTTCAGTCATCGCGCTGCGCCGGAGTCAAAGAACCCCGGTTCATCGAGCAGCGCTTGCAGGCGAGGCAAGGGCCGGGCAGGCGCATCGAGAGCAGCCTGAAACGCGGCCCACTTCTCCGCATCCAGGCCGAAGACGCGGCGCTCGGCCAGAGTCTCTTCGGCGCGGGAGAGAGCGCTCTCCATCACAAAATCGCTCATGGAGCGATGAACGGCCGATGCGGCCGCCTGCAGCTTGGCCTTTGCCGCGGGCGATACCCTCACATCCAGCTTTTCAGTGCGCCGTTCGGTCAGGATGGATTGAGTGGCCATAAGCTTCTCCTTGATACTTCCATGATGGCCGATTGTCATGACAATGTCAAGACTTTTCCAGGTATGGGGTCAGTTTGGTGTTGCTTGTCTCGCCTTTTGACCTCGGGATCCAGAATCTGCCGCTAATCGCGAGGCGGGCTTGAAGCACTTTAGCTCCTTGCCGCTGGCCGCATCCCAAAGCCGGGCTGTGCCATCCTCGCTGCCGGTCAGGACGTAACGGCCATCGGGAGAGAAGGCAACCGACTCGATGCTGCTCGTGTGCCCTTCAAATTGCCGCACCTCCTGTCCCGTAGCCGCATCCCGCAGATGCGCCTTGGAGTCGCGTTCGCCCGTCAACAGGAAGCGGCCATCGGGCGACAAGGCTGCCGATTCCACGTTGGCATCGAACACAAGCAGTTCCTTGCCTTTGACCGCGTCCCATATTTGCACCTCGATCATGGCGGCAATCATCACGCGCCGCCCATCGGGCGAGAAGGCGACGGATTGGACAGTGTAAGGAAGATGGCGGCCCGTGTAGTGGTCATTGTTTCCCGGATGGGCTTCAAACTTCCGCAACTGCTTGCCGGTAGCGGCATCCCAAAGGAGCGCGGTATCATCCCGGCTTCCGGTCAGCACAAAACGGCCATCGGGAGAGAAGGCAACCGACTCGACTTCGCCTGCGTGTCCTTTCAGCAGCCACAACTCAAGTCCCGTAGCCGCGTCCCACAGCCGCGCCGTCGTGTCCCAGCCGCCGGTCAGCAACTGCCGCCCATCGGGCGAAAAGGCGACCGCATTGACTGCAACGTCGTGCCCATCCAATCGCCGCAACTCCCGTCCCGTAGCCGCATCCCAAAGCCGCGCCGTTGCATCGCGACCGCCGGTCAGCACGTAGCGGCTGTCGGGCGAGAAAGCTACGGAAATCACCCCGCCGGTGTGCCCCACGAACCGCCGCAACAGCTTGCCGCTGGCCGCGTCGTACAAACGCGCGAAGTGGTCCTCGTTGCCGGTCAGCACCATGCGTCCATCATGAGAAAAAACCACGGAGTTCATCACGGAGCTGGCCGATTGCGCGTTCCCCGAGTTTGCTCCAAATCCGAATAACAGAAAAACGCAAGCCAAAGAAGTCTTTGCCGAAAGCCTCACATCCCACCTCTAATTCCCACAGAGAAACAGATAGAAGGTTGCGGAACACACAAACAGTCAACGCTCGCGCATGATTCTACATTCCGTCCGTCATTGAACGGGCGCCAGCTTCTCACCGCCGAGGATGCGCTTGAGCAGGCCCGGCGTGTAAAAGCGATTCTTGTAGGCAGCCAGCGGTAATGTTCGCATTGGGTTCCCGGGCGCAATCCAATGCAAGGGTGCGCCAACGTCCAGGTTGCCGGTATCGAAACGGCCATCGGGATTGACCACCGCCCAACCACCGTCATTGAAACCGATGAGCGTGGCCACTTCCTTTCCGGTCTTGCTCTCCCACAGGCGCGCCGTTCCATCCAGGCTCCCGGTCAGCACGTACCGGCCATCAGGCGAGAAAACCGCCGACGTGATTTGGCCCAGATGTCCGCGGAACTCGCGCACCAACTTGCCGCTGTCCGTCTCCCACAGCCGCGCCGTATTGTCATAGCTGCCGGTCAGTACATAGCGGCCATCGGGAGAGAAGGCCACCGAAGAGACCAAATCCGAATGCCCCTCGAAGCGCCGCAATTCCTTGCCGGTAGTCATGTCCCATATTCGCGCTGTCTTGTCGAAGCTGCCGGTCAATATGGTCTGGCCATCGGGCGAAAAGGCTACCGACTCGATCTCTCCGGAATGTCCCGCGAAGAGCCGCAGCAGCTTGCCGTTCGTCGCATCCAGCAACCGCGCCTTTTCGTCCCCGCCTCCCGTCGCCACGTACCGGCCATCGGGCGAGAAGGCCACTGCATTGACAGGATGGGAACGGTATCCATGATTGTCGAAAAACTGCTCGCCTTTGAAGCACCAGATTTCCTTTCCGCTTTGCGCGTCCCAGAGCCGCGTTGTACCGTCCGAGTCCCCGGTCAGCACAAACCGGCTATCGCGCGAGAACGCTACTGCATCGACGGAACCTGAATTAACTTCGAACCGGCGTATCTCCCGGCCGCTGGCCAGATCCCACATCTGCGCAGTCCCCGCGTCTGCCGTAAGCGCGAACCGGCCATCGCCGGAAAATGCCACCGACCTGATCCAGACAGCATCCCCTTCGTAGTTTGTTTTAGCGACGAACCGCTGTATCTGCCGGCCACTTCCGATGTCCCACAGCCGCGCTGCGCTGTCGGCCTGGCCTATAAGAATGAAACGCGCATCAGGGGATAAGGCCACCGACATGACCCAGGCAGACTGACCCTCGAAACGCCGAATCTCCTTGCCGCTGCGCACATCCCATAGCCGCGCGCCGTCGTTCTCCGGGCTCCCGGTCAACGCCGTCCGGCCATCCGGCGCAAAGGCCACCGAGTTGACGGGCGCTGTAAATCCGACGAACCGCATTAGCTCCTTACCGCTGGCCGCGTCCCACACACAGGCGGTGCGGTTTCCGCAATTCGCCAGCACGGTGCGGCCATCATGGGAAAACGCTGCATCAAAGATAAAGTCGGAGGTGGTTTCCAGCCCCAGCAACTCCTTGCCGCTGGCCGCATTCCACAACCGCACTGTGCCGTCCCAACTAGCGGTGAGAATCCTGCGCCCATCCGGAGAATAGGCGACCGAGGCCACAACATTGGAATGACCTTCAAACCGGCGCAGTTCTTTGCCCGTGGCCGCGTCCCACATGCGGGCCGTATTGTCATAGCTTCCCGTCAGCACTTTGCGGCCGTCAGGCGAGAAGGCCACCGCGTCAACATAGCCGGTGTGGCCTGCAAACCGGCGCACCTCCTTGCCGCTGGCCGCATCCCACAGACGCGCCGTATTGTCCTCGCTTGCCGTCAACACCTTGCGGCCATCGGGCGAAAAGGCCACGGAGGTTATTTTGTTGGTATGGCCTGCAAACCGGCGTAGTTCCCTGCCGCTGGCCGCATCCCAAAGCCGCGCCGTCTCGTCGTCGCTTCCCGTCAGCACTGTGCGGCCGTCCGGCGAAAACACAGCCGAGTTGACCCAGCCGGTGTGGCCCAGAAACCGGCGTAGTTCCCTGCCGCTTGACGCATCCCAAAGCCGCGCCGTCTTGTCATAGCTTGCCGTCAGGACGGTGCGGCCATCGGGCGAGAAGGTCACGGAAGTAACCCAGTTCGAGTGCCCCAATTGAACCATCAACTGCGGACGTGGGGCCGTCTGCGCGCCTGCTGAAAACACACCAGGCACCATCAGCGCCGGCACGCAGAGACACAGATATCTTGCCAGAAGCCGCATAACGCGCCTCCATCGTTCCAAAAGAAGCAGCCCGAATTCTGCGCACCAAGTATACCGGCTCGCAGCCACGCCGCGTGGCTCAAGCTGCATACAACTCCCAATCCCGAATCTCTATTGAGCGGGCGCCAGCTTTTCACCGCCGAGGATGCGCTTGAGCAGGCCCGGCGTATAAAAACGATCCTTGAAAGCCGCCAGCGGCGAGACCCGCATCGGATCACCGTCAAGCACCCAATGCAGCGCGATGTTGCCTTCAATTTTGTCAATGTCGAAGCGGCCTTCAGGATCGACCACCGCCCAACTGCCGTCCTGGAAACCATACAGGCTGGCGAGTTCCTTGCCAGTGTCCACGTCCCACAGCTTTGTCGTGCCGTCGCCGCTGCCAATCAGTACCCTGCGCCCATCCGCGGACAGCGTCCCAAACGGCTCCGTGCCGGATGGCGCCGCGAAGCGCCGCAGTTCCTTGCCCGTCGCCACATCCCAGACCGAGCCGCCCATCAGCACCCTGTTGCCATCCGCGGAAAACGATGGACTGGAAGCCGTTCCAAAGTGCTGAATCTCATTTCCCGTCTTCACATCCAGCAACGTGGCCGACTTGTCCGCATTCTCCGTAATTATCTTGCGTGAGTCCGGAGAAAAGCCGACGGCCAGAAGATTTAAAGTGTGCACCTTGATAACCCGCTGTTGCGAGCCCGTCTTCACATTCCACAGCCGGGTCGATCCTTCCCAGTCTGATGTGAGCGCCCAGCGGCCGTTCGGAGATAGGGCCAGGTTTGCTACCGTGTCGCGGTTATCCCCCTCGGGGTAAAGAAGGCGCGGACGCCATCCCGGATTTACCGTGAAGTGCTGAACTTCCTTTCCTGTCTGAACATCCCACAGCGATGCCCACGGCCCGTCGTTGGAGGTCAGCAGCAGGCGTCCATCCGGAGAAAAATCCGCGGCAAAGATAGAGCCGGCATCATGCTGATCGAAACGTTGAATCTGTTTGCCAGTTTCTACATCCCATACTCCCTGCTCGCCGTGAAAATATCCCAAGAAGACCCGGCGGCCGTCCACAGAAAGGACCACGACGGACACATATCTCCCGTCGCCGCTTTTTACTGGCAGCGGAATCGTGGATTCACCCATGGAGGCTGCCGCAGGCGGCGCATTTTCCTTCGCAGCCGCCACGGGTGACGGCAGTACCTTGCCACCCTCAGCATCCATCCTCCAGGCCATTCCGGTTCTGCTTATCATCAGAATCCCGGGCCCATCGGCAACAAAAGCTAGGGAAGCGACCGGGTCGGCCACCCCCACCAGGCGGTGAAGCTCTTTGCCTGTTTCCACATCCCACAGCCGGGCTGTCTGGTCGTCGGCGGCGGTCAGCACTTGGCGCCCGTCCGGAGAATAGTCCGCGCAGTTCACCGACGCGTTGGTGCGGTCATCGGAAGCCTGAATGCGATTGAGTTCTTTTCCCGTTTCCACGTCCCAAACCCTGACCTGATCGTCGTTGGTCGCAGTCAGCACGCGGAGCCCATCCGGAGAAAGGGCTACGGACAGCACCGTCCCGATGTAATTATTAATTCCAGTCCCGGAAAAATGTTGGACTTGCTTACCCGTTTCCACGTCCCACAGCCAGACGTTACCTTGGATCGTGCCCCAGACCACCCTGCGTCCATCGGCGGAAAACGCAGCGGCGCTCACCACTTCAGAATGGTTCTCGAAGCGCCGCAGCAGCTTGCCTGTCTCGACATCCCACACCGCGGGGCCATCGAAATCTCCCGTGAACAGCTTTTTGCCATCCGGAGACAGGACGGAATGCACCCCGCTGACAGACGCGCCGGGCACCAAAAAATGCTTGAGTTCCTTACCCGTCAGCAGATTCCAAAACTGGATTCTGGTTGCGCCCGGAGCCGGCAACTTTGCTCCTTGCTCGCCGGTTGACACCTGACTCACGGTGGCCACCGTACTGCCATCGAGAGAAGCGAGCCCGAAGATCAGCTTTCCCGCCAGCGGCGAGATCCGCCCCAGTTCCTTGCCGGTCGCCACATCCCACAACTGCACCGCGACCTTGTTATCGAGGCTGCTGACGGCGAGCACTCTCCGATGATCTGAGGAGAAGGCCACACGCCTGATCCACGCTTCTCCCTGGAAGGACTGAAGCTCTTCTCCGGACGCCGCATCCCAGAGCCGCGCCATGCCTTCTCTGCCGCCGGTCATTACAGTGAGGCCATCCGGAGACCAGGCGCAGGCGATCACTTCACCGGAAGCCGTTTGTGTCATCAGCCGTGGATGATCCGGCGTTTGCGCACACGCCGCAAATACGCCAAGCACCGTTAACGCCAACACGCAGAACCAAACACACCTTGCCGGAAATCCCATACCGCCCCCGCTCAGGAAAACATCTTTTGGAAACTACACAAGAGTATACGTGCGGATGGGGGATGGACCCCATCGCGAGGTTGCATTCCGGAAATAGATGCTGTCTGTCGCCCTTACTCCGCCGCGCTCACCTGATTGACAAGCACCTGCTTTGGAGCCGTCACCTTAACCGCCAACCCGCCGACTGATACCTTCAGAGATTCTTCGGCCGGCTTGCCGTCCAGGCGGGTGGAAAAGCCCAGCTCGTACTGATTTTCCAGACGGCTGGTGAGCTCCTCAAAAATCGGCTGCAGGGAAACCGGGTTGCCCATACCCGCCCATAAGTTATTGCCGCCTGTCGCTTCGGTCACTTCAATCAAATGGCTCTGACCGGTATTTTCACCGTAAGAGGTCAGTGCCGGGCCCTGATTTTGCCAGTAAATCGAGTAGACCACTATGCCCACGCGAACCGAGTCGTCAATTGCGGCCCGGACATAAGGATCATTGGGGTCGTATTCCGGCTCGTAGTTATCCACGCCGTCGGTCACCATCACCACCTCGCGCCGCGCCCCGCGATCACTGGAAGGCCAGTGCTTGGCAAGCTCGGAGAGGCAGAAATAGGGGCTGGCGCTCGAGCCCGCCGGGCCTCCGGGCAGGTGAAGCGCGCGCAGCACCTCGGCGTGATCTGCAGTTAAAGGACCGGCAAAAACTGCACGCCCATTCCGCATATACCCGATTGCGGCCTTGGTGTTCGGCGGCAGGCCGTTGATGAAATGCGTGATGTCGCTGAATTGGTTTCCCAGGCTGTCGCGGGCCGAGCTGTCGATCAATAGCACCAACTCCAGCCTGGCATCCAACCCGCGCAGCGGCGCCCAATGAGTGACCAGTGCGGGTTTTCCGCTCACCTTTATGCTTACATCCTTCTGGGAGACCTCCGCGGGCAACCCGCCATGTTGTTTGGCTAGAACCGTCACTACCGCCCGTCCCTTTCCATTAGCTTGTTCACTCTGCGAAAACGCCGTCACCGCCAGCAGCAACGCTCCGGCGGTCATCCATATTGCCATTTTTCGATTATTCATGCGAATTCCTCCTTCGAGGTACAATCGCTGCCCACAGTCTAATACTGTTTGCCTCAACTGGGTTAGACGTTTTGACATCGGGTTTGGCCCTCTCAACATCCCTCCGTCACAGGATTTGTCGCGGATAGAATCTCTGTTCCAGCGCCGCATCGGTTGCCTCCCGGTTCGATTCTTCAAACTACAATTGAGTAGAAATGGCAAACAAGCTGCGAGTTGGGATTCTATTTGGCGGACGGAGCGGGGAGCACGAGGTTTCGCTGCTCTCGGCAGCTTCGATTTTGCAAGCGATTGATCGCACTAAGTTTGACGTAGTGCCGATCGGCATCAACAAGGCCGGGCACTGGCTGACCTCAGGGGCGGCGCAGGGGCTGCTTGAGGGGGCCAGGGCCGATGTTGCAAAGCCGACAAAACTGCGGGCGGGCGATCCGGCGGCTACGCCGGGAGCGCGTGTGCTGGCCGAGGGGCAGCCTGCGCTGCTGGCGCCAGAACCGGAGACGGCGCTGACGCGGGGCGGAACGGCGGCTTTGGATAGCCATGCGGCGCTGGGCGGCCAATCCCTGGACGTGGTCTTTCCCGTGCTCCACGGAACCTTTGGCGAGGATGGGACAATTCAGGGACTTTTCGAGCTGGCGGGGATTGCCTATGTCGGTTCAGGCGTGCTGGGTTCGGCGGCGGGCATGGACAAGGACGTGATGAAGCGGCTCTTCGCCCAGGCCGGGCTGCCCATCGTCAGGCACGTTACCGTGCTCCGGGCGGAATGGGAAGAGGCACCGCGCAAGGTCATCGCGCAGGTCGAGGCGGCGCTCCGGTACCCGGTGTTTGTGAAGCCGGCGAACCTGGGCTCATCGGTGGGCATCTCTAAGGCTCACAACCGCAAGGAGTTGGGGCCGGCACTGGACCTGGCCGCCAAATACGACCGCAAGCTGATCGTGGAGCAGGGGGTGGGCGGCAAAAAGGCCAAGGCGCGGGAGTTTGAGGTTGCTGTGCTTGGCAACGACAACCCACAGGCGAGCGTAGTCGGCGAGATCATTCCCTGCAAGGAGTTTTACGATTACGAGGCCAAGTACCTCTCCGAAGGCTCGACAGCGGTGATTCCCGCGCGGCTAAACAAAGCGCAGACAAAACATCTACGGGAGCTGGCAGTGGCAGCCTTTCGGGCCTGTGATCTGGCTGGCCTGGCGCGAGTGGACTTCCTGATGGAGCCGGAGGGTAAGCGGCGCATCTTTTTGAACGAGGTCAACACCATGCCCGGTTTTACCAGCATCAGCATGTTTCCCAAACTGTGGGAGGCATCGGGGTTGAGCTACAAGGAACTGATTACCCGGCTGATTGAGCTTGCTCTGGAGCGGCAAGCGGAGAAGAACCGGACGAGCTACACGAGGGAATAGGGAGTAGCCACCCCAGCGACGAAGACCTGTCCCTTCACCCCAACGAGCACAAATCACTCGTTGGGGACCCCGAGTCGCAGGGGACCCCGGCAGGGACCAGGGACTTGACACGCTAGCGAGCAAAGATTGCTTCCTTGACCACAACGAGTACAAATCGCTCGTTGGGGATTTTGGCAGTGAAGAAGAATAAGGGGTTACGCCGCCCAAAATGTTCCACGTGGAACATATTCATTCTGTTGAGTTTATTCGTGGGTTTACTACATAATTAACAGCAAGATTTTGAAATATATTTGATGCGTATGATGTGCCTCCGGGAACAGGGAACATGTAGCCGCTTGCCGGTGTCTAAAGAGAGAGTGCGGAGCGATAATAGTCCTGACTACTTCGATTACTGTCCACTGAAAGGAACTTAGACGATGACCCTGCTTGACGCTCCCGCATATAACGAAGCCCGCGAACGCCGCCGCGTTGTGATTCTGTACAGCACGGTGGGGATGCTGTTTGTGCTGTTTGTTGGCTTCTGGCTCGCGGCCGGACGCCCAGTAGACTGGCCCTGGCATTGGTACTACCATCTGCGGGGAAGAATGACGGTAAACGCGTTCTTCAATGCTCTTGAAAAGAACGATCAACCCGCGGCTTATGGCATCTGGACCCACGACAAGAACTGGCAGAAGCATCCGGAGAAGCACCAAAATTACACATTCGAGCGTTTCGAAACAGCCTGGAGTCCGGACAGTCCGGATAACGATTACGGCCAGATTCGCAGCCACAGGATTGCCGCCGCGCGTATGATCGGCAACATGCTCCAGACCGGAACCTTTGTCAACGAGCGAAAGAGCAAGGCGGTCAATCTGGACTACGACCCGGACAACCACACCTTGACCTTTTCACCGGAAGATGTGCAGTTTTTGGAGGGGCCTGGAGGGATCTCGTAGGGGAGAGAGCCGGGTGCTCAGAGGTTCAGAAATATTATTACGAATTGACTTGAAATTGGACTTTATTTGTTCTAATCTGCCGCCATGTTAGCTGCGAACAAGAACTTGGCCAAAGAATGGTTTGAGCAGGTCTGGAACCAAAAGAGTGAGGCAGCCATCGAGCGGTTGCTTCATCCCCAATGCAAATGCTACGGCTTTCCCGACTCGAACGGGTTTATCGTGGGGCCCGAAGCATTCAAGGCTGTTCACCGAAACTTTTGCGGAGCCTTCCCCGATGTTCGCCTCCACATTGAGAACATTGTCGCCGAGGACAATCAAGTGGCTGTTCGCTGGAAGTGCACCATGACACACAAAGGTGATCATCTGGGGTTTCCCGCCAGCGGTAAGGAAGAGGAACTGATGGGTTCAACGTTCCTGATTATCAATAAGGGCCAGATAACGGCCGGTTGGAACCATATGGACCTTGGCGCCCTCTTCCAAAAGCTCCAGGCTGCTTAATAATCAAGTCAGACGCGCCGAGTATGGACTCCGCACGTGGGCGAGGATGGAGCCTACGCACTTTATGCCGTCATCGCAATAACATACCAGCGACTATGCCTGCCGGTTTGCATCGAAACACAAGGAGAACGTCATGCCCCAGAGCACACACGATAGAGCCGCGGAACTTCACAACCTGGCAGCTCACGCACACGCCGCCGCCGCTGAATCCCACAGCAAAGCAGATCATCTGACCGCTCACGAACTCAGCCGGAAGGCTCACGAATACTCGCAAAAAGCTTATAAATATTCCGAGCAACTTGCCGAGGAAGCGGAGAAGTCCACCAAAAAATAGGCCGGAAGCTAGAGTCTACCGGCCTTATGCACCGGAGGCCGCGGCCTTCAGCTCGGTCAATTCTGTCAGCGTCTTCTCCAGGCTGGAGGCATCTTCCACATTCAGCGCCTTTTGTTCGGGGGCGATCTTCCTGAGCAGCTCGTAGAGCACTGTGCCGGGGGCGAGTTCGATGAAGAGTTGAGCCCCTGCGCCAATCATCGATTTCATGCAATCCACCCAGCGCACCGCACCGGTTACCTGGCGGATGAGGCAGTCGCGGACCTCGTTGGCAGTCGTGACCAGGCTGCCGGTGACGTTGGCGGCCACAGGGAAGCGGGGATCGGCCAGCGCAAACTCGCCCAGTACCCGCGCCACTTCCTCCTGGGCAGGCTGCATCAGGGCGCAATGGAAGGGAGCGCTTACGGGCAGCATCACGGCGCGCCTTGCGCCTTTGGCCTTGGCAATCTCGGAGGCTTTCTCGACCGCCGCCAGGGCGCCGGAGATGACCGTCTGGCCGGCAGAGTTGAAGTTGGCGGCGGAGACCGTAAGGCCTGTCTCCCGCGCGGCATCAGCGCAGATCTCGGTCACCTGTTCCGGGCTGAGAGAGAGGATGGCGGCCATGGCTCCCTGGCCGACGGGAAACGCCAGTTGCATGGCCCGTCCGCGCGCTTTGACGGAGCGCACAGCGTCGGCAAAAGAGAATGTCCCGGCGGCCACGTGTGCGCTCCACTCACCCAGCGAGTGGCCGGCGGCCAGCGCCGGCTCAATCCCGTGCAGGGCCAGCACGCGCATTGTGGCAATGCTGGTGGTGAGGATGGCGGGCTGAGTGTTTTCCGTCAGCCTGAGGTCTCCCTCCGGCCCCTCAAAGATCAACTTAGAAATAGGAAAGCCCAGGGCCTCGTCTGCCTCGGCAAAGGTTTCGCGGGCAACGGGAAAGCGCTCGGCAAGCTCGCGGCCCATGCCAACTGACTGCGAACCCTGCCCCGGAAAAAGAAAGGCTATTTTGATGGCCATGTAACGATAATTTTACCGGATATTGGCGGTAAAGCGAAACCAGAGCAGCTATACCCCGGAGCAACTTCGCCAAATGGCTTTTTCCTTAAGAAAAAGTCACCTCGAATACTCTCGGCAAGGGCACGTTTACTCTGATTTCGCTCGAGTGTGCTGATTCAATTCCAGCGCTTTTTGTTGTCCGGGTCGTCGTCGATGGGACGGCCGTAGCCGTCAACGTGGATGGAGCGCCCCTGGGAACGCATATAGACCTCGAACTTGCGGGCGGCTCGGCGGCGCTTCCAGCGGTAGTAGCGATTGCGCAGGGCATACCACATTTCGCTCAATCCCAGCGATAGGCCACGACGCGGAGCCAGCAGTAAGTAGAGCAGGCCGGCCAGGGCGCCGCCCAACTGGGCAAAGGTGTAGATGCGCTGCTCGCCAAATAGCATGATGAAAGAAACCAGCGCGAAGACGGCCACCAGGTAACGAGCCTTAATCCCCAAGAGCTGCACGTCACCATAGAGCGCTCCGATAGCAACTAAAAGGCCAAAAATGCCCCCAAAGCAGCCGTAAAGCGTAACCGTGCCCACTGAAAAGCCCAGCGTGTGGCTGCACGCGTAAATCGCGGTTGCGGCAGCGGCTGTTCCCAGTACGGCAACCGAATAGAGGCCGGTAATCCATCCCGGCGTGTGAAAGTTCTCCAGAAAGCCGGCCAGAAACCACAGCGACAAAAGCTCGAAGAGCGTGCCCAGCAGCGCTGGATGAACGAGGCTGTAGGTGAAGGGCTGCCAGAACCAGCTGTGCTGTAGTAACGCGCTGGGAATAAAGCCGAAACAGTCAAAGAATGGAATTGCCGGGTGCGGAAATGCCAACTCCGCGAGCTTCAACGCAAAGTAGGCAGCCAGGTTGCAGAGGACCAGGCTGCGGGTAGCGCCTCGGAACTCTGGAAAAGCAAACGGAGTGGAACCAAGCCTGGGCATGGTGGTCATTTAAGGGTAAACCGAAAAGCGGTGAATTTACTAAAAAATGACAGTCGGCTTTAACATTACGCATATCATCGCAGTTCTGTTCTGAATACCCCTGTAGACCTAGCGCTGGTCTTATCGGTCGGCCTTATGGCGTATTCTTCCTTTTGGGGGTCCCGGAGCAGTTCAGGATTTGGCCTCTTGACCGGAGGCTGGTCTTTTTGCAAAATAACGTAGTCGCATCACAATTATCCGTCATCCCGGAATACGGAATATCTGAAGAAAGGAGGCTGCCATGCCCAACTGCACTGAATGCGAGAATATTCTAGACATAGAATTGGACGAGGTGGCAGAAGGCGATGTGATCGTCTGCGACGAATGTGGAACCGAGTACGAGGTCGTTGGCGTTGATCCGCTGGAGTTGACGCGGGTGAGCAGTGGCCTGGACGAGGATGATGTGGATTTGCTCGACGAGGAAGAGGAGGAAGAGTGAGGTTGAAACGCACGAGTTTGGCTGCCGGGGCGGCGATTGCCCTTCTGGCGGCAGGTTTGGGTCCCCTGGGATTGCAGGGCGGCCATAACGGATTTGGCATGGGGCCGACTACGGCCGCGGCGCAAAACCTGGGATATCGCGTGGTCTTTGGCAACGTGGTAGACGGAAATTCCAACCCGGTGGTCGGCGCCACTGTCTTTCTAAAGGACTTGAAATCGAAAGCCATTCGCAGCTACACATCTACCGAGAAGGGCCGGTTCCGGTTTGCCGGGGTGAATATGGCCCAGGAACATGAGCTCTGGGCGGAGATGAATGGCAAAAAATCCGCCGTGAAAACCATCAGCTCCTGGGATACTCGCAAGGAGTTCGAGGTCGAGCTGAAGCTAAAGTAGAATGAAGGGCCGCGACATTCATGGAATGCCGTGGCCGTTTCACCCGTCCAGCTTTTTCGCCACCAGTTCGTTGAGCAGCGCCGGGTTGGCCTGGCCCTTAGTGGCCTTCATTACCTGGCCTACGAAGAAGGCCGCCAGGGTCTTCTTGCCGCCGCGATACTGCTCCACCTGTTTGGGGTTGGCGGCGATGACTTCATCAATCAGCGACTCGATTGCCCCGGTGTCGGTGATCTGCTCCGGCTTCTCGCGCTCGTAGACAGTCGTGAAATCCTCGCCTTTTTCAAAGCACACATCGAAGAGCTGTTTGAGCTGCTTTGAACTGATCTTGCCCTCATCGAGTAGATCTGCGGCCTGAACCACGCCCGCCATCGAGACCGGCGAATTTTCCTGCTCCAGTCCCAGGGCCTTCAGGCGTCCGCCCAACTCGCTGAGCAGCAGATTGGCCACCCGGCGCGGGTTGCGTGCGGTTTTGGCCGCGGCTTCAAAGCGGTCGGCATCTTCCTTTTTCGCAGTGAGCGTGACAGCATCCTTAGGAGTCAGTTCGTACTCGGCAATCATGCGTTTACGGCGTGCTTCGGGCAATTCGGGGAGTTTTTTCATTGTCTCAGCCAGAAATTCGGCTGATACGATCAGCGGCGGCAGGTCCGGCTCGGGAAAGTAGCGGTAGTCGTGGGCCTGCTCCTTCGACCTCATCGAATAGGTGCGTCCCTCGTCCACGTTCCACAGCCGGGTCTCCTGAGAGATCTGTCCGCCGGACTCGATTACCTCAATCTGGCGTTCAATCTCGTACTCCAACGCGGCGCGGACAAAGCGAAAGCTGTTGACGTTCTTGATTTCGACCTTGGCGCCGAATTTTTCCTGACCTCTGGGGCGCACGCTTACATTGGCATCGCAACGAAGCGAACCTTCCTCCATGTTGCAGTCTGAAACGCCGCAGTAGAGCAGGATTTCCTTCAAGCGGGTGAGGTACTCGAAGGCCTCGTCCGGAGTGCGGATGTCGGGCTCGGAGACGATTTCGGCCAGCGGCGTGCCGCAGCGGTTCAGGTCCAGATAGGTGCGCGAGGCAGAGTCTGCAAAGCCATCGTGGAGGCTCTTACCGGCGTCCTCTTCCATGTGCAAACGAGTGATTCCGATGCGTTTAGTGCTTCCGTCAGCAGTCGGCACGTCGATCCAACCGTGCTCGGCCAGAGGCTTGTCGAACTGCGATATCTGGTAGCCCTTGGGCAGGTCTGGGTAGAAGTAGTTCTTGCGCGCAAAGATGGAGCGCTCTCTCACCTGGCAATTGAGGGCCAGCGAGGCCAGCGTAGCGAAGGCGACAGCTTGAGAATTGAGCACCGGCAACGCCCCCGGCAGCCCAAGGCACACGGGGCAAATATTGGTGTTGGGCTCAGAGCCGAAATGATTCTGGCAGCCGCAGAAGGCCTTGGTGCGGGTGAGCAGTTGCACGTGGACTTCGAGACCAATGACGGGCTCATACTTGGCCAGGAGTTGAGGCGAAAGTGCGGCGACAGGCATATGTGAATTTTAGCGTGAATAAACGATGTGGCTCCGTGACTTTTTACCCGTCATAGGATTTTCTTCCCAAATGCCGAGCAGGCCAGCTCCACCGCCAGGTCCGCCGTGCGGTTATGCTCGTCGATTACCGGATTGACCTCGACAATCTCAAAGCTCAGCAGCCGCCCGTGGTCGGCAATGATCTCCATGGCCAGATGGGCTTCGCGGTAGGTCGCTCCGCCGCGCACCGGCGTGCCCACTCCCGGCGCGTCCTCAGGATCGATCCAATCCATGTCCATCGAGACGTGATACCCGGCCGTTCCACCTCCGGCGGCATGCAGGGCTTCTTCCATCACCGCTCTCATGCCGCGCTCGTCAATGTCGCGCATGGTGTACACGGCTACTCCTGCGCGGCGAATATTCTCCCGCTCAGCGGCGTCGATCTCCCGCACCCCTATCAGCGCCGTATTTTCCGCCGCGATCTTGGGCGCGTAGCCGCAGATCTTGGTCAGCGCCTCCGGCCCCATCCCCAGCAGCGCAGCCAGCGGCATCCCATGCACGTTGCCCGAGGGCGAGGTCTCCGGAGTGTTGATATCCGAGTGGGCATCGATCCACACCACTCCGATCTTCTCTCCCTTGCGGCGATAAAACTCCGCCACTCCGGAAACCGATCCGACGGCCAGCGAGTGGTCCCCGCCCAGCACCAGCGGCGTTATTCCCTCCTCCAGGGTCTTCACCACGGCCTCGGCGGTGCGCGTACAGGTCTGGGCAATCTGTTTCAGATAGTGCGCATTTTCCTTGCCTGCCGTCTGCGTTTCGGCAATCTCCACGCGAATGTTGCCCCCGTCGGTCACCTCGTGGCCCAGCGCTTCCAGCCGCGCCTCCAGCCCGGCTACGCGCACCGCCGAAGGCCCCATGTCCACTCCGCGGCGGCTGGCGCCCAGGTCAAGCGGAACGCCGATCACCCGGATGCGCCGGGGAGGTTGTGCCTGCGCGCCGTAATGCGTGAAGGCCGGAGCATGGTCGGTAATTTCAGCGGAATTTGACATATAAATATCTCCCCCAAGGGTCATTAAATCAGATTTCCATACAGTAAGGTGAGAACTCTTTAATGATCCATGCCTTCGGTCACACTCAGGATCCCGGCTGTTACCAGCAGCAGTTATTAGTTCGGTGTATACTGCCGATAAGAGCTTGGAGGGCCAAACATCACAACAACGGTGTAATCTGACTCGTTCTGATGAAGAGACCGCTTCCCACGTTCGCTATCCTCTTCGCCTGCGCATCGATTGCCTGGGCGGCTCCGCCCCCCCCGCTGACCACCTTGCGTGCTATTCACGCCCTCAGCAATGCCGAGGCCAGCAAGCAACTGCCCGTCGCCTTCGAAGCTACCGTCACTTACTACCGCGGCTATGAAAGAACATTGTTTGTGCAGAATGGCGACGTAGCCATCTATGTTTATTATCCAACCGATCTCCATCTGGTTCCCGGCGACCGCGTTCTGGTCAAAGGAACTACCCGCCCGAGTTTCAATCCTTTTGTAGAATCCAGCAGTATCACCTTGCTGCGCCACGGCGCCTTGCCGGCGCCGCAGCTGGCCACCTTCGATCAGATGATCAGCGCCGAAACCGATTGCAAGCTGGTGACTGTGCATGCCGTGGTCCACGCCGCGGACCTTCTGTTGAGCGCGGTAGCCGATGAGCATTTCATCCGCCTGGAGTTGCTCATGGATGGCGGCTATTTTGAAGTAAATGTGGACAGCGACAATGCGGACGCCCTCAATGGCTTGCTGGATGCCGAAGTGGAACTCACCGGTGTCGCCTCGGAAGAATTCGACAGCAAGATGCACGAGACCGGGATTCTGATGCACGTTCAATCGCTCACGGATGTGAAGATTATCCGACGCTCTGACTCCGATCCATGGTCCCTTCCCGTCACCCCGATGGATCAGGCGATTACCGTCTATCATTTGCGCGATTCCACACCGAGGATCCGGGTCCATGGAACGATCACCTATTATCTGCCCGGTTCAACCGTTGTATTGCAAGACGGCAACAAGAGCATTTGGATCGCAACCGAGACTCACAAACCCTTGCGGATCGGCGATGCGGCGGACGCAACCGGCTTTCCCGATGTCCACGACGGCTTTATCAATCTGACGCATAGTGAAATCCGGGACAGCATGATACCCGCGCCCATCACGCCGCTGCCTGTAACGTGGGAGACTCTTGCACCAAGAGGCAATGACTCTACTGGCCATCACGACGATCTGGTTTCCATCGAAGGCCGGGTAGTAACCGAGATCAGGGAATCTGCACAGGATGAGTTTGTTCTGGCCGCCGAAGGCAAACAGTTCTCCGCCATCTTGCGCCACCCGAACGGCCCGCTTGCGGCCACCAGGGAGATTCCTGTGGGCACCAGGGTCCGGGTCACCGGCATCTGTGTCCTGGAACTCTCCAACCCATTCATCGCCCAGGTGCCCTTCAGTATTCTGATGCGCACCAACGACGATATTACGGTCGTCGCCAAGCCATCCCTGCTAAACGTTCGCAATCTGACCATAGTGATCTGCGCTCTGATTCTGATTGTTTTCGCCGTTATTGCAAGGGGATGGGCTCTGGAGCATAAAGTGCGCCGTCAAACGTCTGCATTAGCCCAGCTAGAACAGCGGCGCGGCCACATCCTGGAGGACATCAACGGCTCCCGTCCCCTGGCTGAGATTCTCGAAGAGATCACGGAATTGGTCTCTTTCAAGCTCCAGGGCGCTCCCTGCTGGTGCGAAGTAACCGATGGCGCCCGGTTGGGAAAGTGCCCGCCGCAGCTTGCAGCTCGACGTGTAGCCCAGGAAAAGATTCCCGCACGTTCAGGACCGCCGCTTGGCGCCATTTATGCCGCATTCGACTCGCACACCAAACCTTCCACCACTGAGTCGGAAACCCTTTCCATGGCGGCTGGCCTTGCCACCCTGGCCATCGAGACACGCCGCCTGTATTCTGATCTGCTCCATCGTTCGGAATTCGACCAGTTGACTGACATCCACAACCGCTTCTCCATGGATAAGCAACTGGAGGCCCAGATCGACAAGGCGCGGCATGAGGCGACCATCTTCGGGTTGATCTACATCGATCTCGACAATTTCAAACTGGTGAACGACTCGTATGGACATCAAACCGGCGATCAGTACCTGCAGGAAGTGGCGCTACGCCTGAAGCGCCAACTGCGCCCCCATGATAAGCTAGCCAGGCTGGGCGGCGATGAATTTGCCGCTCTGGTTCCATTGGTGCGCAGCCGCGCCGAGGTCGAGGAGATCGCTCAGCGCCTGGAGCGTAGCTTCGACGAGCCGTTTGCCCTGGAGGAGCTGGTCTTGACCGGTTCGGCAAGCGTGGGTATCGCCCTCTATCCCGAAAACGGCGCAACCAGGGATGAACTTCTCAACGTCGCGGATGCCGCCATGTATGCAGCCAAGAATGCCAAGCACCAAATAGAAAATATTGTGAATCAGAGCCCTCATTCCTGACTCTCCGCCAAGCTCCTCGAAAAAAAGGCCCGGCTTGCACCGGGCCTCATACTCATTGATTATTTTGGACGTCGAACCTCGCGCGTACTCTACCAAAGGACGTTGGCCACATCGCAGGCAGCTACTCGGCCGCCATCTCTTCGGCCTCGCCCTCCTGGCGCATCAACTCCAGCTCGCGCTCGGCGGCTTCGATCTCGGCCGTAACCTCCTGCTGCACTCGAGCCGCCGCTTCCTCCAGCTCCGGTGAGAGCTGCACGTTGCGGTAATACTCCAGGCCCGTGCCTGCGGGAATCAGCCGCCCCACGATCACGTTCTCCTTCAACCCGCGCAAATTATCAATTGCGCCGTTGATGCTGGCCTCAGTGAGCACGCGCGTCGTCTCCTGGAAGCTGGCCGCGGAGATGAAGCTCTCGGTCGACAGAGACGCCTTGGTGATGCCCAATAGCAGCGGTCGCCCGGTTGCCGGACGGCCTCCGTTGGCCAGCACCCGCTCGTTCTCCTCGCGGAAGCGGAAGCGGTCCACCTGCTGCTCCAGCAGGAAATTGCTTTCGCCCACATCGTCGATCCGCACCCAGCGCAGCATCTGCCGCACGATCACTTCGATGTGCTTGTCGCTGATAGCCACGCCCTGCAGCCGGTAGACTTCCTGAATTTCGTTCACCAGGTAAGACTGCAGCGCCTTTTCGCCCAGCACATCCAGAATGTCGTGCGGGTTCAGCGGGCCGTCCATCAGCGGATCGCCCGCGCCCAGCCGCTCGCCTTCCTGCACGTTCACGTGGATGCCGCGCGGCACCAGGTATTCTTTCTCGTCGCCGTTATCCGCGGTCACGTAAATCTTGCGCTGTCCCTTGGTAATCTCGCCGAAGCGCACCACGCCGTCGATCTCGCTGATAATAGCCGTCTCTCGCGGCTTGCGCGCTTCAAACAGCTCCACCACACGCGGCAAGCCGCCGGTGATGTCCTTGGTGCGCGTACTCTCCTTGGGAATCTTCGCCAGCACATCGCCCGGTCCCACATCTTCGCCATCCTGCACCATGAGGTGAGCGCCGCGCGGCAACAAGTACCTCTTGTGGCCCTTGGAGTTCTTCACTACAAAGGCCGGCTGCCGCTTTTCATCCGGAGAGTCGGCCACCACCAGGCGGGAGAGGCCTGTCACTTCGTCCACTTCTTCGTTCAGCGTGATGCCTTCCTGCAGGTCCTTGAACTGCACCGCTCCGCCAATCTCGGTCAGAATTGCGTAGGTGTACGGGTCCCACTCGGCCAGCAACTGGCCCAGCTTCACCTGCTCGCCATCCTTTACCTTGAGGCGCGCACCGTAGACCACCTGGTAGCGCTCTTTCTCGCGGCCACGCTCGTCCTGAATGGCGATCGAACCGTTGCGATTCATGGCCACCAGCGTGCCATCCCTGCTCTCTACATAGTTCAGGTTGATAAAGCGCACCATGCCGTTGTTCTTGGCGTCCAGGCGTGACTTGTCCTGCACACGGCTGGCAGTGCCGCCCACGTGGAAGGTACGCATGGTGAGCTGCGTGCCGGGCTCGCCGATAGATTGCGCCGCGATCACTCCCACCGTCTCGCCCAACTCCACCATGCGCCCTGTACCCAGGTTGCGTCCGTAGCACAGCGCGCAGACGCCGCGCCGCGACTCGCATGTCAGCACCGAGCGGATCTTCACCTTCTCCACGCCTGCGCCCTGGATTGCCGAGGCGATATCCTCGTCAATCGGTTGGTTCACATCCACTATCACGTTGCCGTCGTAGTCCTTGATCCGCTCCAGCGAAACGCGGCCGATGACGCGGTCCCTCAACTCCTCGATAATTTCGCCCGATTCGACGATCGAGCCCACGTAAATCCCTTCGACCGTGCCGCAGTCGTACTCCGTCACAATCACGTCCTGGGCTACGTCCACCAGGCGCCGCGTCAGGTAGCCGGAATCGGCCGTCTTCAGCGCCGTATCCGCCAGCCCCTTGCGCGCGCCGTGCGTGGAGATGAAGTACTCCAGCACCGTCAATCCCTCGCGGAAGTTCGCCGTGATGGGCGTCTCAATCACCTCGCCGGAAGGCTTGGCCATCAGCCCGCGCATTCCCGAAAGCTGCCTAATCTGCTGCTTCGATCCGCGCGCGCCCGAGTCGGCCATGATGTAGATCGGGTTCATGGCGCCCTCTTCGTCCGCCTTCTTCATGTTGTCGAACATCTCGTCGGCCACCTCTTCAGTCACCGCCGACCACATCTGAATCACCTTGTTGGAGCGTTCGCCGTTGGTGATGGCGCCGTCCATGTACTGCTTCTGGACCTCAACCACCTTCAGGTCAGCATCGCGCACCACCGAGTATTTTCTTTCCGGAATCACCATGTCATCCAGGCCCACAGAAAGCCCGGAGCGCGTGGCGTACTGGAAGCCCAGATCCTTGATGCGATCCAGCATCCCCACCGTCACTTCCAGGCCCAGGTTCTGGTTGCAATAGTTCACCAGTTGCCCGATTCCCTTTTTCTTCAACAGGCCGTTGATGTACGGCATCCCCTCCGGCAGCGCGTCGTTGAGAATCACGCGGCCCACGGTGGTAGAGATGTACTGGCTCTTGAATTCCACCGGCTCGATGTGCGTCAGATCCTGGTCGTCATAGGCCGTGGTCAGGTCCATCACCCTGCCCGTGTAGCGCAGGCGGATGGGCGACAGGGTCTCCACTTCCCTGGCTTCCAGCGCCATCAGAACCTCTTCCGTGTTGGCGAAGACTCGGCCCTCGCCACGCGCGTTCTTCTTGGCCTTGGTCAGGTAGTAGAGGCCCAGCACCATGTCCTGCGAGGGCACGGTGATCGGCTGGCCTGAGGCTGGCGAAAGAATGTTGTGCGTGGCCAGCATCAGCACGCTGGCTTCGATCTGCGCCTCCGGCGACAGCGGTATATGCACCGCCATCTGGTCACCATCGAAGTCGGCGTTAAAGGCCGTGCACACCAGCGGGTGAATCTTGATTGCCTTGCCTTCCACCAGCACCGGCTCAAAGGCTTGAATGCCCAGGCGATGCAGCGTTGGCGCGCGGTTCAGCAGCACCGGGTGGTCCTTGATGACCTCTTCAAGAATGTCCCACACCACCGGCTCCTGCATCTCCACCATTTCTTTCGCTTGCTTGATGGTGGTGCAGTGGCCCGTCTGTTCCAGGCGATGGTAGATAAACGGCTTGAATAGCTCCAGCGCCATCTTCTTGGGCAATCCGCACTGATGCAATTTCAACTCCGGGCCCACCACGATCACCGAGCGTCCCGAGTAGTCCACGCGCTTGCCCAGCAGATTCTGCCGGAAGCGCCCCTGCTTGCCCTTCAGCGTGTCGGAGAGCGACTTCAGCGGGCGGTTGTTGGCGCCGCGCAGCACGCGGCCGCGGCGGCCATTGTCGAATAACGCGTCCACCGCTTCCTGCAACATGCGCTTCTCGTTGCGCACAATCACTTCCGGCGCATGCAGGTCCATCAGCTTCTTCAACCGGTTGTTGCGATTGATCACGCGGCGATAGAGGTCGTTCAAATCGGAGGTGGCAAAGCGGCCGCCATCCAGCGGCACCAGCGGGCGAAGCTCCGGAGGAATCACCGGCAGCACGTCCAGAATCATCCAGTGCGGCTTATTGTCGCTTTTGCGGAAGGCCTCCACCACCTTCAGGCGCTTGGCATACTTCAGTTTCTTCTGCGCGGACGTCTCCGTCTTCATTCTTTCGCGCAGCTCCAGGCCCAGCTCGTCGATGCTGACCCGCTTGAGCAGTTCCTTGATGGCCTCGGCGCCCATCATCGCCTTGAAGCCTGATGGCCGGAACTTAGCATCATAGTCGCGGAACACAGCTTCGTCCTTGATGATTTGGCGTTCCTTCACCTCCGAACAGTCGCCAGTATCGACCACCACGTAGGCTTCGAAGTAAAGAATTGCTTCCAGATCGCGCAGTGAAATGTCCAGCAGGTGCCCGATGCGCGAAGGAAGCCCCTTGAAGAACCAAACATGAGAACAAGGTGAGGCCAGCTCGATGTGGCCCATGCGCTCGCGGCGCACCTTGCTCACCGTCACCTCAACGCCGCACTTGTCGCAGATTACGCCGCGGTGCTTCATGCGCTTGTACTTGCCGCACAGGCACTCCCAGTCCGTCACCGGCCCAAAGATGCGCGCGCAAAAAAGTCCGTCGCGTTCCGGTTTGAAGGTGCGGTAATTGATTGTTTCCGGCTTGGTGACCTCGCCATGCGACCAGCTGCGGATCTTCTCCGGCGATGCCAGCATGATGCGGATAGCGTCAAAATCTGTGATGGGACCTGAAAGCTCAAATGGGTTCGAACGGAACAAGGCAACCCTCCTTGGCGGGCCTCATCGATGCTCGCCGCGGCTTTTCCCGGGATTCTTTATGGATCCTTCCTTCCCGGGAAGCGGCGTTTACCGCTTTCAAGAAGAATCCGAATATCAATCTCCGGGTGCCCCACCTTCGCCGCGTATTTTGCGGCTAAGGAGGGATACCACGAAACTTAGTCGGCCACCGCCGCCACTTCCTGCGCGGGCAACTTCTTGATAAGGTCCGCGCGCTTGATCAACTCCACGTCCAGGCAAAGCGACTGCAACTCGCGAATGAGCACGTTGAACGACTCCGGCACGCCCGGCTCAATGGCCGCCTCGCCCTTCACGATGGCCTCATAAATCTTGGTCCGGCCATACACATCGTCAGACTTCGCGGTCAGCAATTCCTGCAGGATGTAAGCCGCGCCATATGCCTCCAGCGCCCACACTTCCATCTCGCCAAATCTCTGCCCGCCGAACTGCGCCTTGCCGCCCAACGGCTGTTGCGTAATCAGCGAGTACGGCCCGATAGACCGCGCATGAATCTTGTCGTCCACCAGGTGCGACAGCTTCAGCATGTAGATGTAGCCCACGGTCACCGGCTGCTCGAACTGCTCGCCAGTCAAGCCGTCGAAGAGAACCGTCTTGCCAGATGAAGGCAAACCGGCCGATGCCAGTAGTGTTTTGATCTCGCCCTCTCGTGCGCCATCGAAGACCGCCGTCCCGAACCAGATGCCGCGCTCCATGCCCGCGCCCACGCGTACCAGCATCTCGTCATCCAGTTCCAGCAATTGGCGCAACACTGCGGTTCCGGCAAACTCTTTCTTCATCAGTTCGCGCGTGTACCTGGCGTCGGTGTTGTCGCGAATCAGATCGGCGATTTTCTTACCCAGCACATGTGCAGCCCAGCCCAGATGCGTCTCCAGAATCTGGCCCACGTTCATGCGCGAAGGCACACCCAGAGGGTTGAGAATGATCTCCACCGGCGTTCCATCGGGCAGATACGGCATGTCTTCCTCGGGAAGAATGCGCGCGATTACGCCCTTGTTGCCGTGCCGGCCGGCCATTTTGTCGCCCACCGAGAGCTTGCGCTTCATGGCCACATAAACTTTCACCAGCTTGATCACGCCAGGAGGCAGCTCATCGCCCTTCTGCAGCTTGATCACCTTCTCGTTGGTGATCTTGCGCAGCACTTCGATCTGCCGCGAGGTCATCTCCTCGATCTCGTCGATCTGCTCATTGACCCGCGGGTCCTTGTCGGCGTAGCGAATGCGCTTCAGATTCTTGGTGGAAATACGCTCTATTGTTTCGCGATCCAGAATCGCACCCTTGGTCAGCAGGCGCTTGTTGGTCCGCTCGTCGTGCAGATCGGCCAGCACTTCTTTGCTGCCCAGGATCGCATCCAGGCGCTTCAGGCGCTCATCGGTCAAAATGCGGATCTCGTCGCCCAGGTTCTTTTCCAGCTTGGAGATGTACTCAGCCTCAATCTGCCTCGCCCTCTCGTCCTTGTCCTGGCCCTTGCGGCTGAAGATGCGCACGTCGACGATCGTGCCCTCAATGCCCGGAGGACAGGTCAGCGATGCGTCGCGCACATCCCCGGCTTTCTCGCCGAAGATGGCGCGGAGCAGCTTTTCCTCGGGAGTGAGTTGCGTCTCTCCCTTGGGCGTCACCTTTCCTACCAGAATGTCGCCATGCTTGATCTGGGCGCCGATGCGAATCACGCCACTCTCGTCAAGATCCCTTAGTGCGTGTTCGCTTACGTTAGGGATATCGCGCGTGATCTCTTCCGGCCCCAGCTTGGTGTCGCGCGCTTCAATCTCGAATTCCTCGATGTGCACCGAGGTGTAGTAGTCGTCCCGCACCAGCTTCTCGCTGATCAGAATCGCATCCTCGAAGTTGTACCCGCGCCAGGGCATGAAGCCCACCAGCACGTTGCGTCCCAGCGCCAACTCGCCGCTCTCCGTACACGGACCGTCGGCAATCACCTGCCCCTTCACCACGCGATCGCCCTCGCGGACAACCGGCTTCTGATTGATGCAGGTGTTCTGGTTCGAGCGCTTGAACTTGATCAGCGTATAGATGTCCGAACCCACCTCGCGCGAAAGCTGCGTGGGATGATGCTCGCCCTCCACGCGCACGATGATGCGTTGCGAGTCCACCGAATCCACTATGCCGTTACGCTTGGCCAGAATCACGGCGCCTGAATCGCGCGCCGTCACGCCTTCCATCCCCGTGCCCACCAGCGGCGCCTCGGCTGCCAGCAGCGGCACGCTCTGGCGCTGCATGTTGGCGCCCATCAGCGCGCGGTTGGCGTCATCGTGCTCCAAAAATGGCACCAGCGATGCGGCCACCGACACAAGCTGTTTTGGCGAGACGTCGATGTAGTCAACTTCGGCGCGGTTCACCAGCACAAAGTTCCCCATGCGGCGCGCGTTCACCAGGTCTTCGGTGATCTGCCCCTCTTCGTTGAACTCGATATTGGCCTGCGCAATGGTGTGCCGGTCCTCTTCCCATGCGGAGAGATAGAAGCTGTACGGAATATGCTCGATCTGCCGCTTACCCGACTTCTTCAGTCCCGCATTCAGCCGCGCAGCCTCTTCCTTTTCGATGTGATCGCCCACCCTCAAGCCGCTGTCGCCGGCGTTGACAATCTCCACAAAATCCAGAATCCGTGAATCCTTCACCTTGCGGTAGGGCGACTCTATAAACCCATACTCGTTGATGCGCGCAAAGCAGCTCAGTGAGCTGATCAGGCCAATGTTCGGGCCTTCCGGCGTTTCGATCGGGCAGATGCGCCCGTAGTGCGTCGGATGCACGTCGCGCACCTCGAAGCCCGCCCGCTCACGGCTCAATCCGCCCGGTCCCAGCGCGGAAAGGCGGCGCTTGTGCGTAATCTCCGACAGCGGGTTGGTCTGGTCCATGAACTGCGAAAGCTGCGATGAGCCGAAAAATTCGCGAATCGCCGCCATCACCGGCTTGGCGTTGATCAGGTCGTGCGGCATGGCCGTCGTAAGCTCCTGATAGACGCTCATTTTTTCCTTGATGGCCCGCTCCATGCGCACCAGCCCGATGCGGAACTGATTCTCCATCAGCTCGCCCACGGCCCTCACGCGGCGGTTGCCCAGGTGATCGATGTCGTCCACCATACCGATGTTCTTGCGCAGCTTCAACAGGTATCGGATGGTCGCGTAGAAGTCATCCGGCGTCAGCGTGCGATGGTTCAGCTTGGTGGCGTCCTGGTTCTCATACAGCTTGATGTTGAACTTCAACCGGCCCACGCGCGAAAAATCGTATTTGCGGGGATCGAAGAACATGCCTTCAAACAGCGCCGTCGCCGTGTCCAGCGTGGGCGGATCGCCCGGGCGCAGCTTGCGGTAGATCTCGATAAGCGCTTCTTCCGGCTTGTGGATGGTATCGCGCTTGAGCGTGTTGGCGATGATGTTGCCCGCGTCGTCGCGCTCCGGGAAAAACACCTCGAAGACCGTTGCGCCGCTGGAAAGGATTTTGTGCAGGCGGTCCGCTGTCAGCTCGAGGTTGGCCTCCACCACCACTTCGCCGGTATTCAGGTCCACCACATCGGCTGCGGTATGAGCCCCATCCAGCTCGGCTGCTTCCACCTCGACATGGTCGATGGCTGCCGCGCGCAGCGCCTTGAGCGAGTGCGGCGTAATCTTCCGCCCCGCGAACGCGACCTCTATACCGCTATGCGTGATGCTGTGCGCCGGCTTGGCTCCCACCAGGTGGGTGTTGGCGTGCGTGTCCTCGGGCACTGCCCAGTGCAGCTTGCCCTCGGAAATGTGAATCCGGTCCACCGTGTAAAAAGTCTTCAGTATATCTTCGTCCGTACGCAGTCCCAGCGCGCGCAGGAAGATCGTTCCCAGGAATTTGCGCTTGCGGTCGATGCGCACATAAAGCGTGTTCTTCTGGTCGTATTCGAACTCCACCCACGAGCCGCGATAGGGAATGATCTTGCCCAGAAAATAGGTGCGGTTGTTGGCCGTCTCAAAAAACACGCCCGGCGAGCGGTGCAACTGCGACACAATCACCCGCTCCGTGCCGTTCACGATAAAAGTCCCGTTCGGCGTCATCAGCGGAATGTCGCCGAAAAAGACCTCCTGTTCCTTGATGTCGCGAACTGTCTTGTTGCCCGTCTCCGCGTCCTTCTCATAAATCGTCAACCGCACCGTCACCTTCAACGGCGCCGAGAAGGTCATCCCCCGCTCCTCGCACTCCTGCTGGTCATATTTCAGTTGCAGGCTCACCGGGTCGCCGCACTTGTTGCAGAAGTCTGGCGAATTCTTGTTGTAGGTGCCGCACTTCTGGCAAAGCACATCCCCGGGATGAAACGGATCAGTAATCACCATCGATCCGCAATGCACGCAGGCCGTCCTCAGGTGATGCAGCCCCTTCAAGTGGCCGCACTTGCACTCCCAGTTGCCGATCGAGTAATCCACAAAGTCCAGCTGCGAGATGCCGCGAAAGTCGGTGATCGGAAATACCGACACAAACACCGACTGCAAGCCTGAGTCATCGCGCTCGTTGGGCAGCTTGTCCATCTGCAGAAACCGCTCATACGAGCGACGCTGCACTTCAATCAGGTTCGGTATCTGTGTTGCGGTGGGAATCTTTGAAAAATCGAGTCGGCTGCGAATCGCGCGCTTCTCGTTCGGCATGCTTCACTCCTGAGCCACGTCGCTCCGGCGCCGCTGCTGGGCCGGGCCAGCGCCTGGGTCTCGTCGGCGCCCGCTGATAACGGTTTACGGTAAGTAAGTCGAATAAATGGACTGACACGCTGCCAGTTTCCAGTCCCCGCCCCTGCAAGCCCCTCCAGAAACAACTTGCAGCCAGGCCTCAAACACACTGGGAAATTCCCAGGGCTATGCACGTACCATGAGAAGCCGGTCAAAAACGCATTATGGGCATTGCCGCACATCCTGCCGGTGCGCAAAAAAGCACACGCTCGAGGAAATGAAGCAACCGTGAATCCTGTTTACAATTCTGGTACGCCCCGTGCAGATTTACCTTCAAATTCACCCTCTGCCTAAGCCGAAATACACGAAAAGCCCGCAAGGCACAACACCTCGCGAGCGCGGCTCATCGCCTGTGCCCCCATCCGAATTCTCTTGTTTTGCTCTCGCCGATCCCAAAGCTCGCTTCTGCCGCTCGCTCGCCAGCCACTCACAACGTCAACGGATTCCCTGCCTGATCCTGAGTAAACCGCTGACTCTAAGGCACTTAACCACACGCGATCCTCGCCGCCGTGGGCTTGGCTCTGCCCCGGCCTGCGGACGCTTGCGTGCCCATCCTCAACCCTCAATACGCGCCAACCAAACCAGCCTCATTCCCTAGAAAAAACGGAATAATCCGAAAAGACGCGTATCGTTTATTGTAGCGCGTCCCGGCCAGCCCTGCAAGCTGCCCGGCCGCGAGGCCAGGCAGCCCGATTGAGCCTACTTGACCTCGATCGTCGCGATGCCTTCGAACTTCTTCCGGATCGCTTCGGCCTCGTCCTTGGTCGCGTTTTCCTTCAACGGCTTGGGCGCGCCATCTACCAGGTCCTTGGCTTCCTTCAAACCGAGCGACGTAATTTCGCGCACTGCCTTAATGGTGCTGATCTTGTTCGCGCCGGCGTCCTTCAGAATCACCTGGAACTCCGTCTGCTCTTCAGCCGCTGGAGCCGCCGCCCCGCCACCGGCCGCAACCGCCACCGGAGCCGCCGCTGCCGCCGAAACACCTAGCCGCTCTTCCAGCTTCTTCACCAAAGCCGAGGCTTCCAGCAGGCTTAGCGACACTATTTGTTCTTCCAATTTTTCCAGATCCGCCATTTTCTTCTCCATTCAAAACCGAATTGTTGTTCCCGGCCGCAAACCCAGATTGGAAGTTTCCGATGCGCCAGACCCGCGCCCTTCCCGCCTGCTTCCCAGCCAAAACTCTTAAAAGCCAGCTTTACGCCGCACTGGCAAACTTTTCCTTCTCCACGCCCTGGCCCAGAACCACCGCCACGTCGCGTCCCGCCGCGTTGATCACCGTCGCCAGCCGCTGTGCCGGCGCATTGATCAGGAAGAGCAGCTTCGAGAACAGCTCATTCTTGCCCGGCATTGTCGCCAGGGCCTTGATCTCGGCTACTGTCAGCAGCTTGCCATCGACGATGCCCAGCTTGAACTGGAACTCTGCATTGTCGCTCGCCCACTTGGCAAACACCTTGGCCAGCGCCACCGGGTCACCATTAGTGAACGCTACCGAGTTCACGCCCTTGAGCCCCTTGAGCGCAGCCTCCACGGGAGTGCCCTTGCCGGATACCGCCGCCAGCGTGTTCTTCACTACGCGATACTTGCCGCCCGCCTCGCGGATGACTTTGCGCAGTTGATAATCCTTGGCTACCGTCAACTTGGAAAAGGTGCCGATAATCGCCGTCGTCGAGCTCTCCAGCTCACGCGCCAGCGCCTTGACCTTCTCCGTCTTCTTCGCCCTTGTAATCGCCATCTTGTGCTCCGCACAGTGAACAGTGATCAGTGAACAGTGGACAGTTACAAACCGCCCTCGATCAACGTTCCTGTCTCCACATCTTAATTAAATTCTGCCTTTCGGGACTGTAACTGAACCCGCGGCCGCTGTTCACTGACCACTGTTCACTGTCCACTGCTTCTCAGTGCTTTCCCGCCGCGTCGGCAACCGCCGAATCCAGCGGCACTCCGGGGCCCATCGTCGAGCTCAGCGTGGTGCTCTTGATGTACTTGCCCTTGGCCGCCGAGGGCTTGGCGCGCACAATCGCGGTAATCACCGTGGTCGCGTTGTCCACCAGCTTCTGCGGTTCAAAGCTCAGCTTGCCCACCGGCACGTGCACCAGACTGGTCTTGTCGGCGCGAAACTCCACCTTGCCGGCCTTGATCTCTTTCACCGCCGCAGCCACGTCCATGGTCACGGTTCCGGTCTTGGGATTGGGCATCAGACCTTTGGGTCCCAGCACCTTGCCCAGCCGCCCCACCACCTTCATCATGTCCGGCGTGGCAATCAGCGCGTCGAAGGCGGTCCAGTTTTCCTTCTGGATCTTCTCCACCATCTCCTCGCCGCCCACAAAATCCGCCCCGGCGTCCTTGGCTTCCTTCTGGCGGTCACCGGCGGCAATCACCGCCACTGTCTTGGTCTTGCCCAGCCCATGCGGCAAAACCACCGTACCACGCACCATCTGGTCTGCATGGCGCGTATCAACCCCTAATCTCATGGTCAGGTCAACGGTCTCGTCAAACTTGGCATACTTCACCTGCTTCAGCAGGCCAACCGCCTCGGGCAGCGGATACACGGGCTTGACCACGGCCGCGCGCGCCTTCGTAATGTTTTTGCTGGATTTAGCCATTCATCCCTCGTCTCCCACCGCCTCTGCCAGCCCCTTATGCCGGGGAACCCGGTGCTAGCCGCACGAGCAACGCTGCTTGCGTTCCGCGGCCAACCATCGAACGGGTCCAGAAACCGTGGTGCTATTGACGGCCCAGGGATCTCCCTGAACAGTTAATAGAATCATAACGAAACGGCACGGGAATTGCAAATGGGCCACCAAAATAATCATCGTCCCTTGTGTTAATCTGAAAAACCTACCACTTCGAGGCACATTTCGGCATGTCTTCCTCTGCTTCCGCTTCGCCGCTCGCCCCCCTACACATGATCGACCTGATTCGCAAAAAGCGTGACGGTGGCGCGCTGGACGCCCGCGAGATCGGCTTTCTTGTCACCGGCGCGGCCAACGAATCGATACCAAACGATCAGCTCGCCGCTTGGCTGATGGCCGCCTTTCTGCGAGGCCTCTCGCTCGACGAAGCGCGCATGCTGACCCTGGCCATGCGCGACTCCGGAGAAAAGTTTTCTCCCGCGCGCCTCGGCAAAACCGCAGTTGACAAGCACTCCACCGGTGGCGTGGGAGACAAGACCAGCTTTCTCATCGCGCCCCTGGCCGCTGCTTGCGGCGTCGCCGTGCCCATGATCAGCGGCCGCTCGCTGGGCCACACCGGCGGAACGCTCGACAAACTGGAAGCCATTCCCGGCCTCCGCACAGCCCTCTCGCTCAAGGAATTTGAAGCTGTACTGATGAAATGCGGCGCCTCCATCATCAGCCAGACCAAATCGCTGGTTCCCGCCGACCGCGTCCTCTATGCCCTGCGTGACCGCACCGGCACCGTCGAAAGCCCCGGCCTCATCTGCGCCTCGATTCTCAGCAAAAAGCTCGCTGCCGGTCTCGATGCACTTGTGCTCGACGTGAAAACCGGTTCCGGCGCATTCCTGCGCAAGCCGGAGGACTCCGCCTACCTCGCCGCACTGATGGTGGCCACCGCCGAAGCCGCCGGAACCCGCACCGTGGCTCTGATGACCGACATGAACCAGCCATTAGGCCATTTGGCCGGCAACTGGATCGAAGTGGCCGAGTCGGTCGAGCTGCTGCGCGGCCATCGCCCTGCCCAAAGTGAGGACTTGCGCGAACTGTCGCTCATTCTCGCCGGATGGATGATTCACCTTGGCGGTCAGGCCGCAACTCCCGAAGCCGGCTACACCCGCGCAGTAAAGGCCCTCGAAGACGGCTCCGCTCTGCGCGCCTTCTTTGCCATGATCGAGGCCCAGGGCGGCGACGTTTCGGTCTTTGAGAAACCCGGCTTCCATAAGCCCGGCGCAACCAAGGTGGTCCCGACATGGGAGAACGGCTATATCTCTACCATGGACACCACCGCCCTTGGCTGGGCCGTGCAGCGCACCGGCGCGGGCCGCGAAAACGCTGGTGAACCGGTCGATCCCCACGCAGGCATCGACTTCCATGCCCGCCTTGGCGCGCGACTCGAAAAAGGCCAGCCGCTGGCCACTATTTACGCCACCAGCTCAGCGCTTTTGGCCGAGCCGGAGGAGATTCTCAGGCAGGCCATTCATTTTTCCAAGACTCCCCCGCAGAAAGTGCCTTTGGTCAGCCGCATCTTCACCCGCGAATCGGCGGAAGCACACCTGCGCGATGTTGAAAATGCAGCTTCCAGCCATTAGCTTCTAGCTGTTAGCCTTACCGTTGGCACACGCGTAGTGCCGGGGAAACGCCAACGCTTTGAGCCTGCGAAGAAAAGGCTGGAAGCTAAAAGCTAGCAGCTAGAAGCAGTTCTTAAGGAGTGACCGCCGTGTATCGATATACCGGAGTGCTGGGCATTCTCGCCGTCCTTCTGACGGCCTACTTGTTCTCCACCGACCGCAAGCGCATTCGTTGGCGCACAGTCGCATGGGGTATTGGCCTTCAAATCTCCTTTGCTTTCCTGGTGCTGCGCTTCGACTACGGACAGCGCGCCATGACCTGGGCTGGCGGCGTAGTCAACTCCATGCTGGCCTGCACCTTCGCAGGCTCCGGCATGCTCTTCGGCCAGTTCGGCCTTCCCAACTCCGGCCTGTTCGGCAATCTGCTGCCAAAAGATGCTGCTAACGCCGGCGCCATCTTCGCCTTCCAGGTTCTGCCTACCATCATCTTCATCTCCGCCTTCTTCGCATTGCTCTACCACGTCGGCCTCATGCAGCTCGTCATTCGCGGCTTTGCCTGGGTCATGCTCAAGACCATGCGCATCTCCGGCGCGGAAAGTCTTAACGTGGCCGCCTCCGTCTTCATGGGCCAAACCGAGGCCCCGCTCACCATCCGCCCGTTCCTCGCCAAGGCCACGCGTAGCGAACTGATGACCATCATGACCAGCGGCATGGCTCACGTCTCCGGCGGCATCATGGCGGCATACATCGCCTATGGAGTCGAGGCTCGCCATCTACTCGCCGCCGTCATCATGACTTCGCCCGGCACCATCCTGCTCTCCAAAATCCTCGTTCCGGAAACTGGAACCCCCGCCACCGAAGGCAAAGTCGTCATCCCCAAGGACGAAACGCATAAGGATGAAAACTTTATCGGCGCCATCGCCCGCGGCACCATCGACGGCGGCAAGCTGGCCATGAACGTGGGCATCATGCTCATCAGCTTCCTAGCCCTCGTAGCCCTGCTCGACAGCCTTCTCGGCTGGACGCACACGCTCGCTTACATGCACTGGGTTCCCAGCTCGCTCGGCCAGATTCTCGGCTTTCTCTTTGCTCCTATTGCATGGCTCATCGGCGTTCCCTGGCACGACTGCGGCGCCATCGGCAATCTATTGGGTGAGCGCATGGCCCTCAATGAATTGCTCGCCTACATTGATTTGGGAAAACTTTGGAAGCTCAAGGAGGTGTCGTACCGCTCCTTCACCATCGCCACCTTTGCCCTCTGCGGCTTTGCCAACCTCGGCTCCATCGGGATGCAGATCGGCGGCATCGGCGCACTGGTTCCCGAGCGCCGCAACGACCTGGCCAAGCTCGGCTTCCGCGCCATGTTCGCTGGCACAATGGCTAATTTGATCTCCGCATCCATTGCCGGCATATTTCTGTGGTAGAGATGCGGAGAACCTCGCCGGGAAATGGTACGGGAATTAGCCCCTGAGGGATTCTCCGCAGTCCCGGAGATCAGTCGTCTGTTTCGAGTCGTTTTGCACAGACGATTTGCTTGCCGCGTTGAGAAAATCAGCTTCGAAGCAAACAGGCGGTGGCTATGACACGTCTGAGGATGGCAATGCTGATCATTTGCGTGGCGCTTGGGATGTTGGTGGGTTGCGCCGGACATACCGCGCCCCCCGCACAGCTGGAGATGAAGCCGGCTCCGCAAACGCCGATAGCGGTGAACAGGGAGGCGCTTGGCAAGCCAACCTGGGATCCGGAGTGGGACCGGATCGTCGAGCAGGCGCTGCCGCCAGAGATGCTCTCCGCCAGTGTAGCGAAGGATGTCAGGCCATTCTGTCCGCGCTTTAACGCCTTGAGCGATGGCGATAAGCGCGCGTACTGGGCATACTTCTTCCAAGCTCTTGCCGGCGCGGAGGCGGGGCTGACGCCGACCGCGAATGCGCGAGGATCAGTGACAGCAAAGAGAGACACTGTGACTCATCGCATGGTACGAAGCGAAGGCCTGTTGCAACTGGCCTATATGGACGCCGATCGTTATGGCTGCGATTTCGATTGGGAGAAGGACAAGCTGTTACCGGAAAAAGATCCGGCCAGGACGATTCTGCAGCCAGAGAACAATCTGACGTGTGGAGTGAAGATACTCTATCGCCAACTTATTGTGAAGCAACAGCCGCTCCTGAGTCGTTCGAGCTATTGGTCCACTCTGCGGCCCGGAAGATCAGCCTACCGGGCCTTCGCCAGGCAGATGGCGAATGTGCCGGCGGTGTGCCGCCGTGACCCATCTCTCGGTGATGTCACGACGCCAGCCGCTCGCGCGGCGCCTGCCCCCCATACGGTGCGTAAACCGGGGCCGGTTTGAATTAAGCGCGATCCCTTAGTATCGAGCGCACATTCCTGAACAATCCGCCTTTGTTATCCTGTCTCCGTGGAGTACGACAGTTTTATCTACCCGCCCTATGATGCGCCCCTAGCGGACGCCTACGGTGGCCGTTATGAATCCGTCTTCATCATCCTTCACCCTTTTATCAGCGTGCCGGACAATCTTGCCTGGAAGACAACGAAGCAGTATCCCAGCGACGAGCAGATTCTGAGCCAGGGAGCAAAATGCTCGTGGGCCAGCGTTGCCGCTCAAACAGGTCTAAGCGCCTGCGCCAAACTGAACCAGGCGCTGCTGACCTCCACTGAATCCATCGCCCCTGAACTGCGCGACCTCTCCGCCGGCACTGCGTTGCAGAGCTTTCTGCAATCCGAATCCGTTTGGATGCCCGTACAGGGCCGCTTCGAACCCCTGCTGCAAATGAATTTCCTCGAAGTCTTCAAAGCCGCCGGCCAGGACGAACTGATCTTCGTGCCGGAGTTTCCCCATACCGATCCCATTCAACTCCTCAATGCTTCCAGGCTCAGGAATCACCAGGACTCATTCCCCTCCCGCGGAACTCTGCTCGCTGCGGATGAATCCTTCCTGCTTACGGTTGACTGGGATAGCTTTTTCACGCTTTTTTACGGCCCGCGCGTGTTCGTAACCGAAGTGGCACGGCAACAGAATCTAGAAGGCTTTTTCGCAACCCCCACCACCGAGCACTCCTGGTTCAATTACACGCTGGGATGCTGCATGGTCACGCTGGCGCCGGAGGTCTGGCCGGCTGCCTGAAACTCGTTCTCTCACCTGAATCGATTGCTTTATCGCGATTTGCTACTGACACTGGGTGCTCCACCCGCGTCGCGTTCTTAATTTATGTAGCCATGGGGAGACTACATCCTCAACCCGCCGCTCTCTCCGCCCTCATCCTCTTCAATCTGTAATAAATCGTGAGCGCCGTCACGCTCCCGCACGTCAGCAAGCTCGCCGCCATTCCCAGAATCAGTGACAGATCCTGCTGATAAGCCCCATGCACAATTCCCACCATCTGCAGTACGCTGAAGCCGCTAAAAGTTAGCAGCGAAATCCCCTCATCGCTCTTCTTCCGCCACAGGGCCACAATCTGCGGCACAAACAGCAGTGCATTACACCCCAGCCCCAGCCCGAAGATCACCGCCACCAGCTCCTTCATCCCTACCCCCTTACACCGAATCGTTTTCCTCTTTATCCTCTCATTCAACATCAAGCCGGCTCTGCTCCCCGCCTGTAGAATGTCTAAAGCGCACATACGGCCATCTATAATGTCCTACTTAGACCAGGTCTCTGAAGCCGCATCGTACCTTAAAAGCAAGCTGGGCTCGCTTCGCTCCCGCATCGGCATCGTTCTGGGCTCCGGGCTGGGTGAAGTGGCCGATGCGGTTGCCGAGCCGGTCGCCGTCTCCTACTCGCAGATTCCACATTTCCCTCAATCCACCGTCGAGGGCCACTCCGGCCGCATCGTCGCCGGCTTATTGGGCGAGGTTTCGGTCGTCGTCATGCAGGGACGGGTCCACTACTATGAAGGCTACTCGCCACAGCAGGTCACCTTCCCCATGCGCGTGCTGGGAGCGCTCGGCCTCCAGGCGGTCATCCTTACCAACGCCGCCGGCGGAATTCAGGAAGGCTACCGCGTAGGCCAGTTGATTGCCCTTAGCGACCACATCAACTTCATGGGCTGGAACCCGCTCGTGGGGCCAAACGAACCTCGCTTTGCCGCGCGGTTCGGCGCGGGATTGCGCTTTCCCGACATGACCGAGGCTTACTCGAAACCCCTTCGCGCCCTGGCGCAGGAGGCCGCAAAGGAAGAGAAGTTCGAGCTTGCCGAAGGCGTCTATTTGGCCGTCAGCGGACCCAGCTATGAGACTCCCGCCGAGATTCGCGCCTTTCGCACGCTGGGCGCAACCCTGGTCGGCATGTCCACCGTGCCCGAAACCATCGTTGCCCGCCACATGGGAATCGAGGTGCTGGGCATCTCCTGCGTTACCAACCTCGCTGCCGGGCTGGGCACAAAGCCCCTCAGTCAGCAAGAGGTCATCGAAACAGGCCGCCAGGTCGAGCACCGCCTCACCCGCCTGCTCCAGCGGCTCATACCCAAAATAGATGTCCGGATATCAACACTACAGACAGGAGCGAAACTGCCGTGAACCAGCAAGCCGGGCACAGTGCGCGTCTCCCTTTTCCGCCTGTAGTGTTGGGAATTGCCGGGTGTACCGGCTCCGGCAAAACCACATTGGCTGCCGCGTTGGCCCGCACTCTCAGCGGCATCCACTTTCATACCGACACGTACTATCGCGATCTGGCCCACCTGCCGCTGGAAGAGCGCATCTGCCAGAACTTCGACCATCCATCGCTTATCGAGAGCTCGCTGCTGGTGGCCCACATTGCCGCGCTTGCTCGTGGTGAAACCATAGAGCGCCCCCTCTACGACTTTGCCTCCTATACCCGCGTCCTCGGCCCAGACGGAGTCGGCCTTACTGAGACCGTCCGCCCCAGCGCCTATCTGATGGTCGAGGGCATCTTCGCCCTCCACTTCACCGAATTGTTGCCCTACTACAATTTGCGTATCTATATTGATACACCGGACGAACTCTGCTTCGAACGCCGGCTCAGGCGCGACATTGCAGAGCGCGGCCGTACACCTGAATTGGTCCGCCATCAATATGAGTCCACCGTCCGCCCCTCAAGCCTGGCCTTTGTGCGCCCCTCTGCCGCCAACGCCGACCTCACCGTCGACGGCACCGGAGCTCTTGACTGGAAGGTCGAGCAGATTCTGGCTCATATGGGCCGCCGCGGGCTTTTGAGCTTACCGTCTTGAAAATCGCTAATCTTTGTTGCCCATTTTGGTTTCTTACTATAGTTTTATTGAAAAACTAACATTTATTAAATCTCTTACCGATATGCTGGCTATGAAGATGAATAAATCTTTAGAAATCTTGAAGAAGAACGTGGCCACATGGCTGCGCCAGGGTATCTCGCCCCGGCGGCTGGCTCTCACCCTTGCGCTCGGGTTCGCCATCGGCTGCATCCCCGTGGTAGGCGTAACCACAGCCGTGTGCGTTGTTGTGGCGCTCGCCCTGCGGCTCAACTTTCCCGTCATTCAAGCGGCAAACTGGCTTGCTGCGCCGCTGCAGTTGCTGCTGATTGTGCCCTTTGTGCGCCTCGGCGGGCGTCTGTTTGCATTAGGCTCGGTTCGCGCCGTCGAGATTAGCTCTCTGCTCCACACTTCACCCTTGGCGCTGATTACGCAACTGGGCGGCATGGCCGGTCAGGCGCTGCTGGCCTGGTTGATGATCTCCATCCCAGCCGTAGCTTTGCTGACCGTTATGTTGACCACTTTGCTGCGCCGGGTTCCGGCTATCGCCCAGGCAGAGGCCGGCGTCTGACGCAGGACCTCAGCATCGATAACATTGTGAAATTCGTTTTGGCCGGCTTGATTTACCCACTTTTGCGATAAAAAAGCTACACGTCGAGCCACAGGCGAAAAGCTGAGTCTGCTCGGCTCTACTTTGGCGCGTAAGGGTCGTTCACCGGCTTGGCGCTTTCCAGCCAGGCGGTGTAGATCATATCCCGCAACATGCTGGCGCCGGCCGCCAGCCGCTCGGCGGTAAACTCCCGCGATTCGGCAGTTCCCGCTCCCGTAAACCCACCCGCTTTGTCCAGTTGGTAGACCCTTTCCACGTATGTCTTGGTGTTGCGCAGATAAGCTACGTAGGCGTCAAACAGATCGCCTTCGACGACCTTGACCGGCGTCATCTTGGCCCGCACGTCGGCTTCGTGAATGTTGGCTTCAACAAACGGCCCCTCAAACTGCCAGTGAATCTTGTGATCGGTGGTGTAGCCATTAGGGTTAGGCCCCGTCCAGCCGTTGTACTGGATGGTGGTGTGCAGCGGCTGTGAGCCGTCGCCTACATAGTGGCCCAGCCAGCCGGCATAAAACAGAATCGCCTGCTCTACAGGGCGGGTATCCTGCTTCTCCGCGGCCAGCTTGCGGTATTCGCGCATGGCGCACTTCAGCCGCTCCCATACCTCGTCAGTCTCCCAGGGTTGCAGACCGATCTTCTCCGGCCGCTGTCCGGCGGCAAAGACCTTCGCTTCGAAGTCCAGGCGTCTGTGCGGCAAAGGCCCCAGCGCATCGGCCAGCTCCATGTCGATGAAGTGCTCCGGCGCCTGCGCGGCCACCAGCTCCGGCTCTGCGGGCGAGCGCCAGCGATCCGGCTCGGGGCCCAGGTATTCGATCTCGGAAATCGCCTCCGGCGTGCGCAGGAAAGCCGGAATGTCGTCCGGCAACGTGCTAGCTGCCAGCTTGTTAATCATGCGATGGCCGCCATTGCCCCATGCGTGGGCCGAGGGCGGTTGAACGAGAATGCAAGTCAGTCCGGCCGCGGCCAGAGCTGGCAGAAACATACGGGAATATCCAGATTGAAAGCGCATTGAGCCAGTATACCGCTATCTCAAAAAATCACATTTTGGACATTCCCGCATCAGTTCTCGTCGCTGAAGATGGCTTCGATGGTGGTTTCAAAGAGACGAGCAAGTTTGAAGGCCAGCGGAAGGCTAGGGTCGAACTTGCCAGTCTCAACTGCGTTCACCGACTGGCGCGAGACCTCCAGCCGTTGGGCAAGATCGGCCTGCGACCAGCCGCGATCAGCGCGCAGCACACGCAGACGGTTTTTCATCTGTACCTCGCCAGGAGCAGGGGGATGGAGATGCCCATGAAGATCCAAAAGATGACAGCATCCAGGATCGGGTTCAGGTGCCGGAGGTGGACAAAGCTTTCCAGAAAGCCCCAGATGTTCGTCACTGCCAGGGTTCCACCAATACCCCAGAGCATGGATTGGACCCCGATAAAGCGCTGGAACTCGTCCTTCTCTTCGGCCAGGTACATACCGAAGACGGCCAGCATCCCGATAAGGGGGATCGCGGGTAGAACGGCCAGCGCGTAGGCCAGCACGCCGGTCGGATGGAAGCGGAGAAATACTCCAACGGCCAGAACGAGAGACAGTGCATACAGTAGCATCGTAATGAGATTGCGACGCATGAAGTGTTTGGCGGCGGGATTGTTGGTTTTACATTCCATGATTGGTCTCCTTTTGTTAACAACTGATTTGTTTGAGATCGGCCTGCGACCATTCCCGTTCAGCGCGCAATACTCGCAGCCGGTTTTTCATCTGTACCTCGCTCTGACAAACCCATAGGAGATGCCCGCAAAAAGCCAGAAAAGCGGATAGACCCATACCAGGTCCAGGTGCGGGGCGCGAGCGAAATCCTCCAGATAGCCCCATGCAGTTGTCACTGACAGGATTCCCCCTGTCCCGCCGAGCAAAGACTGTACGAGGAGATTGCGCTGAAACTCATCCTTTTCTTCGGCCAGATAGACGCCGGTGTAGACCAGCGCCCCTATGATGGGAAGCGCCGGTAGAACACCCACCAGATAAGCGACAACGCCGTGTGGATGACTGAGTCGAAAAACCAAAGCAGCCATGGCGGAGAACAGGACGCACAGAGCCGCCATGACCCACATGCGAATCACATAGCGGCGTTCCGCAGGGTTCTTGATTGAACAGAACATGATTGGTCTCCTTTACTTAATGACAAGTTAACTTTACAGTTTCTGCCAAAACTTGTCAAGTATCCTCGGAATTATTCCTTTGACAAACCCAGGCCTATATAAATATATTTCTAGGGGTACTTGACAAACGGTCAATTTTCCCGATAATCTATATACCTATTTCCCAGGTGGGCATTCCTACGCCTACATCTTTTTACACCCCGCCCGTGCTACTACTAGCACGGGCATTTACTTTTAATGGAAAAACCACCACACGGAGTTCTCAATGACAGAAAAGATCAGAGTGCGTGCATTCGTTGATTTTTGGAATTTCCAACTCAATTGGAACGATTATCACTCTAAAAATGGGGCCACCACACCTGTACCTATCCCCTGGAAGGAACTTCCGGCAGTACTAGTAGCCGAAGCCGTCAAGGGGCAACTTGCGAAGTTTGCAGGTATTCACGTGTACGCCTCGGTAAACTCCAATAGCGAGAAGGATCGAAGATTGAGCAAGTGGCTACATCATTCAATGGCTGGTCTGACTGGATACATAGTCGATGTTAGGGAGCGGAAACCGCGCAAGACGTATCGTTGCCAAGAAGAGGATTGCAAAGCGCTAATTACCACCTGTCCGTCCTGCGGCAAACCCTTGCGTGGCACAGTAGAAAAAGGCATTGATGCAGCCATCATCACCGACCTCATCACTCTAGCTTCCGATGACAATTATGATCTTGCTATTCTAGTTTCTGGTGATGCAGACTACGCTCCCGCCGTACAGTTTATTCAAAGGAAAACGGACAAGCAGGTAGTTCAAGCATTCTTCAAGGCGCACGGCGATCAACTCAGAAATGTATGCTGGGATCACATTTTCTTTGACGATTTAATGTCAAAATTGCTTTCGGGGCCAAGTGGCAAGGAAAATACTCCCGTCTAACGCACGCGTAAATCATTTTTCGTTGGTTTCGCTGGGGGCTTTACCTTGAGCACATCCTTCATCACTTCCTCGAACGGCAGAGGGATGTGGGGAAGAGGCTTAGCGTATGTTGTTTTCTTTTCTGCCATAAACATACCTCATGTTTCGATTATTCCAGCATCGTCAACCAACGGACCGTGGATGGTTTTTATTGGTGCATCTGGAGCAAGAGCGCGAAGATTTTTGATGCCAAGCTGTGATGGTCTTTTTTGCAATTTCGTATCAGTTGTGTAGAGTTCTGCACATCCTATTTGCTGAGCAGTTGCAAGATGGAAGCAGTCCCACTTTCGACGCCTGTTTTCACATATCCGGTCGAGTTTTTCATCTTCAGTCTCTGGACTTTTAGGGTTTCTTTTTAAAACTTCTCTATCAATGATGTCTTTTAGTTCTGCTTCGCGTTTTGCAGCAGTAAGAGCAACCTCTTTTGTAACCGAGTAAATCCGGGCTATTTTGTTTATATCTCCGTAGGTATCTCTTGCAATCGCTCCGGCCCTGTGGGTTGCGACAGCAACTTCTTGAACTGTGATGATAGAGGTATATAGCCGGACCTTATCATCGCTCAATTCGTCGAGTAATTCTCTGATGCGCTTTTTCTGCCTACTATTCTTCGTTCCCATTTCCAGGAAAATCGAAGTGTCCAGATATGCCGTTTTTGCCACGTTACCTCCCGCGAATCTCTTGCAGAATCTTCTGAGGATCACGATTGCCGAAAATCTTTCCATATTCCCGGCTGAATTGATCGAAAGCGGCCACATAATCGCGCTTTTCCTCAATCTTAATGTCTTTCACATCAATTCTGGGCGGTTTTGTCTTAAAGTAGCTCAAATTCCCAAAGATGATTACCTGTTTGGATAAAAGCCTTCTTGCTTTATCGAAGTCTGCCGGGAAGAATTTAATGCGCCATTTATTTCCATTGTCCTCTTCGAGTTCGCCCCAAATATCGTCTTGATCGTCAGTTCTGCTAATATCCGTCAGCTTTCGCAGCTTGCCGTAAATTGTTACGGATTCAACCGCAAATTCAACTGCACTTAATCCTCGAAGAACTTCAACGCCTCGTGCAGAAAACTTTGCGGCGTCAACAATTTCGCCTTTATCGGCGAGTTGTAGCCGTAGCTCCGTCCCATCCTGTTCCTGCATTGGGCTAATTCGGCTTAGTCTCCTGAATACTGGTTCGCGATATTCATCAATAGAGACAACCTTTTTCTTTTCCACTTGGTCTGTGGTCCCAATTACACTACTGACCGTCCTAACACCATTTTCAATATCGCGAGTGATGGCTGCTTGCGCCCTGACGCTACCTTTACCGAAGGCAATTCCAGACGCACCCGCAAGAAGTTCAATGCCAAAGTCCCCATCAGGACTTTCGACTCCTTGATCTCTTTGGATTTTCCTGCCGACCTCACGGACCATATAATCAAGCTCCTGTAAGGTGGCGAGTACATGATTCAGTGGCAGACGATTCTTGTTAGCCTTCCCATTCTTGAAGACAATGGAAAAGATAGCGGAATCAATTTTTTTAGCCATTGCGAACCCTCCGTGATACACTATTCGCGTAGAGTTCGGCATCGTGGGAGAAGCCGCCGAAAGAGTTTAGTTTATGAGCATAAAGGTCAGCCTGCCAGCTGACCTTTTGCCGTTTTAGGGGTTTTGAAATGTCGTTTCTTCTCCCTCAGTTCACTGATCTTGAGTCCCGCAACATCAGCCGCTTGCCTGTCGTGCTTTCCAGCGCCTTTACAGTCCTAAAAGAATCCGTTTCTTTCCGGCTGTTGTACCGGAAGTCAAACTCAGACAGGTAACGGTGCAGATGCTGTTGGCCGACATGATGGTACACCCCGTTGATACCACGTTTCAAGTTGGCAAAGAATCCTTCAATTCCGTTGGTCGTGATGCATAGTCCGTTTTCATACCGCACGTATTCGTTTGCCGTATGGTTGACCTGATCGTGCTTGCGGCCCATGAGAGCACCCTTTAGGGCGGTAGAACTGTCCGTCATGATGTGAGCATCTTCGGCAACCATCTGTTGAATTATTGGCTTTAGGTTCTCTGCTGTAACGCGTTCGACATGGCGAGATTGTACCTGTCCATCACGTTGCAGTACAGACACAACAATAGCCTTATTCACGGTTTTGTTGCGCTTGTTAGCGACTTTCCCCTCGACGGTTTGGCTTTTCCGCGTCCGGCCACCGATATACGTCTCATCAATCTCAAAAATCCCCGGCAGCTTCGATGACAATGGTTCCTGGGTCATCGTGTAGCGAATCCGATGAGCCATGAACCATGCACTCCTGTACGTCACTTTGAGCATTCTGTGAAGCTGATGGGCACTCATGCCCTTCTTGCTTGCACAGAGCAGATGGTAAGCCAGCAACCACTTGCTCAAGGGGATATGGCTATCTTCAAAGATCGTCCCAACGGTCACAGTGAACTGTTCCCGGCAGCCGCCGCACTTCCAAACGCCCGGACGAACGTGCTTGTCCTTCTTGGACTCTTGGGGCTTCAGCCGGAAGGCGTTATCGATCTCACCACAATGCGGGCAAATCGGGCCATCCGGCCAGCGGAGGTTTTCCAAATACTCCCGCGCCCTGTCCTCATCGCTGAAGTGTTGGGCTAAAGTCATTAGATTGAGTTCGTTATCCATCATGTATATAGACTATCCCTTATTTCCGGGTTTGTCAAGTATATAATTCCGAGTATCCTTGACAATTATTTATTAGGCGCGTTTCCACAGTTTTCTCTTATGAAACCAGGGGGCGAACTCCCTCTTCGAAGCAGCCGCCTGCACATGCACTAAACTCAACCTATGGGCTTCCAGGATTTTCTCGGCAATTCGGCGACGGTGACCCGGCTGCGGGAGAGCATCGGCGCGGAGCGATTTCCCCAGTCGCTTATCCTGGCCGGCCCACGCGGGGCGGGCAAGTACACCCTAGCCCTGATGCTGGCCAAAGCCGTCAACTGCCTCCAGCCCACAGAAACGGACGGCCTGCCTGACTTCTGCGGCGCCTGCGCAAACTGCACCCGTATAGGCGGCTCCGCTGATCTTGAATCTCTCGTCGCCGAGGCCGTTGCCGCTCGCGACGAGATGCGCGACACCGACAAAAAAGAGACCCGCATTCTCATCCAGACCCATCCGGATGTGCTCATCATCCCGCCCGATCCGCCGCAACTGCTCATTAAAGTAGGCCAGGTTCGCCAAGCAATTCACGTGGCTTACTACCGCCCGCCGGTGGAAGCCAAGCGCACCTTCACCATCTTCACCTCGTCAGCGTTTATGAAAGAGGCGGCCAACTCTCTGCTCAAGCTGCTCGAGGAACCGCCCGCGCACAGCTCGCTGATCTTGCTCACCGAAAATCCGCAGGAGTTGTTACCCACTATCCGCTCCCGCGCCGTGGTTCATCGCCTGAGCGCGATTCCCTCCTCCGAGATAGAGGTTCTGCTCGCGCGGCGGCGTCCGCTTCTCAAGCAGAAGGACCGCGCTCTCGTAGCGCGCCTGGCCGAGGGAGCCGTGGGCCGCGCCCTCACCCTCGACCTCGACGTGTATCTGGCCAGCCGCCAGGACGCGCTCATTTTGCTCCGAACTGCCTTGCGCGAGCCAGACTACTCCACGCTCTTTCACGCGACTGAGAGCTACCGCGCCGGCGCCGATGGACAGGAGAAGACCGTTAACCTGCTGCGCGCTCTCGGCAGCCTCATCGAGGACCTGCTGCTCATCGTGGCAGGAACGCCTCAGCTTATCCGCAACCTGGACATCGAAGCTGAACTCACCCAACTTGGCCAGGGTCTCAGCATCGATTGGATTGATAATGCCGCCCGCGCTCTCGTTCAAGTCGAGCAGGGCATGCGGCGGAATTTGCTTCGTTCTCTCTCGATTGACGCTATGGCGGTCAGCCTTGAGCCCAGTTAACTCCCAATTAGCCAAAGACTTCCCCAGGAGGAGTTTTTCATGAGTACGGAATCCACTCGGCCCCGCTACCAGACATATACCCGCAAACGGCCGGCATCGCTCGCCCCCTTCCGCCTGCCGGGTTACGGCTACGGCCAGAAACAGGAGCATGAGCCTACCCTGCGCAACGCCGAGCTCTTCTACCTGCAAAAGCAGATACAGACGCAGACGCCCATGGTGATTGTGCTGGAAGGCGGCGAACAGGTCGAAGGCTGCATTGAGTGGTATGACCGCAATGCCCTCAAGATCCGCGGCCGCCAGAGGACCATGGTTTACAAGTCCGCCATCAAATATATGTACAAGGCCGGCGACCAGGGGCAGTAATCTTAGCGGAAGTTACTCATAAAAACGCGAAAAAATAACCTCTACTTATAGATAGAGGTTTTTTGCGCGAAATTGGGCGATTTGGGAAGCGGAAATCTCTGAATAATTCCCTGTTACTTCGCTTATCTGGCGCTTCCCGCCTTGAGCAGCCGGTCGCGGATGGCCGCGCCGATTCCTTCAGCCGGCGGCAACGGGCACAAAATCACTGTGCAACCGGCGTTGTCCAGCGCCCGCAAGCCGGAATAGAGCTCCCGCGCCAGCTCCTCCGGAGCCGACCAGCGGCCCCAAGCGTAGACCGCCGCTGCCCCGGCCGGCGCAGACACCTCGGCGGGCAACATTACGCCTACCTGTTCTTCATGTAGATCAAGCAGAGCACCAGCCAGACGAGCTCCCAGCTCGGCCAGCGCGCCTTCAATGAGCACCAGCCGCGCCCGGGGCGCATAATGCCGCAGCCCCATTCCCGGCGAGGGCAGCGCTTTGCTTGATTCGGCTTCCAGCAGGCCGCCATCGCGGAATACCTCGACTGCTCCTGCAGTGTCTCGAATCTGGACATTCGTCACAGCCCCCGGCCGGTAGATTTTCATCGGGCTCTGGCAGGGGTCCAGCACCGTGGACTCGACTCCGTGCTCGGTTGGCCCCGCATCTACGACCGCATCGATCAGACCGTCCAGGTCGGCGAGTACGTGCTCGGCAGTGGTCGGGCTGATGCGGCCAAAAAGATTGGCGCTGGGCGCGGCCACTGGAAGCCCGGCCCGTCGAATAAGCTCCAGCGCCACCGGATGCGCCGGCATGCGCACGCCGACGAGAGGCCGGCCAGCGGTGACCGCATCGGGCACGGCCTCCGTGCGCGGCAGCAGCAGGGTCAGCGGTCCCGGCCAGAAGGCCGCAATCAGCTTGCGCGCCGTCTCCGGTACTTCGCGGACGAGTCCATCGAGCATTTTTTCATCGGCCACATGCACAATAACCGGATCCCACGCCGGGCGTTGCTTGGCCGCAAAGATGCGCTTAACAGCTTCAGCATCCAGCGCATTTGCGCCCAAGCCGTAGACAGTTTCTGTGGGCAGCGCCACGAGGCCGCCAGCGCGCAAAATCTCCGCTCCGCGGCGCAGCGCCTCCTGAGCCTCTGTGGCATCCAGTCGCTCCGGGTCAACCACCAATCGCAGAGTCTTCACATTTATATTGTCGCCTGTTGGGATCCCAACAAAAGCCCCGTGCCCCATTCTTTCGCTTTTTTCTGTCAAAAGGGTGGGAATCCAAGAATCACAACCGGCGTTCAGGATATATAGTTAATTCGTAATAACGAAGCGTCTAATTCGTGAGCCTGTAGCGATACCGGGCCAGAATCACGACACCAGATGAGCGCTCTATCGCGATGGAGAGAATTCCATGAATGCTTGGCAACGCCAAACTCCAGCCCAGAAAACCTTTTGCATTGTTTTTTCTATCATCATGCTCTGTTTTTGCGCATGGTTGGTTCATGCGGGCATTGAGAACTTCCAAAGAGACTCCGCTAAGATTGAACGAGACAATCAAGAGGTTAGCCAACTCATAAACCAGCTGGGGGGCCAAGACCGGCAGGCCAGAGCAGACGCGGCGGAAAGACTTGGTGGTTTCAAGAACCGAAGAGCGACCAAGCCCCTGATCGCTGCTTTGGACGACAAAGATCTTGATGTACGTCGAGCAGCTGTCTTCGCTTTAGGCCAGATCAATGATCCCAGCGCTTTTGACCCATTGATTGTCGGACTGAAAGACAATGACATATATATCCGATTGAGCGCGGCTCAAGCGATGGGCAAAATCAAAGACCCTCGCGCGGTTAATGCCCTGTTGGCGGCATGGAAACAGCATGATATGGCAGTGATCGCCGGAGCTGACTCCTTCTTCATCGAACGGGGCGAACCGAATTCTGAAGATATATTGATCGAGGCACTTAATGATAAGGCGCTCTATAATATCGAAGGACTCTCCCTTAGGATGGAGATAGACGACAAATCAGTCCCTAAGATAATGGCAGAAGATTTCCTGAACTGTGGGAATCCGAAGTTAGTAGAAGCCGCGCGTGAATGGGCAACACGCAACGATTATCAAATAGTTAACAAGTCCGCAGATGGAGCCGTCCATTGGGGTAGCAGGCAGTAAACCCCTTCCACACTTCCCCTTCAGAGATGTTGTTTCCACCCGACCTATTAGCCTGTCCCTGCCGTATACTCACTGCTGACGATGCCTGTCGAGACTGAGATCAAATTCCGCGTGGACGACGTGGCTGGACTGAGCCAGCGGCTTGAAGCCGCCGGCTTCCACCTGCAGACTCCACGCGCCTTTGAGAGCAACGTCCTCTACGACACGCCGGACCGGCAGATGCGCGCGCGCACAGAGATTCTGCGCATTCGCGACTATGCCGGACGCTGCACCGTGACCCACAAGCGCCTGCCCGATGACAGGCCCGGCGAAGACACCCACAAGCACCGCATCGAGAACGAGACCGAGGTAGCCGACGGCGCGGCGCTGGAGCAAATCTTCCTCTCCCTCGGCCTGGTGGCGGCGTTTCGTTATGAAAAGTGGCGCACGGAGTGGACAGACGGCGAGGGCCATTGCGTGGTGGATGAGACCCCCATCGGTAACTACGCAGAGCTGGAAGGCACCGCCGAGTGGATCGACCGCACTGCCGCCCGCCTGTGCATCGATCCGGCACAGTACATTACCCTCAGCTACGGGCGCCTCTTCGACCTGTGGCGCGAGCAGCACCACTCCGCCGCCCAGGATCTCATCTTCGAGGCTGTAAGGACAGCTTCTAGCTGCTAGCTTCTAGCTTCCAGCTCATGCCGATGATAGGGCGAGTCAAAGGTCGATTTGCAACTGTTGTGATCCGCGAATATGTGGCGCTTTATTTCGAGCTATGAGCTAACAACTAAAAGCTAGAAGCTGTACTCCCCATTCCCCGGTAATCAAATCCTAAAAATCCATTAACGTAGGCACCGTCAATCGCCGATAACTCAACGAGAAGTGACAAACTGTGAGGTGCCCAATGAACAATATTCACTTTGAGCCTCTTCACGACCGGTTGCGGCGTGCCGGAGTCCGGCTGATGCAGGCAACCGCTATGGCACTCATGGTGATGCTGGCCGTGCCTGCCCGGGCGGCGGACGAACGCGCCGTTAAAACACGGGTTCCGCCTGTTTATCCCGAGATTGCCAAACACATGAAGATTACCGGTCAAGTCAAGCTCGCGGTCACCGTGGACGCGGAAGGCAAAGTTACCGACGTGCAACCTCTGAGCGGAAATCACACACTCTCGATTGCTGCAGAGGATGCCGTGCGTAAATGGAGATTCGAGGCCGGCAACGGCAACGCCACCGTGGAGGTGATAGTCAACTTCGCTCTTTAACAGCTGGAGTTGCGAAGGGTGAGCAGCATAGGTTAGTTCGCCGGTGCGAGCATCATCAGAAGGCATGATTATGGTTTACGAGCGCTAAGTGTCATTCCCGGAATCTCTCCTCGCACATCCGGGCGCAAAGCAGCCTGTATCGATGCAGGCAAAGGGAAGCAATCCATGCTATGCCGATACTCGACCTGATCTCCGATGCTCCGGGCGCAATCTCCATCGCGCTCGTCGATCCGGATGATCTTCGCCGCGGAGAGGTAGCCAGTGTTCTGGCGGGATTCCCCGGAACGGCTATCCATGAACATGCTTCCTTCCCTGCCGATCTCGACGACCTGCCCCTGATGCTGGAACATCATTATGATGTCATCCTCATTGGGCTGGACAGCGACCCGGAATACGCATTCGATGTGGTTGAAAGCCTCTGCGCCTGCAATTCCACCACTGTAATGGTCTACACAACGCAGACCTCTCTGGAGCTGGCCATCCGCTTCATGCGCGCTGGCGCTCGCGAATTCCTCATCCTGCCCCTCCTGCGCGAGGAAATTGCGGATGCCCTGGACCGGGTTTTGTCCCGCCGGGTTACGACACCCCAGGGCAAAATTACATCCAAGAAACTCTTCGTCTTTCTAGGAGCGAAAGGCGGCTGCGGAGTCACCACCATCGCCTCCAATTATGCCATTGCGCTGGCGCAGGAGTCCGGCGAGAAAACTCTCCTAATTGACTTCGGTGTTCCGCTGGGAGACGCGGCGATCAATCTGGGCATGGCCGCCGAATACTCCACCGCCAACGCACTTCAGGATTCCAGCCGGCTGGATGCCAATTTTCTCCGCTCGCTGCTGGCAAGGCACGACTCGGGATTATCCGTTCTCCCGGCTCCTGGCGAGTTCCCGCCCCAACAGGCCACTAACGAATCCATTGACAAACTGCTGACCGTCGCGCGGCAAAGCTTTGTTTACGTGGTCGTTGACGCCGGTTCAAGAGTTGACTTGATGGGAACATCGCTTTTTGCAGAATCCGCTATTCTCTATCTGATCACCCAGGTCGGCGTGTCGGAACTGCGCAACTCCAATCGCCTCATCACGCAATTCTTTGCCGCACGCGGACGCAAGCTGCAGATCGTGCTCAACCGCTATATGCCTCATGGCCTGCTCTTCGATGACCAGCAGATTACCAAGGCTCTCACCAGGCCGGCCCAGTGGAAGATTCCCGACGATTATGCCACCGCCCGCCGCACCCGCAGCACGGCGACTCCGATTGCACTGGAAGATTCGCCCATCTCCAACGTGATCCGGCAGATGGCCCGCACCGCCTGCGGCATGTCTGCCAATCCGGAAAAGAAAAAAGGCTTCTCCCTCTTCGGAAGAAAAAAAGACCCATGCCCCGGCAACAATAATATGTTGCTGGAAGTTGCCGAGCGATAAGAAGAATAAATCAGACTGTTCCGCTCTCTTGAAAAAGAGTTCTGAAGATTTGGCGATTCTGGGATAAACTATGCACTGTTGCAGGCAACCTGGAGTTGCAATCGCACTATGCCAAAGTTGCACGAAGTTCATGGCGCCCTTGGCGCTGGCGTTATATCCGTGGCGCTGATTGGTCCGGATGAAACGCGCCGCAAGGCAATAGCCAGTGTTCTTGCCGAATGCCCGGGGGTGCGCGTTCAGGAGTTTTCTTCTTACCCTGCCGACATCGACGAGGTACCCAAGATGCTGGAGGAGCATCACGACGTGGTCATCGTCGATCTGGACGGTGACCCGGAACTCGCTCTCAATGTAGTGGAGAGTATCTGCGATGATGGCTCCCGGACCGTGATGGTCTTTTCGGAGAAGGCAGATCATGATCTGGTGGTGCGATGCATGCGTGCCGGCGCCCGCGAGCTTCTGGTTCTGCCCATCACCGCCGCCGATATGACTGATGCTCTGGCTCGCATCACAGTCCGTCTTCCCGGGTCTCGACCCACCAAAAGGAAAGCCGGCCATTTATTAGTGTTTATCGGCACCAAAGGCGGCTGCGGAGTCACCACCATCGCCTCCAATTTTGCGGTATCGTTGGCCAAGGAGTCCGGCGAAAGAACGTTATTGATCGACCTTGGCATCCCACTGGGAGACGTGGCGATCAATCTCGGGATCGTCGCCAAGTACTCGACAGACAGCGCTTTTCAGGATTCGAGCCGGCTGGATACGAATTTTCTCTCTTCGCTGCTGACCATGCATTCCTCGGGATTATTCGTCCTTGCGGCTCCAGGGGCATTCCCCCAGAACAAGATCACCGCGGACGTTGTCGATAAACTGCTGGCAGTCGCCCGCCAGAGCTTCGATTACGTGGTGGTGGATGCCGGATATAGACCTGATTTGAAGGAATCGGCTCTCGGTGACAGTTCCGCTACCGTCTACCTGGTCACTCGGGTTGACATATCCGAACTGCGAAACGCAAATCGCCTGATCTCTCAGTTCTTCGCCACCAAAGGCCGTAAACTCCAGATCATCCTCAACCGGTATACACCTAAAAATATGCTCTTCAATGAAGAGCATGTTACCAAGGCGCTCACCAGGCCGGCCCAGTGGAAGATTCCCAACGATCCTGTCTCTGCCCGGCGAGCCCGGCACGCAGCTGTTCCTCTCGCACTGGAAAACTCGCCCATTTCGAACGTGATCCGGCAGATGGCCCGTAAAGCCTGCGGATTGCACGAAAAGGAAGAAAAGAAAAAAGGCTTCAGTCTCTTCGGCAGAGCGCGCTAACAGTTTCCCAGGCGGCGCTCAGCTACTTCCCTGCCCCGTGACACTTCTTGTACTTTTTCCCGCTCCCGCAGGGGCAGGGATCATTGCGCCCCACCTTCTCACCTGTTCGCCGCTGCACTGTCTGGCTGGAGTCTCCGGCGCCGGCCATGCTGGCCGCCTCCAGTTCCCGTTGCTTCTTGCGCTGGAACTCCTTCTCCAGTGCGTCGATGGTCGTGGAGGGCTGGCGCGTTGAAATCCCAATCTCCCGCGGCTCCGCGTCCATGGTCAGAGGCCGGGCGGCGCTGGCTACCGGCGGCGCGGAAGGAACCGTTCGAGTAATGCGCGGGGCCGCATCCACCGGTTGTCCATCCGGACCCAGGATCTGCATGCGGAACAGGAACCGGACGGTGTCCTCCTGGAACTTGAGCATCATGGCCTCGAACATGTCGAAGGATTCGCGCTTGTATTCCACCAGCGGATCGCGCTGCGCATAGCCGCGCAGACTGATCCCCTCCTTCAGGTGGTCCATGGAGAGCAGATGGTCCTTCCAGAGTCCGTCGATCACGGTCAACATCACCATCCGCTCGTGGTAGCGCATGGTTGCCGGCGAGAGAATCTTCTCCTTGGCCTCGTACTGCTCCTTCAGCTTGGCGAAGATGGCGTCGCCCAACTCGTGCCGGCTAAGCTGGTGCGGATTGATTCCGGTGGCGCTGATATTCAGCGAAGCAAGTTTCAGCCCGAAGTGGTCAACGAGCTTCTCTTCCAGACCCTTCATATCCCACTGATCCGGATGCATCTTCTCCGGGGCAAACTCGTCCAGAATGTTGCTCAGGATTCCGCCGACATAATCCTCCAGAATCAGCTCCCGCTGCTCCACTCCCTCCAGCAGTTGCCGCCGCAGCCCGTAAACCGCCTCGCGCTGCTTGTTCATCACGTCGTCGTATTCGAGCAAATGCTTGCGCGATTCGAAGTTCTGCGCCTCAACCGCCTTCTGCGCTCCCTCGATGCGCTTGGTGATCATCTTCGACTCGATGGGCTCATCCTCCTTCATGCCCATGCGCTGCATCATGGTGCTCATCCACTGCTTGGCGAAGATGCGGATCAGGTCGTCTTCGAGAGAGAGAAAAAATCTCGATTCGCCGGGATCGCCCTGACGGCCAGCGCGCCCGCGCAACTGGTTGTCAACGCGCCGCGACTCGTGGCGCTCAGTGCCCAATATGAACAGCCCGCCCGCCTCAATCACCTGCTCGTGCTCCTGCTGCGCCGCCTCGGCGTGAACCTTGAAAACCTCCGCCCACTCCGGCTCGGCAATTTCAAATTCCTGTCCCTGGTAGTAGAAGCGCAGAAATCCGGGCGGGGCCATGGGATTGATAGCGCCCTCGGCCACGCTGATGGCGCGCGCCTTGTTCTTCTTCACCAGCTCCTGGCGGGCCATGAAATCCGGGTTGCCGCCCAGCAGAATATCCGTGCCGCGGCCGGCCATGTTTGTGGAGATGGTCACTGCCGCCAGCCGTCCGGCCTGGGCCACAATCTCCGCCTCGCGCTCGTGGAACTTGGCGTTCAGCACCACGTGCTTTACGCCCTTGCGCGCCAGAATCCCCGACAGCCGCTCACTCTTTTCAATCGACGTAGTGCCCACCAGCACCGGCTGCTTATTTTCGTGTAGCCGCGCGATGTCCTCGGCCACAGCCTTGTACTTCGCCTTCTCCACCAAGTAAACCACGTCCGGATTTTCAAGCCGCAGCAACGGCTTGTTGGTGGGAATCACTACGATCTCCAGCTTGTAAATCTTCTCGAACTCCGCCGCTTCCGTCTCCGCCGTGCCCGTCATGCCGCTCAGTTTTTTGTACAGGCGGAAATAGTTCTGGAAGGTGATGGTGGCCAGCGTCTGGTCTTCCTTGCGAATGCTCACGCCCTCCTTGGCCTCGATGGACTGGTGCAGCCCATCCGACCAGCGGCGCCCCGGCATCAGGCGACCGGTGAAGGTGTCCACGATGATGACTTCGCCGTCCTTGACCACGTACTCCACATCGCGCTTGTAGAGCGCGTGCGCCTTGATGGCGGTCTCTACGTAGTGCTTCATCTCCCAGTTTTCGGCGTCGGCGATGTTGTTAATCCCCAGCAGCTTTTCAATCGTCACCCAGCCCTCGTCGGTGACGCCGATAGTGCGCTGCTTTTCGTCTACGATGTAGTCGCCGGTCAGGTACTTTTCACCCTCCCTGAGTTCCAGGCCCAGCTCCGCGCAGCGCCGGGTGTCGCTGGCTTCGATCTCCTCGCCCAGCACCAGCCTGGGAACAATCTGCCGCGCCTTGGCGTACTTGTCGGTGGTCTGATCGGTCGGCCCGGAGATGATAAGCGGCGTCCGCGCCTCGTCGATCAGAATTGAATCCACTTCATCCACGATGGCGTAGTAGTGCCCGCGCTGCACGCAATCTTTTAACTCAAATTTCATGTTGTCGCGCAGGTAGTCGAAGCCGAATTCATTATTGGTTCCGTAGGTGATGTCGGCCAGATAGGCGGCGCGTCGCTCGTTGTCGTCCAAATCGTGAACGATGACGCCGACGGTGAGCCCCAGAAACTCGTAGATCTTGCCCATCCACTCGGCGTCGCGCTTAGCCAGATAGTCGTTCACCGTGACCACGTGCACGCCGTGGCCGGCCAGCGCGTTCAGATAGCTGGCCAGCGTGGCCACCAGCGTTTTGCCTTCGCCGGTCTTCATCTCGGCGATCTTGCCCTGGTGCAGCACCATGCCGCCGATCTGCTGCACGTCGAAGTGGCGCATCTGCACCGCCCGCCAGCCCGCCTCGCGCACCACCGCAAAGGCCTCGGGCAGAATCTCATCCAGCGCCTCGCGCTCGGCCTTGTCCTGCTCAACCGCCCGGCGTTCGGCAGCCTCACGAGCCTCCGTCTCGCGTCCCTCTGCACGCAATTCATCAGGGTTCTCAAACCCCTTCAACCGCTCCGCCACCCGCTCGGCAATCCGCGCCCGGAACTCCGCCGTCTTGGCCCGCAACTGCTCATCGGACATTTGTTTCGTGTCCGCTTCCAGAGCGCTGATCACGGCCACTTTCGGCATCAACCGCTTGATCAGGCGTTCGTTCGCCGTGCCAAAAATCTTGGTTAAGAATTTATCGAAAAACACAGGATTCTCCGTTTATCAGTGTAAATGGTGGAGGTTATGAGCGGTCACACAATGACCGTTCTGAAAAAACCGGGTGCCCCATGCTTGGCGCGTTTTTTGCAAATAGGTGGGAAACTACGAACGCTAACCGGCTCAAATCCGCAGCACCAGCCTGTCTACCGGCTCGCCACGCCGAATCCGCTTGTACTGCCGGTTCAGTTGTTTCGTGAGATTTTCCGGATCGCCCTCATCATCCTCATCGGCGTCCTCCTCCTGCTTTATCTCCACGACATTGGCAACGCTGGGCCGGTAAAAGACCTGCAAGAAGAGAAATGCAATTCCCAGTGCCGATGAAGACGGACAAAATCCGGAGTTCTTTCTTCCCAGCCGTTGATTCAACCGCCAACGGGTGCGCAGAAAGCAGTAGTGAACAAGAGTAGCGCCAATCGCCAGAAATGGCGCGCTCATGGCAAAGAAACCCAATACAGAAGGATCGAAGTGCATCAGCACCCTCACAGATCGCAGGCAGAACTACTCGAAGGTATGAGCCGCGGCCGCAAAACAGCACGGAGCTGCTTTGCAAAGCCGGACCAATTATGAGTGAATTAAGCGATTCGGAAGGGTGGAGGACGCTGGAAGAGCGTGGGAAGCGCCGGAGCGGCGGGCGCGCGGCCAACATATTCATAGGCCAGCGGCGCGAAGAGACTGAGGGGCGAGATGAATCCAACAAAGAGAAGCGGCAGAATCGCCAGCCAATCCGCGCCGCCGGAGTGACCGTGCGGGATCAACATGCACAGGAGGGCGAACCCGATTGCGATTGCCGCAATCAGGAGCCATGCGCGCCGCTGACGGTTTTGAATCATGCTGCTCTTCTTGCTCCCAGTATACATTTACTACTCACTGATGTCGATCTACACCTTGTTGTATATAACTGGAGTATGAAATCGTTCGGATACGGCTGGCCCATGTGGACTTCCATCGCCATGTGGTGCGTCATCGAAATCTACTGGGATGTGGCCAAAAGGAACATCGCTCCGGCCATCGATTCGGAGTCGCGGGGATCACGATGGCGGCATCTCATCTTATTAAGCGCGGCCCAGCTTCTGATTCTTTTGCCCGTTCATGGGCTGCGGCAGAGATACCTGCCCGCATCTGCCCTCGTCACCGCAACAGGTCTTATCCTCAGTGTGGCGGGTGTGGTGTTGGCGATCTGGTCGCGCCGATGCCTGGGGCGCTACTGGAGCGGCAAAATTACCATCAAAGCCGATCATCAATTGATTCGCAGCGGTCCCTACCGCGTCATTCGGCATCCAATTTACGCTGCCTTGCTAAGTCTGTATCTCGGCACGGCGGTTGTCTCCGGCGAGTTGCATGCACTGATCGGTTGGGTGTTGGCCGTCATCGCGTACCTACGCAAGATACGGCTGGAAGAGGCCAATCTCATCAAGGCATTTGGCGAGGAATATCGCAACTATTGCGGTGAATCCCGGGCCTTGTTTCCGGGGGTGTTTTAACAATCCCGCGATAAGCCACACGTCCGTGAAAGGTCCCGGATATAGCGCTGAAACTCCACCACCCAACCATCCGTTCCGACCCGTACAATGAGAATGTAAGCAGTCCCCGCTCAGCCCATGGCCGACGAAGAACAGAAGAAACCCAACAAGCCCGATGAAGAACCAACCGGGAAGGTCTACGACTCCCGGCTCATGCGGAGGCTCGGCCACTATCTGCGCCCCTACTGGTGGCAGGCTTCCGTCTCCGCCCTCGCTGTCAGCCTCAAATCCCTCTGCGACGTGACCGGCCCCTACCTGATCATGGTGGGCATCGACCGTTATTTCCCCGCCGAGTCTGGTTCCTCAGCCGCCACCAACCTCCTTGCCAGCGTCCTGGGCTCAACCGACTGGCTCGCCCGCCGCCTCCCCGCCGATCCCTACCAGGGCATCACCCGCCTGGCTGCTATTTACTTCTGCGTCGTGCTCAGCGCCTACCTCTTCGAGTTCATCCAGATCTATCTCATGCAGTGGACCGGACAGAAGCTCATCTTCGACCTGCGCCGCGACATCTTCCGCCACATGCAGCGCATGCACATCGGTTTTTTCGACACCCACCCCGTAGGCCGCCTCGTCACCCGCATCACCTCCGATGTGGACGCCATCAACGAGATGTTCACCGCCGGCGTACTGGCCATCGTCGATGACTTTCTAAACCTCGCCATCATGGCCGGCCTCATGCTCGCCATCAACTGGCGGCTGGCCCTGCTGGCCTTCTCTGTCCTGCCGCTGATTCTTATCGTCACGCGCCTCTTTCGCGATTCTGTAAGGGAGAGTTACAGAAGGGTGCGCACTGCCATTGGGCGCATCAACAGCTTCACGCAGGAGCATATCTCGGGGATGAGCGTGGTGCAGCTCTTCAACCGCGAGCAGCGCGCCTTTGACGATTTTGAAGATGTGAATCGCCAGCACATGATCGCCTTCAAAGACACCATCTTTGCCTACGCGCTCTTTTACCCGGCGGTGGATCTGCTCTCCATGGTGGCCATTGCGCTGGTCTTATGGCGGGGCGGCTTCGGCGTGCTGAGCATTCCCCCTGTCGTCACCATCGGCGTGCTGAACATGTTCATCCAGTACTCGCTGCGTTTCTGGCGGCCCATTCAGGACATGAGCGACAAGTACAACATCCTGCAATCGGCGATGGCCGCCGGCGAGCGCATATTCCGGCTGCTGGACACGCCACCGGAGATTGTCAGCCCGGCCAATCCGCTCACCGGCGACGGCAGCAATCGCATTGAGTTTCGCCACGTCTGGTTCACCTATCAGAAGCTGACGGAAGAGCAACGGGCTGCTGTGGACCGGGCGATTGCCAGCGAGTCCACCGCCGACATGTTGCCCGGCATCGACGGCATTGAGTGGATTCTCAAGGACGTTTCCTTCACCGTCGAGCCCGGCGAGACAGTCGCCATTGTCGGCCATACCGGAGCCGGAAAAACCACCCTCACCAGCCTGATGATGCGCTTCTACGAGGTGACCGCAGGACAAATTCTGCTGGACGGCATCGACCTGCGCCAGCACGACCTGACCGCGCTCCGCCAGCACTTCGCCGTCGTCTTGCAGGATCCATTCCTCTTCACAGGCACGCTGGCCGATAACATTCGCTTCGGCAACGAAGCCATCACCGACGCCGATCTCCGCCGGGCCGCGCGCGACGTGAACGTGCTGGACTTTATCGAGAGCTTGCCGCACCAATTCGACGAGCCTGTGCAGGAGCGCGGCAACTCGCTCTCCACAGGCCAGAAGCAGCTCATCAACTTTGCCCGCGCACTGGCCTTCAACCCACGCATTCTAATTCTGGATGAGGCCACATCGAGCGTGGACACCGATACCGAGCTGCGCATCCGTGGAGCGCTGGAGCGGATGGTCGAGGGCCGGACCAGCGTGCTGATTGCCCACCGCCTCTCGACCGTGCAGCGGGCAGAGACGATTCTGGTAATGCACAAGGGTCAGTTGCGCGAGATGGGGACGCATCAGGAATTATTGGCCCACCGCGGCCTCTATTGGAAGCTCTACCAATTGCAGTACAAGGACCAGGAGCAGTTGTCAGTTGTAAGTGGTCAGTTGTCAGTTGCTGGTGGACAGTTGACTGTTGGAGCTTGAAATCGGTCGCCCTTGAAGGCAACAAACGGCAGCGTAGCTCGCCACTTATCCAAAAGTGGCCTTGCGGGTGGGTTGAATAAACCTAAAAGCTGACCTGGGCGACTGCGAGAGTTGACGAGGCGGTGTCTGATAAGTGCTTCAATATGAAACAAATATTGGCTTTTAGCCCGGGCAAATGCCTTGGCCGACACGCCAGACTCTTTTTCCTTTGAAATTGATAAAAATAATTAGCTATAGAGGGAACTTCATGTATATTGAGCATATCCCCATCCCCCGGGGTCCCCAAAAATGGGAATTCTGAATTAGCAGGGAGAGCTGATTCTCTCAGAGGAGACCTCAAATGTGCCGGAAATTCTATTCCCCTGTTGTTTTTCTAGTCGTGGCAGCGTTCTGCCTCGCTGTAAGCCCTAGAGCTTTTGCGAATACGGTTGTTAATATCAATTTCGTCTGCAGCGGAAGCATAACTGGTGTTAATGGCACTCAGTTGTACGCTGGTGCTGGCAACCTGTGCACGACTACGTCCAATGGGAACACCTACCCTGATCTCATATATGGGCCAGCCTCGAGCCAGACGAGTTTCAGCAAATGGACCCAGGGAACTTCTCCTCAATTCACAGTTATTCCCAGCGCTAGTACCGGTACATTTGAATGGAATATAAACCAAGGTGAGGCGAATAACGCGAATACTGCTGGACAGCTTGGTGTTCCTTCCTTTACGTCGACATCGGCTAACGCAACTATTAGCGCTACTGTTACAGACGGCGGCGCATGGTTCCAGTTTGACAGCGTTGACATGAAATATTCCGGCGGCAGCATGTCATATGAGATCGAAGGTTATTTGGGAAATACTGTAGTGTTCAACCTCATATGTAATGGTGTCAGTCACAGTGGCAACTGCACTGCTCTTAACGGTAACACCTACGTCACTGTCAGCGGAGCTGCATATGATATTCCGGCGGACGACATCAATAAGCTGGTGATTACCGAAACCGGCGCCGGTGGCGCCTTTGATTACATGGACAATATCGACGTCACGACGGTTCCTGAGCCGACCAGCCTGATTCTGCTGGGAACCGGCCTGCTAGGTCTCGGCACGATGGTGCGATTCAGGAAGCGCGCATAACGGACTCTACTTTATCGGCCTCCTCCGTCGATACCTGCCTTCCACCGCCCGCCCTCCGAAGCCCGGATGGCGGGCGGTGCTGTCTTTGGCCCCATCCGGACACTGCCGAAATACGCCTTCCCCGGCATACCGGCCGGTATCGCAATCTGCGCATAACTACGAGATTGGGCTTTGGGATGGAAACGGATGCGAATAATCAGATTTCACTCTTTGCAGTCACAACTATTTTCAAACGAGTGGATGGGTTTGTGAGGGGTTTGGACAGCTTGCGGAAAAAGTCGATATTTCGGGCGAAATCGGCAAAACACATCCCTCAGGGTCTAAAGCCCGACATTTGTATTGTTGCATTTACGGCACGGCTAAAGCCGTGCCCTTTCAAAACCATGTTATAAACAACTTCTAGGTAATAAGGATTAAGGGCAGCCTAGGCGACATCGATGACGATGAGCGTGATGTCGTCCTGCTGGACCATGGAAGATGGTTGCCATTGGCGAATCTCGGTGAGTAGTTGCTCCACCAACTCAGACTGTGGGCGCGACTTATTCCTGCGGACAACCTGCTCTAGCTTGTAGTCGCCAAAGGGCTCGCCGCTGGCATTCTCGGGTTCAGTCACACCATCGGTATAAAGCAGAAAGCGATCGCCGGGATTGATGGTCATCTCAAAAACGGGGTAGTCGGGCTCGCTCATCACACCGAAAAGCAGGCCGTTGCTTTCGACGCGCTCCAGTTTATCTCCGCGCCACCACAGCAGAGGCGGATGCCCTGCGGCTGAATAGCGCGCTATGTGATTCTCAGTATCCAGCCACAAATAAGACGCGGTGACGAACTGATCGTGGAGTTGCCCGGAAAGAACGCGATTCAACCCGCGCATGACCTCCCGCGGGTCATGGGCGCTGGACAGGATGGATTGCAGCGCGATCTTGATCATGCCGGCGACGAGTGCCGCCGGGACGCCATGTCCGGAGACATCCGCAACGAGAACGCCAACCCGGTTCTCATCGACAGGAATGAAATCGTAAAAATCGCCGGCCACGGCGGTCATGGGGCGATAGGCGGCAGAGATGTGAAGGTTGCTGAGTTCGGGGCCGGCGCCGGGGAGAATCGAGGCCTGTATCCTGTGGGCGATGGCAAGTTCATTTTCAATCGACAACAGACGGCGTTCATGGGCAAAGACTCTCTGCATGGCGACATAGCCTAAAGAGAAGAGCAGAGCCGCAAATCCCAGATCGTCCCAGATTTGGGGAGGATCGTAACCCAGCGGACGCGCCAGGTTGACGTACAGAGCCTCCACGGTGAAAAACAGCGTACCAGCAGCCAGAACACCGCGATTCGGCAGAACGAAATACTTGCGAGAGAGCCGGGGCAGCAGAAGCACTGTCACCAGGACAAGAAGAAGGCAGGTAGCGAGGATTTGATTGTAGAGGATCAATTTGTTCTTCGAGCCGGTAAAGACGAAGAAGCCAATCCCGGCCACGCCAATGGCCAATCCCGCGAGAATCACTACCTTTAGACAGGTCCGTATTTTGCCGGCAGTCAGTTCCAGAAACGCAAGCGAAGCAACCACCAAGACGAAGTAGGCACTGACCGTGTCTACGTATGGCACAACGGCCAGAAACCAGCGCGGCACGCGCGCGACGTCCGCCAGCGAATCAGCCAGGGGCCGGGCCCCGTAGAGGGCGCTCCAGAGGCCCAGCCACAGTATGGCGCGCACGCCGCTCCGCCGGCGAATCGCCGCAATCGAGCAGGCAGCCAAACCCACAACCAGGAAAACCGTTCCCTGGATGAGGCCATGGAGGTCACCGCCGGGTATTATCATTGGCTGGCCTTGCATACGAACACCTTTCAGACATAGCAAAGATAGCAGAGTGAAGGTTGTTATTTATAGGGCGGTGCATGGACATCTGCGCGGCTTCGTTGTGCTGGTTGTTTTTCAAAACGGGGTGGATGGGTTGTGCGGGGGTTGAAATTCCCGCTTCCCTCCAATATAAGACCGTAGATATAGATATCCCACCTTAAATCACCCCAACGACGAAGACCAGTCGTTGGGGACCCCGATACATAAAAACATAAAAGTGCCGAAGGTGTGGCACCCGCATATATAAAAACGAAGGCGTCAGAGACTCCGGAATCTCTGACGCCTCGATCGCGATGAACTTAGGTTATTTGGACCAAGCATCGTCCCGTTCAGTTTCCCGATGCTTCCGCGAGTTGCCCCGCGTCGTGCATCTTTCCGCTGTACCGGCGATGGAGCTTCGAGTTGCCTCGAATCTCCTATCCTTCTCCTTCGGCGCGCGCAGCTTATGAATCTCCGGGTTGCCCCGCATCTCCTCTTCTGCGACGCCTCCGAGTCTCTGATGCGTCCGCGAGTTGCCCCGCACAACGCACCTTCCGGTATTTCCGACGGTGAGTTCGCGGGTTGCCCCGCTCACTCGCTCCCTCGGCTGCCGCTGGCGGATGGATCCGCGAGTTTCCTCGCACAGCGCTCCTGCCTGCGACGCCATCGCTGCGTCTACGGACTACGTGCGGGTTGCCCCACGGCATGTCTCGTGTCCTGCAGCTACGGCTGGGCCGATGTGACTCCCCGGCTGGACTCAAACCTTGCATCCCCGGCGCGGCCGAGGATGAATCTTTGTTTCCAGCCGGCTCCTGCACATTCCCCACTGGCTCTGGATGCAATCACGATTAAACCTCATACTCCACAGCCGGCGCCAGCTATGGAGTTCCGCGCTCAATCGGATTCTGCACCGTCCTGCCAGCGGGGAACTGCGTTTCCAATTCCCTGGAGGTCACCAACTGAGAAGGAGCTTAGGCCGGTCAAATCTGTGGAAGCAAGTGCAAAAAAGGAATAAATCTGTGGATTTCACCAGTTGTGGTGCATAAATCTGCGTTGAGATCGGTGCGGGGCAGAAAAACAACGTTGCGACGATAGTGGGGCGGCCGCAGATATGAAAAACAAATGCAGGTCTTTCGACTCCCCTTCCCCTTCACATAGCTCTGGGTCAGGGTCGCTCAGGATGACAAATCTAAAAACTATTATCGAACTACGTCCAGGAGATTTCTATGCCGTGCGGAGTGGCGCGGATGTTGGGCGGCTTGTGGTGGGTGAGAATGCGGATGGCGGAGAAGCCTCCGCCGAGCACGCAGACCACGCCACCGCCAACGAGCAGGCCGAGCTTACTGGTCGGCTCCGGATCGAGAAATGCCAGGACCACCATGGTGATGCCGGCGCCGCTCATGCCAAGCGCCACGCATACGCTGGCGAATTCGCGCCGGGAGAGGCCGGAGACTCTGGACATCTGCAACAGAGTCTGATCTTCCGGATTGATGCCGAGGCCGGCATCATCGATGAGCACCCCGGCCTGGCGGGCGCGATAGAGGAGCGCCAGGGTACGCAGCCAGTTGGGATCGGAGGTGCGGACAATCTTCTCTTGGGAATCGCCCATGGGAACGAGTCTATACCCTGGGGGGAGCGCGGACGATGTCCGGGCGATCAGACCAACAATCTCTCCTAACCGAGCCCGGCAATATCCTGTCTAATGTATTGCATGGGCAAGAACGACCACGCGGCGATCTCGGCAATTCTCGCTGGAGATAAAGAGGCCTATGGAGAACTGGTTATGCACCACAGCCAGAGCCTCTTCCGGGTGGCCTTTCGAATCACCGGAAATGAAGCCGATGCGGAAGACGTGGTGCAGGAAGCTTTCCTGCGCGGCTATCGCAAGCTGGAGAGCTTTGAGTCCCGGTCGGACTTCGGCACCTGGATCTACCGGATCGCGGTCCATTGCGCGCTGGATAAGATTGGCGGCCATCCGGCGAATGATGATAGCCGCGTGGCAGGGGCCGATGATCCGGAGCAGGACGAAGTACAGGTGGCGGATGGCGCCGCCGGGCCTGACCGGCTGCTGTTGAGCGGCGAGATCGCGGCCATGCAGGAGAGGGCCATGCATTGCCTTACGCCGGCCGAACGAACCGCCTTCGTGCTGCGGCACATGGAAGACCGCACCATCGCGGAGATTGCCGCGGCTCTAGGCATTGAGCAGAACACGGCCAAACAAACGGTATTTCGCGCCGTACAAAAACTGCGGCGTTGCCTGGCGCCACTCAGGGTGAAGATATGAAACATTTGACTGAAGAGGAACTGATCGAGTGCTTTTATAACAAGAACACGGCTGCCAACCGGGCGAGCCGGCATCTTGAACATTGTGCTGCATGCGCTGAAGCCTACGCCGCGCTCGAGAGCGATCTTGCTCTGGTTACGCCGGCGGAGCCTCCTGCCCGCGATGCTGCCTATGGCGCACGCGTCTGGGCATCGATCTCCGGCTCGCTGCCCCGGTTTGAAGCGAGCAAGCGGCGCTGGCCGCGCATCAGCATTTGGAGCGGCCTGAGTTACGCCGCCGCCTGCGCGGTGTTGATTGCCTGCGCATTCATCGCGGGGCGCGTATGGGAGCACCTGCAGATACGGACAACGGCAGGCACCAATCCTACTACGATCCCGCAACCGGCAGCGCCACCTCAGCAGCGGCTTGTTGTTGTCGTATTGAGCGACCATCTGGAACGCTCTGAGCGGCTGTTGGTCGAGTTGAAGCACGCCGATGCGGATAGCGCAGAGATGGTCTCCCCTTTGCGCGATGAGGCCCGCAGCCTTCTGACGGCCAATCGCATCTGCCGCCAAAATGCGGAGAAGAACGACGATCCAGCGCTGGCCGAGGCCCTGGATCGCCTGGATCATCTGCTCGTCGAATTGGCAAACCAGCAGGGCGGACTGAACGCTACGGCTTTAGCCCGGCTACAAAATGAAATGAACTCCGACAGCCTGCTTTTTGAAGTGCGCGTCCTGCGCTCGAGGATTCCGGATCAACAGCCTGCCGCGAACTCACGGCCGAAGGGAGGCACGATATGAAAATCAAAGCTATGCTTTATTCCGCACTGCTCGGCGTCTTGCTGTGCGCGCCCGTCGCCAGCCGTGCCCAGTTCACTCCAGGACAGAGTTTTTCTGGGGGCATTACGACGCCGGGAATCAACGATGCCCTGATTGCGGCCAATTCGCCGGAGAGCAGCCTCTACGCTCAGGGAGCGAGCGCCCTCAACGAAGGCCGCTGGGCAGACGCGGAGTCTATCTTTGCGTCGGTTGCTAACCAGAAGGGCGAGCACGCCGATGGCGCTCTCTATTGGAAGGCATATGCCGAGAACAAGCAGGGGCGCACTCAGCCTGCGCTGGATACATGCGGCGATTTGCGACGCGATTATCCCAAGAGCCGATGGATCGAAGAGTGCGGCGCGCTGGAGATCGAGATTCGCGCGAAGAGCAATCAACCCGTTCAGCCGCACAGCAGCGATAGCGACGACGTGAAGCTGCTGGCGCTCAACGACCTGCTGCGGCGCGACGAGGCCGCGGGCTTGGCGCAGATTCAGGAGATTCTGAATGGCGATTCCTCGGAAAAGCTGCGCAAGGGCGCGCAGTTTCTCCTCGGGCATCACTATTCTGAAGCCACCTATGCACAGATTGTGCGCATCAGCCGCGTTGAGGGAGATGTGCGCATTGCGCGTGGCCCGGAGGTGGAACGAAGCACGGGAGCTACCTGGGAGAAGGCCGTTCCCGGACTACCGCTGGAGTCCGGCTTCAGCCTGGTGACCGGCGAGGGGCGCGCGGTGGTCGAATTCGAAGACGCCTCGAACCTCTATCTGGCCGAGAACTCGGTGCTCACCTTCAACGACCTGCACACCACGATGGGCGTTCCTTACAGCGCGATGGCGCTGCTCAGCGGCACGGTGTCACTCCATCTTCGCCCCTATATCGCCAGCGAATGGTTTTATCTGAGGACTCCCACAGACACCTTCGCCGCCAAGTACCGCGACAAGATCGATGTGCGCATCAGCAGTTATCTGGATGGAATGGCGGTGACGCCGCTGGCCGGCGGAGATCTTCATATCATCGGGTTCTCGCCACAAGATCTCGCCATAGGCCAAACGCTTTACTTTCGCAATGGCAGCCGCAAAGAAGCCAGCCCCGGCGATCCAGGCGCCTTTGCCGAGTGGGATCACTGGGTCGAAAACCTCGTCAACCAGCGATCAGCAGCCATGGAAGCGATGATGAAGGCCTCGGGATTGACGCAGCCCATCCCCGGACTGGCGGAGATGGAGGGCCAGGGAAGATTTTTTGATTGCGCGCCCTACGGCACCTGCTGGGAGCCGAATGCCGCCTTGGCGCGCGAGCAGGAGAGCAACCTTCAGCCCGAGGCGCAGCCGCATGCCGGTGATGCCTCCCCACACAAGACAAATTCCATGGGGTATGGCTCCGCCGCGTCAATGCCAGTGCTGGGCTATGACGATTTCTTTCCCTGCTATCCTTTCAACTCTTCCGGATACCGGATATGGAATGACGATTTCGGCATGATGTGGATCATCGATTATTCCGATCCGATGAACCCATCATCTTACCCTTACTACTGGGCCGTCTGCCACGCCGGGGGCTGGATTCACCGCGGGCATGGCTACGTCTGGGTCGCGGGCCACAAGCGGCATCATCTGGGCGCGGGGCGCTGGGTCAAGTGCGGGCACAAGACGGCCTACGTCCCGATCCATCCCTACGATGCCAAAGGCCGCCCCCCGATCAACCGCAAGGAAGAAGTCCTGGCGGTGATTCACAAGGAAGGTTTAGCGCTTCAGCGGACGAGACTCGATTCATCCCTGCCCGTCAAGCTGCTCGATGTGCCTCCCAAGGAGTTCAACAAGGCGTTTTATCCGGCACTCGCCCACGCGGAGGCTCCGACGATGACTACATTTGCGCTGAAGGATGCGCTTTTCGGAATCAATAGAGAGAAGGCCAGGCCGGCGGGCATCCCGTTGAGCTTCGACCATAAGTCGCAGAGCTTCATGATGGAGAGGCAGGTAATGCAGGGAAGCAAGAGCGTGACCATCGCCGCGCCGATCAACAACAGCAGAGGCAATCTGCAGTCGCGGGCCGATCACTTTAGTGGCGGCAGCGGCGGTTACCATGGCGGCGGAAGCACTGGAGGCGGCTATCATGGTGGCGGGGCAAGCGGCGGCTCCAGCGGCGGCGGCTCGCATGGCGGGGGTGGCAGCTACGGCGGCTCCAGCGGCGGGGGCTCGCATGGCGGGGGCAGCAGCTCCGGCGGCGGCTCCAGCGGTGGGGGCTCGCATGGCGGGGGTGGCGGAAGCAGTTTCAGTGGGGGCAGTTCCAGCGCGGGCACTTCCAGTGCGGGCAGTTCCAGCAGCGGCGGCCATCACTAATGCCGTATCCATAACGGACCGAACACGGATGCACGTGGGATGATGAAGATTCATAACAACAGGCCTATGAGATTGGGCCCAATGGAGAGAGAGAGAGATGAAGAACAAATTCGCACTTTCTGCCGTTTTTCTAGCAGTTCTTCCTTGGCTGCCGCTGGCTGCCCAGGGACAAATCGATCAAACCCAGGCGCCTCCGGCATTGCAGACATCAGCGGCTGCGTTGCCTCAAGGTTCCAATGAAAGCCGGATCGGCTCACCCTACCCCGCACCGGGGAACGGGAACCGGACAATGACGCTCGACGTTGTGGTCACGGATAAATCCGAAGCTCCCGTAAGCGGCCTGCAACTGTCGGATTTCAAATTGTTTGACAATAAGCAACCGCAGGATCTCGTTTCTGTCCGGGCGGCCAACGCGATGAACCCGAATGCCGATCCTCCAGTCGAGGTTTTCCTGGTTTACGACGCGATCAACATGCCCTTTGTAGCCCGTGCCAACCAGCGGCAATTGCTAGTGGACTACTTCAATCAGAACGGCAAGGTGCTTGACCTGCCCACTTCTCTGCTCGTCCTCACCGATAACGGTATCTCGGAACAGAATCGGCCCACGCGCGATGGCGCCGCACTGCTCCGCGTCCTTGACGGCAGCTACTCGGGATTCATGCAAATCAAGAGATACGAAGGCCTGCAAGGCGCGCTTTTGCGCGAGGAGGACTCGCTCAAGGCCCTCAATCTCTTTGCCGTGCAACAGAGCAAGAGGCCCGGCAGAAAGCTCTTCATTTGGCTCGGTGAAGGTTGGGACGTCGCCTCCAAGCCAAATTCGATTGGAGGGCCAAAGAGGCGACAAAGCATCTACGATTATATCGTTACGCTGTCTACGGCGCTGCGCGAGGCGCGTATCACTCTCTACCAAGTTCTCCCCGTCAGCAACATCGGCAGAGGGGACATTTATATGCAATACGTCAAGGGCGTACGCGATATTAACCACGCTGACCTGGGAGATCTCGAACTCCCGGTCCTCGCCACTCAGACCGGCGGGCAGGTTCTCATGGGCATCCGCGACCTGGCCACCCTGATCAAGCGCTGCGAAGCGGACGCGAAGACCTACTATGTGCTCACTTACAACCCGCCTCCGGCCGCTCATTCCGACGAGTATCACGACATTGTGATCAAAGTCGACAAGCCCGGCCTGAAGGCGCGCACACGGACCGGCTACTACTCGCAACCGTAATGGCGGCTTGCACTACAAGAATCACAAAGGGCCACTCCGCAGATGCGGAGCGGCCCTTGTGTTTCGCGCGTTAAAGTGAGTCAGATTTACTTGGCCGCGACCAGCGGCTTGGTGCTGAGAGCGCCGCTCTTGTAGCCCTTGGCGATTTCGGCGATGGAGACGGCCTGGTAGTCGCCTGCGTGACCGGCCTGGCCGAACTGGGTCATGCGCTGCGCGACCACCTTCTGCATGGCCTCGCGGGCCGGCTTGAGGTAGTCGCGCGGGTCGAACTTCTCCGGCTGAGTCCACAGAACCTTGCGGATGGCGCCGGTCATGGCCAGGCGGTTGTCGGTGTCCACGTTGATCTTGCGCACGCCGTTGCGGATGCCGAGCTGAATCTCCTCGACGGGCACGCCCCAGGTCTCCTTGAGCTTGCCGCCGTACTGGTTGATGATGTCCTGCAAATCCTTGGGCACGCTGGAGCTGCCATGCATCACCAGGTGGGTGTTGGGCAGACGCTTGTGAATGGCGATGAGCACGTCCATCTTGAGGACCGAGCCGTCGGGCTTTTTGGTGAATTTGTAAGCGCCGTGGCTGGTGCCGATGGCGATAGCCAGCGCGTCGACGCCGGTCAACTCGGCAAACTCGACTGCCTGATCGGGATTGGTGACGTGCTCCAGGCCCGTGCCGCCCGCGCCGTGGCCGTCTTCAACGCCGCCCAGTACGCCGATCTCGCCCTCGACGGTGACGCCGCGCTCGTGCGCGTAATCGACAACTTTTTTGGTGACGGCAACGTTTTCCTCAAAGCTGGCCGGGGTCTTGCCGTCCTCCTTGAGCGAGCCGTCCATCATGACAGAGGTGTAACCCAGCTCGATGGCGCTCTTGCAGGTCTCGAAGCTGTTGCCGTGGTCCTGGTGCATGGCGATGGGGATCTCGGGATTGAGCTCTGCCGCGGCCTGGATCAGCTTGAAGAGATACAGATCCTCGGCAAAAGCGCGGGCGCCGCGGCTGGCCTGGACGATGACCGGCGATTTGGTCTGCTTCGCCGCAGCCATGATGGCCTGAATCTGTTCCATATCGTTGACGTTGAATGCGCCGACGCCGTATCCGCCCTTGGCGGCCTCGTCGAGCAGTTGCCGCATGGAGACTAGTGGCATTTGTGTTTCTCCTGTGCCGGTAAATCCGGCGAGTTAGGTTTGGGTCCGCCGCGCGCTGCTTTACAGGCAATTCATTTGCCGGCGGCGTGAACCGCGATCATCTTTATGGTAGCAGGGAGGCGCAAGGGGAAAGTGTGCGGAGGAACACAGGCGAAAAAGGGCGTTGGGGAGGACTGATTCAGGAGGAGTGTATCGATGTAGACCGCGCTGGAGACGGTGCTGTCGGTGGCGGGACTGGGGATGATGCTGGGTTAGCTGCGTTGTTGCGGTAGTGGAAATGGCGGTTGTCTGAGGGATATAGCGACACGTATTTCAGTGAATAGCTTCCGAGTTGCCGGTGATACGCCGCCGACGATCGTTTTGGCGGGTGGATACTGTAGCAGCCGAGATTCAAAACATCAGTTTTTCTGGTTCGCTCAGTTGTTTCGTGGCCATCTGTTCCAGCCTTTCCAGATCAATGCCGGACTCTCTCAGCAGTGATCCAAGTTCGATGCCATCAGTGCGGATAGTAGCGGCCAGAAACAGTTCCGGCGTAATCAAGGGAACAAGAAGACCAAACGACGTGACCTTGTTCGGACTCAGTTCCTCTGCTGTCAAGAAAACCCGCTTCAATTCGTCAGACAGATTGAACATCTTTTCAAAGAACGTATGTTTGCGTGGTAATTGGATAAAACTAGATGCAAGCGGAATCGAAATCGTACGGGGTGGATGCTGAATTTCGTAGGTCCACCTATCCCATGTTTGCAATCGATGCTCGCTCCAGTCGCAATGCTCCGCAATGAAATCTTCAAACGTCCCTGCATCAGGCCAGAACCGAAGAATACGTTCAAAATTAGCAACATAGATTCCAGCGATCAGATCGCGTAGCTGGATTTCCTTCTGTTGCTTGGCATGGGCAATGACCATAGAGATCGTTGATGCCATTCGCAAATGACGTGATACCGCGTGTCGAACAGAGGCCATTTCTCTTTACTCCGCAATACATAAATCTTTAGCGGTCCGGATCTTTGCGTGTTCTTACTAAACACCCGTCGACAGCTTTCGGAGCGGTTGGTCGCCAATCCGGATAGAAACCGCCAATCGCATACCTGTATGCGCTACATCCCCAGCACCGCCCGCTGCGCGGCGAAGATCTCTTTGAGTCCCGACTCGGCCAGGTCTACGAGCGCATTCAGTTCAGAGCGAGAAAAAGAACCCTTCTCCGCCGTGGCCTGCGTCTCGATGAGGCCGCCGTCGGCTCGCATCACCACGTTCATGTCCACCTCGGCCTGCGAATCCTCCTCGTAGCAGAGGTCGAGGACGGCCGTTCCGCTGACCATGCCCACTGAGGTGGCGGCGACTAATTGAGTCAAAGGAGATTGCTTGAGCGTTCCGGCCTTGACCAATGCATTGAGGGCCAGCGCCAGAGCGACGGCTGCGCCGGTGATGGCCGCGGTGCGCGTGCCGCCGTCCGCCTGTATCACGTCGCAGTCCAGAATTACGGTCCGTTCGCCCAGCGCCTTCATGTCCACCACAGAGCGCAGGCTGCGGCCGATGAGCCGTTGAATCTCGTGGGTGCGTCCGCCGATCTTGCCGCGCTCGCTCTCCCGCGGCGTACGGGTGACGGTGGAGCGGGGCAGCATGGAGTACTCCGCCGTCACCCATCCACGGCCGGTGTTGCGCAGCCAGCCGGGAACTCCCTGCTCGATGGTGGCGCAGGTCAGCACCCGCGTGTTGCCCAGCGAGACCAGAACGGAGCCCTCGGCGGTCTGCACATAGCCGGGAGTAAGGGTGAGGGGACGAAGCTCCAGCGGGCTCCTGCCGCCGGGACGATAAAAGGTGGTGGCGCCTGGCATGGAGAGATTGTACGGGAATTGGCCTGGGTGCGAGGGTGAGAGCCGGGCGTGTTCCAGGATGGGAAACGGCTGATTATCCGGCCCGGAAGAGGAATCTCAGCGTAACCCCAGGAAACAACTGCATTTGTTGCTTTTATGCCGCATTCACCATTCCCGTTTTGGGAGAATTCGCCGCATAGGCCTCTGCCGTAGCTATCTGCGAAATGGAGGGGAACTCCTCCCTTATCAGGAACTTAATCTGACTGTCCTGGTTTGGCACGCCGCGTGTACTAGAACAGGGCAGTTTCCAAACCTGAAAAGCAGGAACGGGAAGAAACAGGGTCAGGGAACAGGGACTCGGGAATAGGGAATAGGCGTTGCGGGAATATGAAACAGACCCTGACCCTTGACCCCTGACCCCTGATCACTGATCTCTGATCTCTGACACCAGAAGAGAAGGAGCGTGTTATGCAGCAGACAGGACAAGCGACGGACTCAAAAAAAACAGGTGTGGCTGAAACCGGGTTGGTGGCGACCGGGCTTGCGGAAGCAGGAACTGCAGGAGCAGGGCTGGCGGCAGCGGGCCTGGCGGGCATCTCCGCTACGAAGCTGAAGCGTGTGGAGACGGTGGTCGAGACACTGGCCAAACTGGTCAGCAAGGGCGAGAGCCTGGCCGAGGTGGCCCACGACACCCGCAACATGGTCACGGCGCTGGGGCTCTACTGCGATCTGCTGGAGGAGCCGGGGGTGCTTACCTCTGGGTTCCAACACTACGCCGGCGAACTGAGGCTGGTAGCCACGGCCAGCCGCCGCCTGGTGGAAAAGATGCTGGCGCTCGATGCCCGTCATGGCACGGATGCCGGCCTCTTGAGCGACCTCGGCGCAGCCCGGACGGGAGCCGAAGCTCACAGCACCAGATGGCTGGAGCAGGCGCGACGCTGGGATCTGCTGCCTCCCAAGCTCATCAACAACCTGGCCGGGGAGCTCACGGCCAACCGCAATCTGCTCTCCGCACTGGCCGGGCCCTCCATCGCCCTTACCGTGGACGTGGAGGGCGGCGCGCTGCCGGTGCGGCTGACCGGCGAGGATCTGACCCGGGTTCTGGTCAACCTGGTCAAAAACGCCGCTGAAGCCCTGCCCGCCACGGGAAGAATCGCGATCAACCTGCATGAGTTTCACGCCAGGGCGGAAGCTCCTCCCTGGCTGCTGCTCTCTGTTGAAGACAACGGGCCCGGCATCCCCGCCGAGGCGCTGGAAAAGATATTCGACTCCGGCTACACCACCCGGCAAAGCGGCGCATTCGGTTCAGGCAGCTCCGGCCCTGACAGCTTGCCGGCCTCCCATCGCGGGCTGGGGTTGTCCATAACCCGCTCTATCGTCGAGTCCGCCGGCGGCAATATTCACGCCGCCAACCGCGCCCCGGCAGGAGCCTGCTTCAAGATCGAGTTGCCTGTCCATTTCCGTTAAGACCTCCGACAGGGGTACAGCGACCGCAGCGAGCGGAAGAAATCCGGCGGCAGGTTGACAGAAACACGGTGGCAGGTGGAAAAAGCCCGTCGTGAGAGGACGAAAACGGCGCAGGAGAACAGAAAACGGCGACCGCGGGTGGACAGAAACGGCGACCGGAAACCCAATGGCGCGTTGACGAAAAACCGCGGCGCATGGACCGCAAAACACTTCCGGCGAGGCGGCGACAAAAAAACCAGTTAACCATTGATGCGTGAGGCGAATACAATGCTCGAGACAGTAGTTACCACGAGAGCCATGGAGTTTATCCCCCAACTCGCGGAGCCGCCGGTGCGCTTGCACCTGCTGGTGGTCGATGCCGACGCCGCCATGCGCTCGGCCTGCGCCGAGATTGCCAGCAGCCTGGGCTACGCGGTGGAGAGCACCGGCGACCTGGGTCAGGCGCGCAGTATGCTGCGCGGCTCTACCGCCGACATCCTGCTGGTGAACCTGCCGGCGGGTTCCAACCAGGGGCTGGAGCTGGTCAGCGAGGTCAAGCTGCTCTACCCGCAGACCGCGGTAATCGCCATGACCGCCTCGGGATCGGTGAACGCCGCCGTGGAGGCCATGCGCTGCGGAGCCAGTGACTACCTGGCCAAGCCCTTCGCCATGGACGAGCTTTCCACGGTGCTGGACCGCGCCGCTGCCTCTCTGGCTACCGACACCGCCACCCGCCAGTTGCGCGAGCGGCTCAGGCTTTCGCAGGGGCTGGGCGCCATGATCGGCCGCTCCGGGGAGATGGAAAAGCTCTATCGCATCCTCTCTAAAGTCGCGCAGAGTTCCCACCCCGTGCTGATTCTGGGCGAGAGCGGCACAGGCAAGGAGTTGGTGGCGCGCACCATTCACGCCTACGGACCGAATTCGCAAAAGCCATTTTTGCCGGTCGATTGCGGCTCACTGGTGCCCACGCTGATTGAGAGCGAGCTCTTCGGCTACGTCAAGGGAGCCTTCACCGGGGCCAACCGTTCCAAAGACGGGTTGCTGGTCTCGGCCGAGGGGGGCACGGTTTTTCTGGACGAAATCGGCGAGCTCTCGCTCGATTTGCAGGCCAAGCTGCTGCGCGCATTGCAGGAAAAGGAGGTCCGCCCGGTGGGCGCCACCCATCGCGTCCCCATCAAGGCGCGCATCGTGGCCGCCACCAACCGGGATCTGGCGGTGATGGTGGAAAAGGGCGCCTTCCGCAAGGACCTCTTCTACCGGCTGAACGTGGTCAACCTGCGCCTGCCCCCTCTGCGCGACCGGCGCGAGGACATCCCGCTGCTGGCGGCGCATTTTCTGGACCGCATCAGCCGCGAGCATGGCGCGAAGTTCACCCTGAGCGACGAGGCCCTGCGCACCATGATGCGTTACGACTGGCCGGGCAACGTGCGGGAGCTGGAAAACTCCATCGAACGGGCCTGCGCGCTCTCCTCCGGTCCAGTGCTGCATCTGGGCGACCTGCCCACTCAACTGCAGCAGCAGGGTTTGGAGGCGCGTCGTACGGCTGCCCTGGCCGGCGAGACAGCCGCCGAAGGGGCCACGCCGCAGTTGACCACCCTGGCCGAGATGGAACGCCAGGCCATCCTGGGAGCCATTCGCACCCTCAACGGCGACAAGCTGCAGGCCGCCAAGCTGCTGGGCATCGGCAAAACCACCCTCTACCGCAAGCTGAAGGAGTACGGCATCGCCGACCCGCTTCGGGAAGAGTAGACGCTGCTGATTCAAGCCGGGACAGATTGCGCCGATAGGTCAGTTACGGTACTTCACAGGTTCCAGGCGGAAAACTCACAGACACGGATGGGAAATTTCGAATGCCCAGGTGGAAACTTCACAAGTTCAGACAGGAAACTGAACAGGTCTCAGGCAGAAAACTTCACAGGCTCCAGACGGGATATTTTACTTGTCAGCAGACGGAACCAGGCGGAGCCAGACAGTATCAGGCGAAAATTGACCTGCGCGGAGCACCAACGGCACCGGTGAGAGACTGGCCGGGATAGCCTGCAGAAACTAAGAGGAGCTGGATATGAGCATTCTGATTGTGACCGGAATTGAAGGCGCCCGCAATTGCGCCGCCGTGGTGGCCGCACAACTGGGCATGGAAGTGGAAGTGGCCGACGGGCGAAAGGCCGCATTGGCCGCTCTGCGCCGCCGTGAGTTTGCCGCCGTGGCGGTGGACGAGACCATGGCGGAGTGCGATCCGGCCGCCGCCGAGTCCATCTGGGAGCACGCCGGGTTGGCCATCCCCCTGCAGATCAACTTTGCGCTGAGCGGCACCGCGCGGCTTATCCGCGAGATTCGATCCGCCCTGCACCGCCGCGAGCGCGAGCAGACGCTGGCCCGCCGTGCCGCCACCGCGGCCATCGAATCCGAACTCAAATCCACGGTCGCCGGCCTTCTGCTCCACTCCCAACTGGCACTGAATGGCAACGAGATGCCCCCACCGGTGGCCGAGAAGCTGCGCGTGGTGGCCGATCTGGCCGGCAACCTGCGCCAGCAGTTGAACGCTCCACAGCAGGTTCGCGCCGACACCGCCGCCTGAGGACTGGCCGTCCAGGCGGACGCCTTCGGCCACGTTCGATGGAGGGTACTTGCAGTGCGGCAGACCTTTCGGCTTCGCTCAGGGCAGGCTCAAGGCTTGCGCGCCATGGGGTTTGCGGCACTTGCTGGGGGGCGGGCCCCTTCGGCTTCGCTCAGGGCAGGCCGTCCAGGCGGATGCCTTCGGCCACCTGCGGGACTTGCCGTTCATACATACGCCTCCCATTGGTCAGCCAACCCTTGCGGGTGCGCCACACGAGGTTCCTTGGGCTGGTCTTCGTCCGAGGCGGTGGAGGTTTGGATTTTCGGAGCCGGAATGTGAGACGAATTTAGAAAAGTTTATTGCGTTGCACGCGCACGCTGGGCGATCGCTGCCCTGGCGTTCTTTTTTGCGCCGCAGACCATTCATGTCGGCCTTGCGCCCTCCCTCTCCCGATGTCACAATGGTTCCGCCGCCAAATTCAAAAGAGCTAACGCATGAAAACCTGCCCGCAATGCGACACCGGCTATCCCGACAGCCAGACCGCCTGCCCCATTCACGGCCATCTGCTCAACGAAATACGCGAGCTGCGGCCGGGCATGGTGATTCACAAGACCTACCGCATCGTTCGCAAGCTCGGCCAGGGCGGCATGGGAACCGTTTATCTCGCCCAGCACATCCACATGGGAGAGCCGCGCGCCCTCAAGTTTCTTTCTCCAGAGTTGAGCCGCGACCAAGCTCTCACCAGCCGTTTTTTGCGCGAGGTGCGCACCCTGCGCCAGATTCACAGCCGCAACGTCGTAGACTGCGGCGATCTGGAAGCCGCCGAGGATGATAGTCTCTTCTTTTCTATGGAGTTCGTCGACGGCCCCGACCTGCGCGGACTGATGCACAAAACCACTGGGCCGCTTCCGGTCCCACTGGCTCTCTCCATCACTCGCCAAATCGCCGAAGGTCTTGGCGCGGCCCACTCCAAAGTAATGGTCCACCGCGACATCAAGCCGGAAAACATTCTCATGGCGCGCGACGGCGACAGTTGGCTTCCCAAAATCGCCGACTTCGGCATTGTGGCCACCAAGGAGTCGAGCAGCGTCTACACCCGCACTGGTGGAACTCTGCTCACCATGGCCTACGCCGCTCCCGAGCAGTGGCGCGGAATGCCAGCCTCGGAGCTCGACGGGCGGACAGATTTATACGCCCTCGGCGGACTCCTCTATGAGATGCTCACCGGCCAGACCGCCTTCCACGCCGAAAACTACGAAGGCTGGTCGCGCCAGCACCAAACCACCCCACCCCAGCCGCCCAGCACTCTGCGCCCCGAGCTAACCAACTGGCAAGGCCTCGACGCGCTCGTTCAGCGCCTGCTGGCCAAAGACCGCGACGACCGCCCAAAGGATGTCACCGAGCTGCTCGGCATGCTGGACGCCATCGTCAACATGCCGCCAAAAAAGCGCCGGGTGACCAAGACTATGAAGCGGGGGACGATCACCGAGCAATCCGTTAACCGACCCGCGACCGTGACCGAACAAACTGGCGAGCAGCTCTCTCCACCGGTCAATACAAGCCCTAATCACCGCAAGCGGAGATTTCCTGTATGGGTGTGGGTTGTCTCAATCGCGGTGCTTCTGGTTGTGGCGTTGGCCGCAGTGCGACTCTACGGGCCGTCAGGCTCGACCAAACTGGACAACTTCTTCATAATCTTCGGTTTGCCCATGCACGGCATCGACCAACCGGTACTGAGCAAGCGCGTTCCCGCCAATGCCGCCATTCAGATAGAAAATCCTCGCGGCGATGTGAGCATTATGTCTGGCGCCGATTCCACCATTGAGGTTCGGGCGCACGAAGTGGCCTACACCATATTCGACTCGAAGGCAAAGGATATCTTCGATGCCGAGACAACGCGCCTGACTGTCAACGGCAGCTCTGTGCTGGTCAAATCGGAAAGCAATTCCAGCGGGAAAGTGAACCTGATCATCACCGTGCCAAAGACCGCCAAGGTGACGGTAATCGCTGGCAGCGGAGATGTGACCGTAACCGGCCTGGACGCGGGGATCACTGTTACCGCTTGCGGAGACATTCAACTCAATACCATTTCCGGCCCGGTTGAGGCGCACATCACGCGTGGCCATCACGACTTTTCTGCCCATGGTGTTCAAGGCGATTTGACCGTTGACGGAGACTTGAATAACATCACCATCTCCGAGATCAAGGGTAGGGTCTCGCAGAGCGGCGAAATCTTCATAGACGCGCACGTGAAGAACGTTCGGGGGCCGTTACATCTGCACACATCGATAACCGACGTGCAAATGGCGGAACTGCCCGGCGACCTGACCCTTGACTTAAACGATCTGCGCATCAACCAGGCCAAAGGACCGGTGCGCGTGGTCACCCACTCCAAGGACATCGATCTCAACCAGATCTATGGCGACATCTACGTGGAAACCGGTAACGGCAACATCAAGGTCGAGCCGGCCGGTTCCTATTCAGTGGAGGCCAAGAACAACAAGGGCGACGTCGTGGTGACGCTACCGCCCAACATCTCGGCATCCGTAAATGCAAGCACGTACAAAGGCGCCATTCTTTCGGATTATCCTGTCTCCGTGACTGGAGGCGAAAACAAGCAGGCCATATTCACCATCGGCTCCGGCGCATCGAAGATCATACTGAGCGCATATAACGGCAATGTGAGCATCAAGAAGGTCCAGGTACCCCAACCTTGAAGTAGCCACAAGAGCTTCGGTGGCTAATTTTTGTCATCTGAGCGAAGTGTAGTGGAGTCGAAAAGAATGCTTTTGAAATCCTGACAAAGGGTAGGAAACTAAGCCGCTTCGTTCTCCCCGCCGAGGCATCTGACTAATCGGCCAGTCCCGCAGGTGGCTTGCAAAACCACCCATCCTGTGGTATATTGCAAACATATACAGAGGCCGCCCATGCTGTACACCGGGTTCGACTGGGACGAAGGCAACGCCAGGAAGAACCAGAAGCATGGCGTCTCCAAGGCGGAAGTGGAGCAGGTCTTTCTCAATCAGCCTCTGCTGCTGGCCGATGATCTGAAGCACAGCCAGCGCGAGCGGCGATTTCATGCGCTGGGCAGGACCGATCTGGATCGCTGGTTGCACATCACCTTCACCGAGCGCGGAAACGGAACGCTCATTCGCCCCATCTCGGCGAGGGTGATGAGCCGGAAGGAGAGAGCCATTTATGAGCAAGCAGTTAAAGTCCATTCCTGAGTTTAAGAGCGAAGCCGAGGAGCGCGCCTTCTGGGAGTCGCCCAAAAACGACAGCACCGAGTACGTGGATTGGAGCAAGGCCAAACTTGTGACCTTTCCCAAGCTGCGCCCCTCCACCGAGACGATCTCCCTGCGCATGCCGGAGGATATTCTGAATACCATCCGCAGCCACGCGCGCAAGCTGGATGTGCCCTATCAGTCGCTTATCAAGCTCTGGTGCGCTGAGAAGGTTGCCAAGCTGGTTCACGCTTCGCCCGCAGCTCAACGCGACCGGGTCTCCTAGGAATACGCTGATTTAATCTGAAAACAGCATGAAAGATTCCGCCGTACTGCTGATTGACTGCCCGGACCAGAAAGGGCTGGTGGCGCGCGTCTCCTCGCTGCTCTACCGGCACGGAGCCAACATCCTGCACGCCGACCAGCACCAGGACCACGAGCTGGGCCTCTTCTTCATGCGCGTCGAGTGGGCGCTGAACGGCGCGGCGGACAGCAACTCTTCCGCCACATACTCAACTGATAACCCGTCCAATACGCCACTGAAAAGCCCGTACAACACGCCGCCGCGCGCCGCGCAGCCGCAGGCAGTACGCTTCGATTTGGAGGCCTTTCGCGCTGCCTTTGCGCCTCTGGCCGGCGAGTTGAAGATGAACTGGAAGCTGACCTCGGGGGAGCGTCGGCCGAGGGTGGCTCTGTTTTGCTCGCAGTACCTGCACTGCATGGCCGACCTGCTCTACCGCTGGCGGACGGGCGAGCTGGAGTGCGAGATTCCGCTGATTGTTTCGAACCACCGCGAGGTAGAAAGCCTGGCCGCCTTTTACGGCGTACCCTTCGAGCACATCGGAGTCACCGCGGCCACGCGCGACACGGCTGAAGATCGGCAGATCGAAGTGCTAGCGCGAAACGAAATCGATTTGGTGGTGCTGGCGCGCTACATGCAGGTGCTGTCACCAGCCTTCGTCGCCCGCTACCCGGCAGCGATCATCAATGTGCACCACTCGTTCTTGCCCGCCTTTACAGGGGCCCGGCCCTACCATGCCGCTCACGCGCGCGGGGTCAAGCTGATCGGTGCCACCAGCCACTATGTCACCGAGGCTCTGGACGACGGGCCGATCATCGAGCAGGACGTGGCACGCGTTTCGCACCGCGACCAAGTGGAGGACCTGGTGGCGCGAGGGCGCGACCTGGAGCGCATGGTTTTGTCGCGCGCCGTGCGCTGGCACCTGGACCGGAGGATTCTATGCTACGGCAACAAGACGGTAGTCTTCGATTAGAAGCTATAGATCAGTGTCAGGAGTTAGAACTCAATTCGGATATTGCCGGTCTCAACTTTGAGTCCGGGGAGTATATCCTGCTTCCCAACCGCATCCTCGCCCGGTTATGATGTCCCTCCATGTTCCCCTATGATCCCGACATTCTCGCTTCCGTCCAAACCACCCCGCAGACCATTGCGGATGTGGTCCAGATCCTCGAAGCCATCCAGAGTGTCAGCGACGATGGCGACGGGCTGAAGTGGTTTAACGGACTTTATCTTCAAGTGACCCAGGCGGTCGAGGCGCGAGTCAATGCGGGAGAGTTTCAAGATCCCGCCTGGATCGCTACGCTCGACGTTCGATTTGCCCGCTTCTACTTCGCTGCTATACAGGCCTCACTCTCCGGCGGAGCGCAGGGGCAGACGCCCGGCTGTTGGCAGGCGCTCTTCGATCAGCGTAGCCAGGTTACTCTTGCCCGTATCCAGTTTGCCCTGGCTGGAATGAACGCCCACATCAACCACGACCTGCCCCAGGCAGTCCTTGATCTCTGCCAAACCACAGCTGTCGCGCCGCAGCACGGCACCGTGCCCTATAACGATTTCACCGCGCTCAACAGCACTCTCGACAGTCTCATTAATGCAGCTAGAATTACCCTCCACGTGCGCTTGCTGGGCGACGCCCTGCCGCCTGTTTCTCACTTGGAAGACACACTGGCGGCATGGAGTCTGGCCGACGCCCGGGAAGCAGCCTGGAATAACGCCGAGCTGCTCTGGCATTTGAGAGATGCTCCGCAAGCCGCCTCAGCCTTGCTCAACACCGTGGACGGCCTCACCGCCATCGTCAGTAAAACGCTGCTTGTTCCTGCGCCATAATCTCTGATCCCTGTTCCCAACCTCTTTAATGCCGTAGAATCGGCTTGTATGAAGTGTCCTTATTGCGGCTTCGGGCAGGATCGGGTGGTGGACTCGCGGGAGAGCAAAGAGGCTGACTCCATCCGGCGGCGGCGGGAGTGCGAGAAGTGCAATCGCCGCTTCACTACCTACGAGCGAATCGACGAAATCCCCTACATGATGATCAAGAAGGACGGGCGCCGCGAGCGCTTTGACCGGCAGAAGATTCTGAACGGCCTGTTGCGCGCCTGCGAGAAGCGGCCCGTGGCGGCGAGCAGCCTGGAAACCATCGTGAACGCCGCCGAGGCTTTTCTGGCCGAAGCCCCGGAGCGGGAGCGCACCACGGCGGAGATTGGCGAGCTGATCATGGAGCGGCTCAAGGGGCTGGACACCGTAGCCTACATCCGCTTCGCCTCGGTCTATCGCGACTTCAAGGACGTAAGCGAATTCAAGGAAGAGCTGGAAGGGCTGCTGGGCAGCAAGGGAAAGAAAGCTCCTAGCCGCTAGCTTCCAGCTGCCAGCTAAAGCTCCCGGCTCTGCTTATCTCTGTCGCTGGCCTCAGTATTCACCCTCAGCACGAAATAGCTAGAGGCTAGTAGCTAGAAGCTGAAAGAGGAGAGCAATGGCCGAACAAAAGACGCACAAGGTAACCCTGATTCCCGGCGACGGCATCGGACCGGAGGTGACGCAGGCGGTGGTGCGCATTCTGGAGGCCACCGGTGTGCGCTTCGAGTGGGAGCGCTTTGCCGCCGGGGCGGAGGCCTTCGAGATCTTCGGCGAGTACATCCCCGCCTCGCTGTATCAATCCATCGAGCGCAACGGCGTGGCGCTGAAGGGACCGGTTGCGACGCCCATCGGCGGAGGCTTCAAGAGCATCAACGTCACGCTGAGAAAGCGATTTGACCTGTTTGCCAACTTCCGCCCCATCAAGAATCTTCCCGGCCTGGAGACGCACTGGCCGGGCGTGGACCTGATCATCGTGCGGGAAAATACCGAGGGCGAGTACCTGGGGCTGGAGCACGAAGTGGTTCCCGGAGTCGTCGAGGCCATCAAGGTCATCACCGAGAAGGGCTCCACGCGCATTGCCAAATTCGCCTTTGAATATGCGCGCAAGCACGGCCGCAAAAAGATTCATTCCATTCATAAAGCCAACATCATGAAGCTGTCGGACGGGCTTTTTCTGCGCTGCGCGCGCCAGGTGGCCGAAGGATTTCCTAACATCTTCTACGGCGAGCACATCATCGACAACACCTGTATGCAATTGGTGATGAACCCCTACCAATACGACATGCTGCTGCTGGAAAATCTCTACGGAGACATCGTCAGTGATCTGTGCGCGGGGCTGGTGGGCGGGCTGGGACTGGTTCCCGGCGCCAACCTGGGCTTGAACTGCGCCATCTTCGAGGCGGTCCACGGCTCGGCTCCGGACATCGCCGGCAAGGATATCGCCAACCCCACGGCCTTATTGCAATCCGCTGTGCTGATGCTGCGCCGCCTGAACGAAGAGGCCGCGGCAGACAGGGTGCACAAGGCTCTGGAGACCGTATACGCAGAGCGCAAGACGCTAACCCGCGATGTAGGCGGCACGGCAGGGACCAGCCAATTCGCCGACGCCGTGCTCAAGGCCATGGGATAATTCACAGCCTAGGCAGTACGAAGGCTGGGCATCCTGCCCAGCCATTTTGTTCGTTTCGTCAACCGGGCGCATCTACGGAACTTCTGTTCATTGGACTTATATTTTGGCTGCACGCACCGGAGATAGTTTGTACAGGTCCTCGGCGCTCTTCAACGTGCCGATGGAGATCATGTCGAATTCCAGCGGGATGCGCAGCATGACGGTGCGGCCCCCGATCTGGATGGAGATCTCGCGATTGTTATCGACGATGCGCCGCATGGCCGCAGTCAGTACCAGCTCCGTAGACGGAGTTTGGAGAACGGCAAGCAGAGAGGAGTCGCTCCAGTGGTAGATGGCGTCGTCGTTGCGCAGGCTGGAGGTAAGAAATGCCGAGACCGCCATCAGGCTGTCCTGGATGGCTTCCACGCCAAACCGTTCGCCGATTACGTCCAGGAAACCTAGCTGGAAATGAACAACAAATCCCTGGCCTCCCTGATCCATAATCTTTCCAACATGCTCCACAGCCGCTCCGCCGCCGCGCAGCCCGGAGGCATTGTCGTTGGCCGTTGTTCGATCTGCCACCTTGTGCGGCGAGGCCTTGACCGCCTGGCCATCGACCTTGCTAACGCGCAGGAATTCAGACATCATTACGAGAAACGCTTGAATCTCCTCACCGGTCAGCAGACTTGCGACTCTCCGTGTCATCTGAGCAGCATCGGACGAGGCCGGGTCAATGCCCAGCCTGGCCAGCAACTCAACCAGCAACTTTGAGGTCAGCGCGCGCCAGGCTGACAGGCGCTCCCGGAGAGCAATCTCCGAGAAACTGTGATAGCGCTCGAATTCGCGGAGGATGCCTCGAATCAGTTCCTGCTTTTCTTCATCCTGCATGCGGTCCGGAATCTTCAGCGACAGTTGTTCCACATTTCCGCGGAACTCCTTGTAGCTGGTGGAATCGATTTCCGGCATTTGCAGGGTTATTCCCTCGATTAGCTGGGCAAGAATCCGGTCAAACGCTTGAGACAACACATTTTCCTTCGCCACAGAAGGCGAATGGCCATGCCCAGCCATCTGCCGCAGGCCCATCGAAAACACCCCCTATGAATCCATCGGCAGATAGCCTGGTTTCAACAGGCATTTGGCGGCTTTGCCTTCTGTTTAGGCGCTACTACTCTCCAGAAAATTGCTACAGGTTTCGTGTCGATTTGGCACACGTTTACACGGCGCGTCTGTCTGAAAATCGCTCAATTTTGGTCAATCCTCCTGATACACTGAGTGTTCAAGGCCATGAAAAACAGACATCCAATCGGCATCCTGGGCGCTACCGGAATGGTGGGACAGCGCTATATTCAACTTCTGGAGCGTCATCCGTGGTTTGAGATCACGTGGCTGGCGGCCAGCGACCGCTCCAGCGGCAAAACATATGGAGAGGCCGCCAAGTGGCGCCTGGACACCCCCCTGCCCGAGCGCATCGCTCAAATGACCGTCTCGCCGGCGGAGCCGAGCGCTGCGGCCAACGAAGGACTGTCCGCCCCGAAAATCATCTTTTCTTCCATCGATGCGCCTATCGCTCGGGAGTTGGAGCCCCGCTTCGCCGCCGCCGGCTGCGCCGTAATCTCCAATTCCAGCGCCTTCCGCATGGCTCCCAACGTGCCCCTGGTGCTGCCTGAGGTGAACGCCGACCATCTGCACCTGATCGAGGAACAGCCCTGGCGCAAGGAATCGGGCGGCTACATTGTCACCAACTCCAACTGCACGGTGATGGGCCCGGTGCTGGCTCTCAAGCCCATCGTCGACCGCTTCGGAATTACACAGATCATCGCCACCTCCATGCAGGCCGTCAGCGGCGCGGGCTATCCCGGCGTGGCCTCCATGGACATTCTGGACAACGTAGTCCCCTACATCCCCAACGAAGAAGAAAAGATGGAGGAAGAGCTGCTCAAGCTGCTGGGTTCACTCGAAGGCCATGCGGTGAAGCCGCTGGCCGCGAGCATGAGCGCCAGTTGCAACCGCGTCCCGGTCGTCGATGGTCACACGGTCAGCGTCTCCATCAAGCTGGGAAAGAAGGCCATGCGCGAAGAGATTCTGGCGGCATGGGCGGAGTTTCGTCCTCTGGCCGGAAAGGGATTGCCGACCGCTCCCGAGCAGCCCATCGAGTACGCACCGCAGCCGGATCGCCCGCAACCGCGCCTGGACCGCAATCGCGGCAACGGCATGACCGTCACCGTGGGCCGCCTGCGCCCCTGCGGCGTGCTCGATTGGAAGTTTACCGTGCTCTCGCACAATACGATTCGCGGAGCCGCGGGAGCCACCATCCTCAACGCCGAATTGCTGGCAAGTTTGGGTAAACTCGCATGAGCCTGGTAGTAATGAAATTCGGCGGCACCTCGGTCGAGGACCCGGCGGCCATCCGCCGCACAGCGGAGATTGTTGCCGGACGCGTGGCGCTGGGCAAACAGCCGGTGGTGGTGGTCAGCGCCATGGCCAAGGTTACCGACCAGCTGCTACGCTCCGCCGCGACCGCCGTGCAGGGAGATCGCGCCGGAGCGTTGGCCATCAGTTCGCGCCTGCGCGCGCAACACCGCGACACGGCCGTCGCGCTGGTCAAGGACTCCGCCGCGCTGGTTGGCGAAATCGACCAGAAGTTCGACACTCTGGATGAGATTCTGCGAGGGCTGGCAGCGCTACTGGAGCTAACCCCGCGCATTTCCGACCTGATCGTCAGCTACGGCGAAATTCTATCCAGCCGCATTGTCGTCGCCACCTTCCGCGAGTTGGGGCTAGACGCCGTCCACGTTGACGCGCGACAGGTCATCATTACCGATTCGCAATTCCAGAAGGCCATTCCGCAGGACGCGCTCATAGAAAAACGCTCGCAGGAAAAGCTGCTTCCGCTACTGGCGGAAGACCGTGTACCCGTCATGGGAGGCTTCATCGCCTCCAACGAGGCCGGCATCACCACTACCCTGGGCCGCGGCGGCTCCGACTTCACAGCCGCCCTCATCGGCGGCGCGCTCCAGGCCGAGACCATTGAAATCTGGACAGACGTTGACGGCATCATGACGGCCGACCCGCGCGTCTGCCCTGATGCTTATCGCGTGAAGGTCATCAGCTTTGAAGAGGCAGCCGAGCTGGCCTACTTCGGCGCCAAGGTTCTGCACCCGGCCACCATTCTGCCCGCCGTCAAAAAGAATATTCCGGTTCTGGTGCTCAACAGCCGCAACGCCAGTTGCGAAGGCACGCGCATCATCTCGCTTCCTCCGCACTGCAAGAGCCCCTTCAAATCCATCGCCGTCAAAAAGAAACTCAGCATCATCGACGTGGTGGCCAGCCGCATGTTGATGACCCACGGCTATATGAAGTCCATCTTCGACATCTTCGACAAGCACCGCTGCCCGGTTGACATGGTCTGCACCAGCGAGGTCTCCGTCTCGCTCACCGTGGACTCCAACGAAAAGCTGCCCGACATTGCCGCCGACCTGGGCCGCCTGGCTGACGTGAAGTATGAGGGGAAAAAAGCATTGCTCTGCCTGGTGGGCGACGACATCCGAGGCCACAGCGGCATTGCCGCCCAGGTCTTCACCGCCATGCGCAACATCAACGTGCGCATGATCTCTCAGGGCGCCAGCGAAATCAACATGAGTTTTATGATCGAAGAGGACGACGCCGACGAGGCCGTTCGCTTGCTGCACGCAGCTTTTTTCAAGGACCCCGACCCGGCGATCTTCGACGTGGGGGCGCGGCGCAAATAGTAAGCGGAAATCCCAGGTTTCAGAATCGAATGCTGGTTATTGGGCAGCACAGCGCCGTGTAGAGGCTGGGGCGCTCATTGAAAAACTGTGGAAAAAAGCGGCAAAACTGTGGAAAAACAGGTAGGTAAAGATAGGGGTTTCACCGCAGAAATAACTAACTCTAATACGCAATCGTTTTTGTAAATCATTGATAAATTAACCTTTTTTCTTGACACTAGGCAGAAATTTTCTGAAAATTCCATCGTGTTCGTCAGATGACGACCCTTGGTCTTGAACCTTGCTGACTCGTGCAGCGTTCAGGCCTGTTTCAGGCCGTGTGCAGTTCAAAAATCGGGTTCTGCGCGCGCCTCTTTTCTTCTTGGCAGTCCCCCAGAGGCGGCTTAGCGTTGCTAGGTGTACCTGCTTGCCTCTTCCCAAGATGGCCGGTCCCCGGAACGACCGGGAATGACGGCTGCAGGAATCGCGCCAGTAAAGCATCCAAAAACCAAACCCGAAACCAACAAAACTCAAAGGAGATCTGTATGCACTCAGTGAGGTTCGTTTCGTCAGTAATCCTCTGCGTTCTCATCGCGGCGGGTTGCGCAACCATGGCGGCAAACGCCCAAACAGTAAGCGGCAATGGAACGGGCACGAATAACGGCTTCTACTATTCGCTGTATAGTAGTGGCGGGTCGGCAACCATGACACTGGGATCAGCCGGGAATTACTCTATTAGCTGGTCTGGCGTCAGTGATGTGGTTGGCGGCAAAGGCTGGAATCCCGGCAGCGCTCAGGTGATTGGCTACAATGTCGGCTCTGCCAGCGGCTACAACAACATTTCCATCTATGGGTGGCTGACAAACCCGCTCGTCGAGTACTACATCTGCGAGCTTGGTTCGCTTTATACCGGGAATGCGACGTATAAAGGTAGTGTTTCCAGCGATGGGCACAACTACAGCACATACGAGCATCAGCAAGTCAACCAGCCTTCCATTCAAGGCACTGCAACTTTCGAACAGTACCTGGATCAATGGGGTGGCCAATCGACCGGAACGAACGGCACAGTCACCACTAGCAACCACTTTAACCACTGGAACAGCCTTGGGATGTCGGTGGGTACTTTCAACTATCAGATCCTCGGGACAGAGGCATATAACGGCGCCAGCGGGTACGTTAACGCAACAGTATGGTCAGGCGGCTCCGGCGGCGGCGGCGGCGGCGGTGGCGGTGGCGGTGGCGGTGGCGGCGGTGGCTCATTTCCCACCGGCACTCACAAGCTCATCAATGGTGCTAGCGGCCAATGCGCCGACGATAGCGGCGGCTCCACATCCAACGGAACCAAAGTGCAGCAGTACACGTGCTACAGCGGCTCGAACCAGAATTGGGTGATCACTTCCCTGGGCAACGGCTATTACTCGATAGGAAGCCAAAACAACACCAGTGCCGTTTGGAATGTCATCGGCAACGGCACCTCCGCAGGAACAGGTATCCAGCTCTATGGCTACTACTCCGGCGGAACCAACGAACAGTTCAAGCCCATCGCATCGGGAAGCGGGTACGAGCTCCAGGATCACAACAGCGGACTTTGCGTCGCCGACCCCGGCGGATCAGGCACGGCCGGCCAGCAATTGGAAATTGAATCATGCAATGGGGCGAGCAGCGTGGTGTGGACGGTGCAGTAGCTTTAAATCCGGTCACAACCGCATAGCTTCACGCGGCAACTGGAACGGCGCAACTAAGGCGGTACCCGCGTCGTTCAGTTCCGCGTAACGGCCTGCACAGTCAACTAACTAACTGCCAACTGACTTATACAACGCGGCGAAACATGTCAAGAGACCTGTTTCGCCGCTTTTTTTCAGGAGAATGAACGCGTCAGAAAAGTTTAGGGGCGCGGGCGGGATCGCCTTCGCGGCGAGCGGATTTTGATTTCGAAACCGCATTGATCGCGGACTATTCCCGCCACGGCGAGAAGAGGCGCGTTGCGGTTGGCTATCTGGACAATCGATTGCACCTGCTCGCTACATTCTCAAGTCGGACGGAATCCGCGTAATCGGATTCAGCAAGACCAACAAGAGGGAGGCTAAGCTCTATGGCAAACCGCAAACCATTGATTGACGATGATAACGAGGTCCGAGAGATTACAGCTGAAGACATCGCCAGCTTCAAGCCCTTCTCCGCGATGCACGCGGCGGAGCGGATAGTGCTGTTGGAACTTCGCAAGTGCGGGCCGCAGAAGGCGCCCAGGAAGATTCCCCTCTCGATCCGGCTCTCCCCTGATGTGGCCGAGGGGTTGCGCCACGGGCAAAGGATGGCAAGGCCGTGCGGATGAGGCGCTCAGTCATGGCTGGCAGTGGCCAGCTCTGATCACCCAAAGCAGCTTTCCGGTGATCTGTTCCTCTGCCGGAGCCGCACAACGCCGTGTAGAGGCTGAGGCGCTCGTTGAAAAACTGTGGAAAAAAGGGGCGAAACTGTGGAAAAGTAGGTAGGTAAAGATAGGGGTTTCACCCCAGGTGTAACTAACTTCAATACGCAATCGTTTTTGTAAATCATTGATAAAATAACCTTTTTTCTTGACACGGGGCAGGAATTTTCCGAAAATTCCATCGTGTTCGTCAATCGACGACCCTCGGTCTTGAACCTAGCTGACTCGTGCGGCGTTCAAGCCCGTCACAGGCAGTGTGCAGTGCAGGAATCGGATTCTGCACGACTCGCTTCTTTTTGGTATTCCCTCAACATGCTGCGTATTCCTCCAACATGCTGTGTAGCGTTGCGATCTATGCCTGTCTGCCTGTTCCCAAGATGGCCGGTCCCCGGAACGACCGGGGGTGACGGCTGCAGAAATCATGCCAGTATGATATCCAACAACCAAACCCGAACCAACAAAACTCAAAGGAGATCAGCATGCACTCAATGCGTTTCGTTTCGTCAGTAATCCTCTGCGTTCTCATCGCGGCGGGTTGCGTAACCATGGCGGCCAACGCCCAGACGGTATACAACAATGGAACCGGTACCAATTGCGGCTACTGGTATTCGTTGTATTCCAGCGGCGGGTCGGCAACCATGACATTCAATTCTTCATGCCCGTACGGCGGCGGCAATTACGCCATTTCCTGGTCTGGCGTCAATGATGTGGTCGGCGGCAAAGGCTGGAGCACCGGCAGTTATTCTCAGTCGGTAGGCTACAATGTCGGCTCCGCCAGCGGCTACAACAACATTTCCGTCTATGGGTGGCTGACAAACCCGCTGGTTGAGTATTACGTCTGCGAGCTGGGTTCGCTGTATACCGGGAATGCGACGTATAAGGGCAGTGTTTCCAGCGATGGGCACTCCTACAGCACATACGAGCATCAACAAGTCAACCAGCCTTCCATTCAAGGCACTGCAACTTTCGAGCAGTACCTGGATCAATGGGGCGGGGCTGGGACTGGATCGAACCACACCGTCACCATGAGCAACCACTTCAACCACTGGAAAAATCTTGGAATGACGGTGGGTTCTCAAAACTATCAAATCCTCGGGACAGAGGCATATAACGGCGCAAGCGGGTACGTTAACGCAACAGTGTGGTAACGAATTCCTCCGTAAATCGTTCGCTATCGCCCGGGCCGGCGGTCTCACAGCCGCCGGCCCGGCGTTATACATTTCAAAAATACGATTCGGAAAAGTTAAGGTACGCGGGTGGGACCGCCTTCGCGGCGAGCGGATTTTGAGCTAATCTTAATATCTGCAACCCGAAGTATGGGATTCTTCGATCTGGATGAACGAGGCCTTTCAATGAGAAAGCTATTCATTTTAACGGTAATCATGGTTTTTGTTAGCGCCTGTTGGGGAAAAGTGCCCGATAACTTTGTTTTTGTCAAAGGCGGAACTTTCATAAACACAAAATCCAACTACTATGGAAAAGGTGTAACCGTATCGGACTTTTATATAGGCAAATACGACGTAACTCAAAAAGAGTGGATTGAGGTAATGGGAAACAATCCCTCAAAATTCAAAGGCGATAATTTGCCGGTGGAAATGGTCAGTTGGTATGACAGTATCGAGTACTGCAACAAAAGGAGTATTAAAGAAGGCCTGAAGCCTTATTACAACATCGATAAGAATAAGAAAGATCCGAATAATCTACCAGACCCCACATTTGGCGATCTCGACGATGTGAAATGGACAGTAACCATCAATGCGGGAGCTAATGGATACCGGCTGCCGACAGAAGCGGAGTGGGAATATGCCGCGGGCGGAGGCCAGTTAAGCAAGAGTTACACCTATAGCGGAAGCAATGATGAGGAAGAAGTAGCATGGTACTGGAGAAACTCCGGAGATCAGCACTTATCCGGGTTTTGGAGCTGGCCCGCCGTCCAACAAAATCACAATCAGTCGAAACCCGTCGGTAGCAAGAAACCCAACGAGTTAGGGCTCTATGATATGTCTGGCAATGTCCGGCAATGGTGCTGGGACTGGGACGGAGACTTGAAGGCCAATGTAACGGACCCTCAAGGAAGTCAAAGCGGCTTTCGCCGGATTTGGAAGGGCGGCGGCTGGATGGGCGCCGTCTACTGCACCGAGACGGCTTTCCGGAGCAGCCTGGCCGCCAATGGCAAGGGCCCCGACCAGGGCTTTCGTGTCTGCCGAAACAAGTAAACCGGAACAAGACAAACCAAACATGATCGATAATTTCTATTTCAACAAATTGCAGTTCACAAATTCGCGCTCCGAGTTTGTCCTGAAGCCATTGGTTTCCGATCGGATTGAAGAAGTTCAGACATCATTGCAGGGAAAACAACAACCAAAGAACAGTGAATAAGGGGCCCGGCCCCGCCGTTGCAGCAAAGCAGCTTCAGGAGTGGGTCAGCCGGGAGATTTCAGGTCAGGAGGTTTCCAATGCGTCGAGTAATAGTTCTCGTCCTCGCAGTGTTCGGATTATCAGCAACCGCTTTTAGCCAGGCGGCGACAAACGATACGCAGACACTGCAGGCTCTATTATCGGAAGTCCGCGAGCTTCGTCAGGAGATGCGGTTTTCGTTGGCAAGAATTCAAACAGCCCAGATTTTGCTCGCTCGCCTGCAAACTCAGCAATCGGTCGTTACGCATGCGTCAGACCGATTGGACGATGCCCGGTCGAAGTTAGATGCCGCGCAAAACCGCCGGCAGCAAGAGGCATCCGAGTTTAAGCGACTGGAAGATTCGCTAAGCAGCGAAGAGAATCCCACGCAACAGAAAATGATCCAGGATGAAATCGTCCACTTCAAATCCGAACTCGAAACATCGACGGCCGCGGAGCAGCAAGCTCAGACGATGCAAAATGAGTGCGAACAGCAACTGCGAAATGAACAGGACAAACTTGACGCGATCAATGCTCAGTTGGACGAGATCATCAAACGCATCAGCAGTTCCAACGAACAGGGGATGGGCGCTCCGCGTTAATTCTGTGGTAAGGCCAATCCTGGACCTGGTTCTCGCGGGTGGCCGGCTGCACTATCCTTGCGCGTTCATTGCGGAAGGGTGGGAGACCACGAACGTCAAGCGGCCTAATCCTTTGCGCTCGCACTCTCGTTCTTGCGCCTGTAAATGATGAGCAGCGCCGCCAGCAGCAGAAAAATCACGCCCAGCACCAGCAGGCTTCCCTCGGGACCGTCCGAGCCGCCGCTCCACAGCGTGTTGCCCGATGGGGTGGCAGTCATGTAGTGGCCGGGAGCGACCATGCCGCTGTCGGCAGTGCCGTAGAAGTAAGTCTCCGCCCAGTCCCAGGCCGCATGGCACCCGATGGCCCACCATGCCGAGCCGGTAACCCACACGCTCACGCAAAAGACAAAGCCGATGAACGCCGCGGCAAAGATGCCAACCCAATTTTCGCCGGGGTTGCCGAGATGGATGTAGCCGAAAAACGTTGATGTGACCCAGGCCGCCTGCCAGAACCCGCTCCGTGGGGTTTTGCGAATGTGCAGCATCAGGCAGGGAAAAAGCCCCAGCAGAACCACTGCATAGACGCCCCAGGCGCTGTTGCCCATGGCTCTTGCGTACAAACTCACGCAGAGCAGCACATTGGTCCCCAGCGCCCACCAGAAGTTGATGCCGCGAGTCAGCGTGAATTGCACATAGCAGCGGTAGGTTCCCTCCTCCACGCAGCCCACCAGCAGGAAAGCGGTTGCCCATAGCGCGCCAAACCTGAATATCTCCGCGCCGGAGAGCGCGACAGGACCAAAATGCAGCCAGCCGCCCCATTTCAAGGCTCCCACCAAAGCCGATAGAGCCGCGAAGCCTGCCAGAAGACCGCCGAGAAAGTGAGGAATGCACCGCGAGCCACTCAGGTTGTAGGCCAGCAGGCTGCGGCGACGCTCAATCAGAGCCATCACCGAGGCCGCTCCCACAAGCGTTATCAATTCAACCAGCTTTTCAGTGATCGCCAGGGGGGCTGTCCAGTGGTCCATATTATTGAAATCGATAAGATGGAATGACTGAAATACAAAACCAACAGTGACGCCCAACAAGCCGGCTATAAGAAAAAAAATCAGCACCGACCATCCGGCGCGCAGGCCCTGGCTGCCCATGAAGGTCCATTTCAGCCAGTCAAAGATCCGCTCTTCCAGAGAAGGAGCCGCGGTTTCAGGCGCATGGGCTGGCGCGGCGTCAGTCCCGGCATGCGGCGCTTCCGGCTGTGTGGGCTGAATCTCCGGCTCCATCGAGCCTCCTTAAACGATAGTTATTTAGCTGAATTGCCCTGAAGACACGATACTCTACGCAATCGCCGCATAGGCAGTTCAGCGGCTACAAGGAATCAGGCCATTCTTGCGCTCCGTGGAAAATGGCGAGCACATGAATCATGTTATCCACGATCTTGTATGCGACCAGATATGACGTACCGGAAACTGTGAGTTCGCGAGTTCCTTCCACGCGGCCAGTCCTGCCGGAATAGGGCATTTGGGCCATGAGAAGAATCGCCTCACGAATCCGCCGAACCGTACGGTACGCCGCCGCTCGATTATTGGCGGCGATGTATACGAAGATGCTCTGGAGTTGGTTGGCCGCGGGCATCGTCCAGCGAACTTTCACGCTGTTGCCCCGGCTTTCAGCTGCTCCGCATCCTGTTCTCGCATCTCATTTCGATTCCAGGATTCGATCATCCGGCCGACTTCCTCGTCGTCAATCAGATCTCCCTTGCGGGAGGCTTCCAGTCCCTCTTCAATCATGGCTGCAAATCGTTGCTGCTCGCTCAGGTATGCCTCCACCGCTTCATTGAGCAGGTAGCTGCGGTCGCGGTCCATGGCCTTGGCAATCAGGTCCAGTTGGGCCACTTTCTCGGGGGCGATGCGGAAACTGATGGTGCGTGGAGTGCTCATAATACGAAATAATACATCATATTACACCGAATTACAACCGGCTCAAGCTCGATCTGTTTCTTTCGTACTTAACTCTGATTAGTAATCGACCAGGCTCATTCTATAAGACCACCACCTTGACACAATCGCCCGCTGCCTTGATGCTAAACAGTTCTGGTTATTCTGTTTTTTCCGCGCACGGAGGGGCTCAAGTCTTGCAGGTTCGCGTTTTTTACCATGACAAATGCTTCGACGGAGCCTGCTCAGCCTCGCTCTTCACGCGCTTCCACCGCGAGTGCATCGCGCGCAACGCAAGCTATGAGTACCACGGCCTCGTCCACCGCGCCGGTGCGCTGTTCGACGAGGACGAGTTCACCGGCGACGAGAATGCCATTGTCGACTTCAAGTACTCGGCCTCGCCGCGGATTACCTGGTGGTTTGACCACCATCTCTCGGCCTTTCTCACCCCCCAGGACCAGGAGAATTACATTACCTGCAAGCAGGACCCGTCCTGCGGCAGCCGCAAGTTTTACGACCCCGACTACAGTTCCTGCACCGGCTATCTTGCCTGCATCGCCTCCACTCATTTCGACTTTGATACAACGCCGGTCGCCGAGCTGATTTACTGGGCCGACGTTGTGGACGGCGCTAAATACGCGAGCCCGGAGGCCGCCGTGGAGATGGCCGCACCGGCCATGAAGCTCACCCTCATCATCGAGTCCACCCAGGATGACGCCTTCATCCCGCGCCTCATCCCGCTGCTCACCGAGATGCCCATGGCCGAGGTGCTGAGCCAGCCCTTTGTGGCCCCTCTGTTGCCGCCCCTGCTGGAGCGTCACGAGAGATCCATGACCCTGATCCGCGAGCGCGCCGAGGAGCGCAACGGCACCATTTTCTTCGACCTCACCGACCAGCCGCTCGAGGGCTATAACAAGTTCATCCCCTACTACCTGTATCCCCAGGCCACTTACTCCATCGGCCTGTCCAGTTCCAGCTTCCGCACCAAGGTCTCGGTCGGTTCCAACCCCTGGTCCATGGCTGACCCGGCGAAGATGACCAATCTGGCAGCTATCTGCGAGCGCTACGGCGGCGGCGGACATGCCCGCGTGGGCGCCATCAGCTTTTCGCCCGGCCAGGCAAGCGAGGCGCGCGAGGCGGCGGCCGAAATTGTGGCCGAGTTGAGGACGAAGAACCCGTTGGAGTGAGTCGAGATCGAAAAAGCTCGGCAGGGGTTATTTTTTTTGAATGGGCACGACATCCGTTGTGACGCCGGTTTTCTGAGTCAATTGACCCCGCCCGATGGAGCATACTGGAGCCATTATGCTGCTCGAGATTTGGGAACGCCTGCGCGGTTACGACAAGTGGATTCCGACCAAGGCTACGATCCAGTCGTCTGACCTGAAAGAAATGGAGATCGGGAGAGTTCGCAACTACAGTTTGGTTGGTTCGCAACCAGTTGAAGAGTGGAACTCGTCCTGTGTGTTGGCGTGGAGAGACAAGTCCGGCAATTCGCATGAAGCCGAGTTTGATGTCGCCGAGGATTCTCCGCTCTTCCAGCTTTACGACGGCCAGAAGGTGGCCATTCGTTACAACCCTGTCAATCCAGATCAGTTCTACCTGCGCGGCGTCTCCGCGTCCAAAGTACATACTTGGTTCAAGCAAGTTGGAATCTTTCTTATCAATCTTTTCAGATATCGCTAACTCCTCATACGATTAAGCTGATCGCTGAAGGCTGAAAGCTGCCCTCACAGCCCCAACTCCCCTGCCCGCTTCTTCATCGCCTCAATGCAAAAACCGATGTGCGCGTCCAGTTCCACGCCCAGTTCCGCCGCGCCTTTCACAATGTCCTCGCGGTTCACGCCGCGGGCGAAGGCCTTGTCCTTCATTTTCTTGCGCACACTGGCCACTTCCACCTCGGCAATGGCTTTGGTCGGCTTCACCAGCGCGCAGGCGGTCAGAAACCCGGCCAGCTCGTCACAGGCAAAGAGGGACTTTGCCAGATGCGTCACACGCGGCACGCCGGAATACTGCGCGTGGCCCAGAATAGCGGTGCGCAGCGCTTCGGGCCACCCGAGCCGCTCCAGCTCGCGGACACCGACATACGGATGCTCCTCAGCTGTGGGGTGGCGCTCGTAGTCGAAGTCGTGCAGCAGGGCCGTGGTCGTATACAGCTCGATAAACGCGGCTCGCTCTTCCCCGGCGAGTCCCAGCCGAACGGCTTCCGCCTCGCCCATGGCCGAAACGCAGGTCTCGACCGCCAATGCGTGCTTGCGCAGATTTTCGCTCTGGGTCCACTCGGTCAGCAGCTGCCAGGCCTGCGCGCGTCCGTATCTGGAACTGCTTTCTTTTGCATCATTTCCGGTGCAGTTATTCATAATTTCCTTGACCTCGAAGTTTACTAACTTGATTCGTGGTTTGTCAGGTTTTTCAGGACATAATCGGGTATGATCCCTGAAAGTTGGGTTTGCATCCAACTTTTCACTTGACAGTTATGGTACCCTTCCCGGAAAGTATCCCATAAGTGGTGCAGCGATGCACTGCGGGGTTCCTGCTCTGGCGCTCCGCACACCGCACATGGCAACTACGCTGGTTAGCGTGGAAACACGCGAGGTTGTGCACTGCAGATTCTGCAAGCTGGTTCAGTTCAGACCAAGCAATTCCCATTGCGTAAGATGTCACAGGCCCTTGGATATCGAGGAGCCGGTCCGACCCGGGCCTATCCCGGTTGATCATCATTCCGAGGATCCTGCCGCCGAAGCTGGCATGAGGGTAGCCGGCCTGGTAAAGGAAATCCGCCGGGCTCGCCACATGAGCCAGCGCCAACTGGCCGGGCGCATGTTGGTGCCTCGCACCTACATCTCCAAAATCGAGAACGGCAAGGCTATTCCGACCCTCAGCTCTTTGCAGAGGCTGGCCGACGCCCTGGGCGTGAATGTGCGTCAACTGGTTCGCGACGCCCGCAGCCTCCGCGAGGAGGAAGAAGCGGCCATCCTGGCCGATCCGTATCTGGCCGAGATTGCGACTATGCTGCCTGGTCTGTCCCCACTGCACCGCTCGCTGGTGGCGAGTGCGGCGCACGATATGTACCTGGGGCACAGGCGCATCGCGTAGAGGGCTTCCGGCCTGGAACCTTTTCGTTTCCGGTTTTGGGCCGGATGACGCCACGCTCTCCGCCGGGAGACTGTCGTACGGCGTGCGCCTTCACTCCCGGTTGCCGAGGCGATTGCAGCCCATGGGCGCTTGTGCTACGGTCAGGATGAAACGCCTCGGCTCTCGGCGCCAGCAGGATAGCGTGCCGGCCCGATAGCTCGAATGCATTTGATGAGGCAAAACCCTTGTTTCCTGCTGCCAAGCTGCGCATTGAAGATCTAAGCGCCGAGGAGCGCGCCGTCTACGCGACCCTTAAGCCCGAGCGCCTGCCCCAGCATGTGGCCATCATCATGGACGGCAATGGCCGCTGGGCGGGTCATCGCTCACTCAAGCGCTTCTTCGGCCATCAGCAGGGCGCCAGCACCGTGCAACTGGTCACCGAGACCGCCGCGCGGATCGGCCTTCCGTGGCTCACCCTCTACGCCTTTTCCCTGGAAAACAATCTCCGCCGCCCCCGCGCCGAAGTCAACTTCCTCATGCGTTTGCTGAAGACGTACTTAGAGGGCAACCTTCAGCGGATGTTGGACAACAACATCCGCCTGCGTTCCATCGGCCGCACTCACGAACTGCCCAACGATGTCCAGGAGAAGTTGCGCTGGGTGGAGCAGGCCACTGCCGCGAACACCGGAACCACCCTCACCCTGGCTCTCAATTACGGCAGCCGCTCCGAGCTGGTGGACGCTTTCCGCGGCCTGGCGGCCGAGATGAAACAAAAACACCAGAGCGCGGAGCGCATCACCGAAGAAGATATACACCGCCATCTCTACACCGCCGATATGCCCGATCCCGACCTGCTGATCCGCTCCTCGGGCGAGATGCGCCTATCGAATTTTTTGCTCTGGCAGATTGCCTATACCGAGATCTATGTCACCGAGCGGTTGTGGCCGGATTTCACCGGCGTTCATCTGCTGGAGGCCATCGCCGACTACCAGCAGCGCGAGCGCCGCTACGGCGGCCTGAGCGATAGCGTAGGCGAAGTGGAAGAGGACGCCGAGCAGATCAAGATCGTGGCAAATTGAAGTCTTTTTGATCCCAACTCTCTCTTTTGCACCGATTTAAACTTCGCAAACTGTAGCCTTTGTCGTACTCACCGCATCAGATGTATAGAGGAAAGGCACGGTTAATCTAGTATTGACTTCTGGAAACTCGCTCGCAGCCGTTCCAGACGGCTCATCCCCGATCAAATATTATGTCCACATCCCGTGGCAATCCAGCCGCTGCTGAGCCCTTATTCCCATAGGGTTCAGAGAGAAATGGAAGGCTAATCCCCTTCCCAAGGAGAAATTAATGAAGAAAGTTCTGGTAAGCGTTTTGTTTCTGGCCGCTGTTTTGTCGTTGAGTCATTCGGCATCAGGCCAGGCCGACTCCAACAACCTTAATAACCTACTGTTCGGATCCAACAGCCCGAATGACCAGTTAATTGAAGCCGCCAAGACCGGCGACATAGCAGCGGTACAGCATTTGTTGGCGAAGGGAGCAAATATTGAGGCCCGGGATGGATTATTCGGCTGGACGTCATTAATGTGGGCAGCAGGACAAGGCAAGACTGCAGTTGTGAAGATGCTGATTGAGAGGGGCGCAAATATCAATGCCAGGGACGTATCCGGCATTACGGCAATGATGTTGGCGGCTTCCCACGACATGAGTGAGGTTGTGACACTGCTGTTGGACAAAGGTGCCAGCATTGAGACCAAGACTGATAGTGGCGGCACTCCCTTGATGTGGGCGGCCAGAAATGGCTCGACCGAGGTTGTGAGGCTGCTGCTAGCAAGGGGCGCCAACATTGACGCCAAGGATAACAAAGGCGAAACGGCGCTGATGAAAGCAATAAGTAAGGGAAATACCGATGTGGTGAAGCTGCTGCGGGAGCACGGCGCTCATTGAACTTCAACGCGAACGGTGCAGCTGGCAGCCGCTGAAAGTCTGTTTGAATATCTGCCGGATGTAACGGGTTCAACGGCGCTGAGCCTGCGGCAGTCAGCGTTCCACATTCAGCAGGTTGCGCAACACGGAAGGCTAGTCCCCTTCCCAAGGAGAAAGCAATGAAGAAAGTACTCTTAAGCATCCTGTTTCTGGCCACTGTTTTGCCGTTGAGTCATACAGCGGCAGCGCAGTCCGGCTCCAGCAGCCTGGACAACCAACTACTGAAAGCCTGCGAAACTAGCGACGCGGCAACGGTGCAACAATTACTGAACAAGGGCGCCAACATCGAAGCAAAGGACAGAACCATTGGGGAAACGGCGCTGATTTGTGCGGCCGAAAATGGCAACACCGACGTTGTTAGACTGTTGCTGGCGAATGGCGCAAAGATTGAGGTCAAGGACAACTTCACAGGGGGCACGGCGCTAATCCAAGCGGCATATAACGGCAAAATTGATGCGGTGAAGTTGCTGCTGGCCAAGGGCGCAAAGATTGATGCCAGGGATAATGACGGCAACACGGCCCTGATGGGAGCGGCCGAGGAAGGCCATACTGAAATAGTGAGGCTGCTGCTAGCGAAGGGCGCGAACATCGAGGCCAGGAATGACAAAGGAGAAACGGCGTTGAATAAGGCGCAAAGCAGGGGAAAGACCGAGGTCGTGAAGCTGCTTGAGGAGCACGGCGCTCACTGAACTTTGATAGGATTGTTAGTATCTTTCCTAAGGAGACAGTGATGAAGAAAGTACTGATCAATATCTTTTTGTTCGCCGCCGTTTTCTCGCTGGGCCATTTGGCGGCAGCCCAGGCCGGCTCCAGCAGCCTGGATGACCAATTACTGGAAGCCGCCCGGACGGGAGACTCGGCAACGGTACAGCAGCTTCTGGATAAGGGCGCCAACATTGAGGCCCGGGACCAGTTCCACTTTACGGCGCTGATCAAAGCAATCGGTCCGGGCAAGATTGACACGGTAAAGCTGCTGCTGGCGAGGGGCGCCAACATCGATGCCAAGGGATTAAACGACTTCACCGTGCTGATGAGCGCGGCCGTCGAGGGTGACACCGAGATTGTGAAGCTGCTGCTGGACAAGGGCGCCAACATAGAAGCCAGGGACGCCGACGACTGGACAGCGCTGATCCATGCAGCCAGCCAAGGCAAGACTGAGGTGGTAAAGATGCTGCTGGAAAAGGGCGCCAATATCGAAGCCAGAACAAATAACGGCAAAACGGCGCTGATCATGGCGGCCTCCTTGGGCAAGACTGAGGTTGTGAGGCTGCTGCTGGAGAAAGGCGCCAATATCGATGCCAAGGACAACAAAGGCGAGACGGCGCTGACATTGGCGGTAAGCAAAGGCAAGACCGATGTGGTGAAGCTGTTGCAGGATCACGGCGCTCACTGAATTTCGATAGGACCGTTAGTATCTTTCCTAAGGAGGAAGCGATGAAGAAAGTTTTGGTAAGCATTTTTTCTTTAGCCATGGTTTTTTCGTTGAGTCAACTGGCGGTTGGCCAGGCCGTTCCCGGTAGCCTTGACGACCAACTGATCAAAGCCGCCGCAAAGGGCGATGCGGCATCGGTTCAACAATTGCTGGCCAAGGGCGCCAACATTGAGGCCAAGAATGATGCCGGAGCGACGGCGCTGCTCGCTGTGACCTACAGCGGCAAGAACGAGGTTGTGGTTGTGAAGTTGCTGTTGTCGAAGGGCGCCAACATCGAGGCCAAGAACACTAATGGCTACACGGCGCTTATCCTGGCAGCTGTCTATGGTGATACTGAGATGTTGAAGCTGCTGCTGGAGAGTGGCGCCAACATCGAGGCCAGGACTAATGCCGGCTGGACGGCGCTAATTTGTGCTTCCATGCAAGGCAGGCTTGATGCTGTGAAACTGCTTGTGGCGAAGGGCGCCAACATCAATACCAAGGACAATGACGGCGCTACAGCGCTGAGTGTGGCAGACGGGCCAGATAGCGAGAAAGTGGCGGAAATTGTGAAATTGCTAAAGGAGCACGGCGCTCACTGACTTCGGCACAGCGCTGCGGCAAACAGCCCCAAAAAGAGTAGTCTCCTTTCCCATGAAGCAAGCGATAAAAAACACTGACAAGGATTTTTGTGCCGAAAATGATGCTTGATAAAGACTTCGTCTTTATCGAGGAGCACCCACAGGGAAGGTTTGGCCGCGCAAAACCGGTTACGTCGTGTATACTCCATTCGAATCTTTTCTGGACAAGGAGATTGCAGCCAAAAATCGAGCTTGACCGGAAGCACATACAGGGCGCGCTGCCGCATTGTCCAGAAGTCAATTTTGGAAGCAGGACGCCGCACAGGCCCGGGAGTTTTGATCCTGTGCGCATCCGAGCAAGGAGGAAATATGCGCAAGCTGACGATCTTCGTTGTAATGGCCCTGATGTGCGCCTCGACGAACCTGTACGGATCAAAGCGGAACGAGAATATGGAGCAGTGCTCCAGCAGTGATCTTGACCAGTCCATCCAAGCATGCACAGCGATCATCAACAAGCCGGGCCATGAAAGCAGCAGTGACCTGGCCATTGCTTACCATAACCGGGGCATCGCTTACCAGAAAAAGGGGAATTATGACAGTGCGATCCAGGACTACAACCAGGCGATCAGGCTGAATCCCACTTATGCGAGCGCGTTCTTCGCCCGCGGCAGCGCCTACGATCTCAAGAACGATTATGACCAGGCGATCCAGGACTTCAGCCAGGCGCTGCAACTGAATTTCCGCAAAGAGGTTACGTTTTACTGGCGGGGCAACGCCTACTTTGACAAGCAGGATTATGACCATGCTATCCAGGATTATGCCCAAGCGATCCAGTTGAATCCCAACAATGCGGATGCGTATGAGAGGCGGGGCAACGCCTACCTTCTGAAGAACGATTTCGACCATGCGATCCAGGACCTCGATCAGGCGCTCAAGTTGGATCCCAGCAAAGAGCTTGCGTTCTTGCAACGGGGCAACGCTTACTTTAAAAAGGCGGATTTTGACCACGCGATCCAGGACTACGATCAGGCGCTCAGGCTGAATCCCAGCAACGCGGATGCGTTCATTGTCCGGGGCAATACCTACTTTCTCAAGGACGATTACGACCATGCGATCCAGGACTTTAGTCAGGCGCTCAAGTTGGACCCCGGCCAGGAGGGCGCGTACTTTCAACGGGGTAACGCCTACTTTCTCAAGGGCGATTACGACCATGCGATCCAGGACTTCGATCAAACGATCAGGCTGAATCCCGGCAATGCGACCGCATTCTTCAGTCGGGGAACAGCTTACATGCGCAATCAGGACTTTGACCGCGCCATCCAGGATGAGGATCAGGCGCTCAAGCTGAATCCCAACAATGCGATGGCATTCGCCATCCGGGGCATTGCGCATTCGGGAAAGGAGGATTATGACCGCGCGGTTCAGGATTATAGCCGGGCGATCGAGCTGGATTCCCGCAATGCCTACTTGTTCAACAACCGCTGCTTTGTGCGCGCCATCCTCGGGCAACTGCAAGACGCCCTTGCGGATTGCAACCAGTCGCTGGCCTTGAACGCTAACAATGCGGAAACGCTCGATAGCCGCGGCTTTACCTATCTCAAGATGAAGAACGCCGATGCGGCTATCGCCGATTTCAGCGCTGCGCTGGCGATTCAACCGGGGCTGGCCTCGTCGCTTTACGGCCGGGGAGTGGCAAAGCAGATGAAAGGCAACAAGGCTGCCTCCCAGCAAGACAAAGCTGCCGCGGTAGCGATCCAGCCCGACATCGCCAGCCAGTTCGCCAAGTGGGGCGTGGGTGCGAGCGCGCCAGTTCCCAAGTCCAAGCCAAGCCCTGCAGCGTCGAGTCCGACGCCACCGAACCCTGAACCTCCAAGCCCAATATCACCAAGCCAGTCACAGGGGTGGAAGACCTACAGCTATCCCGCCGACGGCTTCAGCGCCTCTTTTCCCTCTGAGCCGGTCGCACGGACGAATTCCGTTCACATCTATGTAGGCGTCGCTGAATTGCACAGCTATATGGCGGTAGATGGTGAGGCGGCTATGTTAGTCGGAGTTCGTTATGACGGCCAAGCTGCCGTGGGGCGCAATCCCGACGATCTGCTCTTCTACGAACAAACCGTCTCCCTTGCCAGAAGCAACGCCCACTACATCAGCGGGAAAAAGATTACCCTCGGCATCAACCACGGCGTGGAGTTCGAGTCAGAGGACGACTCGATGCACTACTCAAGCCGCTTCTACCTGGTGGGCACCACGATATACCAGTTATCGACCGCCGCACCGCTCGGACGACCGTACCCTGGCACCGCACGCTTTCTCGACTCATTCCAGTTGATTACACACCCATGATTGAGCCTGGGTTCTTCATTTGAGGCCGCAAAAAAGCGGCCTCATCGTCGGTGCGATTGGGCGGAAGTTCCAAGGAGAACACGATGAAGAAAGTTCTGATTAGTATTTTTTTGTTCGCCGCCGTTTTCTCGCTGGGCCATCTGGCGGCAGGCCAGGCCGCTCCCGGCAGCCTGGATGATCAACTGATCAGAGCCGCCTCAAACGGCGACACGGCGGCGGTTCAGCATTCGCTGGACAAGGGCGCCAACATCGAAGCCAAAGAAAAAGACGGCAACACGGCGCTGATTTTGGCGGCCTTCTACGGCAATACCGATGTAGTGAAGCTGCTCCTGGAGAAAGGCGCGCAAATCGAGGACAAGAATGATGCCGGCGTAACGGCGCTGATGGTGGCGACGATCAACGGCAAGACCGAGGTTGTCAGGCTGCTTCTGGAGAAGGGCGCCAACATCGAGGCCAAGGACAACTCCGGCGACACCGCGCTGTTGATGGCGGCTACCAACGACACCAGCGAGATTGTGAAGCTGCTGTTGGCCAAAGGCGCCAACATCGAGGCCCGGGACAATGATGGTGAAACGGCGCTGATCATGGCGGCCAACAATGACACCAGCGAGATTCCGAACCTGCTTCTGGCGAAGGGCGCGCAAATCGACGACAAGGACAACATGGGCCGCACGGCGCTGATTATGGCGGCCGACAAAGGCAAGATTGAGGTTGTCAAGCTGCTCCTGGCCAAGGGCGCCAACGTCAACACCCAGGGCAACTACGGCTTATCGGCGCTGCTGATGGCGGCCGTGGCAGACAATACCGAGGTAGTGAAGCTGCTTTTGGAAAAAGGCGCCAACATCGAGATCCGGGATGAGCGTAGCAATACAGCGCTGATGGCGGCGGCGATCATGAACAAGATCGAGATGGTAAAGCTGCTATTGGAAAAGGGCGCCGACATCAATGCCAAGGACGCAAACGGCGATACAGCGCTGCAGCTGGCTGCCAAGAACGGTAATACCGAGATTGTGAAGCTGTTGCAGGAGAAAGGCGCCCACTGAGCCTCGAGAAGCACTGCGGCTACAAGATGGGATTGTTGAAATCGGCGATGAATTGGATGCCGGGAACATCCAGCTTCACAAGCTGCTGGTCGCCGGTGAGAAACAGGTCGATGCCAGCCGATGCAGCGCAGGCCAGGTGGATCGCGTCTGCAATCTTCAGTCGCTCCTTTGAGCGCAGCCTGCTGAACGGAGCGACGGCCCCTTCATCGAAGGGCAGACAGATGAATCCCATCTCCCGCACAATCTCGCGCACTGCGATTGCTTTCTGCGGTTGGGTGGATTTTTCCGCCCCCGCCATCAACTCACCCAAGACGAGATAGCTGGTGAACAGCATATCGCCCCGTCTGAAAGCACGATCAAGAAGTTGCCGTGTTCGCTGGAAGAATTTCGGATGACCCTCCAGCAGATAGATAAACAACATCGTGTCCCAATAGATTCGGCTCATACCGCTTCCTCGTCGTACCCGCGGACCCAGCGCAGAAAGGCCTCGCCGCCGCCGTACTCCGCCAGCTCTTCTTTCAAAAGGCCACGCATCTTTTCCGTCAGCCGATAGGAACGTTCCGAGGGGGACTCTTCCTTCAGATTTGCAATCACTCCTTCCAGTTCAACTGTTCCTGTCGCTGGCTTCGCCACTCGGCTAACAACCTGATATCGCACAACAACCGTAGAGCTCTGCTTCTTGGGGGGCCCATCAACACCCTCAATCTCAAGCCCATTCTCGCGAAGGAATTTCTGTGCCTGGATCGCGGTGCAGACCTGCGGCCAGTTTCTCTCAGGAAACCCGTCAGCCTGCAGATGCCGCATCAGATCCCGGACAGCTACGGAAAACTGAACTTTCCCCGCGCGGATCGCTGGATGCACATACTTTTCCAGGGCAACAGCGCGCACTTGATCGCTTAATCCGTGGTTCATATATCTCCTTTCTGCCGAACTCTCGGTAAATGTTCGAGAGAAGAGGCAGATTTAGAATACAAGATAAACAGACTGTCTGTCTATACCGTTCATAGACATCTTGTCCATGCCGAAAACTCTACTCGTACAAACTCGATGGTCGAGAAATCGGCCATCCCACACACCCCCAGCCCCGGCAGTGTATCCTCATCCCTAATGAAACGTGTTTATACGGCCCTCGTCCTTATCCCCCTGGTTCTGGTCCTGGTCTTTTTGGGGCCGTGGTGGCAATGGCTGTTTACCCTGGCGGTTGCAGGGGTGGCCGCGCTGGCCGCATGGGAGTTTATGGGTCTGGCGGAAAAGGCCGGCGCCACACCGCCGCGCGTCGCGGTGCTGGTATCTGTTCTCACTCTCTTTGTCTGCAACTTAAAGTGGCCTATCCAAAATCCGGCAATGTTCGGCATATTTGGCATCTTGAGCCTGGGCCTGCTGCTCTATTGCACCTTTTTCAGTCCTGTCGAGCAGCTCATGGCCGATGCCTCGTCCTCTATCTTCTGCTTGTTTTACATCGGATTAACCTTGATCTCCCTGCCTGCCTTGCGCGAGAACCCCGAGGGCAACGGCCCCTCGCTGGTCGCCTTTCTGCTGTGCGCGGTCTGGGCAGGAGACACGGCCGCCCTCTACATAGGCCGCGCCTGGGGACGCCACAAGATGGCCCCCACGCTCAGTCCCCAAAAAACCTGGGAGGGCGCGATCGGCTCGATGGTAGGCAGCCTCCTGTCCACCTGCGTTCTGCTCGGCCTCTCTTATCAGCTGCAGAGATGGGACGTGGGCTGGCTCTCTTATTCCGCCGGGCGCTGGCCGTACTGGCTGGGCCTGACCGTGGTGGTCAATGTAGCCGCCCAAGTGGGCGATCTGGCCGAGTCCGCCCTCAAGCGCTCGGCTGGAGTCAAGGATTCCGGCTCCCTGCTCCCCGGTCATGGCGGCGTTCTGGACCGCATCGACGCCCTGTTGCTGGCCGCTCCCGCGCTCTGGTACGCCCAGATTATTCACCAGTGGTTTTGAGCGGGATAGAGAAAGAAGAAAAACATAACGAATTGGGCGCATAATAATTCAAGAGGGAGTTTCATGTCCCAAACATCGATTCTTGTCCAACTCGATCCTGCAGTTCAAGCTCGTCTGGCAGCTCTCGCTGACGATCGCCAGCAACCAGTCTCCGACCTGGCAGCCGAGGTGATCTCCATGTACGTTGCGCCTGATAGCTGGGAACACAAGCACATTAGCGCCGGCCTAGCTGAGTTGGAAGCTGGTCAGGGCATCTCGAATGAGCGCGTGATGGAGTGGCTTGATAGCTGGGGTACGGAAAACGAGTTGCCTGCACCGAAATGACCATTCGCTGGTCCCCTACAGCCATCTCCGACCTTGAGGCCATCCGTGACTACATTGCGCAAGATAGTCCCTCGGCTGCGCGTAAGGTAGCGAATCGAATCAAGGAATCCGTCAACCGTCTTATCGACTTTTCTTTATCCGGCAGAGCTGGACGTGTATCGGGAACACGTGAACTGGTCATCCCTGGAACTTCCTACATCGCCGCCTACACAATTCAAGGCGACGAGGTGCGGATTGCCGCTGTGCTCCATGGAAGACAGCACTGGCCAGAGTCATTTATTGACCCTGCCCCTGGCAACTGAGACCTGCAAGTTCTTCAGGGATCATCCGAGCGATAATTAAAGCACGAGGGAAAATACAATCGCCTTGAAAAAACTCGCCATCCTCGGCTCCACAGGATCCATCGGCCAGAGCACTCTCTCCATCGTCGAGCAGTTTCCGGAGCGCTACTCGGTCGCCTCGCTGGCCGCCGGGCGCAACCTCGACGAGGCCTTTGCGCAAGCCCTTCGCTGGCGGCCTAAGCTCGTCTCGCTGGCCACCGAAGAGCTGGCCGCGAAGCTCTCTGCCAGGCTCAAAGAGGCCGGCATCAGCGGCATCGAAGTGGTCTACGGAACCCAGGGCACCGTCGCCTGTTCGACCCATCCCGAGGCGGATTTCGTCGTTTCGGCTATCGTCGGCGTCTCCGGCCTCGAAGCCACTCATGCCGCCATTCTGGCCGGCAAGCCCGTCGGCCTGGCCAACAAGGAGTGCATGGTGGCCGCCGGCGAAATTCTCACCAAGGCCGCTCGCGAGCGCCACGTCCCCATCCTTCCCATCGATTCCGAGCACAACGCCGTTCATCAGTGCATGCGCGTCGGCGCGCACTCCGAGGTTAAGACCATCTGGCTGACGGCCTCCGGCGGACCCTTCCGCAAGCTGCCGCTCGACCAGTTCGCAACTATCACTCCCGAGCAGGCCCTCAAACACCCCACCTGGGTGATGGGCCGGCGAATCACCATCGACTCCGCGACAATGCTCAACAAAGGCCTGGAAATCATCGAGGCCTGCCGCCTCTTCAATGTGACGCCCGCGCAGGTCCGCGTCATAGTTCATCCCCAGTCCACGGTCCACTCGCTGGTGGAATACGTAGACGGCTCCATTCTCGCGCAGATCTCCGTCACCGACATGCGCCTGCCGATTCTTTATGCGCTGGCCTTCCCCGAGCGGCCCCCCTCCGCGCTCACCTTCGATATGGCCGCATTAAGCCACCTGGACTTTGAGCAGCCCGATATGGAGCGCTTCCCTTGCCTGCGTCTGGCCTTCGAAGCCGCCGAAAAAGGAGGAGCCCATTGCATCGCCCTCAACGCCGCTGACGAGGTTGCCGTCGAGGCCTTCCTTGAGCGCCGCATCCCCTTCACCGGCATCCCGCGTACAATTGAAAGAGTGCTCGCTGCCACGCCTGAAGCGCATCCCTCCACCATCGCCGAAGTGCTCTTGTCGGACCAGGAGGCGCGTCAAACAGCGCGTGCGCTGCTGGCAAAGTAGTTGTCAGTTTTCATTTTTCGAGCCAATACAGCGCACGCATAAACCGCCGATCACTGATAACTGACAACTGATCACTGACAACTGTTTTATCGAGGTTAAAAACCGCGCGTCTATGCATGACTTTCTCGTTTCTGGCTTTCGCGATATAGTCGCCTTTATCGTCCTCGTCGGCGTTATGGTCGTGGTCCACGAGTTCGGCCACTTTGTCGTCGCCAAGCTCTGTGGGGTCCGCGTCGAGGCCTTTTCCTTTGGCTTCGGGCCGCGTCTCTTCGGCCACAAATACGGAGACACTGACTATAAGGTCTGCGCGCTGCCGCTGGGCGGATATGTCAAGATGGCCGGCGAGAACTTCGCCGAAATCAGCGATGCCGCTACCGGCACGGCCACTGTCGCCCCGCCGGACGACCCCGGCGCACTCACTTCGCATCCCCGCTGGCAACGCATGTTGATCGGCTTGGCCGGCCCCGTCGCCAACTTTATCCTGGCCTTTGTGCTGATGGTGGGCTACTACGGCTGGATCAACGAAGTCCCCGCCACCGAAGTCAAAACCACCACCGTCGAATGGATTACTCCAGGCTCTGCGGCTGCCCAGGCCGGCATTGAGCCGGGCGACATTTTTCGCAGCTTTGCCGGCGACAACAATCCTAACTGGGATAATATATTCTTTCGTCTCAAGCTGAACGCCAACCAGAACGTGCCGGTTACGGTGGAGCGCGGCGGCAAAACACTGCAACTAAGCCTACACGTGCCCGCCGCCGCCAAAGACGATGACTTTGACTTGAACGATGAAGGCCTTTTGCCCCAGATGCTGGCTGGCCCCATCGGCATCAAGGAAGTACAGTCGGGCACGCCAGCCGAGCAGGCCGGCTTGCGCGCCGGCGACGCCATCCAGTCCGTTGATGGATACCCTTTCCACATGGTGACCTCGCTGCTGGCCTACATGCAGGCCGGCCAGGGCAAGCCGATTTCGCTCGTAATCCTGCGCAATGGCGTCGCTCTTCCGCCCATCGTTGCCCATCCCGCCAAGCTCGAAGGAGGCTGGAAGCTGGGCTTTTTAACAATACCCTTTCCTACTCGCAATGATCCGCTTCCCATGGGAAAGGCAGTCACCAAATCCAGGCAGTTCTGCGCGGAAAAATCATTTTTTATCTTCGAGGTGCTGCGCGGACTCTTCACGCGCAAGGTCGCCGTCTCCCAGCTTGCCGGGCCGGTGGGCATCGCGCGCGTGGCCGGCGATACGGCGGAGACAATGAAGTTGGGGCCGATGCTCATTCTGGCTGGCTTAATCAGCCTTAACCTGGGCATTCTCAACCTGCTGCCTTTCCCCATCCTGGATGGCGGCATGATTTTTATTCTGCTGATCGAAAGCGCCCTGCGCCGCGACATCAGCATCAACGTCAAGGAGCGCATCTACCAGGGCGCTTTTATCGTGCTTGTCTCGTTTTTTGTTTTCATTACTTACAACGACGTAATCAAGATGTACTTCACGCATCTGAAGCCGTGAGGCGGGCTGTGTAAAAAGTGCGCCCACAGCGGGACCAGAGTCAATGAATCCCGAAACCAAACCATTCAAGTCGACGCGACCATCAGGGAGCGGCGACCCTGAACAAAACTCAACAGGACACAGTTACTCTGGTTCCGCTATAGGTTTGCAGATAATTACCTTGCTCCGGCGCACAATCTCAATAGGTGGTCAGAGGGGGGAATGAGGTCATAATGGGTTCAGGAGCCAAAAAAAGCAGGGATGGAGCAAATCAGTTCAGGTTTATCGCCCGGTCTGTACCGAAAGCACCCCCCACCCCTACCCCCCCCTCCCCCCCTATTTCCTGTGAAACTGTGAGACTGTGAACTTTCATCGCGACCTCAGGATGAAGGGGGAAAGGGAGAAAACCCGGCGAAACCCGAAGATATGTGGATAAAATCGCGTTCCACGTGGAAAACCGGGTTCGAAATTCAATCATTATCAGACACTGGGAGAGATCGCTTCATGCCTGTGACCACCGAAGTTCGAGTCCGCTACGCTGAAACCGACCAGATGGGCATCGTCTACTACGCCAACTACCTGGTCTGGTTCGAAGTCGGCCGCGTGGAACTGCTCCGCTCTCTGGGCTTTTCCTACAGCATGCTGGAGACCGAGCACGAGTGCATCCTGCCGGTGGTCGAGGCCATCTGCCGCTACCGCTCTCCCGCCCGCTACGACGACCGGATTATCATCGAAACCCGCCCCGCCCTGCTGCGCGGCTCTGTCCTCAGGTTCGCCTACCGGATTCTCCGTAAAGCGAAAGATGGCAAGGAGCCGAAGCTTCTGGCCGAGGGCGAGACGACCCACGTGGTCTGTGACGACCAGATGAATAAAAAGCCTCTGCCGGAAAAGTATGCTGCCGCGTTGCGCGCCATGATGGGGCCAAAACAGAAAGAGTAAGTAATGGAACTAATTTTTGAGGTACGCGAGGCGGAAGAGGGCGGATACACAGCGCGAGCGCCGGGCCATTCGATTGTGGCGCAAGCCGCCACATGGAATGAGTTGCGCAAGAACGTGCGAGAGGCAGCGGCCCGGCACTTTGAAAATGCGCCCAAGCAGCCCGAATCGATTTGGCTGCACCTGATCAAGGACGACGTGATCGACGCCCGTTCCGGCGAGCCGCTCCGCGCGAAGGCGCAGGAATCATGGATTCAAAAGCTGGAACCCACTCTCACGACTGCCCCTGAACTGCAAGGCGTGCTCGCCGAACTCTCCCGACGCGAGCCGATCTTCCATCGTCCTGAATTCGGAACCACGAGGGCTGATTTCGAGCGCATGACAACGGAGGACTACTGGGAGACTGGCGCCTCCGGTCGCCGTTACTCCCGGCAAGCTGTGCTGGACGGTCTGGTGGAGCGCTTTTCCGCCCCGCACGCCGACGTCTGGGAGACGCGCGACTTCCATTGCCACAGATTGAGCGAGGATACCTATCTGCTGACCTACACGCTGCTCCAGGACCACCAACGGCTAACACGCCGGGCAACCATCTGGCGCAACACGGCAGAGGGATGGAAGATTGTCTACCACCAGGGAACGATTGTGCAGGATGCGTAAAAACATCTGCCCGTCGCTAAGCAGCTACTTCTCCCGCGCCACAACGAAATCCGGCACCCAGAGCAACGCGCGCTTGTACTCGGAGTCAGGCAGGGATGCCAGAGCCTGGCGGCTCTGCTCGGCGTAGCGGTCGGCGACGTTCATTGCGTACTCCACCGAGCCATTGCGCGCCAGAATCGCCTGAATCCGCTCGCGGCTGACGCGCTCGAAGCTGCGGTCCTCTAAAACTCTCTGGATGGTCTGGCGGTCGGCGGCCGTGCCGTGGTCGATGGAGTGAATCACTGCCAGAGTGGCCTTGCCCTCGCGCAGGTCGCTGGCCACGGGCTTGCCCAGAACCTCTTCGGTAGCTGTCAGGTCGAGCACGTCGTCCACAATCTGGAAGGCCAGGCCGACGGCGCGGCCATAGGCTGCCAGGCTTGTCTCCATAGACTCGGGGGCATCGGCCAACACCGCTCCCAGGCGCATGGAGACCGAGAAGAGGCAGGCGGTTTTGCGATAGATGAGGTCGTAGTACTCGGCCTCGCTGACGGCGCGGCCCAGCTTCTGAATCTGCAGCAGCTCGCCCTCGACCATCTGCTGGGTCAGTGCGATCAGTTGATCCAGCACGCGCAGGCTCTTTTCTGCCAGAGCCACCTTGAAGGCCTGCATGTAGAGCCAGTCGCCGGCCAGGACGCATTTTTCGTTGCCCCATGTGGTGTTGGCGGAAGGCCGGCCGCGGCGCGTGTCGGCGCCGTCGATGATGTCGTCGTGAACCAGCGTGGCGGTGTGGACCATCTCCACCACCGCGCCCAAACGGATGGCGCTCTGGCCAAAGTAGCCGAGCGCGTGCGCAGAGAGCAGCAGCAGGGATGGACGGATGCGCTTGCCGCCGCCGCTTCTGAGGTATTCGGCAATCTCCGTGATGGTGCTGACGCCTGAGGCGGAGTCGCGGCTAAGCTCCTGCTCGATGGCCACAAGGTCATCCCGCAGCAGCTCAAAAACCTCTTTTGCCGTTGCTATTGCCAGTGTGCTCAAAAGCTCTCCGAATCGTACAGTTCGCTAATCTCTGAAAAGAATACCTCAGGAGATCGATGGATGGGTTGAAAACCCACCTTGTCCATCCCGGAACAACGCTAATTCGTGCGGTAGTTGGTGAACTGCAATTCCAGCCCCATCTCTTTGCCGCGCAGCAGCGCGATGATGGCCTGCAGCTCGTCGCGGGCCTTGCTGGATACTCTTACGGTATCGCCCATGATGGTGACCTGCGCCTTCTTTTTTGCATCCTTCACCAGGCGAACGATCTCCTTGGCCTTTTCCACGGGAATGCCCTGCTGAAGGCTGATTTTCTGGCGGACGCTTTTGCCCAAGGCGGGCTCCAGCTTGCCGTAGGTTAGATTCTTCAGCGGGACGCCTCGCTTGACCAGCTTCTGGCAGAGAATATCCTTGACCGCTTCCAGATGATACTCTCCGTCGGATGCCAGCTGGATGGCGTCGTTGCCCTCCAGATTGACCTCCGAGTGGGAGTCCTTCAGGTCGAAGCGCTGGCGAATCTCCTTGTACGCCTGGTCGATGGCGTTGCGGACCTCCTGAATGTCCACCTTGCTTACGATGTCGAATGAATTGTCCAGGGCCATGGTTCTCACCCCCATAAATCGTTCTGCCGCTCCTGCGCGAAGGACGAATGTTGCTGATATTGTCCCCTGCACAGTACTAATATCAGTTTCCCACGTCCGGCTTGAGGTCAAACAGCCGATTAAAGTTTTTCGTTGTGATGCGGGCTATTTCCTCTTCTGAAACACTGTGCAGCCCGGCCAGCGTTTGCGCCGTAAGGCTCACCCAGGCCGGCTCGTTTCGCTTGCCGCGATTGGGCGCCGGAGCCAGCCAGGGCGCGTCAGTCTCGACAAGAACTCCGTCTAGAGGAAGGCGCGCGGCGATGTCGCGAAGCGGCTGGGCTTTGGGATAGGTCAGATTGCCGGCGAAGGAGACGAGAAAACCCAGGTTCAGCGAATGGGAGGCCTGTTCGTAGTTGCCGCCGAAGCAGTGCATGATGCCGCCGAGTCCGGTGGGCCGCCAATGGGCCTCAAGAATCTTAACAAGATCGTCCCATGCGTTGGTGGTATTGTCCGATGGCCGGCAGTGAATCAGGATGGGTCGCTTGTGGGCGGCAGTTATTTCCAGCAGGCGGACAAGGCCTTTGCGCTGGACAGCGTGAGGAGCGCCTTCGTGGTAGTAGTCCAGTCCGATTTCGCCGCAGGCGATGACCTCCGGGGCGGCCAGAAGGCTGTCGAGTTTGGCGAGAACAGCGTCGTCGATCTCGGGCGTGTTGTGCGGGTAGACGCCGGCACTTGAGTAGAGCTTGGGAATGCCCGGTTGGCCGTTGAACTGGCGGCATATATCGCGCGCCTGGTGCATTTGGGATGGTTCTTCGCCGATGCCGATGGAGAGGATGGCACCCACGCCCGCTTCGAAGGCGCGGCGCAGCATTGCCTCGCGGTCGTTGGAGTAGCGCGGGCTGTCAAGATGGGCGTGAGAATCGATCAGCACTGTGCGAGCCTCCAACGGGTCATTGCGAGATTTCCATTGTGTTCCTGCGGCCGAAGACGTCTGTCCCAACGCAGGCGCTTTTCGAGGGACACACCGCAAGCGCCTACTTCAGCCGCGCGCCCAGCGGAACTTCTTCGAGGAATCCGGCCAGCACCGGCGCGCCATCGGGCAAGGATGCGGCCAGCAACATGCCGTTTGACTCCAGGCCACGCATCATGCGTGGAGCGAGGTTGGCGACGATGACGATCTTGCGGCCAACGAGCTTCTCCGGCTCGTAGTACTGGGCGATGCCAGCCAGAATCTGCCGCTTCTCGTAGCCCAGATCAACCTCCAGGCGGAGCAGCTTATCGGCCTTGGGGATGCGCTCGGCGACGATGATTTGCGCCACGCGCAGATCGACCTTGAGCACATCGTCGATGCTGATCTTCTGTGGCTCCTGCGACCCCTGTGCTACCTGCGGTGGGGTTGGCGTGGTTGCATGAGCAGGCGCGGCGGGTACGGTTGCAGGAGAAGGAGGCGCGGCCACTGGCACAGATGCAGCCGGAGCCGGCGCGGATACGTGAGCTGCCGGAGCTTTGGCCTTTGCTGCCTTCGCTGGAGACGGAGCCGTGGTTGTGCTCGCAATGGGAGCTGAAACAGCCTTGGTCACAGTTTTTTGCTGGCTTGGAGCTTCCACAGCACTCGAACTTCTTTGATCTTCGATGTCTTGCATACGGTCGATGGCTTCCTTTTCCGCACGGGGAAAGAGTGGCGCGGGCTCGCCAAATTTTGTCCCGGCCTTCAATCCGCCCCAGGTGAGATTTGTTAAAAATGATTTCTTTGCGGCGTCGGCAATCTCGCCCTGGCCAAGCTGCCGCCAGACTTTGGCAGCAGAATCCGGCATGATGGGATAGACCAATGCAGTAATGATGCGAATGGCCTCGGCGGCGGTGGCTAGCACACGGGCTTGCAGAGCAGCGTGGTCGGCTTCGGAGCGGTCGGCTGGCTTCTTCCAGGGCGCGTTGGCGGTCAGGTAGCCGTCGGTTTCCGCGACCAAAATCCACAGAGACTTGAGCGCTTCGGAGAAGTTCAGTCCGTCGAAGGCAGGACCGAAGGCGGCGATAGTACGCTCCGCACACTCGCGCAAAGAGATTTCCGCGGAGGTTTCGGAACCGGCCTTGGGCACGATTCCAGCGAAATACTTGTGCACCATGTTGACCACGCGGCTGACCAGGTTGCCGTATCCGTTGGCGAGGTCGCCGTTGTAACGCTGGACCAAGGCATCAAAGGAAAAGCCGCCGTCCTGGCCAAAGGGAATTTCCCTGAGCAGAAAGTAGCGCAGTGCATCGGCGCCGAGAATCTCCACGACCGTCTCTGCGCGAACGATGTTGCCGCGCGATTTGGACATCTTGCCCTGGTCAAAGAGTAGCCAGCCGTTGGCCATCACCGAGCGCGGCAGCGGAATGCCGGCAGCTATCAAAAACGCCGGCCAGTAGACGCAGTGGAAACGGCTGATCTCCTTGCCGATGAGATGTAGATCCGCCGGCCAGAATTTTTCGAAGCGCGCTTTGTCCGCAGGATCGTCGGAGCCATAGCCGAGAGCCGTCATGTAGTTTGCCAGCGCGTCGAGCCAGACGTAGATTACGTGCTTTTCGTCGCCGGGAACGGGAATCCCCCAGGAAAAACTCGTCCGGCTGACCGACAGATCGCGAAGCCCGCCGCGCACAAAGGAGATGACCTCGCGGCGCGTCGACTCCGGACCCATGAAGCCGGGGTTGGCCTCGTAAAACTCCAGCAGCTTGCGTTCGAAGGCTGAGAGCTTAAAGAAATAATTCTCCTCGCTGACGGTTTCCGTCACGCGGCCGCAGTCGGGGCAGACTGTGCCGGCGGGGCCGTCTACATACAGCTCATCACTGACGCAGTACTGGCCGGTGTAGGAACCCTTATAGATGAAGCCCCGGTCGCGCAGCGTGGCAAACAACTTTTGCACGCCGCGGACGTGACGGTCTTCCGTAGTGCGGATGAAGTCGTCGTAGGTGAGCCCCAACCGGTCCCACAGTCCGCGCCACTCGCCTGCAACGGTAGTGGCAAACTCCATCGGCGTGCGTCCGGCCAGCGCAGCGGAGCGCTCGATCTTCTGCCCGTGCTCGTCGGTACCGGTGAGGAAAAACGTGTCGATTCCCAAGGCGCGCTTACGCCGCGCAATGGCGTCGCAGATGATGGTCGAGTAGGCGTGGCCCAGGTGTGGCCGCGCATTCACGTAGTAGATGGGCGTGGTCAGATAATAGCGGGCTGAGCTGGATGTAGTATTTGTCATAGGCGAGGCATTGTGCTCGATTCTCCCCTGCCGGCGGGCGGGATTCCTCAGAGCAATCTATATTCCATCTTAGGTTGCCGTACGAGGAGCGTCAATCACAGGAGCTGGCGTAATTCTGTTAGAATCGCCTTTGAAAATCAAGGATTTCTGAGGCCCATCAACGTGTACCTGGAATTGCAAAAACGGCTCGCGGAACATCTTCATGCGGTCCTGGCAGCAAAATACGATCTTCAGATCGAGACGATTCCGCTGGAGATTCCGCCGGATCTGAAGTTTGGCGAGCTGGCTACGCCCATCGCATTTGAGCTGGCCCGCAAGCTGCGAAAGGCGCCCAAGGTGATTGCGCAGGAGATTGTGGCCGCGCTGGGCCATCTTAATGGCTTTTCTTCTTTTGAAGTTGCTGGGGCCGGTTATATCAATGCGCGGCTTGATCGGGCGGCAGGCGTGCGCATGACAGCCGCGACCAAGGCCGAATCGCAGGCGGCGTCGGGAATCCATTCGCTTGTAGAGCATACCAGCATCAATCCCAATAAAGCGGCGCATATCGGCCACCTGCGCAATGCTATTCTCGGCGATACCTTCGTGCGCCTGCTGCGCGCCGCGGGGCAGAAAGTGGACGTGCAGAACTACATCGATAACACCGGCGTGCAGGTAGCCGATATAGTTGTCGGCTTTATGCACCTCGAACAGAGCGGCGTCCCGGGATTGCCATTGAGCGAACAGCACACGCTCGCAGGTATAAAGGCATTGATGGCATATCTCGCAGAGCAATCTAGGGATAATCCTGGCAATAGAGAGTTCCTGATCGACTATTACTGTTGGGATTTGTATGCCCGAGTTAATGTTTGGTACTTAGCTCTTGATGTGATTGAGCAAGATCAGGCATTGGCTACATCACGTAAACAGATTCGTCTCGATACTCTTCACCAGATTGAGGCAGGCAACAACGTAGCTTCTGAGATAGCCGAACTGATCTCGACGGCGGTCCTGCGGCGGCACCTGGAAACCATGCAGCGGTTGGGCATCGAGTACGACTTTCTGCCCCGCGAGAGCGAGATTCTGCACCTCAAGTTTTGGGAGGCAGCCTTCGAGCAGCTCAAGAAGACCGGCGTGCTCTACTTTGAGACCGAAGGCAAGAACAAGGGTTGCTGGGTGATGACGCGCCCCGGCGCGGAGACGGCGGCAGATGAAACCGACGAAGACGCAAAAGTGATCGTGCGCTCCAACGGCACGGTCACTTATGTGGGCAAGGATATTGCATATCACTTATGGAAGTTTGGCCTGCTGGGCAAGGACTTCGGTTACAGGCCGTTCTTTACTTATCCGAAGCATGAGTGCTGGATTTCGACGGAAAAGGGAGTGGAACCTCATCCGCACTTTGGCGGGGCGCAGGCTATCTACAATGTGATCGACGCGCGGCAGAGCGATCCGCAGGCCAACGTGATCCAGGCGCTGCGCGGCATGGGACATACAGAACAGGCCGACCGCTACACGCACTTCAGTTACGAGATGGTGGCGTTGACGCCGCGCTGCGCGGCCGAACTGGGCTACGAGGTCTCCGCGGAGGACATGGCGCGACCATACATCGAAGTCAGCGGTCGGAAGGGCTTCGGCGTCAAGGCAGATGATTTGATCGATAAGTTGATTGCCGCCGCACGCGCCGAGGTGGATGCGCGACAGACCAGCAGCGATGAGACGGAACGCCAGCGGATTGCCGAGCAGATTGCGATTGGAGCGCTGCGCTACTTTATGCTGAAGTTCACGCGCAACTCGGTAATCGCTTTTGATTTCAAGGAGGCGCTGAGCTTCGAGGGCGAGACAGGACCGTACATTCAATACGCCGTAGTGCGGGCGAGGAATATCTTCCGCAAGGGAGGAACAAAGCCGGAAGCGGAGTTAGCGAAGTTTGAAAGGCAAGCGAGTCAGCCAGTCAGCCAGTCAGCAAGTCAGCAAGTTAGCGAGTTATCGTCGTTGAACCTTACAACCTATCTAGATGATCCTGCCGCGGAAGATATCTGGGCGCTGTGGCTGATAGCCGCGCGGCGAACGCTGGTGCTGGAGCAGTGCATTGCAACATCAGAGCCTGCTTACCTGGCCAAACATGCCTTCCAGTTAGCGCAGGAGTTCAATAACTTCTATCACAAGCACCACATCCTGACTGAAGAAGATCCGGCGCGGAAGACGTTTCTGCTGGCGACAGCGGCGGTTGCGTTGCGCGAGCTGGTGCTGGCGCTGAGCTGGCTAGGCATTGAAAGCCCGGAGGCGATGTGAGGAAGGCTGTAAGTCGGGGCCTTCTCATGGTCAGTGGTGTTTCGATTAAGGCCCATAGATGGAGAGGTGATTGCCGTCAGGGTCATCGAAGTTAGCAACCCTCATGGTGGGCGTGATGTTTCGCGGTTCGTGGGTGAACTGGACCCCTTTCCCTAGCAGCGCTTGATAGGCGGCGGTTACGTCCTCAACAGAGAAGACAATCTCGCCAGCGCCGGCAACTTGGCCACGGACTTTGGCCGCAGGCTCGCTGAGGCACAAGGTGACCGCGCCCGCATTTAGGAATGCGAAACCAGGGATTTCACGCTGAACCTCCAGGCCCAACTTGTCGCGATAGAACGTAAGCGATTGCGTAACATCGTGAACCCCCAGCATAACAACGCTGACTTGAGAGAGCTTGAAATCCGTTTGTTCCATCTTTGGTCATCCTTTCTGCAAACTGACAATATGAAGCCCTAGTACTTCCTCACCCACTCCAGAATCGAGCGCACAGCTACTCCGCTCGGCCCTTTGGCGATGTAGGGCTTGGACTCTTCCGACCATGCCAGGCCGGCGATGTCGAGGTGAATCCATGGAGTGTCTTCGACGAAAACCTTGAGGAACTCGGCTGCAGTGCAAGCGCCGCCCCAGCGTCCGCCGGTGTTCTTAATGTCGCCGATGTCGGACTTGATCATATCGGCGTACTCCTCGCTCAGGGGCAAACGCCAGAACTTTTCGCCGGAGATAGCGAGCGCCGCGTCGAACTTTGCCCAGGCGTCTTCGTCGTTGGAAAAAACGCCGGCGTTGACGTGACCGAGCGCGACGACGCATGCGCCGGTGAGTGTGGCGGCATCGATCAGGTGGGTTGCGCCTAGTTGGCGCGCGTAGGTGAGGCCGTCGGCGAGGACCAGGCGGCCTTCGGCGTCAGTATTGATGATCTCGATGGATTTTCCGGGCTTATCCGGCGAAAATGGCATCGCAGTCTGCACGTCGCCGGGCTTTTGCGCGGTTCCGGAGGGCATATTTTCCGCTGCGCAGATAACGGCGATGACGCGTACCTTTGGCTTGAGCAGGGCGATGGCGCGCATGGCTCCGAGCATAGCAGCGCCGCCGGCCATATCGGTTTTCATCTCTTCCATTTTGTCGGAGGGTTTGATGGAGATGCCGCCGGAGTCGAAGGTGATACCCTTGCCGACCAGGCCGAGCACGGGACCGCTGGTCACACCCTTGGGCTCGTAGCGAAGGATGATCAGGGCCGGCGGCTCAGCGGAGCCCTGCGCCACGCTCAGGAATGCGCCCATCTTCAGCTCGCGCAGCTTTTCGGTGGAGTGGACCTCACAGTCGAGGTCAACTTCGGATGCCATCTGTGCAGCGCGTGCCCCAAGCAGCGTGGGCGTCAGCTTGTTGCCCGGCTCGTTTACCAGCGAACGGGCGAAGTTTTGACTCTCGCCGATGATGATGGCTTCAGCGAAGGCGGTCTGCAGCGCGGCCTTGTCGGCATTGGCAGGCACGGCCAAGGTGAAGGACTCCACGCTCTGGTCTTTGCGCTCGCTGCGATAGGTGTCGGAATCGAAGTCGCCGATGAAGGCGCCCTCGACGGCGGCTCGCACACTCGCCGTGTGGGACAACGCTTTGGAGTCGCTTTCAGGCAGGGCAAGAACCAGCTCGCGAATGCCGCGCGGCTTGATGAAGCGGACGGCGGTTCCGGCGGCAGAACGCACGGTGTTGGCGTTGACTTTTGTCTGCTTGCCCAGGCCAACGAGGAGAAGGCGCCTGGCGGCCAAGCCCGCGGGGGCATGCAGTAGAGCCGTCTCGTTGGCGCCTGCCTTGAACTCGCCGCTGGTCAGAACAGCGGCAGCAGCGACCTGTACGGTCGGATCGGCGGTCATCAGAACAGGCTGGGGCTTGGCATCGGCGGCTTTATCGGTCTGGGTGTCGAAGGCCAAAACGGCAAGGAGCTCGGATTCGATTTTGGCAAGGGGAGCAAAAGAGAGTTGGGTCCGCATAGAGACCATTATTTCATTTTGAAGGGCGGGGGCGGGGCACCCGCGACACTGAGGAGAGGGATAGGCACTTACCGCCCCATTTTGTGCTTACTGGCATTGACCGCGGCGCGGGCATCGCGGTCAGCCTCGCGGCGCTTTTCCGTCTCGCGCTTGTCCCAGTCCTGCTTGCCCTTGGCCACTGCCAGTTCGCATTTGACCCGGCCGTTGCGGAAGTAAAGCCGGGTGGGGATGAGCGTGTGACCCTTGATCTGCGTCTTGGAGAGTAGCTTGCGAACTTCTGTCTTGTGCAGGAGCAGCTTGCGAGTGCGCGTGGCGTCGTGGTTGGAGATGTTGCCGTGGGAGTAGGGGCCAATATGCAGGTTGAGGAGGAAGGCTTCGCCGTTCTGGATTAGGCCGTAGGAGTCCTTGAGGTTGGCCTTGCCCTCGCGAATGGACTTGACCTCGGTGCCGCGAAGGCTGACGCCGGCTTCAAACTTTTCGAGGAGGAAGTAGTTGTGGCCGGCCTGGCGATTATGAGCGGCGTCCCGCTCGCCCGAGGCAACCGGGTCGCGGGGCTTGGTAGACTTTTGCGGGCCGGGGCTGGCGGGTCGGGCGATCACATGGCTGGATTGGCGGGCCATCGGCAAGGCTCCTCGAATCTCAATCCTAGCATTGGCACGGTTTTGTTAGAATGAGGCATTGTTGAATGAATAGATTCACCCATGAAAGTTGCGTCAAGATGCGCGTCTGGGGCAGCCAAGGCAGCCCCTATGAGCCCGATGAGCAGTGTGGTCAAGTGAAGACGACGGGGAGTTCGATGAAAAGCCGCATTCAAGCACAGGCCGCCTCCAGATCCGTTTTTTCAGGAACTATTTTCCGAATAGCGCTTCTTGCTGTTTTGGCTATCTTCAGCCTGTCGTGCGCAGCCCTGCATGCTCAGTCAGCCAACACATTCTTCAAGCGCGGCCAGACCGCCGAGGCACGCGAAGACTACGACGCAGCCTTTGACAACTACCAGAAAGCCTACGCCAAGGCTCCCAAGGACTTGCACTTCCGCGCCGCCATGTATCGCGTTCGGATTACCGCTTCGGCCACGCACGTTACCAAGGGACAGAAGCTGCTGGATGCGGGCAACGAGCAGGGTGCGCTGTCAGAGTTTTTGCACGCCACCGAGATCGACCCCAGCAACGAGGCCGCGCTGCAGGCCATCGCCCGGGTGCGAAAGAAGCACGGAGAGATAGCCCCAGTCTCCGAGACCAGTCTTATCCAGCCCGTGGGCAAGGAGGAGAACCTGGAAACCATGGCCCCTCCGGCTGTCCTGCGACCGGTCTCCAACGAGCCGCTCACCCTGCACATCCAGGAAGACGCCAAGATGGTCTACCAGGCTATCGGCAAAGCCGCCGGCGTGAATGTACTGTTTGACCCGGATTACACCTCCAAGCGCATCCAGGTGGATTTGAACAACGTCTCACTGCTCGATGCGCTGCGCATTGTGGGCACCATCTCCAACACCTTCTGGAGGCCGGTCACCGAGAACACGCTTTTTGTGGCTGCCAACACCCGCGCCCGCCACACCGAGCTTGATGAGCAGGCTGTGCAGACCTTCTATCTGTCGAACGCCTGGCAGCAGAGCGACCTGACCGACGTCAATACAGCCATTCGCAATCTGATGCCCAACGTAAAGGCCTTTGGCGTGCCCAGCCAAAATGCCATCGTAGTTCGCGGAACTCCCGATGAGTTGCTGCTGGTGCAAAAACTCATCAACGACCTGGATAAGGCACGCCCGGAGGTGGTGGTGGACATCGCCGTCCTGGAGGTGAGCAAGAACTGGGAGAGAACCCTGGGCATCGCCTGGCCCAGCAGCGTGGGAGTCGCGCTGCAGCCGCCCAACAGTAGCTCCTCCACCACTACGACGGGCACGACGACGGGTACGTCCACCAGTACGATCAGCCCATCGCTTTACGACCTGGCCCACCTGAAGGCCACGGATTTTGCGGTCACGGTGGGTTCGGCCACGGCCAACCTGCTACTGACCGACACCAATACAAAAATTCTGCAGAACCCACGCATCCGGGCCACCGACGGGCAGAAGGCGGTGATGAAGATCGGTTCCAAGATTCCCATCGCCACCGGCTCCTACCAGACGGGCGCCGCCACTGCTCTGGTGAGCTCGTTAGTCAACACACAGTTCCAGTACCAGGACGTGGGCGTGAATATCGAGATGACGCCCACTGTCCACTTCGACCGCGACGTCACGCTGAAAATCAAGATCGAGGTCACCTCGCAGAGCGGCTCTGTGACCATCAGTGGCGTGACCGAGCCGATCATCAGCCAGCGCACCGTGGACCACGTTATCCGTCTACGCGAGGGCGAGGCCAGCATCCTGGGCGGCATTCAGAACAAGCAGGAGTCACAGACTAGGACCGGCATTCCCGGGCTGAGTTCGATTCCCGTCCTCTCCTACCTCTTCAGCTCCAAGGATCACACCATTCAGGACGACGAGCTGGTCTTCCTGGTGGTGCCGCACGTGGTTCGTTCGCAATCTCTGGAGCAGTTGAACCTACGCACTGTCGACACCGGCGCCGGTACATCGATTGAGTTGCGCCACACCCCAGCTGAAGGCGCCAGTCCGAGTCCAGAAGCGAAGCCTGCACCCAGCCCGGCGACCCCGGCGCGCCCGATTTCCAGCACCAAGCCCAACGTAGGCACGGTGCCCGGACAAAGCGCTCTAGCCGCTGCCCCGACCGCGCTGGACCAGTTGCACCAAGCCGCGGAGACCACCGGAAACCCGGCACCGGCTAACCCGCCAACATCTGCGCCTTCACAGTCCAACGTGAAATTCGCGCTGATTCAGCAGCCCGCGCAGGTGGCCCCCGGCGCCACCTTCCAGATCTCTGTGGTGCTGTCCGGAGGAATAGATATCGCTTCTGTCCCCTTGCAGATTTCCTACAATCCAACCGCACTTTCATTGCTCAATGTGGACAATGGTGATTTTCTGGGCCGCAACGGACAGGCGGTAGCGCTGGTGCACCGCGACGACGGGCCCGGCACTATCAACATCAACGCTTCCCTTCCACCGGGAGCGGCAGGCGTAAACGGAGCAGGGGTGGTCTGCGTACTCACCTTCCAGGCAAAGGCAGCCGGAGAGAGCGTTGTCGCCATTGCCCGGCCCAGCGCGGTCAACAGCTCTCAGCAGTATTTGACAGCCGACGGCGCGCACATCAACATTCAGGTGAAGTAAGCCAGTGAGGCTCGTAGCGATGAAGGAGGCCCGGCTAATCCGCACTGTCCGCCACGGCGAGCGCGGACTTACGCTGGTCGAGTTGATTGTGACCGTGGCGATTCTCGCCATCCTCGCCTCAGTCGCCTTGCCCGTGGCTCGCTTCCAGGTAAAGCGCCAGAACGAGCGCTTCCTGCGCTACGATTTGTGGATGATGCGTGACGCAATCGACAAATATAAAGACGCGGCCGACAAAAACGCATTCCAGGTGAAGCTCGACAGCCAGGGCTATCCGCCCGACCTGGAGACGCTGGTCAATGGCGTCGATATACAGGGGAAAAAGGTGAAGTTCCTGCGCCGTATTCCCGTAGATCCTATGACCGGCAAGGCGGAGTGGGGATTGCGCTCCATGCAGGACGATCCAACTTCGACCTCCTTCGGCGGGCAAAGCGTCTTTGACGTGTACACCAAGTCCACAGGCACGGCCCTGGATGGAACAAAGTATTCTGATTGGTAGTATGGAAGCGGAGCTAGCGGGTAAACCGCTGAAACAGAGGATTCAGTGAGCAGGATTCGCAAACAGGACGCGGGTTTTACACTAGTCGAGCTGATCGTCGTGATGTCGATTATCAGCATACTACTGCTGATAGCCGTGCCCCGCTTCGCCAGCGCTATCAAGATGGCCAAGGAAGCGGTGCTCAAGGAAGACCTGCATGTGATGCGGGCGGCCATCGACTCCTATACCATGGACAAGCAGAAGGCCCCGCAGTCGCTCGACGACCTTGTCACGGATGGTTATCTCAAGGCGGTCCCCGAGGATCCATTTACTCATTCCAAGGACACATGGGTTACGGATTCGAACGGGGCGCTGTACTCGGTGGACCAGACCGAACCCGGCATCGACGACGTCCACTCAGGCTCGCAGGAGCTGAGCTCCGGCGGACAGGCGTACTCCACCTGGTGAGCGCCGCGCTGTCTTCGCCGGGCATACCATTATGAATTCCATAACCACCAACCCGCCCGCAGAGCTTGAATTTGCCCTGCAGGTTGAGCGGTACTACGCTGGGCTCATCGTGGCCGAGGGCAAGAACGCGGATGCGGAACATGGCCTGGGCGGTAAGCTCCTCTTTGCGGGAAAGCTCGATGCCAATGCCCGCGCCCTGCTGGTGGCAGCCAACATCGCCGGCGCAGCTTCACTGGCTGTCTCGGCAGATGTAGCCAACGGTAAGCAGGCTATTCGCGACGGCGTCGTGGACTTTCTTGTCACATCGCTCGATGAGGCCCTGCGAATTCTGAAAAACGAGATTCGCAAGCGAACCACGGTTGCCGTCTGCGTGGCCCTGGAAGCTCAAACACCGGAAGATGATTTTGCTCGCCAACTGCTTCAGCGCGGCGTGCTGCCCGATTTGCTGCCGACACGCTCCGCGTCCGCGCCGGAGTTCGCCGCCTTCCTCAGCCAGGGTGCGCGCCCGGTGGTGGCCATCCATCCCGATGCAAACCAGGTACTCCTCGCCTGGAGCGTCGCGGATGCGCCGGCACAATGGATGCCCAAACTCGACGCCCTCGCTCAAGATTGCCTTATCTCTGATCCGAGTCCAGCCGCCGCGTCGGCTCGCCGATGGCTACGCCTCGCCCCGCGCTACATGGGCCGGATGACACAGGGCCTGCGCCTGCTGCGCTGCAATGAAGTGATCGCCAAAAATTTCATTGAAGGTGTGCGCGAACAGGTGGAACGCGGGGAGATTGGCGTTGCCGTCGAGATCACGGTAAGCCGTAATGGGAAATCGGAGAAGTACAGCTTCACGCCGCAGGCTCCCAAACACGCTGACTAGCCGTCCGCCGCCTCAATCCGCGCCCAAAGTTCCTTCACTCCATAACCAGTTTTGGCCGAGACAGGCAGAATCGTGTCCAGTTCCAAACCCTGTTTCAACGCGAGCAGGTTGCGCGTGCGTTGATTGCCGCTGAGGCGGTCAATCTTTGTGGCCACCACGATAAACTCGCGTCCCGCGGCCCGGAGCCAATCGATCAACTGCCGGTCGCTCTGCTGCGCGGGGACATTCGAGTCCACCAGGCAGACGCACAACTTCAGCGTCGAGCGCATTGCCAGATAAGGCTCAATGAACGACGGCCATGTGGCGGAGATAGACCTGGAGATCTTTGCGTAGCCGTAGCCGGGAAGGTCGGCAAAGACAAGCTTCGACCGGCGGCTCGAGTCCAATAACGCAAAAAAGTTGATGGCGCGCGTGCGTCCCGGCGTCTGCGAAACTTTGGCCGCCTTTTCACCCACCAGCTTATTCAGCAGGCTCGATTTGCCCACATTAGAGCGCCCCAGAAAAGCGATCTCCGGCACATCTGTCGCGGGAAACTTCGCCGCCGCCAGGGCCGAAAGCAGAAATTGTGTTGTGTAGCGCATAGAGTGAGCAAATGAATAGAACTGCTACGAGGATACAGCACAGTCAGCGAAATAAGCACAGCAACGCTGAGGACACTGATTGCAGCGGCATTGCGGGCAAATGTCCCCATTCCGATGGTTACCCCGCTCGTTGTACACTCTTTTCTTATGGAAACCACAGGTTGCGGTACAGCAATTGTTACGCCCTTCAGGGCAGACGGATCGATTGACGAAGCGGCGCTGAAGGCGCTGGTGAACTGGCAGATTGAGTCGGGCATCGACTTTCTGGTGGCTTGCGGATCAACCGGCGAGGCAGCCACGCTGGACGAGGACGAGTGGCTGAGGGCGGTGGGCCTGGTGGCGGAGACGGCTGCCGGCCGCGTGCCGGTGTGGGCCGGCTGCACGCAGAACAACACTCGTACGTTGGTGCGAATGGCCAGCAAGCTGAAGCAGGTTCGCGGCGTGGCCGCAGTGCTGTCGGCCAATCCCTACTACAACAAGCCTTCGCAGGAGGGCCAGTTCCAGCACTTTCTCGCCCTAGCCAAGGCCGTCGACCCTCTGCCCGTGGTGATCTACAACATCCCCGGGCGTACCGGCGTGAACCTTGATCCGGGAACGGTTGTTCGCCTGGCCGAGGCTGCGCCCAACATCCAGGCCGTCAAGGAGTCCAGCGGCAAGCTGCCGCAAATTGCCGAGTTGGTGCATCTGCTGCCTGCGGGCTTCAAAGTCTTCAGCGGCGATGACAACATGGCTCTGGGCTCGATTGGCGTGGGCGCCAAAGGACTGGTCAGCGTGGCCTCGAACGAAATTCCGACCGAGATGAGCCGCATGATTCACGCGGCGTTGCGCAACGACTGGGCCGAGGCGCAGAAACTGGAACGGCGTTATGCGAAGCTGATCGACGCCAACTTCTGGGATTCGAATCCCTGCCCGGTGAAGACGGTGCTTTCGCTGATGGGCCGCTGCACAGACCATGTCCGCCTGCCGCTGGTTCCTCCCTCGGCGGCCACGCGGCAGAAGCTGGAGCAGGTGGCCGGCGAATACGGGCTGCTCAAGAAGTGAGCCTGCTCAGAGGACAGAAATCAGGGAGCAGAAGAGAAGCTCGATCAGAAAAGCTCAGCCACCGGTGGAAATGTAAGCAACAGGCTCAAGCCGAGCAGAACAAGCGCGATGGCGTTAATGCGTCCCAAGGCTACGTTGCGTTTTCTCCAGCGCCAATCCAGGATTCCCCATGCAATCAGCCAGACAAGAATGGCCGACGTGGTTACGCCGGAGAGAGGACCCGTTGGCTTATAGAAGATGAAAAGGTTTTTGAGGAAGGCGGATTTGTCCACCGCGACGGCCAGGACTCCAACCATGAACGCGCCGATGCCGGCGGAGAGAATGGCTGCCGCACCGGAGCCATTCGGCAGGACGACCGAGGTTGCGGGGATCGGGGGATCTTGTTTCTTCACTATTATTCTCCCTGCATAAGATGAATGAGTTGGCCGCCCTCGACGGGCGCGTGTTTTACTAACATGGCGCCAAAGAAACCGGCGATGCCGGCGGCAAGAAACGAAACCAAAGTAAAACACAGGACCGCTACACGAAGCTGAGGATGTTTTCTGAGGTCTCGGCCGTATCGAATGACAACGGCGGCCGCCATGGTGATGGAGATAGGCACGAGCCACGCAATATGCTCTTTCCACTCCATCCCGAGAGAGTGCCAACCGCTGGTAGCCGGATTCGATTGGAGCAACTTCTGGGGAAATGCGGCTAGATTTATAGCTCCCGCCGGAGCAGCAGCGCGATACCAGGGATAGATGATGTATGCGCCGGTAAGGACCGTTAGCCAGGCAAGCACAGACATGGCGACAAGATAGACCTTGAGAAAGTTATCGTCCTCCGAAGCGAGGGGATTTGCCGCTTTGGGGGAGTAGCGACGATAGAGCTCAACCAGCGCACCGGAACAGGCGAGCAGATAGAGAGCGCCGAATCCCAAGCCGTGGATGAGTGTCCACAGGCTGCGTTCCGTGATTTCCATTGACTGACCTCCTGTGCTGGTGGACCTCGGGATAACTTGCAAGCCGCGAAATCTTCAATATCCATTCAAGTTGTGCCGCCCGGATAACAAAGCATTTTCGACGGCCTTCTTCTTTTCATCTTTTCCCCAGGTCCAATACAGGCCAAGGTAGGCGTAGTTCTCCGTCTGCCCAGCGATGGAGTGGCCGTAGGCGAAGAGCAATTGATGGTCGGGATTTTTGAAGTGGTAGTAGCCGCCGGCGTCAATCATGGTGGAAACTTGTGTTTGCGCCGCGGCGAAACCCTCCCGCCCATGGGCGAAGACCTCGGCGCCCAGTTCCAGCCGTTTGTTCATCACACGTTTCACAAGCCATGCAGTGTAAGGAAAATCACGGAATTGTGTTTGCGGGACGACCTGATAGCCGCCGCCGCCATCGAAGGTCCAGGGGCCGATGTTCTTTTGCAACCAGAGGGGGAGCTTGTACCAGACCTTGCCAACGCCGAGGCCGTTGGTGTCGTTGCCGGTGGGCATCTCAAACATGGTGAAGCTGCCGATTTGGGGAACGTGTTTCGACTCCTTGATGAAGGCGATCTTCGCGCCCAATTCCATATCTGTAAGTCCAAAGGCGCTGGGACCGACGCCACCGGGCAGATAGATGGGATTGTTGGATGGAACGACCGCTCCCCAAGGCAGAATGGCGTGAAGCTGCACTCTGGGAATAGCTCCCCAGTTAAACTCAACGGCCGGACCCGTCGAGTCGAGTTCCGCCGTAGTGCCATCCATTGCGCCAAAGATGTAGAACTCATAATGATGCAGGTCGACCGGCACCGGGTCGTCAGTTTGAAAAGGCGGACCCTGCGCCCACAGCCTTGGGACGGCAAGCAGGCAGAGCAGGATCAGACTTAGCCGGGAGCAATTGATGGGGTGGTGCATCGACACTCCTTGATTCGGAACCGGAATCGGAGGCAGAAATAGGTGGCGCTTTGGACAGCGGTAAGAACTGTTTTTTGTAATCCACCGAGGTAGGCACGCCGAGACTACATCTGCTAATTCAGGGATGAATCGTGCTAGGGGTAGGATGCAAATTGTGTGGATTGCGATAGCTGGCACCCATTCGTTTACCGAAGGCGTAGATGTGCGCGACCAGCCATAACTGAGATACTGGGACATGCTTTCCGCGCTCATTCCTGAAATCGTATTGCTGGCCGGGTTGTTTCTGGGCTTTTCCGCTTTCTTTCTCGCCGCGGTTCTGGTTCACGAAGCCGGTCATATTCTGGGAGGGCTCCTATGTGGCTTCCGAATCAACGCAGTGAAGATTGGGCCAGTCAATATTCGTTTGCTTCCTTCGATCCAATGGACATGGCAATGGAATAGATTCCTCAGCGGCTTTGTACTGGTACAGTTTCGCAAAATGCCTGGGCCATGGGCCATATGGCAATGCTCTGTCCTTTTTCTCGCTGGTTCTATTGTCAATATAAGTGTCTCGTTTCTTGTATTTCCGTTTGCAGTCCGCGATAACGCGATCGCCAATATTTACGCTTTCTTCATTCTGATTTCGATATTCGTAGGCGTAATTCAACTAATCCCGTTTGACTTCAAAGGGCATCGAAGCGACGGCGCCAAGCTATATTCGCTTCTCTTCAACAAGACAAAGAGAAACGAATTGATTTTTTGGCACAGCCTCCAAGCGCGCGTTCGCGAAATGAAAGAACTCGCGCGTGATCGCCGATTGCAAGAGGTTCTTAGTAAGATAGAAGAGTTTATCAGCGGAACTGAGCGCAATCCGAGCTTCAGAGGGGAAGCTCCATGGATAGAAGATGTCTACAAACTCCGGGATAGACTTAAACGGCAACAATCGGGAGCTGTTGCCACCCCTCCTGAAATCACAACCAACTTCGATTAGCCCACCAGCACCTTTTTCACCATCTCGCTGACCACGCGGCCTTCGGCGCGTAGGTTCTTGGCTTGTAGTTTGGCCTGCACGGCTTTCATCACCGCGCCCATTTCTTTTGGGGTGGGTTTCAGGCCGGTGGCGGCGGCGACTTCGGCGACGGCTTCGGAAACGAGAGCGGCGAGGGCGGCTTCGTCGAGAGCCTTAGGCAGGAACTCCTCGATTACGGCGATCTCGGCGGCTTCTTTGGCGGCCAGCTCGGGGCGGTTGCCCTTGGTGAACTGCTCGATGGAGTCGCGGCGCTGCTTGATCATGGTGGCCAGGGCCTGCTGCTCCTCGGCGGAAGTGAGAGCTTCCCGCTTCTCGATGACCTTATTCTTGAGGGCGTTTTTGATGAGGCGCAGGGTGGTAGTGCGCGTCGCGTCATGGGCCTTCATGGCGGCGATGACCTGCTGATTGACCTGGGCTTCAAGTGCTCCTGCTTCGGGCATAACCTTCATTCTAATCCTGCACCTGGCACCTGCGGTGCGGCCAAACGCTCGCTTATAGCTCGCAGGAGCTTTCATGCCCGATAATCAGCCTTCCGGGACAATGCATCTCAATTCGGTTCCGTCTTTTCAGGCGCAAGTCGATCGAAATGAATCAGAAAATGAAAACCAGGCTCCGTCATTGAAGTGTCGAGAGCTTTGCCGTCTGCAGTCATCTTCCCAGCGAAGATTGCCGTACCGATGGTAATAGAGAGCTCGCGCGAAGCCTGATCGTAAGAGACTTTGCTTGCCAGCGCACCTTTGAATTGCTCATCCGGACAATCGAGAAGGGCCATCAAGCCGTCTTCGGTATTGTGGATGTGAAAGATAAAGTGGACTTTGAGACCTCCTCCTTCGTCTTCCACGCCCGCCCAATCGCCGTCGAAAACGGTGGGCGGAGCCGGCTTGGGGATCTTCGCCTGCCAGGTTATGCGTTTGAAGTTAAGCGGCCACGAGCCTTCCTGTGTCCAAACGCCGGTCATCTCGGAGGTCGATTCGTCGACTTTCGCCTCATAGGATGAGACCTTGTATTCAAGAAGGTCGTGATTGCTGTTCGGCTTCCAATAAAAGAATCGAAGGATCAGACGACTGCCGTCGAACGAACCACCGATTGCGGGAATACCAGATACCTTCTGGTCGATATAGTCCATGAGCGCCGTCATCTTTCCTTCGGGTGTCGTGTTCATATGAAGCACCAGATGGTAGACGGTGCCTTGAACCATCAAAACGCCATCCCAGTCGCCAGCAAGCGGGAAAGTGGCAGTACCGGATTGTGAACTGGCTAGAGGAGAGAGAAGTCCCCATCCGAGCAGCATTGCACGCAGAAAGATCGCCTTCATGCAGTTTCTCGCCTTCGAACAGCTCAATCATAATCCAGAATCGCCGCGAGACACCTTGTTTGCCGCCAACATTGAATACAACGTCCGGATGCCAAATAATGTATCGAAAAGTCCGGCCAGAGATTGCATCGCGGTCCAGCAACGGCCACCCTATTTGATCAATAGCTGAATGCCCATGCCGCCATAATGGACAGTGGAATGATGCCAAATCGCCGACGTGCTCGGTTCCTGAAACTGGAGAATCGCACCGGCCCTGGTGGATGGATGAGGCGGCTTGGACTCGGTTCCCAGGGATGCACTTCGCTCCGGCCTGGGCTATTTTCATACTCTCCTTCCAGGAGGATGGAGATCGGGGGCCCAAAATGGCACACCGGAAGATTTCCACAGAAAATATAATCACATTAACCACAATATTGTGTATTCTGTGATTGACGGATGGCCGTGGGGAGGCTGGATCGGATCTGGGTTGCGACGAACCTGTCCGACGCTGGTTGAAGGTCCGGATTCCCCATATGGCCCCGTCGAAAACGAGGAGAGAGCCATGATCCGCAAGACACGCCTGTTTACCCCCGGCCCGACGCCACTGCTACCGGCAGCCCAGTTTGCCATGGCGGCGGCTGACATGCATCACCGCACGCCGGAGTTTCGCGCGCTGTTTCAGAAAGTGCTCGCCCAGTTAAAGGTTTTTGTGGGCACGCAGAATGATGTGCTGCTGCTGGCGTGTTCGGGAACGGGGGCGATGGAAGCATCGGTCTCGAATTTAACTTCGCCGGGCGACCGTGTGCTGGTGCTGACAGCGGGCAAGTTTGGCGAGCGCTGGGTGGAGTTGGCCAAGGCCTTTAGCTGCGTGGTGGACGTGGTGGAGAAGCCCTATGGCCAAACATTCAACATCGCCGAAGTGAAGGCGGCTCTTATGCCGCAACACAAGGCCGTGTATATGCAGGCCTTAGAGACCTCGACCGGAGTGAGCCACGATGTGGAGGCAGTGGCCAGGCTGGTCAAGGGAACGGAGACGCTGCTGATTGTGGACGGCATCACCGGGTTGGGAACGCAGACGTTTGACGTGGACGGCTGGGGAATCGACGTGCTGATCGGCGGCTCTCAGAAGGCGGTGATGATTCCGCCCGGCCTCGCTTACCTGAGCGTAAGTGAGAAGGCCTGGAAGGCGATGGAGGGGGCGAAGAACCCGAGATATTATTTTGATCTGCGCAAGGAGCGCAAGAACGCGGTGAAGGGCGAGAGCGCGTACACGCCGGCGGTGGCGCTGATTGCCGGGCTGGGCGCTGCTCTGGATTACATTGCCGGACAGGCAGGCGGCGATCTGGAAAAGGGCCGCATCGCGCTCATCGACAATGCGCAGGTGAATGCGGCGGCCACGCGAGCTGGCCTTTTGGCGCTGGGCTTCACGCTCTTTGCGCCGGCGTCGCCGTCAGCCGCGGCGACGGCGGTGCTCGTGCCGGAGGGGATGGATTCAAGCGTGGTTGTGAAGGCGCTGAAAGCAAAGTTCAGCCTGGTGACGGCCAACGGACAAGGGTCGATGCAGGGCAAAATCTTCCGCGTAGCACATTTGGGATTTTTCGATTACCTGGACACGGTGGCTTTTCTGGGCGCAATGGAGCACATTGCGAAAGATGTATTGGGGCTGCCGGTGAAGTATGGGCAGGCGGTGGCGGCAGCGCAGGAAGTGTATGCGAAGGCAGCTAAACAGTGAAGAAGTGAAAAAGTGAACGGCCCTCACTGAGGATTCGCTGCTGAATCATTCTGTCGCTGTATTGGTTCACTCATTCACTTATTCACTCGTTCACTGTCCACTGATAGCCAGGAGCTGCAATTTTATGTCTGAGTTGAGTTTTGGGGAGAAGCTGCTGATCGCACGGAAGCAGCTTGACCTCTATCAATATGAGATGGCAGAGCGGCTGGGTGTGCATGCCAACTCGCTTACGAAGTACGAGCGGGGAGAGGGCAAGCCGCATGCAGCGGTGGTGCGGATCTTCGAAATGCTGTGCGAGCAACACAACATTCGCTTTGACGAGTATGAGGCCGCACGAAAAGGACAGGGAGGAAAGATGAAGATCGTTCTGGCGGAAAAAGTTTCCGTGGCGACGTTGGCCGTGTTTGCAGCCGAACCGGGTTGGGAGGTTGTGACGCACGATCAGTTGCCGCAGGGGTTGGCGGCGGCACTGGTTGATGCCGATGCGCTGGTGGTGCGCAGTGCAGTGCAGGTGGACGATGCACTGATGGGGAGCGCGCCGAAGCTGCGGGTGATTGGCCGCGCAGGGGTGGGCGTAGACAATATCGACGCCGATGCGGCGACACGGCGGGGCATTGTGGTGATGAACACGCCGGGCGCGAATGCAGTGGCGGTGGCCGAGCTGACCGTGGGGCTGATGCTGGCGCTGGCGCGCAAGCTGCCGGCGGCGAACACGACCATGCATGCCGGCAAGTGGGAGAAGAAAAGTTTGCAGGGAGCGGAGCTGCGCGGCAAGACGCTGGGCATTCTGGGGCTGGGGCGGATTGGGCTGGAGGTTGCCAGGCGTGCTCGCGGCTTTGGCCTGGAGATTCTCGGCAGCGATCCGTTCGTCTCGGCGGCCGTGGCGCGCGAAAACGGCATTTTTCTGGTCTCCTTGGACGAGCTTTTTGCCAAAGCCGACTATCTGACGCTACATGTGGGTCTGACGCCGCAGACAACGGGCGTGATCAACGCGAAAACATTAGCCGCGATGAAGAAAGGTGTGCGCATTATCAACTGCGCGCGAGGGGAGCTGATTGATGATGCGGCGCTGGTTGCCGCGCTGAAGAGCGGACAGGTGGCGGGCGCGGCGCTGGATGTTTTCTGCGAAGAGCCGCCGAAGAACTCGCCCTACGCCGAGTTGGAAAACGTAATTCTGACGCCGCACATCGCCGGCTCGACGGCAGAGGCGCAGGAGGCGGTGGGCGTGCAGATCGCCATGCAGGTGCGCGATTATCTCAAGCTGGGAGTGGCGCAGAATGCTGTGAATCTGCCGTCGCTGAGCCACGAGGAGTACATTGCCCTGGCGCCGTACATCGACCTGGCCGAGCGGCTGGGCAGCTTTCTGGCGCAGGCGGGCAAAGGCGGCATTGAGTCGATTGATCTGTCCTATGGCGGCATGCTGACTGATGCCAAGACGGAGCTGGTGCGCAATGCGGCCATCGCGGGACTGCTGGCAGGCTCGGAGAATGTGAACCGCATCAACGCGGCGTCGGTGGCTGAAGAGCGCGGCATTCGCGTGCACGAGGAGAAGCAGGAGTCGCATCGCGGCGGCGCAGCCTCGGTACTGACCATTGAGCTGCATACCAGCACGGGATCAAGCCGTGCCAGCGCCACCGTGATCCACGGCGAGCAGCCGCGTCTGCTGGAGTTTGACGGCATCGACATTGAGACGCCGCTCGAAGGCAACTTGCTGGTCTGCCGCAACCTGGATGTGCCGGGCGTGATTGGGCGGATTGGCACCATCCTGGGCGAGAAGGGCGTGAATATCGCCAACTTCGCGCTTGGTCGCGAGCGAGCTGGAGCAAAGCCGGTGAAGGCGCTCTCCGTGGTGCAGGTGGATGCGCCGGTCTCCGCCGCGGTGCTGGAGGCGCTGATGAGCATCGAGGCGCTGCTGGAGGCAAAGTTGGTAAAGCTGCCGGAGGCGGGGTACTAGCTACCAGTTGAATGCTATGATTTAGCCATGATTCATGGTAAACGTGAATTGCTTGCCCACTGTCTGTTTTGGAGTGGCATCGTGCCCATTCTTAAACGGCTCCGTCAGCGCGATATTCTGCTAGTTTTGGGTTACCATCGGATTGGTAATCGCGACGAAGCACTCTTCGATCCTGACCTTTATTCCGCTACTGCGGACCAACTAGATTCGCAAGTTGCCTACCTGAAACAATATTACTCATTGGTTACCCTAGATGAAGCCTTGGAATTCGTCAACGGTACCCACCGGGCTAGATCACCACGTTGTAAAGTTTTGATAACTTTTGATGACGGGTATTTGGACAATTACGAACTGGCATTTCCTATCTTGCAGTCGCATGGTGTGCAAGGCGTCTTTTTTCTCGCCACAGAGATGGTTGGCTCAACACAGATTCCTTGGTGGGATTTCATTGCATACAAGTTGCGGATGTCGGAAAATAGCAGATTCTTTCTAGATTACCCTCATTATCTGGCTGTCGATATCAAGGCCAACGGTTTTGACAAGAGTCTGCGCGACGTTCTGTACCTTTATAAAAGTCCCATAAATACAGATCACACACGATTTATTAACGATCTAAAAGAGCAAACAAAGGGAGAAGACCCGGCAGTAGGACGAAGACAATTCCTTAACTGGGATGAAGCTAAAGAAATGTTAAACGCAGGCATGGCATTTGGATCACACTCGCATTCGCACCGAATGCTGAGTCAGCTAAGTGTTGAGCAGCAGCAGCAGGAGTTAACCCAGTCTCGAGCAATTTTTCAAGAACAACTCGGCATTTGTGCGGATACTATCGCTTATCCGGTTGGAATCCGGAGCAGCTATACGGAGCGGACCCAGAGGTTAGCACAGGAACTGGGATACCGCGCGGCTTTTTCATTTCACGGAGGAGTGAACCGCCCTGTATGTATACAACGCTACGCTTTATCTCGAGTCAGCATTGGGGATGAGAGCTGGACACGCTTCCGTGTTCAGACTTCAATCTGTAGCTTAACCGCGCGATACTGGCCCTGATGTTATATCTGATAATCAGATTGGTTCGTCGTATACAGCAAGAGGCGATTATAAACATATGGCTTATGAGCTAACTAAACTAGATTCTGCATGGAATGCAGCACGAAACGGAGGAAGTTATCTTATGGAAGTTACTCGAGCTGAGGCCAAACAGCAAGAGGCAATTGCTGATTTGTTGAAATCGACCTTTTCTTTGTCGTCGCCTTTTTTATCTGCGGAATTCCTGCGCTGGAAACTCTTTCCCTTGTCATCAGGCTCGGAAGGGAGCAGGAGTTATGTAATCAGCGAAGGAGGAAATATCCTAGCCCATATTTGTGAATGGCCTATTTCTTTTCTTTCCCCATCCGGCCCAGTTACCACCGGCTTTTTCATTGATTGGGCTGCTCGCCCGGAAGCAAAAGGAACTGGAAGACAATTATTTCAATATGTATTGCAAAAATATGAGACCGCGATAACAATTGGGGGTACTACAAAGGCGCTACCGATATATCCCAAGTTAGGCTTTCAGCATTACGGTACATTGGACGAATTCGCCTTAGTGACTCGGCCATGGCTCCAACACTGCGGTCGCCCCAAGCTGCAAAGAACAGAGTGGCGTGAAATAGCTCGTCTTGCACGTAATTCCATTTGGAGTTTGAAAGCTCTCAGAATCTCGGAGACGGATTGGACAAGTAAAAAAGTCAACAAGGCGTACGATTTGCCGGAGAGCGCATTTCGCGTCAAGACCTCGACATTCTGTTTGGGGATAAGATCAGCGGCGTGGCTGCAATACATTGTGGAATGTCCTTTGATGAAATGTAGCCTATTCATTCTTTTTAAGGGATGTAATCCGCGTGGTTATTTCCTGCTCAATCAAATTGCCAGCCAATGCAGAATTATTGATCTTGCAGTAGATTCAGATGTGCAACAAGATTGGGAGGGAGCATATCGTGCCGCTGTTATCAGCGCTCTTAAACAGAAGGAAGTGAGTGAAATCGTTGCGATCTCTTCCCTGCCATGGCTTTCTGAGATATTGCGGAATATAGGCTTTCAACATCGCAAGCAAGATCTGGTGCTTATCTACGATCCCGCCAAGAAACTGATTGGCGGTCCACCGCTTCACATACGAATGGCGGATAACGATGCTTGCTTTTTGTACGAAGAAAAGTATCCGTTTCTAACATGATACCTATGGGCCGATACATCCGCCTGGCTTCAGTAATTCGTATTTACTTGAGAATAACCGCAGATCACGTAGCACCGTGTACCTGCGGATCGCGATGGGAGAATTCCTAAAACCAGTTTCGCCTAGAGCCAGGGCCGTCGGTTGGATTGATACAGAGGTGGAAGATTGGATCGCTCACCAGATAAAGGTCAGTCGGGAATTTGAAGCTCAATTAGCGACTCTCACCCGGAGCCTCTCGACACAATAGATCGGAAGACGCGCCAATTTAGGTGCCTCACGAGAGCTATCTTTTTGTCGCAAGCTTAGGCTATGGCGGAGAGGGAGGGATTCGAACCCCCGATACCCTTACGAGTATGCCTGATTTCGAGTCAGGTGCATTCAACCGGGCTCTGCCACCTCTCCGCGAGAGGTCTTTCTTATTGAATTTAGCATAGATGGAATCAATTAGCCTCGGCCAAAATCACCGGTGAGTATGATCGTTCTAACTCACTTCGTTGGATCGGTGACGCGGCCCATAAACAGGATGCCGCCAGAGCGATTATCGCGGATCAGGAAGACGAAGGGGTGGTCGGCGCGGAAAACAGGTGGCGGCGGCAGTTGAAATCTCGGCGGCATCGCCGTGGGTCCCCGCATAACCACTGCCGTCGCCGCTGCTGCTTCTGTTCCCTCTTCATTGACATCGATAAAAGCCTTATGGATTACCGCAGAAATATACAGATCACGGTTGCCGGTCATTCCTGAAAAATCGGCGTTGCCCGGATCAAACGCCCGCGGCATGCCCATTGCGCCCAGCGTGCCCGCAAGTCCGAATTGCCGCGTCATCTTAAACTTCGGCATCGTCAGGATAACTTTGGGAACCCAATGTAACTGATCAAGCCATTGCTTCATGTGGGACGCCGTCAGCGACTCTTCTAGAGCAGGCAGACCGCCTATTTCCTTTGGCAGGAAGACGATCATGGACAAATCACCGCTCTTATACGGGATTGCCAGGGCCTGAAATGTTCCGCCGTCGAAATAGTCGAAACCTTCCGAGAGGTGCATCAGGGGCGCTTTAACATTCCGCGCCGCGGATAGATGGAAGTCCTCATCCTCCGTGCCTGCCTTGGGGAAAGCCGTCCGCCAATCACCCTTGAAGTAGATGGCGTTGGTCAGCACCATCTTTGTCAGCGAGTCGAGCACTCCCGGCTGGAGCAGTTCTTTGATCTTGTTGTCGGTTCTCTGCTCGACCCATTGATTAATGGTCAGCCGCGCCGCCTCGGTTGCGCCTTTGAAATCCACCTTATTGAATCCCGCGCCATAATCGCTTTTGGTCAGCTTGAGAAAATCAGGGAGAAACACATAATCCTGTTGCGCCCAAAGAGAGTCGGCGACGCGAAGCTGGTATCCCTTATGCGCGGCGTTGAGATCGCTCAGCAGAGCGCCCATAGCTGGATGTAACCGCTCCGGCGGCAGAGTGAAATGCAGCGTTTTAGCCATCTCCGCAGCAGTATCACCGCGCGCCCCGGCATAGGTCATAGCCAGCGCGGTGGAGATGCTCTCGGGCGAGAAGAAGAGATTGCCGTCTTGATTCCGCAACTGGCCGTAGAGTTCAACGGCGAAGGCGTTATTGCTCTCGACGACTGCCGCCTTGTCGGAAGTGGCGGATGCGGAGGTCTGCGCCGCACATACGGCCTGCGGCATAACAAGGCAAGCGATAAGCAATGATAAAAGAGGTTTCATTCAGATCACCATCCAATCAGGCGCGACCGCAGCCGGCTATTGGCTATTTCTCTGTCGAGCGTACACTCGCGGCCTATCTTCTTATATTAGGCCCTTCCCTTTCCGTGCCGCACGAAGGGTAGTATTTTCATTTGCGCGGCGAAGCTCTCTACACCCTGCTCAGGTAGGCGCCTTCGCTGGTGTCAACGCGGATTTTATCGCCGTCGTTTATGAAGGCGGGAACCTGGGCAACGAGGCCGGTCCAAGTCTTACATGGTCGGATCGGTGACGCGTCCCATGAAGAGGATGGCGCCGGAACGATTGTCTCGAATCAGGAAGACGAAGGGATGGTCGACGCGAAAAACGATCGGCGGCGGCGGCTCCTCTCCGCGTGCCGCCATGTCCTCGAATGTCACCGCCGTGGCCGCCGCTGCTTCCGTCCCTTGCTCGTTCATATCGACAAAAGCCTTGTGGATCACGGCCGAAATAGACAAATCGCGGTTGCCCGTTATCCCCGAAAAATCGGCGGCGTTCGCATCAAACGCCCCTCGCATCCCCATCGCGCCCAGCGTGTCTGCAAGCCCGAACTGCCGCGTCACTTTGAACCTGGGAAGCGTCAGGATGACGGGAGTTCGAACCAACTTGCTGTGCCATAGCTGCAGGCTGGTGGAAGTCAGGGACTGTTCAAATGCCGGAAGTCCGGCCACATCGTCGGGCAGGAAGACGATCATAGACAAGTCGTGGTACTTGTAAGGAATGTCCAGGACCTGGAATGTTCCGCCGTTGAAATAATTGAAAGAATACTCCTGGTGCATCAGGGGCGCTTTGACCGATTGGGCCGGAGAGACGCGGAAATCCTCTTCCGCTGTTTCATCCTTCCCAAAGGGCTTTTCCCAGTTACCCATGAAATAGATGGCGTCGGTCAGCACCAGCTTTGTCGAGGAGTTGACCGTGCCCGGCTGAAGCAGTTCATTGATCTTGTTGTTGGTTTTCTGCTCGACCCATTGATTGATGGTCAACCGCGCCGCCTCCGGCGCGCCTTTGAAATCGACGCGATTGAAGCCCGCATCGTAATCCTTGACGGTCAGCTTGAGGAAGTCGCCGAGAACGGCATAGTCCTTTTCCGCCCACAGTGCGTTGGCCACGTGAAGCTGGTACTGCTGGTGCGGGGCGTTCATGCCGCTGAGAATGGCGCCCATGGCCGGATGCAGACGATCCTGCGGAAGCGTGAAATGCAACACTTTCGCCATCTCCGAGGCGGTATCGCCGCGCGCCCCGGCATAAGCCATGGAGAGCGCCGTCGAGATGCTCTCGGGCGAGAAGAAGAGATTGCCGGGCTGGGAGCGGAGATGAGCGTAGAGGTCTACGGCAAAGGCATTGTTGCCCTCGACCACTGCCGCTTGATCGGCTGCCTCTGCCGGCTTGATCTTAGCCGCTCCTGCGGCCGCATGAATGACCAAACACGCGATTAGCAATGAAACCATGCGCTTCATGGAAATCTCCTTCCAGCTACGCACGGCTCAGGTAAGCGCCCTCGCTGGTGTCGACGCGGATTTTTTCGCCCTCGTTGATGAAGGCGGGCACCTGGACGACGAGGCCAGTCTCTGTCCTGGCAGGCTTGGTGACGCTGGAGGCGGTGGCCGATTTGAGGCCGGGCTCAGTCTCGACGACGGTAAGCTCGACGGCAGCGGGAAGATCGACGCCCACGGCCTGTCCGTCGTGGTAGCTGACCTTGATTTGCAGATTAGGAGTGAGGTACTCGATGGCGTCGCCCAGCGTGGAGCCCTTGAGGACGGTTTGCTCGTAGTCGATCGGGTTCATGAAGTAGTAGTCGTCGCCGTCGTTGTAGAGAAAATCCATGGAAATCGAGTCCACGACAACTTTTTCAATAGCGTCGGCAGAGCGGAAGCGGTGCTCGAACATGGCGCCGGACTTGAGGTTGCGCAGCTTGGCCTGGATAAAGGCGCGCAGGTTGCCAGGGGTGCGGTGCTCGACTTTGAAGACCAGGTGCAGTTGGTCGTTGTGCTTGATGATCATGCCGGGACGCAGTTGCGTGGCGGGAATCGCCATAGGATTTGAAGCTCCTTGCTCTATATGCGGAGTGTCCGCGAAAAGATTTGGCTTTGGCCTGTCCTCATTGTAGCCTAGGGGCGGAAAAGCCATCTCGGCGAAGCCGCGGGCGTGGTATTCTTTCGCCAGCTAATTATCAGCTAAAGGCAGGATGCAGAGATGAAAACCTGTCCTGTTTGCGATACCGATTACCCGGATCAGCACGCCACATGTCCCAGCGACGGGGCAGTGCTGATTGTCTCCCACGAGCTGGCAGCCGGCTCCCTGGTGCGCGGCAAATACCGCATTGTCAGCAAGCTGGGGCAGGGCGGGATGGGTGTGGTCTACCTGGCGGAGCACATTCTGCTGGGCGGCAATGTAGCGCTGAAGTTTCTGGCCGGCGACCTGGGCAAGGATCCCAAGTTCATCAAGCGCTTCCGCTTGGAGGCGCGCGCCGCTCACCAGTTGCGCCACCCCAATATCGTCGAGGTGACTGATCTAGACCAGAGCGAGGACGGCAGCCTGTTTATCGCCATGGAGTACGTGGCGGGCAAGAGCCTGCGCGCAGCGCTGGATGAGGAACAGAGCGGATTCGCTGTCCCGCGGGCGCTGGATATAGCTCGTGGTGTTGTCAGCGGGCTGGCCGCGGCCCACGCGCAGGGGACGGTTCACCGCGATGTCAAGCCGGAAAACGTTTTGCTGCCGCGGACCGCCGATGGGCGGGAGATACCCAAGGTTCTCGACTTCGGCATAGCGGCCATGGCCGAGAGCGCGACCCAGACAAACATGACGCGCGGCCTGCTGCTGACTCCCGACTACGCTGCCCCGGAACAGTGGATGGAGATGCCCGCCGCCGAGATGGATGGCCGGACGGACCTTTATGCGATGGGTTGCGTCTTCTACGAGATGCTGACCGGCCAAACGCCATTTCACGCGCACAACATGGAGAGCTGCAGGCATCAGCACATGGAAGAGACACCCAAGCTGCCCAGCGATGTGAGGCCAGATCTGGCCGATTGGACAGGGCTGGATGGCCTGGTGATGCGAATGCTGGCCAAGAATCGCAACGACCGCCCGCAGGACGCGGAGGTGATCAGCCTGCTTGACGCCGTGCGGAGCGGTCACGTCCAGCAGTGGCAGAAGACAGTTGCCACAGATGCCCGGCTGCGCCCGCAGACGATCAGCGAAGTAAGCGTGGGGCGCTATGAACCGGTACAGACGCCGGTACAGGCACCGGTTCAAACGCCGGTTCAGATGCCGGTTCAGACGCCGGCTCCGCCGCCGGTGGTTCCTGCGCGAAGGCCCGCATCGGGGAAAATTCCCATTTGGGTATGGGCAGTTGTCGTGGTTGCGGCGCTGGCTGCGGGAATAGCCGCAGCATTGATCTTTGCGCCCAAGCCGCAGCCCCCGCAGGCGCAGGAGAGTCAGCCCGCCGTTATACCACCTCTTCAGGCGAGCTCTAATACCAGTACAACCCTTACTCAGCCGAGTCAGAATTCTAATCCCACATATACGGCTCCCTTCACTACACAAAAACCGTCGCCCGCAACGCCGGAATCCGGGTTGAATGTCAATCCATCAAGCAATCAGTCTGCGAAATCCCAGAGTACGAATCCTGCGCAAGCGAACAATACCAATCCCTTGGTTGTTCTGCAGCAGATTGCCAAACCACCGGCGCCGCAACCGAGCAATGCCGATATCGCGCAGCAGGCTCTTTCGCTCTACGGTCAAAAGCGCTTCTCCGAGGCCAGTCCTCTTTTGGATAAAGCCTGCACGGGCGGCAGCGCGGAGGCGTGCAAGGACCTTGGCAATCTGTACCACGATGGAAACACCGTGCCAAAGAACATCTCGCGGGCGGCAGCACTCTACTCCAAGGCCTGCAGCGCGCACATTGGCGTGAGTTGCACCAACCTCGGCGTGATGTATCACAATGGCGATGGCGTGGCGCAGGACGATTCCAAGGCGGCTGCTCTGTACTATCAGGGTTGTAATGCAGGCGATGCCATCGGCTGCACCAATCTTGGCAACAGCTATTGGAACGGGCGCGGTGTGCCCCAGGACGATTCCCGGGCAGCGGCTCTTTACACGCAAGCCTGCAACACCGGCAATGGTGCTGGTTGCAGCAGCCTGGGGAACTGCTATTGGTTTGGGCGTGGCGAGGCAAAGAACCCTGACATGGCCAGGCAGATGTTCATCAAGGGATGCGGCCTGGGCAACCAATGGGGCTGCGACCGGTTGAAACAGTTGAAATAGAGCGTAAAATACCGGGGATTTCATACTTTTTCAGCTCGTGGGGCAATTCCATCCAGAACAGCCGGGGCGTGTTATTCTTTCGCCAGCAACTCTTTCAGCCTGAGGGTTGGCGCCAGCGATGAAGACCTGTCCCGTTTGTGACACGCCTTATCCGGACCAGCACACCAACTGTCCCACGGACGGGGCGGTGCTGATTGTCTCGCATGAGCTGGCAGAGGGCTCTCTTGTCCGCGGCAAATACCGCATACTGCGCAAGCTGGGCCAGGGCGGGATGGGAGTGGTCTACCTGGCCGAGGACATCCTTCTGGGAGTACAGGTGGCGCTGAAGTTTCTGGCCAGCGAGCTGGGCAAGGACCCCAAGTTCATCAAGAGATTTCGCAATGAGGCGCGCGCCGCCTACCTGTTGCGCCATCCCAACATCGTAGAAGTGACAGCGCTGGATCAGGCCGAGGACGGCAGCCTTTTTATCGCCATGGAGTATGTGGACGGGCCGAGCCTGCGTTCATACCATGGCGATCCGGAGTTTGCAGATATTCCGCATCCGGTAGAGCGCGCGCTGGGAGTTGCGCGCGATATCGCCTCGGGGCTGGCTGCGGCCCACGCGCAGGGCACGGTGCATCGCGACATCAAGCCGGAGAATATCCGGCTGACGCACGGCAAGGATGGGCAGGAACACGCCAAGATACTCGACTTCGGCATTGCGGCCATGGCCGAGAGCGTGACCCGAGTGAGCATGACGCACGGCATTCTGCTGACGCCGGATTTCGCCGCGCCGGAGCAGTGGCTGGAGATGCCGGCGGCGGAGATGGACGGGCGGACGGATACTTATGCGTTAGGTTGCGTGCTCTACTGGATGCTGACGCGGCAAACGCCCTTTCACGCGCACAACACGGCGGGCTGGATGAAGCAGCACCTGGAGGAAGCGCCCACGCCACCGAGTCATTTGCGGCCGGATTTGGCTGACTGGATTGGATTGGACGAGCTGGTGCTGCGGATGCTGGCCAAGAATCGCGAAGACCGCCCCTGGGACGCGGAGCTGCTCAGCCTGCTCGATGCCGTGCATTATGGCCCCCGCGAGCAGCTGCGGGAAATAGTGGTTAAAGAGGCACGGAAGCGGCCGGAGACGATAGTCGAAGAGATCAGGATACGGCCGAAGACGATTCCGGAAGAGAAGCCGGCGCCAGCACCGCTGCCCCCAACCCCTCAGCCGCTTATAACGCCGTCGAAACCATGGCCGGAGATGGCAGAGGCGAAGCCCGCCGGGAAGGCGGAGGTTGAAAAGAGAGAGTTGCATGACCAGAGTTCCGTGACGTCAGCTCCCTGGCGCCGCCTTCGCAACTGGTTTGCCATACTGGCCACCGCGGCCCCCGCTCAACCCGGCGCGGAGCTGGGCAGGTTGTACGTTGCCGGCTGGCTTTTGCTGGCCGTTTGCCTGATTGCGCGCGGCGCGATATGGCTGGTTGCAAGCCGGGATCCGGACGTTTTTGTGAACGTGTTTACGATCTTGCCCGTCACTCCTTTTTACGTGTTTTGCTCCTATTTTCTCAAGTTTGCCGGAGTCGTAACGATTGCTTCGGGCTTATGCATAGCGATCAGCAGGAAAACCCGCGCCGCAGGAGCGATGCTGGGCGCGATCATCCTCGCACTTGTCTTTCTTTGCCTCGCGTTCTTTTTTGCAGTCTTCATTGGGAAGGACTATAGGGGTCTGGCGTGGGTGAACGCATCCGATGGGTTAGAGACTCTAGGCTGGTGCGGGGCTGCACTGATGATCGCCGGGCTCGAAGGACTGCGCAAAGGCAAGTCGAACCGCTGGTTTTCCATCGGACGTTTTCTTTTTGCGGCCGCCACGTTAGCTTTCATCGCGGCTCGATTCAGGTTCGGCCTTCTTGCGTTCGGCTTCAGCACTTACAATCCGCTGCATTACTTCCAACATGCCTTTACTCCCGCGATATGGTGGGGAAACTGGCTGGCCTGGCTCTATGTCCCGGCAGCGGCGCTGGCATGCATTTGCATTTTCTTCCGGCGCCTGGCGCGGCCGGCGGCGTTGTTTCTGGGCTTTGCCACGCTGCTCTATATCCCGTTGCTCTGTGCCTATTGGTTTGGCAATCTCTTCCGTATCAACACGGCGCTGACGCTTCTGTTGGCCTGGCTGCTGGATATGGGAGTTGCCGGAAGCGCGTTGGTTGTGGCCGCGGCGCTCAGTGAGAAGAGCGAGAGCGGCACTGTATCCGCTCCTGCGCCAACGATAAGAAGCCGTATTGGCAATCTCTTCCGGCGGCGCTGGGTTCGCTGGAGCGCTCTCGGCGCCGGAATTCTGGTGATTGCCCTGATTGTCCTGCGCGCCATCGCTCCCCTGCTCTTCAATAATTCAATCATGGGGGAGAATGCCGCGTGGATCGATGCCACAGGGTGGCTGTATATTGCGACAGGCGCCAGCGGCCGGCAGCCTGCCTACATAGTCCATTCCATAGTGAACCAGGCCCATGCCTGCGCGGAGGACAACATGGATGGATGCCTGGAGCTCGGCAACTATTACCAGTACACGGATACATCCACATCGAGCTCCGAACGGGCCGGCCATTTTTATGCCAAGGCAGTATCGTCATACAGCGCTCGCTGCAATGGCGGTGATGGGGGTGGATGCTACGCCTTAGGCGTGATGTACCATGCGGGTCATGGCGTCACAAAGAATGATGCGTATGCGGCTACGCTATATAAACGATCCTGTGACGCCAACAACGCTGCCGGCTGCAGGGCCCTGGCTTATGCGTACCGCGACGGCGATGGAGTGAGCCGCGATCTCAGCAGGGCCGAAGCGCTCTTTGCCAAAACGTGCCAGGGTAGCACGGATTCAGACTGCTCGGATTTCTTTGACAGACTCGGCGACGTTTACAAGCAAGGGAATGGTGTAGCACGCAACTACGATCTTGCAGGCGCGCTCTATAAGAAGGCCTGCGCCCTCGGCAACTCCTACTGGGGTTGCTCCGATCTCTTCAGCATCGCATACGCTTTCAGTACAGGAAAAGGAGTTATTACTGACTATGCCAAGGCAGCAGACCTTTACGCCAGCGCATGCAAAGGCGGCAACAGCGCGGCCTGCACCAATCTCGGCGTTCAGTATGATAACGGCGAAGGCGTACAGCGGGACTTCACTAAAGCCGCGGATCTGTATCAGCAGGGCTGTAATGGCAACAACGCCCAGGGCTGCAGCAACCTGGGAATCGATTATTGGTCAGGTAGTGGTGTAACGCAAGACAAGGCAAAAGGAAAAACGTTGCTGCAAAAGGGCTGCAGCATGGGCAATCAGTGGGGCTGCGACCGGCTGAAAGAGTTGAAATAGCCGTATATTTGCGGCTTGATTTGCCAGTAAGGCAGTACGATGGAATTATTCCGAAGCATGAGCAGAAAAGAAATCGAAGGGTTTTTCTGAAATCGAAGAAGCAGCCTGCGCGGACCCGGCTCGATGGTTCGAAACTGGCCAGGAGATCGAATGGACCACAAGGAATTTCGCGAGCGGTACCAGTACAATGCGGAGAAAGATTTACTGGGGGCCGGCGGATTTGGCCGCGTTTATAAGGCGCACGACTCGCTGCTCGATCGCTGGGTGGCGCTGAAGATTTTTTCCCGCGATGTGCCGGATCGCTACGACCTGATTAACGAGATCAGAAGGGCAATCGATCTCAACCACCCCAACATCTGCCGCTATCACGGCGCGGAGGTGCTTAAAGGCGTCAATCCCCTGGGCGAAGCGCAGACGATTCAGGTGGGAATCATGGAGTTTGTCGAGGGCGGAACGATCGATAAATTTCTCGTGAAACGTCCCGAATACCGCAAGAAGCTGCTGGCCGATGTGTTGCGCGGCTTGAGCTACCTGCATCGCCGTCATCCGCCCATCATCCACCGTGACCTGAAGCCGTCGAATGTGCTGGTGGGCTTTCAGGATGGGACGCCCGTGGCCAGGATTACGGACTTCGGCATCTCAAAATCCATCAGCGAATCGGGCGCCCAGGTTTCTGTCATGGGGCTGGGAACCTATGCCTACATGGCTCCGGAGCAACTGAATCCTGTCCGCTACGGGGTTAACGAAAAGGTGCAATGCAACCTCGATCTGTGGAGCTACGGGGCGATGATGATCGAGCTGCTCACCGGCGTCTTGCCCTTCGGCGCCGGACAGGCAGGGGCCAGCACCGGCCAGATCCTTGAAGCGATCAACCGTGGGATCTCTCCGCAAGAGCTGAGCAGCTTCGAGGAGCCGTATCGCAGTGTGCTCGCACGGTGTATGGTGCAAGATGCCGGCAAGCGCGCTCAGAGCGCCGAAGAGTTGCTCAGCCTGCTCGAAGCCGTTCATTATGATCCCGGCGAAAGACGGCGGGAGACAGTTGTCGAAGAGGCCTGGGTGCGGCCGAGGACGGTGGTTGAAGAGGCCGGCGCAAGGCCGGAGACGATTTTAGAAAAACCGGCGACTGCGCCTTGGCCAATGCCGGAAGCGTCCATGCGTCCGGCTGCCCCGGAGGTTGCAGAAGATGAGGTGAGCGCCGCGGTTCCGGTCAGCGAAGAGCAACAACCACCGCGCAAACGGAACCTTCGCAAAATAGCTATGATTGTGACGGCGGTTGCGATTATTCTCTTCGTTCTCGAGATTCTCTTTTTGTACGTGAAGCTTTATCCCTTCTCCTCTTTGAATCCCTCGCGCATTGAAGCCAATGAAGCAGCAGCAATTCAGTCCATGCGCGCGATTCATGAGGCAGAGGCGAAATACCTGGCAACTTATCCGGACGGGGGCTATGCTTGTGACCTCGCGAAGCTGGGAGGAAATCGAATCTTCGGCCATCCTACAGCGGATGCCGCGCAGCTTCTGCCAAACGATCTGGCCGCGGGTGCCAGCAAAGGCTACATTTTCGTTACGGCTTGCATGTCTGAGGGCTACGAGGGAGGCCGCGTGGTTGGCTACAATCTCTATGCAAATCCGCAGATTGTGGGCAAGACCGGCAATCGCGGCTTCTGCAGTAACTGGCTTTCCGACAACATTAGGGTGGACCCGAAGGTGGACCCCGCACGCGGCGCACAATGTTCCCAGCCCCTGAAGTAATGGAACATCTTTAGCGGTCTTGAGAAGAATTCCGGAGTTGAATGCTTGATAAGGATCTCGCTGTTGGAGTGGCTGTTGGTTGAAAGTGTTTTCATGGAGGATTTGCAATGACCGTATGGAGCAGGCGGGAGTGTTTATCGAAGGCTGGAATGGGAGCTGCGGCTCTTGCTCTGGCTCCTGGATGGCTGGCCTCAGGGCTGTTAGCCGAAGAGCCGCATATTCATATCTCTCCGCTGAACCTGTTGAGCGATGAGGATGAGATCGCGCTGGGGCGGCAGTTTGCCGCGGAGTTCGAAAAAGAGGAGGTAATAGTAAGCAATTCGCTCATCGAAAGCTATCTGGGCGGAATTGTCACAGCCTTGGCCGCAAAGAGCCAGCGTCCCAGTCTTCCCTACTCGATCAAGCTGGTGAACTCGCATGTTCCCAATGCGCTTTCGTTGCCCGGAGGGTTTCTTTACGTAAACCGCGGCCTGGTTGAGCTGATAGCGAGCGAGGACGAGCTGGCAGCCGCGCTATCCCACGAGATTGGACACGTGGTGGCGCGCCACGTGGTGAACCAGTTGCTGATCTTCTTCGCGGCGCAGTCCCTGCTTAAACCGGTTCTGGACAACCTGGATAAACAAAATAGCGTGATCAATCAAATCATTCTTAAGTTTGGCGGAGCGGCAGTCATGCTGGCCAAGCTGCACTTCAACCGCCGCGACGAAGCGGAGGCCGACCTGCTGGGCTTCTATGATATGCTGCGCGCCGGCTGGGATCCGAATGGGTTTCTCAAGCTGTTTGCGCGCCTGGATACTCTGGAGAAGTCACAGACCGGAACGCCAATTCCATTCCTGTCGGACCATCCACCTACGCCGGAGCGGGAGGAGGCTATTCAAAACGAAATGACACTGGTGAGCGTTCCGGCAGGCGCGACCAAAGATTCGGTGAAGTTCCAGATATTCAAGTCGGCAATGGGACTTTTGCCCGAGCCGCCCAAGCCAGCGAATAACAGTCAGTCATAAAGCCTAAAATAAGAAAGCCGTCACAAGGAGAGACAAGATGCGGAAGCCATATGCTGGACTCGCTGTTGTGCTTTTGGGTTGCAGTTTGGCGTTGGTAGGCTTGCCGGAACGCTGCCATGCCCAGGACACCGCGCTCTATGGAGTCCACGGGATTAGTCCACAAGCAGTTCGCCAGGGCCATCTGGGCAGTTGCTTTTTTCATGCGACGATTGCTGCGCTGGCCAAGACCACTCCCGGAACCCTGCGCAACGCCATCCGCCGGAATCCCAACGGCGGCTACAAGGTTCACTTCTACAGCGGGCCGGATGAGACGGTGTACTCCAGCGACGTAACGTATGGGCGGGAGCACGGCTATGATCGCTCTGAGGGCACGTGGGTCGCGGTGTTGATGCGAGCTTACGCGCAGCGAACCCTTCGGCAGAGCTTGGTTGAGGCCATTCAGAAGTCGGACGTGATTCCGAGTTTTATCCAACCCATGGCGATTTCCTGGCTCGATGGGTCTGACACGCTGCTGGTGGCGTATGACCGGGCCGTTCGTGCGGTGGTGAGCCAGGATGGATCGATGGATCAGTATGCGCTCAAGCAAAGCCTGGCTACAGAGCTTCATACAGAAGGCATACCTTCATCCGAGGCGCAGGCGCTGGTGGGATTTCTCGATGAAAAAGGATTTTTCGCCGCGTTGGCGCAGACCGTTCAGGAAAACGGCGAGGTCTTCGGAGCCTACAAGAGCCTGGGCCAGGGCGGGATTCCAGTGCGGGTGATGGAGGCGTTCCTGGGCCAGGGCAAAGTCCATGCGGGCTTTACGAATAACTCCCAGCAAACGGTGGCGCAATTGCGGCGCTTCCGCGCGGGCGGAGTGGCAATGGTGGCCGGAACCAAGGACATTGCGCCCAACGTGCAATTCGCCAGCGCGAGCTGGTGGGTTGCGGCGCACTGTTACACGGTGATGAATTACGACGAATCCGCGCAGACGGTAACCCTGCGCAACCCATGGGGATCGCACCCCGGGCCGGATGGGACTTTTACACTTCCGTTATCGGCCTATCTTGCAGGCTATGAATCCTTCACCTACTCCCAATAGAGCGAAGCCTGGAACAAGCGTGAGCTTGCCGGCGCCCCATCTTTTCGCTCGTGTGTCGAATAGACGGGGCGTCCGGATTCCAATCAGAGTAAAGATGCTCAGTGCTTGAGCTCAGCCATCTTGTCAGCGATATATTTGTCCAGCAAGGCGGGAATCGCAGCGTTCATGCGTGCCACCATGCGATCCTCTGCGCGCTTGGTCTCGGCATCCATGGTTTTAACCAAGCGGTCCTGGGCGTCGGCCATCTTTGCATCCATGCCGTCGAGGCGATCATCAAGAGCCTTCAGCCTGATATCGAGCGCAGGCGTGAACTGGCCGACAGCGTTCTGCGCCTGTGTGCGCAACTGCTGCACATCATCCCTGGTCTGGGAAAGCTCCCAGCACTGCCATATGTTGCACCCCAGCAGGACAAGGATGATTAACAGATTTACCACCAGAATGGTTTGCAATGACTTCATCTTGCTTTCAAGAATTTGCATGTCTTCACCTTCTGCCGCGCTGGGCGTTGATTGCATAACAGCAGTCCGGGGAGCAGCGGGAACTCCACGGACGGCTTCGGCTGTGTAGCCCTGTCTTCCCACTGCCGCAGGCGCAACAGGCGGAGGAGAAGGATAAGGCGCGGATGCCTGGCTGGTGATAACGCGTGTGGGTTCGTGATTCTGAACACTCGTTGGCTCATATTGAGCGGGCGGCGTATAGGTCTCCCGCTCCAGCAGACGAATGCGGAGCTCGGGTCCTCCGTTGCCCAGGCGAAGGATATCGCCGGAGCGAATCGCGGCGCCGGCGCTGGCAGGATGGCCATTCAGGTAGGTTTCGCCGCCCGGTTGCGTATCCCTGGCCAGGCTGACCGCGCCGCCTACCATCTCCAGCACCAGATGCTCGCCTGCCACTGAAGGGTATCTCCCGGGCGGCAGGTTGACTTCGCAATTCGGGTCCACCCCGATTCGGATGCGGGGATAGTTCAAAACCCACTTGCCTGACTCCCCTATAACAATGATTTCAATGTCCATAACTTACCCCAAAACTCATAGTCTCTGTAGCATTGGCCGGCAGCGAAGGCCAGGACGCGCCCTTTTAGGAAGACGCGCGAGGCCGGCGCGGCGGCCGCCATGAATCCCGCTCCATGATAGCGCAATCCACGCACGCAGAGTATCACCGCGAATGTTGTTCTGAGAATTTTCTTTTGCAGTTTCTCCTTCATCGGCGGGCAAAGCCGGCGTGTTTCTTGTGCTCCGCTTCGCCAGTTTCGGAAGTGCATGGCTGAACTTTGGCTTTACGCTGGCGTCAGGCGCCGTTATGATAGGAGCGAGGTTGGTTTGTGAACTATCCATGCGGATGTGAGCCGTGCTGGAGGCGATAGAAAGAAGGCCGTGCCGGCAAGGGCGAAGATGTTTGCATGTTGTTGATTCAAAATAGGATGCGGGAGTAGTTCAGTGGCAGAACGTCAGCTTCCCAAGCTGAATGTCGCCGGTTCGATCCCGGTCTCCCGCTCCATATAATTATTGGCTTGACGCCTGCGGTCGCCTATAGCATTCCATCTCTGCTCCAAAACCCTCCAATCAATCCTGCCGGCATTTATCCGCTGTGGTGCTCGCGGTATGATCTCATTTCATCTGGACCCTTTTGCGCCATACCGCAGCAACGGTCTTCAATTAGCAATAAATTCATCTTTGACAATCTTTCTGGTAAGCGGATGCAAGTCCTGTGTTTCTGGCGCTCTTAGTGTCATCCAAAGGACATCCTGAGGGCTGCTTTGCGGGTCAGTGGCGCGCTGCGCAATCATGAGTATCTACACTCTATGGAAAAGTATTTTGTCTGAGCGATAACTTTGACCTGCCGCAGGAAAGTGTATGCTGTAGCTTGCTTTTCGCCTCAGGCCGAAGAAGGGTTTTTAACGCACACAGATTGCAGAAAAGTACCAGGGGGACACATTGAGCACGCATAAGTTACATATCGGTATTATCGGCGCCGGGCGCATCGGTAAAGTCCACGCGGAAACGCTGGCCTTCCGCATGCCGGAGGCGAATATCGTCGCCATCACGGACATCAACCGCGAGGCCGCGCAGGCACTGGCCACCCGCTGCAACGTTCCCAGGGTCGCCGCATCGAGCGCCGAGATTTTTGCCGATAAGCAGATCGAGGCGGTGCTCATCTGCTCGCCGACCGGCACCCACGCCGATTTGATCGTGCAAGCCGCCCAGGCAGGCAAGCACATCTTCTGCGAGAAGCCCATTGCCTTCAGCCTGGAGCAGATCGACAACGCCCTGGCCGCGGTAAAAGCCGCTGGAGTGCAATTGCAGATCGGCTTCAACCGGCGCTTCGACGCCAATTTCATGCGCGTCCGCCATGCCGTGGCCACGGGCGAGATCGGCACGCCGAAGTTGATGCACCTCATCAGCCGCGATCCCGCGCCCCCGCCGCTCTCCTACATCAAAGTCTCCGGCGGCATCTTCGTGGACATGACCATCCACGACTTCGACATGGCCCGCTTCCTCATCGGCGACGAAGTGGAAGAGATTTATACCGTGGCCGGCGTAACAGTTGACCCGGAGATCGGCAAGGCAGGCGATCTGGACACCGTGCTGATTGTGATGCGCTTCCGCAACGGCGTCATCGGGACCATCGACAATTGCCGCAAAGCTCCTTACGGATACGACCAACGCGTGGAGATTCTGGGCAGCAAGGGGAAAATCGCGACGGAAAACTGCTATCCCAACCAGGCCGTGGTCAGCGATGGAACATCTGTGCACACGGACCTGCCGCTCTACTTCTTCATGGAGCGCTATACGGAGAGCTTTGCCAGCGAACTCAAATCCTTTGTGACCGCTATCCGCGAAAAGCGGGCGACCGAGGTCACCGGCATCGACGGACGGATTCCCGTAGCCATGGCGCTCGCTGCCCGGAAATCATACGACGAGCACCGGCCCGTGCGGCTGGAAGAGGTGGGAGGATGAAAAAATCCTGGCTGATTTCCATCCTTACCGACGTGCACCTCTGGGTTCCGGTCGGCGTTTTGATTCTGGGAATAATTCTCCTTATGAGCCTGAGGTGATTTCTTGAGCGAACCTGTGACCGCCTCGCGAGTGCGTTCGACCCTCTCCCTGCATAAACTCGGCGTCTTTTGCGGACTGACCGCGGCCGTCTGGCTGGGCACCGCTGAAGCGCCTACCAAGCTGGTGAATGCCGGTTTCTCGCCCTTCCTCATCTCCATGGGCATGGTGATGGGCGCCTTTGTGGCCCGCTGGACCGTTCCCACGCTGCTCAAGGGCACGGGTTTTATCTTCTCCGACCTGCGCGAAAAACCTCACCTGATTGTGTGGGCGTTGCTGGCGGGAATGTTGTGGGCCGTAGCCAACACGCTCACCATCTTCGGGGTACGCAATGTGGGCTTATCCATTGCCTTTCCGCTGTGGAACATCAACAGTCTGGTCGGCCTCTTCTGGGGCTGGTTGCTCTTCAAGGAGCTGCGCGGTTCCGGCGTCAAGGAATGGTCGAAGGTGTTGGGTGGCGCCTTGGCCATCGTCGGCGGCGCGGCGGTTTTGGCCTATGCCACGGCCAGCCAATCCGCAACGCCGGGTAAGGCTCTGCTGGGCATCGTGGCAGCGCTCGGCGCAGGCGTCCTGCTGGGCACCATGTATATTCCCTACCGCAAGGCTTACATCAGCGGCATGAACCCGCTCTCCTTCGTCACCATCTTCACCTTCGGCGAACTGGCCACCGTCACCATTCTGGCAGCCATTTTTCATGGCGGCGCGGCAAATCTCATCAGCGAATTGCATCGCGCTCGGCCCATGCTGTTCTGGCCCTTTCTGGGAGGCTTCTGCTGGGTAATCGGCGACCTCTTTCAGAATTTTGCCGCCAAGTACATCGGCATCGGGCGCGGCATTCCGCTTTCCAACACCAATCAGCTGTGGGGATTGGCGTGGGGCGCGCTGGTATTCGCCGAGTTTTCCGGATTGAGCGCTTCGAGTAAGGTGCTGATCCTCACCGGATCGCTGGTGATGATCGCGGGCGCTCTCTCCATCAGCATGGCCGACCCCGGCGCATCGGAGCTGGTGAGCTGGAAGCAGGCCCGGGAGCGGGAGTGTGAGCGCTACGGCATGGATGCGGCCAAGGTGGCCGCGGTCGTCGCCGGCGATGACCCGCTGGCCGAGCATCCGCCCGTGCGCCGCTGGTGGGAAGCGGTGGTGTTTATCGTCGCGGTGGGAATCTTCGTCTGGCTGGGCATCGGCACAGTCAGCCAGCATCTTTCGCTTAACATGCCCTGGATGATTGTCCTGGTCATCGGCACTATTTTGCCCCTGGGCCTCTGCGGAACTCTGCTGTGGCGGCGAACCCGCTTCTCGTAGAAGCGATCGCCCTCTCAGGCCGACTTGACCTGCGCCGTAGACTCCCGCACAATCAGCTCGGCATCGACCTTGATTCGTATCTCCGACTCGTCCCCCGACATCAGCTTGAAGAGGCTCTCCATCGCCAGTTGCCCCATGCGCCGCATCGGCTGGCGGACGGTAGTCATCGGCGGCTGCGTGTAAGAGGCGAAGAACAAATCGTCAAAGCCCACCACGGAGATATCCTCCGGCACGCGCAACCCCCGCTGGCGAATTGCCCGCATCGCTCCCAGGGCCGACATATCGTTGTAGCAGCAGACCGCGGTCGGCGGATCAGCGATCGCCAGTAACTGATTCATGGCGCGCTGGCCGCCTTCGGGCTTTCCGTCGCCCTGAACCACCAGCACCGGAGTGAACCCTATCCCGGCCGCTTCAAGAGCCTCCCGATAGCCCGCGTAGCGTTCCGCATCCGACTGATAGCCTGTCTGGTCGCCCAGGTACGCAATTCGCCGATGCCCCAGCCCGATCAGGTGGCTGGCCGCCGCCCGGCTGCCTTCCTGGTTGCGAATCATGACCGAGTGAACAAACGCTCCCGGATGCTGGTCATTCAATAAAACAATGGGCACCATCATCTCCTCAAGCAGCGGAAGATACAAAGCACCCACGCGCGATGAAGTAACGATGATTCCGTCCACCCGCCGCTCCGCGAAGCTCCTCACCACTTCTTTCTCGCGCTGGGGATCAGCGTTCGATTCGGCCAGAAAGACGCAATACCCGCGGTCGTGGGCCTCCTGCTCAATTCCGCTGAAGACTTCGCTGATAAACGGGTCAGCGACGGTGGTAACAACCAGCCCGATAGTCTTCGTCCGACGGGTTACCAGCCCGCGCGCCACGGCGCTGGGGCGATATCCCGCTTGCTCGGCGATCCTGCGGATCTTCTCGGCGGTTTTGTGATTCACCAGGGGGCTGTTTTGCAGGGCGCGGGAGACCGTGGGGTGCGATACATGGGCCAGCCGCGCAATGTCTTTGATGGACACCTGGCGCGCGGCTCGCCTGGAGCCGTCAGGAGGTGAACCTCCTAGCACCTTTCCGGCATCTTCGTCAGGCATATGCAAATATCTTACATCGCTTGAGTTTACGGCGTGTGACACCGCCAGCCGGAGCCAGAAATTACTGCGAGTGTCCCTATACGCATAAAATTCCTCCTGTGATTTCCACAGGATATGGGAATCTGCTGATAATAATCTCCACCCCCGTGAAACCTTTTCCATCCCTTCGCATCTATAATGACAATTAGCAGAGGCTTCCCCGAAACATCACCCACCAAGAAAGGAATTCCCTCCTTCTTGAAGGTTCTGTAAGGACCTCTTCCCCGCAATCCCCTAGGACCCCCCCTTTAATGCCTCTCAAGCGGGCCTGCCGGAAGGCAGGCCCAATGCTTGTGTGCCGCACTAAAATGGAAGCCTGATGCCCCCTCCCGTTCCAGAGGCTTCTCCTAAGCCGGAAATTCAGCAGATCGATGCGCAGTATGAGCGTGCTGGCCTCAAGCGTAACCTGCGCGGAAAAGCCTCCTCGATGGCAGCCCGAATGCGCCTGAAGCGCTCGACACAGCAGGAGTTGATTCCCGCCGCCCCGCTTCCTTGCACAGCCCCTAACGGCGTTAAGTGGCTGACTGTCCCCGCCTGGGAAAAGATGAACTGGCTCTGGCACGGCTTCAGCACACGCTGCGGCGGCCTCAGCCGGGCTTATTGCGCTGACGATGCCCCTGGCGAGTTGAATCTTGGTTTTACGGCCGAGGATGATCGCAATTTCGTTGCCCAGAATCGCCGCCTTTTTGCCGAGGCGGTCAGCGGAGATCCATCCACTCCTGTGGTCGATCTCCACCAGATTCATTCCAACCTTGTAGTCCTGGCGCACGCAGCAGACGCCAGCCGCAAGCAACGTTTGAATGGGGACGGCCTGATGTCTGGCGAGCCTGGCCTGCTGCTGGGCATCCGAACCGCCGACTGCATCCCCATTCTGGTAGCCGACCGCAAGCGGCGCGCAGTGGCCGCTTTTCATGCCGGCTGGCGGGGAACCGTGCAGCGCATCGTCGAGTCCGGCATCGGCCGCATGAGGCTCCAGTTCGGCTCCCGGCCTGAGGATCTGGTAGCCGCTATCGGTCCCGGCATCGGCCCCTGCTGCTACTCCGTAGGCGAAGAGGTCTTCTCCAGCTTCGAGTCACAATTCGCCTACGCGCGCGAGCTCTTCCGCGAGGTCTACGACTCCGACCCGGTGCGGAAAAAGTATCCTCTGCTCTTCATGACGCAGCGCGCGCCGGGCCACATGGAGATCAGCCCCAGCCTGCATCTGAATTTAGTGGAAGCCAACCGCCGCCAGTTGCTCGCCGCCGGCCTCAAGCCCCGGGCCATTCATCTGATCGGCGGCTGCACTAGTTGCCACCGGGAGCTGTTCTTCTCCCATCGAGGATCGCAGGGCCATGCGGGGCGCATGATGAGCGTAATCGGCATCCGGCCCGATACGAACTGGTGGTGACTGTGATTAATCCAGATTTAGCCTGCCTGGTGATACGATGGGTGCGTTCTCCATCACTCTGCGGTGAAGGCTCCATACCATGACAGTTGCCAGGGCTGAGGGACAAGAACACGCGCGGAACAGGAAAGGCTGGCTTTGCGCCTGGCGCGGCGGAGCTGTCTTGCTGGGCGCGCTCATGCTGGCATGGCCCGCCTTCCTGAACGGCTTTCCGCTCATATATCCGGATTCAATGACCTATCTCGGCGATGGCCGCGTGGTGGCGCGGGCCTTGTTCCTGCATCAGCTTTCGGATTACTACGGAGTGCGTTCCTTCTTCTATAGCCTGGGCATCCTACCCTTTCACTGGAACATCTCGCCCTGGCCCATCGTCGGCCTGCAATGCCTGCTGGTTGCCTGGATCGTCTGGCTAGTAGTCCGTTCTGTCGCCCCGCGGCACATGGTAGCGTCTTATCTCATTCTGCTTCTCTTTCTCAGCCTGTTGACCAGCACCGGATGGTATGCTTCCTTCATCATGCCCGACGTTTTGGGCCCGCTCATATATCTCTCCTTCTACCTGCTGGTCTTTGCGCGCGACACGCTCAGCCGCGCCGAACGGTGGGGACTTTACCTCATCGCCGGGTGGGGAATTACCGCCCACGCCTCGCATTATCTGCTGGCTGCCGGTTTATTTGTGCTGCTGGTTCTCTTTGCCGCATTCGAGCGGACTCCGTTTCTGCGCCGCCTGTGGAGCCTGGGTGAGGTGGCGGCGATACTTGTGGTGGCGACAGCCGCCCAGATGGCGCTGCACGGCTATCTCTACGACAAGCCCAGCTTGAACGGCAATCGGCCGCCCTATCTGATGGCTCGCATCGTCGCTGACGGCCCCGGACGCTGGTATCTGGAGAAAAACTGCCCCCGTCTGCAATGGGCAATCTGCAACCACATCAGCCAGTTCACCGACAATCCTGACGATTTTATATGGGAACCGAATGGGGCCTACGACGGCGCAACCGACGCTGAAAGAGCGCAGATTGATCAGGAGGAGATGCCCCTGGTTATGGGCACAATTCGCGCCTATCCCCTGCAACAGCTCTCCCGTTCAGCCGCCAACTTCTGGAATCAGTTCGTGGCTTTCGGCGTGTATAGCTTCGGTCCGAACGACTGGATGCAGGGGCAATTCGATGAAACAATGCCCCGGGCGAAAGCGAGTTACCTTGTCAGCCGGCAGGCGCACGATACCCTGCCGCTCGACCTGTTCACGGATATTCAGTGGTGGACCATCATCGCCTCGCTGGCGGCGATGGCCGTCCTGATCCCTTTTCTATGGCGCCGCCATTCTCCCCGGCTTGCCGGCCTCAGCCTTGTTATTGTTGCCACGGTCGTCGCCAACGCAGGGGTCACCGGCGCCCTTTCGGTCGTCGATGATCGCTATCAGTGCCGCGTGATCTGGCTGGTCCCGCTTTTGGCAGGAATCTTCTTCCTGGATTGGCTCCAGCAGCGGGGAATTGCCAGGCTGGAGGCTTGAGAGCCGGGTGTTGCTCAGGAGGCTTTGGCTTCCTGGGGATTGACCAGGTCGCGCAACTCCTTGGAGGGCTTGAAGTAGGGAACCTTCTTGGCCGGAACCTCGACGCGCTCCCCGGTCTTGGGATTGCGCCCAATGCGGGAGTTGCGCTGGCGGGTGCGGAAAGACCCGAAGCCGCGAATCTCAATCTTGTCTCCGCTCTTGAGAGCCCCGATTACCGCATCAAAGATGGTTTCGACGATGACTTCGCCGTCGCGTCGCGTCAGGTCACCCACCGCTGTCACCTTTTCCACCAGGTCTGCCTTAGTCATGTTCTCTAGCCTCCCTTCACAGAATAAATGGATTCTACCCATTCTGGCTCGAAAAACAAAGCTCCTTTGTGAATTTTAGCCTTTTCCCCTCAATAGTTTGGCTAAAATACCTTGCGCCTGGGTACGCCGCCAGCCAAATTTGCCCCATGGCGTTTATGATGTCCTGTGACATTCCCTTACCTTTATTACCCCGTCAAGGCCGGGGTTCCTGGCGGCTGGTCTTCTTAGCCGAGATGTGAGAGGTAGAGGTAAGAAAGACGCGGGGAGGGGACGGAGACGTGAAAGACGATTCCAAGCACAAAAGCGCCCGGCCAATGTACAGCATCGTGATTCCGGTCTACAACGAGGGTGCCCGTATCCCGAAGACGCTCACCTCGGTGGTGGGCTGCATTCGCGCGCGCGGCTGGAATGCCGAGGTTCTGGTGGTCAATGACGGCTCAACTGACTCGACCGCCGATGTGGTGCGCGCCTTTGCCCAAACCGCGCCCGAGGTCCGGCTGCTTGAAAACCCCGGCAACCGTGGCAAAGGTTACAGTGTGCGCTCCGGAATGCTTCAGGCTCAGGGCAATGTTGCGCTCTTCACCGACGCCGACCTCTCGGCGCCCATCGAGGAGGCGGAACGCCTCTTTGACGCCATCCAGCAGGGCGCGGATATCGCCATCGGCTCCAGATGGCTTGAGAGCGGCCGCCAGACCCAGCGCCAGCCTCTCTATCGCCAGTTCTTCGGCCGCTGCTTCAACTTCGTCACCCGTTTCATCATGCGCCTGCCCTTTGCCGACACCCAGTGCGGCTTCAAGGCCTTCACTCGCGAAGCCGCCCAGACCGTCTTCCAGCTCCAAACCATCGAGCGCTGGGGCTTCGACCCGGAGATTCTCTTTATCGCCATGAAGCGCGATTTCTGGATCATCGAGGTACCGGTCAGCTGGGCTCACGACGAGCGCTCCCGCATGAGCTACCTGAAAGACGGCTTCAAGATGCTCCAGGAGATTACCATCGTTCGCTGGAATGCCTTCCGCGGCCGCTATGACAAGCCTGTGGATGCGCCCCCTCGCGTACCGAGGGAAAGATAGCAAGGCCGCTTTCTGCTCCGCCGTCGATTGAGACTTATCCGCCGCGCATCTCGTCCCTCATCACAGGCGGCGCATTTCGTCTCTCCGCCAAAATCTTTTTCTCCGGAGGAAATCCATGGTTCGCAAGGCACTGCTCGCTGTACTCTTCTTTGCATTCGCTTCCGCTACCGTTCTGGCCGCGGACTTCAACGGCAAGTGGACCGCCGAGTTCGATACTCAGATCGGCGTGCAGAAGTACACCTACGAGTTCCACGTCGACGGCACGACCGTCACCGGCAAGGCCACGAACGAGCGCGGCGAAACCCCCATCACCGAGGGCAAGATCGACGGCGACACCATCACCTTCGTTGAGATGCTCAACTTCAACGGCATGGACATCAAAATCACCTACACCGGCAAGATCAACGGCGACGAGATCAAGTTCACCCGCCAGGTGGGCGACTTCGCCACCGAGGAACTGACCGCCAAACGGGTCAAGTAGCTCGCGTCTCTGCTTAACTCACTGGCCGTTTGAGGTTCGTGGTGCCCCAGATCCCAGAAGCAGAACCTGAAGCACCCATATTTAGGTTCTTTCCCCACCTAGATACCTCAACCACCCGCTGGCCATGATACAATGTATCTACAGGAGGAAATATGCAGGCACAAGTGCTGAAATGGGGAAACAGCCTGGCTGTGAGGATTCCGAAGCCCATCGCGGATGACGCTCGCTTGCAGTTGGGCGACCCGCTGGAGATCGCGGTAGCTGCCGATGGAGTTGTGCAGATGCACCGGGCAGGAAAGATCCCAACCCTCGCTCAATTGGTGGCTCAGATCACCCCGGGAAATCGCTATGCGGAGGTTTCACTCGGGCCGGAAGTCGGGAGGGAAGCCGTCGAATGGTGAGCCAGTACGTTCCCGATACCGGCGACATTGTCTTCCTTGATTTTGATCCCCAGGTTGGCCGGGAACAAGCCAAGCGCAGGCCCGCGCTCGTCCTGACCGATCTCCGCTACAACCGGGCCAGCGGTTTGGCCGTGGTTTGTCCCTTGACCAGCAAGGTCAAACCCTACCCCTTCTCTTTGCCGATCACCGTTGGCAGCGTGCAAGGAGCCGTGCTGGTCGATCAATTGAAGAGTATGGATTGGGAGCGTCGCGGCGCGGAGTTTCATTCCAAAGCACCGGTAAAGATGATCGCCAAGGTGCGCCAGTACATCGCGGTTCTGCTGCAAATTCCGGTCAGGTAAAGGCGGGCGGTTGAGGTTCGTAGTCTCATACCCTTGCGTCAGAAAAAACCTCAAGGATGGGGTACCCGGTCCGTTCAAGGATTGGGCACCCAACTATCACTATTGACACTTTCTTTCCTTCCAATTAATTGTTGCAGCAAAATCACCCTCGTCACTGGTACTTGATACTTTGCGATAGATTACAACAACGACATTTTGATAGTCGAGTAAAGTTGTTGCACCATCTCCGACCTGTGATATTAAATCAATTTCGTGTAAATCATTTAATTGTTTGCCTCTTTCACGGATAGGGGCAAACTCATCAAGGATGCTGTCTATAATATCTCGAGATAAATTGGAATTTAAGAATATTTTTCCTGACGAATAACGTCGTCTTTCAATTCCTATCTCACAAACTTGTCCATCTGATGTATATCTTGGCATCGCTAAAACGCCCTGTCGAACTTCATAAGCTTCGATTGGCTTATATTTCGCAAATCTACCATGTCGTGGATTCGCAGCCATCATTAAGAATGCTGCGGAAATAATAACTGCGATCGATTTTGTCATAACCTATCTCCGTAAATTCAAAAGTCAACTCATTGTAGATCAATTGTGGTAACTATGGAGACGTGTGCCCCAGCTCTCGCTCGTGATACCTAGGACTCCCGCTCGCCGCGCAGCCCCTTACGCCGTCGCCGCGTCTGCCACCGACTGCAACCCCCGCGCCTCAATCTCAAACTCGCGGATTTTGTATTTCTGTATCTTGCCGCTTAGGGTCGCCGGGAACTCAGTGACAAAGCGGACATGTTCTGGAATCTTGTAATAGGCGATCTGCCCTTTGCAGAATTCCTTGATCTCCTCTTCTGTAGCTTCGACGCCCGGCTTGATGCGAACCCAAGCCACCACAATCTCGCCCAGTCTTGCATTGGGAATGCCCACCACCTGCACCTCGCCCACCTTGGGATGGGTGTAGAGAAACTCCTCCACCTCGCGCGGATAGATATTTTCTCCGCCGCGAATGATCACGTCCTTGGAGCGGCCGGTGATGCGCAAGCAGCCATCTTCGCGCATGATGCCCAGGTCGCCGGTATGCAGCCAGCCGTTTTCCTTGATCACCGTAGCCGTGCCCTCCGGGTCGCCGTCGTAACCCTTCATCAGCGCATAGCCGCGGACACAGATTTCGCCCTGCTCGCCGCGCGAAAGAGGCTCGTTGGTGGCGGTGGAGACGACCTGAATCTCGGTCTGGGGCATGGCGCGACCAACGGTGTTGACGCGGACTTCGATGGTGTCGGCGGCGTCGGACATGGTGACGACGGGCGAGGTTTCAGTCTGGCCGTAGGCAATCACCAGCTCGCGGCAGTGCATCTCGTTGAGCACGCGCTTCATCAGTTCGATGGGGCAGGGCGCGCCGCTCATCATGCCGGTGCGCAGGCTGGTCAGGTCGAAGCTGGCAAAATCCGGCAGCGCCAGTTCGGCTACATACATCGCAGGAACCCCATAGACCGAAGTCGCGCGCTCGTCATGAACGGCCTGCAGCGTGGCGCGCGGGTCAAAAGTCCAGTTGGGCAAAACGATGGCCGCGCCGGAGTTGACCGCCGACATCGTCCCGATGACGCAGCCGAAGCAGTGAAACAGCGGCACCGGTAAAACGATGCTGTCCTGCTCGGTGTAATGAAATCCATGCGCCAGGAACTGCCCGTTGTTCACCACGTTGTGATGAGTGAGCATCACGCCCTTCGGTAGTCCCGTAGTCCCGCTGGTGTACTGGATGTTGGCCACGTCGTTTACAGCCACGGCGTCAGGCAGGCGGCCCTCTGCATCCAGCAGCGCCGGCCACTCGGGCGTATCGAAGTAGATGGTGTGCTCCAGCTCCAGCGTTAGCCCATGGCGAGCGCGGCCGAGAATCTCCTCGTAATCGGCGTGCTTGTCCTTGTGCCACAGGAACAGGGCCTTCATGCGCGAACGTTGCAGCGTGAACTGCAGCTCGTGCGAGCGATAAGCGGGATTCACGTTCACCAGCGCCGCGCCGGCCCGCGCGCAGCCCATGTGCATCATCACCCACTCGATGCAGTTGGTGGACCACAGCCCCACGCGATCTCCACGGCGAATGCCCAGCGACCAGAGCCCGCGCGCCACTCGGTCGGCCTCGGCGCTCAACCCGGCCCAGGTAAGCCGTTTTTGCTGATGGCAGGACACCACGGCCAGGCGCTCGGGAAAACGGCTGGCCGTTCGCTCCAGCAGGCCGCCGATGGTCAGTTCCAGCAGAGGCCGGCCAGGCCCCTGCGATTGGCTCAAAGCATGAGGGTTTTCTTCCATAGGTATGGCCCTGATCCCGCAACGGGAAACGGCAGTTTACACCCGCAGCGCCGGCTGCAAAGTGTGACCACGCCCACATCTCTCATAACGCCAGTGCAGTCCGAGCGGATCGATCAACAATAGCTAAAAGCTAAAGGCTAAAAGCTAGAAGCTGCTTCTCGTGTAACCCCGCACTCCTCTGTTGCCGTCCAACTTATTCAAGAGGATCTGTGATGGCCAGTTTTCGTTGCCCATGCTGTGGATACAAGACTCTGGAGGCGCCCGAGGCGCTTGCCCTGTGCCCCGTCTGCTGGTGGGAGGATGATGGCCAGGATGACGGCGACGCCTTCGATGTCCGGCTGACGGTGAATGGAACCCTCAGTCTGGCCGAGGCCCGCACCCACTATGCCCAATGCGGAGCGGCCCATCCCCGATTCCTTCCCTACGTGCGCAAGCCTCTGCTAGCCGAGCAGTAGTGCTTTTCCCCGAACTTTAACAAATAATCTCTCTGCAATCATGCTGTCTGTGCATGGATAACAAAACAAGCTGCCATGCCGGAACAGGCAGATTTCGCGGGTATTTGGGAGTTGGGGCCAAAGACAGCACCGCCCGCCTTCCGGGATTCGGACGGCGGGCGGTTTCAAGCAGGTATCAGCGGAGGAGGCCGATACAGCAGGTTCAGTTAGGCGCGCATTTTGCGGCGAACCATCGTGCCGAGTCCAAGCAAGCCGGTTCCCATCAGAATCAGGCTGGTCGGCTCGGGCGCTTCATTGAGTTCGATCCAGTCGAGGCGGTCGGTACTGCCACTTATGGTGATCGTAAGGCTGGTAAGCGGATCTTTACTTTGAGCCAGGGAGGCAGGGATATTTGTGTACGAGCTGCTGCCGAGGGACCCACCACTGATGGTGAATTCCGGGGTGCTCCCATCCATGCCGACGATCGAATACGACGACGTGCCAAAAAGGTCCACGCCGACAAAATAGAAAATGTTGCCCCCCGAATCGGTAATCGTGAGTACGCTCGGGCTGGTGCCTGCGGAACCATCGAAACTCTGCCCAGGGCCAGAGGTAAGGCTGGAATAGCCGCTGACGTTCGCAACGCTTTGAAGGCCAGAGGTACCCTGATTTGGGTTCCAATCGACGTTGTTGCCTGAACCAGGGGTCACGGTGAATGTTGCGCCATACGGGCCAACCTGAGTCCAACTGGTTAGTTTTGTGTGTGCGCTGGTCCACGATGAAAGGCCATTTAGCTTACCTGTGCCTGACGCAAAGTCGATGCTGACGTTGCCGGCTGGGATTGTATTGGCAACAGCTATGGGGCTTACTACGAGGCAGAACGCTGCGACGGCGAGAAACACAATTGGGGAAAGGAATTTCTTACTCATCTGACCTCCTCCTAGAGATTTACTACCGTTTTCATATAATAAGCATCTTGATGGCCAAAGTCAATGTATGTGAACTCAATAACTTACGTATTTACCTAGGGAATAAATGTGCAATAACTTGCACAACTGTTGACAATTAACTTCACATCTCAACCCTGGCCTATTGCCTGAGCTTGCTTCCCCGCGAGAGCTGATTTGGGCTCCCGCAGCCGATTCCGGAAAATTGTCCTTGCCGATGATGCGCTTGTTCTCACAATGGTTGCTTTCAGGGTTCCTCACCTGCCAAAACCATCCCAGCCGGTTTGACCCTGCCAGCAAACCCTCATACCATGAATGAAGGGATTTCCCCCATCCCTGTGGGTGTTGTGTGCCCGCAGCGGAAACCCGCAGCAGCAAGCCTGCCAAAATATCGGCTGCTTGCGGCCTTGAACGCTGTTTTGCGGACCGAAACAGGCGGTTTATCCCCAATTCTGGCATCATGTTCGGCGCGCACAGCGCATGGAAGGCATAACTTTGAGCTCTACCGGCACAGTCGAAGAGAAACCACAACCTGATGAGACCCAGGCGCACGACGGCCCCGAACACACCCACGATCACGTGGATAATGATCACGAAGGTCACGATCACCATCATGGGCCGGTGTTGAACCCGGAGTGCACCCGTGAGCTGGTGTTGGACATTCCCGCCGATGAGGTCTCCACGGCCTATAAGAAAGTGACCGGCAACTATCAGAAATACGCCAAGATCCCCGGCTTCCGCGCCGGCAAGGTACCTGAATCTGTCGTTCGCCGCCGCTATGTCGACGGAATCCGCAAAGACGTAATCGACGGTCTGCTGCCCGAGCGCTTCAACAAGGCAGTTCAGGAGCTGGGCATCAAGCCCGTCGGCGAGCCTCGAACTACCGAGTTGACCGTTGAGGACGGCACTCCGCTTCATGCGAAAGTAATCTTCGAGTTTGTGCCGAAGTTCTCCATCGAGGGCTATCAGAAGGTCACTGTTGATAAGCCGCCGGTCGATGTCACCGAAGAAGAGTACCAGCGCGAAATGGAGCAACTGCGCGAATCGCGCGCCACCATAGAGCCGGTGGAGGAAGACAGAGTTCTGAAGGACGGCGACTGGGCGCAGATCACCTACAAGGGCATCGTCGAGGGCGAGCCGGAGGCTGCCCCGGTTGCGGGCGAAGATACATTGGTGGAAGTGGGCGGCAAGGATACCGTGGAGGCTTTCACCACTACCTTGCGCGGCGCCAAACCCGGCCAGGAGCTCAAGGCCGAAATCATCTACCCCGCCGATTATGCCGAGCCCAAACTGGCCGGCAAGACCGTGGCCTACGAGGTCGAGGTCAAAGCCATCAAAAAGCGCACTGTTCCGGAGCTGAACGACGATTTCGCCAAGGAGCTGGGCAACTACGCGAATCTGGCGGAGCTTGAAAGCCGCGTCCGCGAGCACCTGGCCAGCCGCAAGCGCCGCAGCGTGGAAGGCGAGACCAAGGACCGGCTCCTCGCCGCGCTCGCCGAGCGCTTCACCTTTGCTGTACCCGAGTCGCTGGTGCAAGAGCAGATTGACACGCGCCTGGAGCGTGGCCTGCGCGCTTTGGCGGCCCAGGGCATGAATACCGAGCAGATGCGCAAGCTGGACTTTCCTCGCCTGCGCGCTGCCCAGCGCGACGGCGCCATAGCCGAGGTAAAAACCAACCTCCTGCTGGAGCGCATCGCTGCTGAGGAAAACATCAACATCAGCGACGAAGAACTGGACCGCGAATTGCAGCTGGCTGCTGTGCAGTCTCGTGAGACGGTTGAGGCATTGCGTAAGCGTTTGTCGGCGGACGGCGGACTGGACAGAATCAGGGAGCAGATGCGGCGCGAAAAAACCGCGTCTGTGCTGTACGAACGGCTGCCCGCGTAGGGCGCAAAACGAAGAGGAGCGGGAAGAGGCTTTATGGCATTGGTTCCCATGGTGGTTGAGCAGACGAGCCGGGGCGAGCGCGCCTACGACATTTACTCCCGTCTGCTGCGCGACAACATCATCTTTCTGGGCACGCCCATCAGCGACGATATTGCCAATCTCGTCGTGGCGCAGTTGCTCTTCCTCTCTGGCGAGGACCCGGAGAAAGACGTGCATCTGTACATCAACTCCCCCGGCGGCTCCATCTCCGCCGGCCTGGCCATATACGACACCATGCAGTTCATCAAGAACAAGGTGGAGACCATCTGCATCGGTCAGGCGGCCAGCATGGGCGCGTTTTTGCTGCTGGCCGGCACCAAGGGCAAGCGCTTTGCCCTGCCCAACTCGCGCATTCTCATCCATCAGCCGACCATGGGCGGCCTCAGCGGCCAGGCCACCGACATCGACATACATGCGCGCGAGATTCTGCGCATCCGCGAGATTACCAACAACCTTATCGCCAGGCACACCGGCCAGCCTCTGGACCGCATCGAACGCGACGTCGAGCGGGACTTCATCATGAACGCGGAGCAGGCCAAGGAATACGGTATCGTTGACGAAATCATCGACCGGCCGCGCACGTAACCCGTTGGCGGAGCCGTCAGTTGACCCCGCTGTTAACGCTAACCCGGCAAACTGCGTTAAACTCATCCAAGGGGAGCCGTCATGATGAAAATTCGCACGGGACCCGAAGAAGCGCTGCGCTGCTCGTTCTGTCACAAATCACAGGACGCAGTGGCCAAGCTGATTTCGTCGCCCAGCGACTACCCTCGCGCCTACATCTGCGATGAGTGCGTGGCCGTCTGCATTTCGATTCTCGAGGATGACCGTAGCGGCAGCGGAGATACCGCCAATCCGACCATCCCCGCCAGCCACCTGCCCAAGCCGCAGGAGGTGAAGAGCTTTCTCGACGACTACGTAATCGGCCAGGACCAGACCAAGAAGAAGCTCGCCGTGGCGGTTTACAACCACTACAAGCGCATCCAGATGAACAAAATGCACAACAGCGATGTCGAGCTGACCAAGTCCAACATTCTGCTCATCGGCCCCACCGGCTCTGGAAAAACGCTGCTGGCCCACACCCTGGCCAAGATGCTTGACGTGCCCTTCGCCATCGTGGACGCCACCACCCTCACCGAGGCCGGCTACGTCGGCGAGGATGTCGAGAACATCATCCTCAAGCTCCTCCAGGCCGCCGAGGGCGACGTGACCCGCGCCCAGCAGGGCATTATCTATATCGACGAGATCGATAAGATTGGCCGCAAGGACGAGAACCCCTCCATCACCCGCGATGTCAGCGGCGAGGGCGTTCAGCAGGCCCTGCTCAAGATTCTCGAAGGCACCGTGGCCAACGTGCCGCCGCAGGGCGGGCGCAAACATCCCCACCAGGAGTTCACCGCCGTCGATACAACCAACATCCTGTTCATCTGCGGCGGGGCCTTCGTCGGCCTGGAGCGCGTGGTGGGCCGCCGCGTGGGCCAGAAGGCGATGGGCTTCAAGTCCGTCGACGCCGAGGCCGATGCCGCCACTACTCGTTCTCATCGCGACACGGAGCTGCTGCGCAAAACCGAGCCGCAGGACCTCATCAAGTACGGCCTGATTCCTGAATTCGTCGGCCGTCTGCCCGTCGTGGGCATCCTCGACGAACTGGACGAAGCGGCGCTGATCGAGATTCTCACCAAGCCGCGCAACGCGATCCTCAAGCAGTATCAGAGGCTCTTCGAGTTCGAGAATGTTCGCCTGCACTTTTCCATTGAAGCCGTCGCCGCCATCGCCCGCGAGGCTTTGTCCCGCAAGATCGGCGCCCGCGGACTGCGCATGATCCTTGAAGAGCTGATGCTCGACCTCATGTTCCACCTGCCCAACAACAAGCGAGCCCGCGACATTGAAATCACCAGCGACATGGTCGAACGCCGCGATCTCTCCCTCTGCCTGCTGGAAAAAGCCGGCTGATGCGTTAACCTCCGTTGCGTAGATTCCTTCGCTCCGTTATGTACTGGAAGTATGTAAAGGAAGTGGGTGCCCCACCTTCGGCGCGTTTTTGTAGTTGCGCCTAAGGTGGGATATCTATAGCTACGGTTCTTTTTATGTTTAAGGTGGGATACTTATATTCGCGGTAAGCACCGACATTACAAATTCTCCTCCACCTTCACCACCAGGCAGGTCACCGTCTGCTCTCCGGCCATCAGCATCTGATGCGGCAAGCCCGCGGGCACATGCGCCACATCGCCCGCCCGCAGCTCTTGTCGCACTCCACCCTCAATCGAGGTCCCGCGTGTCTCGCCCGGCTTAATCAATCGCGCGCCCGCCACCGTGCCGCCGGTCACCAGCGTGGCCCGCCCCTCCAGCACATAAAAGACATCGGCAATGTTTTCATGCACCTCGGCCTCGCCGTCGCGGCTGCGAAACGAGAGCATGGCGCAATGCCGCGGATACTCCTTCAGCGTCTCGCTGGCCGAGCCGTCGCCGTGTTTCGCCAACTTGTGCAGGTACGCCGCCCGCTCCAATAAAACGGCTGAACTCCAGTGATCCGTATGCAACGCAGTCTTCTTTCCTCCCGCCCGCGCACTCGCCGCCCGCGGCGCAACGTCCTTCTCCGCCGGAAGTAGTTCCTTTAGAATTTCCTTCGCAATTTTTTCCATACGTCTCCCAGTTTATGCCCGGCTCACTCCAACCCCGCCACTTCCCTTGCCCGCTTGAAAATCTCCAGCAGCATTGTCCGCGTCAGCTTGCCGGTGTTGGTATTTTGCAGCGAGGGATGATAGCTGGCCATCACCGTCACTCCATTCGGCAAAGTAAACTCCGCGCCATGCGCGAAGGCCATGCCGGTGCGTGAAGTGATCTGTCCACTCCGCCGCGCGTGTGCCAGAAAGCCGTCGAAGGCGATCTTGCCCAGGCAGACCACAACGCGCAGATTCTTGAGCAGGCCAATCTCTTCGTCGAGAAAAGGCGCGCAGTTGCGCAGCTCCTCCCGCGCAGGCTTGTTGGCCGGTGGAGCGCAGCGCACCACGGCGCTGATCCACAAACCGGTAAGCTTCATGCCGTCGTCGCGGCTCTCCGACCTGGGCTGCGATGCAAAACCAGCTTCGTGCAGCACCGGATAGAGAAAATATCCCGACCCGTCGCCGGTAAAAATCCTCCCCGTCCGATTTGACCCGTGCGCGCCCGGTGCCAGACCCAGCGCCAGCACGCGCGCCCTTGGGTCGCCGAATGAAGGCACGGGCTTGCCCCAGTACTCGCAGTCCATATATGCGCGCTTGCGCACCCGCGCCACCTCGGCACAGTACGCGCGCAGCCGCTTGCAGCGCTTGCAGGCAACGATGCGGGCATTCAAATCTTCCAGCGAAGAGCGGGCAGCGGCCATGCTGAGATTCTAGGTCATCTGTGTGCTATAGTTTACTTGCTTTAACGAGTTCCGGAGTAATTCAGCGATGCCTTCCCCGCCAAATCCCGAGTTTCTGCGCCGCGCCATCGCGCTGGCCACGGAAAATGTTCTCCGCGGCGTGGGCGGTCCCTTCGGCGCCGTTATCGTGCGCGACGGCCGCATCGTGGGCGAGGGCGTGAACACTGTGACCGCCGCGAACGATCCCACGGCGCACGCTGAAGTGAACGCCATTCGCGCGGCCTGCGCGGCTCTGAAAACTTTTTCCCTGGCCGGTTGCCAGCTCTACTCGAGTTGCGAGCCTTGCCCCATGTGCCTGACCGCGGCGTACTGGGCGCGGATCGACTCCATCTGCTACGGGGCCAGCGCCGCCGATGCAACCCGCGCCGGCTTCGACGATGCGTTCATATACCAGGAACTACAGAAAAATCCCGCAGAACGCAAGTTCCTTCCCGCCACGCAACTGCTCAGCGATGAGGCCTGGGCCAGCTTCGCCGCTTGGATCGCCTCGCCCAACAAGGTGAAGTACTGAAACCTCTGGCGCGGGTGCCCCACCCTCGGCGCGTCTTTGTTTTTGCGCCTTCGGGGTCCCCAACGACCGGGGCCCCCAAGAAGCGGCTTTTGCTTCTTGGGGTGGTAACGACAGGTCTTCGTCGTTGGGGTGATCTAGGGTGGGACAGCACGATTCTCAAATATCAAGAGCAGTAAAAATGATCTATACTGCGTGCCATGCGAGTAATGCGCCTGATCCTGCTATTGTCTTTTTCGACCTTTGCAGTTGCCCAATCCCCTGTGTCGGCTTCGGCCCCGGAGAGCGCGCCCTGGCAGATGCAGGACTCTGGCACCACCGCCAGCCTGCGCGGTATTTTCTCCGTGGACGGCACGGTAGCCTGGGCCAGCGGCACAAATGGTACGATCCTCAAAACCACGGACGGCGGCGCGCATTGGCAGAAATGCGCCATTCCCGATGCAGCCACTGACGGCGCAACCCTCGACTTTCGCGGTGTGCAAGCCTGGAATGCTAATACCGCCATAGTCATGTCCAGCGGCAAAGGAAAACTTTCGCGACTCTATAAGACGTCCGATGGATGTAAAACGTGGAAACTAATTTTGAAAAACCGAGACAAAGAGGGCTTCTGGGATGCACTCTACTTTGATCGAGGTCAGTGGGGATGGTTGCTTGGCGATCCAATTAAGGGACAGTTCACTCTATTCTCCAGCGAGGATAAAGGAAGAAATTGGACACGCCAAGTCAATAAGGGCCTTCGAGTCCAAACCGGTACGCAGGGAGCGTTTGCAGCTAGCAACTCGTCGCTCGTTGCTTTTGCAGGTTATGTTCATTTCGGTTCCGGCGGAAACGATGGATCTTTTATTTATGGTGTCATCAGTAGGACGATTTGCGTCGATTGCACCTTTGAACAGTCGGATTATGAGGAAAGAGAAACTCGCTGGGCTCATCAGAGTGTACCCATTGGAGGAAATTCAGAGTCGTCTGGTATCTTCTCAATCGGTTCTCGACCCTCGTCCACACGTCGCGCAATAGGGACCGATATTCTCATTGCGGTTGGAGGCGATTTCACGAAGCCCGACGATTCTCAAAGGACGGCAGCCTCCAGGCTTGAATATGATGGCCCATGGCTCGCCTCCACCACCCCGCCCCACGGCTTCCGCTCCGCCGTCCAATGGTCCGAAGCCCTCAAACTTTGGATCACCGTCGGAACCAACGGCTCCGATATCAGCCGCGACGATGGTAAAACCTGGCAGCCCCTCGACAACGGCAACTGGAATGCCCTCTCGCTGCCCTTTGTCGTCGGCCCAAACGGCCGCATTGCCCGGCTCAACCCCGCCGCCCTCCCGCCCTCAACGCCATGAAGTCGTGCCTACGGCCTTTTTGCCCAAATCTGTGACAAAAAACTTCTCTTTCTACGCACAGCTTTTTTAGCGTGACTTGTCACCCTTGCCACAGCATTACCAACGGAACCAGGACCCGCGCAGAATCCGCCCCCGGCACAGTAAAATAAGGCCAGCCGGATGATGAAAACCTCTTCCACGGTCGCCAGCCTGCAAACCCGCTCTGAGCAAGAGACAGAGCCGCGCTCAAAAACCGTCAAGCCCACCATCATTCAGGTCCGGAATCTGGAAAAAACCTACGCCACGGCGCGCGGCCCGCTTACCCTCTTCAAGGGCCTCAGCCTGAATGTCAAAGCCGGCGAGATGGTGGCCATTGTGGGCCAGTCCGGCGCGGGCAAGAGCACGCTGCTTCACATTCTGGGTGCGCTGGATGCCCCCACCTCCGGAACGGTCCTCTGCGCTTCGGTCAACGTGGCCCAGCTCTCGCCGCGCGAAGCCGCGGCCTTTCGCAATCGCGAGATTGGATATGTATGGCAGTTTCATTACCTGCTGCCGGAGTTCTCGGCCCTAGAAAACGTAGCCATGCCGCTGCTGGCCCGCGGAGTCGGCCGGCGGACTGCGCTGAACACAGCCGCCAACTGGCTCCGGGAGGTGGACCTCGCGGATCGAGGCAGTCATCGTCCCGGCGAGCTCTCGGGCGGCGAGCAGCAGCGCGTGGCGATGGCCCGCGCCCTGGTCAACAACCCCCAGCTGCTGCTGGCCGACGAGCCCACTGGCGACCTGGACGCAACCACCGCCGGCCGCGTCTTCGACCTCATCGAGCGGCTGCACAAGAGCCACGGCCTCACCTCGATCATTGTCACTCACAATATGGAGCTGGCCGCGCGCGCCGGGCGAATGCTGCGCCTGGAGGCGGGTAAACTGGCCAGCGTGCAATTGGCAGCGCTGACGGCGTATACTCCTCAAGCGGGAGCACGTGCCGGAAAGAAATGAGCAAAAAATGCGCCTTTCCGGGCGGAATTTGAGTCTAATTGTCAAGCGGCGCTTTTGAGCGCATTTTCAGCAAGTTGGAGCACGCGAAAACCAGGATGAGCAAGCTGAAACAAGGGAGGCTCTGATGTTTGAACGCTATACGGAGAAGGCGCGGCGCGTAATCTTCTTTGCGCGCTATGAGGCCAGCCAGTTCGGTTCGCCCTATATCGAGACCGAGCACCTGCTGCTCGGCCTGCTGCGCGAAGACAAAGCGTTGACCAATCGCTTCCTGCGTTCTCACACTTCGGTTGATTCGATTCGCAAGCAGATTGAAGCGCACACCACCGTCCGCGAAAAGGTCTCCACCAGCGTGGACCTGCCGCTCTCCAACGAGTGCAAGCGGGTGCTGGCCTATGCCGCCGAGGAGGCCGAACGCCTCGGCCACAAGCACATCGGAACCGAACACTTGCTTTTGGGGCTGTTGCGCGAGGAAAAGTGCTTCGCCTCAGAGATTTTGATGGAGCGCGGGCTGAAGCTGGCCCAGATTCGCGAAGAGCTGGGCCGCGTTACCCAGGAAAAAATACAGCCGCAGCAGCGCCAGCGCGATAACAGCCTGCTGGGCGAGTTCAGCCGCGACCTTACCCAGGCAGCCATGGAAGGCCAGCTCGATCCCCTGGTGGGACGCGAAGGCGAGTTGGAGCGCGTGGTGCAGATTCTCTGCCGCCGCACCAAGAACAATCCCGTGCTCATCGGCGAACCTGGCGTCGGAAAAACGGCTATCGTCGAGGGTCTCGCCCAGCGCATCGCCGACGGCGAAGTGCCCAGCTTCCTTGCCGACAAGCGCATCCTGGGATTGGATTTATCCCTCATCGTGGCCGGAACCAAGTACCGCGGCCAGTTCGAGGAGCGCCTAAAGAACATCATGAAAGAGCTGATGGAAAACCAGAATTCCATCATCTTCATCGACGAGCTGCACACCCTGGTCGGCGCAGGCTCCGCCGAGGGCTCGCTTGACGCGGCCAACATTCTCAAACCCGCGCTCAGCCGCGGAGAAATTCAGTGCATCGGCGCCACCACCCCCGCCGAGTTCCGCAAATCCATCGAGAAGGACCGCTCCCTTGAGCGCCGCTTCCAGGCCGTCAAGGTGCCTCCGCCCACCGAGGCTGAGGCCGTCAAAATCATACACGGCATCAAGGACCGCTACGAAAAATTCCACGCCGTCAGCTACACCGACACTGCCGTCGAGTTTGCCGTCGCCCATGCCAGCCGCTACATCCCCGACCGCTTCCTCCCCGACAAGGCCATCGACCTCATTGACGAGGCCGGCGCCCGCGTCAAGCTCCGCCAGACCTCGCTCCCCGAGGAGATTACCGAGGTCCAGAAGCGCATCAAGTTCATCGTGCATCGCATGGATTCGGCCATCGCCAATCACGAATTCGAGAAGGCGCGTTTCTACTCCGACGAGGAGCGCAAGGAGCGCGAAACCCTGCGCGCTTTGCGCGACAAATACCACCTCGACGACTCCGCCAGCGGCATCGTCGCCCGCGAAGACATCGAGGACGTGGTCAGCCGCTGGACGGGCGTGCCCATCAACAGCATCAAGGAAGAAGAGACGCAGAAGCTTCTGCGCGTTGAAGAAGAGCTGCACAAGCGCATCATCTCCCAGGACAAGGCCATCAACGCTTTGGCCCGCGCCATTCGCCGTTCACGCGCCGGACTCAAGTCGCCCAACCGGCCCATTGGCAGTTTCTTGTTCCTCGGCCCCACCGGCGTCGGCAAAACCGAGATGGCCCGCACCCTGGCCCACTTCCTCTTCGGCTCCGACAAGGCCCTCATCCGCTTCGATATGTCGGAGTTCATGGAGAAGCACTCCGTCTCCAAGCTCATTGGCTCGCCTCCGGGCTATGTGGGCTACGAGGAGGGCGGCCAGCTCACCGAGCGCGTCAAGCGTTCGCCCTACTCCGTTGTCCTGCTCGACGAAATCGAGAAGGCCCACCCCGATGTCTTCAATATTCTCCTCCAGGTCTTTGAGGACGGCCAGTTGACCGACGGTCTGGGCAACACCGTCGATTTCAAGAATGTCATCGTCATCATGACCTCCAACATCGGCGCGCGCCACTTGCAGAAGAAGCAGGGACTGGGCTTCGCCAGCGACCGCGACGACCTGGTCAGCGACAAGGTCGAGGAGCTGGTCAAGGCCGAGGTCAAAAAGACTTTCAACCCCGAGTTCCTCAACCGCCTCGACGAGGTCATCATCTTCCAGGCGCTCAACGATGCGGACCTCATCCAGATTGTCGAGCTGATGGTGCAGCAGCTAAACGCCAATCTCGCCCAGAAGTCCATCACCATCTCGGTCACCGAGGAAGCCAAGAAGTGGATTCTCGAGAAAACTCTCGTGGACCGCAGCTACGGCGCCCGCCCCCTGCGCCGCGCCCTGCAACGCTACGTCGAAGACCCCTTGAGCGAAGCCATGATTGCCGGCCAGATTATCGAGCGCCCCGCCTTCCTCGAGGTCTACCTCGACCAGAACCAGCTCTTCTATCGCCCGGTCAGCGCCGACGAATCCGTCAGCGAAGAAAAATCCGCCGGCGTGCTGCTCTTCAGCGCATAACCGGCTGCTGCCGCTGTTCACAAAAAAGCCCCCGGTCAACCCGCCGGGGGCTTTTTATTAATAGCCTCGAATACGCCTGAAGACGTTATCTTGTTTTCTTGAACGTGCCGGATTCGACGTAGTTCGTTCGTTTGCTGTTGTCGGTGAAGTGCGTAAACATCTGGGCGAAAAGCTCGCCCTCGCCGCGCGGCTCAATCACCAGGATACGTTCCGAGAAGCTGTCATGATAACGCACGATCAGGGCTTGCGCGGTAGCTACAATGTTGTCACCCACACCGGGCGCATAAAGGTGAGCATCAATGTTGCCTATCTCGCAGGGCTTCGGCGTGCATGCGCCCCATGCCTTCACATCCACATCGATACCGCGGCCCTTGATGTCAAGCTCGATCACGCCGCGAGTTTGCGGGTTCACGTTCTTCCAATGCCCCTCAAAGCGGGCGGTTTGTGCCGATGCCATGTTGGTCAAGGCTAGTGCCATGCAGAGACCCAGAGTTCCAAACACAATCTTCTTCATATCATTACCTCCTAATGAAATCCAGGATTATCAGGAGCACATCCTGGCACGCAGTTATGCTACACATGAAAGTCGTCCTCGTCAAAGACTTTCGGGAGCGAGGTTCAGAGTATTCTCTTTTCCCGGTTCCCTTTTCTTGACTGAGGTTGTAACTGGAGATAAAGCCCGCCGGCGTGCTGCTCTTCAGCACCTAACCTCAGCTCAGTCACACATCTGGGTGCCCCAGGTCCGGATTTTCGGACCTGGGAATCCGCAAAACAAAAAGCTCCCGGCCAACTCGCCGGGGGTGCTACGTTCCAGAACCAAGAAGAATTATTGGGAGGCTTTGTGGGAAGCTGTGGACCAGTTCAACAGCTATGTTATGAGCATCACGGACCGCATTTCAATTAACAAAGTTCGGGTCACTGATGATGTACAGCATTCCCGCGGGCCCACTGGAGGCGCTGGCGTTCTTGTTGTAGGTGACCAGCGCAAGGCCATTGTTGCCCCAGCGGATGAAAGCCACGGGTGTGCCAACCAGCGAGGACAACGTGATGGAACTGACGGCCGCAAAACTCGTCTGATTAAATGACTGAATGGTGTAGTTACTCGTTCCGGTTTGTGAACTTGTCTGGCCGAGAACGAAGACACGGTTGAGAGAGGAGTCGGGAACCAGCAAATCGGATGCGCTGAATGTCCCAACCAGCGTTCCATTTGCCGGATTGAGTAACTGGCCGTCGTCACTGTAGATATACCCAGTCCCAGCATCATAATGGATTTTCATGCCGCTGGACGAAAATGCTGAAAGGTATTTCTGGCCTAGCGTCACGCCTGAGGAATCTACGTTCAGCGAGTAAAACGCACTATTCATATCCCCGGCATAGAGGCTGCTGCTGCTGGCGCCCCATTGAAGGCTATCGTATCCTTCTCCACCCGCATGGCCAAATCCCGGCAGACTCGATGTACGTGCCGTCTCGTTGTCGAATATGGTGATTCCACCATCTTCTTCAGGCTGGGTTCCGTGATCCGCCAAGGTTACAGCCGTAGTTTGTGACGCCCCCGGCGCGGGCTGGAGGTCCAACGCATAGTAGGGACCGTAATATGGGTCGGCGCCCAATGGCCAAGTTAGCGACGAACCAAGGTTGGGCAGCGTCAACCGAGTTACCCAGTTGGCAGCTTTATATCCCGTGTATAAGTAAACGCCGTCATCAGTAACCCGGATCAGGTCTGGATCGGGCATCACGGCAACAGATTTGGTAATGCTGCCAGTGGTCGGATTAATAGCAACGATCGAATTGAAATACTGTGGATCGGCGCTCCATACCGGCAAAAATAGCTGTGAACTGGTTTTATCCCAGGCCACATCCAGAGCGGCAAGATTGAGAGCGGTTACCGTTGTGGTCCCGGAAGAAGCCGGAAAAATTGTAAAGGCTAAAGAGGTCAATGCAGGTTCACTAGGCGAACCGCCTGAAACTGAGATAAGAGCAGTCCCTGGAGTAAGGTCTGCGGCCGGTACCGTAGCTTGTAGCTCAGTTGTGTTGACGGCGGTTGATGGCAGTGCTGTGCCGTTCCACAATACATTCGTACCTGATCCAAAATTGTTTCCGGTTACCGTGAGCGTCAGTTCGCTCGAGCCAGCGACGGCACTTTGCGGACTGATCGCAGTCAGGCTGGGAAGCGTAGTCAGCGTTGTGCCTGATGTGAAATCGGGCGGTTGCGCAGTAGTAACAAAACCTCCGTCTACGAGATAGATGGGGCCGGCTGCCGATTTGTAATTAAAATAGCTAGGCGAAGTATTGAATACAAGCCCTGCATTCCCCCATCGAAGGAAATCGATAGGATATCCGCTCGCGCCAGGCACGGGAATCGTGGCCAGAAGTTGATAGGTATTCGAGCTGAAGACTTGAATCGTGACACCGGATCCAGACGAGAATTGCGCGCTGGTTTGACCCAGGAAGAAAACCAAGCCGTGCTGCAGGTCGAGAGCGCAGAGCGGGCTATTGGATGCATCTAGGCCGCTGAGGTTGAATGTGCCCACCAGATTTCCGGTTGCAGGGTCGACCACCCGGCCTCCATCCGCGTAGATGTGACCCGAACTCGGGTCGAAGTGGATCCTGCCGTATTGCGTTGGGACAAGATATCCGTAATCCGACTTGAGTGTGAGACCGTTCGAATTCGCAGACATCACAAAGAGGTCGTTGCCTGTGTTATAGGCATCATTCGCATACAGAATAGATGTGGTCGCTCCCCACTGCAGCGAAGAATCCTCCGCATCGTAGTACGGGATATTCGCGGATCGCGGTGTCGCGTCATCGTAAACGATTGTTCCGCCGGTGTTGGGCGGACCCCACGAATAATTTCCAAGGATGGCGGCTGTGGTGTGCGGGCTCCCCGGAGCCACTTCCAGCGATAAGGCTACCTGTTGGCCGAAAATCGGACTGACGGGAAGTTGCAGGCTGAGGCTCGTGTCCAGAGTCAGGCTGGGAAGGATAAAACGCTCCACCGCGCCAGTGCCGTCAAGGCCAACGTAAAGGTAGCTGTCATCGCTGGATATGGCCAGGGGATCTGGTTCGCTGCCCGCGGCTTGCGGTGTGCCTACCGTGCCGCTAACTAGATTGATCGCGACAACGCTGTTGCCGTTGGTATCCGTACTGGGCAGGCTGGCGTAGAGAATACCGTGGGTGGAGTCCCAGACGATGTGGTTGGCCGGCAAATTGATGCTTGTTAGAAAGGTCGGGGGAGCCGTGATCGGAAACGACACGGCGCTGGAGGTGCCTCCGCCCGGCGCCGCATTCACCGCCGTCAGCGACAGGCTTCCCGCCGCCGCCACATCCGCCGCCGTCAGCGTCACGTTCAACTGTGTGGCGCTCACATAGGTCGTCGTCCGTGTGCTGCCGTTCACGTCGATTACCGTCGTCGAAACAAAGCCTGTACCGGTTACGGTGACCATCAGGGACGCCGTTCCTGTCGTCAGTGTTGCCGGGGTGAGTTGCGTGATTGCCGGTACGGGATTGTTCACCTGTAGATAGACCGCCGCACTGCTTGCTGAGCCATTCCACGCAACAACAGAAAGCTGCGCCCCGCTCGCCACTTGCGCCGCCGTCACTGTTACGGTCAGCTGGTTGCCGCTCACGTAGCTGGTAACATCCATTGTGCCGCCCACCTGGACCGTGGTTGACGGAAGGAAGTTCGTACCATTCACCGTGAGGGTCAGTGGCCCCGTACCGGCCATCGTTGTCGTTGGTGTGATGGAGGTCACCGTTGGTGCCGTCTGTGTCCCCCCTCCGGTGTTCGACGAAGATCCACCGCAACCGGAAAGGAGAGCTAACGAAGCAAGGCAAAAATAGAGAACAATTGCAGAGGGGGTTTTCATGGCGCAAACAGTGTAGTGCAAAGCGAATGACGTGTATAGTAATAAAATTAATTCTTCATTACTTAACAGTTCTAGAACGCGCTGCCGTAGGTGGTGTGTTCTTAACTCAAGATTCTCGCACTTGGTCGGAGTCCCGGCTATAGGTCTTCCCGTCAAGCGATTCTTGTTCGCTTGAGAAGTTTGCATCCACTGTGCCGGATTCCGGTGAGCTGGTGCACCGAGTCCATGGCGTGCCCATGATCCCCATCACACCCATAAATACGCATAGAACTTGCAGAATCTACGCATAACTACGCATAGAAAACAGCCGAATTTACACATAAATACGCATATATCGCCTAAAAATCCCTATTTATATTGACGCATAAATGGCCTGGAGCGAATTGGATTCTGTCGGTCCAAATATGCGGGTGCCCGGACATGTCATACATGGAGATTCACAAATCGCTCAACTCAAAAACTCGGCGATGGCGCTGACCACTGTCTCTTGCTCGTCCTCGCGCAGCTCGGGGAAGATGGGCAGGGCCAGGACCTCTCGCGCCGCTCGTTCGGCTTCGGGGAAGCTGCTCTCTTTGTAGCCGAGGCTCTGCAATGCCGCTTGCAGATGGAGCGGAACGGGGTAGTAGATCTCCGAGCCGATCTTGCGCTCGGTAAGAAACTGGCGTAACCCATCGCGGCGGTTTGTGCGGATAACATACTGATGCCAAACGTGATGCGTGCCGCGGACCTCCTGCGGAAGGACGATGCCGTGGATGGGATAGGGGCCGGCCTCGACCAGTCCCGCGGCGTGGAAGAGCGCATGATAGCGGCGGGCCACGGTGCGGCGGAGCTGATTCCAGGTGTCGATGTACTTGAGCTTGACGGAGAGGATGGCGCCCTGGAAGCCGTCCATGCGCGCGTTCCAGCCGGTCTCGTCGTGGTAGTAGCGGCGTTTCATGCCGTGCTGGCGCAACATGTGGGCACGCTCGGCGATTTCATCTGATTTGGTCGTGACCATGCCCGCATCGCCCGCGGCGCTGAGGTTTTTAGTGGGGTAAAAGCTGAAGGCGGCAGCATCGCCTAAACTACCGGCTTTCAATCCATTACACTCTGCGCCCCAGGCCTGGGCGGCGTCTTCTATTAGTTTGAGATTGCGCTCCCTGGCGATGCGTGCAAAGGCTGTCCAATCGGCGCATTGGCCGTAGAGATGGACGGGCAAAATAGCGCGGACGGACGCGCCATGCGTGCCATTCAGGAGAGCTTCGACGGCGGCCGGGCTGAGGTTGAAGGTGGCGGGATCGATGTCAGCGAGCAGCGGTTGCGCCCCGGCGCGGAGGATGGCGCTGACCGAGGCGAAGAAGCTGAAGGGAGTGGTGACGACGGCATGGCTTGGACCGATGCCGGCAGCGGCCAGAGCCAGCCAGAGAGCGTCGGTGCCCGAGGAGCAGCCAATGGCGTGGGCCACGCCCAACTGCCCGGCCGCGGCGCGCTCAAAGGCCGCAACCGACTCACCCAGAATGAATTGCTGCGTGGCCAGAACCTGGCCGAGGGCCTCCATGAGTTCGCGGTAAAGGGGCTGGTACTGGCGCTTGAGGTCCAGCATGGGCACCGGCTGGGCGGTTGCGGCGGAATTCTGAGGCGGATTCGGCTCGGTTTTCACAGAACTATGCTAGCAGCCGCGCGCTTCCCAGGTCCTAAATGCAGGACATTCACCCCAGCGACGATGACCTGTCGCTCACCCCAGCAAGAAAGAGATGCTCGCCGGGTAATTTGTGGCGTTGAGGCCTTCGTGTGATATGGAACACAGAGGCGTGGTGCGCAAACATCGGAAATCGGCCAACATAACGAAAAATGCGGTGAGTGAGGGTTGAAAAGATTGGAAAAGCGCTATATTGTTAAGCGATCGTGGGATTTGGCGGCTCTAGTGCTTACGGAGCCGCGCGCGTTGATTTGTATTCGTACATGCAGTTGAATCGCATCCTCTCCCCCGAGGAAAGCAGGAGATCGGCAATGGACACCAAGCCGGCACAAAATATTCAGGACACGTACCTGAACACGGTCCGCAAGGACAAGACCCCCATCACGATTTATCTGGTCAGCGGCGTCAAGCTTACCGGAAAGATCCGGTCGTTTGATAAGTATTCCGTTCTACTGGAGAACAACAGCCAGGAGCAGTTGATCTTCAAACATGCCATATCGACGGTGGTGAGCAACAGGGGCTCGCTGCACAGTGAACACCGTCTGGCTGGCGCGTTCCCCGATGCTGTTCCGGCCCCATCCATAGCTTCAGCCGCCGGGGAACAGCGATAGCAGGCAGGAAGCGGTCTCCATTGGCCGTAGGCGCGAGCAGGACAGGCGCTCGGAGTTACCCCTCTGCGCCCGGTTCGAGACGCGAGAGCGAAGACTCGGAGCGAGCAGTATTAGTGGGAGTGGACCTCGGGCTTCGCTCCCGAAGCAACCACGCAACCCAATCGGATGCGCGACGGGCTGTAGTGTGCGAGGAGCCGGTTGCGACGGATTCTGAAGACAGTGAGGCGGAGCGTCTGGATAAGGGTGCTTCCCCTGCCAGAGCGGCGGTGCGTTCGCTAACAGAGCTGGACGCAGAAGAGTCACTTGCCGAGTTTCGCGAGCTGGTGGCAAGCGCGGGCGGCACGGTGGCCGCCGAGATTCTGCAGCGGCGCGCCAAGCCCGATCCGGCAACGCTGATCGGCGCAGGCAAGGTGGAGGAGATTGCTGGGGTTGCCGCATCGGTGGATGCCGACCTGGTGCTCTTCGACCACGACCTGACGCCGACGCAGTTGCGCAACCTGGAAGCCGCGCTACCCTGCCGCGTTCTGGACCGGACGCAGTTGATACTGGACATTTTTGCCCGGCACGCGCGCACCCGCGAGGGGCAGTTGCAGGTGGAACTGGCGCAACTGGAGTACCTGTTGCCGCGGCTGACCGGCAAGGGCAAGACGATGTCGCAGCTGGGCGGCGGCATCGGCACCCGTGGCCCGGGCGAAACCAAGCTGGAGACTGACCGGCGCGGGATCAAGCGCCGCATCGACAAGCTGAAGATTGATTTGGACGCAGTGCGCCGGGTGCGCAAGCAACAGCGGCAAAGGCGCGAGTCTGTGCCAGTGCCGACAGTGGCGCTGGTGGGCTACACTAACGCCGGCAAGAGCACGCTCTTCAACCAACTGACCGGGGCGCAGGTGCTGCAGTCGCCGAAGATGTTCGCCACGCTGGACCCGAAACTTCGAGCAATAGAGCTGCCCAGTCGCCGCCGTGTTCTGTTGTCGGACACAGTGGGCTTCATTCGCAACCTGCCACACACGCTGGTGACCAGTTTTCGCGCGACTCTCGAAGAGGTGGCGCAGGCCGAGGTGCTGCTGCACGTGCGCGACGCGGCATCGACGTACGGCGAGGAGCAGAAAACTCAGGTAGAAAAGGTTCTGGACGAACTGGAATCGCTGGGCAAGCCGCGCGTTGAAGTGCTGAACAAGATTGACCTGTTGGGCAAACATCAGCGGGAAGGGCTGCTGGAGCGGACGGAGTCCTCGGGCGAGGTGCCCGTTTCGGCGCGAACCGGCGAAGGGATGGAGGCGCTGCTCAGGGCCATCGATCTCGCGTTGCATTCCGATCCGGTGATCGACGCGGAGTTATGCGTTCCGCAGCAGGAGGGCGCGGTTCTGGCGGCCATCGAGGCGGGGATGGTGGTGCACAGCAGGGAGTACGAGAACAATCTGGTTCGACTGACGGTGAGCGGTCCGGCATCGCTCATCGGGCGGCTGCGGCAGTACCGGTTGCGGGATGAATAGATGATATTTTTATCAAATTGCGACATTTTCAAAGCATCAACGAAGGTAGGATAGACGCATTGAGCGCCGAGAGGAACTCATGAATCCAACTCCACCCAGCGCCGGCCGTTCCATCACCACGCTTGCCAGCCGCGAGGTCTATCGCAACCGATGGATGCGGGTGCGGGAAGATGAGATTCTGCGCTCGAATGGCGAGCGGGGCATTTATGGCGTGGTGGAGAAGCACGACGCAGCCATCATACTGCCCATCGACCAGGGGCGCGTCTGGCTGGTGGAGCAGTTTCGCTACACCATTCAGGAGCGGGCACTGGAGCTGCCGCAGGGCGGCTGGGAGATGGAGGTCGAGAATCCCGAGGAGCTGGCGCGTGGCGAACTAAGAGAGGAGACCGGACTGGAAGCGGCGCAGATGGTTCACCTGGGCGAGCTGTGGATCGCCTACGGCTTCACGCGTCAGAAGCAGCATGTCTATCTGGCTACCGGGCTGACGTACGTGGAGAAGGAGCCGGACAGCGAGGAGCACGACATCGTGGTTCGCTCGGTGCCCATAGAAGAATTCGAGGAAATGATGCGTAGCGGCGTGATTCGTGACGGCTGCACGCTGGCGGCGTGGGGGCTATATCTGATGTGGAAGGCGAAGCAAGGGTGACTTTATGCGCGTGTCTTATCCGCGTTCTTCCATGGGGATATACGGTGCGGGATAGGGCGGGCCGATGTACTCGGCGCGGGGGCGGATGAGGCGGTTGTCGTCCAACTGCTCGATGACGTGGGCGGCCCATCCGGCAATGCGGCTGATGGCGAAGATGGGCGTATAGAGATCGATGTCGATGCCCAGCGTGGCGTAGGTGGAGGCGGAGTAGAAGTCCACGTTGGCGTTAAGCTTCTTGTCGGCATTGATGTAGAGCTCGATAGCACGGGACATCTCAAACCACTTGGGCTTGCCGGCGTCTTTGCCGAGTTGCTCGCTCATCTTGCGCAGGTGGGTGGCGCGGGGGTCCTCGGTCTTGTAGACGCGGTGGCCGAAGCCGGAGATCTTCTGCCGCGCGGCAAGCATTCCCTTGACGTATTCGACCGGGTCAGCGCCTTCCTTGTCGATCTCGTAGAGCATGCGCATGACGCCTTCGTTGGCGCCGCCGTGCAATGGCCCCTTGAGGGCGCCGAGGGCTCCGGTGACAGCCGAGTGGACGTCGGAGAGGGTGGCGGCAATGACGCGGGCGGCAAAGGTGGAGGCGTTCAGCTCGTGCTCGGCATGGAGGATAAGGGCGATGTCCAGCGTGCGGGTGGCTGTCTCGGAGGGCTTGACGCCGTTAAGCATCCACAAGAAGTTGGCGGCGTGGTTCAGCGAGCGGTCGGGGGGCACAACCTCAAGGCCTTTGCGCAGCCGGTCGTAGATGGCCACGATCATGGCGAACTGCGCGGTCAGGTTGAAGCATTTGCGCACGTTGGCGTCGTGGGAGTTGTCCTTCTCGTCGGCGTCGTAGAAGCTGAGCGCTGAGACCGCGGTACGCAGCACTTCCATGGGGGTGGCCGAGGCGGGAGCGGTGCGCAACAGATCGATGATGCGAACATCGAGGCTCCTGGCCAGGGTCAGCTGCGACTCGAACTCGCGCAACTCAAGCTCGCTGGGTAGGATGCCAGTCCACAGCAAGCTGGTAGTCTCCTCGAAGGTGGAGTTCAGGGCCAATTCATGAATGTCGATGCCTCGATAGGAGAGTACTCCGGCTTCTCCGTCGATCCAGCAGATCCCGGAGTTTGCCGCAACAACTCCCTCCAAACCCTTCCCAGCGACAGCAGTCGACATAAATTTCGGATTTCTCCCTTATCGTGATTACTTAGATGGATGCGGCAATTTTACCTGAGATTCAAATGAGTCTGCGCCAAAAAAGTGCCCTAAAGATGTTTATATCGTAGCGCTTCCTTGGTTGTCACGAATGGTGGGACGGCACGGTGGGAAAAAGAGCTGCAACGCCTGAACCAGGGTGTGTGATGTACAAAAACGGCAGCTTTCCCTGCACAATCGGGATTATTTCTATATTCTATAGATTCACCCTTTGGATGCCCCAAGCGAGCGCTTCATTTTACGGCATTCCGGGTGGACTCCCGGCAAGATATCGGGAATTTGGGAGATAATCTCCTTTTTGCGGCGTCTAACCAGACAGGAAGACATCTAATCACAACAAACGGTCCGCGAGACGGACCACGAAAGAAAGGCAAATACATGAGTGAAGTTGACAATAAGCCCCGGAGCTACTCTGGTGCGCTTTTGGCGGCCATCGCCGTGGCCCTGGTGGTTGGGATTGGCGGCCTGCTTTGGAGCTGGTCTCTGAGCAGCCGCCTCAGCGGCCAGGAAGCCGCGCTGGCCGATGCCAGGGATCAGAACAAGAAGCTGGCGTCTGATCTGCGCGAAACCGACGCCCGGCTCAAAGTGGCAACTGCGGAGTTGGGCCAGTCACTGGGTCTGACGCAGAAACAGATGGATGCCCGCGCCCAGGAGATCCTTCGCCGGGAGAAGGCCGTAGAGAGCGCCCAGCAGCAGACCGCGCAGGCGGTAAGCGGACTTTCAACGGATGTCTCAGGCGTGAAGACCGACGTGGGCGGGGTCAAGACCGATTTGACCAAGACGCAGAGCGACCTGGCCACGGCGATCAGCCAGTTGCAGTCGATGAAGGGTGATCTGGACGGCCACAGCACGCTGATTGCCCGTAATCATGATGAGCTGGAATTGCTGAAGCATAAGGGCGACCGCACTTACTACGAGTTCACGCTGACCAAGGGGCAGACGAAGCCGGTGGGCACGGTGAGCCTGCAGTTGACCAAGGCCGATCCCAAGAAGTACACCTTCAGCCTGACGGTAGTGTCGGATGACAAGCCCGTGCCGAAGAACAACAAGGGCATCAACGAGCCGCTTCAGTTTTATAGCGGCAAGGACCCGCAGCTCTTTGAGGTAGTGGTCAACACCGTCAGCTCCAAGAACCAGGTAAGCGGGTACTTGTCGACGCCCAAGAGCGCGCCGGCTCCGGCTACGGTTCCATAGAGCATTTCCCGAATTCACCGGAGTATCGAAAGGCTGTGAATGGTGGCTTTTACTTCCACCCCACGGACGAGTATCAGTCCGTGTGGACCCCGGTTAATGAAAAAGCCACTTCGCAGTAGTAGCCACAATTAGATCTATTGGGGAAACATCGTAACCGCGGTGTGGGGCGTGAGCACCAGGTTGTCCTGATATTGGATCTTGACAGTGAAGTTTAAATCCTGGCGCGCCTCCCACTCCTGCCGGGACAGGAGGAAGATCCAGAACACGGTGCCCTCCACATTCTGCTCCGGCTCAATGGTGGCGTGGGGCGAAAGCGCGTTGGAGTGCAACGCGGCCAGTTCGGGATAGGCGAGAAAGACCTCATCTAATTGTCCTGTGCTTCCGGCAGAGATGGAGAGAATGCCGTCTGACTGCTTGAGATTGGCCAGCACATCCTCAAGGACAAGCGGGATTTTGCTCTGGTTACGCAGCTTGATGCGGGCAAAGACCAGCACCTGGTCGAAGCTCTTCCTGGGCATGGGCGCGCCGCTGGCGTCAAGGCCCGAGGTGACGACGTGGTTGGGATAAGCCCAGACCTGCACAATCTCACCGCTGGCCACGGGAGGCTTTTGAGTCAGCAGCACATATACGGCGACGGCAAAGACAACCAGAATGGTGGCGGCTACGCTGGCCCGGCCCACATGGCTTGTTCCCTTGGTTAACTCTTCACCGCTGGCGGCATCGTCCGTTTCTCTCGGATTGTCCTGATGGAATAAGCTCATAGCGCCCTTATCTTATCTTGAAAGGCGCATATCAGGCTATAAATTCCTATTTTTACGAACAGCCGCTACAATTCCTACGTGAGACTCTGACTGGAAGCGACTGTGTCTGGCCGTCCCCATCGACAATTAAACTCAATGTATGAGGCTAGGAGTTCACTGAATGGCACAATACGTATGCCCGTGGTGGCTTGGATACTTGCTGATCAACCCATTCCGGCGCTGGGGGCAGAACCCTGAGGAGATGCTTGCCCCGTATGTTCGGGAAGGCATGACGGTGCTGGAACCCGGGCCAGGAATGGGCTTCTTCACGCTTCCGCTGGCGCGCATAACGGGGCCGACGGGACGGGTTGTTGCGGTGGACATCCAACCCAGGATGCTGGAAAGTCTGCGGCGCAGAGCTCGCAAGGCCGGATTGCTGGCGCGCATTGAAACACGTCTAGCGCAGCCGAATTCAATGGGAATCGGCGATCTGAAGGGCAAGGTGGATTTTGTTTGGGCTTTTTACATGGTGCATGAGCTGCCGTCGGTAGAGACATTTTTTTGCGAAGCGGCAGCCGCGCTCAAGCCGGGAGGGTTGCTGCTGCTGGCGGAGCCCACCGGCCACGTCAAGCCGCTGAAATTTAATCATGAACTGGAAGCGGCGCTATTGGCAGGCTTTGAAGTGACTGAACGTCCGGAAATTCGCAGGGGCCTGGCGGCGATTTTGCGCAAGCTAGATCAAATCTAACCGGATTCGCAGGGGAAGATCAACCGGGATAAGCCATAAGATACGCTATTAACGGTGTAAAGTCTAGAAAGTAAAATACTTACAAGAATCTTAACGTGTTGTGACGAAGTGAAGAAAACGGGCACACCCCAAGCATCCGCATTGTAACGGTCTTGCTCTTTCGCCCGGTCTACCGCGCCTCTAGGTCTCGTTTACGGCAGCGCTCGGGGTGGCGCTTGGGGTCGCGCCACGCAGCCGGATCACCGCATCCGCCTGGGCGCCTTTCTGGCCCTGGACGATATCGAACTCAACGTCATCGCCCTCTTTCAGCGTCTTGTACCCGTCCAACTGAATCGATGAATAGTGGACGAATACGTCCGGCCCATCTTCACGTCCGATGAAACCGTAACCCTTGGCGTTGTTGAACCACTTGACCTTCCCTTTGTACTGAGCCACAGGGTCCTGCCTTCCTTACATCCTGTGATGTACGGCGGGCTATCTAACTGGGGAATGCCCACCGGTATGCATTATGACGCAAAAAGCTCCTAAAAAGATGCAGGAAAACGGTTAAAAGCTAACAAAATGAGCCAGAGCCGGATTGTGGATTTCGGCCCTGGCTGGGATGGGTTGTCTGTACGGGGCCTATTACTGCCGTTATTTCTTGCTCTTGCCGGCGAGCTTACGGGCGAATAAGAGCACGGAGGAGAGCGTTTTACCGTCCAGAATTGCGCCCAGTTCGATCAGTTTGAGCAATTCGGAGAGTCTGACCAGGCGAAAGGCAATCTGCTCATCGTCTTCCGGATGGGAGTCGCCCGCCACCAGGCCCTCGGCCACAAAAACCTTCATCGATTCGCCCAGAAAGCCGGGGCTGGCGTAGTACTCGACCAGCGGCTTCCATTTTTTGGCGCGATAGCCGGTCTCCTCAGCCAACTCCCGTTGGGCGCCCAGCAAGGGGTCTTCGCCGGGCTCCAGCTTGCCGGCCGGCAGTTCCCAGAGAAAGCGATTGGCGGCATGGCGATACTGCCGCTCGACCACAATCCAGGGATCTTTTTTGCTTTTCGAGTTGTCGATGGCCAGAACGACTACGCTGCCGTTATGGCGGACGATGTCGCGGGTTGCCAGCTTGCCACCGGGTTCGATGAGGCGGTCGCGCAGCACCCGGAAGAGCGGCCCCTCGAAGACCGACTCGGAGCTGAGCAGTTCAGCCTTCTCCTCCTCCGCGGGCAGGAGCACCTTGAGGGCCTTCTTGGACTTGGGCTTCTTTGCCTTGGCTTTCTTCCCCTTAGCCTTTTTCGCCTTGAGCTTCTTCACCTTGGCTTTCTTCCCTTTGGCCTTCTTTGCCTTGGGCTTCTTCAGGGCTTTTGCCTTTTTACGGGCTTTCTTATTCTTTGGCTTGGCGGTTTTCTTCCCCTTGGATTTGGCAGCCTTCTTCTTCTTTGGTTTGGCGGCTTTCTTCTTCTTGGGCATCAGGTGTCTCCCCTTCACGGTTGCGTTAGGAGCGCATTTGAACAACATGCGCAATCAGATAAAGAGTATACGCACAGATGGCCAAAATGCCGCAAACAAATCGTACTGGTGCATCAATTGGGCCTGACGTGGCATCCTTAACAGGAGCCGAATCCCATTCTGCGCGCACAAACCGGGTTCGCCCTGGGATTCCCCGGCCTGAAGAGAATGAGTTGCTGAACGCAAAGTGCCATCCAATCACCGTCGTGCCGGGGCTGAGCCGGCTGTATCTGGAGTACTGCTTCGGGGCGGCGGCTATGCGTGGATTCTATGCCCCCGGCTCATGGAATGATGGCTGGCAGCAGCGGCCGGAGGCGCCCGCGCACTGGGTGGAGTTGGTAAGGCTGCTGGGGGGGCAGAATTCTTCTGCTGCTGCCACGGCGGCCCTTGAGGTTTTACGCGGCGGCGGTGGAGTAGTGGTTACAGGGCAGCAGGTGGGGTTGTTCGGCGGGCCGCTGTTTACGCCCTTCAAGGTTGCTACGGCGCTGGCGCGTGCTCGAGAGGCAACGTCCGCGGGACGGCCGCACGCGGCAATCTTCTGGCTGGCCACGGAAGACCACGACTTTGCTGAGATCAACCATGTGGTCTTTCCCGCGCGGCGCGAGTTGCGTACGCTGGTTTACTCGGCAACGCCCGAGTCTACGCGACCAGTGGGCGGCGTGGTGCTGGACGACTCGATTACCCCGCTGATGGAGCAGGCGCGGGAGCTGCTGGGGGATTCCGATGCAACGGAGGCTTTGGCCGCGGCCTACAAGCCCGGGCGCACATTGGCACAGGCCTTCGCAGAGTTTTATTCCCAGGCTTTTGCCTCGCAGGGGTTGCTAGTGCTGGACGCAAGCGGGCGGGAAGCGCACCGCATGGGCGCGCCGGTGCTGAGAGCCGTTCTGGAGCAGGCCGATGATCTGCATCAGGCGCTTTCGGAGCGCAACCGGGAGCTGGAAACGGCCGGCTACCACGCGCAGGTGGCCGTGGGACCGCAGTCCAGCCTGCTTTTTCTCATTGACGAACGGACAGGCGCGCGCGTGGCGCTCAAGCGGCTGCCGCCGAGCGCACAGGAGCCGAAGGGGCTGTGGCAGGCTGGGCGGCAGAGTTTTTCGAAGGCAGATCTGGTTGGGATTCTTGACACCGAGCCGGAGCGCATCTCTCCCTCGGCGCTGCTGCGGCCGGTTTTCCAGGATTTTCTGCTTTCGTCATCAGCCATTGTCGGCGGGCCGGCAGAGATTGCATACTTTGCCCAATCCGCCGTGCTGTACGAACGGATTCTGGGACGAGGGACGCCGGTGCTGCCGCGTTTTTCAGCCACACTGATTGAGCCAAAGATTGGCGAGTTGCTCAATAAGCATGAGCTGACGTTGGAGCGGGTCTTTGGCGAGACACCTGCATCACTGGCGCAACTGCTGGCAGCGAGGACCATGCCGGAGGCGGGAAGGCAGAGGCTGGTGGCAGCGGGGGCGGCGCTGGAGACCGAGCTTGCGGCGCTGCTGGAGTGGATGCACACACTGGATGCGGGGCTGGGCCGTTCGGCTGATACCTCGGCCAGCAAGATGCGCTACCAGATGAGCCGCTTGCGGCGTTTGGCAGCCAATTTCCAGTTACAGCGCGAGGAGGCGCTCACGCGTCAAGCCGAGGCTGTCTGCCAGGCGATTTCTCCCGGAGGCGCATTGCAGGAGCGGGTGCACGGCGCGGCCTATTACTTTGCCCGTTACGGTTTTGGGCTGGCGGAGGAGATGACCGCACAGGCCGCAAAGTGCTGCAATGGGCACGCGGAGATGTGGCTTTAACAGGGATCAGGGATCAGTGTTCAGGGCCGCACGATGCTCGAATGCAAGTCCTACACAGTGCTAAACTGACTTATCCGTTCCGGAGGTACTTGACACATGAAAACAGTTCATCGGCTTGGCGTAGACCTGTTGGTCGCTTTGACTTTGTTCTTTCTCTTCCCTGCCCTGCGGGCGCAGGAGACACGGCCTGCCGCGCCAACACCGGCGGCGGGTGCGGAGACGCATAAAGACGCCGACAAGGACAAGGAAACGCCCATCCCGCCTGAGAAGACGGTAGCCACGCACCACGAACTGGCGCTGGGCGGTAAGACGCTGAAGTACACGGCGACGGCCGGCACGCTGCTTATCCGCGACGAAGAGGACAAGCCCAACGGCAGCATCTTCTACGTGGCCTACACGCTGGACGGAGTTGATGCGCAGACGCGGCCGGTGAGCTTTCTTTACAACGGCGGGCCCGGCTCTGCCTCGCTGTGGCTGCACATGGGCTCCTTCGGGCCGGTGAGGATCGTGACCGATAGCCCCGACGCGACAGCGGGACCGCCTTTCAAGCTGGTACCAAACGAGTATTCGCTGCTGGACAAGAGCGATCTGGTTTTCATCGACGCGCCGCTGACCGGCTACTCGCGCGCCGTAGGCAAGGGAACGGCTAAGGATTTCACCGGCGTGGACCAGGACCTGCGCGCCTTCGACCGCTTTATCCAGCGCTACCTGAATGTGAACCAACGCTGGAACTCGCCGAAGTTCCTCATTGGAGAGTCCTACGGAACGACGCGCTCAGCGGCACTGGCTGACATGCTGGGCAACGACGGGGTGCAGTTGAACGGGGTCATCCTGATCAGTTCGATTCTGAATTACGGCATCCGCGCCGGAGGTTATGACACGGTGTACATCTCCAACCTGCCCAGCTACGCGGCGGCTGCCTGGTACTTCAACAAGATTCCCAATAAGCCGGCGGACCTGGCGGCGTGGGTAGAACAGGCGCGCGTTTTTGCCTCTGGGCCTTACGCGCAGGCGCTGTTTGCGGGGCACAACCTGCCGGCGGCGCAACTTGACTCCGTGGCCAAGGAGGTAAGCAGGCTGACGGGCCTGAGCGTGGAGTACGTGAAGGAGGCCAACCTGCGCATCTCTCCCAGCCGCTTCCGCAAGGAGGTGCTGCGTGACGACCGCAAGACGCTGGGCCGCTACGATATGCGCTTTGAGGGTGTAGACGTGGACGCGGCCGGCGAAGCGCCGAGTTACGACCCCTCCGACGCAGGAATCTCGGGCGCATTTGTAGCCGCCCTGCACGATTATCTTGAGCGGGAGTTGAAGTACGACAGCACCGACGCCTACCGCCCCACCGCGTACGACCTTACCGGCACCCAGTGGGACTGGAAGCACCGGCCCACCAGCGGCGGACCGGGAATGGGGGGCTTCGGCCAGACGCAGTCCGAGCCGTGGGTAGCCGCGGATCTGGCCAGCGCCATCCGTAAGAATCCCCACCTGAAGGTCTTTTCGGCCAACGGCTACTTCGACCTGGCCACGCCGTTCTTTGCCACCGAGTTTGACCTGGCGCACATGAACCTGGAGCCGGCGCTGCGCGGCAATGTGCAATTTGGCTACTACCCGTCTGGGCACATGATTTATCTCAACGTAGATGCTCTGCGCCAGTTGAAAGGCGATCTGGCGAATTTTATTGTCAAATCGGTGCAGTAGAGGTTTCTGCAGCGCGGATTTGAGGCAGTGGGCGCCAATGGCTGTGAGCCATTGACGCCCCTTGCTGTCTAAGGGAATCAGAACAGACAGATCCGATCGGGTTAATCAGGGCAATGTGATCAGATCGTGCCAGCCGAAACCGGGATTTGTGCCGGTATCGTTGCCCACAATGGCGCCCTGGTTGTTCATCCAGTGATAGCTGGAATAGCTGTCGATCTTATATTGCGATCCGCTGACGGGATCGATGACGTCGGTGGTGCCCAGGATTGCGTTTTCGCGCCTGCGGGAGATCTCGTCGTAGACCTGAGAACGCTGCTCATAGCCCTTGACGATCATCTCGCTGGTTTGCCGCTGGTTTTCCTGAATAGCCGCACGGGCGCGGGCCTGAATCTGCTGCGAGCGGTAGTTGTCCTGCTGCACGGCATTGTTGGCGATTTGATCAGCGCGCTGCCGCCATTGCTGATCGATGCGGAAAGACTGCATTACTTGCTGCGCGATGCTATCTGCTGCCTGCTGGCTCTGGGGCGCGGCGATATAACCGTAGAGCCGGTAGAGTTGCCAAATTGTAGAGCGGCCGGGCAGCGGATACAGGGTAGCGGCAAAAACATGTCCCTGCAGCTGCCCGCCCTTGCCTGCACAAGTGAAGACGGCGTCGCCAGCGGTGAGCCGCGCGTTAGTCATGCCCTCGGCGCGGGCCGACTGCAAGAAAGTGGACGTCAGATCCTGGCGGTCGCCGCCGGATTGCACCTGCACGCCAGAGCACTGTTGAGCAAACCGGTTTTGCGCGTAGGTACGCGCGAATTGCGCACCGGTTATAAAGCGGCGAATCTCCAGCTTGGTGCCGTCGCCCAGGCCGTAGAGACCTCCCTCGCGCATTCCCGCGTAGGCGAGCATTTGCGAGGGCTCCATGAAACCGCCTATATTCGCGTCCCCGAAGAAGATGCGCATTTGCCCGTCGGGCGAGATCATGGTAACGGCGCTGCGAACATCGGTTGCGGTCAAGTGATAGGCCCCTCCCGCCACTTGCCATCCCCGAGGCACCTGAAGGGTGAATGCGCCTTCCTGCGGGTCCTTCCAATTGACATAGGTGATCGGCCCCGAGCTGGTGTGCCCGCCGCCTTGAGCAGGCGCATTGTCCGGCGATCCACGGAAACTCTGGAGAATGCGGGTAAAGGTGTTTGCCGAAGAGGCATAGACATCCGGCGGAGCTTCCAGCTCATAGAGCATGACAGCGGCGCCGTTAGCGGTGTTGGACCAGGTCAGCAGCGTGGCTCCGCTGCGTGACGCCGTGGTTCCGGTGTGCTGGCCGGAAGCCCCGCTCTGCGGCAACCCGCGGGCGATGACCCGCGCCGCATTGCCCGAAGCGTTGGCAGGCGTCCAGTAGAGGCTGTTATCCAGGCGGCGCGCCAACTGCATCACCAGCCGGGCCGCCCCGATGGCGTTCAGTTGCTTTTGCTCGATGAAGATGGGCCAGATCACGACCTGCTCGCCGTGCGTTCCCTGCAGTCTGATGCGACCCTGCCGGGAATCGGCGGACACGACCCAGTCAGCAGGTGTATCGACCGAGAAGCCCGCCGGGTCGTTGTGCGTCGTCCATGCTTTGGCCGAGATCAAGGAAGTTGCCGAACGGCAGGAGACGGTGAAGGACAGGACGAGGAGGGCTGACAGCAAAATGCAAAGGCTTGCGAAGCGCATAGGGAACTCCTTGGGGGAAGCTTTAACAGCATGTATCTATACCGGCACAAGTATAACCATTTGCCACAGTGTTTTCACGATATAAAGGCCGTACTAAGCAGGCGGCGGGAAAATTTGGGATTTCGGGTTCTATAGTCGGAATACGTTCCTATGGGGCTAAGGCAAGCATTGATTCTTTTGGATTTATACGTAGAATGCGCCCCGCCTCCCTCTGTTCCGCCAAATCCCGTGGCCCATGAAATTTCCTGCACCCTGTATAATCTCCGCGAACCGTAGTGAGGTTATCAATGAGACGATTTTTTGCAGTGATGGTTGTTGTTTTTATGGCGTACGCATGTGCGCAGGCGCAAACAGATCCTTGTGCAGTGGCGGATAACAACAATACTTTTCTGGGCATCCAGACCATTCGCCTGTGGCCGGGGGACGCGCCCGAAGCCAAGGGCAAGGCATGCGAAGACATCCCCACCCTGACTGTCTTTGAGCCTCATCATGGGACTGAGAACGGCTCGGCGGTGGTGATTCTTCCCGGCGGCGCTTACGCCCATCTGGCCGCCAACCTGGAAGGCCGGCAGTTCGCCGATTGGTTCACTGCGCGGGGCTTTCGCGCCTTTATCCTCAGTTACCGGCTGGCCTCGCATGGCTATCTGCTGCCGGTTCCGCTGCTGGACGCGCGGCGCGCCGTGCAGACGGTGCGGGCGAGGGCCAATGACTACCAGATTTATCCCAACCGCATTGTCATCATCGGGTTCTCCGCCGGCGGACACCTGGCAGCGCTGGCTTCGACTCAGCCCATCCCCGGCAACCCCGACGCCGAGGATCCCATCGAAAGAGTCTCCAGCCGGCCTGATTACCTGGTGCTCGGCTATCCATGGATCGGCGCGATTTCTATGGATACCTCGCACCTGAGCTACTGCAAGATGTTCAACTTGATGGACAAATGCGAGGAGTTGAAGGCAGCCTACTCCCCGGATTTATTTGTGACTAAGGACACGCCGCCGACCTTCTGGTACCACACCTTTAACGACAAGACGGTTCCGTTGGAGCAGGGGTTGCGGTTTTATGAAGCGTTGGTCAAGGCGGGCGTTCCTGCCGAGGCGCACATCTTCGCCAACGGCCCGCACGGAACCGGCCTGGGCAGGGGCGATGCGGCTCTGGACCAGTGGCCCAACCTGCTGGAGAATTGGCTGCGTGCGCAAGGGCTGCTGACTGCAGAGAAGCCAGCGGCCAAGCCGTAGGCGATGGGCAGCGAAACAGGTCAATTGCTTGAAGAATAAAAGCTTAACAAATTAGAAGCGGGCTGCCGACTCCGGGAGTGGAGTGGCTTCCCGAAGCCGACCGCCCGCTGGACCCTGGACCGGGTCTAGGTGATAACCTCAGTCTAGGCTAGTTCCGGACAAAAGCAAGTTCTTTTTTGAACACTTGTCCCAAATAGTGACCGCCGTCACGGAAGTCCCGAATCAGGGGCCAGATTCGTTGACTTGACGGTTCGCTCTTGATACAAAAAAGTGTTCACCCGCGCGAATGATCCATTAGACCGCCTGGACAAGCTGAACAAGCTGAATCGGCATGCAAGTACTCATTCAACAACTCGGGACGCTTCTGCTTAGCTCCATACCAACAATATTGCTGTTCACGGTGCTGGTTCTGGCCTACCAGTTTCTGGTTCAGGGACCACTGACGGCCACGCTCGAAGAGCGCCGTTCCCGCACTGAGGGCGCGCAGGAGAAGGCGTACCAGGCCATTGCCCAGGCCGAGGAGCTGACAGCCGAGTATGCCGAACGGCTGCGCCAGGCCCGCGGCGCGGTCTACAAGGCGCGCGAGGCTCGCGTCATGCAATGGAATGCGGAACGCGATGCGGCGCTGGATGCCGCCCGTAAGGCAGCGGTGCAGAAGGTCAGCCAGGCCAAGGCAGCTCTGGAAGCCGAGGCCGCACAGGCCAGGAAGGCAATCCATGCCTCCGCTGGAGATCTGGCCCGCCAGGTGTTGCGCGCCGTGCTGCCCGTGACCGCCGGGGGTTCCCGTTGAGAGATCGCATGCTGCAAGGGTGTTTTTTAACTTCCATTTTTCGTATGTTGTTTGTGGCGATGTTTGTCGCCACCGCGCTGATTACTCCCATCCGCATATCGCCCCAGAGCTCCGCATCCACTGCCCAACCGGTGACCACAACCAGTGAATCGGCCAGGCCCGAGGCGGCCAAGCCCGAAGAAGCTAAGAAACCTGAAGCAGACCCGAATGACGTTTATCTGCATGCCCCGGTGGTGCAGACGATTGCCCGGATGATTCATCTGGATGTGGAGACGACAGCGCGCATCTTCGAGGGCATCAACTTCGCCATTATTGTGCTGGCGTTAGGTTTTCTTCTTTTCCGCTGGCTGCCCAAGACGCTTCGCAATCGCACGACGAAGGTTCGCACCGACCTCGAGTCAGCCCGCAAGATGACCGAGGACGCCAATGCCCGGCTGAGCGCCATCGAGGCCAAGCTCTCCGGGCTGGACAGCGAGATAGCGCAGATTCGTGCGCAGGTGGAAGTGGAGAGCCGCGAGGATGAGAAGCGCATCAAGTCCGCGATCAAGGAAGAAAGCGCGCGCATTGTAGCCGCCGCCGAGCAGGAGATGGACGCCGCTGCCGCGCAGGTGCAGCGCGAGTTGCGCCACTTTGCCGCCGATCTGGCCATCGAAGAGGCCGCGAAACAACTGGCGATTACGCCGGAGACAGACCGGGAGCTGATTGCCGAGTTTCTGGGCGACTCGGCCGTGACCGCAACACCTAAGGGAGGGCGGAAGTAGATGGCAGTCTTTGTTGCACGATACGCCCGCGCCTTTGCCGACGTTGTGACCCAGGAAAAGCTGGACACCGTGGCGCTGGACCGGCAGTTGGACGATTTCCTTGCCACATGGGAGGCGAGTGCCGAGTTGCGCGAGTTGTTTGTCAATCCGGCGGTGGCTGTTCCGCAAAAGATCGCGGTGCTGGACGAGATAAACGCGAAGCTCAAGCTGCAAAAAGAGCTGCGCAACCTGCTGGCGGTGTTGATCAAGAACGATCGCATTGGCGAGGTGAAAGAGGTAGCCGCGGCTTATCGCACGGAGATGCAGGAGCGGCAAGGCATTCGCCCGGTGGAGATTTTGACCGCACGGGCATTGGACGATAAGGACCGCGTTGGCCTGGTGGCCGGGGTAGGCAAACTGGCGGGCGCGCAGATTCAGGCCAGCTTCAAGTTGGATAAGTCGATCCTCGGAGGAACAGTGGTGCGCATCGGCTCCACGGTTTATGACGGCTCGGTGCGCGGACGGCTGGACAGACTGAAGGAAGCATTGATTGCCGGGTAGGCGACAGGGACTAGGGACTAATCCCTCAAAGGAAGAAAATGGCTCAGATCAAGGCAGACGAAATTACGCAAATACTTCGCGAGCAGATCGCGAACTACGACTCCAAGGTCCAGGTGGACGAAGTGGGGACCATCACGTCGCTGGGCGACGGCATTGCCCGGCTGCATGGACTGGACAAGGTGATGGCCGGCGAGCTGCTCAGCTTTCCGCACGGCATCGCCGGACTGGCTTTGAGTCTCGAAGAAGATTCGGTGGGAGCGGTCATTCTGGGCGAGTACACCGAGCTGAGCGAAGGCGACGAGGTGAAGCGCACGGGAACGATTTTGAGCGTGCCGGTGGGCGAGGGCATGATTGGCCGCGTGGTGAACGCACTGGGACAGCCAATCGACGACAAGGGCCCCGTCGCGTCGCAGAGTTCGCTGCCCATCGAGCGGCTGGCGCCTGGCATCATCGACCGCCAGCCGGTGCGCGAGCCAATGGCCACAGGCCTCAAGGCAATCGACGCCATGATTCCCATCGGCAGGGGCCAGCGCGAGCTGATCATCGGCGACAGGCAGACGGGCAAGACCGCCGTGCTGCTGGACACCATCATCAACAACGCCAAAAACGATCTGATCTGCATCTACTGCGCCATCGGCCAGAAGCGGTCATCGATTGCTCAAGTCGTCCAGACGCTCACCGAAGCGGGAGCGATGGGGCATACCGTCATCGTAGCCGCTTCAGCCTCGGAGCCCGCGCCGATGCTGTATATCGCGCCTTACGCGGCCTGCGCCATCGGCGAGTACTTCCGCGACTCGAAGCGCCACGCGTTGGTAATGTACGACGATTTGTCGAAGCACGCCATGGCCTACCGCGAGATTTCGCTGCTGTTGCGCCGTCCGCCGGGCCGCGAAGCCTATCCCGGCGATGTCTTCTACCTGCACTCGCGGTTGCTGGAGCGTGCCTCCAAGCTGAGCGACAAGAAGGGCGGCGGCTCGCTGACCGCGCTGCCGGTGATCGAGACGCAGGCGGGCGACGTTTCGGCCTACATTCCGACCAATGTCATTTCCATTACCGATGGGCAGATTTTTCTGGAAACAGATTTATTCAACTCCGGCGTGCGTCCGGCGGTGAACGTGGGATTGTCGGTTTCGCGCGTGGGCTTCTCGGCGGCCATCAAGGCGGTCAAGCAGGTGGGCGCGACGTTGAAGCTCGATCTGGCACAATATCGCGAACTGGCGGCCTTTGCGCAGTTCGGTTCCGACCTTGACCCGCTGACCCAGAAGCAGCTCAACCGCGGCAGCCGCTTGACGGAGCTACTCAAGCAGCCGCAATTCCAGCCGTTGACATGGCAGCAGCAGGTGGTGATTTTGTTTGCAGGCACGCAGGGCTACCTGGACGATTTCCAGGTAAGCGACATTCGCGCCTTCGAAGTTGGCCTCTACAAGTACTTCGAGAACGCGCAGACTGCGCTGCTCGCGGACCTGACCAAGAAAAAGGCCTTGGACGACGACCTGCGCAACCAGCTGCACGCGGCGATGAAGGAGTACTCGGCTAACTTCAAGGCGGAGCTGGCGGCAAAGTAGCGGATCACTGGAAAGACTATGGCAAACGTACTCGATCTACGGCGGCGGATTCGCAGCGTGAAGAACACGATGCAGATCACCAAGGCCATGAAGATGGTCTCGGCGGCCAAGCTTCGGCGTGCGCAGGAACGGGCGCTGGCGGCCCGGCCCTATGCCCGCATGATTACCAGCGTGCTGGCATCGCTGACGCGGCGCGTTGATATTTTTGACGAGGTGACCGGCAACCTGCGCCATCCGCTCTTTGCCACGCGGCCGGAGAAGCGGGTGCTGCTGGTGATCGTAACTGGCGACAAGGGCTTTGCCGGAGCCTTCAACGCCAACATCCTCAAGACCGCCTATCAGTTTTTCGGGGGCAACCCTGACAAGCAGATCGACATCGAGGCGGTGGGGCGCAAGGGCCGCGACCAGATACGCAAGCGCTATCCGGCAGCGGTTTACTCCGAGCAAACCGACGCGTATGGCAATACCGTCAAGGTGCGCGAGCGCAAGGTCCCGATCGAAATAACCGGCGACCATCCGGGAATGCTGCTGAAGCTGGAAGTCAGCCGCGTCTTCGAACTGGCGGAGAGCATCATCGCCCGCTATGTACACGAGGAGATCGACGCCGCCTACATTGTCTACAACGAATTCAAATCTGTGATTGCGCAGCGGTTGGTGGTGGAGCGCCTGTTGCCCATCATGAAGATCGGCATTCCGCAGATTACCGGCGCAATTGAGCCGACCGCCGAGGAACTGGAACGCGTGGCCGAGGCTGCACTTTCGGCGGGCATTTCGATTGAACCTGTGGACACCGCAGAGGCCGACGACGAAGCACGCAAGTTCGGCACCGCGCAGGTGGACTACATCTACGAGCAGCCGGCCGAGGAACTCTTCAACGGCCTGCTCCCGCAATACGTTTCTTCCATGCTGTATCACGCCATGACGGAGTCGGTGGCCGCCGAGCACGCGGCGCGCATGACGGCCATGGATTCGGCAACCAACAACGCCTCGGATATGATCGACGCGCTCACGCTGCACATGAATCGCGTGCGCCAGGCGGCTATCACCAAAGAGATCATTGAAATTGTCAGTGGAGCAGCAGCTCAATAAGGGATTGAGATGAAGATCCGTGAGCTTTTGCAGATTGAGATTTGGAGCAAGAGAACATCACGGAGGATTCTTGTTTGGTTTGGAATTGTTGTCGTAGTTTTCTTTGTAGGGTTTGTGACCTTGTACGAAATTGAATGGCACTGGCTCACGACAGGTGAACGCAGCGCAGCCAAAGCGGCAATGGCGCAGATTGACGGTTTACAGGATTTCGCTTCTTTGAGCGATGAGGAGTTCGATGCAAGGGAGAAGCAAGCAGAAGTAAAGGTTGAAGATGCAAAGCATGCAGCCGTAACAAAGCGCGACGATTGGGTTGCTCTCGAACTAAGTTTCTATCTCGAAGAAACTCAGAACGATCAAAGAGAGATACGGGAGGCACTCCTTTTCTGGGAAAGACATCTTCCAGTTAATGGCTCAAGGACGGAATTTGGAAAGAAGTTGGATTTGATAGGCACCGAAATGAGAACACTCACGCGCCTGGAGTTGCACAAAGCATTGGACTAACAATAGGTCAGAAGAAAAGGCAAAACAATGGCAGAAAATATCGGCAAAGTAATCAAGGTCTCCGGTCCCGCGGTGGACGTGCAGTTTGAAGAAGCGACGATGCCGCCCATCTATCAGGCGCTGCGCGTCACCAGCGACGGATTTACAGTTCCCACGCCCATCAGTGTAATTCTTGAAGTCCAGCAGCACCTGGGCGAGGGGCGCGTGCGCACCGTAGCTATGGAAGCCACCGACGGCATGGTGCGCGGCATGAAGGCCATCGACACCGGCGGCCCTATCAGCATGCCCGTCGGCAAGCAGACGCTGGGCCGCGTGATCAACGTGATCGGCAATCCTGTTGACGAGCTGGGCCCCATCGGCGAGAAGTCGCGCATGCCCATTCACCGTCCCGCGCCGCTCTTTGACGAGCAGTCTACCCACGAGGAGATGTTCGAGACGGGCATCAAGGTCATCGACCTGATTCAGCCGTTTTTGAAGGGCGGCAAGATCGGCCTCTTCGGCGGCGCAGGCGTGGGCAAGACCGTCATCATTCAGGAACTGATTACCAACGTGGCCACGAAACACGGCGGTTACTCGGTCTTCGGCGGCGTGGGCGAGCGCACCCGCGAGGGCAACGACCTGTGGCTGGAGATGACCGAGTCGGGAGTCATCAAGCCCGGCGACTGGGCCAACTCCAAGTGCGCGC